>JRHI01000003.1_pt1 | contig 228340 bp, 228 predicted proteins | sample 215371 | NCBI WGS metagenome assembly JRHI01 (sample SAMN02929681, study PRJNA255918) | sediment metagenome | biome: cave system; feature: Ice Cave; material: Sediment; isolation source: sediment from deep within a dark volcanic ice cave with no known source of... ...
TGCATCCCCTCCCCCCCCGGCGAGGGGGGCTGCGGCTACTTGGCCCAGTTCTTTGGCGGGAACATCCCGCGCATCCCGCACCTCCTGCCCCTCGGGCCGGATTACCAGCAGTCCTACGGCTTCGGCCTGCGCGACCAGATTACGGTCAATCCGAAGCTACGGCTCGACATCGGTCTGCGGGTGGACGGGACCAACTTCCGGATGCGCAACAAGGAAAATACGCCCTACACGTTCGGCGACGACGTGCTGAAACCGATGGTGCTTCAACCACGCTTCGCGTTCGCCTACCAAGTCTCGCCGCGCGACGCCGTTCGGGCCTCCTATGGCCGCTCGGTCCAGTTCACCCCGGGCGGCATCATCAACTCGCCGATCGCGTTCCCGGAAGCCTTCCGAAATGTCCCGTCATACGACAACCAGTTAGGACCGTTCAATCCCGCCAATCCGGCGGCGACGGCGGCAACGTTCTGCGGGCCCAAAAACACTTCGGTCTGCACGAGCTACGGTCAGCAATTACATGACGAGTTCGTGAACACGACCCAAGGCCCCGAAGCATTCGCCGTCAAGCCAGCGACCTTCAACAACTACGATTTCTCGTACTCGCACCAGTTCAAAAACAACGTCGGGCTCAAGGTGACGCCGTTCTTCAAGCGCGGCTACGACATCAACGTCTTTGCGCAACCGGCGATCGGGACCGACCCAGTCACCGGCCTCGCGATCTTCGGTCCACCGGCCCTCAGCAATCAGGGGATCGACAAATCGACCGGCGTCGAGTTCTTGCTCACCAAGGAAGCGGACGTCGGGCTTTCGGGATTCTTCAATTTGACCTATGTCAACCGGCTGCAGAACATTCCGCCCGGCTATCTCGGTCAGACCGAAGACTTCTATCCGAGCACCTCACCGCAGGCGCTGGCTCTGGGGACGCTCTATCGGGCGGGGTATCTGTCACCACTGACCGGCCGGCTCGGGGTGACGTACCGAACCCGCAACGGCTTCCGCATCAACCCGATCGTTTCGTACGACAAAGGCTTTCCGATCGGGTCGGGCACGCTCGTCCCAGTGTTCGTGAACGGGGTCGCCACCGTCGTTCCTAACACGAATATCTCGCTGCCGGGATTCGGGACGATCTCGAACACGGGCTCAAGCTCTGGCGTCAGCCAGTACGTCGATCCCGTCAATCCGGGTTCGGCCTTCAAGCCAAATATCGCGGCAACGCGTGGTACTCCGGAGACTTCACTGGCGGGCGGCGTCCTTTCGAAAGCACGTTTTTCGACCGACCTCTCGCTCGAGTACTCTCCCAACAACTCCCGCACGACCCTCGGCATCTACATCTCCAACCTCTTTAACCAGCTGTATTCCGAACCGGCGACCAACCCACGCTATCAGCCGGTGGCCACCGGTATCGCTGGACCGCAAACAGGCCAAACGTCCGCAGCGGTCACATTCGGTCCGGCGCTCGGCTATGCCAATTTTGGACCGGAGCGCTTCGGGCAATCGGCGTACGTTCTCTCACCCACCAACGCGCCGATCAACTTCCGCTTCTATTACCAACTGTCGCTCTAGGAGTCGCCCGCAGTGAAACGCATTTCAACACTCCCTTTGGCGGGCGTCCTCGCCGTCGCAATCTCCGGCTGCACCTCGGGTAACACCGCGGTGCCCCCGCCTCAAAATGCCGTCGATCCGATCACGACCAGCAAGTTGCAGTTCGCGGTCGGCACCGCAAACATCGCCGGCACTGCCGGCCTTAATACCGTCGTCACCTTGCGGCAGCCGAATGGCGGCTCCGCCGTACTTCTGAATACGCCCACCATCACCGGACCGGCGACCTTCGTCAACACGGGATCGGCCGCCGCGGCCGGTGCCGACTCAGGGACAAACAAGATCTCCGGCTCCCCTCAGCCGCTTCTCGGCACTGCCGCGAGCCCGTCGACGTTCGGCACCACCGGCGGCGCCTTCGGCTATGGTTTCCAGCCCAATAACTCCAACACTTTCGGATCGGCGAGCTTCGCTCGCTACCTTTTGCCGTTCTATGCGGCTTCGAGTGCTCAAGCACGGTTCATCGGTGGCCCGCCGGCGTTCCCACAAGTTCGCGATGGGACGTTCCCTAGCGGATTCCAGGGGTATCCAATGGGCTTCACCGACTTCGCAGTCCCGCCGGTCGCCGGTACGTACACCCTCAACGTCGTGATTCCGACCGGCTTTGACGCCGCCAGCAACCCGACATCGGGGACGATAACGGCAACGGCAAGTCTGGCAAGCATCGCGCTCTTGCCGGCAATCGCGGCGCCGACATTTACACCAGACGGCGCCGGCGGCGGCGCGGTGACGGTCACGATTCCCGCCGGCGTGACCGAAGCGTACGTGATTATCGCCGACGTTACCAAGACTCCGGGAACGGACTGCTTTGCCAGCGGCCGCCCGGTGTTCTACACTCTGCGCACGACGACCGTTGGAACCCAAACGCTCACGTTGCCACCCAATTTAGGGCCCACCGGACCCGGATTTGCGAACGTGCGCTCGATCTGCAGCGGCGATAAGTACCAAATCTATGCGGTCGGATTCGACTACCCAGCCAACGGCGCCGCCTACCCCTTCAGCACCTCACAAACACCACCGATCACCGGTGCCAACGGTCAAGCCGACATCACGACCTCGCCGATCGGAGCATCGGTCACCTACCCATAACGACTCAGTTCCGTATGATGAAGAGACCGCCCGCAAGGGCGGTCTCTTCGCTTCATTGGTGGTTACGAATGGGAATTTGGGCTCGAAATCGTCGCCTGCCACGCGCTGTGCGGACGATGACGAGGGAACTCTTCAGGGCGCCGACCATGAGAATCACGTTAAGGTCCGAGCGCGCCGGCGGCGGATCGCGCTCCCGTCGCGACCCCGTTTGCGGTTTGTATTCTCGATCGTCGGCGCGGTCGCCGGCTTGACGCAGCGCGCCTATTATTTCATGATGGGCCCGCCCGTCCGCTAGTTCATTGCGCGCGGTTCGTTTTTCGCCGTCCGACTTCACGTGAGGTGAGCGCTGCTGTTGCATTCCGAATTCGGTGCGAACGCGGACGAAACGCGCTCGCGCAAGGCCGACGTGCGGATCAATCTCGACGAGGACGTTGCGGCCAAGGGAATCGCTGCCGGCTTTGATGCGCATCGATTCGTCCACTCTGCGCTGCCCGAGATCGATTTAGGCGAGGTCGATACGTCGCTCGATCTCTTCGGGCGGACGCTGGCGGCGCCGATTATCATCTCCTGCATGACCGGCGGCACCGAAGAGGCGCGAACGATAAACCGCACGCTGGCCACCGTCGCGCAAGAACACCGCATCGCGTTGGGGTTGGGTTCGGGTCGAGTGCTGATCGAACATCCGGAACTCTGCGACAGCTTTGACGTTCGATCGCTGGCCCCGGACGTCGCGTTATTCGCAAACCTCGGGGCCGTGCAACTAAACAAGGGCTACGGGTTAGACGAGTGCCGGCGGCTGGTTGATGTGTCGCAGGCCGACGCGCTGGTGCTGCACCTCAATCCGCTGCAAGAAGCACTGCAGCTCGAAGGCGATACGTGTTTTCGCGGTCTGCTCGGCAAGATCGCAAGCTTGTGCGCGGCACTCGGTGTCCCCGTCGTCGTCAAGGAAGTGGGCTGGGGAATCGCGCCGGATCTCGTGCGGGCGCTCGTCGACGCCGGGGTCGCTGCCGTTGATGTCGCCGGCGCCGGTGGAACGTCTTGGAGCGAGGTCGAGCGCTTTCGCATCGCCGAGCCTTGGCGCGCGCGGGTCGCGGGCGCGTTCGCCGGCTGGGGCATTTCGAGCGCCGAGTGCATTCGCGATGCCCGCCGTGCCGCACGCCACCCTGATCGCCAGCGGCGGGATCCGCCGTGGCATCGACGTCGCCACCGCCGTCGCGCTGGGCGCTGACCTGGCCGCATCGCTCGGCCCTTCCTGCAGGCGGCGGCTACCGGCCCGCAAGCCGCGGCAGACCTTGCTCGAGAGTTCAGCGAAGTGCTCCGAATCGCGATGTTCTGCATTGGTGCGACCACGCTCGGCCGACTGCGCAACACTTCGCGTCTTGCGCGAGTCCGAGACAACGTGAGACCGGACTGGGAGGCATGACCAATTGACGTCTGATTCGCTCCGGCGGGGCATCGACTGGCTGCTCGAACGTCAGGCGCCCGAGGGCTGGTGGACTGGCGAACTCGAGACCAACGTCACGATGACCGCCGAGCATGTGCTGCTGCTGCGCTTCCTCGGCCGCGACATCGAACCGATTCGATCCGGTGCGATTCGACACTTAATAGGCAAGCAGCGCGATGACGGTTCGTGGGCGCTTTATTACGACGGACCGGCCGATCTCAGCACGACGATCGAAGCATACGTGGCGCTCAAGGTGCTCGGCGTCGATCCGGCCGGCGCGCCGATGCAACGGGCGCTCGCGACGATTCGACGGCTCGGGGGGCTGGCCGAAGCGCGCGTGTTCACGAAGATCTGGCTGGCGATGTTCGGGGCCTACCCGTGGGCTGGCATTCCGCTGCTACCACCGGAACTCGTTTACCTTCCGCGCCAATTACCGTTCAATTTCTATGACTTCTCCTGCTGGGCGCGCGGGACGATCGCCCCGCTCACGATTGTCCTTTCGCGCCGCCCCGTGCGGTCGCTCGGGATCGCAGTCGGCGAACTGGTTCTCGCCGGCAGCGAACGCGCGCTCGTGCGAGTGCCCGGATCCGGGCCGTTTTGGTGGTGCGACCAACTGCTTAAACTCTACGAGCGTTTGCCGTGGAAACCCGGTCGGGCGCACGCCCGGCGCCGCGTCCTGGACTGGATCGTCAAGCGGCAAGAAGCCGACGGCAGTTGGGGCGGCATTCAACCACCCTGGGTGTATTCGCTCATCGCGTTAGATCTCGAAGGCGGCGGTCCCGACGACCCGGCAATGCGAAAGGGGCTCGCCGGCATGGAGCGGTTCGCCCTCGACGACGCCGACGGCTGGCGCTTTCAAGCTTGCATGTCGCCGGTGTGGGATACCGCGTGGGCGGTGCGCGCACTGCGCGCCGCCGGCATCGAGCGCGATCACCCAGCGCAGCGGCGCGCCATCCAGTGGCTGCTCGACGAACAGATCGGCGGTGATCATCCCGGCGACTGGCGGGTGAAATGTGAAAACGGGGTTGCGGGCGGCGGCTGGGCCTTCGAGTTTGACAACGACGTCTATCCAGATATCGACGACACCGCGGTCGTCGTGCTGGCCCTGCTCGAAGGCGGCCGCCATGACGACGTCTACGCGGCCGTGGAACGTGCGCGCCGGTGGCTGATGGCAATGCGATCCAGCAACGGCGCGTGGGGCGCGTTCGACCGCGACAACACGCGCGAACTGGTCTACCGTATGCCGTTCGCCGATTTCGGCGCGCTGATCGATCCGCCGACTGAAGACGTGACTGCGCACGTCCTCGAGATGCTCGCCGCGCTCGGCTGCAACGAGCGCCATCCGTATGTCGCCTCCGGACTGCGCTATCTGCGCGCGACCCAGCATGCGCGCGGTTCGTGGTTCGGACGCTGGGGCGTCAATCATATCTACGGAACATGGTGCGTGCTGGAGGCGCTGTCCGCATTGGGAACTGGCCGCGACATGATCGATCGGGCGGTGGCGTGGCTGCGTTCGGTGCAAAATTCCGACGGCGGATGGGGCGAGACCGCCCACTCGTATGTCGATGAATCCTTCGCCGGCGTCGGAGCCAGCACGCCGTCGCTGACCGCTTGGGCCGTGCTTTCCTTGCAGAGAGCGGGCTTTGGGCACCACGCGGTCTGCGCTCGCGGTTTGGGTTTTCTGCGCGCACGCCAGCTCGTCGACGGAACCTGGGATGAGCCAGAGTTCACCGGAACGGGATTCCCGCGCGATTTCTACATCAACTATCATTTGTACCGGCATCTTTTCCCGCTGCTAGCGCTCGCCGGTGAGCGCTCGACGCAGCTGTGGTCGTCGTCGGAGCGCGACCGCCTACAGTCCACGCAAGGGGTGAGTCGATGAGCATTCCGCTAGGTCAAAAAGTCGCGGTCGCACGATACATTTTCGGTCAGCAACTGCGCGGTACGAAAAAGTACGCGCTCGTGCTACAGTTAGAACCGCTGTTTCAGTGCAACCTCGCATGCGCGGGTTGCGGGAAGATCCAACACTCCGACGAGATCCTCAAACGGCGCCTGAGCGTGCAACAGGCGCTGGATGCGGTGGAGGAATGCGGCGCACCGATTGTATCGATCGCCGGCGGCGAACCATTGATCCATACCGAAATCCATGAGATCGCGGCGGCGATCATCGCGCGCAAGCGTTACGTGTACCTGTGCACCAACGCTATCACCATGCGCAAAAAACTCGACCTGTTCAAGCCGTCACCATATTTTGCATGGTCGGTGCATATCGACGGCCTCAAAGAACGCCACGACGAATCGGTGTGTCGAACCGGCGTCTTTGATAAGGCAGTCGAGGCCGTCCGCGAGGCGCAGCGGCGCGGGTTCCGTGTCACCACCAACACGACGTTTTTCGCACAGGACGACGCTCCGTCGATTCGGGCCGTGCTCGATTTTCTCAACGACGAGTTGAAAGTCGACACGATGCAAATCGCCCCCGGATTCGCGTACGAGAAAGCGCCCGACCAGGAGCATTTTTTGGGGGTCGAGCGCACGCGCACGATCTTCCGGGAAGCGTTCGCCGGCGGCAAGCGGCAGAAGTGGCGCTTGAACCACAGCCCGCTGTATCTCGATTTCCTAGAGGGAAAAGCCGATTTCGCGTGCACGGCGTGGGGCATTCCATCCTACTCCGTCCTGGGATGGCAACGACCGTGTTATCTGATGTCGGATGCGCCGTACGCTGGCAGCTACCGCGAGTTGGTCGAAGAGACCGATTGGTCGCAGTACGGTCGGGGGCGTCATCCCAAGTGTGAAAACTGCATGGCGCACTGTGGTTACGAACCGACTGCCGTCACCGCGACGATGGGCTCGGTCCGCCAGATGGTGCGCGCCGCACGCGCGCAGTGAGCGACCGGGTATTTCTGACGGGTGCCACCGGATTTGTCGGCCGGCACGTCGCCGATGAACTGCAGCGGGCAGGCTATGCCGTCAGGGCGTTGGTTCGGCACGCCGATGCGCGACCACCGGGCTGCGAAACCATCGTTGGCGATTTGCGGGCTGCCGGCGACCTGGTGCGCGGGCTTGATGGCTGCCGGTACCTCGTCCACTGCGCCGCGCTGTATTCGTTCGCGCCCGCCGATCGCAAAGCGCTTCGGCAAGTCAACGTCGCCGGGACCGCCGGTTTGCTCGAAGCCGCGCGGGTCGCCGGGGTCGAGCGCGCCGTCGTAACGTCGAGTTCGGCAACCTTGGGCCCGGCGCGCGGCCGCCGGGCCGCAAACGAAGGCGATTGGGCACACGACGAGGCGCGCTCGGGGTACCATCGCTCCAAGGTCGAGCAAGAGCGGGCTGCATTTGCCGCCCGTTTACCGGTGGTCGTGCTCTTGCCGACGGCGCCAGTCGGCCCTGGTGACGGTAAACCGACCCCGACTGGCCAAATGGTGCTCGACTTCGCGCGCGGCCGGCTATTCGCCAAACCACCGGCGGGCGGCGGGCTGAACTTGGTCGCAGTTGAAGACGTTGCGCGTGCGCACGTCGCGGCGTTGGAGTGGGGGCGCACCGGCGAGCGCTACGTCGTGGGCGGTGAGAATTTCGAATTCGAACGCGTGTGGGAGCTGCTGGCGACGGTAACAGGCCGGCGCGTCCCACGCTGGCACATTCCCGGAAAGCTGGCACTCGCCATGGCGTTTGCCGACGAACTTCGCTGCCGGTTGCAACCCGACGCCAAGCCGGTCGTTCCGCTCGAAGGCGTTCGAATGTCGAGCGAGCGGATGTACGTCGACCATGCTAAAGCCGTCCGAGAACTCGGCCATCGTCCGGGGCCGGTTCGCGCTGCACTTGAGCGCGCGGTAACCTGGTACCGCGCGCATGGTTACCTCAATTGACGCCGCGCTGACGGTCGTCACCGCGACCGCCCTCGAAGCTCGGGCGGCGCGGCGCGAACTGCGCGGCGTACGCGTCGTGGAGGCGGGGATCGGACTCGCGCGTACGGCGCGCGATGGTTTCGGAGACGTCGTCGTGAGTTGCGGTTTGGCCGGCGGTTTGCGGCCCGATCTATCGACCGGTGCGATCTTGATCCCGGGTGAAGTCGGATGTCCCGATGGTACAGTGATGACCTGTGCGCCATCACTGGTTGCGGCGCTCCGCGATGGCGCGCGGCTTCTCGGCCTCGATCCGGTCGAGGCACCACTGCTGACGAGCGCGACTCTCGTCCGCGGAGGCACGCTCCGCACCCAGCTAGCGGAACGCGGTTATGCTGGCGTCGACATGGAATCCGGCTTGATCCGCGCGGCCAATGTTGCCGCCGTGCGGGTCATCCTCGATACGCCCCACCGCGAGATTTCGGAGTTTTGGTTGCGGCCAGCGACAGCGTTGCTGCATCCGCGCGCTTGGCGTGAGCTTCCCTGGTTAGCGCGTCACGCGCCGCGCTGCGCCCGGCTCGCCGCCCGGGTCATTCGAGTTCTGCTCGAACGCACGCCGAAGGCATCGTGAATCACGCACGAAAGCCAATCGCGCTCCTAAGCTGACTTCTGAGCGGCTGCCGCGAGGTCGCTTGCTGCCACCGCTTAGTCGGAAGTCATGCCTCCGCCGGAACGCAGGGTGAAAATACGCTCCCGCCAATGCACCTTCCGGCCAGTAAAGCTCATCATCCAAATCCCAAAGCTGAATGCATCGCGCAATGGAATGAGCCACGGACTAGTCTCCGGCGTCACCCCCAGAGCACGGCGCACCGAATAATGCAAGCTAACGCGCAGCGCCGCCGCAATCGACAGCAGCGAGAATGCCCACGGCACGTTTCGCGAGAGCAGAGCGAACAACACCGTTACGGGCAGCACGTGGGTCACTCCTGACAGAGCATAACCGATCGGGCGCACGGCGCGGATCGTGCGAGCCCACCGCAACTCGTGCGACCAGAGCGTGGTAACATCAGGTTCGTGCACGAGGTTCGTCACGATGTACGAAGACAGCTTGACTTCGAAACTAGAGTCGCGCACGAGCTTGCCGAGCGCGTAGTCATCAGCGATCTCAGAGCCGAGGGCTGCAAAGCCGCCGATCCGCTCGAGCACTTCTCGCCGCACCGCCATCGTCGCGCCGAGGCAAAACCTCAACTCGGCCAGAACGAGCGAGACAAGCACGGACGGTGCGAACTGTTCGTTGATGAACATTGCACCGAACGCAGAGGGCGTCCAGGCCGAAGACATCTCGCCGATCTGCGTTCCGTTGACCGGCTCGCCGCGGTACAGACACGTCACCGCGCCAACGTTGCCACCTGAGAATGCAGCGGTAACGGCTCGCAAGTAGCCTGGATCCACACGCATGTCGCTATCCGCGATGATGATGAGGTCCCCGGTCGCTCGATCCATCGTATTCAACAGGACGGCGACCTTGGGATTAAGTGCGCGAACCCGGCCGTCGACGACCAGGGTCAAGTCACGATTCGGCAATGCCGCAATCAGCTGCTCGATGACGGCGATTGCGGGATCGTCGCGATCGCGAACCCCGAACAGGACATGAAACGACGGGTAGTCTTGCTCGCAAAACGAGCGCAGGTTTTCGTACAATCCCGGTTCGAGGCCACACACCGGCTTCACTACCGTCACCGACGGGCAATCGGCATCTACGTCGATCCTGCGGTTGCCAAACGCACTGACGCGCCACACGGCCAGCGTGAGATAAGCAATGCCGGCGGCGCTCGCAATTAACGTCGCCGCCGACGCCAACCGTCGGACCTCACGAAGCATCGGCGGTCGCCAGTTGGCTGAAGGTTCGCAGCGCGATGTCGGAAGCTCGCAACCAGCGCGCAATTTCGGGATTGATCAAAGCCGCATATTCCGCAGCGAACGCGGTGCGCGCAAATGACGGTTCCATTTCCGGCCACGCGCGGGTTGCCGGATGGTAGTACATTTCCGAGATACCCGGTGGCAGGTGTCGCAGCAGCGCCAGGGTACGCTCTGTCGTCATCGCCCCCGTGTCGTTCAGGCCGAAGACGAAATCGTTGCACTGCACGCGCGCCCGATGCAAACGGGCGGTCATCATATCCAACCATGGCGCGAGCAGCACCGCGTTGCCCAGCCGCTTTGGCAGGTCGCGATGGGCGCTGCGCCAGGAAGCAAAGAACGGTTCGCGCGGTACGCGCAGCGCGCGCAGTCCGTACGATTGCCCGACGGCAAGAATCAGGCCGAGGACCGTCGGGTGGACGTGCATGTGGTTCTGAGCGTTCACGTGGTCGAGGACGAGACCGGTCGCGCGAAAGGCCGCAAACTGAGCCCGAATCTCTGCCGCAAGCTGACGCCGCACTCCCGGTCGAAAGAAGAATTGCACGCCCGCCCGCATCAAGTGCGTCGAGAACTCACCCCGCGCGTCAACCAGATCGGGGACCTTCTCCGGCGAAAGCACCGGCCGGCCATTTACGAGAACGACGTGCAAGCCGGTACCCAGCGCAGGTAGTCGGTGAGCACGCTCTACCGCATCTGCACAGGCCGGTGCAGCAACCATGAGGCTAGCAGTCGTCAAGATTCCAGTGCGATGCGCAGCCTCGATCGCTTCATTTACCGGTATCGACAGACCGAAATCGTCGGCCGTCACGATCAGCGTTCGAATTCGTCGGGCGTTCATAACAGCGTGCTCACGAACCCCGCGGCCGTTCCCGCAAGCGCCGCGGCTCCCGCCAAAGTCTCCTCAAAGAACCGCGCTTGATAGGCGATGATATTGTCGACCAGCGGGAATTGCGGATGCGTCACGTGCCGCGTGCGGCGGTAATGTCCGCTTGTGACCTCGAGCAGTCCGCTGCGCGCGCACGTTGTCAGTGCTTGTTGGACGGTGCGCGCTGGATCGGCGATCACCTCAGGATCGACGAAAATCTCCGGTGGGAGCCGGCGTAAACGCGTGGTTACCGCTGCGACCGCATCATCGGCATCGAACGGTTCATTGCGGTCTTGCAGCCAAGCCGCGAGCAGCTGACTGACGGTAACCGGTCGAGCCGCGCGCAGCGAGTTCGGAAGATCGTCGGGCGTTTGCGGTTTCAGTACGCGATACAGCATCGAAAAACGCCGCCCGCGCAGCGGGTCGTAGCTGACCGCGGCGAGATAAACCGCCGCCAGCGGCGTGAGCCGCGGCAAAAGGCCCAAGAATGGCCGCAACCGGCCGTCGCGTGAGTAGTGGCCTTCCGGCGCGAAGAAAAACGTTGCGCCCGCGCGCACAGTGTCTTCGATCCGTTTGAAGTCTTCGTCGAGTTGCGCACGCATTCGGTCAAGAATCTCGCGCCGGTATGGTTCGCGCAATTTGACCAGCCGAACTTGCCGCTGCGCGGCGGCAAAATGTTCGGGCCGCCAAAGCTGCGAGATGCGGGTAGCCGTCAACCCGAGCGGTTCCAAAGTCGAAGCCGGAAAAAGCTGCGCCAGCGCCAGATCGCCGTGCGAGCGTTCCACGATCCACGCGAGGCTAGCTAGTGCGCGCGATGAGAGCTGGTTCTCGATCGGCAGCATCCCGATAGCCACAAAAAGTGGCCCGGGATTCACCCGCCGCAAAACAGCCGCAAGCCAGGGTGTGCGCACCGCCATAAACCCGGGTTCGTACATCCGCCGCGACGATACCGTGTAGATCAGCTGCGTCCAGGATGAGGCGACCGTCTCGCGCGATACGATCACCATCGATTCGATTTCGTGCTGATGGTTGGCGATCAACAACGTCGGCCCGCGCCGGCGCGGCATATGCCCCCAGCTTCGAATGCGATACGCGATGTGCGCGTACGCGTTGACGGATAGGACCGATGCCGTGCGCAGCGCCAGGCTGCCGAGCAGGCTTATCGCCCCGTGGGCTTCGCGGGACTCGGTGAGTCGTCGGTTATGACGCGGTAATCGCTGAAATCGGCGTGCGCGGAAACTTTGTAGTTGGGCATGACAATGTCCGCGTCTTCGCTGGCAGGGAGGCCGTAGCCGGTGACGTCCTCGGGGTGCACGTCAAGCTGGATGCGCCCGCCGTAATTGTACTCCCAGACCAACCGGCGCACTCCCGTCTTAGCGCTCACCAGAGCGCTGGCAGCGCTTAGCGGACTCTTGATCCGATCGTGCAGCGCTAGCAACGTTTCTTCGCCATGCTGCTCAGCCACCTCCATCTGGTATTGCTGCGGCCAATTCTTCGGATCCAATGGCCCCAGACTCACCCGCTCGAAACCCTTGCCGAACCAAGGCATGCGTCGGAAGTGCACGCTGAAAAGGGACGGTCGCTCGTATTTCCCGTCGCCTTCGAGCCGAAAATGCGTCCACGGAAACGTCCGTTGCACAAAGTGCACGTGAACCTGAAAAGAATACGAGCGGATCGGTGCCGCCCGCTGCGTGAGCGTTCGGACGACCTCGATCGCTTCGGGTGCAGAGGGCGCCTCCGGCGACGATGCCGAGGCGCGCGCGAGCCCTAGCGCAAGCGCTGCCGAGACGAGCACTGCCTTGCCGATCATCCGAATCATGAGCGAAAGATTCTAAACTCGGAACACATGGCCTACCAAATAAGGGTCGTTTTGGCACCGGCTCTCCGCGCAAGCCGACGTGGGTTGTGATCGTTAGCCGGCCGGCGGCCGACGCCGATGAAAGTCCGTGCGCGCCTGGTATTGATCCACGATGCTGGTGAGAATCGCCTCGCCGAACGGCCGGCCCATGAGCGAGCATCCCGTCGGCAGGCCATTGGGGCCGAAGCCGTTGGGAAAGCCGATTGCAGGAACCCCGGTGAGGTTGCCCGGGGCAATCATGCTGACACCGCCGCCAAAAGCTGGATACGCCTTCTCAAACGGCTTGTCGATCGGATAGGTCACGGTTCGATACGTCGGCGCGGCGATGGCGTCAAACGCACCGAACGCGCGGTTGAAGGCCGCGATCATGAATTTTCGCTGCCGCAGCGCGTCGATGTAATCGACGGCGAGGGTCGCGTACGCCGAATAGCCACCGGTACGATCGTCGACGGCCTGGAGTTCGCGCGCCCGGCCGCTTTCGATGAGATCGCGGAAAGCGGCCGCGCCTTCAGCATTGACGATCGTCGCGACGGCCGGACCGTACGGAAATTGCGGTAATGCGACATCGGTAACGATCTCGCAGAACTCGCCGAGCACCCGGAGTGCAGCCTCGAAGTTGCGTTTAACCGCTGGCATCGTTTTTTGAGTGGCCTTCGCCAGCACGCCGATACGCGGTCGGCGCCGCAGGACCGGAAATGGACGCTCGACCGCCGTCGGATCAGCCGGATCGGCACCGGCGATGACGCGCAGAACGGTTTCGGTATCGCGAGCGCTGCGCGCCATCGGCCCGAGTTTGTCGAGCGTCCAACAAAGCGCCATCGCACCGTGACGACTCACCCGGCCATAAGTCGGCCGTAACCCCGTTATGCCACACGCAGTCGCCGGAAACAGAATCGACCCCGACGTCTCGGAGCCGATCGCGAACGCCACGAGACCGGCCGCGACCGCCGCGCCCGAGCCACTCGACGATCCGCCGCTCCAGAAGTCAGTGTTCCACGGCGTTTTACCGGGTCCGGTGAACGACGCGTCCGCATCGCCGTACCCAAAACCGCCGGCCAGCTCGACCATCGCGAGTTTCCCCAGCAACACCGCGCCGGCAGCGGACAACCGTTTGACAACCGTCGCATCGAAGTCGAAACGCTGCTTCCGAAAAGGTGCGGCGCCCCAGGTGGTCGGCGCACCGACAGTCGCCAACAGATCTTTGACGCCATAGGGAATACCGTGAAGCGGCCCACGCACGCGTCCGGCCGCCCGTTCGCGATCGGCGCGTCGCGCCTCGGCGCGGGCCCGATTCGGCATGAGCGTGACGACCGCGTTGTACCGCGGGCCCAAGCGCCCTAATCGCGCCAGATACCGGTCGGTCAATTCGAGCGACGAAATTTTACGCTGAGTTAACATCCGTTGGAGCGCGGCGATGTCGGCGAAGGCGACGTCTTCCTCCGTCATGATCCAGAGCCGACGACGAACGACGTGACCGGCTCGTCGCTGTTGGCAAGCCGGCGTTTTACCGGGTTGAGCCGCGCTCCCAGCTTGCGTACACCATCGATATCGCGAGCGATCCGCGCGACTTCGTCGTCGGTCAGCGCTGCGTCGAAGCGGCGCATCGACAGCGCCGCCGCCGTCGCCTCTGCCGACGGTGCCTGAGCCGCAGCGCTGCTGGTTGGTGCAACCGAGGGTCCGGCCGGGGGCATTACTGTCGCCGTCGGTTCAGGCGCCGCGGATGCTGATGGAGACGGAACTCCTTGCGCCTTCGACGATTCGCCGGCGGCTAACATCGCCGCCGTATTAACAAACCCAAGGCCGAGCAGAAAGCGCTTTCGCGTGCCCATGAACGCAGAGTTGTCACGACGTGACTCGGGGTCCTTTTATGCGTTCGCAACTTCGCGAGCCACCCCGCATGGGGAACCCGCGTCAGTTCTGCAGTGCCAGAAACTCGTTCGCGTCGAGGATAATCTCCGGAAGCGCTCCCAAGGCGAATCGGTTGCCGTACATCAACGGAGTGCGCCCGGAATAGCCAACGTCATTCGGTTCATGAAAATGGAGAGCGGTGTTCCCATTGAGATCGACGACGATATAGTCTTGGATCCGAAACCGACCATACAGCCGCAACTTGATGCCGGTGTCGATCGCCAGGGAGGAAGCGGCCAGCTCGATCACCGCAAAGATTTCGTCGATCCTGGGATGCCGATCTTCGTAGCTCATTGGATTCGGCGCGGCGACGACGATGTCAGGTTGCGGTTCGTTCGCCGTGCCGAGCGGAAGGGAGATTTGCCCGAAGATGAGCGCTCGCATCGCCAGCACGCGGTGAAGATATTGTACGATGCGACCATGACGACCGAAGTGTTGGGCTCCAATTGGGCTCATCTCGACGAGCTCGCCATCGATCAGTTCGACGCGCTCGTCTGGCGCAAGGATGCCGCTGTCCGCCATCTGATGGAAATCGGTGACCGAAAAGCGTCGGCGCTTGAGTTCAGTTGCCATGCCACTCATCCTCATGGTATGCCGAATAGATTTCCGCGTGATGTTCCATAGGTTGTCAAATCGTTTTCGCCGGCCTTAGCGGCTCCCGGAACTCCTTCGACTCGTAGCGCTAGACCTCCATCACCACGGGAATCACAATAGGCCGCCGGCGGGTGCGCTGGTAGATGGCCTTGGAGAGACCGCTACGAATCGCTTCTTTGACAATGGCGGCGTCGCGGATTCCTTCCGGGGACGTTGTGCCTAAGATCGCGCTCACAATGCCGCGCAGATCGCCGAGGACCCCATCCGATTCGGGCAGATAGAACACGCCACGCGAAACTAGATCGGGCCCGGCGACGACGCGCGACTCTTCGGCGTCGATCGTCACTACGACCATCATGATGCCGTCGTTGGACAAATGCTTGCGATCCCGGAGCACGGCTTCACCGACATCGCCTACACCTGAGCCGTCGACCATCACGTTCCCGCCGTAGGTACGACCGATTTTGCGGCCGCCGCCAGCGGTAAACTCGATCACATCCCCATTCTCACACAGAAAGACGGCTTCAGGCGCTACTCCGGTACGCTGCGCCAAGCTGCCGTGCGTGACGAGCATCCGGTACTCGCCGTGAACCGGCACGAAGTGATGGGGCCGCACAAGGTTGAGCATCAGCAGCAATTCTTCTTGGGATGCGTGGCCCGAAACATGCGCCTGACCTTGCGCCGTGCCATGAATCACGCTGGCACCGAGCTTGTACAAATTATTGATTGTCTTCGAAACGCTCTTTTCGTTGCCCGGAATCGGCGTCGCGCTGATGACCACCGTGTCGCCGGGAACGATCGCCATTCTCGGATGGTCGCGAACGGCCAGCCTCGCAAGCGCCGACATCGGTTCGCCCTGCGAACCGGTCGTCATGACAACGACCTCGTGCGGTGGGAGCTCGGCGATCTCTTCCAGCCGGATGATCCGTTCGGGCGGAATCTGCAAGTGCCCAAGTTCGCTCGCGAAGTGCACGACATTCGTCAGGGAGCGCCCCAAGAAGGCAATGCGCCGGCCGAAGCGCACGGTTTGTTCGACGACCTGCTGGATGCGCGGTACGTTCGAGGCGAACGAAGCGACGATGATCCGGCCGGGCGCGCGTGCGAAGATGTTGGCGAATGCTTCGCCGACGACGCGTTCGGACGGTGTATGCCCCGGCCTTTCGGCGTTAGTGCTGTCAGAGAGCATGCAGAGCACACCGTCTGCGCCGATTCTCGCGATGGCGGCAAAATCTGCCGGCCGCCCATCGATCGGCGTTTGGTCGAACTTGAAATCGCCGGTGTGAAAGATCGTTCCAAGCGGAGTCCGTAGAGCCAGCGCGCATGCACCGGCAAGGCTATGATTGATATGGACGAACTCAGTTTCGATGTCGCCGTGGCGCACACGCTCGCCCGGCTGCACGGTTACGAAGGTCCGCTCGCCGGCTTTTTGATCGCGCATCTTCGCGCGTACCAGCGCCAGCGAGAGCGGCGTACCCACGACTGGCACGTCAAACTCGCGCAAGAGATATGGAATGCCGCCGATGTGATCCTCGTGCCCGTGTGTGACCAGCAGCGCCCGAAACTTCCCAATTCGCTCGCGCAAGTAACTGAAGTCGTTGATAACGATGTCGACGCCGAACATCTCGTCGTCGGGGAACATTAAACCACAATCGACGGCCACCAGGTGGTCACGGGTTTCGATCAGCGTCATGTTGCGCCCGATCTCGCCGCAGCCACCCAAGGGAATGATGCGCAAGTACGGCGCCTCGGGCGGGCTGGGGACGACCAGCGAGTCGGAGATCGCCAACGGGCCGTTAGGGTGAGTCAATGGATTCCTCGGACTTGCCGGCCGGCCGCGCGGGGGGAAAGACCCAGCGGAGGACTGGCCGTGTTCATCACCGCTTTCGCGATCATCGCCCTGGCAACTTGTCCTACGTTCGAAAAAGCGCGCCCCAGTGGCACGCTTCAGAAGCCTTCGCCGGGCGCCAGCGGGAGCCCACCCCAGCCGTTACGGCCGCGAAGGTTTCCGGCCCGCCGCAATCCGAACGCAAAGCATCATCGCGACGCCCTCGGCGGGACCGACCGCGATGACCGCTACCTGGAAAGAAGCGACGTTTACGGACACGACGTCTACGGGACCGACCTCTATGGCAGCGATCTCTATTCACGCCGTGCCCGGCGGCGAATGGAAACCTTCTTGCGTTTACGGATCTTAGAGATGCGAAAGGCTGGTCTCGATCGGGCGGCCGACGTTGTCGAGCACCGCCTCTGTCCTGACGCGCTGCTGGGTCCGTAGCCGGGTCCGCCGCGGCGCGGCTGCGGTATCTTCGTTGAGGCTCTGGCGGGTGGGGGACGGGCGGAGTGCCCGTATAAGACAGCTTTAATGGAACCGGCGCCGTCATTCGATGGCCAGGAGGGACCGTCGGTCCGTTCCGGCTATCGACTGCCCCTCGATGCTCTCATTGCTCCGCGGCGGGCGTTCGCTGCCATCGCGGCGACGCGAGAATGGACCGCGGCGTATATCGTCGCCGTTGGGCTCGGACTGGTCGGCATCGCCTTGATTGCACCGGCGCTGATCCACGTCTCCATGAAGACCCTGGCCGCTTTGCCGGGACCACACGCTCCGGCCGACATTGCCCGCGAAGCCCGAAACGGCATCTACGATCAGATCTTCCAGCGGATCGCTAGTCCAATCGCCTCCTGGTGGATCGCAGCGCTGATCATGACCATGCTCTCGCGGCCGGAAAATGGCCGGCGGGCATTCGCGGCGTTCTACTCTCTGCAAGCGAACTGCGGTATTCCGCCACTCATCGGTGCGGTCGCGTTCGGCGTCGCGATCCGCCTGCACGACCCACTTTCGTACACGTCCTTCGGCGATCTCAGCCGGGCGCTACCGATTAGCCTCGCATCCCTGCGCCCGAACGGCAATCTTCGAGAAGTCGCCTTCCTTTCGTACTGGGATGTTTTTACGCTCTGGACACTTCTGCTGACTGGGTACGGCTATGCCGCCATCGCTAAATCGAGCCTGCTGGTCGGCCTGTTCATCGCTTTTGCGATTGGCCTCGGATTCGCAGTTCTGCAGAGTCTACCGGTGCCCAGACCGTGAAACTTCGCCAAATCCGCCGCCGTATGATCGGTCCAGGAGGGGCCGAATGAACGCCGACCTCGCGACCACTCCGGAAGCCGGCGGCCTTGCGACGCTGCTCAACATTCTGGTGGCACCTGGTGCGGCGTTCGCCACGCTGCGTGAACGTCCGACATGGGTGTGGGCGTTCCTGATCACGGCGGCGCTCGGAACACTCGGCACCTTTCTCCTGATCCCGGCGCAGCTCCATGCACTTTCAGAGCAATGGCCAACCATGATTGCGCAGAATCCGCAACTCGCGGCGGCCTCGCCCGAACGGCAAGGGCGCCAACTGGAAGCCGTGCTATCGATCGAACGTTACATTTGGCTCGCATTTCCCATCATCGTGCCGGTCGGCGTCATGATTACCACGCTCGTCGCATTAACCGCCAACGCTCTGAGCGGGGGCGACGGAACGTTCAAGAAATTGTTCGCGCTGGCGATGAACGTTGCGGTCATCAACTTTGGCCTCGGGTCGCTCATGGCCGGAATCATTGCGACGCTGCGCGGCCCGCAAAGCTTTTCATCGCAGCTCGATGTCGCACTAGCGATGCCGACCCTCGCGTGGCTCATCCCCGGTTCCCCACCGAAGGTCGCGGCGATGCTCGCGAGCCTACAGCCATTCACGTTGTGGTCGTTCGTCATCCTCGCGCTGGGACTGGTGGCGGTGGCAAAAATCCCACGCTTGGCGGCATTTTCAGCCAGCGCGCTCCTGCTTCTCGGCGGTGCCATCGTAGCCGGAGCCATCGCAAAATAAGATGTCGCCGTCGAACCGCCGTCGCAACATCGGTATCGCGCTCGCCGCGTTCGGACTGCTGGCGCTGCTCGGTGTCGGCACGATCTTCCGTCCGCGCGGCGGCGAGATTGCCGTCCGCGAACAGACGCTGCGCTACGTGACCTTTCGCACGAAGTTGCCCGAAACCGGCGTGCTCCAGCGCCCCAAGCTGCAAACGATTCCGGTCGAAGTCGGCGGAAACATCGGGACGCTGCTGGTAAAGCCGGGTGACTCGGTGCAAGCTGGCCAGCTGCTGGCGACCATTCGCAATCCGCAAATCACATCGACCTTCGCGACCGCCGCGGCGGCGTACCGGTCGGCCGCCGGTCGCGCGCACACCGTCACCGAAACCAACGCGACCCTGCCGATGCAAAACCGTTCAGCCGTCGTGCAAGCGCAGGCTAGCCTCGAGCAGGCGAAAGTCCAGTTGCAGCAGGCAATTCAAGATCGTACCGGCGGCGCGCAGTCGGGGCTGGGCTATGGCGGCATCACCGCCGAGGAACAGCGCTTAGCCGCTGACGCGAACGTCAGCCGCGCGCAGACCGATCTGCGCGAGGCGCAGCGCGTGCTAGCCGCCAACAAAGATCTGTACGTTCAAGGCGCAATTTCGCGCGACGCGCTTGCGCAGTCGCAGGCGCGCTACGATCAAGCGCTATTGGCGGCAAACCAAGCCGGCCGCCAGCGTCAGATTCTCAGCAGCCAACTCGCTCGGACCAGCAACGTCCTCGACGATCGAGTCCGCGCAGCCCGCGATCAGTTGCGCCAAGCGCAGGCAGCGCTGGCCGCCGCCCGCGCCAATGCGACGCAATCCAAGGCGGGCGACCTGGAAGCCGCTCGGGGCGATGCGGCGCGCGCGGCCGACGACCTCGCGTTCGCCCGCGACCAAGTGGACCGCTTGCAAGTCCGAGCGCCGTTTTCCGGTGTCGTTCAAACCGTTGCAACCCAACCGGGCGACACCCTGCGGCCGCTGGCGCCGGGCGACGCCGTCCAACCGAATCAGACGCTGTTCACCCTAGCGACCAGCGGCCGATTCATCGTTCGCACGAAGGTCGACGAACAAGACATCTCCGGTGTCCGCATCGGGCAGCGCGTGCTGGTCAGCGGCGAAGATTTTGGCGGCAAGACCTTGCCGGGCCACGTGACCGCGATCTCGCCGATCGCCCAAAAATCCGACGATCCTTCAAATACGTCACGCCAAGTCGTTACGACCGTGGCGCTCGAAAAAGCGTTGCCGTTCTTGCGCGATGGAATGACGGTCGATGTGGACATTATCACCCGCGAGGTGCCGCATGCGCTGGTCGTCTCAGTCGACGCCTTGCGGCACGATACTAAGGGCGATTACGTCTTCGTCGTCCATGACAAGCAGGTCCGACGTACCGCGGTGAAGCTGGGGCCGAGGAACGACGCGTCGGCTGTCATCAAGAGTGGCGCAAGCGACGGCGATCTGATCGTCGTCGACAAGACGCCGCTGACTGACGGCAAACGCGTCAAGCCGGCACCGACGCCGTCAAGTTCAGTCCCGAGCGCCGCCGCGACGGCTTCGTGAATCGCTTCGGTGCCTACGCCTTGGAAGCGCTCGAAGCGCTTTGGCGCAACCGCGTGCGCTCGATGCTCACAATGCTGGGTATGATCATCGGCACATCCTCGATCATCGGTGTGCTCGGCATCAGCCGGGCTGCGTCAGGTGGCATCAAAGCGACCGTCGCATCATTCGGGGACCAAGGGATCGTCGTCTTCGCCGATCTCAATGGGGACGACCCGGCCCGTGCGCGCATCCAGTACCGCGATGTGGCGGCGATCGAAGCCGCCACCAGCGACCGGATCCGCTGGGTCACCCCTAGCCTCAGTGCGAATTGGGAACTCCGAGCCAACGGAATCAAGTACAACGCACCGGTCGGCTCGCAGACTGACCGCACGACCGACAATTTGACATTACACGAAGGCCGGCGCATCGACCGCGCCGACGTCGAGTCGGCCGCGCACGTCGTCTTGCTTTCACAGGATCTTGCCGAACGGTTCTTTGGTACGGGTTCGGCGCTAGGCGCGCAGATCAAGATCGGCGGCGCTGTCTTCCGCGTGATCGGCGTCTATGACCGGTTTAAAGCTTCGCTGCTCAACAACGCGACCGGCAACAGCTACGCCGAGATCCCGTTCACGCTGTTCCATCGACTCAAGCCCGGACCGCTCGATTACATCCAGGTTTTCCCGAAGTCCGGAGTCTCCATCGACACCGCCGACGACGCGGTCATCGCGGCCCTGCAGCACATCCACGGCGCGCGCGCGAAATACATCACTCAAGACACCGGCGCGCAGATCGGGGCGTTCAACTCGATCCTGAGCGTCGTCGCGCTCGGACTTACCGCCATCGGCGGAGTCGCGCTGCTCGTCGCCGGCATCGGAATCATGAACATCATGCTCGTATCGGTAACCGAACGAACGCGCGAGATCGGGCTGCGCAAATCGATCGGCGCTAGTGCGCGCGATATCACCCAGCAGTTCCTCACCGAATCGGTCCTGCTCTCGCTCATCGGCGGCGGAATCGGCACGCTCGTCGGCTTCGGCGCTACGGTCCTCGCGTACGCCGCCGTCAAGAAGTTCGTGGGGCCGGCACCAATCCCGTACCTACTGATCGTATCGGTGGCGGTTGGCTTTTCCACCCTGATCGGGACCGTCTTTGGAACCTATCCGGCGATTCGCGCCGGGCGACTGGACCCGATCGAAGCGCTGCGCTCGTGATCGGGCAATATCTCGCCGAAGCGCTCTCCGTGCTGGCCGCCAACCGCACGCGGTCGATTCTCACGATGGTCGGGCTGATCATCGGCGTCACCGCCGTCATTGCCATCCAGATACTCGGCTCAGGAACGGCGGGGGCCGTCGCCGGAATCCTGGGATCGGTCAACGATCGCGCCTTCGGCCTCATTCCCAATCAACAACAAGGAAATTTCACCCGGGCGCAGCTCAAAGCGGCCGACATCGAACGTGCAAAGCGGCTGATTCCCAACATCGCCGAAGCGATTCCGGCGGGCGGTGTGGCTCGGCTGGTTCGGGCCGGGCATCGCTCGATTCGGTTTGTGATCGTCGGCGAATCCGATCAGCGGTTCGTTATCACGCCGCTCCGGTTCGGCCGAGGTTTCATTCCAGCCGAAATCGCCGCGTCGGCCCATGCGGTGCTCATCTCGGACAATGCTTTTCGGCGGCTCTTCCCAGCAGGCGGCGATCCGACCGGGGCTAGCTTGCGCATCGGCGACCGGCGATACGTGGTCACCGGCGTCCTCGATAAGCCAACGACCGGGATCTTGCCGAGCCTGGTTCGCGGTGATGTCTTCGTTCCATACACGACCTACGTCGCCGATTTTCTGCAAGGCAGGCCGGTCTTCGGCGGACGGTTTCTCACGGTGGATCCGACGAAGCTGGCTGAAACCGAAGTGCAGGCGATTACCTTTTTCCGCGACCTCAAGAAAGGTCATGTCGAGTATCAAACTTTCGATCGCAAGTCGTTTTCCAGCGCAATCGACGCGCTCTTTGGCGGCGTTACTCTCGTGGTCGGGCTGATCGGCGCGGTGTCGCTGGTCGTTGCCGGCATCGGCATCCTCAACATCATGCTGGTTTCGGTCGCGGAGCGAACTCGTGAGATCGGGTTACGCAAGGCGATCGGCGCAACCCGCCTGCAGATCATGCTGCAGTTCTTCATCGAAGCGCTTTTGCTATCGGCGACCGGCTGTCTCGTCGGCCTGGTGTTAGGCGTCACGCTCGGTTGGGCGATCAACACCTTTGGTCTGGTGAAGATTTCCGGCACGGTGGCGCCGATTCCGTGGGTCCAATCGGTGCTCATCGCGACCGGGTTCGCCACCGTCGTTACAGTAGCGTTCGGAACGTATCCGGCATATCGCGCCGCGTCGCTCGATCCAATCGAAGCGCTGCGGTATGAGTAGCACGCTTGGCTGAGGCTATCGATTGCGCCGACGTTAGCAAGACCTATAAGAGCGGTTCGCTTGAGGTGCAGGCGCTCCGCGGCGTTTCGTTCACGATCGACAGCGGCGAGCACGTCGCGATAATGGGACCGTCCGGCTCGGGGAAATCGACGCTGATGAACCTGCTTGGATGTCTTGATCGGGCGACGACCGGCACCTATCGCCTAGATGGTATCGACGTCGGAACACTCGATGATAACGCGCTGGCTGCCATCCGGCGGAGCCGCCTCGGCTTCATCTTCCAAGGTTTTAATTTGCTTGCTCGGACGAGCGCTATCAAAAACGTCGCGCTGCCGCTGTTCTATGCCGGTATTCCGAGCAAGCAACGCAATGAGGCGGCGATCGCGCGCCTCCGTGAGGTAGGGCTCGGCGACCGGCTCGAACACAAACCGAGCGAACTGTCCGGCGGGCAGCAGCAACGGGTCGCCATAGCCCGCGCACTGGTGAACGATCCCGCCGTCCTGCTGGCGGACGAACCGACCGGGAACCTGGACTCCCAAACCAGCGAAGAGATTATGGCGCTCTTCCGGCACCTCAACGAAGGAGGCCGGACGATCATCGTGGTCACCCACGATGAAGACGTCGCCCGACATGCGAGGCGGACGATCCGGCTGCGCGACGGCTACGTCGTGAGCGACGACCGCTCAGTAGTCGCTGGTTAGCAGCTCCAGGTCGGCTAGATCCTTCGGACGGCCGCACGCGCGTTTATTCGCGATCAAGTCATCGCGACCGATCACGTGGATCGGCTCGCCCTCGATGCGATCTTCGCTGCGCCGCTGCCACGCGTCATCGAATTGGACGCCGTCGATGCCGGTGATGATGTCGATGCGGTAGGGCGCCACACCCATTTGGAACATTAAGTCGTCCGAAGTAAGGTCCTCGACAGTAAGGTCGTGCAGCGGCGCACCGAAGGTCCCGAGCGCGCGGTAAACTCGTTCGGCGTTAGCCCGCGTCCGATCGACCCAGATGTCGAAATCGGCGGTAGCCCGTGGTCTGCCATGGTATCCAACGGCATTGGCGCCGACAACAAGATATCTAGCGGCGACGGCGTTGAACTCGCGCAACAGATCGGCGCAATCGGAGTTGATCTTCATCGAAGCCTCGCAAGGCAGCGGCTTCCTTGGTGAGCGTCCACACAAAAGCGAGCCGTTCGATCGGCGCTAACATCGCCCAGTACCCTCGATCGATCGCGTGCTGATCGCCGGCTAGCGGAATTTTCCGTACCTTCATTCGCGCGAACCGATGAGCTCGCCGCTCTGGTGGCGTCATCTGCTTTGTTTCGGCATTCCTACGCCGGCTTCCCGATCCGGTCAGCCGGGGCCGAATTGCCGCCGCCGAGGGAACGCCCCTCCCAGTGCCCCCGCCGCCGGGCCCACGCCGCACCGGCTCGACGACGCCCGATTCAGCTGGCCCAGCTATGCCGGGGGCGCTAGGTGTCCCCGCTTATAGAGGCAAGCGGAAACGCGATGAGGGTCCGTGTGGAACCCGTCGTCGCGAGCCGACGTTTTGGGCATGATAAGAACGATGGTCCACGGCCTGAAACTTGCACCCCTCGGAGATCGTAACAAGAGATATGCAACAACCTAAATCACGGGTATTTCCCAGTCTCATCATCGGCTTGATCGGCGCCGTACTCGGCAGCTTCGCGATGATGGTGTACGCCAGTACGCATTTTACTACCGTTGCAAGCCCCGGCAACACGCCGCCGGCTCTTAGCGCGGCGCCCATTGTCACGGGCGGCAGCGACCAAGACCGCATCATTGCCGCCGTCAAACGCGTGGCGCCCTCGGTCGTCGCTCTCAACGTTGTCGTCAACGAGCGACAGTTTATCCCGGCCGACCCATTCGGATTTTTCGGCGACCAGGGCCGCGTTCGCACGTTTCGACAGCCGGCATCAGGTTCTGGATTCGTCTACTCTAAGGATGGCCTCATCATTACCAACGCTCACGTCGTTCCCAAAGGGGTGACGAAGATCGAGGTGCTGTTCGAAAACGGCGATCGCGTTCCGGCGAAACTCTATGGTCGGAACGTCGGAGCAGACGTAGCGCTGGTGAAGGTTGACAACTACGCCAAGCTGCCACCGCCCGTCGAGTTCGGTAATTCCTCGAAGCTTCAGGCTGGCCAGTGGGCGATCGCAATTGGTGAACCGCTGCAGCTCAAGCAATCCGTCTCGCTCGGCGTCGTCTCCGGCTTCAACCGCGACGAGGACATCGGCGCTGGGAACGGCGGCGTCCAACAGTTCAAGGGCCTGCTTCAGACGTCGGCACCGATCAATCCCGGAAATTCCGGCGGACCGCTGGTGGACATTGACGGCCGGCTGATCGGCGTGAATCAGTCGACGGCGAACCCTCAGGCCGCGCAGGGAATCGGATTTGCGATTCCTGCAAACACCGTGAGAGAACAAGTGGCGTTAATCGAGAAGACGCCGGGCCGGCAGATTGAAACCGGCCTCGGATACATTGGCGCCGTCCTGACGCCAATGACTCCAGAAGCGCGGGTCCAGTTCAACTACAAGGGCAACGGCGTTGGCATCATCCAGGTCCAAACCGGCTCGCCGGCTGACGAAGCGAGCCTGCAACCCGGTGACGTGATCGAAAAAGTGAACGGCAAGGACGTCACCAAAGCCGACGAAGTCACCGCCCTTATCAAAGCCACGAAACCCGGTACTACTGTCGGGTTCAGTGTCTGGAGCGGCGGCAGCAAACGGCTGGTGACCGTTAAGGTCGCTGAACGGCCGGCCATCATCGGCGGCCAAGCCGATCCAGGTACGCCCGACCAGAAGTAACGGGTTGCAAGTCGGCGCTTCTGCGACCCGCTCCGGCGGGTCGCTTTTCTTGTCACCTCTGGTTTCCATGGTCCGGGGACTTTGGCAGCCCTCCTCACAAGGCAAAGCTAGCGAGGATTGCGCCGCAGCCGACGCGGGCCGGACATGAAGTTCTTGATCGGTGCCGGCGCGGGCTGTTAGGACGCAACTTTTGACGTCCCCGGCCGTATCTAAGCTTAGGAACCACAAAAAACTCCAGCGCCGGGATACGGCGCACTCCTGATGGGGTAGGTAAGCGGCAAGGCTGATGGCCAGGGGCTCACGCTCCGCCTTCCAGCTGGTCCACGAACCATCGGACGAGAGTAAGGACAATACACATGGCAAAAGTGGTCGGAATCGACCTCGGCACGACCAATTCTGTCGTCGCCGTTATGGAAGGTCAATCGCCAACCGTCATCGCGAACTCCGAGGGCAGTCGCACGACACCGTCGGTCGTCGCATTTACGAAAACGGGCGAACGCCTGGTGGGTCAGTTGGCAAAGCGCCAGGCGGTGACCAACCCGGACCGCACGATTAGCTCGATCAAGCGTCACATGGGCTCGAGCTTCAAGGTGAAGATTGACGGCAAAGACTACACGCCGCAAGAAATCTCGGCGATGGTGCTACAGAAGCTCGTCAACGACGCGTCGACATACCTGGGTGAACGGGTGACCAAAGCGGTCATCACGACGCCGGCGTATTTCAGCGACGCGCAGCGCCAAGCGACCAAAGACGCCGGTAAGATCGCCGGGCTCGAAGTGCTTCGGATTATCAACGAACCGACGGCCGCCGCGCTCGCCTATGGCCTCGACAAGAAGGGCAACGAGACGATCCTGGTTTGGGACCTCGGCGGCGGCACCTTCGACGTTTCGATCCTCGAAGTCGGCGACGGAGTCTTCGAAGTGAAGTCGACCAATGGAGACACGCGCCTCGGCGGCGACGACTACGATAAGCGCATCGTCGACCACTTGGTGTCGGATTTCCGCAAAGATCAAGGCATCGATCTCTCCAGCGACAAGCAGGCAATGCAGCGGCTCACCGAGGCGGCAGAAAAAGCCAAAATCGAGCTTTCGAGCGTCGTCCAAACGACGATTAACCTGCCGTTCATCACCGCCGATCAAAGCGGTCCCAAGCATCTCGACATGACGTTGACGCGCGCCAAGTTTGAGGAACTAACGCACGACCTCACCGACCGGATGATTCAACCGTTCAAAAACGCCATATCCGACGCCAAACTCGACATCTCAAAACTCGACGAAGTCGTCATGGTTGGCGGTTCAACCCGCATGCCGGTCGTCCAAGAGCTGGTCAAGAAGCTGACCGGCAAGGACCTCAATCAATCGGTGAATCCCGACGAAGTCGTGGCGATTGGGGCTGCGATCCAAGCCGGCGTTCTTTCGGGTGAAGTTCGCGATGTTGTCTTGCTCGACGTCACGCCGCTCTCGCTGGGTCTGGAGACACTGGGCGGCGTCAACACCCGGCTGATAGAGCGCAACACCACGATTCCGGCCGAGAAGCAGCAGGTCTTCACGACAGCCGAAGATGGCCAGACCTCGGTCGACATTCACGTTCTCCAAGGCGAACGCGACATGGCGGGCGACAATAAGACCCTCGCTCGGTTTCGGTTGGAAGGCATTCCCGCCGCACCGCGCGGCGTGCCACAGATCCAAGTGACGTTCAATATCGACGTCGACGGTATCGTGCATGTACTGGCCAAAGACCTCGGTACCGGCAAGGAGCAGCGGATCACCATCACGGCTTCGACCAATCTCAACAAAGAAGAGGTCGAGCGCATGGTCAAGGAGGCGGAAGCGTCAGCCGCCGACGATCATCGCAAGCGCGAGGAGGCGGAAATCCGCAATCAGGCGTCCAGCTTGATCTACGCGACCGACAAGTCGCTCAAGGAAGTCGGCGACAAGCTGGACCCGAACGCTAAAGCCGACGTCGAGAGTTCGCTGGCCGATCTCAAACGCGTGAGCGAAAACGGAACCGCCCCCGAAGTCAAAGCGGCGACCGAAAAACTGCAGCAAGCGTCGTTCAAGATGGCTGAAGCCTTGTACCAAAAGACCGGCGCTGGCGCGGACGGCTCGACCAATGGCGCGTCGTCTGCACCGGGCGCTGCGGCCGGGGCTGACGCGCACGCCGAAGCTCCACGCGAAGACGTGATCGACGCGGAGTTCAAGGAAGCCAAATAAGCTCGCTGGGTCTGGTCCGGAATTGCCGATTCGGCGCCGGACCAGGCGCCGGCGGCTTGCTCACTCGCCGCTTATGGAGAAGCCTTTTCGGATGGAATCAGACGTTCACGCTAACGGCGAACCCATCGCGACCGAATCTGCCGCCGAAATGGGTTCGGCGGCCGAATCCGAGCTGGCGGCGGAGAAAGCGCGCGCAGACGAGAGTTATAAGAAGTACTTATATGCTATCGCCGAGCTGGAAAATTACAAGAAACGCGCCGAGCGCCAGCTGACCGACCGCCTCGTCGCCGGGAAAAAAGCGACCCTTCACAAGTTTTTGCCGGTAATCGACAACCTCGAACGCGCGCTCAGCTACGATCAAGACTCCGAAGGCTTGCGCAATGGCCTGCAGGCGACGTTGCGCGGCTTTGAAGCGGTGCTAGCCGCCGAGAGTGTCAAGCCGCTCTACGTGCTAGGTCAGCCGTTCGACCCGCGCTTCGCCCAGGCGATCGGCACCCGGGAGGCCGACGACGCCCGCGACGACATCGTCATCGAGGAAGTTCAGAAAGGCTATGCGCTTGGCGACGAACTCCTGCGACCGGCGCAAGTCATCGTTGCTAAGGCGCGCGGAGCTACCGAGTAGCGTCGCTTGCACCTGAGACGCGGTATCACCTTTGAATTATAAAGACTACTACAAGGTTCTCGGCGTTGCTAAGAACGCGGCTGAAAAGGACGTGAAGTCGGCCTACCGTAAGCTGGCGCGCAAGTGGCATCCCGATGCGAATCCAAAGAATCCCAAAGAAGCCGAAGAAAAGTTCAAAGAAATCCAAGAGGCCTATGAGGTTCTCGGAGATGCGGAGAAACGGCGCAAATACGACGCGCTCGGCAGCGACTGGCAACGCGCGGCGCAGCAAGCCGAACAACAGCGCCAGTATCGCAACAGCCAGCACAGCGCGCCATTCGACTTCGACGCCGGCGGGATGGGCGGCAGCGGTTTCTCCGACTTCTTCGATGCATTTTTCTCGGGAGTCGGTCGCCGGCAAACGACGCAGGCGGCCTACGGGCAGCGCGGCGGTGATCTCGAAACCACGATCGACCTCTCGCTCACCGACGCTTTCGGCGGCGGTACGAAGTCGGTTTCCTTACAAATCGAGGATCGCTGCCCGAACTGCATGGGGAATGGCATCGAGCGCGGCGGCGCGATCTGCCACGCCTGTCATGGCACCGGGCGGCTCATCTCGACGAAGCGCTTCGACGTCACCATTCCCAAAGGCGTCCGAGATGGCCAGCGGATCCGGCTTGCCGGGCAAGGCAGCAGCGGCAGCAGCGGCGGAGCGGCCGGCGATCTCTATTTGGTCGTGCACTTCCTCGATGACGCCCGCTACCAGCGCAAAGGCGACGATTTGTATATCGATCTGCCGCTGAGCGTGTACGATCTCGTGCTCGGCGGCGACGTGACCGTACCCACGATGACCGGAAACGTAACGATGACCATTCCGCCCGGCACGCAGAGCAACAAGATGATGCGGCTCGCCGGCAAGGGAATGCCGAGGGCGAAAGGTGGCGGCAACGGCGATCAGTACGTCCGGCTCCTCGGCATGTTGCCGACGAATATGTCACCCGAAGAACTGCGCCTGTATAAAGAACTCGCCACGCTTCGCAACGGCTCAGCTAAAGTTACAAAGTGAGCCAGGCCAACCGACACCGCGCCCGCCACCGATGGGATTGCTCACCACCCGTGGCAGGCGCTGGGCCCTAACGCGGCGTCAGTAACCACCCCCGCCACCCATTGGTGGATCTGTGGCGCCGGGTTGCGGCGTCGCGGCGGGGCCAGGCGTCGCGCCCGCGGCGACGACCAAGACGTCGCGCATGCTCGTGGCGTTGCTGTAGTGGAAGGCGCAGCCGATGTAATACGTTCCGGCCGTGAGGGTGATCGGGCCGACGGATTGGCCCGGTGTGAGCGTCCCGCTTTGGAAACCGTGTGACAAGGTCGAACCGCCGCTCGCGGTGGTCGATAGTAGAGGAGCACTCGCGGGAAACGATGACGTGCCGCCGGTATCGCCCAGCGTGTGCGGCGTTGTGCCGCTCGCCTGCGCGTTCATGATCATCACCTGCTGGCCAGGTGCGAAGCCCAGGACTTGCGAGTATATCGTCTGCGTAAATCCGGCGACCGTGCCGTAGGTCGCGTCATTTTTGACGCCGATGGCCGTGGACGGCAGCGCCATTCGAATGACCTGCTGGCTGGTGGGCGTCGGGGTCGCGGGCGGCGGCGTCGGCGTGTTGCCACCGCTGGGTGTCGAACCTCCGCCGCCGCCACACGCGGCCAAACTGATGAGACCGGCGAGCGCGAAGCCCGGCGCGAGATGAAGCTGGCGTATCATTTAGTTTTCTCTCTTCCTGCACGAACCGCCACAACGGGCCGCGCGAGTATCGCAAGGGTTTCATCAACGAGATTGCTCGACAAGAGCATCGTGCGCTCGAGCCGGCCGCGGGAATCGATCACGTACACGAACGTCGAGTGCACTTCAGGAACGCCGTGTCCATGCACGTGCGTTGTGACCCCGAACGCACGCATGAAGGCGCGAACATCGGTCGGCCGGCCGCTGGCGAGCCTCCAACGCTCGGCGTCGACGCTCATTGCCTGTCCGAGCTGCGCCAAAACAAACGGCGTGTCGTAGTCGGGGTCGAGCGTGACGGTCACGAGCCGCGCCGCCATCCGCCGGCGGTCCAGTTCGGATTCCAGGTGTCGAAACGCTGCGTTGGCGATCGGGCAGGTGTCGGTGCAACGCGTCGCAACGAACGTTAGCACGGTCGGAGCGCCACGGAAATCGGCAAGCCGGAAGGTCCGGCCCGCTTGATCGACCAGCGGCATTTGCGCGGCGTCCTGGGCGGTTGCCGGCGCCGGCCCGCCGATCGCGACCCCAAAGGCCAGCACGATCGACGTTGCGAGCCGAATACCTAGCTGCACGCAGCGTCCCATACGCCGCAGCCTATCGGTTAATCATAAAACGCGTGTGAACTGCCGGTCGCCCGGTATTCAGACTTTCTTCATGATTTGGACATGCTTAGGGCGTTGAGAACCGCAGGCCGAAGTGCCATGCCGGACCGTCGGCGCGGCGCGTTTCTCCAACGACGAGCGTTCCCCAAGGGCGCACGGGAACGGCGAAGTCACCGTCGACGGCGGTGTACGAAAACCTTGAGCCGGCCGCGCGGCGGAAGATCGCGTCGAAACGCAGACCGGTGGGATTTTCATACGTCGACCACACGAGGCTGCGGGTCGTCGGAACCGGCGCGCCGGATCCGTAGACCGAGATGACCGGATACGACTGCGTGCTGTCGACGCTGTTGTTGAGCGTCCAGGCGCGCAGCGACCAGCGCGGGGCGACTTGCCAGACAACCGATACCGCTCGACCAGCGAGCGATCTGGCGGCAATTCCATCGAGCTTTTCGCCGTATGTCACCAGTTCGGCCCGAAGGCGCATCGTCGTGTCATAGGTCACGGCCGCTTCCAGTAGCCGGCCGCGTTCTGAAACCGCGGTCGGCAGTGCCAGCGATTCGGTCAATGCCGGCGGGCGCAACGACGACGAAACGCCAACCCGCGCCGCAACCCCGCGAGCCAACCGAACGCGCGCCTCGATCGCCGGGAACAGCGCGAAGGTTTCTCGGTCGATGGTTGCTCCCAAGAGTCCCGCATGCGACTCGATCCGCATCAGCGCGAGCGCCCCGCGCACGGCGGCCGCATCGCCGCCGGTCGCAGCTTCAGCGTAAACGGTCTCGTTCTGAGCGTACGTATTCAACAAATAGGTCAGCGACGTCGGCGCAAGCGAGCCGTTCTCCCGGTTGACGGCGGCGCCGACGGCGAGCCGCAGCGGGCCAATGCGTTCGAGTCGAAACTCGCCACCGACGACGCTCGAACGAACGTCTGAACGCCGGAGATCGCTTTGAACGAACGAGCGGGCGCCGACGTGCGCAAATGTGCGGTATCGCGGCGATGCGGCGAAATACGTCAACCCGCCGAGCCTCGCACTGGCAGTACCGTCGCTACCGCCGTTGCTCGATGCCATCGCCACGTCGGCGCGTAGGTGCCCTCCCAGGCTAACGCCTTCGAAGGCGACATCAGCACGATCGCGATCGACGTCGCCGTCGCGCGACGTTGCCAGCGCCGCGCGCCAGTGGCCGAGTGCCCCTTCGATGGCAGTCGATGCGGGCCGACCGCCGTCTAACTCAAACGCACTCGTGCCGGCGCTGCGCTCGAGCGCAAGGGTTCCGCCGCCGGCGTACCCGCCGTAGCGGTACGCCTGATCGGCATCGAGCGCGCCGATCCGCCGAACCGCGCGCGCCGGAAAATCGATAAGACCTGAGTTCCCCGCGACGATGTCGTACGTCGGAATCCCGGCGTCGAGAACCAGGCCCCGGCCTCGTGCGAGGCCGCGATCCGAAACCTGGTTCGCCGATGGAACGAAAAACGGCACGAGTCCGATCACTTCGAACGGGTTGGCAAACGGTAGTACGGCGATGTCGCGCTCGCTGGGCACCCGGTCCCGGAGCGCGCGATATCGATCGACGACAATCACGACGGGTTCTCCGGGACGCAGGCGCTCGGTCCGTCGCACGCAGTACCGGCACGACACCTCGACCCACGCTGCGTCGCGCTCGAGGTCAATCGCAAAGGTGCCCGAAGGGTCGGCCCGGCCCCGGCCCACCGGCCGCCTATCGCCGCCGAACGCCTCGATCTGGGCATCCTCCAAGGGAATCCCATCGGCGTCCCGGACGGCACCAACGAGGAGCCGGTCCGGCTCGCCGGCCTGCGCGAGTGCGGGATGAGTGATCGCCGCCACCAGCGCGAACAGCAAAACCTTCAGCAATTTTTCACGATTTTTCGGTAGTATCGAGGGAAGATGTCGGGACTGTTGCGCCGCCTTGCCTTCGTTACCGCGGTTGCCCTGCTGCTGCTGAGCGGATTCGGGTTCGCGCGCGCGTCGCTGGTATCGCTCGACGAGATCGCAAGCGTTCATCTAACCCCTTCCGATGCGCCGGCGCTGCTGGGACCGATCACCGAACTTGGTCGGACCGGCTGGCAGTGCATTCCTGAGCGCGTGGCTCGGGCGCTCACCGCCCACGACGCAGACCTTCCGAGCGACCCCGGTCAATAGCCGTTGCGCCGCGTACTGTTCGCAACAGCGATCACCGCGTGTTTGGCATGGCAGCCGGCGGTCGCGCAACTCTATCCGCAACTAACGCCGCTACCGCGCACCACCGCACCGTCGGTGTTGCGCGCGCAGGCCACTCAACGTGAAGTTCGCGAACGGTTTGAGCGCGGCGTCGCCGCCGAAATGCGCGGCGATTGGGCCAAAGCCGAAACCGAGTTCACGCGAATTATCGCGCTGGCACCGCCAGAACCGCAGCGATCGACCGCGCACTACGACCTTGGCATCGCCCAAGTGCAGCTGCGCGAGCTCGATTTGGCCGTAGCGTCGTTCGAGAGAGCGATCGCGCTCGATCCTGGCTTTCTGGCAGCCCACGCGAATCTGGTGACCGCTCATCTTCTGCACGGCGACCTCGCAGCCGCCCGGACGGTTGCCGACCGCTTCGTCGCGCTCGCACCCGATTCGGCGCGCGCGCTCTACGGGCGGGGCTTAATCGCACTGCAAGCCGGCGATGCGACGACCGCCTTGCACGATTTCGGAATGCTCCTGGACCGCAATCCTCACTTTGCGACCGCGCACTACGACTTGGCCCTCGCCGAAATTAAACTCGGCCGGCTCGCCGACGCCGAACGCGAATTGCAAAGTGCGCTCGGCATCGCACCGCACTTTGCGCGCGCACAGTTCGCGCTGGGAACCGTCCTGCTGCGCTCCGGCCGCCGCGACGAGGCGCGCACCGCCTTTGACCAAGCCGCCCGCGCTGCCCAAGACGCGACATTACGAACGCTGGCCCTCTCGCTGCGCGACTCGATCGTCCGCTAAGCGGCCGGTGGATCCAGCCTCGACGAGACTGCCCAGGCTTCAGAGATCGTGGGATGAATCAATGGATTTCCAAACGATCTCACAATCCGGTTTCGGGAATCGTGGCCGCCCCTATGACTATCAGTAGACCTGCGATTTTCTTTCTCGCTATTTGACGCATGCCAGGGGGGCGCAACTCGTACACCGCCGCTGCGCCTTTCAGACTTTTTTCATAGGGGGGCGCTACCGTTTCCGGCATGAGATGGTTGACGCTGGCGCTGCTGGCTTTTGGCTGCGGCTGTACGCCTGGCGCGTCTGGAGGCGCTTCAGGGGCACCGAGTGGCCCGGTTGCGCTCACCGTCGATGTGAATCTTACGAGCGGCGGGCACGGCTCGGTTGCGGCCGGCACAACAGGCGGCTATGTGCCGCTGGTCGCGACTGTTCCGGTGGGATCGCAAATTCGGTTCGTCAACAGCGACGGCTTCGCCCACACGTCGACGAGCCTTGGCGGCACGGTCTTTCCGTCGGCTTCACCGTTTACGAGCACAGCGCTTTCGTCGAGCGGAAATACGATCTCGAGCGGCTTTAGCTCCGGGATTCTCGCTGCTGGGAGCGGATCGCAGATATTGCTGGCCGATAAACCCGGCACGTATTTGTTCGGGTGCTTCTATCACTATTCCGCACCGATGCGAGGAGCGATCGTTGTTCAGTAGTGCCGGCCGGACGATGCGGGCAGGGTTAGCGGCGGCGGCCCTTTTCGTGGTTTGGTTCGCAGTGCCGCAACCGGCGCGTGCGATTCCCATTTTTGCTCAGCGGTATCATCTTCGTTGTGCAGCATGCCATAGCGTCTTACCTGAACTCAACGATTTCGGGAACTTCTTCCGCGATCACGGCTATCGGTTAGCCGGCGTCGAGAGGCACGGGACGACGCCGGCGGCGGTACGCTTTCAGCTGGAGTACGAACGCGATCCGGCGGCAGGTGCACGGCGTTTTTCGCCTGCCGGCGTCATTCTTTCGAACGCCGATGCCGGTGCGATCAGCGCGTTTTTGCACTACAATCTCGGCGCCGGCGGCGGTCCGGCGGCGACCTACCTCGGCTACCTTTCAACCTACAACGATCGCACCCAGTCATTATATCGCGCGGGGCTCTTCGAACTGCCGCTGACGCAATCGCCGGGCCAACGGCTCGACGATCTCGCTCCCTACGGCTACGATGGGCTGCGTGCCGGACTCAACGATTTGACGTTGGCGTCGCCGCGATTGGGGATCGAGGTCGAGCGCAGGATCGGCGCCGTCCGGCTGACGAGCACGGTCGCATTCGGCGAGTTCAAAGGCGCGGCATATGGCGGTAAACCGGTCGCCACCGGAGTGACGTCCAACGCGGCGCGGCCCGAATTAGGGTTATTCGCCCGGGTGCCCGTGCGCAGCGGGCTCGAACTCAATGCTGATGCGCTGGTCGGCGAACGCGGCATCGCGGTCGGCGCTTTGCCGCCATTTCTCGATGCGTACCGGCGCTTTGGAGTCGGCGCTCGCCTTCGCGTGCGCCGGTTCGAGCTACTGGGACAAGAATGGTATGGCCTCGACCACAACGCCGATGGGGCGGGCAACCTCGTCGCATCGAGCGGCGGATTCCTACGCTTGCGCTACAATCTGCCCCATGCCTACCTGGGCGCACGCTACGACGCTGCGGCCGCCCCGAGCGCCACTCGCGATCTCATTCTCTACGCTGGCACGCACGTGACACCGCACGCCCGCGTCATTATCGAGCACCGGACGACGATTCCCGGCGGGACGAGCACATTCGGCGGCGCACTGACGGTCGGCTTTCCCTGGCCGCGCGGCCTCTGAAGGGCCGGGACATTGCCGGCGGTACTCTAGCTGCGTGAGCTATGTGAGCGGCGTGTCGAAGCGTACCAAATAGGCAATGCGCATTCTCGTCATCGAGGACAACGTCGAGATCGCCCAATCGATTCGCGTGATGTTGGAACGCCAAAAATACGCCGTCGATCTGGTCGGCGACGGCGAGGGCGGGCTCGAACGTCTGCTCGGCGGCGGCTACGATGCCGCGGTGATCGACGTCGTCCTGCCTCGGCGCGACGGATTTTGGATTTGCCGGAGCGCTCGGGCCGAGGGGCTCGGCACGCCGATCTTGATCCTGACGGCCCGCGACGCGGTCGAAGACCGCATTCGGGGTCTGGATTGCGGCGCCGACGACTATCTGGTAAAGCCGTTCGCCGAGACGGAACTGGCCGCACGCCTGCGCGCGCTGCTGCGGCGCGCCGAGCGGCCGCCCCAAACGGGGCCAATCACGGTCGGGAAACTGTCGGTCGATCCGGCCGCTCGGGTGGCGACGGTCGCCGACATGTTGCTCGACCTCGGTTCGACCGAGTTTCGATTGCTCGAGTTGCTGGCGCGGAACCGTGGGATCACGCTGAGCCGAGCGCAAATCTTAGAACGGATTTGGGAATACGACTTCAGCGGTTCGAGCAACATCGTCGACGTATACGTCAGTCAACTGCGGCGCAAGCTGCGCGCAGCCGGCGCTGACGCGGTAATCGTCACCGTATGGGGGGTCGGATACAAGCTGGAAATGGGGACGAACGGCCGATAGTCCGGCGGCTAACGGCGGCCTATTTGGCCGTTTTTACTTCCGTGATTGTGGTAGTGAGCATCGCCGCTTACACGCTGATCGCCGCGAACTATCGCGAGACCCTCGGTCCGGCGCTCGAAACGCCGGACGGTCGGGCGGGTCTGGGTCGGGCGCTGCGCTCGGTGCTGGCCGCGATCGCCGCCGTCGACGGCGCTTTGCTCTTGCTTGTCGGGGCTTCGTCGTACGCCTTAGCTCGGGCCGCGGTCCGGCCACTGGTTGCCGCACGCGAGCGTGAGGCGCGATTCGCTGCCGATGTCGCCCACGAGTTGCGAACGCCGCTCAGCGTGATCGCGGGCGTCGCGCAGGCGTCGGAAGGCACCGCCGCCGGCGAACAGCAGGCTGCGTTCGCGACGATTGCCACGCACGCGCTCGACGCCGGGCAGTTGGTTGGAGATTTGCTCACGTTGGCACGACGCGACGACGCCGAAGCGCTGGTCTGCGAGCCGATCGATCTCGCCCAAATCGCAAGTCGCGCCGTCGCTGACTCCGCCGCGCTAGCTGCCCGGCGCAATATTCGGATCAACTCGACGCTGACGAGCACGATCGTTGACGGTGACGCACGCCGTATCCGGCAGCTCGTCAACAACCTGCTCGACAACGCGCTCCGCTACGCGGTTCGCGAAGTCGACGTCAACGTCGATGGGACCGGAGCCTACGGCCGGCTCGTCGTCGTCGACGACGGACCCGGCGTCCCCGATGGGCTCCGCGGACCTATCTTCGATCGTTTCACCAAGGGCACCGAATCGACCGGAAGTGGTCTGGGCCTGGCGATTTGCCGCTGGATCGCCAACGCACATGGCGGCGACATCACGCTCGAAGATCGCTCGCGATTCGTCTTGCGGATTCCAATTGTTCACCACTAGCGCGTTAGCGGAAATCGCCCTCTTTCAAGCCCACATCAAGGCGTAGCTCTTCGATATCGTAGCGCTCGACGCTCTGATCGCCGGCAAAGCGTTCGCGGCGAACCGGAAGTCCGCTGATCTTCGAGACCGTCATCACGTCGCGGGTGACGTCGCGATCGCCGGGCGGGTCGCCCGCACAGCGCACGCCGTCAGCATTGACAAGCGCGATGTCGGTAAGATCGGCTTTTCCGTTTGCCGCCGCGCCGAACGTCACGCGGTCGCGCTGGGCGCGATAGCAATCCAGGATCGGCCCGAGCTCCAGGACCACGGTATTCCCCCGCGGCGACGTCACTTTTGCATCGTGGACGTCGTAGGTGACGTGGACGAACGACAGAACACCGCCCGGCCGCACGACCACCCGGTCGCCGCCGTTCCACAGCACTCGCGTACCGCGATTGGGTCCGTCCAGCAATTCGAACCGCGAGTGGTTCGGCTTCAAGAACGAGTAGCGAATGCGACGGTCGGTCACGCGATCGCCGAGCCGCTCGTGCGTTGCAACGACCATCGTGTAGTCGTGCAAGCGCTCCCAACGGTCTGTCAGCGCGGCCAGCGGATCGGTGTCGGCGCCCGAAGCGGCGCCCGGCAGCAAGATCGCAACGCACGCCGCCATCAGGCGTTTGCTCCCGCCTACGGACAACAGCGGCGCTCCGCAGCTGCCTCGGCTCGGGTCCTAGTAACCATTTGAAGCTCCTTACAATCGCTCAACGGCCGCGGCGTCGCCGATCTCAGCAACGACGGTGTATCCCCGGCGGGCATCCTTGCTCCTTCGGCAACTCCGCCGCGGCGATGCGGGTCGAACGAGTGCGATGTTAGGCGGCCCTCCAACCCATCTCATGTGGTCGAACATGTTCCAGCCCGACAAGCCCCGGATCAAACGGGCGGTTGATTGGCGGCGGCTGGGAGCTTATTTCGCCCCTTACTGGCGGCAGGAATCGCTGGTGCTGGTCTGCATCGTCGTGGTGGCGACCCTCGGGCTGGCGCCGCCGCTGTTCACGAAATGGTTGATCGACGACGCCCTGCCGCACAGAGACACTCAGCTCCTGGTCATCGATATCGGCGGCATGATCGTCAGCGCGGTCGCAGCAGGTCTGGTGGGCGTCTATCAAGGCTATTTGAATTCGTTTGTCGGCGAGGGCATCATGCGCGACATTCGAACGCAACTGGTCTCGCATTTGCACCGCATGCCGATCGCCTTCTTCACAAGCACCAAGACCGGCGAGATCATGAATCGCGTGTCGAACGACGTCGACAACATCGATAACGTCGTCACTGGGACGCTGGTCAGCATTGTGACCAACGTCGCGACGATGCTCGTCACGCTGGTTCTGATGTTCGCGCTCGATTGGCGGCTCGCATTGCTGGCAATCGCGGTCGTGCCGTTCATGATCCTACCGCTCGGACCTGTCGGCCGCCGCATGTATGATATTCGAAAACTGACGCGCGAAAAGCGCGACGCGATCGAGAGCATCACCCAAGAGACGCTGTCGATCTCGGGAATCACGTTGATCAAATCCTTCGTGCGGGAAGCCTTCGAGCGGCGGCGGTTCTATGGCGTCGGAACCGATCTCATGCATCTGGAGATCCGGCTAGCCATGGTCGGTCGCTGGTTTCTGGCGGCGATTACGGCGATGGTCATCGTGGGCCCCGCGATTGTTTGGCTGGGCGGCGGCTATTTAGCGATTGCCCAAGGACTGACCGTCGGAACGATTGTAGCGTTTATCGCCCTACTCGGCCGGCTGTACGGCCCGGCGTCGGCGCTGGCCGGAATCCAGGTGCAAATCGTTAGCGCGCTGGCCGTCTTCGAACGCATCTTCGAATATCTTGACATGGTTCCCGAAGGAACGGTAACTCCGGCTCGAAGCGGACCTGCTCGCAGCCCGACCGAGCTCAGCGGCGACATCCGTTTCAACGATGTTCGTTTCTCGTATGCGGAGAACAGAGTGGCGCTGGCGGGCATCAGCTTGCACATCGAACCCGGCCAGATTGCTGCACTGGTCGGCCCATCGGGCGCGGGCAAAACAACGATCACCCAACTCGTACCGCGGTTTTACGATCCTGACGCCGGTTCGATTCAGCTCGACGGAGTCGACCTGCGCGACTTCGAGCTGGGCGCGCTGCGCTCGCACATCGGAATCGTCACGCAGGAGACCTACCTGTTCCACGATACGATCGCGGCCAATCTTCGGTACGCGCGTATGGAAGCGACGATCGCGCAGCTCGAAGCGGCCGCTCGAGCGGCGAATATTCACGACTTCATCGATTCGCTTCCCGAGCGTTATGAGACGATCGTCGGCGAGCGCGGCCACAAGCTCTCGGGCGGCGAACGCCAGCGACTTGCTATCGCGCGCGTGCTGCTAAAGGATCCTAAGATCCTTATTCTCGACGAGGCGACGAGCGCGCTCGACTCGCACAACGAACGCCTGATCCAAGCTGCGCTGGTCCCGCTGTTGCGGAACCGCACAAGTCTTGTCATCGCCCACCGGCTTTCGACGATCGAATCGGCCGACGTGATATTCGTCATCGAGGCTGGGCGGATCGTGGAGCAAGGCACGCATACGAGCTTGCTTACGCTCGACGGAACGTACGCCCACTTGTACCGCACGCAGTTTCGCGACGGCGCCCGCACCATCATGGACCCCGCCGGCGCGGCCTAAGCGCCACCCTTCTAACCGCCCGTCACTTCTGGACCGGACGGGGCGTCCCGCGACGGCGTGCCGAACACAGCCCGCGTGATCGTGACCGACACCGTTGAAAATTCCGCGCGTATCAGCTTGCAGGTCGACGGGCTGAGCAAGCGATTCGGGAAGCAGATAGCCGTCGACCGCCTTTCGTTCGAACTCAGCCGGGGCGAAGTCCTCGGGCTCCTAGGACCCAACGGGGCCGGCAAAACGACCAGCTTGCTATGTTTGTGCGGGCTCCTGCGACCTGACGAGGGCACGATCTCGTTTAAAGGCCGCCGTCTCGGCGGTGAACGCGGCCGCACGATCGCATTGATTCCCGAAACGCCCGATGTCTACCCGATGCTGACGGTTTGGGAACACTTGGCTTTTGTGGCTCACAGCATGCGCATGCCTGACGGCTGGGAGCGCCGAGCCAACGACCTTCTCGAGCGTCTGGCGATGTCGGCCGAGCGGGATAAGCTGGGTCAAGCACTTTCCAAAGGAATGCGTCAAAAGACCCTGATTGCCGCGACGATCCTCGCCAATGCGCCGGTGTTGCTGCTCGACGAGCCGATGATCGGGCTCGATCCGCGGGGTCAGCGCGAGCTGCGCGAACTGATCGTGGAATTACGCGCTGAAGGCCGGTCGATCGTAATGAGCACCCACATGATCGAATCAGCGCAAGCGCTCTGCGACCGGCTGATCATCATGAAATCCGGCGCCGCCATTGCGAGCGGGCCAATAGCAGAATTGCGCGCCCGCGTTCCAAACGGCCGTACGCTCGAAGACGTCTTTCTCGAAATTACGGCGTAGCTCGTGTCCTAGCGTGGGCGGACTCTTCTACCTCGAAACGATGGTCGTGCGGAACACGCTGCTCGCAATTGTTCGCACGCCGTCGCGAGCGATCATGTGGCTGATCTATCTCGGCGTCATCTTAGTCGCCGGGTCGTTCCGCTTTGGAAGCGCGCGAGGTTCCGGCAACTTCCATCTAAACGCAGGATCGGCAACCTTGCTCGGTGCGGGACTTATCGGTGCGCTGGGTACCAGCGTCCTGTTCGCAGCCGCCGGCCGGCTCGAAGCTTTCCGCACTGCAAGCGAACCGGGATTGTTCCTGGTGGCCGGCATTGCGCCGCGCACCGCCGTTTTGTGGCTGCAAGTCCGCCGCGTCATCACGCCGGCGGCTCGAAGCGTGTTCAGAATTCTGCTGTACATCGTGCTGTTAGCACCGGCGAGCGCCGGGCGCGGTCAGCTTGTGCCGCTGTTCATTGCCGGAATCTTGCTTGTCATCGTTTTCAAGCTGCTGGCGCTACCTGCGTTTCTGGCGACCCGCACGCTCGGCAAGCGAACGGTCACCCTGCTCGGTTCGGCGCTGATTGGCATCGCCATGCTGTCCGTCGGGTCACAACTGCTGGATTCTGCAATCTTGATTCCAATCGGCTTGGGGGCGCCCCAGAGCTTGTGGCCGGGCGATCCCGGGCGGTTCATCAGCGCGATCTTCGCGGGCGATCCGCGCGCGTTCGCGGTGCCCGCGGTCGCTGCAGTGCTATGTTTCGCCGTGACGCTTCCGCTGGCCGACGAGGGTTTGCCCGAACTGTACGAAGCGACAATCCGGCGGCTGCAACGGCAGGCTCAACTGCGCAGCGGGGTCGGATCTGGGTATCGCCTGTCAGCCGGCGCCGGATCCAGCCGAATACCGACTGGTGCCCTGACCGTACTCTGGAAAGATTGGGTCGATTTACGGCGCTATCCGCACTCGCTCCAATTTTGGGGTATCGTCATTTTGTTCGCGGCGGGCAGCGGGTTCTTCGTGGCTCGCGCCGTCAGCGATGAGCCGCACTCCGGATTTTTGATCACGTACTTATTGTACATGTTGAGCCTGCTCATCTTCGCGCCGCTGGCTTCATCGATGAGCCTCGACGCCGATATCGGCAAACCGATCTGGTGGCTCTCCAGTTCACCCCTGCGGACTCGCTTAGTCGTATGGACGCTAGCGAAATCATGGCGCAGTGCACTCGCTCTTGCAATCGGACCGGCCATTGCCGGCGTCGGAACCGACAACATCGAGCTCGCCGTAGTTGCGCTGCCGGTGGCGGTTGCCGCGATGTGGTCGATCCAAACGATCGGCCTGGCGATCTTTTCCTTGTTCTCGAATCCCGTCGGGATGCGCGGCCCACTGTTGTTTTTAAGGTTTTGGTTGGGCATCGTCTTTTTGCTGCCGGGAATCGTAGCACTGGTCATCACGGCGCTGGCAACGCACAACGTGCCGATTGCGGCTACCGCCGGAATCGGCGTCTTCGTAATTGAGGGGTTGATCCTGATCGAGTTCGCCACCGGGCGCCTCACACAAGGCGCCCAGACGCTCGTCGTGCAGAGCGCTCCGAATAATTAGTCTAGGCGGGAGCCCCTTGCGTTACCCGCATCACGGTAGGCTTCGAGGCGATCTGGAGCGCCGGCTCGGTGGCGCTGCGAACTTCGTCGACGCTTACCCCGGGCGCGACTTCCACCAATACGAGTCCATTTGGAGTCACATCGAGAACCGCAAGATCGGTAATGATCCGGTTGACGACACCGCGTCCGGTCAATGGCAGAGCGCAATGCTGCACGATTTTGTGCGAGCCGTCTTTAGAGATGTGCTCCATCATCACGATCACGCGCTTCGCGCCATGCACGAGATCCATCGCGCCGCCCATCCCCTTGATGAGCTTGCCGGGAATCATCCAGTTCGCCAGATCGCCGCCGGCCGAAACTTGCATCGCCCCTAAGATGGCCAGGTCGATGTGTCCGCCACGGATCATTCCAAAGGACTGCGCCGAATCGAAGAAGGCTGCACCAGGCATTAGCGTGACCGTTTCCTTGCCGGCGTTGATTAAGTCCGGATCTTCCTCACCCTCGAACGGGTAGGGCCCCATCCCTAAAATTCCGTTCTCGCTCTGCAACACGACGGTCACGTCGTTGGGAACGTAGTTCGGAATCAACGTCGGCAGACCGATTCCCAAGTTCACATATTGGCCATTACGCAATTCTTGCGCGGCGCGCTCCGCCAGTTGCGCTCGCGTCAATGCCATCGTCTTTTGTCCTTCAAGAGGTCGCTCGACGCGAGACAGGTCCGTTGGGGCCCGAACGTTTTCGGACGGTTAACCGTTCGATGCGCTTGCCTCCCGCGCCGACCGGAACGACGCGCTGCACGAAGATTCCCGGCGTGTGAACGTCGCGCGGATCGATCTCACCCGGCTCGACCAGCGTCTCGACTTCGGCAATCGTTATTCTACCGGCCGTCGCGCACAGCGGATTGAAATTGCGCGTCGCCAGTTCGAAAACGAGGTTTCCGAGCCGATCGCCGACGCTCGCGCGGACGAGCGCGAAGTCGCAGACGATGCCGTCTTCCAGGACGTATTCCCGCGCGTCGAACGTCCGCACTTCTTTGGCTGGCGAAGGCATCGCGATCGTGCCGTCGGGGCGGTACCGCCGGGGCAGGCCGCCTTCCGCCACCTGCGTGCCGACACCGGCCGGCGTGAAGAAGGCCGGAATGCCGGCGCCGCCGGCGCGTAGCCGTTCGGCCAGGGTGCCTTGCGGAACCAGTTCGAGCTCGAGTTCGCCGCTGAGGAACTGACGCTCGAACTCTTTGTTTTCACCCACGTAGGAACTGGTCGTCCGCCGAATGCGCTTCGCATCGAGCAAGATGCCCAGCCCCCAACCATCGATGCCGCAGTTATTGGAAACGATCGACAGGTCGCCCGCGCCCTGCGCATGGAGCGCCTCGATGAGCCGAAAGGGGACGCCGTTCATGCCGAAGCCGCCGACCGCAATCGACGAGCCGCTCTTGATGTCGGCGACCGCTTCACCCAAATCCCGGACGACCTTGTCCATGCCGTTTACATGTGCGCGGGTGCCCTCCAAAACCCTCGTCCGGCCGCGCGACCGATCGCCGGGCCTTTACACCGGCTATGTTGTCGACGATGTAGGCCGGTCGAACGGCGAACCCATGAACGCCACGCCTTCGGTAGCTTGCGGCCGGCGCCCGTCCCCTTTGTCGATGGCGTTGCGTTGCAACGACAACTCGCGCAATCGGACGAGTCCGGCATAACGATGTTCGTCTGCAACCGCAGCGCCTTGACTTCGCTCTCGGCTCGTACGACGCTCTGCTGGGCTCGAACCGCACCCGCTGAAGATCCTGCTGCGCCTGCAACGTTTGCTGGACGGCCGCCTTCGACTGTACCGCTTGCGCATAGGGGCGCTGGGCACGTATCTGGTGCACTTCGTGAGCCCAATCGGGTTTGACGCGCTATACGGTGCGTTCTTGTGATCGTCGCGGTCGATGCGATTCGCAAACGCAATCGCGCCGGACCGCCGAAGGCATCACGCGTCGGCGGCCGCGAGACCGTGCTCGTCGACCGCTCGGGTCAGACGTTCCGTTATGCGATGCCCACGGCGCCGCTGCTCGGAGTCGGCGTCGTGGTCGGTTTTTTTCGACGTTCTTCGGGATCGGCGGCGGCGCGGTGTTCGTGGCGGTTCTGGCGTTGTGGTACGGCATTCCGGCGCACGTTGTCACCGCAACGTCGACGTTCGTCATCGTGCTCTCAACGCCGATCGGTATCGCGAGCCATCAGCTCGGCGGGGGCATCGATTGGTCGTACGCTGTTCCACTCTCGCTAGCGGCATTGCCGGCGGTCAGCTCGGACCGCGAGTCTCGCGCCGGCTCAGTTCACCGCAATTGATGCTGGTGCTCGCCGGCGCGATGATCGCGGCCGCGATCGCGCTGGTCGTGCGACACCTCATCGCCGCAGGTTGATCCACACCGTTTTCTTTTCGGTGTAGTTCTCCAGCGCCGTCTCGCCCAAGTCGCGGCCGATGCCGGAATCGCCGCCGACGCCGCCCCACGGCAGGCGCGTGTCGGATTGACCGTAGGTGTTGACCCACACCGTTCCGGCACGCAGCCGGCGGGCGACGGTGTGCGCGCGCGTCACGTCGCTGGTCCACAGGCCAGCAGCCAAGCTAAACGCGCTGTCGTTGGCGATGCGCACGGCATCGTCTTCGTCGCGGAACCGAATGATCGAGGCAACCGGACCGAAGATCTCCTCGCGCGCGATCTTCATCGCGTTGTCGACCTCGGTAAAAACGGTCGGCTGCATGAAAAATCCCGGGCCGTCGATGCGTTGACCGCCGGCGACCAGCTTCGCCCCTTCTTGCTTGCCGGCGTCGACGTAGCCCATCACCGACGTCAACTGTTTTTCCGAGATGATCGGACCCATCGAGGTGGCTTCGTCCAGCGGATCGCCGATGCGCAGGCCCTTCGAGCGCGCGACCAGCAGGGTCACGAACTCATCGTAGACCGAGTCCTGCACGAGCAACCGCGAACCAGCCGAACAGACTTGGCCCGCGTTGAAGAAAATCCCCGACGACGAACCCTTGACGGCTGCGTCGAGATCGGCATCGGCAAAGACGACGTTCGGCGATTTGCCGCCCAGCTCGAGCGTCACGCGCGTGACGTACGGCGCCGCGGCGGCCATGATTTGCTTGCCGATCGGCGGCGAACCGGTGAACGAGATCTTGTCAACGTCGGGGTGGCTTACCAGCGCCATGCCGACGACCGAGCCCGCGCCCGGCAGGATGTTGAGCACGCCCGGCGGGATACCGGCTTCGAGCGCGAGTTCGCCCAGCCGTAGCGCCGTGAGCGGGGTTTCGCTCGCTGGCTTGAGCACCATCGTGCAACCGCACGCCAGCGCCGGGGCAATCTTCCACATCGAATTCATGAGCGGGAAGTTCCACGGTACGATCGCGGCGACGACCCCAACCGGCTCGCGGTCGATGTAGGTCAGCGCATCGCGCCGCACCGGCACGACGTCGCCTTTGATCTTGTCGGGCCAGCCGGCGTAGTATTCCAAACAGTCGATCGCCGCCGGCATGTCTTGACGCCGGGTCGCAGTGATCGGCTTGCCGCCGTCGAGCGACTCGATGGCAACGACCGTTTCTTGGTTCTCACGCAGCAGCGCCGCGAATGCAAACAGCGCGCGGCCGCGTTGGGCCGCCGACATCTTCGCCCACGGACCGTTTTCGAGCGCGGCGCGCGCAGCGGCGACGGCGCGCGCCGCATCGTCGACCGAAGCTTCGGCGACCGTCGCAATCGGCTCACCGCTCGCCGGATTTCGGGTGACGAACGTCTTGCCGGTCGATGCTTTGACCCACGCACCGTCGATGAGCAGGTCAGTCGGCGGCAGCCGCCGGCTGGAAACCTTTTCGGTCGCGATCGCCATATTATATTACTCCCATCTGTTGCAGTGTTTCGACATAGTCCGGCGCGTAGCCGAGTTCTTGTAAGATTTCCTGCGTATGCGCGCCCAGCAGCGGCGACGATGTCATCTCGACCGGCGACGCGGACATGACGATCGGACACCCGACGATCTTGAATTCGCCGCGCCGGGGGTGGTGCACCCTTGCGATCATGCCAAGCCCGTTCAATGACGACCAGAATATCTTTCACGCTGAGGAATCGGCCCGCAGCGTACGTCGATCTCGTTGAACTTCGCCAGAACTCGAATTTTCCAAAGTTCTGCTCCACGCCTCGACCGCGGCGAAGACCTCGTGCTAGGTGCGACAACCGCGCCTCAGGGGTGGCGAAAGCCGGATCGTCGATGAGTTCGGGCCGGTCGACCAGCTGTGCCAGCGGCGCCCAAACGTGCTGCTGGATGATGACGTACACGTAGTCGTTCTCCCCCGCCCGGCGCGCCCGCGGGCAACGGACGATATCGAAGGTAGCCGGCGTTGGCTTCGAGGCCGAGAGTGACTTCAATTGGCATGTCATGGGGGCCTCACGGGCTCCGCCACGGCCGGCAGGAAATCGCTCCCGTAATGGCAAGCTCGGTCTGGTATATTGCATGCCAGAAGCCAAAGGTGAGGGAGCAATGCAGCAATGGTTGCTTTAGGCCTAGGCGCAATCCGCTCGGATGTCAGCGTCTCGATGCGCGTCTACGAGTCCATTCGCGCCGCCATCACCGCGACGAATCTATACGAAATTGATGCGGCGCGTCTCCGGCTCGACGAGCGGGAGCTGGCGGTGCGGCTCGGGGTCAGTCGAACGCCCGTTCGAGAGGCCTTGGTCCGGCTCGAGCAAGAGGAGCTGGTGGTCAGTCTTCCGCGGCGCGGGTACTCCATCGCCCGCAAAAGCAAGGCTGAGCTGCTGGAGATCATCACCGTGTGGGCGGCGCTCGAGAGCATGGCGGCCCGCCTCGCTGCGCTCACCGCGAGCGATGAGGCGGTCGCTTCCTTGCGTGATATTTTCGCGACGTTCGACGGCGATCGCATCGCCGCGCATCTAGATGAATACTCGGACGCCAACCTTCGCTTCCACCAGCGGATCATCGAGCTCTCAGGATGCGACGTGCTCCGCCGCACCGCGGACGGCATCTTGATTCACGTGCGGTCAATCCGGCATCGCACGATCGGCGAGAACCACCGCTTCGAGCGGTCGATCGTCGATCACATGCAGATCATCGAAGCGCTCGAGACGCGCGACGCGGAATTGGCCGAGCGCCTCGTTCGCGACCATGCGCTCGCGCTGGCGGCGCACGTCGACGCTAACGACAACGATCTGTGACGATCATCCACGCAACGCAACCACCTGACGGGGGAACGCCGATGGCCCAGACTGCACCGGTCACAACCGACCTTCCGAAACTCGATGCCGATCAGCCGGCGCCGACGATTTCCGGCGGTCATCTCGTCGCCAAAGCCTTGAAGAGCGAAGGCATCGATGTCATCTTCACGCTCTGCGGCGGTCACATCATCGACATTTATGACGGCTGCCGGGACGAAGGGATCGCGATCGTCGACGTCCGTCACGAACAGGTCGCGGCGCACGCGGCCGACGGCTACGCTCGCGTCACCGGCAAGCCCGGCTGCGCCGTCGTGACGGCCGGGCCGGGCACGACGAACGCCGTCACCGGCGTTGCGAACGCCTTCCGGGCGGAAAGCCCGTTCCTGCTCATCGGCGGCCAGGGCGCGCTCAATCAGAACAAGATGGGCTCGCTGCAAGATCTTCCTCACGTCGAGATCATGCGGCCGATCACAAAGTTCGTGTCGAGCGTTCTGACGACGGAGCGCGTCGCCGACATGATCGCCATGGCGTTCCGCGAGTCGCACAACGGCTCGTTCGGTCCGTCGTACCTCGAGATCGGCCGCGACATCCTCGACGGCAAGGTCCCGCTCAAGAACGCGGTGATCCCTACCGCCGGCCAGTACCGCGCGTCGACCAAGTCGATCGGCGACCCGCGCGACATCGAGAAGCTCGCAGACATCCTAGTGAAGGCCGAGCGGCCCGCCGTGTTGTTCGGACAGCAGACGTGGACCTGCCGCGCAACCGCGGCGGCGCTCGAGTTCGCGCGCAGATTCAACATTCCGGCGTATATGAACGGCGCCGGCCGCGGCACGTTCGCGCCCGGCGACCCGCACGGCTTTCAGTTGACGCGCGGCTACGCGTTCGGCAAGGCCGACGTCATCGTCATCGTCGGCACACCGTTCGACTTCCGGATGAGTTATGGTAAGCGCCTCAAGGCGCCGGCCGTCGTGCAGATCGACATGGGATACCAGACAGTCGGAAAGAACCGTGACATCGCACTCGGGCTCGTCGGCGACGTCGGTGCCATCCTGGCGGCGGTCGAGCAGGCTGCTTCGGGCCGGCTCAACGACGGTGCAAAAAGGCGTCAGCCCTGGCTCGACGAGCTGCGGGTCGAAGAGAAGACGCTCGCCGAGGCGCGTCTGCCGAAGATCAAGGACGACTCGATCCCGATTCATCCGCTGCGGCTGGGCTTCGAGATCAACGAGTTCCTCACCGAGAACACGCGTTTCATCGGAGACGGCGGCGACGTCGTCACGTGCGCGGGCGGAATCGTGCAGCCGAAGGGTCCTGGGCTCTGGATGGACCCCGGTCCGCTCGGCACGCTGGGCGTCGGCGTCTCGTTCGCGATGGCGTCGAAGTTCGCCGAACCCGAGAGGGAAGTCGTATGCCTGTTCGGCGACGGCACGTTCGGCATGACGGGCTGGGACATGCAGACGGCGATGCGCTTCGGCCTGCCGTTCATCGGCATCATCGGCAATAACTCGTATATGAACCAGATTCGCGCGGGCCAGATCATGAAGTACGGTAAGGAAAAGGGCGACGTCGGAAACTACCTGGGTGACGTGGACTTCGAGAAGTTCGCCCAGATGCTCGGCGGTCACGGCGAGGCGGTGCGCGATCCCAAGCAGATTCGTCCCGCGCTGGAGCGCGCACGCGAATCGGGCAAGTGCGCGCTGATCAACGTCTGGATTGATCCGGACGAGTTCGCGCCGGGCACGATGAATCAGACGATGTACAAGTAGAGGCCTGGATGAGCGTCAACGGTTCAACCATCATCGACGGGCAGCCGGTCCGCAAGGCGCTCGACGGAATCAAGGTACTGGACATGACCCATGTTCAGGCCGGCCCGTCGTGCACGCAGATTCTCGCTTGGCTCGGCGCCGACGTCATCAAGGTGGAACTGCCGGGCCGCGGGGATATTACGCGCGGCCAGCTGCAGGACATCCCCGACGTCGACAGCCTCTATTTTACGATGCTGAACTGCAACAAGCGCAGCATCACGCTCAACACAAAGACGCCCGACGGGAAAGCCATCTTCACCAAGCTGATCGAGCACTGCGACGTGCTGGTCGAGAACTTCGGTCCCGGCGTGCTCGACCGGCAAGGATTCACGTGGGACAAGATTCGCGGGATCAACCCGCGCATCACGTACGCTTCGATCAAGGGCTTCGGTCCGGGCAAGTTCGAGGATTTCAAGGCGTACGAAACCGTCGCGCAGGCGATGGGCGGCGGGATGAGCACGACGGGCTGGCCGGACGGGCCGCCGACGAGCTCCGGCCCGCAGATCGGTGATTCGGGCAGCGGCATCCACATGGTCGCTGGAATTCTCGCGGCCCTCCTTCAACGCATACACACCGGCCGGGGCCAGCGCGTCTCGGTCGCGATGCAGGACGCCGTGCTGAACCTCATTCGCGTAAAGATGCGCGACCAGCAGCGTCTCGCGCACGGCCCGCTCCGGGAATATCCGAACGACAGCTTTTCGGACTACGTGCCGCGTTCGGGGAATGCATCCGGCGGCGGCCAGCCCGGCGCGGCGCTCAGATGTGCGCCGGGTGGACCGAACGATTACGTGTATGTCATTATCCAGCCGCTGGTCTGGGCACCGCTCGCGAAACTGATCGGGCGTCCGGAGCTCGTAGAAGATCCGGCGTTTGCCACGCCCGCCGCGCGCCTGCCGCACATGGATGAGGTATTCGGCGTCGTCGAAAAATGGACCAAGGGCTTTACCAAGTTTGAGGTTCTCGAGAAGCTGAACGCGATCGACGTACCGTGCGGTCCCATTATGAGCACGAAAGATTTGATCGCCGATGAATCGCTGTCGGCGCGCGGGATGATCGCCGACGTCACGCATCCCGAGCGCGGCACGTTCAAGACCGTTGGCTGCCCGCTCGTGCTGTCCGACACGCCGGTCCAAATCACGACCTCCCCGCTGCTCGGCGAGCACAACGAACAAATCCTCAAAGAAATAGGCTGGGACGGCAAGGACGCGCGCGAACTCCACGCTGCCGGCGTCCTGTAGAAGAACGAAAGAGACATGCTGCTCGAGCATCATACCCGCGACATCCTGCACAAGACCGAAGCCGGCGGCGTACTCGTCGGCGTCGAGCATGCGCAGGGCGTCCGGCCGGATTGCTCTGACCGCAGGCCGGGTCGCCCGGCGCGGGCGGAAGAACGTTCTTTCACCGGGTGCGCGAGCGCGTGCATCTCGATCCCCTGCGATGCGATAGCCGCGTCCGAGCACGACCGAGTCGCGGATTGCACGTCCACACGAGGGATTTTATGACCAGTTCGATGACATTTGCTCCAGTCAGTCCACCGCGGTATCGGTGGGTTCAACTGATCCTCGGCATCATCGCCATGATCATGATCGCCAATCTCCAGTACGGCTGGACGCTGTTCGTCAATCCGATCAAAGACCAGTTCCACTGGGCCACAGCAGCAATCCAAGTCTCATTCACGACCTTCGTCGTCATCGAGACGTGGCTCGTACCGGTCGAAGGGTACATCATCGACCTCTTCGGGCCCAAGCGAATCACGATGGTCGGCGGTGTGCTCGTCGCCATTTCGTGGATCATGTTCTCGATGGCGACGTCGCTGTGGACGTTCTACATCGGTTCGGCGATCGGTGGAATAGGCGCCGGGATCGTCTACGGCTGCACGGTCGGTCAGGCGCTGAAGTGGTTTCCCGATCGGCGCGGACTGGCGGCCGGTTTGACCGCCGCAGGTTTCGGGGCCGGATCGGCGATAACGATCGTCCCGATCGGGCAGATGATCCTTCACTCCGGCTTTCAAAAAACGTTCCTCGTTTTCGGGATCGTTCAGGGCATCGTCGTCGTCCTGGTCGGTCTCATGCTTCGCGCTCCCAGGCCGGGCGAAGTGCCGCAGGCCGTCGCGAACACGGCTCTCAAGCAGACGACCCGCGACTTCAAACCCGGCGCGATGCTCAAGACACCGCTGTTCTACGTCATGTATATCGCGATGCTGTGCGTTGCGATCGGCGGGGTCATGGCCACCGCGCAGCTGGGGCCGATCGCCAGGGACTACATCGTCGACGAGGTCCCGATCACACTGCTGCTCTTCACGCTTCCCGCGCTGCAGTGGGCGTTGGTCTTCGACCGGATTCTCAACGGATTGGCCAGGCCGGCCTTCGGCTGGCTGTCCGACCGAATCGGGCGCGAAAATACGATGTTCATCGCGTTCGGCAGCCAGTGCTGCATCATCTTGATATTCATCAAGGTCGCAGCGAACCCCATGCTGTTCGTGATCATGTCGGCGCTGGTGTTCTTCACGTACGGCGAGATCTTCAGCCTCTTCCCGTCGCTGAGCGCGGACACGTACGGCCGCAAATTTGCAACCACCAATTACGGCTTCCTCTACACCGCGAAGGGGACGGCCGCCCTCCTTGTTCCGTTCGCGAACATCATCAAAGACGCAACCGGGAGTTGGGTCCCGATCTTTCAGGTCGCGGCTGCGCTGAATCTGGTCGCCGCGCTCATCGCCATGTTCGTGATCAAGCCAATGCGTGCCCGTAAGGCGATGAGCGAAGCCGCTCTACCGAGCGACCCTGGCATCGCCGCGGTCGCCCCCACATAAGGACAGGTACGGCATCATGAATCCTTTCATCCGCTCCGCAATCATCGCTTCGGCGTGCGCGCTGGGTTTCACGACCCTGCCCGCACCTGCCGCCGACAAGGTGCAGCTTAGCGCCGAAGTGGCGTCGAGCGTCAAAGCGCCGTTCGAGCAATTCATCAAGATCTACGAGTCTAAGCACCCCAACGTCAAGATCTCGGCGAAGTATTTGGGCGGCGGTGTCATCCAGGCCGACGTCGAAGCGGACAACCCGCTCGATATCATCGTCGTCGGCAAGAACCAGACCGACAAGCTGCTCGCGCACATCAACGCGCCGGTCCCGGTCCTCACCAACCGGGAAACGCTCATCGTGCGGGCGGGCGAAACCAAGGTGAAAGATCTCAAAGACCTTGCGAATCCGGGCATACGCGTCGGGATGGCGAACGGTCAAGGTTCGGCCGTCGGGACGCTCGCGCGGCAAATGCTCAAGAAAGCGGCCGACGATCCGGCGTTCGGCGCAGACTTCCCGGTGAAGGTGCGCGGTAACTCCCCGCCGTTTTTTGAGAAACTCCAATCGGAGGATGACGTAGTCCAGGGCCTCCTCAAGGGCGAGGCCGACGTAGCCATCGGCTTCGTCTCATCCGTCGAGCCGCCGAAACTGCGCGCGATCGCGATCCCGGAAAAGTACAACATCGATTCCGTCTATTACATCTTCATTCCGAAAGTGTCGAAAAACGCGAAGGATGCGCAGGACATGGTCAAGCTCATGTCCGGCAAGCAGGGTCAAGCGATTCTGCATAGCCACCGCTACCTGCCGCCGCCGAAGGGCTAAGGCAGGACGCGTCACGAAGCGGCACTTCGTACGGAGCCGAGCCGGTGGTGGTCGCCGATTTCCAGCAAAGCATAATTGGGCGTGTGCGGGCGCTTGGGCCGAAGTTTTCCACCAGCACGTCACAACGTCGCAGCAGTCGCTCGAAGACTTCCTTGCCGTGCGGCGATTGGTGCTGAGCGTCAGGCTGCGCTGATTGCAGTTGAGCATCGTCCATATTCAAAGTGTGACATCTTGGGTCGTTTCCCGCGACGTTACGGGCGTCCGCCTTGAGCGTCTCGACTGAACCGCCCGCTGGCGCGGTTCGACCTCGCGCGTCTCGGTGACCTCGAGCACGCCAGCGGGAAGCGCGGATCGTAGCTTCGGCGGCTGCAGCGACCGCACGAAATATGCACCTGGGGCCGCCGGCGTCGCAAGAGTTCGAGCCGGCAGCGCAGGCCAGTGGATGCCGCTTGCGCGTCACGAGCAGGTCGCGATTGCCAGTGCCGGAGCGACATTCCAGATCAGATCGCGAAATTGATGGAAATCGATGAGCATGCGGGTCTCCCGGCAACCTCATCAACGTCACGTAGGGTTGCTCTGTGACGCGCGAAGGCCAGAAAATCAGCCCGGTGGGGAGCCGGCGAAGCCGGCCCGAATGTCCATCGACCAGTGCTTGACACGGAGAACGCAACGATGGCCGTCTCCATTCCCCCCACCCACGACGCCGGCGAAGAGGCAATGATCCTCGAGGTCGTTCGCGATCTGGTTGCTGAAAAAGTCGCCCCGCGGGCCGCCGAGATCGACGACAAATCAGAGTTTCCCCGCGACATCCAACGCTTGTTCGCCCAAAACGATCTGCTGGGCATTCCGTTTCCGGTCGAATACGGCGGCGTCGGCGGCTCGTTCTTGACCTACGTAAAAGTGGTCGAAGAAGTTGCGAAAGCCTGCGCCTCGAGTTCGCTGATCATCGCCGTGCAGGAGCTTGGCGCACTTCCGATTCTCATCGCCGGTACCGACGCACAAAAAAAGAAGTATCTCGGCAAGCTAGCGAGTGGGGAATTCACCGCGGCCTACGCCTTGACGGAAGCCGGCAGCGGCTCTGACGCCGCCGGCTCAATGCGCACCCGCGCTGAGCGGCATGGCGATGCATTTATGTTGAATGGCAACAAGATTTGGATCACGCAGGGCTCGGTCGCCGACATCATCTGCGTGTTTGCGGTCACCGATCCCACCAAAGGGGCCAACGGCATCAGCGCCTTCATTGTGGAGCGGAACTTCCCCGGATTTAAGGTCGGCAAAATCGAAAAAAAGATGGGCATCCGAGGCTCGCCGACGTGCGAGTTGATCTTCGAGAATTGCGAAGTTCCGGCCGCCAACCTGCTAGGACGTGAAGGCGAAGGTTTCAAAATCGCCATGAAGGTGCTGGACAAATCGCGCCCGGGCATCGCCGCACAGGCGCTCGGCATTGCCCAAGGCGCACTGGATTACGCCTCCAAGTACRCCCAGGAGCGCATGGCGTTCGGTAAGCCGATTGGGCAGCAGCAGGGGCTGCAGTTCATGCTCGCCGACATGAAAACTGAAGTCGAGGCCGCCCGGCTGCTCGTGTATGAAGCGGCGCGCAAGTGCGATGCCGACGCTCCCGATGTCACGCTGTGGGCGGCAATGGCGAAACTCAAAGCCGGCGATGTAGCGATGAGCGTGACGACCGACGCCGTCCAAATCCTCGGCGGCTTCGGCTACTCCTCCGAGTACCCGACCGAACGGATGATGCGCGACGCGAAAATTACCCAAATCTATGAGGGCACTCAACAAATCCAGCGGCTTGTGATTGCGCGGACGCTGGTAGGCAAGTGGAAGCCCCCGGCTGCCAACGGCGCGCCCAACCCATAACTCGAGACCGTCCGCTCGCCCAGTTCAGGGGGCGGTTGAACCGAGCCACCGCCGCCATTTAACTAACCGCTCTGGAATCGTTCGGTAACGGAGGCACGCAGGCCCCGAACATTCGGCCCATAGTCTTCGTTGAATGTTCGGCTGCCGCTACCGCCAGCGGTCGCACTCGTGCATGGAAGGAGGTAGCAGCATGACCAAAGTTTTCGCAGCGCTTATCGCCGCGGCATTCCTGCTCACTGGGACGGCGTCGGCATCTTCGAAGCATGCCAAGAAGCATCACAGCATGACCCACAAAAAGACCCACCACATGATCAAGAAAACGTCCGCAAAGAAGCCGGCCAAGCACGTCTCGAAGAAGACCGCCCTCAAGCACCGAACGACCAAAACGAAGTAAACTCGTCCTCGTTCCATTATTATTCGAGCGCGGCGCCTCGGCGTCGTGCTCTTTTTTATTCGGTTCAGGCAGGGCGTAACTGGCATCAATGATAACCGGAAGTCAATGCAGCACCACGCACGCGAACCACGCCGCACGCTGCTTGGGCCATCAGAGTCCACTGGCGCCAATCAGGCAGGCTGACTTGGGTTGGACGACGTTCCGGAGCGGGGCGCCTGCGCCGAGCGTAGCCTGGAAGGCGGAACGAAAAAGCAGCACCGAGCCCGCGCAGGCATGTCGTCCAACCCAAGTCAGCCGTGCAGCACGACAAACCCGGTGAGCGACAAGAACGGCTTTATCTTCCAGCCGGAGTGGGAAACGATGCCCCGGGCCGACTTAGAACGCCTGCAGATACAGCGACTCACCGCTCTGTTCGAGCGCTTGCGCACCTCGGTGCCGTTGTACGCCGAGCGGTTTGCCGGCCACGCCACGCCCACGAGACTAGAAGCATTTCGAGAAACGCCGTTCTCGCATAAGGCCGATTTACGCGATAGCTATCCGCTCGGCATGTGCGCGGTGCCGGTCGATCGCCTGGCCCGCATTCATGCGTCGTCGGGCACTACCGGAAATCCCACGGTCGGCGCGTACACCAAGCGCGACCTTGACATCTGGGGCGACGTGTGCGCGCGGAGTTTGGCAATGGCCGGGGTTTTTCCCGGCGAGCTGTTCCAAGTTTGCTGGGGTTACGGACTGTTCACCGGCGGTCTCGGCATGCACGGCGGCGCGGAACGTCTGGGGGCTGCTGTCGTCCCCGCATCGAGCGGCAACACCGTTCGCCAGCTGCAACTGCTCGAAGCGCTGCCGGTCGTCGGAATCGGTGCTACGCCAAGCTATGCGCTGCTGCTTGCAGAACGGCTGCGCGCCGAGAAGCGCCGAGCGTCAGCGTTGCGAATTGCCGTCTGTGGCGCCGAAGCCTGGACCAAAGAGATGCGCTCGGAGCTGGAAGAACAACTCGGCGTCGTCGCGACCAACATCTACGGTTTGACCGAAATCATCGGTCCCGGCGTCTCGCAAGAGTGCGCGCACGGCAAAGCCGGTCTGCACGTGCAAGAGGACCATTTCTTATGCGAGATCATCGATCCGAAGACAGAAACACCGCTCCCGGATGGCCAGCGCGGCGAACTGGTGCTGACCACGCTCACCCGCGAAGCTTTGCCCGTCTGGCGCTATCGTACCGGCGATCTGACGTCGCTGACCCGCGAGCGGTGCGTCTGCGGCCGCACGACCGCACGCATGGAGTGGTTGACCGGCCGGGTCGACGACATGCTCATCATTCGCGGCGTCAACGTCTTTCCGACCGCGATCGAGCAAGCGCTCTTGGAATTCGACGAACTCTCGCCAAATTATCGGCTGATCGTCGAGCGGCCGCCGGGCGAACTCGACGTTTTGACCGTCGAGATCGAGCACCGCGCTGACGTTCAGGAGATTGGCGACCTCGGCGCGCGGGTCAGCCGACATCTCAGCGACGTGCTGGCGATCGCGGTCGTCACACGCATTTTATTGCCGCAGACCATCGAGCGCGTCGAGGCCGGCAAGGTACGACGTGTCTTCGACCGGCGCGGCGTCTGACGCGCGCCCCGCTCCAAGACATGCTAGCCGCGGATCATTGCGCGATCGCCCGCGCGAGCGCGAACGCGACGCCGGCGGCGACGCCGCCGGTGATCATCGTTTGCAGCCCACCGAAAAACCACCGGCGGCCAACCGTAATCTGCGCTTTGATCGCGCCGAAAATAAACAGCGCACACAGCGTGACCCCGATCGACCATGCCAACGCCAGCGGTACGTTGGGAACCAGAATGTACGGCGCCAGCGGGATGATGCCGCCGGCTACATACGAGCCACCGATCGTGAACGCGCTGATCGGTGCGCGTTTCGCGTTGGGCTTCTCGAGGCCAAGCTCGAACCGCATCATGAACTCGACCCACTTCGTGCGATCGGCGGCGATCCGTTCGACGAGTTGATCGAGCAGCGAGCCGCTGATGCCGAAGTCGCGAAAGACGCTTGCCACCTCGGCCCGCTCTTCGTCGGCGGCGGCGTGCGTTTCGTCGACCTCGCGGCGGTACTCGGTGTCGTAGTGGTCGACGTCGCTGCGCGCGGCCAGATAACCGCCGATCCCCATCGCGATCGCACCGGCCGCGATCTCGGCCAGGCCAGCGGTCACGATGATCCGCGACGACGCAATCGCGCCCGAGACGCCGGCGGCCAGCGCAAACGGCACGGTCAGCCCATCGGCGATTCCAATGACCACATCCCGGACCGTATCGGAGGAACGGAAATGCGATTCGCGGTGCAGGAGCACTCGGGTTGCCATCGGGCAGGATGATAGCAGAAAGACCCGAGTTCGTCAGGCCTAAAAAGAGTTTCGGTCCAGCCGACTGGGGAACGTAAACGGCTTGAAGGATCGGCTCCCAGACGTCAGCGTGCTGGTTCTGGCCGGCGGAGTGGCGCGCCGCCTTCCCGGGAAATTGCTCTTGCCGGTGGACGGGGTGCCGCTGATCGTGCGCGTCGTGCGGCAACTGGGCAGCTTGGGCCCGCTAGTGATTAGCGCCAACGATGCGTTTTCACCGGAGATTGCCGCCGAACTGCCGCTGACGATCGTCCCGGACACCCTTCCCGGTCAGGGCCCGCTCGCTGCGCTCGCCGGAGCACTGGGGCTGATCGAAACGCGCTGGCTCTTCGTCGCCGCCGCCGACATGCCGTTCCTGGATGCGATGGTCGCGCGACGGCTGATCGCGGCCCTCGAACCTGGCGATGAGGCGGCGGTCCCACTGCATGTCACCGACCGCAGGACGCGCTTGGAACCGCTGGCGGCGCTGTACTCTCAGAGCGCACTCGAACGCCTGGTCCCGGCCTGCCTCGCTAAGGGCGAACGGTCCATGCACGCCCTGGTGGCCGTCATGCGCGCACGATCGGTCGGCTTCGAGGACTCGGGCGTGTTTTTTAACGTCAACACCGCCCAGGACTACGACGCCGTCCTTGGGTCGTCGCCCACCGACGACGCTTCGTCGCTGACCTGATCGAACAGGGGCCGTAGGGACTGGAACGCGAAGCTGAAAGCCCGCCAGCACTACGAGCGGCGTTTTATTCTTCTTTCACCGGGGAGATGATGTCGTGGTCCAAAGCGCGCCAACCAAGAATCGCTGGGTGATCGCCGTTGCGGGCGCGATCGCTTCACAAGGAGTCTCGCATGGCAACTAATGTGGTAGCCCCTCGGAATCGCTGGGCGATCGCGTGGGCCGGGGTCATCGTGATGATCCTTGCCGGCACCGTGTACGCATGGAGCAACTTCACGCAACCCTTGATCGCGGCGTTTGGGTGGTCCTCAACACAGACGAGCTTGGTTTTCGGCGTCGCCATCTTCGCACTCGGCATCGGCGCCGTGATCGGCGGCCGCTGGCAAGATCGCGTCGGTCCACGCGTGGTGACGATGACCGGAATCGTGCTATGGGGCGTCGGGAATCTACTCGCTGCGATCGGGCCTCACGAAGTGTGGTGGTGGGATCTTACCTACGGCATCATCGGCGGCTTCGGCAACGGAATGGCGTACATCACACCGGTCGCCACAGTCGCGAAGTGGTTTCCCGATAAGCGTGGCCTTGCGACCGGCATGGTCGTTATGGGGTTCGGCCTCGGCGCGTTCTTTTACGGCTTCATCCTCAAGGCGATTCCGGGCTTCGTCGGAGCGTCGAAGCCTGCGGGCGCTTTTGCCGATGCACGAGCGGCAGCGGCTAAAGCCGGTACGACGTTCGATCCAACGGCATATGCGCTGACGCCCGCCGACATCGGTGCGGTGACGTCGGTCCTCCTCGTCAGCGGCATCGTTTACGCGATCGTGGGCGCGCTGTGCGCATCGTTCCTGCAGAATCCGCCTGCCGGCTACACTGTGGCGGGCGTAGTCGCAGCGAAGTCTTCGGATCAAGGCTCGTATACGCCCGCTCAGGTGCTACGCACGCCGCAGCTTTATCTCCTTTGGCTCATGCTGTTCGTCAACGTCGTCGCGGGGATTTTGATCGTCTCCAACGCCGTTCCGATCATTCGCGAACTCATTTCGAAGGGCGTAACCGATCCCGACGCGATCAAGGCGCTCACCGGTACAGCGATCAGCGCCTACGCGTTCGTAGCGGTCTTCAACGCCCTCGGCCGCTTCTTCTGGGGTACCGTCTCCGACCGGGTCGGGCGCAATATAGCGTATGCGCTTATCTATGCGTCCCAGGTCGTCATCTTCTTTCTGCTGCCCAACTTCCACAGCGTGGCGCTGGTGCTCTTTGCATTCGCGGTCATCCTCGCATGCTATGGCGGTGGATTCGGCACGATGCCGTCGTTCAATGCCGACTACTTCGGCACGCGGTACATGGGGCAAAACTACGGCTTCATCATCACCGCGTGGGGTCTCGCGGGATTGGTCGGACCGTATATTGCTGGCGCGGTGAAGGACAAGACCGGATCGTTCTCCGGCGCACTGGTCCCCATGGCGATCATGTTGCTCATTGCGATCATCTTGCCGTTCATCACCAAGAAACCGGCGCCCGCGCCAGTCGTAGCGTCGGCTACATAGCGAAATCGGGATGCCGCCACCGAGGCGGTCTCCCTTTTCGTTTCCAAGCCGGTCGCCATCACGGGACTCCCAAGTCCTCCGGATCTACAAATTCCGCCGGATGGAAAAACGTTTGCGCGATAACCGTCGGGACAATAGCCGTCAAGATGACGACCGTGACGAGCGTAGTGTATTGCAGCTGATCGATGTAGTGATGCGCCAGTCCATAGAGGCTGGAGATGGTGCCAAACGTGAGCCCGGTCGCCATCATGAGGGTGATGTAGCCCGCATGCTTCGGCGGATGCTGGAACGCGCGTGCCGCCGGAAACACGCCTAGATATTTCGCGACAACCTTGACCGCGAAGAACGCTCCAATCGCGCCGATGCCAGCGATCGCTGCAGAGATCGAAACCAGCGTCCCGGCTTTGAGAAAATAAAATGGCGTGAAGAATCCCATCGTCATGGATCGCAGCCGGCGGGACACGTCCGGATTCGCAAATAGGAAGCCTGCGCACGCCAGCCCGAGAAAGTATGCGGGCAGGACGCCCTCGCTCCTCGCGGCCGTCGCGATCGCGGCGAGCACGAGGATGATGAGAAACATGAGCCGTAGCCCGGGCTCGCTGATCCAGCGCCCCGTGCGTGCAAAAACGACCGGCAGCAGCTTCGGCACGAACACGGTCGCGACGACGATTGCCAGCACGAGAGCGAGCAGCCAGCCGTTGTAGTTCGCGAACAGCAATCCGAGCGCGACGACGGTGCCGAGATCAGTGATAAAGCACGCGGCAAGAATCAGCTGCCCAAAGTCCGTTCCCGCGAGCCGGGACTCGACCATGACCGCATACACAACCGCGACGGACGTCGTGGACATCGCGATACCGGCGACTTTCGATGCATCGATACTCCAATGAGCGACGAAGTATGCGTATGCCATTGTGCCCAAGAACGGCGCGAAGAACGAGATCGCACCGATGACCGCGGCGGGTCGGAACTGTCTTCGCAGGACAGCAGGCTCAATCTCGGCACCCGCAAGGAAAGTCAGCATAATGCTTCCGAAACCCGCGATGAAATCGACCCACGCGTTCGAGCGTAAGCCGATGAGATTGCCGGCGAGCACGCCCAGCAGGATCTCGACGAGCGCAGCAGCCAGCCCTAGCGGCCGCGAGATGAACGCCGCAGCGGTCGCCAGCGCCAGCCATACGGCGGCAAAAACCCAGAGATTCTCCGGCGGCATCGATAGCGTCAAGGCGCGAATCCTCCCTCCAACGGATCACGTCGGTGCAGAGGAGTCATTGGCCATTTCTGGGCGGTTCCGCTTACGCGAGGCGGACTCCACCGCCCATGTCGCCGGGCACTCGCCCAGGTCCGTTCGGGGTTCTACTACTCCGTTTATCTGAATCCCTCGCGTGACGCCAAGCCGATTTCGAACCGGCGCGGAAACGGATTGCCTGCAGCCGCGAAGGTTAGCCAAGCCGCCGGTGCGCTTACGCGACACGCCCGCGTAACTCGCCTTGAGACCGGCCCGTTTACCAACGCGCTCGTTTAGGTCGCGATCATGCCGCTGACCGCGGCGATCCTGCCGTTCATCACCAAGCGGCCAACCGAACCCGCGGGGGCCGCGATCACCGCCTAACGCGCGTCGGTCAGCCGACCGAGCGGACCGTTTTTGCGGGATCGCGTCATCCGAGCGCGTATAGCAATTTTATGGCAATCGACAAGACAATCGATCTCACCAGGCTAATCGGCCGCGCGGTCGACGCGCTCGATTTGGGAAACCGAGTGGGCGCGCTTCCAAACGTGAAATCGCAGCGCACCCAAGCCCTCGAAGGCCGGGTCAAACACGCCAAACCGGTGGCCAGCCTGTGCCCGTACTGCGCCGTCGGTTGTTCGACACTGGCCTATGTGGACGACCGCGGGAAGTTGCTCGACGTCGAAGGGAATCCAGAGAGTCCCGTTAACGCCGGCCGTCTCTGCCCTAAGGGCTCGGCAATCTTCGGCATGACGGTCAACGCGGCGCGCTGGACCACGGTGAAGTATCGGGCGCCGAACAGCACGCAGTGGGAAGAAAAGCCGCTGGACTGGGCGCTCGATCGCATCGCCCAGCGCGTCAAAGCTACGCGCGAAGCGACCTTCGTACGCACTACGGCCGAGGGCAAACGGGTCAATCATACGCTGGGAATAGCCTCGCTCGGCGGTGCGACCTTCGGTATAGAGGAAAACTACCTGCTCGGTAAGCTCATGCACAGCTTAGGGGTCGTATCGATAGAAAACCAGGCCCGAATTTGACATAGCTCGACGGTGCCTGGTCTAGGCACCTCGTTCGGCCGCGGCGGCGCAACCACGTTCGTTCAAGATCTGCGCAATGCCGATTGCATCTTGATCGAGGGTTCCAATTTCGCCGAGTGTCATCCGATCGCGTTCCGCTTCGTCATGGAGGCCAAGGAGCGCGGGGCGACGATCATCCACGTCGATCCGCGCTTTACGCGCACATCGGCCGTCGCCGACTTGTATGCGCCGATCCGCAGCGGCAGCGACATCGTTTTTTTAGGCGCGCTGATCAACTGGGTGTTGAGCAACGAGCGTTACTTTCGCGAGTACGTCGTGGCGTATACCAACGCGGCTGACATCGTTCGCGAAGATTTTCGAGACACCGAGGATCTCGACGGGCTGTTCTCGGGCTTGCGGGAAGGGCCGCAAAACGGCGCACTGCCCGACGATAAGACCTCGATGGGTTTGATGGGCGGTGCGCAAAAAATCGCGCCGGCTGAGGCCGGTACGTACGACACCGCGACCTGGGCGTTCGAACTCGAAGAGGTCGAGCGCTTCGACGGCATTGGAAAGGTCAAGGTCCCCAAGCGCGACGAGTCGCTCCAACATCCACGCTGCGTGATCAATGTCTTGCGGCGACATTTTTCGCGGTACACGGCCCAGATGGTCGAGGACGTGTGCGGCACACCTCGAGACCTCTTCGAACGCATCGCCGCTGCGCTGGCCAACAACTCGGGTCGGGAGCGCACGACGGCGTTCGCGTACGCGGTGGGTTGGACACAGCATACCGTGGGCGTGCAGTACATTCGCACCGCGGCGATTCTGCAGATGCTGCTCGGCAACATGGGCCGACCAGGCGGCGGAATCATGGCGCTGCGCGGCCACGCCAACATCCAGGGCGCGACCGACATCGCGACGCTGTACGATCTGCTCCCCGGCTATATTCCGATGCCCTCGGCGTTGCGCAAGGAACAGACGCTGGCCGATTACTTGGCAACCAATGCGAGGTCGACCGGCTGGTGGACGAATCTTCCGAAGTATGTCGTCTCACAGCTCAAGGCATTCTATGGCGACCACGCCACCGCCGCGAATGATTATTGTTTCGATTACCTCCCGCAACTGACCGGCGACCATTCCACCTTACCGACCCAGGTCGCGATGAAAGACGGGATCGTCAAAGGCTACTTCGTCATTGGTCAGAACCCGGCGGTTTCCGGCCTCAACGGCGAGATGGCGCGAGCCGCGATGGCGGAACTCGAGTGGATGGTAAACGTCGATGCCTACGAAACCGAGACTGCGTCATTCTGGCGCGCCGAAGGCGTTGATCCGACCAAGATCGGCACGGAGTGCTTCTTCATTCCGTCAGCCGTCGTGCTCGAAAAAGACGGCACGATGACCAACACGAACCGGATGTTGCAGTGGCACGACAAGGCGATCGATCCCAGCGGCGCCTGCATCACCGACCTGTACTTCTTCCACCAGCTGGGCCTGCGGCTCAAGGCGCTCTACGCCGCGTCGACCGATCCGAAGGATCGCGCCATTCAGCACTTGGTTTGGGACTACGAACACGACGATGAGCGGGAGCGCAAGCGCGGCGAACCGTCGGCGCTCAAAGTCCTGCAAGAGATCAACGGCTACAAAGTGGAGCCCGGAAAGCCGGCGACGGAAAGCGCGCAGGTCGCCTCATTCGCCGAACTCAAAGACGACGGTACGACGGCCTGCGGCGGCTGGATTTACAGCGGCGTCTGTCCGGATAAGACGACGAACAAAGCGCGCAATCGTAAGGGCGACGACACAACATCACTCGGTTGGGGTTTCGCCTGGCCGGCGAACCGCCGGATGCTCTACAACCGTGCCTCGGCCGATCCAAGCGGCAAGCCGTGGAGCGAACGCAAGAAGTACGTCTGGTGGAACGACCCGGCCCAGAAATGGGACGGGGTCGACATCCCGGATTTCCCAGTCGGCAAAGCGCCGAACACCGCTGCCAAGCCGGGCGCATCGGGTATGGACGCCCATTCCGGCGCCGATCCGTTCATCATGCAGCTTGACGGACGCGCGCAGCTGTTCGTAACCGGCGCCCTCAAAGACGGCCCGTTTCCGGCCCACTACGAACCGATACAGTCGGTCGTGCCGAACTTCGTCTACAAACAGCAGCACAACCCGACCCTGCGTGAATGGAAGCGCGATGACAATGCGGCCAATCCCGCCATTAGCGCTGACTATCCCTACGTGCTCACGACCTACAGGCTCACCGAGCAATCTGGGATCATGACGCGCTACGTGCCGTGGTTGGCCGAGCTGCAACCGTCGCTGTTCGTCGAACTCGATCCGGAACTAGCGGTGGCTCGCAAAATCCACAATGGTGAATGGTGCACGGTGATGACGGCCCTGGGCGAAGTGGAAGGCCGGGCGTTGGTCAGCGGCCGCATGCGACCGCTGCGGATGGGTAAAGGCAAACGTATCCATCAGATCGGCATCCCGTACAACTACGGTTCGCTCGGACATTCGCCCGGCGATTCCGTCGGCAATCTGGTTCCGCTCGCGATGGATCCCAACGTCTCGATCCATGAAGCCAAAACGATGACCTGCAACATCCGACCCGGTCGGCGCCGCGAACGGACCCCCTCGGTCGTCGACCAGCCGGTACCTGCCGCCCAGCGCACCGAACGGGGCGAATCGAAAGGGCGCGGCCGCGACATGCTCTCGTAGCTAAATACGGTGCTCGACGGAATCGTGTGATCTGGTTGCCGAACCCGGGAACTTTCGGTTCGCCGCCGGTCGACGTCGCATGCTGCTGGCGCACGCCGATCGCCGCGCGGCACGCTTGGACGCGCGCTCAGCTTCCACTGAACTGCGGAACGTGGCGCTGGTTGCGGTCGCGTTTACCATCATCGCTGCGAAGACTCAAGCCGCGATCAGACGGCAAGGACGGCCTGCCATGACCGGCGGATCCTCGGCCGCCTGAACGGCAGGCCGTGGCTTGGCAGCAACACCGTTTGAGCAATGCGTCTCACGGGGATGTTTCCGAAAGACGATCAGCCGCTTGTCACTTTGAGCTACGGGGCTTGTGGCGCAGCGGTCCCGTCGCTCCTATTCGCGCCAGGCGACTTTGCCCTCGGCCTTTACTGTTAACGAAGCGTCGTAGCTACTCATAACGAGCGGCTGGATCACTGGTCGTATTTTTATTGTGGATTTACTTCGCCGCACAAATTTTGTTTTTCGGCCCAGTTTACGAGAGCGTGTGCGACGACGCATGCGTAGCGGGCAGCGCTGAACGCTGAAGCCGCGTGACAACCTCCGCCGCAATGCGTTCAGCGATAAAGGAAGATTCAACAAGCTGACGCAAAGGAAATTATCATGGCACGGAAAACGCAAAACTCGAAGCGCACGCCCAACACCTCGCCGACGAACCCCTCGCGAAAGATCGAATCGCTCGAGGCTGATCGAGTCAGCGCCGCAGGCGAAGCGTTGCGCACGAATCAGGGTTTGCCGGTCGGCGACGATCAGAACTCTTTGCGCGCCGGCACACGAGGCCCATCGCTTCTCGAGGACTTCATCCTGCGCGAGAAGATCACGCATTTCGATCATGAGCGAGTTCCGGAACGCGTCGTCCACGCGCGAGGCGAAGCGGCGCACGGGTACTTCCAAGTATATCAGTCAATGGCGCGCTACACAAAGGCAGGTTTTCTGCAAGATCCCGCTGCCAAGACGCCGGTCTTCGTACGTTTCTCAACCGTTGCTGGTTCGAGGGGTTCCGCCGACACGGTGCGCGACGTCCGCGGCTTTGCTGTCAAGTTCTACACGGACGAAGGCAACTTCGATCTCGTCGGCAACAACATTCCGGTGTTTTTCATCCAGGACGCCATCAAGTTCCCGGATTTCGTGCACGCTGTCAAGCCGGAGCCGCACCACGAGATGCCTCAGGCTGCATCGGCGCACGACACGTTCTGGGATTTCGTCTCGCTTGTACCGGAGACCACCCATATGCTCATGTGGGTGATGTCGGACCGAGCCATTCCGCGTTCACTGCGAATGATGGAAGGCTTCGGTGTCAATACCTTTCGCCTCGTGGACGCCAAAGGCGCCGCCCACTTTGTCAAGTTCCATTGGAAGCCGGTTCTCGGCAAACACTCACTGGTTTGGGATGAAGCTCAAAAGATAGCCGGTAAGGACCCCGACTTCCACCGCCGAGATTTGTGGGAGGCCATCGAAAGCGGGGCGTATCCCGAGTTCGAACTTGGTGTCCAGCTCGTGCGCGATGGTGACGAGGGCAAGTTTGACTTCGATATACTCGACGCCACCAAGCTTATCCCCGAGGAAATTGTTCCGGTGCAGCGCATCGGAAAGATGGTCCTCAACCGCAACCCAGACAACTTCTTCGCGGAAACCGAGCAGGTTGCGTTTCATCCGGGCCACGTCGTGCCGGGCATCGATTTTAGCAACGACCCGTTGCTACAAGGCCGCTTGTTCTCGTACACGGACACGCAACTCACCCGCCTGGGCGGCCCAAACTTCCACGAGATTCCGATCAACCGAGCGATTTGCCCATTCGCGAACAATCAGCGTGATGGTTTGCACCGGCAGGCCGTCAACGTCGGCCGCACCTCGTATGAGCCAAACTCGCTCTCAGGCGGCTGGCCCAAGGAGACGCGCCCGCAAGACGGCGGCTTCGCCAGTTATCCGGAAGCGATGGAAGGTCGAAAGATTCGAACCCGCAGCGAAACCTTCGGCGATCATTTTTCCCAGGCAACCTTGTTTTGGAACAGTCAGTCCGATCCGGAAAAGGACCACATTGTCGCGGCATTCCAATTCGAACTCTCAAAGGTGGAGACGCCGGCGATTCGCGCGCGGATGATATCGTCTCTTGAAAACGTTCACCCGGACCTAGCGCGCCGCGTAGCACCGGCGCTCGGCCTTTCGGTCAATGGCGCGAAGGCGACCAGTAAGGAGTCAGCTGCTAAAAATGCGCGGCAAACCTCGCCGGCGTTGAGTTTGCTGAGCGGCAATCCTGACACGATCGCATCCCGAAAGATCGCCATTCTCGCAGCAGACGGCGCCGATCTTGGGGCGGTAGCAGCCATCAAACATGCACTCGAAGCAGCCGGTGCGCAAGCCAAAATTCTGGCGCCGCATCTCGGCACAATCACTACTGGAGCAGCAAGCGCTACCGTCGACTTTCGCATTGTGACCATGCCCTCGGTGCTCTTCGACGCGGTCTACGTTCCCGGCGGTGACGGCAGCACCACGATGCTGGCCGCCGACGACGACGTCTTGGAGTTTCTACGCGACGCGTTCAAACACGGCAAAGCCATCGCCGCGACGGGGTCGGGCCAGGCATTGCTCGACCGCGCCGGCGTACTCGCCGGTGCTAGGGCCGGCGTCGTCATTGGAACGTCGAAAACATCGGCTGCCGACGTCGCGCGGGAGTTCATTTCCGCCGTCGCGCAGCACCGCCACTGGGCGCGGATTCCCAGGCCGCTCGCGGCCAGGTCGTAGGCCGCGTGCACGCCGCTAAGGAGAAACCGGCTGCGGTAGACATTCCGGCCGATGCCTTCGCCGGAGGAAGAGCCTTGCGATCGACGCTGCCACGCAGCGAGCACTCGTCGTGGGTTCGTCCCATCGACCGCCCCGACCCGATCAGGTTACTCGAACGATCGAGTGCCGGACGACTGCCGAATCTCATTCCCGTCCGGTACGGCCGAATGGCGAAGTCGCCGTTCACGTTTCTTCGGGGCGCTCCGATTGTCATGGCGTCGGACCTCGGGAACTCGACGCCGACTACCGGTGTGATCGTACAAGCCTGCGGCGATTGTCACGTCGAGAACTTCGGCATCTTCGCGACACCGGAGCGAAATGTCATCTTCGACATCAACGACTTTGACGAGACCCTACCGGCGCCGTGGGAATGGGACATCAAACGGCTCGCGGCAAGCATTTACGTTGCTGGAAGGTTGATTGGGCTGTCCGAAAAGCACTGCGGAAAGTCCGCTGCGTCGGCCGTGCGAGCCTATCGAGAGCGGATGCGATCCTGCGCCACGATGACGGCCCTTGAGGTATGGTACTCCCGCGTCGATGCGCGTGTGGTCGTTGAGCAGACGCAGAATGCTGCTCTTCGCCGATCGTCGGCGAAAAACGGCAAGTCGGCTCCGAGCCACACGCACGAGCTCGTCGCCGACGAATATACCGAAGGCACCGGTAGGGACCGGCGAATCATGGAAAAGCCTCCGAAACTATTCCACCCGCCGCCAGATCGCGAAGTTATCGATGATGCCGAAGAGGTGGTGAAGCGCTACCGAGAAACGCTGCGCGACGACGTCGCGCTGCTCCTAGGTCGCTACCATCTGGTCGATTTGGCCGTCAAGGTCGTTGGTATTGGGAGTGTCGGCACCCGTTGTGCTGTTGCGTTGCTCATGGCAAAGAGCGACGATGCCCTGCTCTTGCAGATCAAAGAGGCCGGGCCATCGACTCTCAAGGACTATGCCGACAACAGCCGTTATACCGAGCATGGCCGGCGGGTTGTCGCCGGCCAGCAGCTCATGCAGGCCGCCAGCGACATGTTCCTCGGATGGACGCACAGCGCCGACGGTCACGAATTCTACATTCGTCAGTTGTCGGACATGAAAGGCGCCGTTGACGTTTCCACCATGGATAGCAGCGAGTTGACAACGTACGCAGGGCTATGCGGTGCAGTGCTGGCGATCGCTCACGCACGGTCCGGCGACTCCGCCAAGATTAGCGGCTATCTGGGGACGTCGAAAATCTTCGATGACGCGATTGCCTCGTTCGCGGCAGCTTACGCCGATCAAAACGACGACGATTATCGGGCGTTCACGGAAGCGATACGAGCGGGCCGGATCGAAACAAAAGAAGGTTAACGCCGGCGTCGGCGGCGGGCTGGTTGCCCGACCCGGCCAGGGAGCCCCGGCGGGGGCCTCGTAGCCGAGACCGAAGAGCTTGCTATGGCGACGGGCTTTTTTACCGACACAACCCTCTGCATCGGCTGCAAGGCCTGCGAGGTGGCGTGCAAACAGTGGAATCAGCTGCCGGCTGACGGCTACACGTTTTCGGGAAATTCCTACGACAATACCGTTGCTCTGGCCGGTACGACGTGGCGCCACGTCGCGTTCGTCGAGCAGCCGGCCCCACTCGACGCATCGCCGGCCGACACGCGCTGGCTGATGATGTCCGACGTTTGCAAACATTGCACCAACGCCGGCTGCCTAGAAGCTTGTCCCACCGGGGCGATCATCCGTAACGAGTTCGACAATGTGTTCATCCAGCCGGACGTGTGCAACGGCTGCGGGTACTGCGTGCCGTCGTGCCCGTTTGGCGTCGTCGATCTGATCCCGGTCACCCACTATCCGCAGAACGTGTTCGTCGCCGACGGCCGTAGCACGGATAATGCGTTGCAAGAGAGCGGCGGCGTCGCCGGCAAGTGCACGCTCTGTTACGATCGTCAAAAAGTCGGCTTCACGCCGGCCTGCGCAAAGGCGTGCCCCACCGACTCGATCCAGTTCGGTGAAATCGATGAACTCCGAGCGCGCGCGAAGCAGCGGGTTAGAACATTGAGCGAGCGCGGAACCAATGCGTATCTCTACGGTGCGGACGAAGACACCTCAGTGGGTGACCTCGGCGCATTTTTCTTGTTGACCGAACGCCCCGAGGCGTACAATCTGCCCCCGCGGCCAGTCTTACCCTCGACGCATCAGCCCGCCGGTTACTCAAGTGCCGCCGTGGCCAGTGCGGCGCTGGCGCTTATTGGCTTCGCTCTCTTCCGGGCAGGCAGGTAGGCACTCTCCATGAGGGTCGACCCGCTTGAGTTTCCCGTTATCTCGCCGGATGCATCGGATCGCGGCGCGTCATCCGGCGAGGACTTCGATCCCAAGCCGGTTGGCTACTACGGTGAGCCGGTTCTCAAGAAGCCGTCGTGGGGATGGAGCGTTGTCACCTACCTGTTCCTAGGTGGCATCATGGGCGGGTCGGCAATTCTCCTCGCACTCGTCGATGAACGGAGCGAAGGCGAGCGCAAGCTGGCTCGCAACGCGCGCTATCTCTCGCTCGGACTCGCCGCCGCGTGCCCGGCGCTTTTGATCTCGCATCTGGGACGACCCGAGCGGTTTCTAAACATGCTGCGCATCGTGAAGTTCCGCTCGCCGATGTCGATGGGCGTCTGGGGGCTCGTTGCGTTTTCCAACGTGGCGGTCGTTGCAGTCATCGCTCAAGGGGCGCGCGACGGCATCCTTCCCCGCTGGCTCAGCCATCTCGCTCCGCGCTGGCTCACAAACAGTTCGCAAGCGCTGCTGGGTTCCTTCATCGCCGGCTACACCGGTGTGCTTCTCAGCGCCACGGCGGTGCCACTCTGGGCGAAGGGCAAGCGCCATATTCCGGCGCTGAGCGTGTGCTCCAGCGTCGCGGGCGCCTGTGCTGCGAACGCGGCCCTGCTCGCTCTTTCAGGCGGCGATACCGGCCGGACGCGACGGCGGCTCGAGCGCCTCGAACTTGTCGCCGGTGCCGCCGAACTGGGGCTTTTAATCCACTTCCAACAGCACGCCGGCGACTACGGCAAACCGATGTTCGAGGGGCCGCGCGGGCAGCGCCTCAAGACGGCAACTATGGCGGCAGGCATCGTCGCGCCTGCGCTGCTCAATGTGATTCCGGGCCATGGAAGATGGAAAACGCTGCTCGGTTCCACCCTCACGCTCGCTGGGGGCTACATTCTGCGTGAAACCTTGATTGAAGCGGGTAAAATGTCGGCCGACGATCCGAAAGCGGCTTTTCGACAACCCGAATAGGGTCTCGGCCCTCGACAGGCCGGGAGATACGCTCACCCTCCATCGCGAACGGATCGGTGTGGAGACTCCGACCGAAAAGCTGAACGCGACAGCGCCTCGTGCCGGCACGTCCAGCGAGATTCGCCTGACGACCGTCGAGGACGGTATTGCGCGCCGGCGCTTCGATCGGGTTGCGACCGAAGAGCCGCTTGAGATCCGGCTGCGCGCCGGGAGTCAACGTCGGAGCGTCGCCATCACCATGCGTACGCCGGGAAACGACTTTGAACTCGCCGCCGGGTTCCTGTACGCCGAAGGGATCCTCGATGACTACGCCGCTATCGCCGGGATCTCGTTTTGCATCGACGTTGACGTCGACCCGGAACAGCGCTACAACATCGTCAACGTCGACTTGGCACGCGCGACCATGCCCGCGCTGGATACGCTAGAACGGCATTTTACCACAACCAGCGCGTGCGGCATTTGTGGAAAGGCCAATCTTGACGCGCTGCACGCCCGCGGCTTGGAACCGATCGCCGGTGGGGTGCGAGTCGAGGCGGCGACGATCGTAGCGCTTCCCGATCGGCTGCGGGCGGCGCAGGGCGTGTTCGAAAAAACCGGCGGCCTTCATGCGGCCGCGCTGTTCGATCGGGCTGGGAAGCTGGTGGCGGTCCGCGAGGACGTCGGCCGGCACAACGCCCTCGACAAGTTGATCGGCTGGGCGCTGTTGGATCGCCGGCTGCCGCTCGATCAGCACCTGCTAATGGTTAGCGGCCGCTCGAGTTACGAGCTGGTGCAAAAAGCCCTCAGCGCGCGCGTTCCGATCATTTGTGCGGTTTCGGCGCCGAGCAGTCTAGCGGTCGACCTCGCTCGCGAATTCGACCTAACGCTGGTAGGGTTTTTGCGCGGAAGCCGCTTCAACGTTTACACCGGTACCGAGCGGATCATCATGCGATCATGATCGCACCCGTCGAGGTGGTGACTCTCACCGAGGCGCAGCGCAAGATCCAGGTGCGTTGTCGACCGCTGGGCGTTGAGACGATCGCGCTGGACGACGCCGCCGGTCGCTTTTTGGCGCGCGCCGAGTACGCCGCCGCCGATCTGGTTCCGTTCGCACGTTCGGCGATGGATGGCTTCGCAGTGCGGGCACGCGAAACAGCCGGTGCGCCAATCAGGTTGCCGATCGTTGGCGCCGTGCATGCCGGCGCCGAAAATGGGGCACTTGCCGTCGGGACCGTACGCGTGATTGCGACCGGCGCGCCCATACCTCACGGGGCCGATGCGGTTATCGCCCTCGAAGACGCCGATATCGAGGGGAACACACTCCAGATCACCCGCGCAGTTGACATCGGAAATCATGTCTTTCCGCCCGGCGAGGATGCGCGCGCCGGCGATCTCTTGGCCGGCGAGGGGTCGCTCTTGCGGCCAGCCGTTCTTGGGATCCTCGCCGCTGCCGGCAACGCGCAGATCTCCGTTTTCCGCCGGCCGCGCGTCAGCATCGTTTCGACCGGCGATGAGATTGTCGCGATCGCAGCGACGCCAGCCCACGGTCAGATTCGTAACAGCACGACGCTGGTATTGCGAACAACATTGACCGCGCTCGGCGCCGCCGTCGCCGGTGGCGTGCATGTGCGGGACGATCGTGCGGCGTTGCGGACCGCTCTCGCTGCGGCATTGGATGACTGCGATCTACTCGTTACAACCGGCGGAGCCTCGGTGGGCGCGCGCGACTTCGTGAAGTCGACCTTGGCCGATCTGGGCGTTGAGTTTGTCTTCTCGCAGGTCGCGCTGCGGCCGGCCCGCCCAACCGCTTTCGGCGTGCGCGGTGACTCGCGAGTGCTCGTGCTCCCGGGAAATCCATCGTCGACCTTCATCGCGCTGCAGGAATTCGTGCGGCCGGCGGTCCTCGGCTTAGCCGGTAGCTCGACGCCGCTCTTGCGGCGCATTCGCGCACGCCTGGCGGGGGACTTACATGGCAAAGCCGAGCGAAGCTTCGCGGCGTTTGGCGCGTTGTTCCCCGGCGATGCCGGTGTCCAAGAAGCCACGCCGCTCCATAATCAGTGCTCGGCGCTCACGCGAACGGCGGCCGAAGCGCGCGGTCTCATCATCGTACCGCCCGGACGCCGGACGTACGGGCCTGGCGACTTCGTTGACGTCGACGTGCTCGAGTGATCTGCCGATACGGGTGGGTTCAGTGAAATGGTCCGCAAAGGTTTTTTGAGCCTATCATTCGGGCTAACCGCATGCGCTTCGACGTCGCGGCGCGTACGTGGTTCGCTCGGCGCGTGCAACGTCGACGTTCCGCTGCCCGATGAGCGGATCGACGCCGGCCTGCGACGTGGAACATTTCGCTCCAAGACCGCCCCGGGCGACATCGGTTACACGATCTGGATTCCAGCGGCATTGAACGGTGCAAGAATCGTCCCGGTCTGTTATCTGCTTCACGGATACGGCGGCAGCGCCGACGGCCTTGTCGTCGGGCTCGGAACGGCGCGGGTGCTGGCGTTTTTACTCACGGAGCAGCGGGTTCCGCCATTCGCGCTGGCCGCGTGTGACGGCGGCCGGTCGTTTTGGCACGCCCGAAGGTCCGGCGAAGATCGGATGGCGACATTTCGCCGCGAGTTCGTTCCGCTCGTCAAGGCGGCGCTTGGACCGGGCCGCGTCACCGCCGAAGCGCTTTTTGGCAACTCGATGGGCGGGCTCGGCGCGCTGCTCGCAGCGCGCGCCGAGCCGTCGCGCTACTCCGGCGTCGCCCTGATTTCGCCGGCGCTGTGGCGCAGCTTCGAGGAGGTCTCTAACGCCGACGCATTCGACGGCGCCCGCGACTTTGCAGCTCACGACCCGATTGCGACCGCGCAGGATCTACAAGAACAGCATCTGCGAATCGACTGCGGGCTCGAAGATCCGTTCGCCGACGGGGTGCGCTCGCTGGCTGCCCGGTTACCTAACGCCGTGGTAGCGTTGCGGCACGGTTGCCACGACGAAGCCTTCGTTCACAGCTCGCTCTACAAGCAGCTTGCGTTCATCGGGGAATATTTTCGTTGAGCGGCTCCTCTGAAGATCCCCCGGTGAACCCGATTGTTGCACTGGCGATGCGCATCCGCGCGCGCCGCGATCTCGAAGGGGTCGTCGACGCCGGCACGCCACGCGGCGAAACTGTTGACGCGTCGAACGCTGCCGGTTCGCTCGAAGCATTCGGCACGGCGCTGCAAGTTGGGGCAAAGCGGCTCAATACGATCCTCGGCCGGCGTGGCGTAACGTTCGTGCGGCTTGAGAAGCCGCTACGGCTGCGCGTGCGTTTCCGCGACCAGCGCATCAGTCTCGATCTCGATGACGGTCGCCAATTGATCGTTGTCAAAGGCGCCGATCTCGACGGCGAGTACCAGTTCGACACAGGTGCCGCGGCACCGGCGCTAATCAATCTTTCGAAACTCTCTACCGAGGCCGGCTACGGCGACGCGCTGACACCGTCATCGCTGCTCAAGGCCATCGCCCGAGACGTCGAACTACCGCGACCTTCGCATCTCGACGACCCTCTGCAATTCTGAGGGCCCGGAAGGTATCGTCAGACCGCCGCCGGATCGTACAATTCGATCACGTATCCATCCGGATCACGTACGCGAATCGCGTGACCATCGGGCTCACGGTGAACGATTCGGTCGCCGAGCCGTTCGGCCCAGCCGGCAACGGCGGCCCGCGATTCGACCGCAAAACCAAAGTGGAATTCGACCGGCGGCACGCTCTTTGACGGGTAGAACACGCGGATGAATCCGTCGCGCTTCATGATCAAATCGTCGCTTTTGCGCGTAATCGGCAAGCCCAACTCGTCGCGGTAAAAGCGCTCGGTCGCGGCGAGGTCGCTGACACCGAGGCTGAGATGCGTGACGTTCATACGATCAGCCCATTGAACGGCCGGTTCGACCCGACCTCTTCTTCTTCGCAGCTGCGGGCGCACGGCCGGTCGTGCGCCCGCGGCGTAACCGCGCGGCTATCGGCGCCGTCGGGCATAACTCGCGAACCGGACACCGATCGCACAACGGGACCGGCGCCTTACAAATTGCGCGGCCATGCAAGATCAGCCAATGATGTGCATGCCGGATTTTCTCGTGCGGCACGAGTTTAACAACGTCGTCCTCGACCCCCCGCGGCGTCTGGGCAAGCGTCAAACCCAGGCGATGAGCGACCCGAAAAACGTGCGTGTCGACGGCGAGCGCCGCGGCACCGAATACCACCGAGAGCACGACACTGGCGGTCTTGCGACCGACCCCCGGCAGCGCTTCGAGCGCCTCGCGGTTCGACGGAACCTCGCCGCCGTAATGTTCGACCAGCGCGCGGGCGGCGTTGACGATGTTCTTGGCTTTCATCCGATAAAAACCGCACGACTTGATCAGATCCTCGACCTGGCTGAGGTCCGCCGCTGCCAGCGCGTGCGGTGTCGGGTATGCGGCGAACAAAAACGGCGTCGTGAGATTCACCCGCGCATCGGTGCACTGTGCGCTCAAGATCACCGCAATCAGAAGGGTGAACGGCGAGTCGTACTCGAGCGCGGTGACAGCCGCCGGATAGGTGCGCTCCAGAATCTCAAGTTCGCGCTGTCCGTGCACGCGCGTCACCTTCCGCTTTGGAAACGGTATCATGATTCTGCCGTACGGTTCTGCAGTACCGGCCTCCTCGGCCGTCAGAGGATCCGGCGACCGCCGGATGGCGCCGCAACCTACGGCGCGCTTCGGTGGTCACACAAACGATGCCGCTGATCAAGCATAAAGACCCGACCGTGCCGCCGGGCCAAACGGTCACCGACGGCTTCCCGGTTCTCCACGTCGGCGATGTCCCGATGTTCGACCCGGCAACCTGGCGATTGCGCTTTTTCGGGCTCTGCGAGCAAGCGTTCGAGCTAACCTGGGACCAGCTGCGCGCCGAACCGACCGTCGAGTGGCAGGGTGACATCCATTGCGTCACACGCTGGTCCAAGAAGAACACGCGCTGGCGGGGCGCTTCCTTTCGACGGCTGGTCGAGCGCGCGAAGCCGCGTACAAACGTGACGCACGTCGTTCAACACGCCGACAACGACTACACGACAAACCTGCCGCTGGCGGCGATGCTCGGCGACGACTGCCTTGTGGCCTATGAATTCGACGGCCAACCGTTGGAGCCGATTCACGGTGGGCCGGTGCGGATGTTCGTCCCGAAACTTTATTTTTGGAAGTCGGCAAAATGGATTCACGGCATAGAATTCTTGGATCACGACCAAAAGGGCTTCTGGGAAGTGCGCGGCTATAACAATGACGCCGATCCTTGGAAAGAAGAACGCTACTCCGACCTACCGTCGTGGTTCGGCTAGGCCGGATATTCGGCGGAAGCTCGAGCTTCTGAACGTGCTAGCCTAGCGCCAGCCGGCCGCTTTTCCGGCGCACGATTCCATCGGCTTCCAAAGCGCGAACGGTGCGCTCGAGCCGTTCKCCATCGAGCGCCGCGACCAACGGCGTTAGGTCCGCCTGGAGGTCCTGCAGAGAGATCGCGGCACTTGGCGGTAACTCACGGAGTCGATCGATGATTCGTCCGCGCAGGTAGCGGCTCGTTTCCTTAAAACGTGGGAAGCGCCGCTCGCGGCCGGCACTGCGCCGTTGCGCGTGGGTCGCATCCTGCGTCGTATCGAATGGCGCCGCTGCGCACTGCGCCCGCAGCGGACAAACGAGGCACTTCGGCGCGCGGATCGTGCAAATCAGCGCTCCCAAGTCCATGAGCGCCGAGTTTACCTCGTGTCCGCGTCCGCTGACGACGAACGCTGCGGCGGCGTGCTCCTGCTCGGCGGTTCCTGTGCGGGCGGCCGGCGCGCCGCCAAACCGGACTCGCTGCACGACCCGGCGGATATTCGTATCAAGGGCGATCGCATCGGCACCGAACGCGAATGCGCGGATGGCACGCATCGTATAGGGCCCGATGCCCGGCAGCGAAAGCAAGCTTCGTTCGGCGCGCGGCAATCTGCCACCGTACTGGTCGCGAACCGCGCACGCCAGCCGGTGCAGGCGCACAGCGCGCGAATTGTATCCCAGGCCTTTCCACGCCCGCACGATGTCGGCTTGCGAGGCGTCGGCAAGCACGCGAAACGACGGAAAAGCAACAACGAATCGTTCGAAGATCGGAATCACCCGCTCGACTTGCGTTTGCTGCAGCATGAACTCGCTCACGACCACGCGATAAGAATTGGAGTGGGCGCGCCACGGCAGGTGGCTCCGGCCCGCAACGGTATACCACGTCAGCAGCGCTTCTACCAGCGAGACGCGCGGCGCGCGAGCGATCATGTTGCCCAAGGACTTCTCGCCACTGCCCATCGATGTCCCCTACCAGGGTCAGCCACTGGTCGAGCTGACTGACGTTAGCGTCACCCGCCACGGCCGCCCAATTCTGAGCGACATCTCCTGGAGCTTGCACGCCGGCCAACACTGGGCGATCGAGGGCCGCAACGGCGCGGGCAAGAGTACGCTGCTCCGTCTCGTCGCCGGTGACGTGTGGCCCGACCCCAGTCGAGGTCGCCGCCGCTATCACTTCAAAATGACGGATCCTGACAGCCCGATCGGCGTCGACCAAACGATCGCGCTGGTCGCGCCCGAGTTGCAGGAACGCTATTTTCGAATCGCACTTGCAGCCGACGTGCGCGCGGTTATCGCAACCGGCCTTACCAATAGCATGTACCTACACCAAGAGCCGGCCGGCAATGAATCCGGCTGGATCGACGATCTTATCGGTCGGTTCGGCCTTGCCGATCTTGCCGATTGCGATATCCGCAGCCTCTCGCAAGGAATGATGCGCCGCGTGCTGATCGCTCGCGCACTCGCGCGACGTCCGGCGCTGCTGCTGCTCGACGAATGCACGAACGGTCTCGATCGGCGCACGCGATCGGAGATCGTCGACCTGATCGACCGGCTCGCGAATGAAGGAACGACCATCGTCGTCGCTTCGCATCGACCCGGCGAATTCTCAGCGACCGACCGTTCGCTGACGCTCGACGTTGGCCGGGTGATCTCTGCGGCCCCAGCCACTGTCGCGCCCGCGCATCGTCCTCGCCACGCCGCAAGTCGCTCGGACGGATTCGTGATCCGGTTCGAGCGCGCCAACGTCATCCTGAATGGCCGAACGGTTCTCGACCGGATCGATTGGCAAATCGAGCCCGGCGAACACTGGCTGATCACGGGTCCCAACGGCGCCGGCAAGACGGTGCTCGGCAAGGCGCTGGCGGGCAGCCTGCCGGTGGCAGCCGACGGCGGGACGATCGCCCGCTTCGGCGGTACACCACGGCTGGCGCGCTCGGAGCTCCAACGGCGCATCGCGCACATCGGCGATGAGTTGCAATCGCAGTACGACGGCCGCTACGGCGAAACGTCCACCGTCCTCGATGTCGTCGGTTCGGGCTTTTTTGCCAGCATCGGACTCCTGAGCGAGCTCACCGGCGATCAGCTACGGACGGCCAGCGCGGTGCTGGAGGCGCTCGATCTGGCACCGTATGCCGGCCGCCGGTTCCTACGGCTCTCCTTCGGCGAGCGCCGGAAAGCACTGATCGCTCGCGCGCTGGTGACCGACCCCAAGATCATCATTCTCGACGAAGCTTTCGAGTCACTCGACGCGCCGTTTCGCCGGCATTTCGAAGCTGCGCTCCATGAGCGCTCCCACCGGGATGTCACGATCATCGCAATCGCTCACCAGGAAGACGATGTGCTGCCCTGGTTAACCCACGAGCTGCGGCTCGCGAGCGGCCGCATCACGCGGCGAGCGAGTCGCCGATCCGGCGAATCCCTTCACTGATGCTGTCGCGGGCAACCGGCGTTAACGCCAGCCGGAACTGATGATCGCCGCCGCTAGACGCATAAAAGGCCTCGCCGAACAAAAAAGACGCGCCGCGCCGTTCGGATTCGTCGAGCAGCGCGCGCGCTCGAGCTTCGCGCGGCGCCGTCGCCCACAGATAGTAGCCGCCCCCGGGACGCGAGAGTCGCACGTTGCGGGGCCAATAGCGATCGATTGCCTCGAACGCGATGCGCCGTCGCGTTTGCAGTTCATCGCGCAGCGCCAGGACGTGCGGATCGTAGCTTTTGCGCAAATAGTCGCACACGCCGGCCTGAACGTAGAGGCTGGTCGCCATATCGAATGACTGCTTGCGCAATAACAACCGCTCGTAAATCGTTCGTGGCGCGACCAGCCACCCCAAGCGCAGCGACGGGGCGATCGTTTTGCTAAAGCTGGAAAGGTAGATGACGTACTCGCGACCGCGCGCGACGAGCGGCGCGATCTTCACGGGTGCCAATTCGCCATACGGGTCGTCCTCGACGATCGGAACGCCCCCGCGCCGCGCCAAAGTCACCAGGCGGGCGCGCCGATCTTCGTTCGTCGTGACGCCGGTCGGGTTGTGCATTGAAGGTTGCGTGTAAATGAAGCGCGGGCGGCGCGTGCGAAGGATCGCCTCGACGTGGTCGACGCGCATGCCGTCGTCGTCGACTGGAACCGGAATCGCGCGCAAGCCGGCGATCTGGAAGATCTGCAGCGCACCGGGATACGTCGGCTGCTCGACGATGAATTCATCGCCTGGCTCGGCCAGCGACTGCGCGACCAGCGAGATTCCCTGGGTCGAACCGGTCAAGATCAAGATCTCATCCGGATCGACCGTGCACGACCGGGCACGCATTCGGTCCGCTATTGCTTCTCGCAAAGGCAGATAACCGTGGCTGTCGCCGTACGAGAGCACGAAGTTTTCATCACCGCCGACCCGGGCGAACGACCGAGCCAGATCTCCAAGCGGCGACGGTTCGGCTGGCGGGACGCCCTGGACGAAGACGATGCGATCGCTGCGGTGGACGGCCGCCAGTTCGCCGAGCACCGACGGAAACGCACCGACACGCCATGGCGGTAACGTCACCCACCAGGGGACGTCGGTGCTGCGATCGGGCTGCGCTCCGGTGCGCAACGTCGTGGCGACGCGTGAACCTGAACCCACCCGCTGTTCGATCAGGCCGTCGGCGGCCAGATCGCGGTAGGCGTGCACGATCGTGCTGCGGTTGACGTTTAGGCGCTCGGCCAGCGTCCGTTCCGGTGGAAGCCGGGTGGATTCCGGCAGGGTTCCGGTCAGGATGGCTTCCCGAAGGCCTTCGTAGATCTGACGGTACAGCGGCACAATGCTCTCGCGGTCCAAAATGGGCGAGAAATCAGCCCATCCATTGAAGGCCATACGCCCGACCTTTCGGCACCAGTACTCAGAAGTACTCGCGCGGCGGACGATGATTGGATGGGAAAATGGACGGGACTGCAGATGCGCGGAGCCCGAATGGGTCTTACCGAATGGGATGACCCGATAAAAATCCAGCGCGCAATCATGAAGAGGAGTGGCCCGTGAGCACCACCCAGGTCGATGCCGTCGTCATTGGAGCCGGCCCGGGCGGCTATCACGCCGCAATCCGTCTTGGGCAACTGGGAAAAAGCGTCGTGTGTTTCGATCGTGACGAGGTCGGCGGCGTCTGCTTGAACTGGGGCTGTATTCCGACCAAGGCCTTGCTGCATGTGGGCGAGGTGACGCGCCATATCAATCGCGCTGCCGAGATCGGCATCACCGTCCCGGCGGCGAAGATCGATCGCGCGGGCGTTGGTAAATTTAAGGACGCAGTCGTTAAAGCCAACGTCGCCGGCGTCCAGTCGCTCTTCAAAGCGAACAACGTGAGCTTCGCGTACGGCGAAGCATCCTTCGTCGATCCGACGACTATAGCTCTGAAAAAGAAGGACGGCGGGACCGAAACCTACACGTTTACGAATGCGGTGATTGCGACCGGTTCGGCTCCGATCGACGTGAAGGCATGGGCTCGCGACGGCGACACCATCATCAATTCCGATGACGCCGTCGCGCTCAAACGAATTCCAGAGAATCTGCTGGTCGTCGGGGGCGGTGTGATTGGTCTCGAGTTCGCGACCGTCTATGCGCGCTTCGGAGCGCACGTCCTCGTAGTCGAAGCGCTGCAGCAAATCCTAACCGGGACCGATCTGGAGATCGCTAAGACGCTGCAACGGATTCTCAAAAAACAAGGCGTTGAGATCGCGCTCGCGACGAAGGTCGAATCGCTCGAGAAACTCGGTCCGCAGCGCGTGAAGGCCACTATCAACGGTGAGTTCACGAGCAATAAGCCGGCATCGCACGAATACGACATGGTGCTGGTCGCGGTCGGCCGGCGACCGGTCACCGACGGTCTGAACCTGGCGGCCGCCGGGCTGCGGACCGACGACCGGGGCTTCGTCGCCGTCGACGCCCAACGCCGCACTCCGGTGGCACACATCTTCGCGATCGGCGACGTTACCGGTCAACCGCTGCTCGCGCACAAGGCGATGAAGGAAGGCGTCGTCGCTGCTGAAGTGATCAGCGGTGACCGATCGGCCGCATTCGATCCGGTGGCAATCCCGAATTGCGTGTACACCGATCCGGAAGTCGCCACCATCGGGCTTTCCGAAGAAGACGCCAAAGCTGCCGGCTACGACGTGCGGATCGGAAAGTTTCCACTGATGGCCAGCGGGCGCGCGCGCACGATGAATGAGACCGACGGTCTGATCAAGCTCGTCGGCGACGGCAAAACAGACATGCTGCTGGGAATGCACATCGTCGCTCCGCAGGCCGAATCGCTGATCGGCGAAGGCGTCATCGCCCTCGAAATGGGCGCGACGATCGAAGACATCGGGCTCTCGATCCATCCGCACCCAACATTGACCGAATCCATCATGGACGCCGCTGAACTCATGCACGGTAAGGCCATTCATCTCCCCAATGCCAAACCGCCAAAGAAAGTCGCGGCTGTCTAGAATGGCCCCTGCGCAAACGGCTGCGCGCTCCGTCCGGTTGCTCGAGCTGGGCCGCCGGTCGTACGGCGACGCACTGCAGGTGCAGCGCGAACTGCATGCCGCGGTAGCCGACGGCCGTCAACCCGAGACTTGGATCGTCGTCGAGCACGATCCGGTCATCACGCTCGGGCGCCGAGCGAACGCAGACAATGTACTCGTTGCACGCACGACGCTCGCCGCGCGGGGCATCGATATCTTCGAGACCGAACGCGGCGGCGACGTCACCTATCATGGTCCGGGTCAGGTCGTCGTGTATCCGATTATTAAACTGGCACGCTTTCGCGAGATCGCGCCGCTGGTGACCGCGCTCGAGGAAGCTGCCATCGCCGCGCTCGCCGAATTCGGGGTCGCCGCGCACCGGCGGCCTGAGCATCGCGGTGTCTATGTCGGCAGCAATGCAATCTGTGCCGTTGGGCTGGCCGTGAAGCGTATGACGTCGTTGCACGGCATCGCGCTCAATGTCTGTCCGGATCTGACGTACGACCGGCTGATCATGCCCTGCGGAACGCCCGAGTTCGGCATCACTTCGATCGCCCGCGAAACCGGAGGAACGGTTGCGCTCAGCGAGGCCCGCGACGTTCTGTTAGCCGCCGCCGAACAGCGTTTCAATCTGCGATTCTATTTTGGCCGACCGCAGGCCATCGCAGGATGAAACCACCGTCCGAAAACTCCGCCACTGGTTTCATCTTCATCGTGCGCACCGCGAGCAACCAAGAATGATCGACCTCACCAAACCCGCCGGTGCCCCGCGGAAACCGCCTTGGCTCAAAGTGACGCTCGCGCACGGGTATCAGTACGAGCACCTCAAAGCCAAGGTCAAAACCCTCGATCTTCACACCGTCTGTCAGGAGGCGATGTGCCCCAACATCGGCGAGTGCTGGGGTGCCGGAACCGCAACGATCATGCTTCTCGGTGATACCTGCACCCGCGGTTGTCACTTCTGCAATGTGAAAACTGGAAGCCCGCGGGGCGATGTCGATTGGCTTGAACCAAAGCGAGTGGCTGAAGCGGTCCGCGACCTAGGGTGGAAATATCTGGTGCTCACTGCTGTCGATCGAGACGACCTCGCCGACGGGGGGGCGCTGATCTTTGCCAACACCGTACGGATGATTCACAAGCTGGTTCCTGACGCCAAAGTCGAGTGCCTCACGGGTGATTTCGCTGGCGATTCGGCTGCACTCGACATCGTGCTCGACAGTCGGCCTGAAGTGCTGGCCCATAACCTGGAAACGGTTCGGCGGCTGCAAGCAACGATCCGCGATAAGCGTGCCAACTTCGACCAATCCCTCTCCATCCTGACGCACGCCAAGCGCAGCGGTCGAGTACGATATACGAAGACATCGCTGATGGTCGGCTTCGGCGAGACCGAAACCGAAATTGCTGAGACAATGGATGCGGCCCGCGCCGCCGGCGTCGACATCTTCACCCTGGGACAGTATCTTCAACCGTCGCAACGGCACGTGCCGGTAACCGAATACGTGACACCTGACAAGTTCGTCCGGCTGCGCGACATCGGGATCGCGAAAGGTTTCCGTCAAGTCGTTTCCAGCCCGCTCTCGCGCAGCTCCTATCACGCCGAGAAGGCGTTTCACTAATCGGCAACCGCCAGGCAACATCGATAATGTACGGTCGTCCCGAGACGGATCAAGACATCCTCGCCGGATTCACCAGCCTACATGAGGCGATCGCGTTTGGTTTCGATAAGGTGAACCAACGCTTTACCGCAATCGATCGGCGATTCGAAGCGATCGAGCGGCGATTTGAAGCGATAGACCGGCGATTCGACCAAGCCGACCGCCGATTTGCATCGCTCGAGGCACGGATGATGCGGCGCTTCGACGAAGTGAATCAACGACTCGACGCCCTGGAAGCGCGGATGCGCGCCATCGAAACCCGGATGGAAGGAGTCGAAAAGCGGTAAGAGACCTTCACGAGGCTGCTGAGCCCGGTATCAAACGCGCAAGGCCGACGAAACCTGTGCCGCATCGGGCGCATCAGCCGTAGACTGCGAGGAGCTTAGGCGTAAACGCCGCGGGTGTGCATCGCCTGCACGACCCGATCGATTGCCAGCACGTAAGCCGCCGTCCGCAACGAGATACGGCGCTGCATCGAAATGTCGCGAATCTTGCTGAAGTTGGTCAGCATGATGTCGGCCAAGCGTTCGTTCACTTCGGATTCCTTCCAAAAGTAACCGGCCCGATCTTGCGCCCATTCGAAGTACGATACCGTAACGCCGCCCGCATTGGCCAGAATGTCCGGAATGACGATGATCCCGCGCTGATCGAAAATGTGATCCGCGTCGGGGGTCGTCGGACCATTGGCGCCTTCGACGATTAACCTTGCTTGGATACGGGCCGCGTTCTCCGCCGTCAATTGATTCTCTAGCGCGGCCGGCACGAGGACCTCGCACGGCAGTTCCAGCAGAGCGTCGTTAGTAACTCGCTCGCCACCCCGGTAGCCCTCGAGCGAGTGGTGCTCCTGCGCGTAGGCGATCGCCGATGTCGCATCGATACCGCGAGGATTGTAGTAACCGCCGCTCACGTCCGAGAGCCCAACGATCGTGCAACCCGCTTCGGCCATCATCCGAGCGGCGATCGAGCCGACATTCCCGAAGCCTTGCACGACGACTCGCGCACCCGTGATCGGAATCTGCATTCGCTGGAGTTGCTCGAGCGCTACCAGCGACACGCCGCGACCGGTCGCTTCGACTCGGCCAAGCGAGCCGCCGATGGCCAGCGGCTTTCCGGTGACGACGCCGGGCGTGTGCTGCCGCACGTGCATCGAATACGTGTCCATAATCCAGGCCATGATCTGCGGCGTCGTGTTGACGTCGGGGGCCGGGATATCTTTATCTGGCCCCATGACCTCGACAAGTTCGGCCGCGTAGCGACGGGTGATCCGTTCGAGTTCGCCGGGCGAAAGGGTACTGGGATCGCACGTGACTCCGCCTTTGCCGCCACCGAACGGCAGGTCCACGACTGCACACTTCCACGTCATCCAAAATGCGAGCGCGGTGACCTCGTCGAGGGTGACGCCGGGATGATACCGGATGCCTCCTTTTGCAGGTCCGCGTGCGAAATTGTACTGCACGCGATATCCCGTGAAGACCTCGAGTTCGCCGTTATCGCGCTGGAACGGAATCGCAAAGATGATCTGCCGTGACGGTTTGGTCAAGATTCGTCGCATGCCGGGCTCGAGATCGAGTAGCTTCGCCGCCTCATTAAAGTAGGCGATCGCGTCCCCAAAAACTGAGACTTCGCGCACGGCCGTTACCATGGTTGGCAGTATCCCCCGCTTCAGGCTCGACACGGTCTTACGGGCCATTCACCGCTTCCCCTACAAATGTCCAATATGCATTGGCCATATGGAGTATCGGCCGCCTCCGAGCTCAAATTCAGCGTGATCCAACCGCGTCGCACACGCTGCGGCCACTGCCAAGGACCCGAGCAAGTTCCCGACCAGAGCCGCCGGCCGACTGCAAGCGAGGCTCCAAGTCCGGTGCAACGGGTTGCCTCCGGAGTGTGCGCCGAGAGCAGTTCGAAAATGCCAACTGGCGCGACTATCGCGCAGCGACCGGCTACCGAGCCGATAAGCGGCCTGTCATGCACGTGCTGTCGTGGTTGCGGCCAGCCCGAGTTTCTCGGAGCTGAATGGCTTTTTTGCCTGCCCCCTCGGCGCTATCCCGAGTGCAAAAAGTTGACGACGTCGCCCTCTTGCATGACGTAGTCCTTGCCCTCGCTGCGAACCAAGCCCGCAGCCCGCAGTGCCTCCATGGCGCGAAGCCGCGCATAATCGTCGTACGAGACGACCTCGGCGCGGATAAAGCCGCGTTCGATGTCCGAGTGAATGGTGCCGGCCGCTTTGGGCGCCTTGGTTCCTTGCACGATCGTCCACGCGCGGGTCTCTTTGGGCCCCGCCGTCAGAAACGTCATGAGACCGAGCATCTCGTATGCCGTCAGGACCAATTGGTCGAGCGCACCGCGCTCGATTCCGAGGTCGGCGCAGAATTCCCGCGTTTCAGCTTCCGAGAGTCCGACCAGCTCGGACTCGACTTTGCCGCAGAAGGCAATCGCGCGATCGCCCTGCGCTGCCGCGCGAGCGAAAACTGCCTTCGGCAACGGTCCGAGGTCGCCGATCTGGGCTTCGTCGATGTTCGCGACGTACAACAGTGGCTTGGCGGTAAGCAAGAATAGCTCGCTCGCGACATCGGCTTCTAGCGAATCGACCGGAAACGTCCGCGCCGCAGTGCCCGAGTCCAGCGCAGCTTGCAGTGCGCGGGCCGCCGCCAACCGTGGTCCGAGTTTTGGATTTGCCCGCGCCTCGCGTTCGAGACGGTCGATGCGCTTCGTCAATGTCGCGAGGTCGGCGAGAGCCATTTCGGTTGCGATGATGTCGATGTCGCGCAGCGGATCGGTCTCGCCTTCGACGTGCGTGACGTTCGAATCTGCAAAACAACGAACGACCATTGCGATCGCGTCGGTTTCGCGAATATGCGCAAGAAATGCATTCCCAAGCCCGGCTCCCGAACTTGCGCCTCGGACGAGGCCCGCGATGTCGACGAAGCGGACGACGGCATTGATGATCCTCTTGGAATGCTCGATCTCCGCCAGGACCTCGAGCCGCGGATCGGGGACTGGAACATCGCCGACATTCGGTTCGATCGTCGCGAATGGGTAGTTTGCTGCCAGGGCAGCCGCCGAGCGCGTCAGAGCGTTGAAGATGGTCGACTTACCCACGTTGGGCAAGCCGACGATGCCGCATGAAAGTCCCATAGTTGCAGGTGTCCGCGCGAGCGGTTCTGTTCTTGGGGGGAATCCCCCTGGACGCGTAGGATTAACAGTCAGATGCGGCAGATGAAGGTTGATAAGCTGGGGGTCGATCTGCTGACGCACGACCCCGTCGTCATCCTCAAGGACCTGGAAGGAAAGCGCTACCTCCCAATTCTCATCGGTCCATTTGAGGCCACTGCTATTGCGTTGGCACTCGAAGGCACTCAAGTGCCGCGGCCCCTATCCCACGATCTGATGCGCGTAATGCTGGAGTCGCTGCATGCCAAGCTCGAACAAATCGTTATTCATGACATTAAAGATTCGACGTTCTTTGCGAAGTTAGTCGTCAAGACCAACGGCGACACCCAAGAGATCGACGCACGCCCATCGGATTGCATTGCCTTAGCACTGCGCATGCAAGCACCGATCTTCGTTACCGACAAGATCGCCCTCGAGGAAACGGTAGCTGACAAAAAAGCCGAAGCCGAAGAGACCGCCCGCTTCCGAAAGTTCATCGACGACCTAAAGCCCAGCGACTTCAGCCGCTAGCAACCGCAGACCAACGAGCATGATTATAAGGCACCGCAAGCTGCGGCGCCCTATGAACGGGGGCCCGCCGGCAGGGCTTTCCATGGTCCCGCGCGCGAAGGGCATTCCCATCGAAGTGCCATGCGCGAAGGCACTCCAAAGGGGGTCCCGCGCGCAAAGCGCGTGGGGGCGCGCAGGAACGTTTTCGGCGCGTCAGTGCCGAAAGCGTTCCGAAGTGCCAGGCGCCGCACAACGTGCGGCGCCTTTTTAAAGGAGATAAGCGTGGCAAAAGAACGAGCGGAAATCGGGGTCTTCGGCGGATCGGGGTTTTATTCACTGTTGAAAGACGCGCATGAGGTTACGGTGGAAACGCCATACGGGGCGCCGAGCGATCGGCTGGCGCTTGGGGAGATCGCCGGACGGCGCGTTGCATTCCTACCCCGGCACGGAAAAGACCATCGGTATCCGCCGCAAGCAATCAATTATCGCGCCAATCTTTGGGCGATGAAAGAACTTGGCGTCATCCGCATCATCGGACCGACAGCGTGCGGTTCGCTAAAAGCCGAGGTCAAACCGGGAGACATGGTCGTCGCCGACCAGATCGTCGATCGCACGAGCGCTCGCAAAGACACCTTCTACGATGGTCCGATTACGACGCACGTCGGGTTCGCGGATCCATACTGCCCGCAACTCCGGCCCATCGCTATCGACGCATTAAAGGCGTGCAAAATTACCACCCACGATCGGGGAACTGTCGTCGTTATTCAGGGACCGCGTTTCTCAACTCGAGCCGAATCTAAGTGGTTTTCAAGCGCCGGCTGGGAAGTAATCAACATGACGCAATATCCCGAATGCTATCTTGCCCGTGAACTCGAGATGTGTTACGTGAATATTTCTTTGATCACCGACTACGATGTCGGCCTGGAAGGTCAGCCAGGTGTCAAGCCGGTGTCGCACGGAGAAGTCATGAAGTTCTTCGCCAGCAACAACGAACGGGTGAAAGCGGCGATTTTTAAACTCATCGAAGCCATTCCAAAACGCCGGAGCTGTCCGTGCGGCAGCGCCCTAGCGGGAGCGCGCGGTTAGTGTCCCCCAGCCGCTTTGACGCGACAGTCGCTAGGCATCTTTTCCGCCGGCTCTTCGCCGCTGCGCCAGTCACAAGGCGGCGGCATTATTCCGTCCCCGCTCGAGACCGCACGCATAGGGGCTTGCCGCGCAGCGCGGGACCCGCGCCGGTGCCGCCTCGATCCAACGAAAAATCTTGCGCGGGTTTATGGGATGCCGATCCGCGCGGAGGGGCCTAAATGCGCCGATCGCAGACCGTCGACATCGGCTCGTATTTTCGGGCGCTGGGCCTTTACGTGCGCAATCCTTCGCTCGTGCTCGCGCCGCTGGCGATGGCGCTGGCTGGCGCGCTGCTGACGCACCTCATCAACCCCTCGCAGGACACGCTCGGCCAAATCAATGCGGGCCTCGCCGGACTCATCGCACAATTGTTCGACGGATTCGGTTTAGGTGTCGCGCTCATCGTGGCGGATCTAGCGTGGCGGCGCGGGCGCGCGCCATTCGATGAAGCGTGGAACGACGCCCAGCGCAAAGCGCCCGATTTGCTGTTGGCGACGCTCGGATTCGGATTTTTGATCTTCGCGGCTAGTTTAGTGGGTGGTTTCCTCGGTCCGTTTGGATCGCTGTTGCTCAGCCTGCTGGCATTTTACTTTTTCATCTACACCTTCCCGGCCGCCGCGATCGGCGGCATTCCGGGCGGCGCGGCCCTCCAAGTATCGATCGAGCGAGCGCAGCGAAAACCGCTCGCGACCGCAGTGCTGGCGATCGTATCGCTGATCGTGTATGTTGGGCTCGGGCTCTACGCGCCACTGGTGATTGCGACGCAGGTCGCCACCGCGCCGATCGTCCAAACGCTGATCGCCGCACTGTGCAAAGCCCTGGCAATAGGTTACATCGCACTCGTGCTGTCGAAGGGTTACAACGACGCTTCTTACGGAAGGGTCTACTGACGACCAACCGGTGCGAGCTGCAGCCGAACGTAATCCAAGACTAGTAGCGGTGTAACGTTGGTCGCGCTGAGCCGTTCGGCGTCGGCCAGGGATGCAAGCACCCTGCCGATCGCCGCCGGCGAGCGCGATGGTAACGCTCGAATGCGCTCCCGCCAGTCCGCGTTGAGCAGCGGCGTTTCGGAACCCGCCAACGCGAGCGCCGCCCAATCACGGGCGATCGATCGCACAAGCCCGACCAGCAAAGCAACCGACGCTCGCTTCTCAGCACCGCTGAGGCCCCGATCATCGAGTCGCAAGAAGCGCGAATCGGGTATTTTCCCCGCGAGCGCATCGCAAAACCACTCCAGGCCGGCGTCCCGGAGTTCGCGGCCCTCACCCGCCAGCGCATTGCGCGCGCGGTTGATGCTGCCGGCCGCGAGCCTGGCCGCCCGTTCGGCCTCCGGCGGCGTGACGCCGTCGCGCTCCAGCACCGCGGCGATGTCCGCCGCCGACAGCGGCGCAAAAACCAGTTCAATCAACCGCGAACGAATGGTTGCCGGCAGCGCTTCGGCCGCAGCGGTCGTCAAAATGACGACGACTCCGGCCGGTGGCTCCTCGAAGAACTTCAACAAAGCATTGGCCGCAGCGCTCGCTAGCTCGACATCAGCAAGCACGACAACCCGCCAAGCGCTACGGTAACCGTGCAATCCTAATGTGCGCACAAGGTCACGGGCAGTCCACTCATCGCCGTCGCTTTGCCGCCCCGCGCCGGGGTGCTGTTCGCCGATCTTGATTGCACCCTCGGCTTCGACGTAATCGGGATGCGTCTTAGCCAAGAACAGCGCGCAACCGGGACACTGATTACAATAGCCGAGTAGGGTGGCTTTCGGAGTTTCGCACAGCAGCGACTGTGCGAGCCGGCGCGCAAAGGTCCGCTTACCGACTCCAGCTTCGCCGCTGAAGAGATACCCGTGAGAAAGTCGCTCGGGAGAGGACGAGCCGAAGAAACGCAGCGCCGCCTGCGCGCCGACAACCTCGAACTGACCGTCGATCGATGCGCTTACCATGCGAGGATTCCGGTTATCGCCAACCAAGCCCGATCCAGAACGGCGGCGCTATCGACAGAGCCATCGATCGTACGGAACCGAGCTTGCTCCCGAGCGAGCGTGAGGTATCCGCCCCGCACGCGTTCGTGAAACGCTCGGTCGGCCTGCTCGAGCCGATCGGGCGATGTTTGCCGTGCTGTTATCCGTGCCTGCGCCAGGTCGACCGGGACGTCAAGCAACAGGGTCAGATCTGGCTGCAGTCCGCCGCTCGCGAGCGCGCACAACTGCCGCAGAACAGCCAGTTCGACGCCCCGCCCAAACCCTTGGTACGCGAGGGTGGAATCGACGAATCGGTCGCAAAGAACTGCCCGGCCGCTCGCCAGTGCCGGACCAATGATCGCCGCGACCGCTTCTACCCGCGAGGCGTTGACCAAGAGCGCCTCCGTCAGCGCACGCATATCGAATTTCGGATCGACGAAGATGCCGCGGATCGCATCGCCGAGGGGCGTTCCGCCCGGCTCGCGGGCCAGCGCGATATCGATGCCCTGCTCGCGACAGCGCGCGGCTAAACCGGCCACCAGGGTTGACTTTCCGCTGCCTTCGATGCCTTCAACCGTAATGAACGGAGCGGCTATGCGGAGGCCCCGCTGCCGAACGATAGATCTGGGGCCCGAAAGACGAGCACCCGCCGGTTCGGCTCGCTACCGGTGCTGCGCGACTGCACGCGATACTGCTCGGCCAACTGATGCTGCATGCGCCGAACGTACGACGATTGCGGCGAGAGTTCGACTGACCGGTTCTCGCGCAATACCGCATTGATTGCCTCATCGGCCTCCCGCAGCGCGACTTCTTCGGTGTCGATCGTCGGCAGATTGAAGATGTCTTTGAGGGCGTTCTGAATCTGCGTCGTCGTATTTGTTTTGATCGAATAGATCGGCACGTTCTCCGACGCGATCGCTTTGAGCTTTTCGGACTCCTTTCGCTCCAGTGCCTTAAGCGTCAACACTACATCGGCATCGTCCCACTTGCGCGCGATCGTCGCATTAACGCGCAAATTGGCGACCGCTCGTTCGATCTTATTTCGCGAAACCCCGTATGGGAAGATGAGGACCGCCTCGCCGCTCGCTTCATCCTCAGCGAGGCCGCCGCCGTGGCTGAGTGCCGCGATGTCGTGGTCAAGAGCCGGCCGCTTGACCGCCAGCGGGCTCGCCTCTTGCACCACGACGTTCCCGTCGGCAACGCGTTGGCGAATCTCAGGCTGGGCGGCGAAACCGCGCAAGTAGGCATCTACCACGCCAGCAACGTCCTGATAGAGGGCGAGCCGGTTGCGGTCGACGATCTCGATCAACACGTCGAACGTCGGCGGCGCCTTGCGTTCGAGGACGGTTTTACGGGTTCCGCGCCGGCGCGCTTCTTCATCGGACAGCGTCACGGCGCTAATTCCGCCAACCAAGTCGGACAGCGTTGGGTTCATCAATATGTTTTCAAGGGTTTGGCCGTGCGCCGTACCGATGAGCTGCACGCCACGCTCGGCAATCGTGCGAGCCGCAGCCGATTCCATCTCCGTCCCGATTTCGTCGATCACGATGACTTGCGGCATGTGGTTCTCAACCGCTTCGACCATCACATTGTGTTGTAAGGTTGGATCTGCGACTTGCATCCGCCGGGCATGACCGATGCCGGGATGGGGAATATCACCATCGCCGGCGATTTCGTTGGACGTATCGACGATGACGACGCGTTTACGATCGGCGCTGAGAATTCGCGCACATTCGCGGAGCATCGTGGTCTTGCCGATACCCGGCCGGCCCAGCAAACAGATCGACTTTCCGCTGCGAACTACGTCGAGGACGATGTCGATCGTACCAAACACCGCTCGCCCAACGCGTGCCGTCAACCCGACAATCTTTCCGCTGCGGTTGCGAATGGCGGAGATGCGATGCAGTGTTTGCTCGATTCCCGCTCGGTTGTCGGCGCCGAAATCAGACAATCGCGACGCAACCTGGGCCAGGTCTTCGAACGTGACCGGATGGTCAGACAAGAAGACGAAGTCGTCTTCGAAGCGGGCCTCAGGCTGGCGGCCAAGATCGAGTACGACTTCGATCAAGTTCTCGAAATTGGGCAGGCGGACCAGAGCCTGGCGGATCGGAAGGGGGAAAATATCGAGGAGTCGGTTGAGTTCCCAATGACCGGAAAGGGCGCCGGGGTTTACGGCCAAAAAACACCCCATGAGCTAAATTTACAAGGCTATGATTCCTTATATCGGCCGGCGCCCCTGTCGTTTCAGGCGGGGCTGGACCGAGAGCGTTCCCGTACGACGCGGATCGTGCGCAAGTCGCTGTCATAGGGGCCCTGCATACGTACGCCGGCCCGCTTTTCCAGCTCGAGGTAGGCGATGATCTCGCCGCTGATCTCTTCGCCTGGGGAAATCACCGGAATGCCCGGTGGGTACGGCGTGATGACCTCAGCGCAGATCCGGCCGGCGCTCGACTTCAAGCGCACCGTCTCCGTCTCGGCGAGAAACGCATCGCGTGGCGGCATGCGAATCGCCGGGATCTTCGGCAGCGCATACGTTCCCCTTTTTAAACGCCGCTCGAGCACGCCCGACGGCGAAAAGACGTCGATCGGCCGGTCCTCGCGGGCCAGCTCGCTCACGCCGAAGACCAGCCGGTCCGCGGCTTCCGCCGTCGTGCCGATCGTGAACAGGGCCAGGCAGTTGAAAAGATCGGCCAGCTCGACCTGTACGTTGTAGCGCCGGCGTAAGATTTCTTCGGCTTCGTAACCGGTGTAGCCGAGCGCCTTGACGGTAATCGTGATCTTCGTCGGATCGAGATCGAACACACCCGGTCGTCCTTTGAGCTCGTTTCCAAAGCAATACACGGCGCCGATGTCGTTGAGGCGCCGGCGAACCGCTTCGGCGAGCGCGATCGTGTGCGACAGCAGCATCTCGCCAACGGTCGCCATTTGCTTGCGCGCGACGTCGAGGGAAGCGATCAATACGAGATTCGGCGAGGTCGACAAGAACAGCTTGACGATCGAACTGAGTCGATCGATTCGTATCCGCCCCCCCTGATGATGGAGCATCGCAGTCTGCGAGAGGCTGCCGAGCATCTTATGCGTTGAATTGATGCAGAGATCGGCACCAGCCCGCATCGCCGAGACCGGGAGCACCGGATGAAAATGAAAATGCGGACCCCATGCCTCGTCGACGATCAAGGGCAATCCGTGCCGATGCACCACAGCTGCAATCGCTTCGAGATCGGCCGCCACGCCATAATAGGTTGGGCTTACGATGTAAACGGCTTTGATATCACGATGCGCCACCAGCGTCTGTTCCACGGTCTGTGGCGTGACCGTGTGATCCATATGCAACTCTTCATCGACCTCGGGCTGCATCCAGACGGGATGCGCACCGCTCATGATGAGGCCGCCCATCGCGCTCTTGTGGGAGTTCCGCGGAATCGCCACCTTTTCCCCAGGATTGAGCGCGGCCATCAGCATGATCTGGTTTCCGCTGGTCGACCCGTTGATCAAGAAGAATGATTGCTCGGCGCCATATGCCTGTGCCGCCAAGGCTTGCGCCTCGACCAGCGCGCCGGTTGGTTGCAAGAGATCGTCAAGCCCGCGAATCTGCGTGAGGTCGATCGATAAGACGTTATCGCCGAGAAACTCGCGCAACGCCGGATCCATGCCGTGACCCTGCATATGACCCGGCGTGTGGAACGGTATGACGCCGGAGTCTACATAATCGAGGAGGACATCGAAGTACGGCGTCCGGTTCTGGTCCACGCCCGGGTCAGTTCCTCACCGAAGCCCGTAACCTTTGTGCGCGCGCAGGGGATAGAAGCCGGCCAGGCAAGAGTTTGACATGCATTTCACACCACACTACGCCGCAGCGATGAACCCCAGTCCCACCGCCGCGACAGCCAACATCCCCGCGAAGGGTCTGCTCGTCGAAGCCGGCGTCCCTTGGTGGCTGTGGCTGCTGGTCGCGAGTCTAATCGTGCTCGCGGTTCTCTACTTCTCAATGCGGCGCGGCGCGGAGGATCCGCGGTAGCACCGCAAAGCTACTCTACACGTTCCTCGATCGATACGTTATAGAGGAATAGGAACTTGTGCCATTCGCCCGGCAGCGTATTGCGTTTGACTCGAATCCAGGGAATGTATTTCGGATGCTTGGGCTTGCGCTTGAGCGCCATGTTCGCATGTTCCGGGCTGCGATTGTTCTTGCGGTTATTGCAGCGCATGCAGGAGCACACCAAATTTTCCCAGGTCGACGGTCCACCCTTGCTGCGCGGAAGCACGTGATCGACCGTCATCAACCGTTCACCTTTGAGACCACAGTACTGACACGTATAGTCGTCGCGTAACAGGATGTTCTTCTTCGTCAACGCGACCTTTTGCATGGGTCGTCGTACATAGTAGAGCATCCGGATGATCGACGGCATTCGCATCTCGAACGTCGGCGAACAGACCATCGACGACCGGCCGTGGACGACCTCGGCTTTTCCGGCGAACAGCAGCTTGACGGCACGCTGAAAGCTGGTGATGTTCAGCGCCTCGTAAGTGAAGTTGAGCACCAGCACGTCCGTCATCAGCGGCGCCCGCAACCAGCGTCCGTAACGACGAAAGCGAGACGCATCGGCCCCGCTTTCGAACAAGCAACCGCCCCGGTCGTGACCGGCCTACTCAACGATGTTCGAAAGGCGTGGGCGGCAAACGGCAACCCGGTGTGAAGATCACGCCAATTCGAACGATCTCGCGGTACCCTCACCGCGGTCTGCGCGCCGGTCATGCTGTGGGAGAATTACGCCGCCGCCGCCTCAAAAACCCTCGGCCACCGCTGGCGAGCGCCCGCTTACTCCACCCGAGACGGCCCGCTACGCGGCTTGACGCTCGCGGTCAATCGGTCACCTTGGGCTGGGTAGCGCTCGAGGTGCGGGTTCCGCTGCGGCCATGTAGTCCGAGCGCGTCATCACGCGCTGTTACTTTGCGCTAGGAGTTGAATAAACGCCCCGCGCGTTGTAGCGGCTGCGATTGCAGCGTGGAAACCGCTCGACCATAGCGAGCGCGTCAAATCAGCCGATCCTGTGGAGCTTCATCGCACGTCGCTTCCCGGCGTCGCCATCGCGATCATCCGGGACCGAATTGGCCCGGCAGCCGCTACGAGGCTTTCAGGTTTCGGCCGTCCTATTCTAAAAGAGCCGGCGATGCGAAGTCGATGACGTGCGCCGTAACGCGAAGGGTGGTTGCCGGTGAAAACGACGCATGCGGTGCGGCCGCTGGGACGGTCCGATCTCTCCATCTCGACGCTGGGCGTCGGCGCTTGGGCGATGGGCGGTGATGACTGGGCCTTCGGTTGGGGACCGCAGGACGACAGCGATTCGGTCGCTGCCATCCGACGCGCCCTCGACGGCGGAATCAATTGGATCGACACTGCCGCCGTCTATGGGTTTGGCCGCTCAGAAGAGGTCGTGGGCAAGGCGCTTGCCGGAACGTCCGACAAGCCGTACATTTTCACGAAATGTTCGCGGGTCGCGAACGACGATGGAACCGGGACGGCTCGGACCGATCTTTCACGCGCGTCGATCCGTCGAGAGTGCGAGGCGAGCCTGCGCCGGCTGCGCATCGAAACGATCGATCTGTACCAGATGCACTGGCCGACGGACCGAATGGAAGACATCGACGAGGGCTGGGCAGCGATGGCCGAATTACAACGCGAAGGCAAAGTGCGCTGGATCGGAGTCTCGAACTTTAACGTCGCGCAACTCGACCGCGCGCGCCGCATCGCTCCGGTGACGTCGCTCCAGCCGCCGTATTCCGCCATTCGGCGCGACATCGAAGCCGAGATCTTACCCTACTGCGAAGCCCATGACATCGGCGTCATCGTCTATTCACCGATGCAAGCCGGCTTACTGACCGGCGCGATGACCGCCGAGCGCGCGAAGCGGCTCCCGGCTAGCGACTGGCGCTCGCGAAACCCGGAGTTCCAAGAACCGAAACTCACGCGCAACTTGGGCCTCGTCGATATTCTGCGCGAGGTCGGCGCAGCGCACGGCCGCTCGCCGGGTGAAACGGCGCTGGCCTGGGTGCTGCGCAAACCGGCCGTCACCGGCGCCATCGTAGGAATGCGCAATTCCCAGCAAGTCGACGGCGTCATCGGCGCACTAGACTTTCGACTTTCGCCCGAAGAAATCGCAAAAATCGACGGTTACAAGCTGACGTAGCGCGCACGCGACCAGGTAGCCCAAAACGGCGACGCCGCGGGGATTCGTTAAGCGGCGGCGACCATGTGTAAGAAGTACTCGTGCACTCGACGGTCGCGGGTGAGTTCGGGATGAAAAGCGGTGCCCAGAACGTTGTTGGCTCGAACGAACACGCCGTGGCCACCGTGTGACGCGAGGACATCAACGCGCGGACCAACCCGCTCGATCCACGGCGCGCGAATGAAGACCGCCGGAAACGGTTTTGGGCCCAACGCCGGAACCGCCAGCAGCACCTCGGACGATTCGATTTGGCGACCGAACGCGTTGCGCCGTACGGTGATGTCGATCAGATCGAGCGTCGCCTGCTGAACTCCGGCAACCTCGTGTGCTGCGACGATCAATCCCATGCATGTCCCCCAAAACGGCATGCCGGCGCGCACGCGTTCGACGATCGGCCGTGTGAGTCCAAACCGCTCGAGCAATCGCATCACCGTCGTCGATTCACCACCCGGAACGACCAGTGCGTCAACCAGCGCCAAATCGCGAGGCGTCTTCACTTCGAGCGCCCGCGCCTCCACACGCTCCAAGGCGCGCACATGCTCGATAACATCCCCCTGGAGGCCCAAAACGCCGATCACGGCTTTCATCGGCGTATCACGGTCGGATGCCACTCATCCACGGTCCCTAGGGGTGGCTGTCAGAACTAGTTTCCGCGAGTCGAAAGCAACTCGTCAGCCGAAAGCTTCCGAAGATCGAGCCCCTCCATCGCTTCCGCACCCGCCAGCGCCTGATGGGCCGCGACCACGACGCGCGGATCGCCATAGTGCGTCGTCGCATCGACGATCGCTTTCGCAAACGCAGCCGGATTCTTCGATTTGAAGATGCCGCTGCCGACGAAGATCCCTTCCGCCCCGAGTTGCATCATCAGCGCCGCATCGGCCGGCGTCGAAATGCCGCCCGCACAGAACAGCACGACCGGCAACTTCTTGTTGCGGGCGACATCCTTTACCAGCTCGTACGGCGCACCAAGCTCGCGCGCCCGAGCAACGAGTTCGTCCTCGGTGACGGCGCCGAGTTCGGCGATGCCGTCCCGGATCGCTCGCATGTGCCGGACGGCTTCCACAATGTTGCCGCTGCCGGCTTCGCCCTTGCTGCGAATCATCGCCGCGCCTTCGGCGATGCGCCGCAACGCCTCGCCTAGATCCCGCGCGCCGCAAACGAACGGGACCTTATACCCGTGCTTGCTGAGGTGGTACTTGTCGTCGGCTGGAGTCAGTACTTCGGACTCGTCAATGTAATCGACTCCGAGCGCTTCGAGGCACTGCGCCTCGCCGATGTGCCCGATGCGCACCTTCGCCATTACCGGAATTGTGACGGCGTCCATGATTCGCTGCACGAGACCCAGATCGCTCATCCGGGCCACCCCACCGGCGGCGCGAATGTCGGCCGGAATGCGCTCGAGCGCCATAACCGCGACCGCCCCCGCCTCTTGGGCAATGAGCGCGTGTTCGGGCGTGACCACGTCCATGATCACCCCACCTTTGAGCATCTGCGCCAAACCGCGCTTGACCTTGAGCGTCCCTTTGGCCGCGGTACCGAGCTTACCGTTCATCGCAACTCCCCGATTGTACCGTACTGTCCCTATCGTATCAGGTCTTCGAATAAGGACACTAAAGACGGTTGTTCAGTTGCCGCTAACCGGTGTCGGTAGGGGCGGAGCGGTCCCGGGCTGCGCGGCGCCCCGACCGGCGTTTGCAGGCTGTTGCGATCCGGATGCCCCCGGGGGGCTCGCCTGTCGCCCAGGCTCCTCGGGCGATGTCTCCCCGGGGGCGTGGGTAACCAACGGCAGTAGGAGCGGGGGAGAGGTATAAAGCACAGTGGGGCCGGGCTGGGCGGTCGGCGGCTGAGGTGTCGGAATATAGGACGGCTTGGGCCGCGCCGTAGGCGTCGGCTCGGGCGTTACGCGCGGATCGGGAAATGCCGGATCGGTGGCGACGCTGAGGACTTGGACCTTTTTCCAGCTCGCTTCATTGGGCAAATGCGTTTCCCCCGGATTCGGCGTTGCCAGCAAATTGGGGAAGGTCACGCTGGCAGCACCGGTAACCTGACGCAAGACCCGATTGCCCATCTGGTTACCCAGCGCGATCGCGGCGATCAGAACGACACCACCTAAGAAGAACACCGACGACAGCCCGGCGCGCGGTCCAAGACGCATAGAACCCGCAACGTACGCTCACTGATGGCGCCCCACCTCCGGCGCATCCGCACGTTGACAGGTGCCACCGTACTTGAGCGCGGAGCCTCAGACCGATGCCCGTGGTGTTCGCGCCCGCCAAGTTGAACTTGACTCTCGAGGTGCTCGGCCGGCGCGAAGATGGGTACCACACGCTGCGCAGTGTGATGGTTCCGGTCGGGCTGTTCGATCGCATCACCGTCGAGCCGTCAGACCAGCCACGGTTTCGCTCCAACGTCGCCCTTCCGGCTGATAATCTCGTGAGCCGCGCACTGTCAGCCGCCGCGCCGGACCGAGCGTTCGCCGTCTCGCTCGAGAAAAACATTCCGATCGGCGGGGGACTAGGCGGCGGCTCGAGTGATGCGGCAGCGGTTCTGAAGCTCGCCGCCACCGGCAATCTCGGCGCCATGCGGGGTGACTGGCTTGCGCTCGCCACGTCTCTCGGCGCCGACGTGCCTTTTTTTCTTGCGGGCACCGGCGCGCTCGTCGAAGGGATCGGCGAACGCGTCACCGCGATCGGCATTCTTCCGCCCTGGTGGGCCGTCATTGCGCTACCGCACGTCAGCGTGGCGACGGCCGCTGCGTATCGCTTCCTCGATACCGCTCGCGCAGCAGCGCGAGCACCGACACGACCGCGCGCGACGAGCAGCTCGCTGGCGGCGACCGACGCGCTTCAGCGGAGCGCTTTCAAAGACTTGATGGGTGTGGTGAGCAACGACTTCCACGCTCCGATCAGCGCGGCGTTCGGCCAGATCGCGCAAGCGATTGCCGCGCTGCGAGCTGCGGGGGCGGCGCAGCCGCTGCTCAGCGGTTCCGGCTCGTGCGTCTTCCAGCTCTTCGAGAACGAAAGCCTGGCGCGTAGCATCGGCGATCGGATTGACCGCGCCGCCGTCGCCCAGATCTGGGTGGCACCGTTGTGGAATGCGGACGAGTGGCGGCGGTGATCGACGCGGTTGTTTTAGCCGGCGGCGCGCGCGACGCCGTCTGCGCCGGCGACACCGAGGCCCCGAACAAAGCGTTCATTGATATCCTCGGAAAAACGATGGTCGCCCGAACGATCGCCGGCCTTCGCGCCTGCGAGCGCGTCGGTCGAATCACCGTAGTCGCGCCCGACGGGACCCAGCATCACCCTGCGCTGTACACCGCCGATGAGTGGCGCGCATCGGGCCCGCGAATTGCCGATAGTTTGCGCGCCGGAATCGACCGGAGCGCGATTGACCGGCTTGTCCTGGTCGCCACCTCCGACTTGCCGCTTCTGAACGGGCTCGCGGTCGACGATTTTCTGTCGATTGTCGAGGCGAGCCATGCCGATGTCGCCTATGCGTGTTTGCCGGACACCGTTCACTATGCTCGCTTCCCGGATGCGCCGCACACCTGGGCGCGGTTCCGCGATGGCCGGTTCTGCGGCGGGGGGCTCGTTGCGCTGCGGCCACGCATCTTTCCGGCACTCGAGCAATTCCTCGATCGCTTGGGCGCGGCTCGCAAGAACCCCGTGGCGCTGGCGTCGATTTTCGGCTGGGATGTGCTCGCGCGTTACGCGCTCGGCCGGCTTTCGATCGGCGACGCCGAACGGCGCGCGAGCGCGCTTCTGCGGGCGCCAGCTGCAGCCGGCGTCTGCCGGTATGCAGAGGTCGCCTTCAACGTGGATCGACCCGAAGACTTGACGCGCGCCGCGACATACATCAGTCGGCTGGAAGCGCTCCAAGCCGGCGGCGCTTCGCCGGCCGCCTCCAGTGCAACCCTGCCAGATGCTTAATGGTCAAAGCGAGCCGCTCTGTGTTCTTGCTCATCCGGAGGCGCAATGCTCCCTCGCCGATCGATCTTTTTTTCCGGGGAGCCTGCGGCTGACGTCGTTGCCAGCGCGGGCGGCCGCGATTGGCCGCCCGCCCGCGTTACTTCCAGCGGTCAAATAGGTCGTTTTTGAGACCGAACTGATCGAGTGCCTTGCCGACGGTGTGAGCGATGATGTCGTCGACGGTTTGGGGCTTCGCGTAGAAGCCTGGCACCGGCGGCAGGATGACGGCGCCAATCTCGGCGAGTTGCGTCAGTGTTCGCAGGTGACCGAGATGCAACGGCGTCTCGCGCACGACGAGCACGAGCTTTCGCCGTTCCTTCAAGCAGACGTCAGCCGCCCGCACCAGCAAGTTGGCATTGAATGAGAAGGCGATCGCGGCGGCACTGCGCATCGAACACGGTATCACGAGCATTCCGTCGGTCAGGAATGAGCCGCTTGAAATCGCCGCTGCCAGATCATCGTCGCGATACACGACGTCCGCCACCGCTTCGAAATCCTTCGCGCTGCAATCCGTTTCGAGACCAATCGTGCGGTGCGCTTGCGTGCTGAGTACGAGGTGCGATTCCACATCGGTACAATTGCGCAGCGCTCGTAGCGCCGCCAGCGCGTACGCGCTGCCGCTGGCTCCCGAGACCCCAACGATAATTCGGCGCATCTTTCGCTCGGTTACCGTCGTCGGCGAGAAGCTCCTTTGAAACCGGACGTCGAATAAGCCTCAGCGTGACCGCACCATTGCCGCCTATTACCATTTCGCCGCGGCTCGTTGATTTCACATGCAGCGCTATCCGGCTCGCTGTCAATCCCGCGGACGTCGCGGCCGAGCGCGTGCTCGATTCTCCGTACAGTGGCCTAACACGCCTCGAGGCACGCGCCCTCATCGTCGCGGCCAACGGTCGAGAGAGTATCGCCGAAGCGATTGAAAACGCCAGAATGCCGCTCTCGGCCGGCGCAACGCAAGCCGCGCGGCGGTTCATCGAGAGCGTTCGCTCGATCGCCGCCATGTTTCGGCGCCAAGGCGCGACCGCTCGCGAGCTGGTCGACGAAATCGCGGTAACGTTCGCTCTAGAAGCGCGTCTGACGTCGCGCGAACGCGAAACCCTGGAGTGGATCAGAACGTCCGCCAACAGATTCGACGAATCCAGTGCCGGCGGCGTCAAGTGGGACCCGGGGAAATTGATCGAAATCTTGGCCAGTTCCGCCGCCGTCCCGCAACCCGCTTTGTCGGCTCCGCGGCCCCAGCCACTGGCCCACCAAGAAAAACAAACGCCGGCGGACGTCCGCCGGCGTCACAGCCATTTCAGCGCATCGTCGCTAGGAATGGTCGCCGAGTGTGCACGCAAGTGGTATTACCGCTACGTCTGTGCGACGGTTGAAGATCGCGGCTCATCAGCATCGTTCTACGGAACCACATTCCATTTCGCGCTCGAACACTTTCACGGGCAGTTTCCGCGAGCCGACTTAGCCGCGCCAGACGAATTAGCGCGCAGCCTCGAAGGCTGGATTAACACCGCATTCGAACACTACCGCAGCAAGTTCGAGACGAATCTCGAGTTCGAGCTTCAGCGCCGTCGCGCGCGCCGCACGGCGAAGCGCTACGTGCAGTGGTTTGTCGAACGGTCGGCCGCACACCCGTTCACGGTCGTCGGCAATGAAATCGATGCCGATTTCGAATTGGACGGCTATAAATTCAAGGGTTACATCGACCGGCTCGATCGCAATGATGCGGACGGGACCGTCACGATCGTCGATTATAAGACCGGCACGATCGCCGAAAGCGCGGCCGAATACCGTGACCGGATTGCCCGGTTCGTCGATTTTCAGCTGCCGGCATATTACTGGGCGCGCACGGACGCCGGCGACCGCGTGACCCGCTTGGCGCTGGTGCCGCTCAAAGAAGCGTCCGTCGACGTTCGACCGATCGAGCTGGAAGTGGTTCCGGTCGCGGCTCCGCCGCCGCGCGGCGATGCGCCGGTCGAGATCGGAACGATCGGCATCGACGAACTCCGGCTTGCCCGGACGCGAATGGTCGAGCTCGCTCGATTGCTCAGCGACCAGCCGATCGAACATTTTGCGGCCGCCCGCGATTCGCGTCCCTGCAAATATTGCACGTATGTGCACGCGTGTCGCGAGCGGCCAATGCCGAACGAAGATCGGTTTGCTCGGTGATCGGTCAGCCGCTGGGGCCGGTCGCCGACGCCGGCCAGCGCGATGCGATCGACCACCCGCTGGACGGACCGGGCGTCGCCATCATGGGCGCGTCGGGAACCGGAAAATCGTACGTGCTGGTGGCGCGGTCGCAGCGCGCCGCGTCGACGCTGTCGGGCGACGCGCAAGTCCTGCTGACGGCAGCCAGCGATTTCGCGGTCATGAAACTGCGGGCTTCGATCGAACCCTCGTCACGACGGATCACGTGCCGGAGCATCTCGGCGATCGCTTTTGACGTGATCGCGCAGCTCGGACCGACCGATCATCGTGACCTGCGCCTGATCGACGATCTGGAAGCGGCCGAGCATTTTACGCAGGCGGCCGAAGGGCTTTTCTCGCTCGAATGGAGTGAGTTTTTGGGCGATGAAATCGATCCTGAGATCACCGGCGCGCGGGCGCCGCGACGTTTTGCCGACGCGGCATTCCGGCTCGTTCGTAAGCTCCGAGCGGCCCTGATCGATCCGCAGACCTTCTTACAGAAGTGCCTGCGCGGCGCAAACGAATTCTACGGTCATCCACCGAATTTCACCCATCCGGCGGTGATCACCGAAACCCAACCGAAGTATCGCGATTCGCTGCGCGTCAGCGACGCCGAGTTTGCGCGCCAGCATGCGCGCGAACTCGATCTCATCAAGATCCTGTTCCGGCTCTACGATGCCCATCGCCGGGAATTGGCGGCTAACGGCTTGGTTACCCGGGATGATACGCTGGCGGAATCAGCCCGCACGCTGCGGGAGCGTCCGGTTCTGCGGCGAGAATGGCTTGCCCGGATTCCGTTCGCGTACATCGACGACGCTCAGGACCTGTCGCTCGCCGAAACGGGATTCTTACGGGCGCTCTTTGGCGACGAACTCCGCGGCGTATCGCTGGCGGGTGACGCGCGCCAGGCAACCCGGACGTTCGAGGGCGGTCGCAATGGCGATGCATTACACGGCGCCGCAACCAAGTTCAACCTCGAAGTCGACTATCGGTCGGCGCCCGCGATCGCCGCAGTCGCTAGGCGCGCCGTCGATCCGCAGGCGCCGGTTGGCGGCGGCCGCAACCCGGCGGTGGCGTTGTATCGCGGCGTGTCAGTCGCCGACGAAGCGGCGTACGTCGCCGACGAGGTGGCGCGGCTGCTCGCGGGCGGTGTGCCGGCACAGCAAATCGCAGTCATCGGTCGAAGCTTGAGCTGCGCCAACGAATACATCGAGGCGCTGCTCGTGCGTGATATCCCGCTCGATCTCGGCGGCGACGTCAATTTATGGGAATTTTCGCCAGTCGAGGACGCGCTTGCGGCGCTCTGGGCGCTGGCCGATCCGTTCCGCCATGACTGGCTCCTTCGCAACCTCACTGCGCCGTGGCTCCGCCTGTGCGATGCCAGCGTAGCGGCTCTGTGCAGCGAGCCGAGTGGTCCGCAAGCTCCGCTGTTCGAATTTCCGGCCGAGCCCGCCGAACGGTCGCGCAGCTGGGATCGCCGGCGCGAGCTTCGGCTCGCGCGCAATGTCCTGGGCGGTGATGCCGATCATGACCTAACGCTCCAGACCCACGCGCGCCTAACCGCATTCCGGAAGGCCCACGCGCGTTGGGAACAACTCGACCGCGAATGCGACGTCGTCACGTTAGCGCGGCTGGTCCTTGACGAAACCGTCTTCGCGACCGGGGACGCCGGAGCTCGGAACCGGTTCAACCGCAGTCTCGTCGAGCGGCTGTTAGCGGAACTCGAGCGACAAGCCACCGGCCGGCCGCTCGCGACGTTGCGCGACGTACTGCTAGCACTCGAGACCGCCGCCGATGCCGACGATCTGCGCCAGATCCACCCATTGGACACCGCCGCCGTTTCGGTACTCAGTGTCGAAGCCGCCAAGGGGCGGGAGTTCGACCACGTTTTCGTCGTGGATATTCGGGCCGGTGCCTTTCCGCGCTACTACAGTCCGGATGCGTTTCTCTTCACGTCAAAATACGGGATCGTACCAAAGGAAAACGTCGGAGATGCGCGCGCGCAGCGTACCGCCAAATTTACTTACGTGCTCATGAAGATCCGAGCCCGCGAAAGCTACAACGCCCAAGAGCGCCGGGCGCTTGCATGCGCGGCAACCCGGGCCCGCACTTCACTGTCGCTGAGCGCCTCAGGACGCGCTACTCGCGGAACCGCCAGCCCTGAGATCCTTGAGGAATTGCGCGCGGCCGGCATTGCCGGTTGCGACGACATCACCCGCAGCTGGCGGCCGAGCCGAATTCCGCCCATTTCTTAGAATGCGGTGAGAACCGCCTCGGTATCGCTCTAGGCTGGATGATTCGAAGGCGCCTTGCGTTGATAGTTCGGTCAGCTCGCTGCCGGAGAACCGATGAAGCTCGACACTTCGACGGATCCGCAAGTCGGATTTCGCCCGCCCGGAACACTTGAGATCGCATCAGCACTCGATCGTTATCGAGGCCGGTTCGCGCAGCGTCAAGCGGCTCACTTATTGCGACGCACCGGTTTCGGCCCCACGCCTGCCGAAGTCAACGCCGCCGGCGACCTGGGCGTCGAGCGTGCAGTCGACTCGTTGCTTCATCCGACCACGCCTGACCTCGAATTTCCGGCCTATCCCGATAGCGCATTGCTGAACGATCCGCAGCGGCGGAACCCCACGACCCAGCTGTGGTGGTTGGATCGCATGCTGCGTACTCGCCAACCGCTGGTCGAAAAGCTGACGCTGTTCTGGCATGGGCACTTCGCCACCAGCATCCGTAAAGTCGACGCGCGATACATGGCGCAGCAGATCAACCTGTTTCGCAGTCAAGCGCTCGGGAATTTTCGCGCGCTGCTGTTGGCCGTTTCGAAAGATCCGGCGATGTTGATCTGGCTCGACAACCGGTATAACGTCGCTGCACGTCCCAATGAAAACTACGCGCGCGAAGTAATGGAGCTCTTCGCGCTGGGCCTGGGCAACTACACCGAAGACGACATCAAAAGTGTTGCGCGCGCGTTCACCGGCTGGACGCTCGACAAGGATGCCAACTTCGTCTTCCGCGAAAAACTGCACGATCCAGGAATAAAGACCATATTAAGACACACTGGCCCCTTCGGCGGCGAAGAAGTGGTCAACATCATCGTCTCGCGACCGATCTCGCAGCGATTCATCGCCCGTAAACTGCTGGAGTTCTTTCTCTACAGCGATCCTGAGCCCGAACTCGTCGATGCGCTGGCGGCGGTATATGCATTTTCCGGCTACGACATTGCCAAGACGGTTGGGACGCTGCTTCGATCGAACGTGTTTTATTCGTCGCGCGCATATCGAGCGCTCCCGAAGAGCCCGATCGAATTCGGCATCGGCCTGTTGCGCTACATGAAGGCGGCGGAGGTTCCCCGCGACTTCCCGTACTGGCTGGCACGCATGGGACAGGAACCGCTGGCACCGCCGAGCGTGAAGGGCTGGGACGGCGGACCGACCTGGATCAACACCTCGACGCTGTTGGCGCGATTCAACTTCGTCAACCGAATCGTGCGGACGGCACCGCCCAAGCCGGGGACCGCCGCGCAAATGGCACCGGCTGCTGCCGCGTCCGCGCTGAGGTCGCCCGATGAGTTGGTCGGCGAAGCCGGCGGCATCGATGCTAATCGCCTCTTACAACTCGTGTTGGACGGGGCGGTGCAGAATGATGTCACCAGTGAACGGCGCCAAGCCCTCGTCGACTACCTGCAATCAAAGGGCGCCTCGGCACCGGTTGCGCTGGGTCCGGAAAACTATCAGGAAAAGATCCGCGGCCTCCTCGGTCTGGTGCTGATTCTCCCCGCGAACCAGCTGAACTGAATGAACGTATTCTTGGCGCGGAAGGTGATCGCAGCATGTTAACACGTCGTCATTTTGTTTCACGATCGTTGGGAGTCGCCGTCCTCGGAGGTACGATCCCGACCGGCCTCATGCGCGCCGCTCAGGCGCAACCTCTGCCAGCTACCGGCGCGACGATCGACCCGCAAAACGTGCTGGTGGTTGTGCAGATGGGCGGCGGCAACGACGGGCTCAATACGGTCGTCCCGTACACCGATGACGAGTACGCGCGCGTTCGACCCCTGATCCGCATCAATCCCGGCGCGGTTTTGCGGATCGACGGCCGCATCGGCCTCAACCCGGTGATGGCGCCCTTGCATGAACTGTACAAAGAGGGGGGGCTCGCGATCGTGCAAGGCGTAGGCTATCCGAACCCCAACCGCTCGCACTTCGAAGCGACCCAGATCTGGGAAACCGCTTCGCCCGAGCGGCCGGTGAACACCGGCTGGCTCGGCAGATATCTCGATCGCACGACCCCCACCAGCAGCGGCCCGCAAGCCAATCTCTTCAGCGCGGTCTCAATCGGCGAGACGCTTCCGGCGGCGCTCATTTCAACGCACGTCGAGGTCCCGGCGCTCGGTGCGCTTGCCGCCTTCGCCTACAACGTCGGCGCGGACACGGCAGCGAAGACCAGCGCCGCGGTCCTCTACGACGGTGCGCGGCCCGGTCAGTCGCCGTATTTAAGTCTCATCGAACGGACGTCTCGAACGGCGTTTCACGGCGGGGACGAATTGCGCGCGAAGACGGCCGGCTACCAGCACAAGACAGCCTATCCGCAGAACCCGTTCGCAAACCAACTTGCGGTTGCCGCGCAGATCATCGGCTCGCGACTCGGCACGCGCATCATCTTCGTCTCGATTGGTTCGTTTGATACGCACGCCGGCCAGCGCAACCAGCAGGATCGCTTGCTGGGATATCTGGCGACCGGTCTGGCGGCGTTTTACAAGGACCTTGCCGCACATGGTGATGCCGATCGGGTGCTGACGATGACGTTTTCGGAGTTCGGCCGGCGCGTGCAACAGAACGCCTCCAACGGCACCGACCACGGCGCGGCGATGCCGCTGTTCGTGTTGGGCGGCCGTGTGAAAGGTGGAACGTACGGGGAGCACCCGTCGCTCACCGATCTCGATCGCGGCGATCTGCGGTGGCACACCGACTTCCGTTCGGTGTACGCAACAGTCCTGGAACGGTGGCTCGGCCGAAGCTCGAGCGACGTCATCGCCGGAGCCTTTCCACCGCTGCCGTTCGTCTAGATACTATCCTCCGGCGACCGGAGGCCTTCCGGCGGGCGGCGTTGCAGCTTGGGGCGTGGTCCTGTCACCGATTTCGGCGCCCGACTATGTCCAGCTCGTGCTGCCCGAGACCTTTCGATTGTGGGGCAATGGGCGATCGTTCGAACGCTACGCGGCGGATTTCGCGGCGGTCGCAAAGTCGGCGTACGCGCGACGCCGACCGTTCACTCTCGGCCTACGCGCCGGCGACGGAATCGTCAGCTCGCTAAAGCGTTACGATCGCGAAATTCGTTGGGGGAAAAAGCGCTTGCGCGCGGCCGGCGTCGGCGCGGTCTTCACGCCACCCGGTTCCCGTGGCCTCGGCTACGCTAGCGCTATGTTGGGCGCACTGCTCGATGCCGAGCGCGCCGCCGGTCGCGACCTTGTCTATTTGTTCAGCGACATCCGGCCGGCTTTTTACGAAGATCTCGGTTTCGTTCGCTTGGCATCCCGGTCGTGGAGTGTGCGCTCAACATCACTCGACGGCTCGGCGATCGGAAGCGTGCCGATCGGTCGGTCTGATTGGGCCGGCGTCCGCCGCTGCTTCGACGCGCTCGACGAGCGCCGCACCTGGAGTTTGCGGCGCACGCCGCTGGTCTGGGAATGGATGCGCCTGAAATGGGAGGCGCCCGGCGACACGCCCACGCAGCCGGTGCATCTCGCCATCCGTGACGGCCGCTCGGTCGCCGCTTACGTCGTCGGTTTGCGTGCACCGGCGAAAGACACGTTCATCGTCGACGATTTCGCCTTCGCGGGCGATCGCGAAAGCAAGCTGATGGGGGCGCTCTTACGCACTGCCGCCGGGGACCTCGGTCGCGTCGGCGGCTGGCTGCCGCCGACTCTCGCGCGCAGCGCTCTGCCGCGTGGTTACGTCAAATCGCGCAAAACCGCGATCTTCATGGTCATGCCGCTCACGAGCCTCGCGCGCTCATGGCTTGCGACCATGCGCGCCGAACTCGAGGATTCGGATCCCGTATGGAGCGCCGATCATGTTTGAGGCGAATAAAACGCCCCGGCGCTGAAACGCGAGGTGCGGATTGCGGTCCTGATCTTCGGTGGGCTCGCGCTGGTGCTGGTCGTGCTCGTCGGTATCACGTACCTGATTCTGCCGGCGCCCGCGAAAAGCGCTCTCGCCGTACTTGTGGATCGCGGGAGTGCCAATCGTGTCGCTCATGAGATCGCGACCTACCGGCTGCCGCCGGGGTACCACCTCATCACGGCCTTTGAGTCTGCAAAAGGTGAACGAATGGCGATCTTTGGGCCGCTTACCGACCGGCGAACGATGATCACACTACGTCAAGCGCCGCAGCCCGAACGACAAGCGCCGGCACCCGACACGACCCGAGCAGCCTGCGCGAAGTCTGCTGGGCATCGCTCCGAAACGCTGATCATCGACGCTAGGCCGACACCGATGAAGATTTGGGACTGTAAAGTTTCGTTTCAGATCCTGCGCGAGGAGGTGGTTTCCCGCGGCTGCACGGCAGGCGAACGGTGGTGTTGGCGACAGGGTCCTCGACGTTCTGGAACGCTGATGAACTGCACGCGTTCTGACCTCGCTCCACTGAAGGTCACATATTAAGCGAACAGCGTGAGCTGTTCGGTATCTTCTTCGGTGAGCGCGGCGACGCGCACGCCGACCAAGCGTATCGCGCTGCCACGTAGCTCGGCACGTTCCAAGCAGCGGACGGCAGCTTCGTAAATCGTTTCCCGATCGCTGGTCGGCTCGGCGACGGTCGTCTGCCGTACGACGATGGTGAAATTCGAACGCTTCAACTTGATGCCGATCGTCGAACCGCGCAATCCATGTGCGGTCAGCCGAGCGGCGACGTCGTCTGCGGTTTCACGCAGAGCCGCCTGCACCTCGTCGACGGTTTGAAGATCGCGCTCGAAGGTTTGCTCGGCAGAAACCGAGCGGGTCTCGCGGTCAGCGCTTACGGTCCGAGTGTCGTTGCCGCGCGCGAGCTCGCGAAGAATACGGCCGGCGCGTCCGAACAGCCGGTGCACATCGGTGTCGCTGAGCGCGGCCAGTTGACCAATCGTCTCGACGCGTTCCACACTCAGGCGAGCCTGCGATTTCGGTCCGATTCCCAGCAGCCTTCCGACGGCGAGCGGTGCAAGGTATCGCGCTTCATCCCCTGGCGGGATGGCGCGCAGGCCGTCGGGCTTAGCATCTTCGGAAGCGATCTTCGCAACCATCTTCTGCATCGAGATCCCGGCGCTTACGGTGAGACCGACATCGGCGCGCACCTGCCCCCGCACCGCGCGTCCGTAGGCGAGCGCGGCGTCGAAATCGAGTTCACCGAGATCGACGAACGCTTCATCGAGCGACAAGCCCTCGACTGCGACTGCTCCACCGGCGAAGATCGCAAACACTGCCCGCGAGAGCTCACGGTAGCGCTCGAAATTCGGCCGGACGACGACCAGCTGCGGACAGAGTTCGAGCGCTTTGAAGAGCGGCATCGCCGAGCGAACTCCGAACGGCCGTGCTTCGTACGATGCGGTCAGTACCACTGCCCGGCGGCTGTTGCCGGCAACGGCGATCGGTTGACCCCGCAATGCCGGCGTATCCAATTGCGCCACGCTGGCGTAGAAAGCATCGATATCGAAGTGGGCTAGCATTTTAAATGGGGGACACCCCAACCTCCGACCCGCATGGATGCGCTCCGGCGCTTCTCCACGCGAGCAGCCGGAGTCCGCACCGTCGCTGCATCCAGCGCACGGTGCGCGCTCTAAGTGCCCAAGCGGTGCACGCTTTCGGTGGCATCATGGCTGTGCAACGGCGCCTTCAACGGCGCCTTCGAAGATTAGGCGGATCGTTTGCAGGTTGCGGCGGTCGTCGGCTTCGTCGCCCGGCGTTTCGAGGATCGCGGTCTTGCCGAGCAATTCGGTGTGGGTCGCCAGCGCTCGGAAACCCTCGAAACCAATGTTGCCGTCGCCGATGTGCCAGTGACGATCGCGGTGGCCGCCCAGCGGGATCTGCGTGTCGTTGAAGTGGAACAGGTGCAACCGCTCGAGCGCGACCTCGCGTTCGATCAGATCGACGAACCGATCGACGCCGGTTTGGCTGTTGATCTCGTAGCCCGCAGCCCACGAATGAGCGGTATCGATGCAAACGCCGAGCTGCGGGTGGTCGATGACACGCAACAGCTCGCCCAGTTCCTCGATCGTACCACCACATAGCGTGCCGGCGCCGGCCGAGTTTTCGAGGACCAGGATCACGCCTGGTTGGATTCCCTCGAGCGCCGATTCAAGCGCCGCGACCACCTGCGCGAAACCGGCGCCGCGATCGCGCGTCCCGTACGAGCCCAGATGGGTGTTGACGAAGCTCACCTCACCCGCGGCGGCAACCTGCAGATCGTGCTTGAGCAATCGCAACGAACCGGCAGTGATCTTCGGATCATCACTGGCAAGGTTGATGAGATACGACGTATGAATTGCAGCCGGAGCGATCCCCGCTGCGGTTCGCCGGCTGCGAAACCGCTCTAGCGCCGCTCGGTCAAGCGCGCCCGCGCGATACGTTTTTGGATTCCCACTGAAGAATTGCAGCGCCGTGCAGCCGATGGACGACGCATAATCGACGGCGGCATCGTAGCCGGTGCGGACCGGCACGTGAACGCCGATACGCATCAGCCGGCCGCCCTCCCAGGTACCTTCCCCAGATAAAGATACTGGACGTACGAGATCGCGAGCATCGCTCGTGAATCGCCAAATTTAGCGCGCAGGCACGCCAGATAGTCCGGCACCCGATCTCCGAAGAGTTTGCGCGCACGGGCGCGTGAGCGTTCGTAGCCTAAGAACTCTTCGGCATGCATCGTCACCAGCGCCGGAATCACGCGCAGGGTTCGCTCGAGAAAACCGGCCTGTTCAAATTCTGGCAGCCCATCCGGCAGCAGTTCGTCGGCTTGCGCCGCGTCGAAGCCCAACTCATGGGCCGCTTCGTCGCGAGCAATCCGCACCGGATCGCCGGGCAGAATCGACTTCCACCAGACGGCGACGACGCCGCCCGGTCGAACCACCCGGGCAAACTCGGCCAGCGCGGCCTGCGGTTTGAACCAATGAAACGATTGTGCACACGTCGTCGCGTCGAACGAGTTGTCGACAAACGGCAACGACTCCGCCGAACCCTGCACGAAGGTCGTGGTTGGAAAATGTCGGCGGGCGTGTATCAGCATCGATTCCGAGACGTCGATTCCGGTGACGTCGTAACCGCGCGTCGTCAGCTCCCCGCTCGAGATGCCGGTGCCGCAACCCACGTCGAGGACCCGCTGCGCCGGCCCCAAACCGTATTGGGCTAACATTTCGTAGACTTGCGTCGCGTACCCGATCCGGTACCGATCGTAGAGATCGGCCAACCCGTCGAAGATCACCGCCGAAAGCGTAGGGCGCCGGCCCGCATCCCCCGGGGACGAAAACGCATCACCTTCCCATTTCCGATCGCGCGCGAGGGATTCTTTTCGAACGTTGTTTCGGTGATCAACAACGCATCCGATGGTCGCTCCCGCCGGCCCACGCGCCCAATGAGCTGTTCGGTTTCACTCTCCCCGAACGAGTCGGCATCGGTGATCACGATCAAATCCGCATTCGGAATATCCAGGCCGCTGCCAACCAAATTGGTCGCCGCCAAAATCGACGGGGAACCATCGATGAACGCCTTCATGTTCTCGATGCGCGTCGTCGTGCCGTGCACTCGGATTCCCTTACGACGATGGCGCTGGCTCTGCTCGGCCGTATCGGCCATGTCGCCGCGCAGTTGTTGCACCGGCAGACCATACGTAGCCTCGAGTCGCGCGGCCAGCTTCGGAACATCGCCGCGCGTGCGGCCGATGACGAAGATCCGCGAGCCCCGCGTTAGATGGTCCCGGATGAGGTCGCCGGCGTGCGTCAGTTGTTCGGCGGCCGGCTCACCCCACACGCCGGCCGTCTTACGGACCGCGGTCGGCTGCACGTCGAATGGCATTGCTTTCATAATGATCCGCTTGTCGTACGCGCCGATCCGGGTGAGGAACGAGCGCAGCTCCTGCGGCGTCGCGCTGGCAAAGAGCAGCGGACAATCGAGATTTTCGAGTAGCCGCAGATGCTCGCGCTCGTCGAACGCGTTGACGTCGTCGACGATGGTGAGCGCGCTGCGATCGATCATCTCCCACAGATCTTCACTCGAAATCAACATCGCGCTGCCGATCACAAAGCGCATGCCACCCGCACGCACTGCGTCGATCGCAGCCCGGCGTTCGGCCGGTGATATTCCGCCGTGCAGCTCGACGACTCCGAGATCGGTGCCTTCTAACCGTTCGCGAAAATACTGACAGTCCTGACGAACCAGATCTCGGGTCGGCGCCACCAGGCAAACGTAGCCGCCGGTACGCAGCGCTTCGGTAACGGCAACCCGGAACATCACTTCGGTCTTGCCTGAACCGGTCGGCGCTTGCAACAGAAATTCGAACGTGCCGGCGGCGAGATCGGCGGTGATGTGTTCAACCGCGACTCGCTGGTCGCCGGTGAGGGCGAAGGACTCGCCCAATTCAATGAGGCCGCGCCGAAGCGCGACGATTTGGGCGTTTTCCTCGATGATGTCCCAGGGCGAGGTGGTTTTTTTCTTTACGCGGGTAGCGATGAGGTCAATTCTCCTTCGGCTGGTGTAGGATGCTCGTCGTCCGAGCGGATCGTCTGAGCGAAGGGCAGTTCAACGGGGCCTTCGGCGGCTTTGAAATCAACCGCCGGCAATTCGGCTCGCGAACGCAGCCCGAACGACTCCAGAAATTCCGGGGTCGTCTTGTAAAGCATCGGCCGGCCGACGACGTCTCGGCGGCCGGCCTCGACGATGAACCGGCGGTCGAGCAAGGTGGCAACGACGCTGTCGACGTTAACGCCGCGAATCGCCTCCATTTGAGCCTTGGTCGTCGGTTCGTTATACGCAATGATAGCAAGAGTCTCCATGGCGGCCGGCGACAGGGTCGCCCGCGGCGGCAGTAAGTAGGCTTCGACGATTTCGCGCACGTCGGGCGCACTTGCGAACCGGTAACCGCCGGCAATTTCACGTACGACGATGCCGCGGTGGGCACAGTCGGCCTGCAATTCCGCCAACGCTTGAGTCACTTCGACATGGCTTGCTTCGGTAAGCTTAGCAAGCCGATCAATGGAAAGCGCCTCACTTGCTACGAACAGCAATGCCTCTATGGCGCGTTGCAAGCGGCCGGTTTGGATCAGCTCAGTTTGCATAGACCTCGCGGGGCAATAACCGCAGGCGCGCGGGAGACGCAGCTTGCTCGAACCCCAGCCGGCTTTGCCGAATCAGCTCCAGGACGGCTAAGAACGTGGCGATCACGAGCGCGCGGTCAAATCCCCCACAAAGTTCGACGAAATCGACCGGACCCCGCTCGCGTAGGCTCCGCAGGACAAAGCCCATCTGTGCGACCACCGACACCCGTTCGCGCGCGAGTCGCCGTCGTTCGGGTTTCGCCGACCGCAACGCGGCCTCAAACGCCAGCACGAGTCGGCGCGGTTGTATGCGGTAATGCTGGACCAGATCGCTGATCGAGTCGCCGCCATCGCGGAAGTAATACGATCCGGCCTCCAGGGCTCGCGCCCGCAAGTCTTCCGAGACCGACTTGTATTTGGAGTATGCGATCAACCGGGCGCGGAGGCGTTCCTCGACTTCTTCGGGCGTCTCCTCGCCTTCGGGGAGCAAATCACCCGGGATGGGCGGCAACAGCGATCGGGACTTCAAAAAGACCAAGGTGGCCGCGATCACCAAGTATTCGGCCGCCAGCTCGACGTCGATCGACTCCATGACCGCGATATAGTCAAAGTACTGTTGGGCGACGCTGGCGAGCGGGACGGTTGCGATATCGAGCTCCCGCTCGCGCACTAGGCTCAACAGCAAGTCGAGGGGGCCGTCGAAGACCTCCAGCGAGACGCGCAACGCCCGTCCACTCTGGGCGTACGAGTCCGTCAACGGCTCTGAATCTGCGGCCGAACTTCCTCGACTGCGGCGGGGACGGACGGATCGTGTTCGAACGGATCCGCGTCGAGCCGCCCAAGCTGCTCGAGTCCCAGGTCGACCAGCCGTTTTTCGTTCACATACTTCAGCAGGCGCTTGGCGATCTTGACCTCAAACCAAGCCGCCTCGTCGACCTCGTGATCGTGGTTCGCGGTTTCACCCGAGAGGTACCGCATCAGATAGAAGTGGACGGCCTTTTTGTGCTTGGAACCGTTCAGGTAGAACCAATACGAGATATCCGACAGCTTGGCAAGGATCTCGGCCCAACAGCCAGTCTCTTCTCGCACCTCGCGGACCGCCGCCTGCTCGTGGCTTTCTCGAACCTCGACATGGCCTTTCGGTAACGACCAGACCCGCGGATGGCCACGGCCGATGAGCAGCGCATCATAAGACGAACCATTCCGGCGCAATACAAGCCCGCCGGCCGAGACCTCATATTTGATCCGCATTGCCAAGCCTTCAGAGAGGGGAAAGGGCGCCGCAGTTGAGCGCCCGTTTCTTTCTATTCTAGCAACCTGCCCCAAGAAGAAACGCCACCCCAACCCAAAAAAAGGTTCCACCTCCTACGAGGCAGCCGGCCGACTCAGTCCGCCGAATCGGTGCGCGGCCGCGCCTTGGAGCGGGCGATCGGGGTTGTGCTTAAATTACGTTGCCCGCGAACTGAGTTGAGCGGTGGGTCGCTGATCTTGCACATCCGCCAGATCGCTCGAGTACTTCGCGAGCTCGTTACGGCCGATTTGATTGCGGTGGACTTCATCCGGCCCGTCTGCCAGGCGCAATATCCGCGCCACCGCATACGCGTAGGCCAGCGGGAAATCGTCCGAAACGCCGGCGCCACCGTGGGCTTGGATCGACCAGTCGATTACCTGGCACGCCATATTAGGAGCGATCACCTTGATCATCGCGATTTCCGATCGGGCAGCTTTGTTTCCGACCGTGTCCATCATGTACGCCGCTTTCAAAACCAGCAACCGCGCCTGGTCGATCATGATCCGGCTTTCAGCGATCCGTTCGAGCGTGACCGTTCGCTCGGCGATCGGCTTGCCAAAGGTGACACGCATCTTCACACGCCGGCACATTGCTTCGAGCGCGCGCTCCGCCAGACCGATCAGCCGCATACAATGATGGATGCGCCCAGGGCCCAGGCGTCCCTGGGCGATTTCAAAGCCGCGACCTTCACCAAGCAGCATATTCGCCGCGGGCACGCGGACGTTTTCGAACAGGACTTCGCCATGGCCGTGGGGTGCATCGTCGAAACCGAAGATCGGCAGATGGCGCAGCACCGTGACGCCGGCCGTGTCTCGCGGCACCAAAATCATCGACTGTTGCGCGTGCTTGGGGGCCACGGGATTGCTCTTGCCCATAAAGATGAAGAGCTTGCAGCGCGGATCGTTCGCGCCCGACGACCACCATTTGCGACCGTTGATGACGTAGACGTCGCCAGCGCGCTCGATGCGGGATTCGATGTTAGTCGCATCGCTCGACGCGACCTCGGGCTCGGTCATCGCAAAACACGAGCGGATGTCGCCCGCCAGCAGCGGCCTTAGCCACCTCTCTTTGTGCTCGGGCGCGCCGTAGCGTTCGAGCGTCTCCATGTTGCCCGTGTCGGGCGCCGAACAATTGAAGACTTCCGGCGCCCACGGAACCCGGCCCATGATTTCGCACAGCGGCGCGTACTCGAGATTCGTCAGCCCCGCGCCGTGCGATGATTGCGGCAAAAACAGATTCCAAAGTCCGGTGGCGCGGGCTTTTCCCTTCAGCTCTTCGACGATCGCCGTCGGCTGCCAGCGGTCGCCAGCGGCGACTTGCTCGTGATAGATGCGTTCGTTTGGATAGATCTCGGCGTCCATGAACGTCAGTAGCCGTTCTTGCAGTGCCCTCACCCGATCGGAAAACTTGAAGTCCACCCGATGCGCCTTTCTTCAACTAACTCGTTGCGCGATGCGCCAGCCCAATTCGGCCAGCGGGCGCGCTCGGCGGCCGGCGTCGCGGGCGTCGGCACTCGCGGCGGTCCCATCGCGCACGCGGCCCATGATTCCCTGCAGAATAGCCGCGATACGAAACAGATTGTAGGCCAAGTAAAAGTCCCAGTGCTCGATTCGCTCGCGGCCGCTGCGCGCGCAGTAAGCTGCGATGTATTCGGCTTCCGATGGGATGCCGAGCGCCGCATGATCGAGGCCGGCAATGCCGCGGAACACGCCGGTCGGGATGTGCCAGCTCATGCAATGATAAGAGAAATCCGCTAGCGGATGCCCCAAGGTCGACAGCTCCCAGTCGATCACCGCCAAGATGCGCGGTGCGGTCGGATGGAAGATCAGGTTGTCGAGCCGGAAGTCGCCGTGCACGATCGTCGTCTCATCGCCGGGCGGAATGTGCTGCGGGAGCCATTCGATGAGACAGTCCATCGCTGGGATCGATTCGGTCAACGAAGCTTGATACTGTTTGCTCCATCGGGCAATCTGGCGCGCGAAATAGTTCCCGGCCTTGCCGTAATCGGCCAGCCCGACGCCGGCGAAATCGACTCGGTGGAGCGCCGCGATCACGCGGTTCATTTCTCCGTAGTGGGCGGTGCGCTCCGCCGGCGTCATCGCGGGCAGCGATTGATCCCACATGATGCGGCCCGACACGTACTCCATGATGAAAAACGGCGTCCCGATCATCGTATCATCGTTGCACAGGGCGTACGTTCGGGGTACCGGAACATCGCTGGAGTGCAGCGCCGACATGACCCGGTACTCGCGCTCGATGGCGTGCGCCGATGGCAAGAGCTTGCCGGGCGGCTTTCGACGCAGCGCATATTGCGTACCGCCCGCGGTCAGCAAGTAGGTCGGGTTTGACTGGCCGCCCGCCAGTCGCTCGATCTGGAGCGGCCCGCGGAAGCCATCCACGTTCGCGCGCAAGTATTCCGTCAACCGCCCTGCGTCGAAGTCGGGCCGGCGAGTTTCGGGAACGTCCGCCGATCGGTTCACACGCGTGCCGGCGCCGGTTCGAAGGCACACACCGATCGCACGACCTCACCCGCTGCCAGGAGATCGAGCGATTCGTTGAGGTCGTCCAACCGAATGGTCCGGCTGATCAATCGCTCGACCGGCAGTTTACCAGCTGCCCATAAGCGCAAAAACAGGGGGATGTCGCGAATTGGTACCGCCGAACCCATGAAACTGCCTTTGAGCGTTTTCTCGTGCAGCACAAACGTCGCTTGGCTAAGCGCGGCGCGCGCATCGGCGGCCGGCAGACCGACGGCAACGATCGTCGATCCGATGCCGGCCGCCATCACGGCGGACTCGAGCGCTGCGGTCCGACCCGCGCACTCGAAAGCGTAGTTCGCACCCAATCCGCCGAGCAGCTCGCGAACTTGACGCGCGCCGTCGGCGGCCGACGGATCGACGACGTGCGTCGCGCCCAGCGAACGTGCCAGTTCGCGCTTCGATGCGACCGGATCAACGACGACGATCGGTGCGGCGCCGGCCAGGACGCACCCCAGTAACACCATCAGCCCAACACCGCCAGCGCCAAAGATTGCGGCGCTGGATCCCGGGGAAACGCGAGCTGTGTTCAGCACGGCACCCAGACCTGTCAGGGCCGCGCAGCCGAACATCGACGCAATCTCGAGGGGCACGGACGCTGGAATCGGCACTAACGACTCCTGCGCGCACACCGTATATTCGGCGAATCCGCTCACCCCGAGATGATGATGCAGCACAGACCCGCCACGCCGTAGCCGCCGCCCGTTGCGCAACAGCACGCCTTCGAGGTTGGCGCGCAATGCCTCGGCGCACAGCGCCGGCCGGCCCGCTTGACACCGCTCGCACGCACCGCAGCTGGGAACAAACGAAAACACGACGTGATCACCCGACGCTACGCGCGTCACCCCGGCGCCGCACTCAACGACGACCCCGGCCGCTTCATGGCCGATGACTAAGGGCGCCGATTTGAGCAGCGTCCCCTCGACGGTCGAGAGGTCTGAGTGACAGAGTCCGGCGCTGGCCAGCTTAACGACGACCTCGCCATGCTGCGGATCATCGAGTTCGATTTCGTCGACCTCGATTGGGCGCGACCGCGCGTACGGCGCCGGCCGGCCGACCTCGACTAAGATTGCGGCCCGCGACGTTCTCATTGCGCTGCCGCCGCGACGTGGTCGTCGTAGGCCGCCGCCGCCAAAAGATTCGTTTTCTCGGCGGGATTCTTCGCTTTCACTTTCATCAGCCAACCTTCGCCAAACGGATCGCGATTGACCAATGACGGGTCATTCTCGAGCGCGCCATTGACCTCAATTACTTCGCCGCCGATCGGCGTAAAGAGTTCCGAGACGGCCTTGACGGATTCGACAACGCCGATGTTTGCAAATTGATCGAACGAGCGCCCGACTCGTGGTAAGTCGACGTACACGATGTCGCCCAGCGCATTCTGCGCGTAATCGGTAATGCCAATCGTGGCGATGTCGCCGTCGAGCTTCAACCATTCGTGTTCTTTGCTATAGAGAAGCTCTTGTGGTCGCGGCATTTTTTTCTCCTTTGGTTTGGGTTCCATGCGCGAAGCCATCACACCAACCCTCGCGGTCGGTCGTTTACCGCAGGGTTGCTGGTTTTCAGCGCCGCGCAGGCCGCCCGTCGGCTTCGGTGCAGTCCCAGCGGTTCACGAACGGCGTGATCGGTTCGGCTGCTCGGAGGCCTTAGGGCGCCTTTGCCCGTCGATAAAACGGCATTTCGACTACCCGTGCGGGATGCCGAGTACCGCGAACTTCAATCGTTAGCGCCGTATCCACGGCGCTGGCATCGGCGGACACCAGCGCCGTCGCAATCTGGCGGTTTCCAACCGATGGCGCAAGCGACGCGCTGCGCACTTCGCCGGCCGGTCGATCGGCGGCAAAAACCGGGTATCCCGATCGCGCCGGGACGCGCCCGTCAAGCACGACGCCGACGATGCGGTCGTAGGTGTTGCCGTCCAGCTGCGCGGCCAATGCGTCGCGACCAACGAACGAGCCTTTGTTCAACTTCAGCGCCCACTGCTGACCGCCGGCGACCGGCGAGATCGTCTCGCTCAGCTCGTGGCCGTACAGCGGCATCCCGGCCTCAAGCCGTAGGACGTCGCGGGCGCCGAGCCCGGCCGGTTCCAAGCCGTAGTCCGCGCCGGCTTCAAGCAACCGGCGCCACAACCGTGGTGCGACCGGGCCGTCGACGAACAGCTCGAAGCCATCTTCGCCGGTGTAACCTGTGCGCGCAACGATCGCCGGAACCCCATCGACGAGTCCCTCGGAGCAGAAATAATATTTCAAGGCGCGCACGTCGAGCGTGCACAGCGGCGCGACGATGTCGACGGCGCGCGGACCTTGCACGGCGATCAGCGCAGCCGCGCCGTGCTTGCTGGTCAGCGCGACATCGCTGCGATCGTTACGGTCGTTCAGGTAGTTCCACATCCGGTCGGCGTTGGAAGCGTTTACAACCAGCAGCCAGCGGTCGGCGAGCCGGTAGAACAACACGTCGTCCAGCGCGCCGCCATCGTCGTTGCAGAAAATGTTGTAGCGAGCCTGGAGCGGTTTCATCGTGGCCACCGCATTGATCGTCAGACCGTCCGCCCACTCGGCGACGCCGGCGCCGTGAAGCTCGAATTGGCCCATGTGCGACAGATCGAAGAGTCCCGCTCGCTGGCGGACGGCGGCGTGCTCGCGGAGGACGCCGGCGTACTGAACCGGCATCTCGAAGCCGCCGAACGCTACCATCCGTGCGCCGGCCTTTTGATGCTCGTCATACAATGCCGTGCGCTTGAGATCGGTCATCGGTGCGCGGCGGCGATTGCGGGTTCGTCGACGGCTTCGAAGGCCTCGACCGGCGGACAACTGCAGAACAGATTTCGATCGCCGTAGGCATTATCGATCCGGCCGACCGGCGGCCAATACTTGGAGCGGCGCAGCGAAGCGACCGGATACGCCGCTTGTTCACGGGAGTACGGATGCGCCCACGATTGCGCCAGCAAGCTCTCGGCGGTGTGCGGCGCGCGGCGCAGCGGACTATCGGCGGCGTTCCAACGACCGTCTTCGACGGCCGCGATCTCATGTCGAATCGCGATCATCGCGTCGCAGAACCGATCGATTTCGGCTTTAGATTCGCTTTCGGTCGGCTCGATCATGAGGGTACCGGCAACCGGAAAAGACATCGTTGGCGCATGGAAGCCGTAGTCGATCAAGCGTTTGGCGACATCTTCGACGGTGATTGCGGTGCACTCTTTGAGCGGGCGGAGATCGATAATGCACTCGTGCGCAACCAAACCCGAGCGACCGGTGTAGAGCACCGGATAGTGCGGTCCCAGCCGGTGGGCGATGTAGTTAGCGCTCAAGATTGCGGTCTGCGTCGCTTCGGTAAGGCCGGCGCCACCCATCAGTGCGATGTAGGCCCAGGAGATCGGCAAGATGCCCGCGCTGCCGAACGGCGCCGCCGAAACCGGACCGACGGCCGATGCGCTGTCGATGACGGCCTTCCCGGGCAAATACGGTGCCAAATGCGCGCGCACCGCCACCGGCCCGACCCCCGGCCCGCCGCCGCCGTGCGGGATGCAAAAGGTCTTGTGCAAGTTGAGATGCGACACGTCGGCCCCAAATTCGCCCGGCGCGGCGATGCCGACCAGCGCGTTGAGGTTGGCGCCATCGAGGTAGACTTGACCGCCGCACTCGTGCACGAGCGCGCAGATTTCGCCGATCGTCTCCTCGAAGACGCCGTGAGTCGATGGATAGGTCACCATCAGCGCAGCCAGGCGATCCGCGTGACGCTGAACTTGCCCGCGAAGATCGGCCAGATCGACGTTGCCGCCCGCGTCGCATTTGACCACGACCACATCGAAGCCCGCCATCTGAGCCGACGCTGGATTTGTGCCATGCGCCGATTCTGGAATCAGCACGATCGTGCGCCGGCCTTCGCCCCGCTGCCGGTGATAAGCGCGAATCGCCAAGAGTCCCGCGAACTCGCCTTGCGCACCAGAGTTCGGCTGCAATGAAACCGCGTCGAACCCAGTGATGGCGCACAACCACTTCTCGAGCGTTGCGATCAGTTCCAAGTATCCCTCAGCCTGTTCGAACGGCGCGAACGGATGGATCGCCGCGAATTCGGGCCAGGTGATCGGCACCATTTCAGTCGCCGCGTTCAACTTCATCGTACACGAGCCGAGTGGTATCATCGTGCGATCGAGCGCCAAGTCTTTGTCGGCGAGCGAACGCAGATAGCGCATCATCTCCGTTTCCGATCGATAGCGCACAAAGACCGGATGCCTTAAAAACGGCGAGCGACGGCGGAGCGATGCAGGCAAAGCGATCGAAACGTCGGCTGCAAGCTCGCTGTAGGTGCAGTTCATTGGCTCGTTCGCAAAGACGTCCCAAAGCTCTTCGATGTCGCGCTCGCTGGTAGTCTCGTCCAGCGAAATTCCAAGCGTGTCGGCACCGATGCGGCGCAGGTTCATGCGCGCCGCCGCCGCTCGTGCGAAGATCGGGGCGGTGCGTTCGCCCGTTGGGACAGCGATCGTATCGAAAAAGTCTGTCATCGGCGCCGAAAAGCCGAGCCGTCGCAGGCCGGCAGCAAGCACCGTCGTTCGGCGGTGGACGCGGGTGGCAATTTCCACTAGGCCCTGGGGACCATGGTAGACGGCATACATGCTCGCGATGACCGCCAACAACACTTGCGCCGTACAGATGTTGCTGGTCGCCTTTTCGCGCCGGATGTGTTGTTCGCGAGTCTGCAGTGCGAGCCGGTACGCCGGAGTTCCGTGACTGTCGACCGATACGCCGACCAGGCGCCCCGGCATCGTGCGCTTGAATTCGTCGCGACAGGCAAGATACGCGGCGTGCGGGCCGCCGTAGCCCATCGGCACGCCGAATCGCTGGCTGCTACCGACCACGACGTCGACACCGAATTCGCCCGGCGGCGTCAGCAGCGTGAGCGCCAGCGGATCGGCCACCATCGCGACGAGCGCCTGTTGCGCGTGGGCGGCCTCAACCAGTGCGCTGTAATCGACGATCGCGCCGGTCGACTGCGGATACTGTAGCAACACAGCAAACGCCGGCTCGCTGAGCGCGGCCGCGTCCGACCCGACGATCACCCGCACGCCGAGACATTCCGCGCGCGTCCGCACGACCGCAATCGTTTGCGGATGGCAGCCATCGGAGACGAACAGCGCGCGGTTCGGCTGGCGAGTGTTTCGCAAACATAAGGCCATTGCCTCAGCGGCCGCCGTCGCTTCATCCAGCAGCGACGCATTGGCGATCGGCAAGCCGGTGAGGTCGCAGATCATCGTCTGAAAGTTGAGCAGCGCTTCCAGCCGGCCTTGCGAGATCTCGGGCTGGTACGGTGTGTACGCGGTGTACCAAGCGGGATTCTCGAGGACGTTGCGTGCGATGACGGCTGGCGTGAACGTGCCGTAGTATCCCATGCCAATGAACGACCGGTACACAGCATTGCGGCTGGCAAGCCGGCGCAATTCGGCGATGACCTCTTGTTCCGTCCGTGCCGGCGGCAGTTCGAGCGCCTGGTCCCGCGCGATCGTCGGCGGAACGACGCGACGGATCAGCTCGGCGATAGAGTCCGCGCCAAGAGCCTCCAACATCGCATCGCGATCGCGCACATCCGGCCCGATGTGCCGGCGCCGAAATTCATCAAGTCCACTGGGTGCATCCACGGCTACGCCTGGCCTCCGACACCCCTCTGTCCTTGGTACCTGAGAGTTTAGCGGAAATGGTCCGCGTGCCCCTTCGGTGGTCGATTCGAGATCGACGCTCTCCAGAGTCTTTGTGCAGGAACGGTTCGCTTTGCCTGAGCGATTTCGGGTGATTGCGCCGTCGGCGGTGTGGCCGCGAGCCACACTCTCTCCCGTTCCGCGGATATTCTCGGCTTCTGCGACTGCCGGCGAACGCCCTTGCGCTAACGATTCGTATTGAGAAAACTGAGCGTGCAGTGGGCAATCAACCGATCGCCGCTGCGCACGTGGACTTCGCCGTAGACGATGCGCTTGCCGTCTTTGAGGACGACCGCATCGGCGACCAGATCGTCCGGTGGCAGCGCCGGCGCCAGAAAACTGCACGAAAGGGACGCGGTCGTCGTTTCTTGCGCGCGGCCATAGATGGACGCCAGCGCGACATAAAAACAAGTGTCGCACAGGCTGACGATAGCGCCGCCGTGAATCGCGCCCGTGCCATTGGTGACCTGCGTTCGAAACGGCATGCGCATGCGTGCCGTGCCGTGAGCGACGTGTTCCAAACGGAGGTCCAAGGTTTCGACGAAATGCGCCCGCTCTTTATCCCAGGCGCGCTTCGCTTGTTCCACGTCGATTGGCGGCTTGCTCAAAACGTATCGCCTTCCTGTGCCAACTCGCGCCGCAGGTACAGCGGCAGGCTGAAGATGCGCCGGTGGGTTTGGGCGTCGTAGAAATAGTTCGGCCCGGCCAGGCCGGCAACGTATGCATCAATCCGGTCGGCGGCCACTTCAGCGACGTCCACGGCGTCGCTGCAAGCGATGAACGCCCAGTCGTTGTCGAACGCCGGAACGTGGGTATAAAACGAGCGCACGAACCGATAATGGCGGCGCAATGTTCGCGCCATCTTCGCATGGAGTGCCATGTTGTGAAAACCCGCGGTGCTCGCTTGCAAGACGTACACGCCGCCCGGCGCCAGGCGTCGGCGTATGTCGGTAAAGACGCGATCGCAGAACAGCGGATTTGACGGCGAATCAGGAAGCGGTTCGGTCAAATCGGAGACGATCGCGCCGTACTGGCCGGTTTCGGCGCGCAGGAACTCGAGCGCGTCACCGATCACCAGCCGCGTCCGCGCATCGTCGAACGCCCCGGCCGACCATTCGGGCAAGAACTTCCGGCAAAGCTGCACGACTTCGCCATCGATGTCGACCATCGTGCAACGACGTACGTCGCGGTGGCGCAAGACTTCCCGTAACGTTGCGCCCTCCCCACCACCCAAAACCAGGATGTCGCTGCGGTCGTCGATTGCCGCCAGCGCAGGATGGACCAACGATTCGTGATAGACTTTTTCGTCGGCGGCCGCGCTTTGGGTGTCACCGTCGAGTATCAGCATCTTCCCGAACACGGCACTGCGAATGATCGCGACCTGCTGAAATGCAGTACGGCCGGCGTAATACGTCTCTTCAACCGCATGGCAATGGAGCTCGGTCGGCGCAAACTCTTCTACGTACCACTGCCAGCGTTCGGTTTTGGGCACGCTTTAACGTTCGGTCGCGGAATGTCGAAGTGCGATCCCCACAAGAGCGCCGTCGAAGCTGCTAGCGACCACGAACCAGGCGAAAACGCAAGCGCAATGTTGCGGCGCTTTTCTGGTCGCGGGCACTAACGCACGAGCATGTAGTCTTGATCGATCGCCGGTTGCACGATGCTATTCTGCACGAACATCGACGGGGGCGGCGTTGCCGACGACACGGGGCTGGGCGTTGGAACCGGTGTGCCGACCGTCGCGTTCGCATCGAACGGGAGCGCCACCAGACTGGCCGTCACGCCGCCGCCGGCCGGATTGGCCACCGTCGACGCCAGCGCGGCCAGATAAACCGGGCCGTTGCCCAGCGAAAAACCGACCGATGACACGTTCGTCAGCGGCACGGATCCGGTCAGCGCAGTATACATCGGGCTGAACGCGCCGCTGGCATTGGCTGGGAAGTTCATCGGATTCGGAAAGGTTGTAAAGGGCGTCAGCGTCGAGCCGTCGACGCCGCTGAACACGTACAGCCCGGCGTCCGCACCGATCACCACAAGCTTTCCGTTTGGTGCGATCGCCACCGAGTGCGGCCGCGACGATAGGGTCACCTTTGCCGTCTGGGTGATTGCGCCAGGCAAACCGGTGACCAACGTGACGTCGTTGGGTCCGGGTGCCTGCAAAACGATCGCGCGGCTGGCATCCACCGGATCGACGGCCATTGCGCCGCGCCCACGAAGCGGTGGACCATGCGTCCCGAGAGTGGCGTCAAATGCTTTGACCGTGAACTTGTAGCCGGTGGCGATAATCGTGATCTGAATAGCCACCAGATCGCTGGGCCCGCGCACGAGCGCCACCCTCCCGTCGGTCGATACCGCGACGTGTTTGCGAACGGCAGCCGGCGGGCTGACCACATCGCCGGCGTAGGGCACGAAGCCCGCGAACGCCGGCGGCGCATTGGTGAGCGAGGTGATACCCAAAAGTCCATCTGATGTTGATCCGGTCGACGTCCCGGCCGCGAGCGCTACCGACGCCGCACCAACGCCAGTAATCGCAATGCCCGTAACGTCTGTCAGAATCGGGGTTGGCGTCGCAACCGGCGTAGCGGTCGGCGCCCCCGAGGGAATCGGCGTCGGCGTCGGGACGGCCGTCGTGACATACGGCGACCCGGCGGGCAGCAAACTCGCCGAACTCAGGCCGAACACGTCCTGGAGTTGCGTGAACGGTGCGCCGGTTCCGATCGATTGCGCTGCAACGGCGACGCTGCCGTCGAGCCCGAAGGCGATCGGTCCGACCGTCGCCGCGAAGTTGACGGTCATCGGCTGGGGAGCGGCCAACAGGTTTCCGCTGGTGTCCTCGAAGTGCACGACCTGAATGCCGCGCGTCACGCCCCCACCATTGCCGCCGTCGGGAAAATAGGCGACGCCAAAATTCGCCAGCGGCTGCGCACCGGGCGAACCGGAAGGATTGGCCGACGGTGTCGCCGTTGGCGTAACGCTCGGACTGTTCGATTTCCCGCACGAGGCGAGCGTAATCAACGCGACGCCGAGGGCAAGCATCTGCCGCTGCGCCAAGCTTAGACCAGTCAAGTTGCGAAGTACCCCTTCCGTCGGCGTCGCCGGCGCAGGTAGCCGAGCGACCGTCGCCTCAGGCGGTTCGCTTGGCGACCGACTTGCCGGCATGCTCGTGGACGACGTGCGTGTAGTTACCGTTCGTCGACGCGATCCCTCGCTTTACCTCGGTCGTCAACATGCTGGTCGCACCGAGCCGCTTCGCCGCATATTCGCAGGCGCGCCACGGATCGGTGTGATCGCCGCAGGTGTAAAAATCGACTGCGGCATAGCCCGATTCGGGCCAGGTATGAATCGACAGGTGCGATTCGGCAATCACGACGACTCCGGAGACGCCTTGCGGCTGAAAACGATGAAAGGCAACCTTGAGCACTTCGGCGTTCGCCTCACGCGCCGCGTCGACCATCACACCTTTGACGGCGTCGATGTTTGCCAGCGAGCGCGCATCACAGCCCGACAGCTCGCAGATAATATGGGTTCCACGTGCATCCACTTCTTTTTCGACTCCTCGGTTTGGCTGGGAAATCCCACCTCCAGGCGCGTCGGCTGGCGCGTGCAGTGCACTTGCGTCCCCGACCTATCGGCGAACTCTGTGCCGGCGGAATCGACCTTCTCGATCCAACGGGCGTTTCGCCGCGATGGCGCGTAGGGCGCGCCGTCCCCTCTTTACCATTTGCCGCGTTCATGGAGCCGGGCAAACGCAGAACCGCATGGGACCAAGGTCTCACGCGGTACCGCCGACCATGATAGCCCCTCGCACCCCCCCTGTAAAGGACTCAGCATCAGAAAGTTACGATGCGGCGCCGAGCTGGCATTGGCGGCGGCCGCTCGGCCGACGCAGTTGGCGACCGGTAGTTGCGAGGCGGCCTGAGTTAATGCGCCGAGCGCAGCGCAATAAGCCCCGGTTATCGGACGACAGAGACGGTTGCGCCGCCGGTGCGTCGCTCACGATGATGGGAAGTCGTACAATCCCTTGCGCGCCGGGCACGGGCCTTGCACAGACTCGTGCCGTTCGACAGCGAGAGCAGGTGAACGCCGTTGCCCGCCATGACCACCAGCGAGCTACTGGCAAGCGCGCGCATCATGTCGTCGTCCCCCGCCCGAAGGGAGCCGACGCCGCGAAAACGTCGTGCTTGCCGGCGCATACGCGTTCGGTTAACGGGAAGAGATCCAGGCTTGTGCGCCGCTAGACGCGCTGAACGCTGTAATTCGGCTCGTCGTAGCGACCACCATGAGCCCATTGGCAATGACCGGGGCTGCGTCCCAGGACCCGTGATGGGCGCCGACCATACCACGTGCAGGTCTGATTGGCTCGCGCCCCAGCGCGCTGCGGATTGCCGCCGATTATTTTTCCAGCTGAGGGTTGGGCCGCTAGCTTGGTTCGGTAGCCAGTATCAACACCACTCGGCTGCGATAGCGATGCGCTACAAAAAATGTTCGGCGACCGGCGCAAGGGCGCGTCCTACCAGATAAAGAAGATAGTCCTGCAAATTCTTGACGAACATCCCTGGGAAGGTTACGCTGAGCACACAATGGCTACTGAACTGAAGGTCGCGGCACCGGAACTCGACGCGGACTACCGCCACGGGTTTCACGATTCCGAAGAGAGCTATGCATTCAAATCCGCCAAAGGATTGACGCGCGACATCGTCGAGCGAATCAGTTCGATGAAAAGCGAGCCGGAATGGATGCTTAAGTTCCGGCTCAAAGCGCTCGACCTGTTCCGCAGCAAGCCGATGCCGACGTGGGGCGATACCGCTCGCTTGAGCGAGATCGACTTCGACGACATCCACTACTTCGTCAAGTCGACCGAAGGGACGCAGCAGTCTTGGGATGACGTCCCGGCCGACATCAAGCGCACCTTTGACCGGCTGGGAATTCCCGAAGCCGAGCGCAAGTTCTTAGCGGGCGTTTCGGCGCAATACGAATCGGAAGTCGTCTATCATTCGGTCCGAGAAGATCTCGAAAAAGACGGCGTGATCTTCTGTGACATGGACACCGCGCTCAAGAAGCATCCCGAGATCGTCCATAAGTATCTGGCAACGGTGATCCCGCCCGGTGACAACAAATTTGCGGCGCTCAACTCGGCAGTCTGGTCGGGCGGGTCGTTCGTGTATGTCCCGCCCGGTGTCGAAGTCAAAACGCCGCTTCAGGCTTACTTTCGCATCAATACCGAGAACATGGGTCAATTCGAGCGCACGCTGATCATCGCGGACAAGGGCTCGAAGGTTCATTACATCGAGGGCTGCACCGCGCCGCAGTTTTCGACCGCATCGCTGCATAGCGCTGTCGTCGAACTCATTGCGATGGAAGGCGCGTCGATTCGCTATACGACGATTCAAAATTGGTACCGAAACATCTTTAACCTGGTCACCAAGCGCGCGGTCGCGTACAAAAACGCGACGGTTGAGTGGGTCGACGGCAACATCGGCTCTCGGTTAACGATGAAATATCCCGCGATCTATTTAATGGGCGAAGGAGCGCGCGGCGAAATCCTGTCGGCGGCGTTTGCCGGTGAGGGCCAGCATCAAGATGCGGGCGCCAAGGTGATCCACGCAGCACCGAACACCACGTCGGTCGTCACCAACAAATCGGTGAGCGCCCATGGCGGCAAGACGACCTATCGCGGGTTGGTGGAGATCTTCCCGGGTGCCGTCGGCGCAAAGACCCGCGTGAAATGCGATGCGCTCATCATGGATGAGCTTTCGGCGAGTGACACCAAGCCGACGATGAAAATCCACGAGCAGCGCTCGACTGTGGAACACGAAGCATCGGTCTCGAAGATCGGCGAAGAACAGCTGTTCTACGCGATGTCGCGGGGGCTCTCGGAGGCCGACGCCACCGCAATGATCGTCAACGGGTTTTTCGACTTTTTCGTGCGCGAGCTACCGATGGAGTATGCCGTCGAGCTCAACCGCCTGATCAAGATGGAGATGGAAGGCGCCGTCGGGTAGTCGGATTTCGTCGGCGCCGCGTGGCTGAGATCCGGACTCCTCCGGCGATCCTCGAACAGTTCTGCTGCGACCTGTTGCTGGCGGGTGGGTCATCGGCTGGCAACGCACGCATCGAAGCTCGGGCGCTCGTGCGGACCGAGGCGCGCGGCATTTACACGCACGGCGTGTTTCGTTTGCCCTTGTATTTGCGCCGCATGCAGGCGGGCGGCATCGACCCCAAGGCGGTCCCGACGGTCATCGCCGAGAACGGCGCGACCGCCGTTGTGGACGCTCACAACGCTTTGGGCGCGATAGCGGGGCACTTCGCGATGCATCATGCGCTCGGCTTAGCGGCACGGTACGGCGTCGGCACGGTCGCGTGCCGCAATAGCAACCACTTCGGCGCCGCCGCGGAATATGCACTGAGTGCGCCACCGGCTGAGTGTATCGGCATTGCCATGACCAACGCGCCGGCGGTGATGTCGCCCTGGCAAGGACGCTCGCTCTTGCTCGGCAACAATCCGCTGGCCGTCGCCGCACCCACCGATGGCGAACCCTTCGTGCTCGACATGGCAGTGTCGCAAGTCGCCAAAGGAAAAATCCGAGTAGCGGCGGCCGAGGGCAAAGCCATTCCGCTGGGGTGGGCGCTCGACCGCAACGGGTCGCCGACGACCGATGCCCAGACGGCGTTGGCTGGGTTGCTCGTCCCGAGCGGCGGGCACAAAGGCTACGGCCTATCGCTCGCGGTCGAAATCCTGGCCGGGGTTTTGGCCGGCGCGACGCTTGCGCCAACGATGCCGTCCCAGGATCAGGTCGACCAAGGCGGCGGGGTCGGACATTTTTTCGTCGCCCTCGACGTTGGGCGCTTCATACCACTGCCAGTCTTCAAGCTGCACCTAAGCGACCTGTTGTCGACCATGCGGGCTGCCCACGCACTCGAAGAATTCGACGGCATCTACGTGCACGGCGATCTGGAAGCGGAGGCCGAGCGCACGGCCTTCCGCGACGGCGTTCCAATCTATGAGTCGACGTGGCACGCGCTCTTGGAGGCCGCGCACGCGCTGGGCGTGGAGCCGCCGGCGTCGGGGGCGTTGGCCGAATCGCCGCCGAGATGATCCCGTCCGCGCAGCCAGTCGCCAAACGCAGCGCCATCCCCGTCGGGACGACGCACCGCGTTGTCGTGGGCGGGGTCGGTATTTTGCTGTGCAACGTCGATGGCAAGCTGTACGCAATCGAAGATGTGTGCACGCACGATGGCGGGCCGCTCGACCAAGGCGAGCTCGAGGGATGCCGGTTGATGTGCCCCCGACACGGCGCATACTTCGACGTCACCAGCGGAGCGGCTCTAACGCTTCCCGCGATTACACCGGTGGCCACCTACGCCGTCCGAACAGCCGGCGACGACGTTTTCATCGATCCGATCGCCAGCTAAGACGACCCATCGCAACGCTGGCGAACGTTGATGAAAGTCATTACCGAGCCTTAACTTCGGAAGACTCTCGCACCGCTCCAAGCTGCCGATATCTGGGGGGTGGTAGTTCCAGTTGCGCCGCCGGCAGCCCGGTTCTTGACGTGTTGCCCCGGCCTTGCGACCGTGGCAGGCCCCGACGCGCGGCGCCAATGGGAACGATTCATCGAGGCACTCACCTGCGCCGGAAACGTCCGCATTGAACGAGCAGAACTCGCTGGGTCCGCCGATGACTTGGTATTGCCTGCACATGCAGCTTTGATCAGCGATGGGTTGGCGATAATCAGCAGTTCCGCAACCCCCCCGTGCCCCGACTCACGCTGCCTCGCTTGGCTGCGCGATCACGACTTCAGCGCCGTTTCACTAGCCGGCGCGGCCTTCGGTGGTGCGGGCGACGCGCTCTTCGACCGCCGCCAACCCCTGCTGTATCTCGGCATCGGCCGGCACACCGCGCGGCCGGCCGCCGAGCGGCTCAGCGAAATTCTGGGAGTCCGGGTCCTTGCGCTGGAACTGACCGATTCGCGCTTCGAGCGACTCGATAGCGCGTTGTGTCCGTTGGGTAACGGCCACGTGCTGGTCTACTTTGACGCCTTCTCTGTGAGCGCGCAGCGCGCATTGCGCCGGATGATCCGGGCCGACCGGGTGATTGAGATTCCTCCCGAAGATGCGAGCGCGCTCGCCTGTCAAGCGGTCGAAATCGGCGACACGCTGGTGCTTCACTCCGCGTCGCCGCGGCTCCGCGCGCGGCTTTTCGACGCCGAATATCGCACCTTTGCGACCGAGTTATCAGCATTTTCTGCATTGGGCACCGGGGCAAAAGACTTGATCCTGCGACTCGATGACGGCCCAGCACACGGCCGCACTGCGGCCTAAAGGACACGCACCGAGATCGACTGCGGCAAGTCGATCGCAGGGACGAAACACCACGAGTGGCACCGAAGCGGACGCCCCGTGTGCGGCCTAGGCAAAGTGACGGCCGGCATAACGAGTCCGGATTGCTGCCCTTCAAGGCATGATCTCTTGAGACTTGCGGGGAGGTTGGCGACGCATTCCCACAGAATTCGCCAGCGTCTTAATGGACGGGGGTAGCGCCATGTCGCTTCGAGGGGTGATTCGGTCTGCTGCGCCGATTTTCGGGTGGTCGGTGCTTGTAGTAATGATGACGAGCGTTGCACCCGCGATGGCTGCGACTGGCGGTTCCGTACCGGAAAAGGGAATCGGCAGCGTCCACATGCCGATTTCGTGCTCGGCGGACGCCACAAGTACATTTGACCGTGGACTGGCACTGCTGCATAGCTTTTGGTACGATCGCGCGCTCGAGACATTCGACCGCGTGATCGCCTCCGATCCCGATTGCACGATCGCGTACTGGGGCGCAGCGATGACCTTCAACCATCCACTTTGGGCGCCGCCGACCCCGGCCGATATAAAATCTGCACTTCGGTACGTCGCGCGTTCGGCTCCAGGACGTGAGCGCTCGGACCGAGAGGCGATGTATTTGGCGGCGGTGACAGCCCTTTACGGTGACGGCGATCCGGCGACTAAACGGCGGCGCGATGTTGCTTACCGGGACGCGATGGCCGCAATCTACGCGAAATACTCCGACGATGAGACGGCGTTGTTTTACGCGCTCGCAATCGATGCAGTCATCGGTCCGAGTAGTGACCCAGCGGAAGTCGAAAAGGCAGCCGCGCTTGCGCAAGGCGTGCATCAGCGTCAGCCGCAGCATCCGGGCGCTCTCCACTACCTTATCCATATCTATGATCGCGAAGGCTATGCTCAGCGCGGGCTGTTCGCGGCGCGCGCTTATGCGCAGTCCGCGCCGGCCATTCCGCATGCACTCCACATGCCGTCGCACATCTTCTTGCGACTTGGGTTGTGGGACGAAGCGGCACGCGCGGATGCAGCTTCGTTCAAAGCTTCGGAGGCTGCCGTCAAGCTGGCAGGCGAGCCACCGTCCGAGCGTGAGTTTCACAACCTCACGTTCGAACAATATGCTCGCCTCCAGATGGGACAGTTCGCCGAAGCGCGGCGCGAGGCGCTGCTCGCGGCGGATCAGTTCGAGGCAAATCTCAGCCAAATCGCCAGGGGTGATTTATCAAAAGACGATGAGGACAGTCTGCGCGATCTGGGGTTCCAAACTTCGATGATGCTGGGGAATTACATGGTCTCAACCGGCGACTATGGGGATCTCGGACGACTTCCGAAGGCGGCCGACTTTCCTGATCCCTTCGTGAGTCTTTCGAATACGTTCGTCCGCCTCAGCGCTGCAATCATGCGCCACGATCTCGATACGATCACCCGCGAAGAACAGGCGGCACAAGCGATACTTGCGTCGTCGTCGCTGGCAGCCTTGCCTGAGCTGGCTCGCCTGCGACGAACCGCTATCCTCGAGGAAATCGTTGCGAGCGCCGCCCAAGCTCAAGGAGACGATCCGACGGCGTTTGCGGCCGCACAGCGGGCAGTCGCAGCGGAAGACCGGTTACCATCCCTGTTCGCGCCGACGCTACCGCCTGTTCCCGCTCACGAACTGTTCGGAGCGATGCTTCTAAAGGCGAAACGCTACACCGATGCGCGACGCGAATTTGATCTCGCGTTAAAACGGACACCTCGACGTTCCTCGACGTTGCTTGGCTTAGCCCAAAGTGCGCGCGGCGCTGGCGATGAGAAAAATGCCCTGCGGCTCTTTTCCGAGTACGCGCAAATAAGGAAGGATGGCGATCGCAAAAACCAAGTGCGCTAAGGCCTCGTCGGTCGCCGCCGGCTTGAGCGGCGGTTCCTGGGAGGCGACGCCGCTTGAACTGGCGCCCGAGGATTCGCCCACCTTGCTCACTTGCTTGACCGCAGGCGGCTGGCTTTGCTATGGTTTCGCAGTCATGTATGCGATCATCGAGACCGACGGCAAGCAGTTCCGCGTCAGCGAGGGCGACACGATTCGCTGTGACGCGATCGATCGTGAGATCGGAGCGGAGATCGCGTTCGAGCGCGTCGTCCTCGCCAGCGCCGGTAAAGGCAAAGTCAGCGTCGGCGCCCCGCACGTTACCGGCGCAAAGGTGACCGGGACAGTCATTCGGCAGGCAAAAGACAAAAAGATCCTGGTCTTCAAGTACAAGCCGAAAAAGCGAGTTCGGAAGCTCGTCGGCCATCGTCAGCGCTTCGCCGAGGTCAAAATCACCAAGATCGACCTCCCCTAGAGGGTGACCGGCCAATATGAGCCCGGCGCCGAGAAGCGGCTCCAAGCCGCGGCTCCGCCGCTTGGGACCTCGGACATCGCGTTTTTTGCATGGTTAAGGTTCACGCCCAGCGTGACGCGCAGGGGCGGCTGACGTCGCTTTCCGCGTGCGGCCACGCCGGCTGGGCGGACAGCGGCTCCGACGTCGTCTGCGCGGCCGTTTCTGCTATTCTGCAAGCGGCCTGGCTCGGGCTAGAGGAGTACGTGCGCGCCGATGTTACCGCCGAAAAACGTGAAGGCCGGCTCGACCTACGCTGGCCGGCCGCGACTCGGGATGACCCGGCGGCGCGCTCGGTTCTCGAGACCGCCACGCTTGCCATCCAGCGGATTGCCTCCCAGTACCCCAGTCATGTCGAGGTCACGGTCGAAACCGAACGGGACGGATAATTCTGCTCAAATGGGTAAGACTTGAGTGAGATGAATGATCGCGATCGCACCAACCCATTCCCGGGCGAACCGTCCCGGCCACCTTTACCGAGCGGGCACAATTCCCACTCCAAATCGCCGAACGATGCCAGCCGAACCCTCCTGGTCGGGTTGCTCGGCGGTATCGTTTCCGCCGTCGGTTATGCGGTCTATGCCCGTCTGCCCGACGAGCAAAAAGATCGACTCCATCAGCACGTCCGGGGCGAGGTCGAAACACGCATCGGCAGGATCCGTTCCAACCTAAATATTTAGCCTATCGGTAGCGCGCGAGCGCTTCGCTCGCCGTCGCGTTCCGCTAGGGCGAACGCTTTGAGGTTGCATGCGCCGCGCACAATGCGTGGTGCTGCGGCTGCCGTCTGCGCGTCAAATCGTAAAATCCGTGCCCGGGGGCGGGCGGTGGTCGGCCGGTATCTCATCAGCTGGCGCTGCGGCGGCCGGCATTTCACCGGCTTCGGCCGCCCCGAGGGCCGGATGTTCCACGGCCGACCATGGCTCGGGTGCCGGAGACGGTTCGGCCAATTTCCCATAGCTGGGATCGAAGGCCGGTGCTTCGTCAATGTCGGCGGCACGTTCCATTTCGCGAATAAACGCCTGCGAGGTGCTCTGCACCTCGCGCACGGCCTGACCAACCTTGCGCGCGACCTTTGGGAGCTGATCGGGTCCGAAAAAGATCAGCGCAAAAGCGCCAATGATGGCGACGTCAGCCGGTGATAGCAAAGGGCTCGCCTCCCAATTTCCGGAACGCTAACAGCGTTTGAAGATCATTTACACGCGTGGCAATCGCACCGAAACCCTCGCTTCGATCACCACCCTGCGACGGATTTTGAACCGATTCGTACGGCATCGCGTGTTCTACGAAGTCTCCAGCCGAAATAAGCGCGGTCACGAATTTTTCTCTGCGAAAAATGCGTTCGTTGTCGCATCGATCGAGGTGACCAATCGCGACTATCTCACGATTACGATCTTCGACGCGCACAGCACCACCCATTCGATCGAAATCCTAAATCCAGCGGCAATGCGCATCTACGACGAACCGACGGCCAAGGGATTCGCGGTCTCGTTCCTAAGCGAGTCGGCGGGCGTCGAATCACGGTGCTATCTGCGCGATGACGGTGAAGAGGACGGTAGCACCCTGGGAAAACGGGCGCTTGAATCGATCAGCTTACCCCAACTCTTCGAATACCTCGATGAGATCCGTTCGCTAGAAGGTGCCACCAAGGCCAAGCCCACGATTACCTCAGAGCCCGATTAGCGGACGACGCCGGGCGTCGCTGCGGATCTCGAGGCGCATCGCCGTCCGAAGCGCCCGAACGGCATCGCCGTGCCGGCCAACCCGTTTGTAAGCCGCCCCCAGGTTCGCGTACGCTAACGGGTAAGTCTCGTCGGTGCGAATCGCCGCCTCGTAGGATGCGATAGCGGCACCGACCTCCCCGGCCTCCAGATGCAGATTACCAAGGTTGACCAGCGCCGGCGCGCAGGTCGGCACTTCGGCCAGCGCAGAATCGAAGGCGGCGCGAGCGTCAGCTCGGCGGCCGAGCGCAATGAGGACGACACCCCGCTTATTCCACGTCAATGCGCGGGCGGCCGGATCCTGTGCGCTCTCGAGCGCGGCGCCGAACTCGGTCAGCGCCGCCTCGAACCGGCCGGCGTCGAGTGCCTCCAGACCGCGCTCGAACGGGCCGGCCGCCCCGCGGGTCGCAGGTCGCCGGCCAAGCAGGCGCAAGATGACGCCCGGTGCAGCGTGGAACACTTCGCTCATGTTCACCGTCGACGTCGTTACGCTCTTCCCCGAAATCTTCGCGCCGGCGATTGGGCTGTCAATCGTCGGCCGGGCGCAGGAACGTGGGCTGGTACAAGTCCGCATCCACCATCTCCTCGATGCGCTCGTCCGAACCGAGCGGGCCGACGACCGGCCCTATGGCGGTGGACCCGGGATGGTCTTGCGAGTTGAACCGATCGCCCGCATCCTGGATGCCATCTGCGCAGCCGCTCCAGCCGGCGAGCGGCGCACAATTGTCGTCCCGTCACCAGCCGGTCGGCCGTTCCTTCAAGCCGACGCCGAGCGGCTCGCTGCTTTGGACCGGCTCATCGTCGTGTGCGGGCATTATGAAGGCATCGACGAACGGATCGTCGCGCTCTACGACGCCGAAGAGCTGTCGCTGGGCGATTTCGTGCTGACCGGTGGCGAGATTCCGGCGCTGGCCTTCATCGACGCTGCCGTTCGCCTGCAAGCCGGCGCGCTCAGCGATGGCTCGCTCGAAGATGAATCGTTCGCGGGCGCCGGCTTGGGCGCGCCAGCGTACACCCGGCCACCCCGCTTTCGCGGAGTCGATGTGCCGGCCGTTCTGCTGTCGGGAGATCACGCGAAGATCGCCGCTTGGCGGCGCGAGCAATCGCGCGCTCGCACGGCAGCCCGCCGGCCCGACTTGCTGGGCGATGACGCCCATGATACAATCCCAAAGTTGTCCCGGCGGCCACCGCACACTGAAGGTGGCCGCATGAGTATGGAGCCCTTATGAACGTCGTCGACCTGATCGAAAGAGAACAGCGGAAGGAATCGGTGCCCGACTTCCGGCCCGGCGACACCATCAAGGTCTACTCCAAGGTCGTCGAAGGCGGCAAAGAGCGCATCCAGATGTTCGAGGGTGTGGTGACCGTGCGCAAAGGCGGCAGCTCAAAAGAATCGATCACGGTTCGCCGGATTTCCCATGGCGTCGGCGTTGAAAAGTCGTTCTTGCTGCACAGCCCGCGGGTCGATCGCATCGAAATCTCCAAACGCGGCGTCGTGCGGCGCAGCCGCCTCTACTACCTCTCCGAGAAAGTCGGCAAAGCCGCGCGCATCAAGGAGCAGCGCGCGACCTCGTAGTGCACGCCGGTTCGAGATATTCGTGACGCCGCTTCAACTTCTTGGCTTGATTTGCGTGCTTGCCGTCGTGCGGGTGGCGATGAGTTTTCGCCCAACTCCGGTTGCAATCGGCCCCCAGGCCGCACAAACGCCTTCGCTGACGACGACGATTCGAGAATACCTCGATGCGTTTATCGTCGCAGGACTCGTCGCGCTCTTCCTGATCACGTTCGTCGTGCGAACGTTCTATATTCCATCGGGGTCCATGGAACCGACGCTCCAAATCCGCGACGTGCTGCTCGTCAACGAATTCGAATATCGCTTCGGCAAGCCGCACGATCAGGATATCGTCGTCTTCAAACCGCCGATCCCATCGACCAATGATTTCATCAAGCGATTGATCGGCTCACCAGGTGAGACGTTGCGCGTGCACGGTGGCGTCGTGTTCCGTAACGGCACCGCGCTGGTTGAACCGTACACCGCGCAAAAGCCGGCCTACGAATTAGAGGTCAAGGACTACGGCATCTTCGTCGACGGCAACCGGCTCGATCCGCAGTTCGTCAACGTGCCGCCGCGCGACAAGTGGACGGCCCCCGACCGGATCCCCGAGGGCTGTTACTTCATGATGGGCGATAACCGCAACAATTCGGAAGATTCCCACATTTGGGGTTTTGCGCAAGCCGGCGGCACGTTCTCCAGCGGCTCGGAAAAGGGAAAGAAAGCGCGCTTTACGGGCCACGCGTTCGTGCTGTTCTGGCCGCCCAATCGGATCGGAATTCTGCACTAACGGAAGCGGACGGCTCGCTCGCGGGCGCCCGTGGGGAGTCCGCGCGTCGGGCCCGAAGAGAACGCTCCGTGATCTCGCTCCACGGTCGGGCGCGCTCGACGATCGCACTCGGCTTACAATTGGCGCTTCTCGGGTCGATTGCGTTCGCCTCAACGATGCGGATGCCGCAGGTCACCGGACTCTCGATGCGACCGCGCATCGATGAAGGCGAGGTCGTTCTCATCAACACGCTGGCGTTTCGCCTGGGTGCGCCACACCGTGGTGACATCATCGCCTTTCGCCACGAACGCTCTTCACCGCGGGTCTATCTGAAGCGGATCATCGGGCTGCCGGGCGAGCGAGTTCGCATCGATCGCGGCGCCGTCGTCGTCGACGGGAAAGCAGTCGAGGAACGCTACGTGGTTTATCGCGACCGGCGTAGCACCGCCGAAGTGGTTGTGCCGCCCAATGCCTTTTTCGTGCTCGGTGACAATCGGGCGAACAGCGATGACTCGCGGGCTTGGGGATTCGTCGACGGCGGTGACGTCGTCGGCAAGGCGACGCTCGCGATCTGGCCGCTCGACCACGTCGGCCGTCTGTGAGCACGATCCAATGGTATCCCGGGCACATGGCCAAGGCGATGCGGCGGCTGGCCGGCGATATCAAACTGATCGATCTCGTCGTTGAAGTCATCGATGCGCGGGTCCCACACTCGGGCGCCAATCCGGCGCTGGCGGCGCTGACTGGTCGCCGGCCGAAGCTCGTCGTACTCGGCCGCAACGATCTTGCCGATCCGGCATCGACCGCCCGCTGGCTGGCATACTTTGAACGGCGGGCGGAGCCGGTGGTCGCCATTAACGCCAAAGCTCCGGCTGACGTGGCCCGGTTGCGACGAGCGTTCGAGACGCTCGGCGGCGACCGCCGCACGGCGCGAGCGATCGTGCTCGGCATTCCGAACGCGGGCAAGTCGACGGTTATCAACGCCTTGGCGGGCCGCGTCATCGCGCGGACCGAAGACCGCGCCGGCGTCACTCGGGCTGCCCAGTGGTTTCGCTTGACGCCCGCGCGCGAGCTCCTGGATACCGCTGGAATTCTCGCACCGAGGATCGACGCGGAAGATGCCCGTTGGAAGCTGGCGCTCGTCGGAGCGGTTCCGCGGGCCCGATTCGACGCCGAAGACGTCGTCGCTGCCTTGACGCTGTGGCGCGCCGCCCAGGCGACGGCCTCAGGCGTTCCCGACTTGGCAACATTCGCGCAATCGCGCGGTTTCATCCGGCAAGGTACAGTAGTCGATATGCACAATGCCGCATGGTCGTACATCAAAGACTTCAACGACGGCAAATTTGGTCGCATCAGCCTCGAAGTGCCGCACAAAAGTTCGCCGTCGTGAGGAACGGGTACGACGCGAAGTGTTCGGCGCCGCGTACGATACGATACCTGTGACACCTTCGCCCGCAGTACGACGAGCCCGGCTCGCGCGCCGGCGCGAGCATCGGCGGCTGCTGCGATTGCATCGTTTCGAGGTCGCGGCCCGCGAGCGTGGACATGTCGTCGTCGGCGGCATCGACGAGGTGGGCCGCGGGCCACTCGCGGGACCTGTCGTTGCAGCCTGCGTCATCACCGACAGAATGCTCTTGCTGCCCGGCCTGGACGATTCCAAGCGGGTTCGGCCCGAGTTGCGCACGCAGTTGGCCGGCGAGATCAAGGCGCGCGTTCGCGGCTGGGCGATCGGTGTGGCATCGGTTGCTGAGATCGAGCGGCTCAACATCTACTGGGCGAGCATTCTCGCGATGGAACGCGCTCTCGAAACGCTGCTCGAACCGCCGGAATATCTGATCACCGACGCCGTGCGGATCAAAAGCTTTACCGGCGAGCAACTGCCGGTCATCAAGGGCGACGCCTTATCGGCGACGGTCGCCGCGGCATCGATTGTCGCTAAAGTGCATCGCGACGCGCTGCTGGTGGAACTCGACATGGTGCATCCAGAATACGGTTTCGCCGAGCATAAAGGCTACGCGACGCCGCAGCACATCGCGGCCCTGCGCGATCACGGACCATGCGAGCATCACCGGCGGGGGTTCATTCGGGTGCAGAACATGCTCTCACTGTTCGACCCAATCGCCCTCGTATTCGAGCCAGGCGCACCATAGGACCCGCGCGCTTCGGACGCGACGCTGAGAACGCCGCGGCCGCATATCTACACTCGCTGGGCTATCACATCGTAACGCGCAATCTGCGCGGCCCGGGCGGCGAAATCGACATCGTTGCTACCGACGGCCCGACAGTTGTTTTCATCGAGGTCAAAGCGCGCCGCAGCCGCAGCTACGGCTCGGCGCTGGGCGCCGTCGACGCGCGTAAACGCCGCCGCCTGCGCGCGATTGCAGCCGACTATTTGCAATTTTACGCGCCTCACGCGCGGGCACGGTTCGACGTTCTGAGCATCGACGGGGAACGCTTGCGGCTCCATCGCGACGCCTTTTAAGGGGGTCGGCCGACGGTTTTTTCCGCCGCTAGCCAGGCAATGCGGCAATTATTTTCGCGCACGGTGGTGCCTCGCAGGGGCCGAGACCACAATCACGTACTGACGCTGTCGGGCCGTTCGCGAGGCTGAGTTTTGTGATGTCGTCACCCACCGAATTGTCGCCGGCAGCGGACCAGATGGAGCGCGCAGTTGGCGACCACCACTAGCGCCGCGGCGGTCGCAAGCGAGCCGACGCTTCGGCGCTCGGTCACGCCCTGGGGTTCGTTCTCTTGGGGTTACTCCGATATCGGCGCCGACATCTTCGTCGGGCTGGGTCTCGTCCTCGGGGCGGCAGCCGGGGCGTCAAACGTGGCGTTTCTGTTCGCCGGCATCGTCTATGTCTGCATCGGCCTAGCGTACACCGAACTGGCCGCGACGTATCCGGTGGCGGGCGGCGGCCAATACTTCGTCAATCGCGGCCTGGGCGACATTTTCGGCTTCATCGCCGGCTGGGCCGTGCTGCTCGATTTCACGATTGACATCACGCTGTTTGCGTGGAGCTGCATCGATTACTTAAGCGCGCTACCGATCCTCGCCGTGCTGAGCTTCACGACCCATCCGTGGGTGCACTTTGTGGTCGTCCTGACGCTGATCGTCGGGCTTTGCGGACTCAACGTCTTCGGGGTGCGCGAGAGCTCAGCGTTCAACGAAGTGGTCAGCGCACTCGACATCGTAAGCGAAACCGCAATCCTATTCTTCGGCTTTCTATTCGCCTTTCACCCCGATCTGTTGGTCCACACCATGCAAGCGTCGTGGCCCACGCCGTTCAGTCTGATGCAAGGCGTTTCGTTGGCGATCATCTCCTTTGTCGGCCTCGAATCGATTTCGCAGGCGGCTCAGGAAACTCACCGGCCGGCATCGGTAATTCCGCGCACGTCCATCAGCTTGATTCTCACGATTTTGATTTTTGCACTCTCGTATTCCAATCTCGCGCTCGGAATGCACACCTCGCAGCCGCTGCCGCTTGATGCCAATGGGCACGTTCAACCATTGTGGCAGTTCTTGGGAAACACCGAAAACAACGGCAAGGCAGTCGCCGTTCTTTCGTCCTATATCCCCTATTACGGCGCGCTGGCGGCATTGTATGTGCCGGTTCTCGGGGCGATCTTGCTGCTGATTTCGAGTAACTCCGGGGTCTTTGGAAGCTCGCGCATCGCCTACGCGATGAGCCGCTCGAACTTGCTGCCGAGCATGTTCCAGCGGGTCCATCCCAAGTATCGCACCCCGGCGGTTTCGATTCTCGCCTTCGGTGGAGTTGCGGTTTTCGAGCTGGTCTTCGCATCCTTGCCCAGTATCGACGCCGGCATGAAGGGGGTCTACACGCGCTGGTTTCACGGTGAAGACGGCATCACGTTCCTCGGCGATCTTTATGCTTTCGGCGCCGCGGCAAGTTACAGCTTCGTATTCATTGCCCTGATCGCATTGCGACTCAACGATCCGATGAGCCCGCGAAAGTTTAAGATACCGCTGAATATCCCACTCACGTATCGCGGCGAACGGGTCGAATTTCCAATTGTCGGCGTGATCGGCTTCATTGGAATCTTTTCGATTCTGGTCTTCACGATGATCACGCACGAGATCGGCCGGATCGCCGGTCCTTCCTGGATCGTGCTGGGAATCATCGGGTATCTGATCTATCGCCGGCACAAACGGCTGCCAATTCTCGGCTCGCGGCCGCACAACTGGCGCAACCAGCAGGTCAACATCTTGCGCGAAGCCGGCGAACTGGAACTCATGGACCAGTATTTGGCAAACCTGCGGGCCCAAGACGCCCGCCGGGCAAAAGGAACATGAGACAGTTCGTCCGCAGCGCGGCATACGTGCGAGTCCGAGCCGTCATCGGCCTTGCTTGCGTGCTTTTGGGGGCCGGCATCATTGCGCGCACGCTGCCGTCGATCGGGTTCGTGCGGGAGGCGGTCACGCCGGTCGTGCTCGGCGCCGCCCTCATCGGTCTCGGTATCATGCGGATCCGCGAGTACCTGCGCGCCAAGGGGATGGGCCTGCTCTAATGCACGCCGTGGGCGCGCTTTTAGCGTTGGCGGTGCTCGGCTCGGTCAGCGCCACGATCTGGTGGATGCTCCATCCGCCCAGCACGCGCGCCGATATCGCGGCCCATTTGGCCGAAGAAGACATCGCCCACATCATCGGCAGCGTCATCGTCGTCTTCTCCCAAGAGATTCATTCGGATCATATGCTCGCGCTGGCGGTTCGGCTGGCCCGCCGGGAAAAGGCCAAACTCTTAGCCGCCTACATGATCGAAGTCCCACACACGCTGCCGCTCAGCGCCGAGATGGAGGACGAGCACCGCGTCGCGCTCGATGTGCTGGCCACGGCCGAGGCGATTGGGCGTAACAACAACATCGAGATCGAAACCACGATCGTACCGGCCCGGCAAGTCAGCCAAGGCGTACTCGACCTCGCCAAACGAAAGGATGCGCACCTCATCGTACTGGGCGCTTATCGCGAAGGAAAATACTCCGGCGCGCCGATCGGCCGGGCCATCGAAGTCATCGCCGCAAACGCGCGCTGCGACGTGCTCATCGGCTTGCAGGGCGAATACGGAAAAATCCTCGCGCCCACCAACGCTGCGCCCGGTGCCAAGCCGGTCCGCTGAGTGCCTCACCCAACGCTGTCGGCGAACATTAGGCTCGCAGGTACCGCTTTCGCAACTCGTCGGCGACCACCGCCAGCACGATAACGCCGCCCAGGACGATCTCTTGTGTGTAGGATTCGATGTGCAGCAAATTCATCGTGTTATAGAGGGAGCCAATCAATAGCGCTCCAGCAAACGTTCCCACAATGCTGCCGCGTCCGCCCATCAGGCTCGTCCCGCCAACGACCACGGCCGCGATCGCCTGGAGTTCGTACCCAAAACCGGTTTGCGGCGACCCGCTCTTGAAGCGCGCCATGAGCAACAGACCAGCAACTGCCGCGCATCCGCCGCAGATGACGTAGACCAGCGTCTTGACACGGGTCACGTCGACGCCCGCCAGGCGAGCAGCTTCTTCATTACCGCCGATGGCGTAAACATAGCGACCGAAGCGTGTCCGCGTGAGCAGGATGCTGAGCGCGACCGTGATGACCACCATCCAAAGGACCGGGATCGGAATGCCCGGGAACGCCTGGAGACCGCCCAATAAGTAGCCGGTACCGGTCAGTTCGAAGGCGTCGGTGCGGAGCGTAATCGGGCGGCCGTGCGAGAGATTGTAAGCCAGCCCACGCGCCATGAGCATCATGGCGAGCGTCGTAATGAAGGGCGGAAGATTGAGCCGAACGACCGGGACGGCGTTGATGTAGCCGGCCAGCGCGCCAACCGCCAGGCCGACGATGAGCGTGGCGATGACGAGCAGCGGGCCGTCGAACCCAACCGCGTTGACGAACAGCGCCATTACGACGCCCGACAGGCCGATAAGCGAACCGATCGATAAATCGATGCCGGCCGTGATGATGACGAATGTTTGGCCAATTCCCAAAATTGCATTGTACGTTATCTGGCGCAAGACGTTGATCATGTTGCCGGGCGCCAGCAGGTTGCCGCCGGTAAAAACATTGAGCACCAGGAGCACGACAGCAATCACGCCGATCGCAATCGCCAGGCGCACGATAGGAATCCGGCTAGCCGCCGCGGGCGCGATCTCTGACCCCAAGGCACCGGTAGTGCGCATCACGCCGCCGATCCGGCGGCGGCCGCGATCACGCGGTCGGGCGTGGCCTCGCTGCGCGCAAACTCGGCGACGATCCGGCCGCCGCGAACAACCAGCACGCGGTGCGCCATGCCCAGCACTTCCGGCAACTCGCTGGAGACCATAACGATTGCCGCACCCGCCCGCGCCAAGGCCACCATGAGCCCGTAAATTTCGGCTTTAGCGCCGACGTCGACCCCGCGGGTCGGCTCATCGAACAGAAAAACGCGAGCGGTTCCCACGAGCCATTTTGCCAACACGACCTTTTGCTGATTGCCGCCCGACAGGTTGCGGACGATCTGTTCGGAGCTCGGCGTGCGAATTTGGAGATCGTCGATAAATTTTTGAGTCGCGGCCGTTTCCTTCGCCCGGTCGATGAATCCGCGTTCTGAAAACTGTTCGACATGGGCTAAGGTGGTATTCTCGCGCACGCTCATCGAGAGTACTAGACCTTGTCGCTTGCGATCGTCGGGAATCAGCGCAATCCCGGCCGCAATCGCGGCGGCCGGCCCGTTGATCAGCAGCCTTCGGCCGTCGATGCTGATCGTGCCGCGCTGTGATAGATCCGCACCCGCGACTGCCCGCAAGATCTCGGTGCGGCCAGCACCGACGAGTCCGGCGATGCCCACGATCTCACCGGCGCGGACGGTGAACGAGACGTCGTTAACCGCCGGCGGTCGAGCGAGGTGTTCAACCGCCAATACGACCGGCGCATCCGCCGCCACCGGCGGCAGGTCGGGAAAGTGTGCTCCCAGCGGGCGGCCGACCATCAAGCGCACCATCTCGGCTTCCGGCATCTGCGCCATCGGCCGCGTCTCGATGTCTTTTCCATCGCGCAGGATCGTGATGCGATCGGCGATCTTTGGCAGCTCCTCGAGGCGATGCGAGATGTACACAACCGAGACGTGGCGCGCCGTCAATTGGCGAATGAGCACGAAGAGCCGGTCGATCTCGCGCTCGGTGAGCGCGGCCGTCGGCTCATCCATTACGACGATGCGGGCGTGGCGCACGAGGGTCTTGGCGATCTCGACGAGCTGCTGCTGCGCAACCGACAGCCGTTCGGTCGCAACGCCGAAGGGCAGCGCAATGCCGAGTTCGGCCAGCACTGCGCCAGCACGCGTTACGGCAGCGCCGCGATCGAGGAAAAGACCGCGCACCGGCTCCCCACCGAGGACGATATTATCGACCGCATCGAGCGCCGGGACCAAATTGAACTCCTGATAGATCATCCCGATCCCAAGCAATTCAGCGGCCCGCGGTCCGCTGATCGAAACCGGCTTTCCATCGATCAAAATCTCGCCGTGATCGGCCGGCAACGCGCCAGCGAGTATCTTCATCAAGGTCGATTTGCCGGCCCCGTTTTCGCCCACGAGCGCGTGCACTTCACCGGCCCGCACATCGAACGACACGCCATCAAGCGCCCGCACTCCAGGAAACCCCTTTACGATCCCGCGCATCTCAAGCAACGGAGTCAAAGTGCTAGACCCCCTTCTCCGCCAGGCAGTGGGTGGGTGGGCGTCGTCGCTTGGCGCGGGCGTGTGAATTCGCTGCGTAGCCAGGATGGCGTGAGCAGCGAAGGGGTCGAGTGACATTTTTCGCACGATGCGAAAAATAAAACGGCCCGCGCCGAGCGACGGCGACCGCCCACCGACGGGCAGCACGACACGTCACGACGCGGTAGGCGAGCTTATTTGGCGTCGGTCTTGGTGAAGCTGCCAACCGGAACGCTGATCTTGGCCGCCGGTTTTTTGCCGTCGAAGAAATCTTTGATCGCATCAATGGTCATCGAACCGATTTGATCCGGATGTTGGATCGCATCGCCGTACATCTTGCCGCTTTTGATGGCAGTTTGCGCTTCGGGGGTCGCATCGTAGCCGACGATCGCGATCTTTCCGCTCTGACCGGCGGCTTCAACGGCCTTGCTCGCGCCAAGCGCCGAGTCATCGTTGATGCCGAAGATGCCCTTGAGATCCTTGTGCGACTGCAACAGGTCCTCGGTGACGCTGCTGGCCTTTGCGCGCTCACCGCCGCCGTTGACGCTTTGCACGATCTTGGCGCCCGGGCATTTGGTCGCCAGCGCATCCTTGAAGCCACGCACTCGATCTTGCACGCTGGTGACCTCAGGTTCGTCGATGATCGCTACCGCGCCTGATTTGTTCAGCAGCGCGGCGCACATCAGGCCACCGGCCTGCGCTCCGCCCTGCACGTTGTCGGAGGCAATATGCGCCACGACGGTTCCCTGCGTCGACGCGTTGGCGATGTCGGCGGTGAACACGGGGATGTTCGCTTTGTTCGCTTCGACGATCGCGCTGCCGATCGCCTTGGAGTCGTACGGCGTGAGCACGATCGCGGCAACCTTCTGCGAGATGAAGTCCTCGACTTGGGACTGTTGTTTGGCGTTATCCCGACCCGCATCGACGACGCTGAGCGTATAGCCATACTTGTCGGCTTCTTTCTTGAGACCGCCTTCCATATCGAGGTAAAACTGCGCCTCTCGGTTTTGGATCGAGACGCCGATCGTCTTGCCAGCCGGCGACTGCGATGAACCAGAACAGCCGGCGACCGCACCCATTGCACAACCCAAAGCGATCGGGACGAGCAGCAAACGACAAGAAGCGTGCACAGGCCCTCCAGCGAACTCTACGAGAACGTTTTGTCCGATACGAGAACGTCGCGTCCCGCGGAAACCATTGTCCGTGTCATGCGCGAACCTGCTGCGAAAGCCCTGCGAGCGCGCGCGCGAGATCGGCCGTGATGTCGGCGGCGGCTTCAATGCCGGCGGACAACCGCAAGGTGCCGTCACCGACGCCGAGTTTGTGCCGGAGCTCGGCCGGTAGAGGACGATGCGAGCTGACGGCCGGATAGGCAATCGTTGTTGCGACCTCACCCAGACTATGGACGATTGAAATCATCGTGAGCCCGCGTAAGAACGCATCGACCACCGAAGCGCCGCCGTTCAGCTCGAAAGCGAGCATGCCACCTGTGCCTTCGGGGTAGAGCCGAGCGGCCAGCGCATGTTGTGGGTGCCCGGCTTGCGAGGGATGATGCACGCGACGCACATCCTTAGCGGTCGCCAGAAACCGGGCGACGGCGACGGCATTAGCGCTATGACGGTGCATCCGCAGCGCGAGCGTTCGCAGTCCGCGCAGCGCCAGCCACGCCTCGAAATGCGGCATCGTCGCGCCGGTGCGCACGAGTGCCGAGCGCGCTTTCGCCACGCGGGAGACGTCACCGACGATGACGCCGGCACCGACATCGCCGTGTCCGCCGAGATACTTGCCGACGCTGTGAATGACCAGATTGATTCCGGCCGCCAGCGGCCGTATCAATATCGGGGTGGCAAACGTCGCGTCGACGATCGACAGCGCGCCGAATTCCCGCGCCAGCGTCGCCAAGGCAGGCAGATCGGCGACATGGACAAGCGGGTTGGTAATCGCTTCGAGATAGAGGACGGCGGGCCGATGCTCAGCGAGCGCGTGGCGCACTGCGGACAGATCTGATTGGTCGACGTAGACAACGCGGATTCCACGATCGCGAATGTCTCGTTCGAGCAGGTGATACGTTCCACCGTAGGCTTCGGCCGTCGCGACGACGGTGTCGCCGGTGCGAAGATTCGTCGTCAGCGCCGCATTGATCGCCGACATGCCGGCGGCGGCGCCGACGGCGGCCGGCGCGCCTTCGAGCTCGGCCATCGCCGCCTCAAACTGCTGGGCGTTTGGGCCGCCTTCGCGACCGTAGATCTTGCCGGCGCGCTCACCCGAATAGATCGCCTCGATGTCCGCCAGATCGGCGAATTCATACGACGACGCCTGAAACAGCGGGGGGCTCGAGGCCCGGTTCACCGGGACTGCGATCGCCCCGGCGCGCACCGCGGCAGTATCGGGATGCATCCGTTCGCTCAATTTTCCTCCGTTTTATCCACAGAGCAGCGACCAAGGCCTGTGAACCGTGTGGAGAATCTGGCCCATCTCAAGGCCGAACTTGTCGATAGGTGGGAGCGGCGTGAATGGGTCAGGGAGGTTTTCGTGCTCGCCCTTGCCCATACCGCCGCGATGCTGGGCATCGATGGTTACGTCGTGCGCGTCGAAGCCGACAGCGCCCCCGGAACTCCAAGCCTGTCGATCATCGGCCTGCCGGACCGGGCCTTGGCAGAATCGCGAGAGCGCACGCGCGCGGCGATCGTCAATTCGGGCTTTGCATTCCCGGCCGGCCGGGTGCTGGTCAGCCTCGCCCCGGCCGACGTGCGCAAAGAGGGACCCGGATTCGATCTTCCGATCGCGCTCGCCCTGTTGGCGCTCGAAGAGCAGATTGACCGGCTGGCTCTTCAAGAGTTCGTTGCGCTCGGCGAATTATCGCTCGATGGTGTTCTGCAGCCCATTCGCGGCATCTTGCCGATGGTGGTCGGGGCGCGCAACGCCGGACTTCGACGGCTCATTGTTCCCGAAAAGAACAAGCACGAAGCGGGGCTCGTCGCCGGACTTGAACTCTATGCGGTCGAGACGCTCGCCGACGCGGTCGCGCTGCTCGCCGGTCACGGCGGCAAATTTCGGGTCCGTAGCGATGGCGGCGGCTGGCGACCTGAACCGGCGGCGCACGGTGATTTCTCCGAGGTCCGCGGACAACTGGCCGCCAAGCGCGCGCTCGAAATCGCAGCCGCCGGCGCGCACAATGTTCTGCTCGTCGGCCCACCGGGATGTGGCAAGACGATGCTTGCTCGCCGTCTCCCGTCGATTCTGCCGGCAATGTCGGCCGACGAGGCGCTCGAGGTGACCAAGATCTTCAGCGTCGCCGGATTGCTCGCCCCGGCAGCCGGCATTGTCGCGAGCCGCCCGTTTCGGTTTCCGCATCACACCGCGAGCCAAATCGCCCTCGTCGGCGGAGGCGCCATCCCCAAACCCGGCGAGATCAGTCTAGCGACCAACGGCGTTCTGTTCTTGGATGAGTTTCCCGAATTCAGCCGTTCGGCGCTGGAAGTAATGCGTCAACCACTCGAGGAGGGGACCGTCACCATCTCGCGCGCAGCGGCGACTTTTACGTATCCGGCGCGCTTCATGTTGGTAGTCGCGATGAATCCGTGTCCGTGTGGCTTTCGCGGCTCGCGAACGCGCGACTGTCGCTGCGACGACGCAACGGTCACGCGCTATCTGGCCAAACTCTCCGGGCCACTGCTCGATCGGATCGATCTCCACGTCGAGGTGGCGCGACTCGATTTTGACGAAATGATGGTCAGCCGCGCAACCGAGCCGTCGGCGACGATCCGGACGCGCGTCGAAGCGGCACGCGCGATTCAGCGCCAGCGCTACGCCGGCGCGTCGCCGTCAACCAACGCCGCCCTGGCGCCGACGGCGGTTCGACACCATTGCCCACTGGACGCCGAAAGCACGGCGCTTCTACGGGCCGCCGCCCTGCGCACGCATCTTTCGGCGCGTGCCCTCGACCGGATCGCCCGCGTCGCGCGTACGATTGCCGATCTCGCCGGAATGGCCGATATCGCAGCGCCGCACCTCGCGGAAGCGATCGCATTTCGCGCACTCGAACGCCACGGCCGCGCAGCGTAAGCCGCCGTCTACCTAGCAAAAGGCGTTCCACTGCGATCGTGCCAGTTTCAAGACTTTGATTTCCGACGGCAGAGCGTAGCGAGCGGCCAACTTTCGAAGTCGTCTGTAACGTTCTAACTATTCCCTAGGCGACCGCCGGTTCGGCGATGCTTAGCGTGCCGGTCGTTGCATTCAGCGTTGCCTCGATGCCGATTGGCAAAATCCTTTGGTTGAGAATATGTCCGAATTGCATGCCGCGGACGGCGGGCCGGCCTGCGAGGGTTAAGCGGTCGCGTAGAGTTTGCGCGAGTTCTGCCGACGGTTCTTGCTCCGCTTTGGCATCCGGCTCCCTGATAGCGCCGACCGCAATGCCCGCTGCACTGCGTAAAGCACCATTAAGGGTCAACGTTGTGAGCATTCGATCGATCCGGTACGGTTCTTCATGAACCTCTTCGATTAGCACGATCTTGTTTGCGCATGGCACGGCATACGGCGTTCCCGCAAGGGCGCTTACGACCGTGAGACTCCCGCCCACGAGTTTGCCGCGCGCGATTCCCGGAACGATTGTAGCAGTTGTGTCATTGTGCAAAGTACCAATCGGTTCACCCGACATCGTGGCGGCGAGAATTTCGCGTACGACTTCTGGCGTGTACGTCGAATATGCAGCGACCGGACCATGAAATGTAATCAGGCCGCTGCGCGTGGTTATTGCGTTGAGCAACGCCGTTAGATCGGAGAAACCGAAGACGACTTTGGGATCGGCTTCGAACGCCGGGTAATCGATCAAATCGAGTATGCGCATCGTCCCATAGCCGCCGCGCAACCCGAAGATGCCACGGATCTTCGGGTCGCGTGCAAAGGTGTTAATGTCTTCCGCCCGCGCTGCATCGGTGCCGCCAAGGTAGGCGAGTTTCTCCATTGCGTGCTTGCCAACAACCGGCCGCAGGCCGAGCAGCGCGATTTGATCGAGCCCGCGCTGGAGATCGCCCGAGGAACCGATCGGTCCGGCGGGCGCGATTAATCCGACGGAATCGCCGGGCCGCAGGCGCGGCGCTTTTATGTTTCTCGGTGCGGCGCCAGCTGCCAATGGCGCGAGCGTGACCGAAGCCGCAAGGGCGCTGGTGGCTCCGATCAGTTTCGATCGCGTCAAAATGATCTGGCTAATGATCATTCCCGCACGTCGATTCTGACGATCGCGAGGGGTAGCGTTACTTGATAACCGATTCCCTGTCGGCAAGTTTGGCGAGATTCTGGATGACGATCACCGCGACAATTGTCACGAACGCGGCGTACAACAGCTCTGCCCACACGCCGGCCGACGTGCCAAAGATTTGTTAGAAGACGTCGGTAATCGCCGTGTTCCACGCGAGTGCAGCGACGACGCCGAAGGCGGCCGTCGCCAGCGAAATCATCGTTGAGCGATAGCCGTCCCCGCTGAAATGAAAATCTTTAGGATCGGCGTGCTGCTCATCCATGACGTCGCACTACTTGATGCCCGTTTTGTCTCGTTCGCCAAGCTTGGCGAGATTCTGGATTACGATGACCGCCACGATCGTCACCAACGCCGCGTACAGTAACTCGGCCCAGACCCCGGTCGCCGGGCCGAAAATCTGCTTGAAGATGTCGGTGATTGCCGTGTTCCACGCCAGCGCGGCGACGACGCCGAAGCCGGCCGTCGCGAGCGCAGTCATCGTAACAAGATATCCGCCACCCTTAAACTCCATTGGAATCGAACCAACCTTTCAACCCCGTAGGCGCCCGCCTGTGGGGCAAAGCAACCAGTACAACTTGATGAAGGCGATTCCTCCTTGTAGCGTTGCAAGAGTGCGCGAAAGCACACGCGCGCAGTCAGCGATGAACCGGCTGGCGGGCTCGGTCGGCCAAGCACGCGCGTTCGTAGCCGCTGCGATCGTCGTCGTCCCAATAGTCGCGGATGAAATCGAACAGCAGGGCCGACCGCCGGTGCTCGGCGGCGGCCAGCGCAGACATCGCCAGGCTCCGGCACCGCTGCACCAAGATCGCCTCGCGAAACGTTGCGCGGAAACCCGCGAGATCGCCGGTCAAGAATGCGTCGCAATGCTCGCGGAGCAACGCGCACATCCGTTCGAGTTCGGCGATCACGGCCGCCGGTTCAACAAGTCCTTCGCGCCGCTGGGCGCTGGCCACGGTAAGCCGGAGCACGTCGCACAGCGTTAGCGAATCGTGCCAGCGATCGTCTTCGAGCCGGACTTCGACAGCGGCCGAGCCGTGGGCGTCGTAGCTCACGATGACGCGCCGGTTGGGCGCGCCGTACCATGCGCTCGCCGGCGCCTCCACCGATTGCAGCAACCGAAAGCCGCGCTCGGCGGGCAAAAACGCGAACGTCTGCTCGATGTGGGCTAACGCCCCGGTGGAAACCGCCATCAACGGAGTTATCGGCGCCCGGCGGCAGGGGAGCAGTGCCGGAGCGTTAGCGGATGGCGGGCTGCGGCGCCGTGCTCGCGAGCAGCTCGGGCGCCCGGTCACCGGCCAGGAACGCCGGCAGCTCCGCAATCGAAAATTGAAGTCCAGTCCAAAACGGCCCAAAAACGGCATATGCGGCGCTGGCTTCATCGAAGCGCATCTCGTAGATCAGCTTCTTGATGACCAGCGGATCGTCGGCATACAGATCGACGCCCCACTCCCAGTCATCGAAACCGATCGAACCGGAGATCACCTGGGTCACCAGGCCATGGAACGAGCGGCCGATCTTTCCGTGTTCGACCATCAACCGGGCGCGCTCCGCATACGGCAGACGGTACCAATTGACCGTTTCACCGCGCTTTTTGTCCATCGGATAAAAGCAAACGTAGCGTCGCGCCGGAATCTTCGCCCAGAGGCGAGCCGCGTTGCGAGGTTCGCGCCGTTGTTCGTCGAGCAGCGCGTCAAACGCCACGTTCCAGTCCTGGGCGTGCGGTTTGAGTCCGCGGTCGCGCAGTTCGGCGTGGATCTTTCCGGTCGCATCGTATAACCCCAGCTCGAGAATCGAAACGTACGAATTCACCGGTTGCAGGAACTGCGCCAGCTCAAGCTTGTCGAATTGCATCTCAGCCAGCGCCAACTCGTCGAAGGTGCGCGCGTATTGCGTCAGCATGACGTCGGCCTTGTGACCGAGGATCTGGGCGAGCGCGCAGTCGCTCTCCGCACCGCCGGCAAGCGCCGTCATGAGCGCCTCGGCCTCACGCCCAATTTCGGCGCGCTGCGCGGCCGGCAGCGCGTCAAACCGGCGGCGTTCGAATCGCAGCATCCGGTGCAAGATGTGCCAGCTATCGAGCGATTCCGGGACGTCGGGATGCCGCATGATCAGGTCTTCGAAAGCCGTTCGCGGTCGACCTCGGCAACGAGTGCCGCCGGCCGGCCGCGATAGCTCGCGCGCAACTGCGGCCGGCTGACGATATCGGTGAGCACGCGGGCGAACGCCGCATTGGCGGGGGCCCGAGCGCCGGCGGATTGGGCGGCGGTAGCGACCGCACCGTTAAGTGCGTCGACCTCGGTTTGCGCGCAACCGGCGCGCACGTCGAGCAAGAGCGACGGCGGCTTGGAGCCGCGCGCGCCCGCGATCCTGCGCCCCAAAATCGTGCGCGCGAGCGGTCCGGGAAGCGCGGCCGCTGCGAACAATGCGCGAACCGAGTAGCCTGGTAGATCGACGGTCGCAATTCCCCGCGCGCGCATCACGGCGCGGACTTCGCGGATTGCTTCGAGGTCGAGCCCAAAGGCGTCGCGGTCGCGAACCAGTTCGCGCGGTAACAGATCGAGGATTGCGCATGAAGCATTGGCGACGATATTCAGCGCCAACTTCGACCATTTGAGCGCTTGGTAATCACCGGCGACGGTCACTATCACACCGCGCTGCTGGAAGGCCGCGATCAACCAGTTGTGTGCGACCGCGCCGACCGGCGCAAGCCCCACGCCACCGCGATTGACGCCGGCGACGCCGCCGTCGGCGGTTCGCTCGAGTGGCACCGTCAGCGCGCACGCGATCACGTTGTCAGCGCCGAACTCAGCCGCCAGCTTCTCCTCGCTGCCGATTCCGTTCTGCGGGCAAAGAATCGCCGGCGACGCCCCACCGCCAATCGCGCGCCGTAGCGTTGCAATCGCCCCATCGGTCGCAAACGACTTGGTAGCAACGATGGCCAGATCCGCTTGCGCCGCCGTCACCGCGGTCAGATCGCGCGGCGCGAACGTAATCGTGGTTGCGGCATCGCGGAAGACCTGGCCGAAGTAGTTTCCCACCGCGCCGGCGCCGACGATGTATACATTCACGCGCCGTCGACGGCGACGCGGTCACTCACCCTCCGGTACTCCCGAAACCGCCGGTCCCTCGCTCGCTAGCATCGAGCTCGGTGACTTCTTCGAAGGCCGCTTGCACGACCGGCGCGACCACCATCTGGGCGATTCGCTCGCCGCGGCGCACGACAAATGGCTCGCTGCCGAAGTTCATCAGCAACACGCCGACCGGTCCGCGATAATCGCTATCGATGGTGCCCGGCGAATTCAGCAACGTGACGCCATGACGCAGCGCGAGCCCGCTCCGCGGACGGACTTGCACTTCGTACCCCGGAGCGATCGCGAACGCGAACCCCGCCGGCACGAGCAAACGTTCGCCCGGTGCCAGAACGACATCGTGCTCGACGGCGGCGTACACGTCGGCGCCGGCTGCCCCAACGGTCATGTATGCCGGCACTGGTAAGCCCTTACCAGCCGGTAGACGGTGTACCGCGATGCGCACGCCGCCGCCGGGCGCGGCGCTACTTGGCAAGCAGCTCGGCCAGCTCGGCTTGGAAGCTCTCGACGTCGCGGAATGAGCGATAGACGCTCGCAAACCGAATGTAGGCCACCTTGTCGACGCCCTTGAGCGCCTCCATGACCTTCTCACCAATCAAGGTCGATGCGACCTCGCCCCCGGAGGCGAACAGCTCGCGCTCGAGGCTTGCGGTTATCTCTTCCATGCGGGCATCGGAGACCGGCCGTTTTTCGCACGCTCGTCGCAAGCCGGTCAGGATTTTTTCGCGGCTGTACTGCTCCCGACGGCCATCCTTTTTAACGACATACAGACGCGGCGCTTCAATCCGCTCGTAGGTTGTGAAACGGTGCCGGCAACCGAGGCACTCGCGCCGGCGGCGGACGACGCTCTCATCGTCGCGCGAGTCGACGACGCGCGTTTCGCTTTTCCGGCAGGTCGGACAGATCAGACGGCGGTCCCCACACGACGAACTCGAACCCCAAGATATAGGGGCTTTCCGAGTATACGCCACAAGGGGCTTGGTCGGCAAACGCCGACCCGAAGGGCTATCCGGCTACTTGCCGGCGCCGATCTTGAACATCTTGGTCCCGCACGTCTTGCACTTGCCTTCAGTGGCGGGCCGGCCGTTTTTCATCGTGATCTGCTTGGCTTCGACCATATCGTTTTTCGCTTTGCACTTAACGCAATACGCCTGCGCTGCTGGCATGTCGTTCCTCATTCCTTCGCATAGCCACCGGAGGCCCTAGCGGGCTGGCAGGGCAGCGGTCGCAATTGAGCCCCACTATTCCCAAGGCGTGCGGGGAATCCCCCTGATCCACGCTTGAGCCACGAGGCGCTCTGCCTTCCCGAGCCGGTTCACTAGTCAATCGGTCGGGATACCGTGATCTTTAGCGCGATGGATGCTCTAGAGGCGCGGCTGATCGAGCGCGATGCTGTCTTCGCCTACCGGACGGTTCCACCGGACCGGCTCCGGCTTACCGGCTTGTACGTGGCCGGTTCCCTCGAGGCGCTGGCGGCGCCGACCGTAGCGATCGTTGGAAGCCGGGCACCCTCGCCGGCTGGTCGCCGGCTGGCTCGATCCATTGCCGCCGAGCTGGCTCGCGCGGGCGTCTGCGTGATCTCGGGATTGGCGCTCGGTATTGACGGCGCGGCCCACCTGGGGGCCCTGGACGCCGGCGCTCCGACCATTGGCGTCCTCGGCGGCGGGCATCGGCACTTCTTCCCGGCGAGCAACCTGGGTCTGGCCCGGGCGATTATTGCCGCCGGTGGCGCCGTGGTCTCGCCCTACCCACCGGACCAGCCGGCGCTTCCCCACCAGTTCCTGCAACGCAACGGCGTGGTCGCAGCGCTCGCCCAGGCACTGGTCGTCATCGAGGCAGCCGCCCGCAGCGGGGCGCTCAACACGGCCGGCTGGGCCGCGGATCTCGGAATTCCCGTGCTGGCATTTCCTGGTGACGTCGATCGACCTAAGGTCGCCGGCTGCCACGCGCTGATTCGCGACGGCGCGATCCTCGCCCGCGACGCCGCCGACATCTTGGCGGAATTGAAGATCCCAGCCGGGCCGGCGGTGCGTCCGTTTCCCGATTCGCCGCACGATCCGGTCGAACGCGCTCTCTTGCAAGTCCTGGAAGTCGATTCGGCGCAGTTGGATCTCCTGGTCGCGCGTGTGAACGCACCGCCCGCGGCGGTTATCGCCGCTCTCTCTAAACTCGAAATCGCCGGCCACGTCGCACGCGACGGGATCAACCGCTTCGTGGCATCGACCCCGTGCGACGATCCATCGCTACGCTAAGACGCTCGCTTTGAGCCGGCCCCATTTTGAGCAGTCGGCTTTTCAGCGATTCCGACGAACCGCGCTTCGCGGCCGTGCTTGCTGATCTAGCGCCGTGCCTCGAGCACGCTGACGTAGTTGGCGACCGCGGTCCCGCCCATGTTGAAGACGGCTCCAAGCTTGGCATCCGGCACTTGCATGTCACCGGCCGAGCCGTGCAACTGCATGGCGGCCATCACGTGCATCGAGACGCCGGTCGCGCCGATCGGATGTCCCTTTGCCTTGAGACCGCCGGAAACGTTCACCGGCAAACGGCCTTCGCGCTGCGTCCAGCCTTCCAGCACTGCTCGAGCGCCTTGGCCGTGCTCGGTCAATCCGATCATCTCGTACTCGATCAGCTCCGCGATCGTGAAACAGTCGTGCGTCTCGACAAACGAAAGATCCTCGAGCGTTATGCCCGCTCGTTCCAGCGCTCGCCGCCAGGCGACTTGACCACCCTCGAACAACGTCGGATCGCGACGCGCCATCGGCAGAAAATCGTTGGCGTGCTCGAAGGCTCGGAATCCGATCGCCTTTTGAAAGCCGGGCAACGCGTCGTCGGTCGCGAGAACGACTGCCGCGGCACCGTCGGCGATCGGCGAACAGTCCGTCCGGCGCAAGGGGTCGGCGATCATCGGATTTTGGGAAGAGGTTGTGCCGCAAAACTCGACACCCAGGTCTTTGCGAAATTGCGCGAACGGATTGTGGACGCCGTTTCGATGATTCTTCGCAGCAATTGTCGCCAGGGCAACGCGCTGATCTCCGTGACGTTCGAAATACTGACGCGCGATCGCGCCGAACACGCCTGCGAATCCGCCCGCAACGTTGCGTTCGGAAGCGGTGTAGGAGCCACGGAGCAGGACGTCGTTGACGGCGGACCTCGGAATCTCGGTCATTTTCTCGGCGCCGACGACGAGCACGATGCGAGCGCGACCCGACCCTATAGCAGCCAGACCTTGACGAATCGCCGCGCTCCCCGTCGCGCACGCGTTTTCGACGCGGGTGACCGGCCGGAAACGGAACGCGTCGTCGGCTTGCAGCACGAGCGAAGCCGGAAACTCCTGAGAGCACAAGCCGCCGTTAAAGTTGGCGACGAAGACCTCGTCGACGTCCACTGCGTCGATTTGTGCATTCGCCAGCGCGCCGCGTGCCGCGGACACGATGAGTTGCTCGAGATCCTGATCGGGAAGCTTACCAAACGGTGAATGCCACCAGCCAACCATACTACCAGCAATCATACCTGTCGGTCCCTTCCCGCCCAAAAGCCGGCGCGCACTTCGCCGATCAAACACGGCATCTGCGGTCCGAATGACGCCCCACGATCGAGATACTCGCTGAGTCTCATTCCTGCCTCGCCTTCACCACTTTAAAAGCACGCACTCGATCTTTCTGGCCATTGATAGAGCGCTGGTTTCGTGACGCCGGCCTCGGTTGCCCAGCGGCGACGCATACCCTCGCGCTCTACCTCAAGCGCCCAGACGCGGCGGAGCCGCTCGCCGGCGAGCGGCGCATTGCCTCGAGGGTCGGCACGAGTTCCAATAACATGTAAGCCTGAGTTCGGTGACGGGTGGTGCTGTACAGACCAGCCATGCCGTCGGCGGAGGTGGAGTCATACCGTCCAACCGAGGAGAAAGGATCAACGTGCCAATCGCGCTCGCGTTAGGCGCTGCGGCGTTGTATGGGAGCGCCGATTTTCTTGGTGGGCTCGCCAGCCGGCGTACCGCGGCGGCCGTCGTCGTCGTGTACTCGCAGGTCGCCGGACTCGTCGTGCTCGCTATCGCGCTGGCACTGGTCCCAGGCCGGCTGGCAGCGGGTGATCTCTGGATCGGGCTCCTGGGCGGCATCTTCGGCGCCGTCGGAATCGGTGGACTGTACGCGGCGCTCGCTGTCGGCCGAATGGGAGTTGTTTCGCCGATCACGGCAGTCATCGGCGCGGCCGTTCCCGTTCTTTTTGGTATTTTGACCGGTGAACGCCCGGCCGCCGTCGCACTGGTAGGTATCGCGCTAGCATTCGTCGCGGTGGCGCTGGTGTCGACGAATCAGACGAGCCGCGGTTTCTCGCTCCGAGCGCCGGGCGTGGCGCCGGCGATTTTCAGTGGGCTTGCCATCGGCGGACTCTACATCGTCCTTGGCCGCGGTCATACCGACAGTGGTCTGTGGCTATTAGCGACGACGCGTCTGAGTTCGATTCCGGCGCTGCTGCTGTATGCGTTCGTGCGTCGCGAAGCGTTACGACCCGATGGCGGCTCGCTAACGGCAATTATCTTCGCCGGCTTGCTGGACATGAGCTCGAACATTCTCTACGTTCTTGCCGCCCACGGCAGCCTGCTGGCAATCGTCGCGGTCCTTACGTCACTCTATCCCGCCACGACGGTCTTTCTAGCGTGGCTCGTCATGCACGAACGCCTCACGCCCGTGCAATGGATCGGGGTGGCCATCGCGGTCGCCGGCATCGGACTTATCGCCGCCCGCTAGTAGTCCTTCCGCGCGATTTGTTGCATGAGTGCCGCTGATCTATTCCGCTGGCCCGAAGTCGCCGACCCGCTCGTGACACCACGGCATCGCCGTCGCCGGCTCATCGGTGCGATGAAAATCCCGTTCGCGTAGTGGACGACTTCTTGAAGATGCCTACAGCGGATCCAACAATTGGCGCAGTAACCGCGTCGCCGGTGCAGATTCGAGTTCAAGCCAGCTTCCGGTCTGAACGACCTGGCCGTCTTCGATTACGACGGCGCGTGGGCATAAGCGCTGCAAGATTTGTGCCTGGTGGTCGACGACGATCATCGAAAAGCCGAGGCTTTGCTTCCAAACCAGCAAGTCATCGAGCAGTTCGCGCACGACGCGGCGGTCGAGTCCTGCAAACGGTTCGTCGAGCAGGACGAGCGGTGGACGGCGGGCGAGCATGCGAGCGAGCGCGACCCGCCGCGCTTGGCCGCCCGAGATCCGCGACGCCGGTGCTTCCCACAGCGCCGCCAGCCCGAGGCGCTGGCGCAAATCATCGATCCACCGCTCGCGTTCCGCCTTCGCGCCGGCGGATTCTGCTCGCACATCGAGTCCGAACCAGATGTTCTGTGCGACCGTGAGGTGCGGAAAGAGATAAGCCTCCTGCGTGAGATAGCCGACGGATCGACGGTACAGCGGCAGGGACGGCGGGTACAACCGTGCATCGTCGAACCGCACGTGGCCGTCGTCGGGACCTTCGATGCCTGCCAAACACGAGAGCACCGTGCTCTTGCCCGCACCGGAGGCTCCAAATAATCCAATCGATGCGCCGGCCGCCAGCTGCAGTGAGACATCCACGGTGAAATCTCGCCGCCGTTTGATCACGCGCGCATCAAGCATGTCGACGGCCCTGAGCTAGCACGTGCGCGAACCATGGCAGCGGCAGCGCCGTCAGCAGAAAGATCACGAGCAGCGGCATAACGGCCGGCAGTCCAAAACTTTGCAAGTTGACCCACAGCTGAACCGGCATTCCGGCAGGGTAGTACGCGGTGACAACGACCGCTCCGAACTCACCCAGCGCCCGCACCCAAGCCAGGCTGAGAGCAACGGCGAGGCCGAACCGAGCCAGCGGAAACGTCACCCGGGCGAACACGCTCCACGGCGGGTGACCAAGCAATGCCGCTTGGAGCTGGAGCGCGCGCGGAACGGCATCGAACGCGGCGACCGCGCCCAAGATGTAATAGCCGATGCTGACATAGACTTGCGTTGCGATGAAGGCCGCCGCACTGTTCGATGTTCGTACGCCAAGTCGTTCGAGCCATGCGCCGAGCGCATCACCGGGACCGAACGCCAACGATAGCAGAATTCCAAGCGCCAGCGGCGGCAGCAAGATCGACAGGAGCACAACCGCTTGCCAAAGGAGCCGCTCGCACGTCGAGCTGCGTGCAATGTAGACGGCGACCGGCGTGCCCACAACAACGACCACGATCATCGCCACGGCGGTCAGCCCTAACGAAACTCGCACGGCGCTGAGCGTTTGATCGGCGGCGACACCGTTCCACTGCCACGGTCCGATTCGAGCAAAGATGCCGGTTAGCGGATAGAGCAAAACGAGCGTGAAGAGGGTAACGCCAAGCTGCCCAACCCGCCTCATCGTCAGGTGCGCAACGCGGCCGCGCTGCGGGCCGAATCGTAGCCGGCGCGGCGGAAGAGTTCCTGCGCCAGCGAACCGCTCAGCCACTCGACGAACGTTTGGGCCTCCTCGCGATGTTGTGCATCCCGCAACACGGCCGCGTAGTATACCAGCGGCTCGGGATGATACGTCTTGCCCGCAATGGTCACGCTCGCCTGAGCATACTGCAGCCGTCGCTCGGTGGCCCCGAGATTGATGGTCTCCGGCAAGCTGATATATGGCAAGTTGAACGGCTGCGGCTGGATCTTATACGCCGAGGCGGCGTCGAGCTCGCCGCTTTGCAGCCGCGCTTGAACGGTGGGTTCGGTGAAAATCTGGGTCGCATTGAGCGTGGGGCCTAAAATGCGCTGGACCAGATCCGACTGCCGGTACAATTGCGCAGCGAGCTGCATTGTGAAGATAATGTTCCGGCCCTGCGGATCGGTGAGTGGATCCGTTCGACCGAAGCGGATACCGGGCTGTTCGAGCACTTGCCACCATGCCGGCGCCCCGCGTTTTCCGGCATTTGCCAACTGCGCGGCAAAGCGCCCTTTCGGACTGTACGCGATCACCATCTCAGTACGGGCAATCGGGCGCCCGGTCACGGCCTGTCCGGCCGCCAGCACCGCCTCCATCGGTCCGGGTGTCACCGCGATGAAAACGTCGGGCCGAATGCTGCCGGCGACGATGAGCTGCGCCAACCCGCTGGCTCCCTGAGCGCGTCCTTGAAGGGCAAGATTCAGCCGCTGCACCACGGCATCTTTGATCGCGCCCTCCATGATCGAGGCCATCGAACCGGCATATGCCACCTCGAGCGGTGTCGGTTCGCTGCCCAGCGCGTCGGCGCGCAGGCGTAGGCCGCACAACATGCCGGCCAGCACAGCGAGAGCGAGTCTCAAAAGATGACGACGCGGCTGATTCGTCATGAAAGTTCCTCGCCGATCTGGTTGGTATCGTAAGGTCCGAGCGCCTCGAGATCATGGCGGTAGCTCGCCGTTCGCAACGTCTCGATCGTCGCCGCGACGCCCGCATGCTGCAAAGCAGTCCTTGGCATTACCAGTGTGCAACACTCGCGGCGCAACGGCAGAAAACCCAAGCCAAAGATCCGAGCCGCACTGGCGATGCCGACGGCGACGTCGACGAAGCCGTGAGCGATGGCGCGGCTCACGTCGAGGTGGCCCGACAGTTCGTGCTCGTAGCCGGGCACTTTTTGTGGGTCGACATGGAGCCGGCACAGCTCGGCGTCGAGCAGCTCGCGCGCGCCCGAACCGACCGGGCGGTTCACGAACCGCACGCCGCGCCGCAGAAGATCCCGCGCACCGCGGAAGCTGAGCGGATTGCCGGCTCCGAACAGCCAGCCTTCTTCAAACGCTGCGAATTGGAGCTGCACGGTCTTACCCAGGGTAGTCCGCTTACCCAACCGGCGAGCGAGACGATCGGGGGAAGCGTCCGGTCCATGCACGGCGGCGATGTGCGCCTGACCGTTGCGCAGAGCCGCAATCGCATCACGATTGCTGGCAGGAAACCAAAAGCCGTGCACATCCTTGGATGTGGCCGTCACGTACCGTGCCAGCAAGCCGAAGCCGACGTCGCAGCCGGTGAGAAATACGGTTCGTTCCAGCGACGGACCCGTTCCGAGCGCTCGCAGCTGCGCGCGCGCATCAGTCGCGCTCGACACGATCGCCGGCGCGCACTCACCGATGTGCATTGCTCCAAGGCGGCGAACCGCTATATGCCCGCCGATCGCAGCGACAGCGACGCGTTGGCCGCGTGCCAAGGTCGCGTCCGTGGTCGCGACCTCGAGCGACGCTTCGCTCTCACCGCCGAACAGACGCTCGACTGAAGTGTCGAGGGCGCGCGCCATGGCCAAGCCGACCGCGACGCTGGGTTGGGTGCGCCCGCTTTCGATCGCACCAATAGCCTGGCGGCTAACCCCGGCCGACTGCGCCAGCGCGCGCTGAGTCATGCCGAGCCGCCGGCGACCGGCGACAATCCGTGAAGCAACCAGAGACGTCATAATGACGTGTTTAGTTTCCTTCCCTCCTGCGCCAGCCCTGCGAACCGCTCCCGGGGCCGCACTGCCAATCGGTAACCAACCCGCCCTGCAGCCGCCACGGCCCCTTTGCCCTCTCACATGCGCCAAGCAGTAAAGGTCAGCTCATGCTCGCGCCATATCACTCCGTCGATGAAGTTTCGTATCGTCGCCGTCGGACGCGTTCGCGAAGGCTATATCGCTGCCGGCCTCGATGATTTCCGGAAGCGGTTACGGCGCTATGTGACACTCGAGGAAGTCGAGATCGAAGCGTCGCATGGCGGCGATCCCGACCGAGCCGTCGTCGAAGAAGGCGAACGCATCCTGAAGACGGTCGCATCGGAGGAAACGGTCTGGCTGCTGGAACGCAGCGGTACGCCGCTCGACAGTATCGAGCTCGCCAACCGCGTCGCAAAAAATGCCGCCGCCGGCGTTCGGCAGATGACCTTCGTCGTCGCGGGCGCCTACGGGGCGAGCGCTGCGGTTCAGTCACGGGCCGCGGTGTTGTGGTCGCTCTCGAAGCTAACCTTTTTGCACGAATGGACTCGCCTAATCGTCATCGAGCAGCTCTATCGGGCGATGAAGATCACCCGCAACGAGCCCTATCATAAGTGAAAGACACTCCGGTCCAGAATACCGAACTATCGCACTGTTGATGCGGTCGAATCGCGCAAGTGGCTTGACATGTGCGAAAGCGAGTGCTTACACAAGCAAACACCTACAAAGGGGACTGGGCACTGCAGGCTGTGTTGAAAGCGCTCGCCGAACCGCGCCGCGTCGCGATCCTTAAGCTGCTCGCCGGACGGGAGATGCGTGCCGGAGATATCGCCAAGCGATTCGACACCACACGCCCCGCCATCTCCGAACACCTTCGCGTCTTAGTGGAGGCGCGTCTGCTCATATTACGGCGCGAAGGGACGCGGCGGATCTACGCCGTTCGTAAGGAGACTTTCATCGAGCTCCAGTGGTTTCTGGATCAGTTCTGGGACGACCGAATCACGCGCCTGAAGGCCGTTGCCGAACGCCAGGCGCGCCGTCGCGCCCGCGGCCGGCGGTGACATGATCGAGAAAGACAACTATGTCGATGCGCCGCCGCACGTCGTCTACGCCTTCCTCACCGAGCCCGCGAAAATGATGGAATGGATCGGGATTGAGGTCGAGATAGATCCTCGCCCCGGCGGAATCTTTCGCGTCGTCCCAAATCACGTCGATGTCATCCGCGGAACGGTTATCGAAGCCGTTCCCTATTCCAAGGTATCGTTTACCTGGGACTTTGAGGGCGAGGGCCACGCCGTCCAGCAGGTTCGACGGTCGTTGAGATCACGCTGGAGCGCAAGGCGCGGGTACACGTTTGCGACTAACGCAGGACTCGCCCGACAATGAGCGCGAGGGCATCAGCGTGTTTTACAAGGACGACAACGGGGTCGTGTACCACACGTACTCGGCATTCGCACGCGGTATCGACATCGTGAGCGCCGCTTACAACTTCATCGATATGACGCCGAAAGGGCGCGACGAAGGTGACGTTCCGCAACGGTGGGTGCTTCCTCATGACGAATACCCATCTTGAGCGATACTGATCCCAGCCGTCGCTTGGCGCTCGCATAGTGGTCCGGGCCCCTCGGCGCCGGAACGTGTGGCGGCTATGCTGGGATGGACGGATCGCGTCTCCGGCTTCGTGGTTCGCGATGTAAAGTATCATGATGAAGGTGATGATGCTGCCGGTTTGGCACTGTCGATCGCGGTCCGCGGTAAGCCGTTGCCGTTGGCTACGTCTTCGGGTGGACGGTCCGCGCCGGGGCTGCGCTCGCACAACGCGAGCTCGACGGCGCGGGCCCCGCGCGCCTCTTGTCGGACGCGTTTCGCAAACTCATCGTTGCGGGTCGCTTGCGTTCGGTTATCGAGACTAGCGGCGGCCATCCGGCTTTCGAAACGGCTGGCAGCCCACGAATTGAGCCCCGCGCCGCCCATGGTGGACCGCGGTGTTCGACCCGGCCGGTGTATCGGTGGCCGATCGATGTTGCTCCCGGTCAGCGACTGCGCCAGTGCGTTGCGGAGATGGAACGGTCGACCGTGGGCGCGAACAGCCTCGTGATGACCGACACTGATGATCTTCGACGGGTGGCTGCTGCATTTTCGGCGGCGGCGGCTACGCTGGTCTCCGACGGGGATCTGCCGGCGATTGCGTTTTCGGCGCCGCGCAACGCCGACTTCGGAGATTTTGCTTCGAATATCGCCCTCGTGCTCGCGCGGCGCGCTCGACGTGCACCGCAAGTCTTGGCCCAGACGCTGATCGAACGGGTGTTCAGCAGCGATCCGTCGCTGCGTAGCGTCGTCATCGATGCAACGGCCGTCGCGGGGTTCGTCAACATTCGGATGGCGCCGGAGTTTTGGCAACGCGTCGTCGGCCAGATTCTGCACGAGGGATCCGCATTCGGCCGCGGGGCTGCGACCGGCTGTCATATCTCGCTCGAGTTCGGCAGTGCAAATCCCACCGGGCCGCTCGTCGTCGTGCAAGGGCGCTCGCTGGCGATCGGCGCTACGTTAACCAACGCGATGCGGTTCGTCGGCCACCAGGTTACCGCCGAGTGGATTATCAATGATGCCGGCAACCAGTTCGAAGGCCTGGGCCGCTCGCTCTACGCGCGTTACCGCCAACTCGCCGACCCGGCCTATCCGTTTCCGGCCGATGGATATCCCGGCGACTATCTGATCGCAATCGCACAAACGATTCGAGAGCGCGATGGCGACCGTTGGGATGACGACGATGAAGCAATGTGGTTGCCGCATTTCAGTGCCGTCGGACGCGACACGCTCGTTGCCCAGCAACGCGCAACGTGCTCGCGCTACGGTATCGAATACGACAATTGGCAGAGCGAGAAGGTGCTGCATGAGGCGGGCCAAGTTAGCGCGGCCCTGGCCGCCCTGGGCGAAAAGGGTCTGACCTATGAAAAAGATCGTGCGGTGTGGCTCCGCTCGACGCAGTTCGGGGACGACCAAGATCGCGTGCTGATACGCAGCGATAGCCGGCCCACGTACGTTGCCAGCGACGCCGCATATCAATACGATAAGCTCCAGCGCGGCGCCGACTCCATGATTTTAATATTGGGTCCGGATCATCACGGTTACATTAAACGGCTCGAGACCCTCGCCGCCGCGTTTGGAAAGCCCGGGTCGCTAGAAGTGATCATTGCCCAGCAGATGACCTTACAAGCTGGCACCGAGCTCATTTCGATGAGCAAACGCGCAGGTCACATCATCACGCTCGACGACATCCTAGACGAAGTGGGCGTCGACGCGACTCGTTTCTTCTTCGTGCTCGCCAGCCCCGATTCGCCAATGACGTTCGATCTGTCGCTCGCCAAAGAACAATCGAACGAAAATCCCGTGTACTACGTGCAGTACGGCCATGCCCGCATTGCATCCATCGAGCGCAAGGCCGGGCCCGATTTGCTGGCGGCGGCCGAGAGCGGGGCTTCACTCGAACGGCTCAATGATGCGGCCGAACTCGCGCTGGCCCGCAAACTTGCGGAATTCCCGTCGGTCGTACGCTCGGTCGCCGATCACCGTGCGCCGCAACATCTCGCGCGGTTCGCGCGCGAGGTGGCCGGCGAGTTCCATCAGTTCTACACGAGGTGTATGGTACTCAGCGACGACCGCGCGTTAACGGTGGCGCGGCTCGGACTCGCGCACGCCACCAGGCTCGTGCTGGCAAACAGCTTGCAGCTCCTAGGCGTTTCGGCTCCAGAAGCGATGTAGACCATCCTCCGATCGCAGCGTAGACTATCGATCCGACCGAACCGGTTCAGTGGCCGTCGGAAGCTCCGCCGGCATTGGAGCCGTTGGCGACTGGGTCGGACCCCGGTAGAATTTCCAAGCCACGTTACCCAACGCCGCCGCCGGGATTCCCAACAATAGTCCCGGTAAACCGAACAATTCGCCACCCGCGAACACCGCAAACATCACGACAATTGGCGAGATGCCAACGCGATCCGACATGATCTTTGGAACCAGCACTCCATCGGCAACGCGGGCGACGACAAACACGATGATCGTCACCCAAATCATCGTTCGGGTCCCCTGGGGCGCGGCCAAGATCAAGGCCACCACGTGGATGACCAGCATCCCAAAAAATGGAACGGCATACGCGACCGCGCTTAGGATTCCGAGCAGCAGCGCAAACTTAAATCCAACGAATACGGCAAATGCGAAAATCAGTGCGCCCACAATCGCACACAGCGCCGTCTGACCGGCGATGAAACCGCTGAAGACATCGGCTAGTTCGGAGCCGAGGGCGCGAGCCGTCGCCCGGCGGGGTTCCGGGATCAAGCCGTACAGCGAGCCGGCGATCGTTTCGCCCCGCAGCAAGAAAAATGCCGAAAGAATCAAGGCTGAAATCGCGACGACGGCCGCGGTGACCGTATTGATCAGAACGTCGGTCAGCGAATTGACCGTCGCGCTGACCAGGGTCGAAATCCGTTCGGTCAGGAATACTTTGATGTCGGTCGACCCCTTCGGCAGAGCGGTCGGACCGAACCGCGTTCGAACCGAGTCCTGCAGGCCATCGATCCAGCGGTCGAATCCAATCAAGTATTCCGGAACCGAGCCGGCGACGATCTCGATCTCCTGCACGGTCGCCGGAACCACCAAAAAGACGATCGCGACCAGCGACCCGATCAGCCCGAGGTAAACGACGAGCAAGGCGACATGCCGATGCACGTAGCGCTCGAGCCACAACACGATCGGATGCACGCCAAACGCGATGAATGCCGCGATGACGAAGATCGTCAGGGTGCGCGGGATGCGCGATGCGAACCACAAGACCGCCAGGGCAACCAGCGCGGCAAGCCCCCACGGCACAATCCGCCGCCGGACTTCTCGCGATATTAAAGCGGTTTGCACAGCAATCGACGTTCCGAAACAAAGCCGGCTTGGGCGTAGAGTTCGCGGGCGCCGACATTGTCTTCGGTTACCATCATTGAAAGATGCGGCAAGCCGCGCTCACGGGCCTCAGCCTCGGCGGCCGCCAGCAAGCGCTTCGCGACCCCGCGCCGGCGCGCTTCGGGTTCGACCGCCATGTAGGCGATGAAGCCTTGTGGCAGGCCCGTTACCTCGTCGGGAATTCGGTCCAGAAGAATGAGGAATCCAAGGCGTCGCAGTTCGGTTTCGGCGATGAAGATCGTGGGCGCCTGATCGAATGCGAACTCGATCAGCCGTTCGTAGCTCGATTCGAGCAGGCCCTCGGGCGCGGACCGCACGGCCGACGCGCTGGCGGCGACCGTCCGCAACCCCAACTCTCGAATGAACTGGCGATCGCGTTCGCCACCCAATCGAATCGTCAGTGTGAGATTCATGCAATACGTCCCGGCAGCGCCCGCCACTGCGCGACCAGCGGGTCGAGAGCCGCGATGAACGCGGCATTCTGTTCCGGCGTGCCAATCGACACCCGCAGGTGACCGGGAAGCCCAAGTCCATCGCCCGACCGCACGATGATCCCCCGTTCCAGGAGCGCCTCGTACGCTCGATCGGCGCCGGTTGGCACGGCGACCGTCACAAAGTTTGCCGCTGTCTGGAACGCGGGGAGGCCTAGTCGGGCAAACTCCCGATAGAGATAGCCTTTGCCGGTTTCATTGACCGCCCGGCTGCGCGCTAAGAACTCGGCGTCGCCGAGCGCTGCAAGTACAGCGACCATCGCTGGCCGCGCGACGTTAAACGGCACCCGCACGCGATCCATCCAAGTAATGACCTCGGGTGAGGAGTAGCCGTAGCCGAAACGAATCGAGGCCAGCCCAAAGATCTTCGAAGCCGTACGCAACACCAGCGTCTGCGGCCGCCGCGCTAGCAGCTCCACTGCGTCGCAGGCACCTTCGTTCATGTATTCCCGGTAGGCTTGGTCGACGACCAGCAAAACGCCATCGGGGAGGGCGGCGGCAAAATCGTGGAGTGCATCGCGCTCCACCCGCGTACCGGTCGGATTGTTCGGATCGCACACGAACACCATCTTCGTTCGCGCGGTGACGGCGGCCAGCATCCCGTCGAGATCGTGCACGCCGTCGCGCAACGGAATCTCGACCGGCTGGGCTCCAGCGATCTGGGCATCCTTTCGGAACAGCCCGAACGTCGGCTGCGCCATGACAACTTCCTCGCCCGGATCGACGAAGGCCAAGAACGCAATCGCGATCAGCTCGTTGCTACCGTGGCCGCAGATAACATGGTCAGCCGATAAGCCATACGGTTGCGCCAGGCGCTCGCGAAGTGCCCGATAACCGTCTTCGACATATTCGTTGTATTCAGGGACGGTCTGCAGCGCGGCCAGCGCTTTCGGCGATGTGCCCAGCGGATTTTCATTTTGCGAAAGTTTGACCGGCCGGTCGATGCCGAAGCGCCGCTTCACCTCGTCGACCGATGTCCCCGAGCGATACGGGACGAAATCGACCAGCGCACGCCGCACCAGGCCGTCGGCGCTGCTCATGTTCGTACGAACCGCGAGCCCGGGTCGCTGATCGGTTCGCCGGCCGCGCATAGCGGGCAGTGCGGCGGATCGTGTGAAGCGAGCGGCAGTTCGAGCAAGACGATCGTCGGATATCCGAAGTCAATGGGCGCGCGCCGAACGACGACCCCGATGGCCACCACCACCGCCCCGCGTGCCAAAACGACGTCGATCACTTCACGAACCGAACCGCCAGTGGTTACCACGTCTTCGACCACCAGCACCCGGTCGGCCGGCTCAAGCGAAAAGTTGCGCCGGAGCACGGCGACTCCGGCCTCTTTTTCGACGAAAATGGCTTTGGTACCGAGTTGCCGCGCGACTTCGTAGCCCAAAATGATGCCACCGACCGCCGCGCTGACCACGACCGTCGGCGAAAACTCGCGCGCTGCGCCGGCGAGCGCGCTGGCGACAGACTCCACCAGCTTCGGATCCTCGAGGATCCGAAATTTCTGGATGAAGCGCGCGCTGTGGCGCCCCGACGACAACCGGAAGTGACCGCCCAGCAGTGCGTCGCGTTGCACGAGTTGTCGTTCGAGTGCTTCAGAGTCCAGCAGCGGCCTCCATCTCGGCCAAGATCGCGCGGGCAGCGGCGAGCGGATCGGATGCCTGGGTGATCGGCCGGCCTACAACCAGGTAATCGGCACCGGCGGCGACCGCCTGCGCTGGCGAGGCGACGCGCTGTTGATCGCCATGTGCTTCCCCCGCCGGCCGGATGCCGGGACAGAGCGCCGCGAATTCGGCGCCGAAGAACGATTTGAGATCGCGCACTTCGTGCGGACTGCAGACGACGCCACCGCAGCGTGCGTCGCGCGCCAGGGCCGCCAACCGAATCGCGTTTTCGCCCGGGCCGCCTTCGAGCCCCAGCTCGCGCAGATCTTCCGGCCCGATGCTGGTCAGAATCGTGACCGCGAACACCGCCGGCGGTCCGATGCTGAGTTCGTCGGCTCGCTCCTGCGCCGCTTCGACGGCCGCTTGCATCATCTCACCGCCGCCGAGCGCGTGGACAGTGATCATCCGACAACCGGGTCGAACCAGTGCCCGCACGCCCGCTGCAACCGTCCGCGGAATGTCGTGCAGCTTCGCATCGATCAGGTAGGCGACGCCGAGGGTCTCCAAGCGGGCCAGAATCGCCTCGCCGTACCCGTAGAGCGATTCGTTGCCGATCTTGAAGATAACATCGAGCGCTCTCAAGCGCAGCGCAAGATCAGCCGCCGCCTCGGCGTTGGCGACGTCTAGCGCCACAATTAACTTGGCCTGCGTTGCGATCATCGCTCGCCTAAGAATTTCGGGTTGGCCGCACCGACGATCTCACTCAGGCTCGCAAGTTTGCGAGCCACCAAATACTCACGCACGCCGTCGGTGACGCGGAGCGGAGCACGCGGGTCGGTGAAGTTGCCGGTTCCGATTGAGATGCACCGTGCCCCGGCCAGAAAGAACTCGAGCGCGTCGCGCGCCGTTTCGATTCCGCCCTGACCGATGATCGGAATGCGGACGGCTTGGGCGACCTCATACACCGCCAGCACAGCAATCGGCCGGATGGCCGGACCCGAAAGGCCGCCGCTCGCATTGCCAAGCCATGGTTCGGCGCGATCGACGTCGATCGCCATCCCGCGCACGGTGTTGATGACTGCCAGCGCATCGGCCCCAGCCGCCTCGACTTCCCGTGCGACCGCCGCGATGTCAGTGACATTGGGCGATAGCTTGACGATGAGCGTCTTATTGGTCGCGGCCCGGGCGACGCGAGTCGCAGCCGCGGCCAGCTGCAGATCGCAAGCGAACGTCTCGCCCTCGGAGCCGACGTTCGGACACGAGATATTGAGTTCAATGGCATCGATCTCGGTGCGTGCCGCCAGTCTTTCAGTAACATACGCGTAGTCATCGACCGAGAAGCCGGCGACACTGCCGATCACCGCGCACGGCCGGTCGGAAAATTTCGCCACGTCGTGAGCCAAATACGAGTCGATGCCGGGATTTTGCAGACCGATAGCGTTGAGCAGGCCGCTGGGTGTTGACGCCAGCCGAGCTGGAGCGTTCCCGAGGCGCGGAAAGCGCGTTACACTTTTGAGGACGACACCGCCAATTTGCGCGAGATCGACGAACGGTGCGTACTCCTCGCCTGAACCGTAGCAGCCGCTCCCCATCAGCGTAGGCGCGCGCAACTGGAGCCGGCCGATCGTCGTGGCGAGACTCGGCGCGACCGGCTGGGTGGTCACCATCGCAAATCGTGAGCCCAAAAGACCGGCCCTTCCTTACAAACGCGCGCGTGAACGTAGTCGCGCCCTTCACCCGCCACCGGCGGCGGAAATGGCGGCGCCTGGGTACTGCGACGATCGAGCGCGACGACGCAGCCCCAGCATGCGCCGACGCCGCAAGCAAATTGCTCCTCGAGGGCGAGTTGAGCCGGAACGGCATGACGGCTCGCAACTGCGGCGGCGGCGCGCAACATCGGCGACGGGCCGCAGGCAATCAGCGCGGAGTGAGCGGCTATCGTGCCCGCGAGAACGCCGGTGATGTAGCCGTGATAACCGCGTGATCCGTCGTCGGTGGCAACCGTCGTCTCACAGCCCACCTGTTCGAAGAATTCGAGATCGACCAGCGACTGCGCGGTCCGCGCACCGTAATAGAGGTGAACCCGCGCGCCGCGCTCGCGCAGAGCACGCGCCGACATCAGAACCGATGCCACGCCAACGCCACCGGCAACGATCGCGACATTGTCGCCGAGGGCGTCGTGATCGAACCCGTTGCCGAGCGGTCCCAACACGTCGAGGCTTGCGCCGACGGCCAGATTCGACAGTTCGCGCGTTCGCGGCCCGACGACGATGACCATGAATGAGACGCCCTCACCGTGGACGCTGTAGATTCCCAGAGCGGTGCCCGGAAGTTGGCCGCCGGGCGGAATCGCGAGCACGAACTGCCCACCAGTGGCGAGCGAAGCGAGCTCCGGAGCATGCAGTTCGAGGACGACGATGCCCGGCGCCGGTTCGCGCCGACCAATCACCGTCGTCGCGTGCACCGTTGGGTCCGGCGGCAGCAGGAGCATGAGTTCAAAAGTTCTCGCCGAGGACATCAAGGTCCGCCCGGGCGCAGACTCGGCCCGCTCGGCGTGCACGCGTTCTCACGCATGGCGAAATCGCACAGCGGAGCCCCGGGGACTGCAAGATCTCAGTGATACGAAAACTTGCTCAGCAAACGTTACTATACATTTTGGGTTGCATGCGACCATACACGCGTTTTCATCTTTGTCGGTGCGACTTTCGTTGGTTGCCTCGCCTACATGAAAGACGCATGGGAGCCAAGCGCACAAATGGAGCTCAAAGTTAACGAAGCCTTGCCCATATACCCATGACTTGCGGTGGTCGCTGGCCCTTAATAAGGATACCGCTACTCTAGCGGATGAAAAGGATGGCCCGCCATGAATGGAGTTTTGACATTCAGCTCACTCGTCGAAGCGCTTCGTGCCGGCTTTGAGCCGTTCGATCGGAACGGCGATGGGTACCTCGTTCGGACTCAAACCGCGCGCGGCTGGGCGATCGCCCTGGTCCCGGTTCAGCGTCCCTCCGGCGGGCGCAGTTCTTCATATTCACCACTCGGCCGGTAAGTGTAGCTGCTTTCCCCACTCGGCTGCGCGGCACTTGACTGGGCGTTTGACTCCGCCGGAGTCGGCGGAACAATCTGGCGCGTCAGCGTCGCACCGGCGAGCAATGCCATACCAATCTGCGCGATGCCGACAAACAGCGGAATGAAGCCGAATAAGAGCCAGGGCCCAGGATGCCACGTCGTGATCGCAATGCCGTTGCCGAATGGATCGAACCCGACCGTACGATGACCAAATCCCAGGGTCGACATTCCGACCAATATTGCGGCGCCGACCGCGGTGATCACGATGCCCTTACGCAGTGCGCGGTGCGGAGATTCCCCATCAATCATTGAGACGACCGGCCTGGATGTGGGTACCCTCGCGCCCGCCCACTGATTGCCGTGAACCGGCGTGAGTCCGGCTCGGATCATCTCAATCCGCTCGCGATGCGCATAGTGCCGCGCAAGCATCCATGCAAGCATCGGCAGCCCGAAGATGCAGAAAATTGCCAGCAGCGGAACGAGCACTTCAGGATCGCTGAGCCCAAACATCGGCAGCACCCGCGTACCTAAATTCGCGGGCCCCCACCCGGAAACGTCGAGCGCGGCTCGTACCCGACCACCTGGCGCGGAAAGCACGCCGGCTCGCGCGGCACTCGCGCGCTCGGAATCGAACGACGAAGGATCATCACGGCCCACTCCTGCACCGGCTCGGCCGCGTGCCCCCATAATACGCCCCACCATGCCGGATGTTTCGCCCCGCCCCGCGCGGCCTCAGACGAGCAGCTCGATGACCCAACGGCCCAACTCCCATTTGAACCGAAACTTGCGAGCGTCCGCCGACGTACTTGAACTGTGGCCACTGCAACACTTTCGTTCGGAGGTGTCCTCGCGCCACCGAAAACGCGGCTGTCGACGGCTGGGCGAGTCGACTCGTTCGGAGACCCGGCGCTGGTCGCCGCGGCCTTGGAAGGCCGCTCGGATGCGTTCGGGACGCTGGTCGAGCGCTACGATCGCGCCGTCTTCACTCTCGCCCTGCGGACACTTCGCGACCACGAAGAAGCCAAGGACGCGACCCAGGAAACCTTCTTCAAAGCTTTTCGGAGCCTGCGGACGTTCCGGCCGGGAGCCAAATTCTCGACCTGGCTCTTTTCGATTGCCTACCATGCCTGTTGCGACCGGCTCGCGGGCCGAAAACGGTATACAGACGGGGAGTTTGTGGACCGGGCCGATCCCGCGCCCGGGCCAGAGCAGCTCGCCGTACACAACGACGAGGCCCGGACGCTGCGCGCGGCGATCGACGCCTTGCCGGAAAAGTACCGGATTGCCATCACCCTCTACCACCTCCAAGGCCGTCAATACGACGAGATCGCCGAGGTGCTGGGGCTGCCGATGGGGACCGTGAAAACCCACCTCTTTCGTGCCAAGGAGATGCTACGCAAGGTGCTGGCGAATTCGAATCCCGGCAGCTTGTGCGGCGCCGGAGACTGTTGATGGAACCGCTGGACGACTTAGACCGCGCCCTATTCGCGCTTCCGCTGGAGGAGCCGCCGCCAAGCCTGCGAGCGACGATTCTGGCAGCGACCGTGGCTGCTCGAAGCTCCGTGCTGCGTCCTTGGGAAATCGTCGGCGTCGGGGTTGCCTTTGCGGTCTTGGCCTGGCTCGGAATCGCCGTCGTCAGCAGCGGCGGAGGCGCGCTGGTTACGTCGTGGGTCGGAGTCCTTGAACGAGCGATGAACGATGCGACGCTGCTGTACTGGCTTGCCGCCGGCGCCGCAACGGCGCTGTGGCTGTCGTTCTTGACGCTCGCGCCGGCGAACGCGAAGCTGACGGTGCAGCGATGAGGGAAACCGCCGTCAAGCCGTTCCGCATTCTCGTCGTCGAAGACGAAGCGCCGATCACTCGCGTGCTGAGGTTGGAACTCGAGCACGAAGGTTACGTGGTGGACACCGCCGCCGACGGCCTATCGGGGCTGGAAAAGGCGCTGAAGGAACCGGATCTGGTGATTTTGGACTTGATGCTTCCCAAACTCGACGGGCTCGAAGTGTGCGCTCGGATTCGAGCCAAGAGCACGGTGCCGATCATCATGCTCACCGCGCGCGATCGGATCCCCGACCGAGTTGCGGGGCTCGATCGCGGCGCCGACGACTATCTGAGCAAACCGTTCGCCATCGAAGAACTGCTTGCGCGGGTGCGGGCGCGACTGCGCGAGCGCAATCCGGCATCCAACATGTTGAGCGTCAAGGACCTCGCGATGGATCGCGATCGTCACGAAGTCCAGCGGGCCGGTAAAGTCATCCCGCTCACCGCCAAAGAGTACGCCCTGCTCGAATATCTCCTGCTGCACCGCAACAAGGTCCATACGCGCGACGAACTCTTCAACGGCGTCTGGGGCAGCGATTTCTTGGGCGATTCAAACCTCATCGATGTGTATATCCGCTACTTGCGCGGCAAGATCGATGACGGATTCGAGGATAAGCTGATCGCGACAGTTCGAGGCGTCGGCTACACCCTGCGAGAGTGAAAATTCGCTCGCTGCGCTGGCGCATCGCGACGTGGTACGCGTTGCTCCTGATCGCAGTGATCACGGGAATCGGTTCGGTCTTGACCTTGGAATTGCGCGGGATCGTGCTCGATCAAGCGCGCGCCGGCGTCGACCGCGTCGGCAGCGACATTGCGCGGGTCGCCACCCAATCAGGCCCGCTGGGCGCCGTTGGCGAGGCGCTCCCGATGGACCAAGAGTTGGTGCTCCCGGGAAATCTCGAACACTGGTCCTCACCCAACACATTCATCGAAGTCGATAGTGCGCGCGGCTATCCGCTCGGAAAAACGTCGAACATGGGTGCCGCCACGTTTGGTTCTCAAGCCGCTCCCCCGGCCGGCGAGCCGGCCTACGCGACCGAAAATACGTCTCTCGGCGAGGTCCTCGTGCGAACCGAAAGGCTGCGCTTCGCCGGTGGAAATGAACTGGTCATCAAAGTTGGTGAACGGCTCGACATTTTTTACGCAACGTTGCAGCGGATGCGCGAATTGCTCACCGTGGTCGTCATTGCGGCCGGATTCGCAGTAGCGTTCGGGTCGATCGTAATTGCTGCGGGTGCTATCCGACCGATCCAGCAATTGACCAGCGCGATCGGCGAAATCCGGCCCGATCAGCTCAATCGCCGGATCGGCTGGGTGAAACGCGATGATGAGGTCGGGCTGCTCGCGATGACCTTCGATGCGATGCTGGCGCGTCTCGAATCGGCGTTTGCGCGCGAGCGGCAGTTCATCTCCGACGCTTCGCACGAACTCAAGACACCGCTCACGGTGATCCACGCAAACGCGCAGTTACTCGAGCGCTGGGGCGACCGCGACCCGGACGTCCGCCGCGAAAGTATCCGCGCGATCATCGAAGAGAGCGCCGCTCTCGGTCGCATGGTGGCCGGGATGTTGACGCTGGCGAAGGCCGAATCCGGCGACAACGTCACGCGCGAGGAAATTGCTCTGGCTGGGATTGTCGAGGAAGCCGTGCGCGCTTCGCGACCACGGGCGGTCGAAAAATCGATCGATTTGCAGTTGGAGACGAGCACCCAAACACCGCTGGTCCTCGGCAATGCCAATTTACTGCGTCAGTTGTTCGGCAACTTGATCGACAATGCAATCAAGTTTACCGAGCGAGGCGGCGTGGCGGTGCGGGTTGCCAGCGGCGATGGCGCGGCAACCGTCGCGGTCAGCGACACCGGCATTGGCATCGATGAGACGGTTCTGGAACGGGTTTTCGACCGATTCTTTCGGACCGACGAAGCCCGGGGAATCGAAGGAACCGGACTGGGACTGGCGATCGCCCGGAGCATCACCCGGATTCACGGCGGAACGATCGAAGCTGGGCCGGCGCCGGGCGGCGGCTCAGTCTTCACGGTAACCTTACCGCTTTTTGGGACCGGTTCATCTTGGACTCATGACAGAAAGGCAATTGAGCGGGTATCGTAAGAACGGATGAATCCGCGACGCCTGGGCCTGTGGGCGCTCCAAGTCGCGCTCACGCTGGCGGCGTGGAATTGCGCGAGCGCAGCCGTGTGCGCCGAGACCCTAGACGGCGTCGAGGCCCCGTTGATCCGGGTCAACATCAAGCAGGGCAACGTCACGATCCGTACCTGGGATAAGCCCAGCGTCCAGTTCGAGGCCGACCCTGAGATCACGACGCGGCGCTTTACGGCGAATATCGGCCAAATGGCGGCGCCCGTTCCGATCCTCGAAGGGCGGATCCCAGGCCCGCACGGGCAGATCATCCTACCTGGCGAGTCGTTCGTCATTTCGACACTCCCGCCGGGCCCGCGCGAGATCGTCACCTTCAACGGCGAACAGGGCAATCTTAGTGTCACTATTCCCAATTCGACGGCGCTGGTAGTAGTCGTGGTCGTCAGAGGCAACGTGAGCCTGAGCGATTATCGCGGCGGAACATTCGTAACGCGCGTGCGCAACGGTTCGACCGCGCTCTCCAACGTCGGTGGCGATGGATTCGTGCAGGTATTGCACGGACCGATCATCGCCGGCGATTCGAACTTTAATCGTTTACGGGCCCGGGGGGCGGTTGGCAATCTGGTTTTCGAACGCTGTCGGGTCCGGCAAATCGAAGCATCCAGCGTCGAGGGTTCGATCGTTTACGACGGCGGCTCATTTGAACCGGGACTAGCTCGCTTCGAGTCGATGTACGGCAACGTCGCGGTCGGGGTTTCCAGCGGCGCGCAACTCAGCGCGCGCAGCGCAAACGGTCGCGTCTTCACGATGTTCGATCGGCGGGCCCAAATCGAAAGCCGCCCCAACGACGCAACCGCACTCATTGAAGGCGGCGGGCCCCTCGTTACGGCGACGTCGGGTTCTGGAAGCGTGTTTCTCTACGACGGCTCGCTGCGCGGTCACCGCAGCGCGAACAGCGACTGGGGACCGGCGCAAGCGCTCTTGCAGCGGGCAACCGATCGCGCACACATCGAAGTCGTTCCAGTGCCGCCTCCGCCGCGACCGCCGCCCCACGACCAACCGCTGACGCGCCCGCCGAATCACGGACCGCCGCCGCATCGGCCGCCACCGCCGCACCACTGACGCCGCTAGTTCGGCGGGACTCAGGCCGATCCGATCGACAACTGCTGACCTTGTTGGGCCGGTGTCGCGTTAAAGCCGTACTTCGCGGTAACGGCGGCGGCGAGCGAAGCCGCCTGCGGCGGTTCGCCGTGGACGAGATACACCATCGGCTTGGTCGTGAAACCGCCGAACCAGCGTAACAGTTCGTCGCGATCCGCGTGCGCGGAAAAGCCGTCGATGTTCGTCACCGCCGCGTTCACATCGACGGAAACGCCCATGATGCGCACCGAGCGGGCGTGCGACATCAGCAGGTTACCGAGCGTTCCCGGCGCCTGGTAACCGACGAAACACACCGTGTCCGTGCCGCGTCCCAGGCGATTGCGCAAATGATGGAGCACCCGGCCGCCGGTGGCCATTCCGCTCGATGCGATGATGATGGCACCGCCCTTGATTTCGTTGAGCGCTTTGGACTCATCGGGCGAACCGACGGCGGTGACGTTTTGGGCACCCAAGCTTCGATCGGCGGTCCCGAAGCGCTGTCGGGGATCGAACCGCATGGCATCGCCGTGTCGCTCCATGATCGCGTCGGCCGCATTCGCCATCGGGCTGTCCACATAGATCGCTACCGACCCAATCGCGCCGGCACGCTGCAACTGACCGAGCGCGTACAGCAGCTCCTGCGTGCGGCCCACCGCAAAGGCCGGAATAACGGCGACGCCGCCGCGCTGCATCGCCGTCACGATCATCGTGCCGAGCTCAGTCTGCGGGTCGGACGGAGGATGCACGCGATCGCCGTACGTCGATTCACAGACGACGTAGTCGGCTTCCGCAATCACGCTCGGATCGTTCAGGAGGGGACGGCCATAACGGCCAAGGTCCCCGGTGAAGACGAGCTTGCGGTGCTCAAAAAAGACTTCGACGAGCGCCGATCCCAGGATGTGGCCGGCGTCGACGAGCCGGAACTGGATTCCGGCGATATCATCGCGCTTTTGATTGTAAGGTACGGGCCGAAATAATTGAACGACGGCGTCGACGTCGGCGCTGGCGTACAGCGGCGTCTTATGAAGATCGCGGTCAGGATGCTGTAGCGCCCGCCGCACTTCACCCTCCTGGAGATGAGCTGAATCGCGCAAGACCAGCTCGGCGATCTCGGCCGTCGCTTGCGTGGTGTAAATGGGCCCGCTGAAGCCCTGCTGCGTAAGTGCCGGCAGGTATCCACAATGATCGAGATGGGCGTGCGTCAACAATACGGCTGTCAGATGACGCGGATCGACCGGCGGTGGAGTCCAGTTGCGATCAGTCAGATCGCGCTGGCCTTGGTACAGCCCGCAATCGAGCAAAACGCGCGCACCGGCGTCGGTTTCGAGGAGGTGCTTGCTGCCGGTGACAACACCCGCAGCACCGATAAACGTGATCCGCGCCATATTTGGGTCTCCTTTGATCGCCGGTTAGAGCAAGAACTTGCGCATGACGGCGATATCGAGTTTGAACGTATGCTGCGGGAGGACGGCTTCGAGTCGGTAGCCGCAGGTCGTGAAGAACGCGCAGGCGGCACTGCGTTCGGCGAGTTCGAGCGTCATCTTGTGGCAGTTGTAGTAGTTGGCGATTTCTTCGGCTCGCTCGAGGAGCCGGCGGCCGATGCCCGTCCGGCGCGAGGGCGCCGCGACACTGAGCGCTTCGATGTGCGCAAGCGAGGCGGCGATCCGGAGGCGCAGCGCTCCGACGACCTCACCCGCGCGCACGGCGGCAAATTCGTGCCGTTGTTCGTGCCAAATGACGGTGAAGTCGAAGCGCGTACGCAACGTCTCGCGTTCGTGCGCTTGCCAAAACGCCGCAGTGCGGTGCGCTTGTACGGTTTCGATCTCGATGCCGGGCGGATTTTCAGGCATCCGCAGCGGCAGCAATCTCGCTGCCGGCATCGAGAATAAAGCCATCCCGAGCGGCGTGGACGCGCAGGCCCAATTCGTCTTCGAGTTCGCGAGCGAGCCGTTCGGGTCGCTGCTCCAACATCCGGGTTCCGAAATGCGTGAGCACCGCCACTTTCGGCCTGATGCCGTTAATCACGGTGCGCGCTTGGTCGAAGGTGAGATGGTCGACGTCGAGCTGATCGCGGAAACGCAGCACGTTAATGATCAAAACGTCCGGTGCATGGGCGCGATAATCGTCGATCAGCTCCGGAAAAAATCGCGTGCACGGCAGGTACGAGAGCGTCATGCCGCTGGACTTGAAGTGCAGGCCATACGTCTGGACGGCATGGCGATGCGGCAGCGAGGTCCAGATCGCGACATCGTTCACCAGGTACGGCCCCGCCGACGGTTCCAGCATCACAGCATTGGCAGCAAATTTCGCGGCGTACGGAAAGATCACGGGCTCGCCCTCGTATGCATCGCGCGGCGCCAGCAGGATGCCGCGCCGCTGGAAACCGCCATGCGTCATCGCCTCGATCATGACGTTGACATCGCCCGCGTGGTCGAGATGCTTGTGTGAGAGCGCGATCGCATCCAGTTCGCCCGGCACGAGAGGCGGGACGGCCGACAGGGCCCGCACCAGTGCGCCGGGGCCTGGATCAAGATGAATCTGGGTTACCGCGCTTGCATCCGCGGAACCAGCAAAGCGCAGCCACATCCCGCCCGACGCGCGAATCTGGCGCGCGACGACGAAGCGCGCCCCACCGGTTCCCAAGAATTGAACGGTCGTGCTCACGCCGAGCGAACTTCGGACGCACCAGGCCAAACGCCTCGATGCCGGCGAACAAAAGCCGCCAGTTGGTGCCGGCGGCTTTGTTCGGGCGCTCGAAGCTAGGAGGACCTAGTTCTGGCTGACGCTCGCAGCGTTGCGTTGAAGTTCCTCGACCCGTTTGGCCGCGTCGTCGAACTGGGCATCGGTAACGCCTTTGATGTAGTTGACGTTTGAGATGCCGGTCTTGATCACGCCGCGCACCGCATGCGCCAGCGAATCTTGCACCTTCGCGTTGTGGGCAACCAGACTCTGAGCCAGTTCGACGTTCTTCTGGCCGCTCGTCTGCAGGGCATTGACCGTGAGCGAAACGAGTTGGTTCGCACGATCGAAGTTCTCGCGCACGGTCGTCTCGGCCGCACTTGAGTTATAAGGACGCGACGCGATCTCGTACGCCGATTTCAGATACTCCAGCCCGCGCTGGTTAGCCGACGAGAATGAGTCGACGAGCAGTGTGTACGCTTGGCTCGACAGTTCAAAATAGCTAGCAGTGGTCTCGGTGGTTTGGTTTTGCACTTCTTCACTCCTCAGTAGAGATGGCCGCGACGGTGTTGTGACCTCACTGCCCCTTTGGGCGGTCGTCTTTCGTCCACGTGCCGGTATAGAGGCTGAAGAACGCATCGAGGTTCGCGCGATATTGCTCGAGAGCCGTGCTCCACATCTTGAGCGCGTCGTTGCCGGCGTCGGTCAGCGTGTAAATGCGCCGGGCCGGACCTTGTTCTTTAGGATCCCACCACGACGTGATGTACCCTTCGCGCTCAAGTTGGCGTAGCGCTCGATAGACGGTTCCCGGGTCCGAAACGACCGCAAAGTTTTCGCGCAGTTCCTTCATGATCTCGTACCCGTGCAGGTTAAGATCTTTGAGCATTACCAACAGCCAGGCCATTAGGTAATTCTTCGGAGTCCCACGCGGCGGCAGTCCGGCTTCGGTCTTGCCGTGTTCGCCCTCCAGTCGGTCGCCCGGAGGCGCCGGCAGTGGCTTGGGGTCTCGCACAACGTTCTTCATGCCTCTATATGCATTTTACACATATCTGCACTTTACGTCAACTGCCAACGCCATGTAGAGACCTCCCGGTCATGCTCAGCCTATGCTGTGGTCCTCATAAAATCCTATGATTCTCGGCATTTTAGGTCGCTAACTCAGTCCTACGACGCGGCGGGGCGGAGTCGGGACTGCAGCCCCGCTGAGTTCGGGGGAGCCGCCGGGCGAAACTTCGCTCACCAGACAAACCGCCTCGCCCTCGACCACGATCTCGCCTCGCTGATTGCGGCAGACGGTCGCGAGCCGCAGGATCGCCTTCTGCGCTTGGTAGCTGGTCACGGTGGCGGTCACTTCCAGGACATCCCCCAGGTACACCGGCTTGCGGAAAGCCAGATCCTGCTTGAGATAGATCGTGCCCGGGCCCGGGAACCGCGTCCCCAGCAGTGCCGAAATAAACGAGCCGGCCAGCATTCCGTGGGCAATCCGCTGCTTGAACCGGGTAGTCGCGGCGTACGCCTCGTCCAGGTGAACCGGATTGGCGTCACCGGTAATTTTGGCGTAGCCCTCGACGTCCTCGGCGTTCACGGCCCGGGTCATCGAATAGGACTGTCCTTCAACAAATTGAGGCCCCGGCCGAAGTTTTTGTGCCGGCCGAATTCCCGCGTTTCTCAAATAGAGTCGCTCCGTACTATGTGTATATCCTATCTATAGCCAAAAAGCCACCACTTGAAAAGGGGCCTTCCGGCCACCCGCAGGGGTAAACGGGTCGCGAAGCGGGCTGCCAGCTAAGCGAGCCTCCCAGTTTCTAAAGAGGAAGCTCCGGCTCAGCGACGGTGACCGTTCCGGAAACGAAATCGCGGTTAGTAGTTGTCGGGTGGCGTGGGCGGCTGCATCAGCTGCGCTCGGGACGCGCTGACCCGCAGCGCGGCGAACGGACGAGCCGGCTGGGTGAAATCGAAACAGTCCGCGAGATCGTCGGCGCGCTGATCGCTGGCTGACAGCGGAGCCAGGCTGAACGTTTTTTCGGTGAACTTCAGGATGCTCCCGAATTCGTGCTGCACGTGAGAAACGTAGCCGCGCTTAGCGTACGGCGAGACGACGAGCAACGGTACGCGGAACCCTAGACCCATCTGGTCGATTTGCGGCGGGACGACGTGATCGAACCAACCGCCCCAGTCATCCCAGACGATCAAGATCGCGGTGGAATTCCAGAACGGGCTCTGGCCGATCGCATTGACAATGCTGGCGACCCACTGCGGCCCGAGTGCCGAACGGTTATTGGCATGGTCGGAATTCTTCCCGGGCTTCTTTACGAAATCAGACGATCATTGCCATGCTCGGAAAGGCGCCGGCGATGATGCCGTCGGCCGGCCGGCCCAACCAGCGCTCGACGACGGTCGTGTACACGGCCCGAAAGTCAGTCGTAAATTTCAAGTCGCCGTTATCGAGATCGTCCAGTGAAGGATGCGCACCGTACAGACCGCCTTTGACACCGCCGCCGATCAAAAACATCGGGCCGGCTTCGCCGTGATCGGTTCCGCGACTCGCGTTCTCGGCAACGCGGCGGCCAAACTCCGAGAACGTCATCGTGACCACGCGGCCGTCGTTGCCGTGTTTGGCGAGATCATCGTAGAAGGCCGCGACCGAGTCGGCGAAGTCGCGCAGAAGCCGGTCTTGAGTGGGCTTCTGTGCGGCATGGGTGTCGAACGAACCGTGCTCGACGTAGATCACTCTTGTGCCGAGCCGGCTGCCGATCATCTGCGCCGCAAGCGCCAGACTGCGGCCCAGCGGCGTCGCCGGATACGCGGCATCGGTGGTGTAGCCGGCGATCAGCTTCGGCAATTCTTGCGAACCGCGCTGCGCGTGATCTTCGATCTCGGCGACGGTCGCCAGATAGGGCGAACGAAACGGTACCCGGCTGTCGGCGAGCAGCGAGCTAAACGCTGCGCGGGTTCCGGCGGTTCGATCGCTTGCGAGGCCATAACCGCGGACCTGGGAGATTGCCGGAACATCGACTTTGCGCGCCACCATCACTTCCGGCAATACGGGCGCGACAGCGACCGCGTTAAAGAGATTGGCCTTCGGAAGATTCGCCTCATCGAGGTACCGTCCGATCCAGCCCGTGTACTCGTACCGATCGGGCGCCGCCGTCTGCCAGATCTCCGTCGATCGGAAGTGTGAGTGATCGGGCTTCGGATAACCGGCGCCTTGCACGATCGCGACCTGACCGCGGTCGTAGAGACGTTTGAACGATTGGAGCGCGGGATTCAAACCGATCTGATTGTCGATCCGCAGGACGTCGTTCGGCGCGACCGCCAGCGACTGGCGATACCGGTAGTAGGACGGCATCCCGTGAGGTACGACGGTGTTGAGACCGTCGTTGCCGCCTTTGAAGTTGACGAGCACCAAGATGCGATTGTCAGCCGTCGGTGAAAAGCCGGTGCTCAGTGGCCCGGCGAGCGCCTTGCCGAAGATCGAGTCGGCATTGGATGCGACCGTCAGGCCGGAGATCGCGCCGAGTAAGAATCCCTTGCGTTTCATCATGTTCTCCAATGATTTAGTTCAACTGATAAGCCGGCATCGCCATGGTCAGATAGGCTGCGCCGCGAATGCGTTCTTCGTAATTCTCACCCGAGAGGCGGCCGCCGACCGTCTCGCTGCCATCGAGGTACGATTCGAGCCGCGTGAGCGCGGCCGGTGCGGCGTCACCTTGCAGAATCGTTGCAACCAACGAACGAGCGGTGTCTTTCGCGCTCGCCGACGGTGGCATCATCAGCGGGTTGCTCGCGTTCATCGTTCGCGCCGCCATGAGCGCGCTGGCAAAATTCTCGCGGGCGAGCACGGTTTGGGTGTTCAGCCACGACGCGCCGCCGTCCCAGCCCTTGACGCTCGGTGGCCGGAACAGCTGCTGTCCCATGCGTGCCATCGGCGCGACCGTCTCCATCGAAGCTTCGGCCAACCCAAAGAGTTTAAACGAACCGACGATAAATTCGGTCGGACTCTTAACCAGCGCTCGGTACGCGCGGTCGGAATAGAACACATTGCTTCGAAACAGGGTCGATAGGACCGGCTGCAGGTTGAAGTCGTGCCGCTTGATGAGCACCGCGAGCGCGTCAACGAGTTCCGGTTCGGGATCGTTGTAGACGAAAAAGTTCAGCAACTTGCGCGCGAACCAGCGCGGCGCGGCCGGTTGGTCGAAAATGATGGCCACGATGTCGCCGCCGTCGAAATTGCCTGAGCGGCCGAGGAAGTTCTTGCGGCCGTCGTCATGCTGGCGCGCGTTCTCGAAGAATCCGCCGCCCCGGCGTACGGTCCAGCCGGTGAACGCCCGGGCGCTTTCCCGGACGTCTTGCTCGGTGTAATTTCCGATCCCGAGCGTGAACAACTCCATGAGCTCGCGGGCATAGTTTTCGTTTGGGTGCGCCCGCTCGCTGCGAAAATTGTCCAGGTAACGCAGCATCGCCGGGTCTTTCGAGACGGCCAACGTGAGATCGCGGATGTTTCCCACGGCGTAGCTCCGGAACAGGTTGTTTTGTGCAAGCGCCATCTGGGGAGTGATCCCTTTACCGCCGACGGCCGAAGCGAAGTGTCCGTGCCAGAACAGCGTCATCTTCTCTTGCAGCGGCGCCCGGGTCGCCAGCATGCGTCCCAGCCACCAGGTTTGCATTTGCACGTAGGCGCGCCGCCGCGCCGCCGCGATCTGCATGCGCTGCTGTACCAGAACATCGTTGTCGGGTGCGACCGCTGGCTGGCTGTCCAGCCCCGCTGGCGGGAAACCAGCGGAGCCGGCTCGGTTTCGAAAACCGTCTGGCCGCGCGGCCGGCTGCATCGCGCTCACATCTGGGAGGTTATCGAGGCCGCTCGATAGCGCGTCCGTCGCCGGGAAGTGGACGAACCCGTCGACCGCCGCTGACATCGACAACCCAGCGATCTTCGCAACCTCGGCCGGCGAACCGCCAAACCCCGCGCGGCGCAACAAATGGGCGGCGAGACGTGGGTTCCAGGGTCCGGTAAATGGCCCCAGCGCGGCGCCAATTTCCAACGAGCCTGCCGGTCGAAAAGGAGCGGTTGCATTCATGTCTCGTACTCCGGTGCGCATTCGATTGCGTGCTACGATGATAACGACATCGTCGCGTGGTCCACTGCAACTCGGCCTGAATCTAACAGTTGGTTAAACTGCCTGGGCCATTTTTCTCACCGGCGCTTCATTTGAGGACCGAACGACCCCGGCCGGCCCGGTACGCCTAGGGCCGAAAGTCCCGGTGCCATCCCGGCCAATGATATTCGGCGCGCTCGCTCAGAAGTGAGAGACTGTTGCCATCAAGACACTTATTGCGACCCACTTTTCTTTATTTGGAGGCACCATTTTGCCACGCTCAGCTCGACATTCACTCGGAATGGCCTTGGTGGCGACGCTCATTCTCGCAGGATGCGGCGGCGGCGGCACCTCGTCCACCGTTACGCCGGCCACCCCAACCCCCGGGCCGACCGGCACCCCCGCCCCAACCGCCAGTCCGACTGGCAGCCCAGGACCCACGGCCAGCCCGACGGCCTCGCCGGCACCGACTGCGTCGCCCGCACCAACTGCGTCGCCCGCACCAACTGCCTCGCCGGCGCCAACCGCCTCGCCAGTCCCAACCGCATCGCCTACTCCAGTGGGCCAGGCACCGTTGAGCCAAAGCGGCGGAACCCTGACGATTCCGAGCGCGAATGCGTGCGGATTGACAGGGAATATCAATTATCCCCGTGGCATCACGTCGGACCCAATTCCGGCCGGCACGACGATTACGACTTCAGCCGGCACATCGACGCCACTCGGAGCCAAATCGTACACCGGGGCGCTGTGTTACCTGAACTTCGTGGTCAACTTCAATCCGCCGACCGGGCACCTGACCTTCGATACTAACGAACCCGCCAGCACACTTACGATGACGTCGCTGAGTCCCGGCACGACTTACTGCATCTACAACTACCGCGGTCTGGCGCCGGATAGTGCTGCTGCCCCCTTCATCGCCAGCGACCCCCTCCGACAATTCAGCGTCAAGTGGCCTGCCGAGGGCGACATCCAGAATAACATGAACACCGTGTTCGGCTTGGCGATCGTACCGGTCGCAACTGGCACAACTATCTGTTCCTAACTCCTCCCACCTGACCAATAAGACCATGCGAGGTCCCTTCCCCCGGGGAGGGACCTCGCGTTTTTCTCATGACCGATAGGCGGGTTGCGAGCGCGAAGAGTCCGGCACACAACAAGACAACGAGCGGTCCCTTCCCCGGGAGACCATCGCCTGTTTCTAACGACCGGAAGCGCGGATTGCAAGCGCGAAGCGCGTGGCAATGCAACTGCTCGAAAGCCACATCGATCGCTCGGCGGCAGATTTCCGGCGCAACGCCTCGGCAATGCGGAAGCTCGTCCTGGAATTGCGCGAGCGATTGGCGCGCGTCGCTGAAGGCGGTGGAGCACAGGCGATCGCGCGGCATCGTGGTCGGGGAAAGCTGACGGCGCGCGAACGAATCGACCGGCTCGCCGATCCGCTGACGCCGTTTCTCGAATTTTCGCCGCTGGCTGCCGACGGCATATATGAGGATGCGACGCCGGCCGCCGGAATCATCACCGGCATCGTCACCGTCGAAGGCCGGCTGTGCGCAATCGTCGCCAACGATGCCACCGTCAAAGGCGGCACCTACTACCCGCTGACCGTCAAAAAGCATCTGCGCGCGCAGGAGATCGCACAGCAAAACCAGCTAGCCTGCATTTATCTCGTCGACTCGGGCGGGGCGTTCTTGCCCCAGCAAGCCGAAGTTTTCCCCGATCGCGATCACTTCGGGCGTATCTTTTACAATCAGGCCCGGATGTCGAGCGAGCGCATTCCGCAGATTGCCGCGGTGATGGGCTCGTGCACAGCCGGCGGCGCGTACGTCCCGGCGATGTCCGACGAGACCGTGATCGTCAAGGGCAACGGCACGATTTTCTTGGGCGGGCCGCCGCTGGTGCAAGCTGCGACCGGCGAGATCGTCACGGCCGAAGACCTCGGCGGCGCCGACGTCCACACGCGGATCTCGGGCGTCGCCGATCACTTCGCGAACGACGACGAGCACGCGCTGGCGTTGGTGCGTTCCATCGTTGCCAACTTACCCGCGCCGCCGGGGGCGCCGGCTGAGCGCGCAGAACCGGTCGCGCCCAAACACGATCCAGGCGAGATCTACGGCGTCGTCTCGAGTGACACGCGCGTCGCCTTCGACGTCCACGAGATCATTGCGCGCATCGTCGACGGGTCGCTGTTTCATGAGTTCAAGCCGCGCTACGGATCGACCTTAGTGTGCGGCTTCGCTCGGATCGAAGGCTGGCCGGTCGGCATCTTGGCGAACAACGGAATTCTGTTCAGCGAAAGCGCGCTCAAAGGCGCGCATTTCATCGAACTGTGCACCCAGCGCGGAACGCCGCTGGTCTTCTTGCAAAACATCACTGGGTTCATGATCGGCCGCGAGTACGAGAATCGCGGTATCGCCAAAGACGGCGCGAAGCTGGTGACCGCGGTCGCCTGCGCCGAGGTCCCGAAGTTCACGGTCATCATCGGCGGCAGCTTCGGCGCCGGGAACTACGGGATGTGCGGCCGTGCGTACTCGCCGCGACAACTCTGGATGTGGCCGAGCGCGCGCATCTCCGTGATGGGCGGCGAACAGGCCGCGTCGACCCTGCTCACCGTGCGAATGGAAGCTGACAAGGGCAAAGGCCGCGCACCGTCGGCCGCGCAGCAGACGGCCTTCAAAGCCCCAATTCTCGAAAAATACGAACTCGAGGGCAGCCCGTACTATTCGAGTGCACGGCTCTGGGATGACGGCGTGATCGATCCGCTCGACACGCGGCGCGTCCTCGCGCTCGGGCTCCAAGCCGCTTCATACGCGCCGCAGCGCGCCACCCATTTTGGCGTTTTCCGGATGTGAGGGAACAATGGACGAACAACGGCAGCCCGACCAAAGGCGAAATGCCGCCGAGCGAGATGAACTGCTCACCGCGGTCAGCGATCAACTTCAAGCAATCCGCATCAGCCTCGGCCTCGAACTAGAGGAAGCGGCATTGCGCGCCCACGTTGACGTCGAGCGGCTGGCCGCCGCCGAGGCTGCGACCGCTCCGTTAGATGAGCGTGAGCTGCAATCGGTAGCCGATGCCTACGGCGTGGATGTCACCGCTTTTTTCGGCGGACGAACAACGCCGCTCGCCTACCTGTTCGGCGCCTAGAATCACCGCGGAACGCGCCACGCCTGCCTCCGACACCTACCGTTAGAGCCGGGGTGAGTTCCCAGGCTACTGAGATTTCGCTTCGTTTTCGTGATTCGCTCAGGTGTGACTTCGTTCTCTGACACGGCACTTCACGCCGCCCGTGAGTGAAAGAGATGCGCTGCGAGCGGCTATGACAGCGGGCCGAAACGGTGCCGCACAAAGCGGACCAGGAAGAACGCGACGAGCGCGGCGGCCAGCAGATACGGCAGGTAGGCGATCGCCAGCAACAGGCCGGCGATCACGCTCAACGTGAAGCCGCGCAGGCTTTGGGTCGCAGCGTGCCACGAACGAGCTACCAGGCTGCCGAAGCTCGGTTCGACCGAGCTGACCGGCTTTTGGTCCTCCAGCGCGACCGCGATCGTCGAATAGGCGACCCGGTGCTGGCTGGCGCTGAGCTGACCGTCGATGTGCTCGATCTCTTCACGCACCGAAGAAATCTCTTTGGCCACGTCGAGCACCTCACTGACCTTTCCCGAACGGTCCATGATCTTGAGCATCTCAGTTTCGGTTCGCCGCAGATTACGCAGCCGAGCTTGGAGATCGACGATCTTGTCGGTGGCATCTTCGGCGGCTACGGTGCGCGCTTTGACGCCGCCCATCCGTCCGAGCGCCTCGAGCGTCGCATCGAATCGATCTTTGGGGACGCTGATCGCCAGCTGCGCGGTGTGTCGAAGACCCGGTACGGTTGGCGCGATGTCCTGCAGCGATAGCAGGTCACCGAACTCCGTTCGAGCGAGCGCCGTGACCGACGCGATCGCGCGCGTCACGTCGGGCACGAGCAGGCTGATTTCGGCCGTCCGAATGAGCTGTCGCTCCCGAACGCGACTCTTAGCTTGCAACGCCGGCGCGGGTTGAGGAACTCCGAGCAGTATTTGTTCGCTTCTCGGCGCCAGCGCCTCAGTGGGCGCCCCGGCGTCGGAAGCGATCTTTCCCTTTTTGAGCTGATTGCCCGCAATGCCGCTGCCGGCAGGCTCCTTTGATGTCACGATTGACTTGTCCGCATTCGTAACCGCCCCGCCAGCGACGTCGCGAACCGGGTTCGGTTCGTTCAGCGAAAGCGCACTCGGTTGCGTGTGTTGCGCGACCGAACCGATGCCGAACAGGACCGCTACGGTCAACGAGGCGGCGATACCAACCTGTCCGGGCAGGGACATCGCGCGCCAAAACCCGGCCGCGCTCGACGCGTTGACCCGACTGCGGACCGGCTCGGCATCGATGCGGGCGAGCGTTCGCGCCCGCAGCAGCGGCGAAGGTTCAGCGCGTTCGGCGTCCAGGGCGCGCAACGAGGCATGCAATTTCCGCAACGCTTGCGCCTCGGCGGCACAGCGCTCGCAGCCGACCAGTTCGGTCTCGACGGCGCGCCGGTCGTTAGGCGATAGCGTGCCGTTCACATACCAGGGCAACAGATCGACGATCTTGGCGTGCGTCATGAAATCTCTCTTTGGAGGGTGGGCTGCGCCAGCAACTTGCGAAGCTGCGCTTTGGCGTGAAACATGCGCGTTTTAACGGTGCCGAGCGGACAATCCATGATCTGCGCGATCTCGCGCTGGCCGTAGCCGTGGACGAAGGCGAGCGCAATCACCGCCCGATGTTCGTACGACAAGCGCTCGAGCGCCGCAGCCAGTTCGGCACTCGACCAATCGGTCAGCACGGCCTCTCCAGGCCCCAGCCCCTCGTCGCCGAGATGCTGGGCGGCGCGCAGCTCGACAACGTTTGGACGCTTGCGACGCAGGTGATCGATCGCTTTGTGATGTGCGATGCCGAATATCCAGGTCGATGGTTTGCCGTCGCCGCGAAACCGCGCCGCCGATCGCCAGACGTCGAGCAGCACGTCGCTGGTCACTTCCTCGGCGGCGTGAGGATCGCTGACGAGTCCCAGAACATAGCGGTAGAGCGGTCGCTCGTAGGCCGCAAATAGCGCTTCGAATGCGTTACGGTCGCCCTGCGCGATTCGGGTGAGCAGCGCCGCGTCGGCGGTTGGGTCGGCGGCTAGGCGGTCCATCGTATCCCCTTTGTCGGAACAGCGCCTAGAAAGGTTCATTGTGACGCGCGGGACAACCGCGGCCAGAGTGACAACGGAGAACCCGCGCTTTTGGCGCGTCATCGCGGCGCGGGCGATCCGCAATGCGGCCTACGGGTCGCTGGCGGTCGTGTTCGGCGTCATCCTGGCGGGCCGGGGGCTCTCACCGGCATTCGTCGGTCTGCTCATCACCTTGGCGCTGGTTTCGGGGGCGGCTGCGACGGTCGCCACCGGTCCGGCCGTCGAGCGGGTCGGCCGGCGCGCGACGCTCGTCGGCGGAGCGCTGCTCATGACGCTCGCTGGTGCGCTGTTTGCCTTGAGCGTCCATCCAGCGTTACTGGTAGTTGCCGTTTTGCTCGGCACGATCAGCCCGGGCGGACAGGAAGTCGGCCCCTTCGGCGCACTCGAACAAGAAGCCATTGCGGATACGACGGGCCTGGCGACCCGCCGCTTCGCATGGTACAACGTGTTCGGTACGCTCGCGGCCGCAGTCGGGGCGCTCGCCGCAGCCGTCTTGCCAAGCGCGGCGATCGCGTGGGGTTATTCCGTCGCCGGCATCGCGCTGGCCACGATCTACGCCGGTTTTCCCGAGCGTTCGCTCGCGAGTGCCGTAACGCCAGCCGAGCAGGCCGCCGCGACCCCGCGCGCGCGGCGCGGTTTCGGCAACATCGAACGGCTGGCCAGCCTGTACGCGCTCGACGCGTTCGCCGGCGGGTTCGTCGTGCAGAGCTTTATCGCGTACTGGCTGTTCGTGCGCTTCGGCGTCGGCGCGACCGCCATCGGGACATTGTTCTTCGTGACCAACATCCTCAACGCGATCTCGTACCTCGTCGCTGCACGTTTAGCCGATCGCTTCGGGCTGCTCGCGACGATGGTCGGCTCGCACCTGCTGTCGAACCTCGCGCTGCTGGCCATTCCACTGATGCCGAGCTATCTACTCGCCGCCGCTGCGCTCGGCGTTCGCGCGGCGCTCTCGGCAATGGACGTGCCGACGCGCCAGGCGTTCACGATGGCGGTCTCGCCGCCGGGCGACCGCGCGTATGCCGCTGGACTTACCAACGCCGTCCGGCCGGCGGCCGCCGCCGTCGCCCCGGCGCTGGCGGGACTGGCCGTGCAGGGTGCCGCCTTCGGCGTCCCGATGTTTGCGGCCGGCGGCCTGAAAATTGTGTACGATCTCGCGATCTGGCTGTTGTTTCGCAATGTGAAGCTCCGCTCGTGATACCAACCGGCCGCAGGCGACATCTGCTTGGTGAAGCGGCAACCTGGCTGCTGGCGTTCGTCGTCGCCGGCGTTGCCTTTTTCGCGTGGCGCCACTTCTCATTCGATGCGGGCGAGCTGCCGCTGCAGACGATCGCCGACATCGAATTACCTGGCGATACCTCGCGCTTCGATTACGCGAGCCTCGACCGCCGCAACGGCTGGCTGTTCTTGGCGCACCTGGGGGCAGGCAGCGTGCTGAAGTTCGACACGCAGACGCGTCGGATCACCGGCACCGCTGCGGGCGCCCCGTCCGTGCGCGGCGTGCTGGTCGTGCCGGAACTGAGACGCGTCTATGCGTCGGCGCAAGCGACGCATGAAGTGGTGGTGATCGACGAAGACTCGATGGCGATCGTCGCGCGGATCGCCGACTGCGGCGACGTCGACGGCCTCGCCTACGATCCGCTCAGCCGGCACGTCTTTGTCTCCGACGAAACCGGCCGGCGCGAAACGGTCATCGATACCGGTCGCAATGCCGTCGTCGCACGCATCGATCTCGGCGGCGAAGCCGGCAACAGCGTTTACGACAGCGGCAGCGGCCACATCTTCGTCGCCGTGCAAACCCGCAACGACCTGGCCGAAATCGATCCAGGGACGAATCTGATCGTCAAGCGCTGGCCTACGAACAAGCTGTGCCTACGCGCGCACAGCCTCGTCATCGACGGCCACGCGCACCGGGCATTTGTCGGCTGCCAATTGAGCGCGATCCTGGTCGATCTCGATCTGAGCAACGGCGGCGCCTTCGGCCGCCACGACGTCGGCGTGCTGCCTGACGTCTTAGCACTTGACGAGGATGGCCACCACGTCTACGTCGCGTCGGAGAGCGGCATCGTCTCGATGTTCCGCTACGCTTACGACGGCTCGCGCCAGTTGGGTCAAGGCCTGGTCGCTGGCGGTGCGCACGTCGTCATCGCCGACCCACGCACCCACCTCGTCTATCTACCGCTGCAGAACGTCGGCGGGAAGCCGGTACTGCGAATCATGCAACCGCTCGTCGAATAGCCGGGCACATCTTCAGCCGCTCTTGTCGCTGCGTCAGTCTACATCGCGGCGGCATTGCTCCTTTCTCACCACTCGATCCAACGAAAAATATTGCGCGGCTTGTATCACGCCAATTTGCGCGGGGGACGCTACAGGGTGCGGAAAAATGTGGACCATCGCATTTGGCGACGTGATTTCTTATCCCTCAGAGATTGAAGGAGAACGCATCCACGAAGATGCACAACTCTTGATTGCCAACCCAGCGCGCCGGTGGACCAGGTTAGCGCAATAAAACGCGTCCGTCTTGTCGGAAGCCGACGTCGTGGAGTCAGCGATGAGCAATGTACTATTCAAGAGCGCATGGGGATCCGATGATCCCACCAAAGCTGCCTTCGCCTTTCTCCATGCAAAGGCGTTTGCGGAAGCAGGCCATAACGCTCAAATCTTCTTGTTAGGTGAGGCGGTTTCGCTCATGCGGACTGTCGTGGCCGCCGCGGTTATTCCCGTGGGGTGGCCTCCGCTCGGCGAAACGTTAGCCCTGACGATCTCTCTAGGCGTCAAGATTCACGTTTGAACCGCCTGCTCGAAGGCCCGTGGGGTCCTTGATGCCGATCTGGTTTCCAAGAACGCAACCTTTACGACGCCCGCCACGTTCGTCCAGCTCGTGGAGTGGGCCGACAAGATCGTGTGCGAATAGCGCCTCTAGCGGGCGGCGCGGATTCCCGCAGGCTGCTAGATACCCGCGTACCACTCGTAGCCGGCGTCTTCCCAATAGCCACCTTTGCCCGCTTGCAGCGCCGCGAAGTCGGACCGCAGTTCGATGCGCCGCACCCACTTCGCGCTCTTGTAGCCGAGCTGCGTCGGAACGCGCAACCGAACCGGCGCACCATGGTCGGCGTCGAGCGGCCTGTCGTTGAGATCGAGGGCGAGCACGGTTTGCGGGTGCGACGCTTGCCCTAGATCAAGGCTTTCGTAGTACGGCGCGCCCTGCGAGTCGCGATCCATACAATAGAAGACCACGTAGCGTGCCCGAGCGGTCGGTCGCACGCGCGCCAGCAAATCGCCCAGGCGCACTCCGCTCCACTTGCCGATCGCACTCCATCCCTCGACGCAGTCGTGGCGGGTGACCTCGGTGAGATTTCGCATGCCGCGCAACTGGCCCAGAGTGAACGCCGCTTTGCGTTCGACCTCGCCGTCGACGACCAGCCGGTACGAACCGAAGGCGTCGTGGACGAAGCTCTGGTAGAGTGCATCGCTGGGCGTGTCGAAGCCGTTCAGCCGGAACTGGCGATCGATCATCGAGTCGGGGTAGGTCTTGGCCCGGCCGCGCGAGCCGATCACCACGTGGTTGAGCCCCTCGGCACTCTCGAGCACTTTGTGGAAACCGCTCTCGTTGAGCGCGTTATTCGCTTTCGCACAGCCGCCGAGTGCGGCAGCCAGCGTCGACGCGACGAACAGCTGGCGTTTCACGGGCCCAACCCTTCGTGTTTGCCGAGCCGGTACATACCGCTCAGCATCGAGCGCATGTTGTTGAAGAACCCCTGCGTCAGTACCAGCACGATGTGGACGAAGAAAAATCCGATCAGCAGGCCCATGAACAGAAAGTGCCACAGCCGAGCGAACTGCCGCCCGCCGAGTAGCGAGGTGAGTGGTTGGGCGATCGCGTCGATTCCCGGCGACAGCGCCAGCCCGGTTACGACGATCGCAGGTGAAAAAACAAACAGCACCAGCGTGTACGCCAATTTTTGCAGCGGGTTGTATTTTCCGTACGGCGGCGGTTCCTTGCGCAATTTCAGATAATACAACTGCATCGGCAACAGCTTTGGCAGGTCGGCCGGCCGCAGAATCAGCGCCCCTAAATCTTTGCGCCGCGCGCCGACCGCGAAGTACGCGATGCCGGCCAGCGAAAACAGCCACGAGAAGAACAGGTGCCAGCGCCGGCCGTCGGCCAGTGATTGGTAGCCCGGCAACGTCGACCAGGCGGGAAACGCGCGCGCCGCCTCGCCGCCCATCCCGTCATCGGTGTACCCCAGCAAGTGCGTGGTCGGGATGACCAACCCGAACAGCTGAACGTAGCCGGCCGGCTGGCCGGCGGCGTCGGTCCGAGCGCCGATCTGCAGCACTTCACGGGCCGGATCGGATTTATCCGCCGCTTCGAGGTGCGGCGCCGCGTTAAAGATCTGCAAACCACTCATCACCAATATGAAAAACGCCAGCGACCCGAGCCAGTGCGACAACCGGGTCGTGAGCGAGTGGCGATAGATCAGCGGTTCCTGCGTCCGGTCCACGGGGACCGAGACGCTCGAGGCGGTGGCATCCATAATCCCCAGTTTACCACGCGGCGCGGCCGCAACTCGTAAGGCCGCCGACAGATCCCGCCCCTTTAGGCGAGGCCGCTACAGAATATGAGGCGTGATCAGGAAGACGATATCGTCCTTCATGTGCGTGCGTTGACGGTTGCGAAAGACGCCGCCGAAGACCGGGATGTCGCCGAGGAAGGGAAATTTCGTCACCGTTTCAGCGGTTGTGTCGGAGAGCAGCCCGCCGAGCACGATCGTCTCGTCCTTTTGGATTCGCAAAGTTGCGTCGATCTTGCGGTTTTGAATGATCGGGAACCCGAGGCTGGTCACGCCTTGCAGGGCGCTGAATTCGGGATGGAGATCGGCAACGATGCTGCCGTCGGCACCGATCGTTGGGGTCAGCTTGAGCTTGACGCCGATTTCGACGAAGCTGACGTTGACGCTGGTCGAGCCGACGGTACTGACCGACGAAGAGATCGGATACGACGTTCCAATCAGCAAGCTCGCTTCCTTATTATTGAGCGTCGCCAGCCGCGGGGTCGCCAAAATCTGCGCCCGGTTTTGCGAGATCAGCGCGTTTAGCTGGGCCTGAATCGGAATTGTCTTGTTGGCGAAGGTGTAAGTCGTCGTTCCGAGCGCGCCGGGGCCACCGAAGATAATCCCAACGTTCGACGTGTCGTTGGCTAGCGTTATATCGGCGACCTTGACCTCGAACATCACCTGCGGCGTGGGAACGTCGAGCGCGGCGAGAAAAGCACGCGCAGTCGCGACGATTTCTCCGTTGCCAGTCACCAAAATTGCGTTTTGTTTGTCGTCGGCGGCGTAGGCGCCCTCGGGCAGTACACCTTTGAGTTGTTTGACGGCTTCGATCGAGCGGGCATGCCGCAACGCGATCACCGTTGCCGCGGTGAATTTGGCGCCGGTGACATCGCCGAACTTCCGGTTTATCGCTGCGCTGGTCCCAACGATCAGCACGCCGTTCTCGCGCCGCACTCGCAGGTCATACGCATGAACCAACACCGCCAGCGCCCGGTCGAACGAGACATGCCGCAAGTGCATTGTCACCCGTTCGCTCTTCACCGATGAGTCGGCGATGATGCTGGCGCCCGATTGCGTGGCCAACAACCGCAGCACATCGACGAGACCCGCATCATGCACGTCGAGCGAGATCGGCGCGATGCTCTCAGCATTGGCGCCGGCGACCTTGCCGGCCAGCAGCAGGCAAAGAATGCCTCCAACGATTTTATTGATAACGACCCGCCGCATACTACTGCTCCTTACTTGATGCCGGAATCCACGCGCACCACGGTGCCGTCGCTCAGTTGCACGCCGGTGATGCCGACGCTGGCGATCCGACGCCCCCAAAGCAACTCACCGACGCCCACAACACGCGTGTTGCCAGCCGATCGAACGATCGCGTACGATCGCTGACCGACCAGCACGCCGACGACCGTCTCGCCAGCGGGGCTAGCCGATGCCATACCGGCCGGCGCGGTCGATTGGCCAATGCCGGCGACCGGCGCGAAGATTGGAACCGCACCGGCGTTGGGGGCCGCGGTGGTTGCTTCGTCGGCCGGGGCGTCCGCCGAGTGAAATGGATCGCGGGCAGGTTCGACGCGAGGCACGGAACGCCGCCATCGCAGCGCCGCCGCATTCGTCACGGCAACGCCGCTCGTAGGAGCGGCCGTGGGCGCTACGCCAGCGATGCGCCCGGCCGACATCCGCGCGCAACCGCAGCATATCGCCGCCAACATCAACATACCGACGCTTTCCTTCACGGCAGAGCCGGCACAGAAACGCGGATCGCCGCGACCCTAAACTTACCATCGACCAACGGCGCCGTCTGCGCCGGCAACTGATGCGCCGCCCGTTCTAGGACTACGGCCTCGACACGAGTCGGTGTGCGCATCATCGAAAGATGCTGTAAGAACCTGAGCGTTGCGCGAAACGAACCGCGCGTCGTCAACTCGAAGGGCTCATCTCCGAATTGCGGCGTTGTGCCGGCATTTGGATGAGTCGCCACGGCCGGGGACGCCCGCTGCGCAGGCGGCGTCGAAATCGCCCGCGGTTGCAATGCTGGCGGGATGTTCCCCTGCGGCGCGAGCGGTCGAATCCCCAAGAGCTGCACGCCTTCGCGGTGGGCAAGCGCTTCGGAGTCGGCTAGCAACCCGGCCGTCGCATCGATTCGCGACGCACGCAGTGCAACACCATGCAGATTCGAGCGCAACTGCTCGAGGGTCCCGTCCAATGCCCCTCGACGCGCCAGCGCGCGTTCGATTGTGGCGGCGCGTTCCTGATCGGCCGCCGTCCGCGCCTGCTGGATCTTGATGCGGTTTTCTAGCGGTCGGGCGACGAAGAGGACGGCCGCGGCGAACACGATCGCCGCGCTGCACCATAGCAGGGGCGCCGGATCAAAACCGCGGCTGCTGCGAGTCACTGTGGCCGGCCCGTCAGCCGCAGCTCAAAATTCAGTGACGTCGGACGATCGACATCGGCAGTCCGAACGGAAACCAGCGCAGGCGCGGCGACGCTTTTGCTCGTGTTTAACATCGCTATCGCTCGCGCCAGCGCCGAAAAATTTTGCGCGCCGCCGGCGATCAGCACGAAGTCCTGTTCCTGTCGGAACGACCGCAGCCACACGTTCGCCGGTAGTCGATCGCCGATCTCAGCGACCTCGCGCGCTCGCAGCGCTCCAGAACGCTGTACGCCGTCAAGACCACTGGCGATTGCCTCGAGCCGGATAACTTGCGAGAGTGCGGGCGCCATGCGGACCGCCGATTCCTGAGCAATAAAAAGCCGGCTAGCTGCTTGGCGGCCGAGCGCCTGCGCCCCGGCGAAGCGTACACTTTCGATCGCACACGTCGCGAGGATGAGCAACACGGTGCTCATGAGGCTGAGCAGCGGCGCGCGCACGCTGGTAGAGATTCGCAATTCGCGCACTCGCGCGGCTAGCGACGGACCGGAACCGGAAAGGAAGTTGAACCCGGTCATGCCGCCCGCGCGCGGGTCGTCATCCACAATGCCAATCCGACGCAGAGCGCCCAGTCGGGCGCGCCGGCGCTCGTGACATCATCTGGATACTCCGATCGATCGATGTCAAGGTGCGCGGCCAAATCGACGGTACAGCCGGTATCCCGCTCGAGTGATTGCGGCAAGCTGGCCAGGCGCGCGCCGTTCCCGCAGAGGACGAGGCGCTGGATTTCACGCGCACCGAGGCTTCGAGCGCTCAATAGCGCACCCGCCACGGAATGACGAAACGCACTGAATTCCGCCTCGCCCGAACCGGCGCAGCCAAGACTCCGCTTTCGCCGTTCCGCACCTTGCGTGTCGATCAACAATGACTGGGCGATCGCATCGGTAAACGCTCGTCCGCCGCCGCCGAGCACGAGTCCAATCGGAGTTCGGGAACCGAAGGCGTAGAGCCGGCTCGTGCGCAGCCCGATGTCCAACACCGCATCGGCAAACGGAAAAACGCGGTGCAAAGCGAACGCATCGTAATCGATCGTCGAAGGTCGCAGGCCGGCCGCGGACAAGATACGGCGCCGGCGGGCAAACGCTTGGCGGCGTGCGATGCCGACGGCGTAGGCACCGCTTTTCGGATCGATCGGTTGTGTCCGCACGTGCGCTTCGTCAAGCGGGTAGTCGATGTGGCGTACGGCTTCAAAGCGCGCAGCCCGATCGCGTTCGCCCGCCGACATCGGTGGAAAGTTGACCCACCGGATCATCGCCTCGGGTTCGCCAATGGAAGCTACGCATCGTCGCTGCTTGATGCCCGCCTCTCGCAAGGCCGTCGCGATTGCGGCCGCGATGGAGCAGTCATCGACCTGTTCGCGCTCGGTCAAATCGATGATGGAAACCCGCGACAGCACGCGACCATTTCCGTGGTAAGCGACTTCCGCAATGCGAACGCGACTGCTCCCGAGATCGATCCCCAGCACCGGCTCCGGAATCACCGTCACAGCGTCCAGCCCATCGCCATCGCGACCAGGCCGCTTATTGATCCGAACGCCAAGTAGGGTCCAAATCGTATCGAGTCTTTGCGCTGCGCCCGTTTGGTCACGAGCGCCCAGGTCCCGACGGCGCCGCCGGCCACGAACGAGACACCAAGCGCAATCATCCCCAGCGGCGCGCCGAAGCCCACGCCGATACAGGCACCCAATTTGACGTCGCCGGCACCAAGACCGCGTCCACGCGTGAGAAGGTGCAGCCCGAGGAGCGTTCCACCGGTCCACAACACGCCCAGCGTAGCCGCTTCGAGCCTTCCACTATACGCTGCCAGCGCCGATAGAATGACGGCCGTCGGGTAGGTAATGCGGTTGGGAATCAGGCCGGTGCGGTTGTCGACCGTCGCGCATGCGAGGGCGGCCGCTGTCGTCATCGCCGCACAGAGCATGGCATTCATTGGGGGCGCCCGATTTTCAGCAGTGCAAATCGTGGCGGATCGAAACTCGGATCGACCGACAATGCCGTACGCCAGTATCGCACCGCGGCGGACGAATCGCCCGAACGATACGACGCCCACGCGGCAAAATGATACAGCCGGGCATCGCGAGCGAGTTGGGCCGCGCGCGCAAAATCGCTTCGAGCGGCCGCAAACTGCCGGCGGCTCTGATACAGTAAGGCCCGATCGGTGAGCAGGTTCACCTCGTCGGGCGCGAGCTCGAGGGCCGACGTGGCGACGGCGATTGACGACGCAACGGACGCCGGCGTCCGAACTTCGAGGCCAGAGAACGCGAAGCGATCGGCCGCCAGCGTCGAGCGAGCATCAAACCAGAGTGCGCGCGCATAATACCGCCGAGCGGCGTCGAGCGCACCTTGCTGCAGACATTCGTCACCCCGCGTGATCAGCGCGGTTGCAATCTGGGGCCGAAACAGGACGCCCGACAGCACGATGCACGTTGCTGCGATACCGAACCGCCGCGCGGGCGAGATCCTCGTCATACCAGGCACCAATAAAACGCCCCCAAGACGATCATCAAAACGGCATTCACGACCGCTGCTGCCTGCGCGAGCGGCAAGCCTCGGAGGCGATCGATGAGCCGACCTGTCCCGAGCGCCAGCGCCACCGGCGGTGCACCGTGTCCGAACGCGAAGGCGGCGAGCAAGCCCGCGCCGTAAAGTGGATCGCCGCTCATCGACGTGTACGCAATGATGGCGGCGACCAGCGGGGTGCAGCACGGCGAGAGCACAACCGCCGATGACGCACCGAGCGCGAACATCGCACACATAGATGCCGCCGAAGCGCGGCTGGGCGTCGGACAGCGCGCCGGCACGGCCCGCATGAGCGCGACGACGCCTCCGATCCACAGCCCCAGCGCGACAATACCGTACGACCACGACGCGATGTAAACCAGCCGGGCGAACACCGGCGTCGCGAGCCCGAAGGCGGCGAATGCCGCCATCAGGCCAAACAGGAAGGCGCCCATGCTCGCCGCTCGCCGCGACAGCGGGCCTGTGCAGGCCGCTAGCGCAACGCATCGCCCGCCGCCGCACGGCCCGAAGCTCGACAGCGCACCGGCCACCAGCGCGAACCCAGGCGCAGCACTAGAATGAAAAGCGATCGCGCGCAGACCGTCGCCGGTGAAATCAGCGCCGGTCATCGAGCGCTAAAACCTTGCGTAGAATCGTACACGATCGTTCGGCTGCCTTCGCCGGCATTGGGAAGATTGAGCATCGCCGTCGGATCGTGTCCGCCGGGACACGTGATCGTGTAACCGGCACCATTGTTCGCGAACGTATAGGCGCCTGGTCCGGCCGGATCGATCGGCACCTGAGTTAGGTACCGCCCGGGCTGTCCGCCGGACCGCACACCGAAGCTTTGATCGACGTTGCCGGCCGGCGGATACGCATTATTGTCGGTGTAGGATAGTTCGGCCGCCGTCGCAATTGAACGAAGATTTGCCTGGCAAGCCGAAACTGCCGCTTGAGCTCGAGCATGAAATACATTGGGAACCAGGATGCCGGCGATAATCGCAATGATGGCAACGACGACCATCAATTCGAGCAGCGTGAAGCCTCGTTCGTTGGCAATCCGTTTCACTGATGATTCTCTCGCGTCCTTTATATTAGTTGGCATGACATGGCAGTGCCCGGGCCGGCGTCGAACCGGCCATTCGCGCCCGCAGCCGTGAACGGGCGATCTGATGGAGTCGGGACACATGCCGCACGGAGATTCCGAGCGCCGCCGCCACCTCCATACCTTTGAGCCCAACGACGTCAATGGCGATGAGGACCTTGCGCTCGAGCTGCGGCAATGTGTTCAACAGTTCGTGCAAGAGAATACGATCGTCGATGCCGATCGCGCGCTCGGACGTTGGCTCGCCCTGCCGAGCCGCAAGGCCGCTGCCGTAGCCTTCGAGCGGGAACGGCGCCATCGCACCGGTTGCTCGGCAAAGCTCGCTCAGCGCGCCAATCGGAACGCCAAGCTCGCGCCTGATCTCCTCGGCGGTCGGATCGCGGCCCAGTTGGACGGTCAATCGGTCCTGGTGCTGCCGGTATCGCCGTTCCAGGGCCCGCACGCTACGCGGAATTCGAATGAGATGTTCATGGTCGCGGACGTAGTGCATCAGTTCGCCTACGATCATCAACCAGGCATATGCCTCAAATGGGGTCGGCGACTGGGGATCGTAGCGATCGCACGCTTTGATGAGCCCGATGACGGCTACTTGTTCGAGGTCGCATCGTTCCACCCCGACTCGGATGAACTTGCGAGCGCCACGCCGGCACAGGTAGCGATAGTTCAACACGATGCGTTCGCGCTCCGACTCGGTCGCGGTCATTTGACTGCTCCTATCAGCGTGTACAGGGGTATGAAGATCGAAAACACGATGAACCCGACGACGGCGCCGATGCCCGTGATCAAGACCGGTTCGAGCAGTGCACCAATGGTCGCCATTGCCGCGTCCACATCGTGCTCGTAATACTCGGCAACTTTGAGCAGCATCCGGTCCAGTGATCCGCTCTCTTCGCCGACGCGCACAAGCTGCACGACCAGCGGTTCGAAGAGTCTCGACCGGGCCAGCGGCTCCGCCATCGAATCACCCTCGCGCAGCGCTCCATGTACTTCACGCAGGGCCATCGCGACGGGCCCACTTCCAGCCGCCGGAGCCACGACCTCGATTGCATGCAAGACGTCGACGCCGGCGCCAAGCAACGAACCCAAGATTCGCGTAGTCCGCGCGACGACGGCCTTGTGATGAATCGCTCCAAAGATCGGTATAGCAAGTCGCAGGTGGTCGACGGTCGCGGCCCATTCGGGACGCCGTCGAACTCCGGCGTAAACGCTTGCGCCGGCGATCACGGCCGCGACCGTACAAGCCCACGCGGCCGGCCAATGCGTCGCTTCGCCGAGCGCCAGCAGCATTCGGGTCGATGGCGGCAACGGCACGCTGAGTTGTTCGAATAACCGCCCGAAGATCGGCACAATCGTCGCGACCAGGAAGAACACGAGCCCGACGGCTACCGTCATGACGACCAGCGGATAAGCGAGCGCTGCGCTGACCTTTTTTCGGAGCGCAGCATCGCGCTCGACGAAGGTTGCGATCCGCTCGAGGACATCATCGAGGAGCCCACCCGCTTCACCCGCTTCGATCATCGCCACAAACAGGGGTGTAAATTCACGGGGCCGGGTTTTCATCGCGTCGCTGAGCGATCGCCCACTCTCGATTTCCGCAAGGACCGAACGGAGCGCCTCGCGCAACGCCGGCGCGGCACACTGATCGATCGAAACGCGGAGCGATTTCTGGAGCGGAACGCCCGCTCGCACCATCGTCGCCAGCGACCGAAAAAACGCCGCCGGCGAGTTCGAGCCCGACCACCGCAGCGCACTAATCTGTTCTAGCCTGGCGGCCATGGACGAGCCCTCGTTCATCGCCGTCACGAAGAGCGCACGGGTTCGCAGATGCAACATCGCGGACTCGGTCGAATCCGCGGTCATCGTTCCGCTGACGCGATCGCCCTCGGGCGTTCGAGCGCGGTACACAAAAGTTGTCACGTGGCTCCCACGATCGATCGAACCTCTGCCCCACGGTCGGTAACCGATCGGGCAGCGTCCAAGGCGATCTCACGGCGCACGACCAGATCGGAGAGATGCGTTTCTAGGGTCTGCATCCCGGCGGTCCGGCCAGTTTGAATAGCGTTGCGGAGCTGATGGGTCTTGCCATCTCGAATCAAAGCGCGGACTGCCTCGGTCGCCACCAGAACTTCCACTGCGGCCCGACGTCCGCGGCCGCCCAACCGCGGTACGAGCCGCTGTGAGACGACGGCGACCAGCGTTTGAGCGAGGGCAATGCGAATTTCGTTCTGGTTGCTACTCGAGAACGCATCAACGACGCGGTCAACGGTCTGGGCAGCATCGCCGGTGTGCAACGTCGACAGAACCAGATGGCCGGTTTCAGCGGCACTGAGCGCTGCCGCAATCGTCGGCGGGTCACGCAGTTCACCGATACCGATGACGTCCGGGTCAGCGCGTAAGCAACTCCGCACCGCCGTACCGAAGTCGGCGACATCGGAACCAACCTCACGGTGTGACACCAGCGACCGGACCGGCTGGTGAAAATATTCGACGGGATCCTCGATCATGATGACATGACGGCTCGAGGTTCGGTTGATGCGCTCGATCAGTGCTGCCAGCGACGTCGTTTTTCCACTGCCGGCCGGCCCGACAAACAGGACGAGCCCGTTGCGCCGCTCGGCGATTGTGCCGATGACGGCCGGCATCATCAGGCGCTCCAGCGTGGGGACCTCGCGGCTCAGAAGCCGAATTGCGAGCCGCAGCCCGCCGAACGCACGATACGCATGTATGCGAAAGGAGCCGAGCCTATCGTCGCGCAGCGCCGCGTCGGCATCGCCACGCCCGGCGAGCACCTGTAAGCCGCGCGCATCAAACAATCCGGTCGTCGCCTCGGCGAGATCCGCTTCAGCGATGCCTCTCCCATCTAGTCGGACGAGTCGCCCATCGATGCGGATCGCCGGCGGTTCGCCGCTCGCAAGATGAACGTCTGAAGCTCCCCGCTCGCGAGCCAGGCGCAGCGTTTCCCAAACCTGATATACGCCCAAACGCGGACTGCTCAACGCGGCAGCCCCGTAAAGGCCACCCGAACGTATTCGCCGAGGCTGGTCGCGCCGGCTCGGCATTTGGCAAGGCAGTCTTCAGCCATGCTCTGATAACCGGCCTGTCGAGCCAGCCGTGCGATCGTGACGCTCGAGGCGCCGCCCGCAATGGCGTCGCGCATAGCATCGTCGATGACGACCAGTTCAAATATCCCTAGCCGTTCGTAGTACCCAACGCCCTGACAATAATCGCAACCTTGCGGTTCAAACGCATTGCGCTCGTGACCGATTCCATACGCGTCGGCGGTGCCGTCGTCGATCGAGGTCGCGCGTTTGCACTGCGGACACAGACGGCGCACCAAACGTTGGGCGAGGATGGCGGTGAGTCCAGCAGCCATCGACGATCGCGCGACCTGCAACTCGCTTAACCGTTCGATCGCCCGCGGGGCATCGTTGCTGTGCAGCGTTGCAAAGACGAGTTGCCCACTGAGTGCGGCTGCGATCGCGGTGTTCGCTGTTTCCGCATCGCGTATCTCACCGATCATGATGACGTTGGGGTCCTGTCGCAAGAGCGCCCGCAAGACCGAGGCAAATGTGAGGCCGGCGCGCATGTTCACTTGAACTTGCGTGAGACCCCCGATAGCTTGTTCGACGGGCTCCTCGACGGTGCAAATGTTACGATCGGCCGTATTAAGTTCGCGCAGCCCGGCATACAGGCTAGTCGTTTTGCCGCTGCCCGTGGGACCACAAACGACAATGAAGCCGTGCGGCGCATGGATCGCTCGCCGGAACGCCTCACAAATCGCCGGCGACATGCCGAGCTCGTCGAAGGATGGCAGCCGCGCTTGGTGATCGAGCAACCGAATCACGAGCTTTTCGCCGTCCTGCGCAGGGACCGACGAAACCCGAGCGTCGATCGTGTGGCCCGCGATTACCAACGTGTACCGCCCGTCTTGCGGCAGCCGGCGCTCGGCGATATCCATCGCGGCAAGCACCTTGATCCGCGAGACGACGGCCAAAGCTAGCTTGTCATCGAGTGTTTCCATCTCGCGCAGAAAACCATCGATGCGAAATCGGACCTTGGCCGCCGTACCAGCGGGTTCGATGTGGATATCCGAGCAGCGCGCGTAAAAGGCCCGTTCGTGCAGCTCGTTGACTGCGCGGATTGCGGGCGAGTCCGATGAGCCGGTGCGCGGTGCAGCGGCCGCTCGGCCATGGATTCGGGCGAGCTCGCGGTGAATGTGCTCGCGCGGCAGGGAGGTCGCGTCGACGGAAAGTCCGGTAGCACGCTCGATGCGCTGCAACGCGCCGGCGGTGGGCGCCGATCCAAAAGCGACCGTCACCGTCGCACCGGAGACCGAAAGCGCTAGTGCCTCATACTCCCAGGCCAGATGCTCCGGTATCCGGCGTGCGACGCTGCGTTCCATGAGGCAACGATGATCGGCAATACATGTGACGGGATTCTGTCGAGGATGTTACGAAATTGTTGCCGCCCGCCGACGACCGGTTGGGCGCCGCCGAGGGTACTACTGTCGATATGGCCTCGTTACGCATTTTGGTCGCTGAGGACGATCGGGCCATCAGGGACCTGCTGGTTCATCATTTGGCGCGCGAAGGCTACGACCCCATCGAAGCGCTCGACGGATTGTCGGCGCTGCGCCTCGCCCGCGAAGGCGCCGATCTCATCCTACTCGATATCGGTCTGCCGGGAATCGACGGGTTCGAGGTGGCCAGAACCTTGCGACGCGAAGGCCGCGCCACGCCGCTGCTGATGCTGACCGCCCGGGCGGATGAGATCGATCGGGTCGTCGGTTTTGAACTGGGGGCGGACGACTACGTCGTTAAACCGTTCTCGCCCCGCGAAGTGACGGCACGAGTGCGGGCGATCACCCGCCGCTGCGGAATGAGACACGAAAGCGGTCCGCGGCTATTACGATTCGGCCGGCTGGAGATCGACGAGGCCGCCCGTGAGGCGCGCATCGACGGCTCTGACATCGGCCTCAAGCCGCGTGAATTTGCGCTGCTTTTCAGCCTGGCGAGCAATGCGGGGGTCGCAATGTCACGCGACGCGCTGCTCGAGCGCGTCTGGGGCTACGACTTCAGCGGCGACGAACGAACCGTCGACGTTCACGTACGCCGGCTGCGCCAAAAGGTCGAGGAAGGGCCGAACTTGCGGCGCTATTTGCATACGGTTCATGGTTTCGGCTACAAGTTCTCCGGCGCATAAACGGGCCGCCCTGCCGCCACATGCCGCGCGCAACGTTGCGTGGCTCGTTCGAACCTTACGCAACGACCATCGTCCCGGCGTGCCGCTGCTAGTTCTCCGCCTCCCCGAACTCGAACGGATCGCGTGGCGCGAGGGACGCCGGGCAGCGCGCCAACTCGAACGGCGCAGCCTGCAAGCGTTCGTCGAAACGGCCGCCCAAACGCTGCGCCATGCCGATCTGTTCGCGCATGACGATGAGAGTGAGATTTTCTTGGTGGCGCTGTTGGCGCCGACGCGAAACTCAGGCTCAATCGCGATGCCCGCCGACCGGCGTGCTACACTCGCCCGATTGGCTTCGGCGATGGAGTTGGCCACCGGATTACACGTCGAGACCGGTTGGACGGTCGCCGACCGGCTGGACGTCGATCCGGTGCTCGCCAAGGCGATTGAGGATGCGCTCGAACGCGGCGCCCGCGAGCGCGAGCGTTACGCGTTCTTTTCAACCGTCGGACACGAGTTGCGAACGCCGCTAACCTCGATCCGCGGATATCTTGAAACGCTGATCGACGGGGACCTCGACGACGCGACCCGACGCAGATTCTTAGAGATCGCACAGACCGAAGCGCTGCGGCTGGGCCGCCTGGTCGAAAGCATGTTCGATGCCTCGCTTTTGGATCTGCGGGAGCCGGCGGTGGAGCGGGAATCTAGTGATGTGGGCAGCGCAATACGCGCCGCCATCAACATCACGTCGCCGTTTGCCGCAACCCGCAGCGTGAGTGTCACGAGCCGGGGAAGCGAGACTGCGCGTGTTGCACTGGGCGCGGATCGGCTGACGCAAGTCATCGTCAACTTGCTCGACAACGCGATCAAGCACGGCCGGCAGAGTGGCGACGTCGAGATTTTTGCGTGCGATGTGGGCCGGTACGTCGAGGTATGGGTCGATGACGACGGCCCGGGCGTACCGGGTCAAGAGCGTGAGACCGTGTTCAAGCTCGCGCAGCGTGGATCGACCTCGGTTGCGAAAGGATCGGGGATCGGGCTCGCCGTTGTGCGGCTGATGCTCGAGCGGATCGGCGGCGAAGTGGAAGTCACCGACGCTCCCAGCGGCGGGGCTCGGTTCCGCCTTCGGCTTCCTTGTGACCGCGGCACGGATTGATGAACCTGTCACCCAGCCCGCTACGGTAACGCCAATTCGCTGATGATCCCGCTGCTGTCGTAGAATGACACTCGGTTGCGTCCCAAATGTTTGCTATGATACATCGCGGCATCGGCCGCTTCCAAAAGCGCCGATGGATTTGGCGCATCAATCGGGTAGACCGCAACCCCGATGCTGGTGGTGATCGGCAGACTCAATGATGCGCCGCCGAGGACCTGCGAAAACGCGAACGACTCGATGGACGCTCGCATCCGCTCAGCCTGCAGGATGGCATCGATCTTGACCACCCCGGGCAGGACGACGCAAAACTCATCGCCCCCGTTTCGTCCGACATGCGCCTCGGGACCCGCTTCTCGCGCGAGCATCTTGGCGACGTTCCGTAGGACTTGATCGCCGGCCGCATGGCCGAACGCGTCATTGCAGGCCTTGAAGTTATCGGTATCGACGAACAAGAGCGCGATGTGCCCGTTAGGCTGTGCGGTAGAGCGCGCACATGCTTCGGTGAGCCGCGCCCGCAGCGCCCGCGGGGTCAGCAAGCCCGTTAGCGCATCGATTGTAGCGCGATTGCGATCCAATTCGCGCTCGACAGCGAGGCCGTATGCGGCGACTGCCAGCTCGACGGCAGTAACGATCGATTCTTCGGCGCCGAACGCATCGACGCTCGTCGACGCGACGTACAAGACTGCGGGCACGGCCCCAGCATCGGCGAATGGAATCGCTAGAAACGCTCTGTCGCCCGGTATGACCGCCCGCTCTAAGCCTCGCGCAACAATCCGGTGACCGCACAGGGCCGCCCGGATGACCGGCGACGCGACCTGCTCGAACGAAAGCTGCCAGTCGCGAAAATACTCGGCGCGCGCACCGCTGTGGTATGTGCAGCGCCAGCCTTGATCGCGACGCTCGAAAAACAAGACTGCATCAATCTCCGGCGCGATTGACCGAATGCGTTCATCCAGCGCTCGACACACCGTCGCTGGCGACTCGCGCGAAGCGTCGATGAATGCTCGGGCCGCGCGTCGCATTTCCGTTTCGCGGTTTTCCACCAGTCGCAGCCGCAACCCATACGATCTGCGGCGCGCTCGCTCGAAGGCTACTGCGCCGGCAACTCCAGCGACGGCAAGACACGACGCTGTGAAAGCGGCGGCATCCAAAACGTTTCCCCGTTCGGCCGGCGGCGTCGAGCCTCCCTGCCCAAGGTGCGCAGCCTGCGCGCAAAAACCTCCGGTTCGACAGCCGCCATCTGAGGCAAGAAGTGTGTCGAACGAGAATTTACTCAGCACATGGCGCTCAAGAGCACAAACCATGTTCATATTGGGGCGTGCCCACCCGCGGACTCCACGGCCGCGCCGCCAGCTTATGGTTCACGGCCGAATTGTCGACTTTTTCGAACTCCGCGCTCGGCGATGATTTGCTGGTAGGCGCGGCTGGATTCGGTCGGGGTGCGCGTCAGGCTGGGGTCATCGTCGAGCTCGATATGGAACAGACCGAAATCGCTGTTTCCGTCGAAGGGAAGTCCCCACTCGCGATTGGATGTGATGCTCCAGCCGAGATACCCGATGACGTTCACCCCATGGCTGATGGCACGCTGCACTTCATGCAAGTGGTCTTGAACGTAGCGCGCGCGGCTCACACCGTCGGCGGTCGTAACACAGCCGTTTTCGATGATGAGGATTTCCTGGTGCGGAAACAATCGGCCGTAGTACCGCAGCGTATCGTACAAGACGCGCGGCCAAACGGGGGCGCGGGCATAATGCTGTTGGGCGGCCTCCAGCAAGTGCTCGACCTTATCGAGCCGTAGCCGCGGAATCCCCCAGTAGTAGTCCAGCCCGACGAAATCTTGCTGTCCGATGCATTCTTCGGGGCACAGGAACGTCGGCAACTTGCCCGCCATCCCGAGGTGCCACCAGTTGCCATTGATTGCCGTCGTGAGGATTCCGGCTGCACGCAGGAAGGGCTCGAAAATTCCATGCAACGGCGGTCGCTGCGTGAAGGTCTTGCCGTGTTCGATGAACTTGTGCTCCTTGAGCCGCATCGTGCGGTCATCGACGAAGCGCTGCAGCCACACTGGAAGCCCCAAGAGCAACGGGTTCGTGCCGACCCGCGCCGCCGGATGGACCGCTCGGATCGCGGCACGCCCCTGAGTGTGCGCTCGGAACAGCGATGTGATGACGCGCTGCACGGCGTCCATTTGCTGCTCACCGGTAGCGCCCGGCGGCATTCCTGGTGGGATGGGATAGTTTGCCCACCACCATGGCTTCACGAAACCATACGTGAGCTGCGTAGGCTCGTTGATCGTCACCCAATACTCCACGCCGTCGCCGACCGATTCGGCGACCGTTCGCGCATATCGCGCAAACCGATCGGCGAAATCTGGCGCGAGCAAACCGCCGGTCGCCTCGACGTGCAACGGCCAGGTGTTGTGCAGTAACGTGAGCACCGGCTGGATCCCAACGGCCAGCATCGCTTCGACGAGGCTGCGATAGTGCCGCAAGTTGTCCTGATCGAAGACGCCCGGTTGCGGCTCGACCCGCGACCATGCGACCGAAAATCGGAACGCGTTGCAGCCCAGCGACTTCGCGAGCGCGATGTCTTCCTGGAACCGGTTCCAAAAGTCACTGGCCTGCCCGCGAAGTTGCAAATGGTGCGTGGCTTCCCACCGATCGTACAGATCGGGCCAGCGCTCGTCGTAGGCTTCGCATTGGTGATCGGCCGTCCCGGCGCCGAAAAGAAAGCCGGGTGGAAACGGGCGCAGTTTTCGTTTTGGCACGGCGCGGACTCTTCGCTGCCATAGCACCGGAACCCGACCGCGGGCTCCCGAAAGGCGCCCCATGGACACCGACACCGCAGCCGTCCTCGTCCGGCGCGAAGGGCCGATCGCCCACGTTAGCCTCAACCGGCCAGCGGTCCGCAACGCATTCAATGGAGGCTTGATCGCCGAGCTGCACGGCGCTTTCGAAGCGCTTGGCAACGACGGCGCGATCCGTGCGATCGTACTGGGCGGTGCCGGCAAGAGTTTTTGCGCCGGCGCGGATGTCGAGTGGATGCGCTCGTCGCTCGATCTCTCGCACGCTGACAACGTCGACGACGCACGCAAGATGTCGCGGATGTTTCGCGTCATCGACCGCTGCCCGAAGCCCGTGATCGGCCGCATCCATGGCGCGGCACTCGGCGGCGGTAGCGGCCTGGTGGCCGTCTGCGACGTCGCAATCGCCGCCGCCGGAACCGTTTTCGGATTTACCGAGACTAAGCTCGGTATCATGCCAGCGGTGATTTCGCCGTTCGTGCTCGCCAAAATCGGCCGCTCGCACGCGCGCGCGCTGTGCCTGACGGGCGAACGGTTCGATACCTCGCGCGCGCTCGCCATTGGCCTGGTGCATGAGGTGGTTGCCGAGGCGCAGCTCGACGCCGCGGTCGCACGCATCGTTAGCGAAGTCTTAACCGCCGGCCCAACCGGACTCGCCGCGACCAAAGCGCTGTTTGCCCGCGTCGCCGAATCGGCGTACGACGCGACTTTGGATCTCACCGCCGGCGCGATCGCCACGCAGCGCACCAGCGCCGAAGGCCAGGACGGCTTGCGGGCCTTCCTTGAAAAGCGAGCACCGACTTGGGCCAAATGAAACGGCTGCTGATCGCCAATCGCGGCGAGATTGCGGTGCGCATCGCGCGGGCAGCGCACGAAGCGGGCATCGCGGCACTGGGCGTCTATTCCGAAGCCGATCGCGGTGCGTTTTTTCTAGGATTCACGGATGAGGCGGTCTGCATCGGCCCGGCGAGCCCGGCCGAGTCGTATCTGTCGATCGAGCGCATTCTCGAAGCGGCGCGCGCGCTGCGGGCCGACGCGATTCATCCGGGGTACGGCTTTCTCTCCGAACGCGCGGCGTTCGCGCAGGCGACCATCGACGCCGGGTTGATCTTCGTCGGTCCGACGCCGGCGGCGATCGCTGCCATGGGCGACAAAGTCGAAGCCAAACGCCGCGCGCGCGCGAGCGACGTTCCGGTCGTTCCCGGTTACGACGGCGAATACCAAGTTCCGGCGCGACTACGCAAAGAGGCCAAGGCGATCGGTCTGCCGCTGCTCGTCAAGGCGGCCGCCGGCGGTGGCGGACGCGGAATGCGGATCGTGCGCGCGCTCGGTGAATTCGACGACGCACTCGAAGCCGCCCAGCGCGAGGCGCAGGCCGCGTTCGGGGACGGGCGCGTGCTGCTCGAACGCTATCTCGAACGACCGCGGCATATCGAGTTCCAGATCCTTGCCGACGCGCACGGCCACACGCTAGCTCTTGGCGAGCGCGAATGTTCCATTCAGCGCCGGCATCAAAAGATCGTCGAGGAGGCGCCGTCGGTCGCGTTGTCGCCCGAGTTGCGCGAACGGATGGCCGCGGCAGCCGTCCGCGCCGCACAGTCCGTAGGCTACACGAACGCCGGGACTGTCGAGTTCTTACTGGATGAAAACGGCGCGTTTTACTTTCTCGAGATGAACGCACGCTTGCAGGTCGAGCATCCGGTGACCGAAGCCGTTTACGGCATTGATTTGGTGCGCTGGCAACTCCGAATTTCCCAGGGCGAAGCACTCCGTTTGACGCCAGCGGATGTCTCGCCGCGCGGTTGGGCGATCGAAGCCCGCATCTGCGCCGAGGATCCCGCGACCGGCTATTTGCCGGCCGCCGGAACGATCTCCGCGTGGGACTCGCCACCTGGTCTTGGTCTGCGGATCGATTCCGGCGTCGCGCGTGGCAGCGAGGTTTCGATCTACTACGATTCGATGCTCGCGAAGCTGATCGCGTGGGGACCCGATCGTCCGGCCGCCATCGACCGGCTCACGGGCGCACTCGAAGCGTTCGACGTCGAAGGGGTCCCCACCAACGTGCCGCTGCTGTTGCGCATCGCGCGCGATCAAGCATTCCGCGCCGGTGCGACGACGACGGAGTATTTAACGGATCGTGGTTTCTTGGAGGCGCGGCCGGACATCGAAGGGGATGAGCCCTTCGTGCTGGCGATCGCCGCGGTGCTCGCACATCCGCGCAGCTTCCGCATCGGCGGCATTCGCATTCCGATTGCGTTATCGACGCCGACCAGGTGCGTGCAGATCATTGCCTCACGCTCGCCGGGCGACGACAATGCCCGCTGGGAGTTGCGCGGCGATCTGAACGGCACATTCGGTTTTGAAACTGGAAACGGTGGGATAGCGGTTCGTTATGGCGAGCGTCGCTATCGCGGCACGGCGACCGTTGGAGCGACCGGCGTTGAGACGTCCTTCGACGGCCGGCGCACGAAGCTCGCATTCGCCGGTCTGCCGCTGCTCGGTCGCTCGACCGCCGGCCGCGGCGCCGGCGGCGGCGGTTTGATCACCGCGCCGATGCCCGGTACGATTGCCAAAATCTTGGTCGCCCCCGGCGATACCGTCGCCGACCGCGATCTGCTGGCGATCCTCGAAGCGATGAAAATGGAGCACCGAATCGAAGCGACGATCGCTGGAACGGTTTCGGCCGTGCACGTCGAAGCCGGGACGGTCGTCAAGGGAGGCGCGCCGCTGGTGGAGATCGGTTGAGATGAAGCCGTTTTCGGCGACGGGCCGGCCCCTTAGCTCGCGAGCCTACGATGCCCTCGAGGCGCGGCGATGCGGCGCATGAAACAATCTCGGCCGCTCGCCATTCGTTACGGCGCGCTGCATCACAATCTCGACGGCGAATCGCCTTATGTCAACGGCGTGCTGGTGCTCGACGGGACGCAGATCGCCCGCATTGCGCATGATGGATCGGTACCGCCCGATACCGAGGTGATCGAGGCTGCCTGCGTCGTGCCCGGCCTGATCAACGCACACGTTCATCTTGAGATGAGCGGCGAGCCCAAATCGACAGAGACGTTCTTGATAACGACGCCGGTGCAGCGAACGCTGGTCGCCGCCGACAACGCGCGTAAGGCGCTGCAGGCCGGCGTCACGACGGTGCGCGATCTCGGCTCAACTGACAGCATCAGCATCGAGCTTCGCGACGCGATCGCCGCCCGCAAAGTCGATGGTCCAAACGTGATCGCCGCCGGACGGATCGTTTGCATGACCGGCGGCCACGGCTGGTGGGTCGGCCGTGAGGCCGACGGTCCACAGGATGTCGTCAAGGCGGTGCGCGAGCAGCGCCGTGCCGGTGCCGACTGCATCAAATTCATTGCGACCGGTGGCGTGCTGACCAAGGGCGCCGTGCCGGGACTCGCGCAGCTCGACGAAGCCGAACTGCGTGCCGGCATCGTCGAAGCGCATCGTCACGACTTGCGGTGCGCGGCCCATGCAATTGGCCTGGAGGGCGTGAAGAACGCGCTGCGGGCGGGCATCGACTCGATCGAGCACGGCCACCATCTGGATGACGAAGCGCTCGCGCTCTTTGCGTCCAGCGGCGCGCACCTCGTGCCGACATTGGCCGCCTGTACCCGGATCGTCGAAGCGGGACCCGACGCTGGGATGCCCGATTACGTCATCCGCAAGTCAAATGCGCTCATGGGCGATATGATCCGCAACATCGGCCAAGCGCACCGGCTCGGCGTCAAGATCGCCGGCGGCTCCGACGCCGGCACGCCGTTTAACTACCACCATGAGTACTGGTACGAACTCGAACTGATGCAGCGGCAACTCGGCATGACTGCACGGGAAGCGCTTTATGCGGCGACGGCTCGCGGCGCCGATCTGCTGGGCGTCGATCGAGGCCGCATTCGGGCCGGCGCCGTCGCCGATATCCTGCTGCTCGACCGCGATATCGACGACGACCCGCACGCGTTGCGCGCGCCGCGGGCCGTCATCAAGGGCGGCGAGGTCTGCGTGCGGAGCCGCTAAACGCGAGCGAAACGCTTGAGTTCCGCGGCGAGGTCGAGCGGCCCGGTCGGGGCGCGGTTCTCAAACTCACCCCACAGTTCCCGCGGAACTGGCCACATGATTTCGAATTCGTTGCCGTCGGGATCGTTCCCGTACACCGACTTCGTTGCGCCGTGATCGCTGGCGCCGGTCATGGCATCGAGTTCGCGCAACGTGCGATAGGCGGCGGCGAGGTCTTCGATCCGCTCGACCTCCCACGCGAGATGATACAGGCCAACCGCACCGGCTCTAGGGCCCGGCGCGCCGCTGCCAACGGCCGCTAGACCCAGATCGTGATGATTGCTCGAGCCAGCCGCACGCAAAAACGCCATCATCCCGGCTTCACGCGTGACCTCCGTCATCCCCAAAACTTGCTGATAGAAGGCAACTGAACGATCGAGATCGCGCACGTACAACACGGCATGATTGAGCCGTCGAACCGCGATCATCGCCGCAACTGCATTTCGGCAATGACGCAGTCGGCGAATTCCGCGACCGAGCTGCCTTCGCGCGCGCCGAGGTTTTTCGCAACGGCGTTGATGGCCGACAGCCGGCCGGTTTCCCAGGTCGAGCGCGCCTCGCCGATGCGTGCGCTGTTCGCCGCTACCGTCGCCGCGGCGATGCCGCGCGCCGCCAGGGCCGGCAAGCGCGAAATCCCGGCGTCGTCGATGCCGACGCCGGCGTCGTTATACACCGCCGCCAGCGCGTCAATGCGCAGCGCCGATTCCGGTCGACCGCCGAGCACCCCGCCGTGCGATCCCGTTACGACGATTTGCCCAACGTCCTCGTCGCGCGCAAGCGACACCGAATCGATGCCGATGACCCGCGGTTCACCGTCGCGCTGGCGCAGGACCGTGCGCGCTTCTTCGTACGCCGGCGGCGTCAGCTCAAGCACCGGCGCGGACAACATGCGCTCCGCGCACGCGCGCGCCGTTTGACCGGGGGCGCAGCCCAGCGCCGCAGCCGCACCGTTGACGAAACTGATCGCACCGCGCTCGATCGTGTCGCCGCCGTCGCCGATCCGGGCGGACCGGTAACTGATCGTGGCCGCGGGCATACCGCAGCCATCGAGATACGCCAGCCCGCTGATGCCGGCATCGTCCAAACCGACAGCGGCATCGTTGAGGATGACGCCTCGCACGCCGGCGTGGGCCGCCAAGTACGCCGCATATCGGCCACCGTGCGACGCCGCGACGACGACGGCGCCGCGCGCTTCGGGGCCGAGTTTGGTAACGGAATCCTGAACGAGCAGCATCGTCAAACAGGCCGATCGCCGGCGGCAACGGTCAACGTCCGATTGTCGGCGGCCGGCAGCATCTGGGCCGGATCGCGCGTAACCATCACGTCGACGACAGTCGGCACGTTGCGCTCGGCGAGCGCCGTCCGGAACGCATTCGCGAGTTGGGCCGGCTCCTCGACGCGGATCCCGCGGCAACCCATTGCTTCGGCGACGCGCGCATAGTCGATCTCGGCTAGATCACTCGACTGATATTTTCCGTCGTACATGGCGTGTTGCAGGGCCTTCACATAACCGGATGCGGCGTTGTTCACGACAACGATTGTGACGTTCGCACCGATTCGGCGTGCGGTTTCGAGCTCACCGAGCGTCATATTGAAACCGCCGTCGCCGGTGATGCCGACAACCGGCACACTCGGCGCGGCGAGCTGCGCGCCGATACTGCCGGGGAGTCCATAGCCGATGGACGCCAGCCCGCGATCGACGACGTACGTGCGGCCGGCTTTTTTCGTGTCGTACAACAGGGCGGTCCAGTGCGCGGCAAACCCGCCGTCGGCCACCAGGATCCCGTCGGCCGGCATCTGGTGCTGCAGCTCGCCGATCAGCCTTCCCATATTTACCGGTGACTCAGCTGAGGTGTAGCGCGGTTGCGCGCCGGCGCGCCACTGGGTCATCCATTGCGCGACCTCGGCGGCATACGGCGCGCGCTGGCGGCGCCGGTTGGCACCGTCGCCATCAAGCGCAGCGCCGAGGTCCTCGAGACCGGCACGCGCATCACACCACAACGCGATGTCCGCATTTGCCGTCCGACCGATTTCTTCGGCGACGATCTCCAGCGCGATCAGCGGCACGTTCGGTGGGATCAGGCTGAAGCGTTTGGTCGCGATCTCGCCGAGCTTGCAGCCCACCACCAGCAGACAATCCGCGCCGGCGACCAGCGCGTTGCCGATCCGGTCGTAGCGCCCGAAAAGGCCGGCCGACAACGCGTGCGTACAGGCGATCGAGCCTTTGCCGCTCATCGTGTGCGCAACCGGAATGGATTGGCTTTCGGCGAGTTGCAAGAGCGCGTCGTACGCATGCGAGAGGTGGACGCCGCCGCCGGCGAGGATGAGCGGACGCTTCGCGTCTGCCAACAACGCGACCGCGCGGTCCAACTCCGCGCGATCCGGCCGCGACCGGCGCGCCGGATACGCTGTGGTCGCGCGGTCGATCGTGAAATCCGCGGCGACGAACTCGTGTTCTCCGTGCGCGACGTCTTCGGGAATGTCGAGCACCACCGGTCCCGGCCGGCCCGAGGTGGCAACGGCGAACGCGCGTCGCACGTGCTCAGGGATCCGGTCGATGCGCTCAACCCGAATCAGCTCTTTGACGGCCGGCCGGAGAAGCTCGATTTGACGGCTCTCCTGCGTCATGTTCTTCCACGAATGGGCACGGTGCGTATCGCCGGCGAAGACGATTAGCGGCACGCCGGCATTCAGTGATTCGACCAGCGCCGTCGTCAAATTTGTCGCCCCGGGTCCGAGCGTGCCGTCGCAGACACCCGGACGGCCGCTTACCCGAGCGTACGCATCGGCGGCAAACGCGCCGCACCGTTCATCGTTGATCAAATGATGGCGCAGCCCGATGGCGCGCGCTGCTTCGTAAAACGGAAGCAATTGAAACCCACCCATGCCAAACAGCGGGCCGACCTCTGCCAGCCGCAGCATCTCGGCGAGCGCTCGCCCACCCGTCATGCGGCCCGCCGGGCGCGCCGGGTTGCCGTTCGCGATCATGATTTCCTCGGCCGCCGCGTCATGCTCTGCCAGCGACTGCGAGTGCTTCGCGCCGTGACCAGCCGAGCTTTTCGCGTCCACACCGCGCTCGAACCAACGCTTCTTCGAGGGTCGGCGCAAGGACCGTGAAGTGGCCCATCTTGCGGCGCAGCGCAGCGTGCGTCTTTCCATAGAGATGCAATTTGACGGCCGGATCGCGCAGCAGTTCGTGGATTCCAGTCAACTCGTCGCCGTCTCCCGTCCCCAGAATATTCATCATAACGACCGGCGCAAACTGCTGCGGTTCGGCCAGCGGCAGATCGCAGATCGCGCGAACGTGGGCTTCGTACTGCGAGACGTGCATCGCATCGAGGGAGTAATGGCCGCTGTTGTGGACGCGAGGAGCGATCTCGTTCACGTAGACGTCATCGCCGGCGACGAAGAACTCGACGCAATAGACGCCGACCATGCCGAGCCGCTCGCCGATCGTTCGCGCGAGCGCACCGACGCGGGCGGCAAGGACACTGCTGATGCGCGCCGGCACGATGGTCGTTTCGAGGACCCCGTGATCGTGGACGTTTTCGCTGACCGGAAAAGCGATCATCTCGCCGCTGACGTTGCGGGCGCAAATCACCGATACTTCACGTTCGAAGGCGACGAAGCGTTCGTAGATGAGCGGTTGCCCACCCGCTTCATCCAACGCCGCCTGCGCTTCGGCAGCCGTCCGAAGGATCGACTGGCCTTTACCGTCGTAACCACCGAGCGCCGTTTTGATGACTCCGGGCAGACCGATGCCATCAAGTGCCGCAATGAGATCATCCGCCGACGCGATCGCTGCGAAGGGTGCAGTCGCGATGTTCAAATCACGGATGAACCCTTTCTCGAGCCGCCGGTCCTGCGTCAGGCGCAGCACCTCGGCACCAGGGCGGACAATGCGGCCGGCCTGTTCCAGCGCGCGAATCGCCGCCAGTGGAATGTTTTCGAATTCAAAGGTAACCACGTCGCTGCGCGCTCCCAGTTCACCGATCGCGCGCAGATCGCCGTAGGCGGCGACGATTTGCTCGTCGGCAACTTGGCCGCACGGCGAATCGGGGAACGGCTCGAGCGTGACTACGCGATGCCCCATCCGCTTGGCTTCGAGCGTCAGCATCCGGCCAAGCTGACCGCCGCCGAGCACGCCGATTGTCGCCTGCATCGATCCCAGCACCCTCATAGAAATGCCGTCTCCACCTCAGCCGCCGCCTTGGCGCTGCGTTCGTGCAAGCGCTGCGACAGCAACGGATCGCCAAGCGCCAAGATGCGCGCTGCGAACAATGCCGCATTGACCGCGTTGCCGATTGCCATGGTGGCGACCGGAACGCCGGCTGGCATTTGGACGATCGAGAGCAGCGAATCCAGCCCACCCAGGGCCTTCGAGTGCACGGGCACGCCGATGACCGGTAGCTGCGTCTTGGTCGCCACCATCCCGGGCAGGTGTGCAGCACCGCCGGCGCCGGCGATGATCACGCGCAGCCCTCGGTCTGCGGCGCTGGTCGCATATGAAAACATCAAATCGGGAGAACGGTGTGCGGAAACGACGCGCATCTCGTGCGCCACGCCGAGTTCGTGCAAGGTCGTCGCGGCGGCCCGCATCGTCTCCAAGTCGGAGACGCTGCCCATGATGATCCCGACGACCGGCGACTCGCCCATACGCTCCCGTTCGCCGCGCAACAGGGTCGCCCTCGATCCCACGATAATCGACCTGCATGGAGCACGCAAGCGCTCGGGTCATCATTATTACGGGGGCATCGTCGGGAATCGGTCGAGCGCTGGCGGACGTCGCGCTGCGGGCCGGATGGGATGTCGTCGCGGTCGGCCGCCGGCAGGAGCGGCTGGCCGAACTCGAGCGGTCGGCCATCGGCACCGCCGGTCGCATCGTCACCGAATCAATCGATTTGCGCGCGGCCGGTGCACCGCGCGCGATCGTGCAGAAAGCACTCACCTCATTCGGGCGGATCGATGTGCTGGTGAACAACGCCGGCGGGGTGGCCGTCGGTCCCATCTCGGCACAAAACGAAGAAGCGCTGCGCGAACAATTCGAGACGCACCTGTTCGCGCCGCTGGCGCTGGTTCGCGAATCGTTGGTCGCACTGCGCGCCTCACGCGGCCAGATATTCTTCGTAGGATCGGGTGTCGCGCGCATTCCGGTCGGCGGCCTCGGTGCGTATCCGAGCGCGAAGGCGGCCGTGCGATCGGCGGCACGGATCGTCCGCAACGAGTTGCGCGCTGACGGTATCGCCGTGACGTACGTCGATCCAGGCGCCGTCGACACCGAGTTCATGACCCGAGCCGGATTGCAAGGTTCGCCGGCCAGCGTCTTGGCATCGCCCGAATACGTCGCGCGCCGCATGTTCGCCGCGACCCGCACCCGGCACCGCGTCGTCAACGCTGTGCCGTGGCAGACGTTCGTAGTCGCCGCCGGCGAACTGCTCCCCGATCTCACCGATTACGTTCTTCGACGGGCTCCACGGCTGGTGGGCGGCGGCGATTCCTCGCACGCGGCTCTCCCCACGGAAGCGGCCGAACTTCCCGCTGCATCAACGGCATCCGCGCAACCGAACGACACGAGAGCGTCGGACGCTGCCATCTCGCGCGAACCGACCGGGAACGGCGTCGCTGCAACGAACGACCAGCAAGTGCGCGCGACGAACGACACGGAAGGGCCGGCGACGGATGACGCGCTTGAACAGGCCTTGGCACCGCTTGCGCGCCGAATGGAAAAGCTGAAGTTGCGGCGCGATTTCGTCGAAAAGCTCCTCGTGCCTGGGACCGAACTGGAGGTCGGTGACGTAGCGCTTCGCTGGGCTGGTATGCCCAACAAGAACGAGCGCGCGATCACGACCGATGTCCTTGACGCGCTGGCGGCCGCCGGGCTGCTCAGCATCATCGATAACGGTCGCTATCGTGTCATTCGCAACGCCCACTTTGGCAGTGGCCCGTAGCGAGCTCGTGAAAGAATCCCGGGCCGCCGACGGCGCGCGGAAACCTTCCGGCTACCAGTATTCCTGGCCGCGGCGGTTGGTTTTGTCGTACTTGCCGTAGAGCTCAGGCGACGCCTTAAAGAGGTTCTGCAAATCCACGATCCGCCGATCCTCGAACGGGTGCGAGCGCTGCCAGAACGTTCCCTTTTGTCCGTACGTCTCGATCAAGCTTTCAAAGAACCAAATCAGGCCGTACGGGTTGAGCCCGCTGGTCGAAGCCATGATCCGGGCGCCTTCTTCATCGGCCTCAGCTTCGACGTGTCGCGAAACATTGAGATCTTGCGCCGTCAACGCGGTATCGAGCGCGTAATTTGCCGGCAGTGCACCAAGCGGACCGAGAAAAACTTGCGCCAGAATTCCACCTAGCGTCCCAACGACGTTCGGCAATGTCGAGTTCTTGATGCGCTTGGCGACGTGGTGGAGCACCATGTGGCCGGATTCATGCGCGAGCACACCACCGAGTTCATCGCGGTTTTTTGCCAGCCGCAACAGCGGTTCGTTGACGTAGATGTTACCGCCGGGAACGGAGAACGCGTTCGCCGAGTCGCCCTTGACGATGTAGAACCGAACCGGATGAGGGTAACGGCTCCCCACCGCCTCGGCGACGATTTGGCCGACCTCGTTGAGGTGCTCGTAAAACGGCGAATCGAACAAGATATCGCCGTCATCGCGAAGTTGGAGGTACGCTTCGCGCCCGATTTGCGCTTCATCCAGCGCGTAGGCCGGACCCGCGTTAACGAACGGCGCGAGAGCGCAGGCACCGACCAGGCTGCGGACAAACGTTCTCCGGTGCATGAATGAGGTATTTCCATGATCGTGCGAACCGGCCTGCGCGCTCCTTTGGCAGCGCGTGCATTGCTGATTGCTGCGACGATACTGGGGCTGCTTGTGGGCACTACACCGCAAGCGAGCGCCGCGACTCAAAGCATCACACTGCCACGGGCGGCGCTCGATGGGTACGTGCAGACGAGCGAGCGCGATGCGACCCATCGTCTACAGGTCGCCATCGAATTGGATCCCAAGGATCGCGCACTCGACGAGCTGGCTGCAGCGCTAGGCGATCCGGCATCCCCGATGCATCGCGCGACCCTAAGCCGCGAAGCATTCGTTGCGCGGTTTGGTCGTCCGCAGTCCGATGTCGAGGCGCTGGCCGCGCTGCTGCGTACAGCCGGGGCCACAAACGTCTTTGTCTCCACGAACCGGCTCGTCGTCGGCGGCGATCTGACCGTCGCCGGCGCGGAGCGCGCGTTCAATACGACCTTGAGCGTTTTCAAGCGCGGCGATCAGAAGATCGTCGCGCCAACAGGACCACTGAGCCTGCCGCTCACCCGCATTCGCGCCGTGCGCGGGCTGATCACGCGCTCGACACCGCAGTTCGCCGACACGCCGCAAACGCCCGACCGGCCGCATCTCCCCACCGATTTTCGCGGTGATTGGTTCCTGCCGGCGCGCTTTCGCGAAGCATACGATGCGGTCGCCGACGGTGGTGCCGGAACGCGAATCGTTTTGATCGGGGACTCGTCGAATCCGTTTGACCCCAAGGATGTCGAACGCTTCGTACGCGGCGACGGTCCAGCTGGTACTCCGGCGCCAAGCGCTGCGCCGTCGAAAGCGCCGCCGACGAATGCGCCGCCGTCACGGGGCCGTGGCGAACGCGCCGAGCCGCCGCTCAGCGCTGCCGTCGACCGTCCGTACGGGGCCGACGCCGCGCGCGTCTCGCAACGAATCGTCACACCGGCCGGCGCCGATCAGCGGTGCGGACGCGACGACCGCGGTCAGGAGTCAACGATCGACGTCGACGCGGCAATCGCGCTCGCTCCCAAAGCGCTGATCGACGTGCGGCTCGATGCCGTCTGCGTGGCGGGCAGCGAAGGGACACTCGCGCTGCAGCGGGTTCTCGACGATACGGCGCAACCGGACGTGATCGTTTTCCCGTTTGCGATTGCGGCGCTGGTCGGCCCGACCGCCGAGCGATTCGGACCGACGCCGATTGCATATCTGGAAGCGGCAGTTCGCGGCATTCCGGTCGTTGTTCCGGCCGGCGATGACGGCGCGTTCGGCGTCCGAGAAAACGGTCTAGATCGCGCCGCCGTCGCGTACCCGTGCGTTTTGCCGTACGTGATTTGTGCCGGCGGAACGCAGGTCGGCGCGCGAGCCAATGCCCTGGACGAAGGCCCTTGGAACGATGGGACGCATGCCACCGGCGGCGGCATCTCGGCCGATCCCCGACCGAAGTGGCAGAATGCGCCCAGCGCGTTCGAGTTTTCCGCCGATCTGGTTCGCTTCCGCATCGTGCCCGACGTCTCGGCGGATGCGGCCGGGCATTTGCGCATCTTTTGGCACGGTTACGGGCTGGGCGGCGTCGGCGGAACGAGCGAAAGCGCCGCACTGGTCGGCGCGCAACTGGCCGCCATTAACGCTGCCATTCCCAAGGAGCATCGGCTCGCCGGGGCGGGCGACCTCTACGCACTGGCCCGCGAGCACCCGCAAGCCTTCCGCGACATCACGCGCGAAAACGATCGCGCCTACCGCGATAACACGCTGCGGCCGCGTCCGAAACCTATTCCGCTGGGCTATCGCGGCGTCGTACCGACCGCACCGCCGCCGATCTTAGGATGTGCGCTGATCCAGCCCTCAGGTTGCGCGGTCGCCCAGGGCTACGATGCCGTCACCGGTATCGGTTCGCTCAAGGAACGCGCCGCGATCGACGCGCTTAAGCGATAGATCGCTCGCGTCGCCGGAAGCGCGCCACCGCCATCGAGATGAAAAATGCCAGCGTCGCCAGCAACACGATGGTCGCGCCGCTGGCCGATCGCAAATAGTACGACGCATAGAGGCCTACAATCGCGCTGGTCGCACCGATCACCGCCGACAGCAGCATCATCCGGTTGAAACGGCGCGTGAGCTGGTACGCCGTGGCGGCCGGCGTCACGAGCAGCGCCGCCACCAGCACGATGCCGACCGATTCGAGCGAGATGATGATCGTGAGCGCCAGCAAGACCAGCAGCGCGTAATCGACGACCGCGGCTGAAATTCCACTCGCTTGCGCGACGATCGGATCGAACGTCGTGTAGAGCAGCGCCCGATAGAGCACGACCAACGCAGCAACTACGATGACGGCGAGCACGACAATCAGCCACAAATCGGCGGCCGAGACTGCCAAGATATTTCCGAATAGAAACCCTTGCAGATCGACGTTGTAATTGGGCAGCCGGCTCATCAGGAAAACGCCGAGCGCAAAGGCGCCCGTGAACAGCACGCCGATTGCCGTATCGAGCGACACCTTGCCGCGGCGGTTGACAAAGCCGATCCCGAGCGCCGTGATGACCGCCACGACGCCCGCACCAACGTAATAGTCGAGGCCGCGCAAATAGGCGACGACGATGCCCGCGAACGAGGCGTGTGCGATCCCGTCGCCGATGAACGAGAGCTTGCGCAAAACAACGTAGGTTCCGATCGTCGAACACAAGGTCCCTACGATCAGCGCCGCAACGAACGCTCGTCGCATAAATTCGTACTGGAACGGCGCCAGCAACGCATCGCTCAAGCGGGGGCCGCCGGAGCGCGATCGATCCGCTGATGACCGTGCGTGTGGACGTGTTCGCGGATTCCCGCGTACGCACCCGACGCCAGTACCTCATCGGGGTCACCCACGGCCAACACCCGCCGATCGATGACCATCAGACGGTCGAACCAGTCCGCCGCCCGCTCGAGGTCATGGGTCGTCATGAGGACCGGCAGCCCGCCGTCGACCAGGACGCGCACGACTTGCCGCAGCGCTTCTTCAGTTTCGGCATCGACGCCGGTCGTCGGTTCGTCCAGCAGTAGCAGGTTGGGGCGTTGCGCGAGCGCGCGCGCTAAGAACACGCGTTGCTGCTGGCCGCCGGACAGCGCGGCGATATGCCGCGTCCTCAGTTCCGTCAGATGCAGATCGTCGAGCGCTTGATCGACGGCCGTCCGGTCGGCCCGCGAGAAGCGCGCCAGCGGATGCATCCGCGGAAAGCGCCCCATCGCCACAACGTCGTAGACCGTCGCCGGAAAACTCCAATCGACCGCTTCGACCTGAGGAACATACGCAATCGTGCCCGGCGCCAGCTTACGTGGCGCTTGTCCAAAAACTTCCAGTTGTCCGGCGGACGGCAAGAGCAGGCCTGCAATCGTCTTGAGCAGGGTCGATTTTCCTGAACCGTTGGGTCCGACGATGCCGAGCGCCTGACCGCGATCGACCGTAAAGCTGACGGCGTCGACCGCAACGACGTTTTCATACCGCACGGTTAGCGCCTCACAGTCGACGGCGACGTTCATCGGAGCGCTTTCACGATCGTTTCCGTGTCGTAAAGCAGCATCGATTCGTAATCGCGAACGCGCGGATCGGTGCCGATCGAATCATCGTAGAGCTGCTCGATCGTCCGAATGCCAGCGCTCGCTGCCACCGCCCGCGCGAGTTTGGGACTGTACTCCGGCTCAACGAAAACGGCCCGAACGTGATTGCGCCGCGCTACGGCCACCAAATCGGCGAGTTCTTTTGGGCTCGGTTCGCGGCCCGGTGAGTTCTCGATCACGCCCACGGTCCGCAGCCCGAACCGCTCGCTGTAATATTGGAAGGCGTTATGGAAGAGTAGGAGCGTTCGATCGGCCGGCCGGACCGTCCGGATGCGCGCCGCAATCGTTCGCTGGAGTTCCTGCAGCCGTCGCTCGTACGCGGCGGTGTTGCGAGCGTACTCGTCACGATGTTCGGGATCGCGGGCACTCAGACCGTCGCGGATCGCTCGCACATAGGCGACGGCGCGCACCGGGTCCATCCACAAGTGCGGATTGTTCGCACGCGGCGTGAGGCGCTCGGTGCAGACGATGACGCGCAGATTGGGGTTCTTCGCGTTGTCGACCGTGCGATTCAGCCAGACTTCTAAACCCAGGCCGTTCTCGACCAGCACGTCGGCGTCGTGCAGGCGCGCGATATCGGCAGGCGTCGGTTGATAGTCTTCTGGTGAGGCACCGATTGGCACCATTGACGAGACGCTGACGTGTGAGCCGCCGACCGCCGTCACAAATGAGTTGAAGGTCGAGATCGTCGTCAGCACGTGTATTGGACCGCCGGCGCTCAGTGCGAGCGCGAACATCGCAGCGCTCAGCGGCATCGCACGCAGCGGCCGTGGAATTCGATGGCGTGATCGTCGAGCGCGAAGGCGTGGTGCTCGCGCAGAGCATCAGCGAAGCGCTCGAGCGCCGCGCAGCCAACCTCCTCGACCAGGCCACACTGGCGGCAAATGGCGTGATGGTGGTGCTCGACCGTGCAAAAAACGTAGCTGTGTTCGCCATCGGCATCGGTCCGGCGTGAGGCGACGCCGGTCGCGGCCAATACATCGAGCGTCCGGTAGATCGTTGAGAGCGCCACCTTGTTACCGGCGGCCGCCAGGATTCGCGCGATCGTGCGCGCCGACAGATAGCGGCGTTCGCGCCGCAGCAAATCGGCAATCCCTTGCCGAGTCCGCGTGGCGTATCGGCGCTCGGACCCAGGCCGTGCGCTAGCCATTCGCAACTTGCCCTTCGGCGCGAACTCTTTAGCGTCGATTTTAGGATTCATTCGCATTTTTGTTCGCCCGGGATTCGAGCCGCGCCTGCCGGCACCAGGACGCGAGGCTTTCATCGGCGGTCGGGCGTATCACGGAAGGCCTATGAAAACCGCTCGCATGTTCGGCGGCATCGCAGCGCTGGTGGCGCTGGTCGTGCTCGCACTGATTTTGACCAACCACCCGGCCCGCGGCTCGGACCACCAGGACTCCCAGGCGACGATCGCTCGCCCCGGCGCCGACGTAACCGACACGTTTTTGTTTCCGAGTCCGGCCAATTCGAACAACGTGGTTGCGGTGATGAACGTGCGGGTCCCGACGGGCGGCTTCTTCGACCCAACCGTGCTCTATCAAATGAAGTTCGACACCCGGGTTGCCGGCGAAGCCGTCGGGGCCGCGCCGGTCGAGAACGTGGTCATTCAGTTCTCGTTCGGAGCGCCCGGCAACGGCGCACAGCAGGTGTTGGTCTACGGTCCGGCTGCACCGAACGCGCCGGGAACGCTCAACACGCTGGTACCGCAGACCGGCGCCGGCCTGTTCAATTCGACGTTCAGCGTCGGCGCGATGGCGGTATTTGCGGGGTTGCGCCAGGATCCGTCATTTTTCGATCAGGCGCAGTGGTTTCGGATCTTCCCCGATCGTAACGGCGGCAGCACGGCGCAGAGCTGCCTGCCGGTAACGGGCAGCGGAACCTGTCCAACCGGCTTTAGCGCGGTGGGCGCTGACGCGTTTGCGACCGCAAACGTGCTCGCGATCGTGGTCGAGATGCCGAAGGCAACGCTAACGGCGAACGGGACCGGACCAAAAGTCGCCTATTGGGCGACCACCAGCTCGACGAGCGGACAGTAGATGCGCGTAATACAGAAACGCTTTTGGCTAGCCTGCGCCCTCGCCCTTACGTTCGGCGGTTGCAGCAATGATGCGACGTTGAACGGAACGGGCGCCGGCGGCGGACCCACTGGAAGCTTCCGCCAAATCGACCGCGTTGGGCGGCCGTCGATGAACACGATCTTCGCAACGTTCGCTAAGCACGACACCAACGATCGCACGACGCCGAGCGACGACGCAACCAACATCAAGAACGACATCGGCACGTTCATGACGACCAACGCGGGCCGCAGCGCCCCGATCGTTGCCTATGGGCAGGCGCTGCTGTCGCCCAACGTCCTGATCGCCGATCTTTCGAAAACGGCGGCGACGGCGACCTTTCTGGGTGTCGAAACCAACGGCAAGCTGGGTAGCAACGGAAAACCGTGTCCCGGTGGAACGGCGTGCGGCAGCCTTTTCGGCGGCCGGGCTTTCGCGGACGACGTGATCGACGCGGCACTGGGCATCGCGTTCGGCAACACGATCCCGGCGTTGTCGGCAGCCGGCGTGAATCCGCCCGGCGTAACCGGCGCGGTTCCAGATGATCTCAAAGAACTCGACGGGACCGGGGGTAAGCCCAATCTGACGGCAGACAACGTCGCGGCCCCCGCCCCCGCGCGATTCACCGCCACCTTCCCGTATCTCGGAGCACCGCACTAACCGCCGCCGGACCCCGTTGCTGAGACGTCGGGGAAAGGTTGCGGCCCGCCGGAAACGTACTTACGGCGGTCGGGATGCCTGTGTTACGATACAACGGATCTTGGGGATGTAGCTCAGCTGGTAGAGCACTTGCTTCGCATGTAAGGGGTCAGCGGTTCGAGTCCGCTCATCTCCACAAATTGGAAACCCGCATTCCGTAAGGCTTTGTGGGTTTTTTTTCGCTTTCGGAAGAGCGCGAACCAGGGGCGGCTTGTCCGCCAATTTATCCGCCAATTTATCAAAGTTGCCAAATAGGCGCCGGCGTGGCGCACGATCGCGCGCCAGCGCACAATCTGGCGGGCATCATCTTCCGTCCGACGCCCCATGTAGTACCGGCAGTACCATTGAAACCATCCGCGCGGATCTTGCGGATGGATCCAGCCTTTACGCCGCCACTCCACGAGCGGCTGAGATGCATTGACGCCACAGAAGTTGAGTTTGGGATTGTGGCGCTGCGGACAAAGCTTCGCCCGCGCGAACCAGCTTGCCGGGACTCCGAACGGCAGTCGGTCATGTACTTGCCGCCGAAAACTCCCACTCGAGCATCTGCTTTGGCGTCAGTTGCGGCGAAAACCCCTGCGCAGAGTTTCTACCGATCGGCGCGGTACGATAATAAACGTAACGCCACTGCATTGCATCGGAAACGACGGATCGTGTCCCAGGGCGTGGTGTACGAGACTAGGGCCGGCTTGAGATAG
>JRHI01000001.1_pt1 | contig 218313 bp, 179 predicted proteins | sample 215371 | NCBI WGS metagenome assembly JRHI01 (sample SAMN02929681, study PRJNA255918) | sediment metagenome | biome: cave system; feature: Ice Cave; material: Sediment; isolation source: sediment from deep within a dark volcanic ice cave with no known source of... ...
AAGCGGAAGCTGTGTCCAAAAAAACTGTGCCACTCTAGGGGTTCACCCCATTTATTTCAGTCCAACTTCGGTCCAATTCAAGGGCGAGATAAATGACGCGCTTCCTCGTAAGCGACACCAGAAGCGGCACTTAGAGTTTTGTATTGCATACCTTCTAAGCAGAGGGTCGGGAGTTCGAGCCTCCCCGGGCGCGCCATTTTCCCAAGGCAAAATAAGGTGCTTAGTGTTGCGTGTACGATGGGCGACGCTTTTATTGCCTGTCCGGGTTCACTACTTCTCCGCTGAGAGTGTCAGATTGGAACACTTGCCTCAATTCGGGAACCACTCGACGTTCAAATCGGGAACCAAGTTCCAGCCTGATTCAGAACTTGAGATTGCGCCGTACGTGCCTGGTATCTCGCATCGCATGAGCAGAAAATTATCGCTCCCACCAAACCGAGTCAAAGTAGTGGGAAGAAGAGCGTTAGCCGCCTGTTAACCGCAGGTGAAGGCGTTTGGTTAGAACGTTCCGCACAGATGTACTCGGTTCCATAACTCGACACGAACAGCAAGTGCCATTGGTCAAGCGCTTGCAATAACAAAAGCCGGAATCAGTGAAAGGAACAAGTGTCGATCCTACGGCAAGCGTGAGGATCGCTGCTGTCCTATACCTTTTCGTGAGCTATCGTGCGCTCCGAAATAGGGGAACGCCGAACTAGGAGGATTTCATGTCACTCAAATCTCTATTTGTTTCACTGCTGACGATTGCGCTGGTTTGCGAACCCGCTCTCGCCACAACACCGATGCTCGGCCAGGTCATGGTGAAAGGAAATGCCAAGATCAACGGAATGCTGAGCCCTTCGGGTGCGACTGTGTTCACGGGCGACCAGCTGGCCACCGAGACCCGCTCCGTCGCTGAGTTGATTCTGAATGACGGCAGCAAAGTGCTGCTGCCAGAGTCCAGTGCGGTGGTTCTCAGCAGCGAGGCAAGTCAAGTCATTGTCAACTTGAAGCGCGGAGCGCTGGCGACCCTGAGCAACAACAGCAAACCGACTTTTGTTGACGCGAATGGCGCACGAATCAGACCTGCTGCGGGTACGGCTGTTGTGCTTGAGGTTGCGGTAAACGGTGAATCTCTCAAGGTCCTTGCACGCCGGGGGTCTGCAATCGTCGAGACAGAAGATAAGACTCTTACCTTGGAAGAAGGTAGAGAGCTCGATGCAACGATGGCTCCCCCATCGCCACGAGGCTCGGGGATAGCTCGCCCAGCCGCCAGAAACAAACTGGGAACGTTTGTGTTTATTACTGCCGCAGCAGCCGGTGTAACCGGGTTGGCCCTTGGAGTTGTCGCCCTTAGCCGTCCAAATCCGGCAGACTGTAAGTTTGTCTCTACGACTGGCAAGATTGTGTGCCCGTAGCAGAATTGCCGGGCACATTCCACCGGGACTTGCACAGTGATGGTGCGCAATCAGCAACATCCCGAAACAGAAATTACAAATTTTAATGAGCCCGAAATTGCGATGTGTGTTCGTCAATCAAAACTAGGTCTATTGCGCCGTATTGCTACAAAGGCAGCGGACGGGTTGCATCATAATCCAACGCGCCAGAGGGACTAATGTTCATAGCATTTAGCCGCACGCTTTTTGTTTGGCTCTTCATCACGCAAGTAGTAACTGGACTTCCCTATAATACCGCGGCGCAGGAGCAAGCGGAAACGCAGCCCACAACTCAAGCACCGATGGGTTCGGGCGAATCGGTCCAGGATTACAATCTCCGGTTGCAGCACCTCGACCGATTGGTAGACGCCCGCGATCTGAATTCCAGTAGCAAGGAATATCGCATCGGACCTGGAGATCTTCTTGAAATCAGTGTTATGGACGCACCGGAATTAAGCCGCGCTGCGCGGGTGTCCGAAGGCGGACAAATTTCTCTCTCTTTACTGGGTGTTATTCCCGCCGCAGGCAAAACTCCCCGCCAGGTGGAATCCGCGCTTGAAGACCTCCTCCGCCAGAGATACATGAAGGATCCGCATGTGAGCGTGTTCGTAAAAGAGATGCAAAGTCATTCCGTCTCGGTCTTCGGAGCGGTGAAGAAGCCGGGCGTTTATCAAATCCGCGGCCCCAAGAGACTGGTGGAAGTGCTATCGATGGCGGAAGGGCTGGCCGATGATGCGGGAGATACCGCGCTGGTCATTCATCAAAGCCATCGAGGATTTGTCGTAGACACATCGCAGAATTCTGGCTCCGCGATAGATGCCGAACGACGTCCTGCATCCGCAGGAACCGCTTCGCGTCTTGAAGTATCAACGCACTCTGAGGCGACTGAGCTTTTCCTTGAGCCCACGCAAGAGATTAATCTAAAGAGTCTGATTGATTCAGACGATCCCCGTTCCAACGTACTGGTCTTCCCCGCCGACGAAGTGAAAGTAACCCGCGCAGGAATTGTTTATGTCGTGGGTGAAGTAAAAAAATCTGGCGGGTTTCAATTGAAAGGTAACGAGAAAATTTCCGTGCTGCAGGCGCTTGCGCTAGCGGAAGGTTTGACCAGCACGTCAGCCAGAAGCCAGGCACGCATCATTCGCACGGACGGCACCACCGGGAAGCGCAACGAACTTCCCATCGATCTCGGCAAGATTTTAGCTGGAAAAGCTTCCGATCCAGGACTGCAACCGCGCGACATTCTTTTCATTCCCAACAGCACCGGCCGCAGCGCTCTGTATCGCGGCATCGAATCGGCGGTTTCGGTTGGTACGGGACTTGCGATTTACCGGAGATAATTTGCACGAAGAAAACAAGATCGCCATTGTCGAGCCCGCGGTGTTAAGCCCCGACCGGCGACACCTGGAGCTCACCGAATCAAGTCCGGTAGACGAAGCGGGATCAGCCCAGCACCTGCGTACTTACTGGCGAATCGTTCAGAAGCGCCGCTGGACCCTTTTCTCCATCTTGCTGGTCGTGTTCACGTTGGTGCTGATCGGTACTCTTAAGGAAACACCGGTGTATCGCGCCCGGGCGCTGGTGGAGATCGAGAAGGAAAATCCCAGCATTCTGACCGTGCAGGAGCTCTTTCAGTTGGAAAACGTTTCCGATAACTACCTGGAAAGCCAGTACAAGATCCTTCAGGCGGAGAGTCTGGCGAAACGAGTGATCGATCAACTCCATCTTGATCAGGTGAAGGAATTAAATCCGGCGCCAGGTTGGTGGCAGCGGAGCAAAACTGGCAAAACAGTCGATCAGGACCCGCTTGCCTATTCGGACAGCCAACAAGGTATTTTGCATCGGTTTGCCAGCCGTTTGACCGTCGAGCCCGTCCGGCAGAGCCGTCTGGTGCATGTCAGCTTCGAATCTCAAGACCGCATACTGGCGGCAAAAATTGTAAACGCGCTTACCGCAAATTACATCGAAGGAAATCTCGAAAATCGGTGGGAAGCCACACAGAAGGCCACGGAATGGATCTCCCAGCAGTTGCAGGGACTGAAAATCAGATTGGAAAAGTCTGAAGACGACCTCCAACAATATGCGCAAGCCAATGGTTTGCTGTTTCTTGAATCGGGTCCGGGGAAAAGCGAAAACATCATGGACGAGCGTCTGCGGCAGCTGCAGGAAGAGCTGACTAAAGTCCAGGCGGAGCGCTACGAAAAGGAATCGATTTACCGGCCAGTGCAGTTGGGAGATTACGATTCGTTGCCCGCTGTAATGGACAACAGACAGATGCAAGATCTAAGCACGCGGCTGACGGATCTGCAGACTAACTACGCGCAACTGGCCACCACGTTCTCTCCCGATTACCCCAAATTGAAGCAGCTGCAAAACCAGATTAATGAAACGCAGTCCATTCTTGAGCGCGAGCGTAAGCGTGCTGCTAACCGACTGACCAACGAATACAACGCGGCGGTTCACCGGGAAGCTTTGGTCGAGCAGGCCTTCGGGGAGCAGGAAAAACGCGCCAATGAAATGACCGTTAAATCGGTCCAGTACAACATCCTGAAGCGCGAAGTGGATACCAACAAACAGCTCTATGAAGGATTACTTCAGCGGATGAAAGAGGCCAGCGTTTCCGCGGGTCTGAAGGCCAGCAACATTCGCATCGTGGACGCGGCGGTGCCGCCGGTAAGCCCGGCAAAACCTTTCGTCGCACTGAACCTGGCGTTAGCGCTTGTGCTGGGTTTAACCGGCGGTCTCGGGATGGCTTTCCTGCAGGAGCATCTGGACAATACGCTGAAGACCTCTGAAGACGTGGAACGTTTCGTGCAGTTGCCGGCGCTGGCCACGATCCCCGCTCTCGAATCATTGAACGGACATCGCCAGGTTTACGGTTTGTCGAACCTCGCACGGCCACGCGGACAATCGCACAACGGTTCTTCTCCAAAACCTGCCGAGAGGTTCCGCATCGATGAGAATTCCCCGGAACACTCGTCTTTGAGTGAGGCTTTCCGTGGACTGCGCACCTCGGTGCTGTTGTCCACGGCCGACCGTCCACCGCGCACGTTGTTAGTCACGAGCGCGCAGCCAGCTGAGGGCAAGACGACGGTAGCTACGAATTTGGCGATCTCATGGGCGCAGTTGGGCCATCGGGTGCTTCTGATTGACGCGGATCTACGCCGTCCCACGATTCATAAAGTATTCAAAATTCCTGCGGCACCCGGGTTGGTCAGTTATCTCGCCGGTCTGTGGGATTGGCCTGCGGTGGTGAAATCCACCACAGTAAACGGTTTGGACGTGATGCCCAGCGGCCCCGTGCCGCCGAATCCCGTGGAACTGCTCTCCAGCGATCGCGTGCGGAAACTGTTTCGGGAAGCCGCCGATATCTACAACATCGTCTTAGTTGACTCGCCTCCTGTTCTCAATGTGGCGGATAGTCGCGTTCTTGCCGCCGAAGTGGAAGGTGTGGTGCTCATTGTGAAGGGGAACGTGACTTCTCAAGAGGTGGCGCGGCGAGCGCGCACTTGTGTGCAAAACGTGGGAGCCAACGTCATCGGGGTGGTGCTCAACAACGTCGATGCGCGCAGCGATGATTATCATTACGAATATCGCGATTATCACCGGGATGTGGCTGAAAAGCATGCGGAAGGAGAGGCCGGCGAGTGAGTCCGCAAAGCGCATTTGGTTTTCCGGCAACGTTGAAGACCGGAAGTCTCGCCCAATCCATTTTGTTTTTGTACCGCAGTCGGCTGCCGATACTGGTGGCTTGCGAAATAGAGTGATCAGGCTTCTCCGTACAGTCGTCGCGTTGTTTAGGCTGTAGCGCGCAGGTTCATAGAAGCTCAAGTCACTCTCACACTGTGAGAGACGATGGCGAAGCCTCGTCTGCTCAGGCCGGCCCGCGTATCTATCGGAGGAACACCTCAAATGCTTCAGATCGCAATGGAATCTTCCAGCGGAACAGAAACTTTCTTGGCTCCCAGGCAGTGCGCGGCGCCAAGTTGGTATGCGGCCTACACCGTTGTGAATCATGAGAAGCGCGTGGCGGAACAGCTGGAGATGAGGTCTATTGAGCAGTTCCTCCCAACGTATGAATCCGTGCGCCGGTGGAAGGACCGGCGCATGCAGTTGCAGGTGCCGCTCTTTCCGGGCTACCTCTTCGTGCATATTCCACTGGAGGCGCGACTGGATGTTTTGCAGATTCGGAGTGTGGTTCGACTGGTCGGATTCAACGGTTGTCCTCTGGCGCTTCCCGATCTGGAAATTGAAGCGCTTCGCCAGGCACTGAGCGATAAATTGCGGATACAGCCGCACCCTTACCTGAAGATTGGCCGCCGCGTGCGAATTCGTAGCGGTCCGCTGAAAGGAATGGAAGGCATTCTGGTAAACCAGAAAGGTAATTTTCGTGTTGTGCTTTCCATCGAACTCATCATGCGCTCTGTCGCGGCCGAGGTGGATGTTGCGGATCTGGATTTTCCCGCTCAAGATCGCCATCTCCCTGAATAGCTACTTTGCGGCTGGTCCTGATCGGCAACCTCCTAGCCAACGGTTACGGCTCCATTCCAAATAGCGAAACAGGTTCTCTCTGGCGACTTCTTCGAATCAAAGTCGGTTCCGTTTAAAGTAACGAGCACCGCACCACGTCCAGCAACAATGCCCGCTAATCAGGTCTACCAATTTTATTCCCGACTTAACCAGCGAATAATTGACGCATTGATTTTTGCGATCAGTTTCTATCTGGCGTACGAGATCCGGTTTGCATCCAGGGTCCCGCCCTCGAGCGAACATCAGATGTGGCTCTATCTTGTGCCCTACATGTTTGCAGGATTGCTGGTTACGTCGCTATTTGGCATCTACCAATTGGTTTGGCGTTACATCAGTCTTGCCGACGCAATTCTCATCGCCCGCAGCCACGCGGCCTTTTCCGCAATTATCGCCATCGCGAACTTCACGCTGCTCAAATACAGCGCGTTGTTCCGCATTCCGCGCAGCATCATCCTGATTCAGTTCCTGGTCGCGCTGGTTACCGCTCTCGGCGTGCGAGCTCTGCGACGCATCACCTTTGAATGGTCGGTAAGCAACAAATCCATCAAAGGAATACCTACAAGAGTCGTACTGGTGGGGGCCGGCCCGGCGGGCATGATGGTGGCCAGAGAACTTGCCGCCGGCCGCAATATCTGTCCGGTCGGGTTTTTGGACGACGATCAACGCGTCATTGGCACTCAGATTTGCGGGCTACGGGTTCTTGGTCCGATTAACTCTTTGCCTGTTGTGGTCCGGCAACATGATGTCGATGAGGTCATCATCTGCGTAGCGCGAGAACAGCAGACATTGGTGCGTCGGATTTGGGCCCTGTGCGAACAGCTTACTGTCCGCATCCGCACCGTTCCCACAATGGATGAGATCCTGCAAGCAAAAATAAATATCGCCGCTTTCCGCGACGTCGAAATGCACGACTTAATGGAGCGCGAGCGAACGCAGATTGCCTTCACCGACGAGACTGCCATGGCCTATCAGGCGAAACGCATTCTGATTACCGGCGCCGGCGGATCCATCGGCTCAGAATTGGCTTTCCAACTCGCGAAGCTCGCTCCCCGTGAACTCATCCTCCTGGATAAAGATGAAAACGGATTGCACGATGTTTGTCTGCGGATTCACGCAAATGACGATGGCTTGAGAATTCATCCTGTTGTCGCGGACCTGCGATTTCCCGATCGCATCCAGGGGATATTTTCTCGCTTTCGTCCGGACGTGGTCTTCCATGCCGCCGCTCACAAACACGTGCCTTTGATGGAGGTTAACCCGTGCGAGGCGATCCTCAACAACGTAACCGGCACGCGAAACCTGGTGGAAAATTCTCTAACATTCGGAGTTGGCCGATTCGTTCTCATCTCCACGGATAAAGCGGTAAAACCGGCCTCCATCATGGGCGCAAGTAAGCGCGTTTGCGAAATGCTCGTCCAGCTGAACAGTGATTCGCACGCCAGTTGTTTCTGTTGTGTGCGATTTGGGAATGTCCTGGGAAGCCGTGGCAGTGTGGTGCCGGCATTTCAGAAACTTATTGCCCGTGGTGCACCTCTGCACGTCACTCATGAGGACGTTGAGCGCTATTTGATGACCATTTCGGAGGCGGTCTCACTGCTCTTGCAAGCAGGAAGCCTGGCGACGAGGGGAGAGACCTTTGTTCTGGACATGGGCAAACCAGTGCTCATCCGCAACCTGGCGAATCGCCTGATCGAGCACTGCGGCCTGCGGCCCGGGCGAGACGTTCCCATCGAGATTACCCACTTGGGTCCAGGCGAGAAACTTTCCGAGGAATTATTCGACGGTTCCACCGAAATCCTGTCGCCCACGAGCCATTCTAAAATTAATCGTGTTCAGGCCCTGCCCGTCGACGCCCCGAACTTTGTAAAGAGAGTAGCAGCCTTGGAATTGGCCGCCCGCGAGGATCGCGCGGGCGACTTCAGCCAGATTTTGCGCGATCTGAATATAGGTTTCTGTGGCCAGCAAACCATAACCGCAGCTGACGATCCTGACGATTTGATTCCGGCTCTCGCACCAGCGCTGCTGCGAGTACAAGCCGCGAAGCAGGGATAAATCGAAGACTTTTAGTGGAAACTGGGTGACACAATTACATGAGAGTTTCATCATGAACCTCACGAACGCAACAATTCTGATAACCGGCGGGACGGGATCCTTTGGAAAAAAACTTACCGAAGTGCTCCTCGGTGCGTATCGTCCCAAGAAACTCATCATTTTTAGCCGGGACGAACTCAAACAGCATGAAATGCGGCAAAACTTCCCGGACACGGGAGATTCGCCAGTGCGTTACTTTATTGGCGACGTTCGCGATCGCGAAAGATTGGAACGGGCCTTCAACAAAGTCGATATCGTGGTGCACGCCGCCGCTCTGAAACAGGTTCCCGCCTGTGAATACAATCCTATCGAGGCCATTCAGACCAATGTGATTGGCGCGCGAAACATCATCGACGCGGCCATTAACCAGAATGTGAAAAAAGTGATTGCCATCAGCACCGATAAAGCCGTGAATCCCGTCAATTTGTACGGCGCCACCAAACTTTGCGCGGAGAAATTATTTGTACACGGCAACGCCTACTCCGGTGACGATGGCTGCCGTTTCTCCTGCGCTCGATACGGCAACGTAGTGGGCAGCCGCGGCAGTGTGGTGCAGCTTTTTGCGGAGCAACGGAAACTGGGCATCGTAAGCGTCACCGACGAGAGGATGAGTCGCTTCTGGATTAGCCTGGAGCGCGGAGTCAGTTTCGTCATTCACAGTATCGAGGTGATGAAAGGCGGCGAAGTCTTTGTTCCCAAAATTCCCAGTATGCGAATCCTCGACGTCGCCAGAACGATTGCGCCGGGATGTCAGATTCGGTATGTGGGCATCCGGTCGGGAGAGAAATTGCACGAAGTTCTGGTGAGCGAGGACGAAGCGCGGCACACCCTGGAGTTGGATGACATGTATGTCATCAAGCCTTCCCATCCTTGGTGGCAGCAGGAGTACTGGGAAAACGCTACGCCCGTTCAGGATGGATTTTCATACAAGAGTGATACCAATTCCCAGTGGCTTTCCCTGGATAACTTTCGAGAACTCCTATATGACCACAGCAGCGAAAACGTCGAAGTCGCTCGCGCTTGATGGCGGAACGCCCATCCGTGCCCGCCGATTGCCTTACGGCCGGCAAGACTTGGATGAGCGCGATATTCAGGCCGTTGTAGATGTCCTACGCTCGGATTGGTTGACGACCGGACCAAACGTTGTGGAATTCGAAACCGCTGTCTCGCGCGTTGTAGGAGCGCGAGAAGCCGTGGCAGTCAGCAACGGAACGGCTGCGCTCCATGCCGCTCTCCATGCCGCGAAGATCGGCCCGGGCGACGAGGTCATCGTACCCGCAATCACATTCATCGCTACCGCCAATTGCGTAGTGTACTCGGGGGCCACACCCGTATTCTCAGACGTCAACGCGGAAACCCTACTCTTGGATCCGCGTGATGTCGAACGCAAAATCACCTCACGCACGCGAGCCATCCTTGCAGTAGATTACGCGGGTCAACCGTGCGATTACGATGCACTGCGCGAAATTGCCAAAAAAAATGATTTACTCCTAGTAGCTGACGCGGCCCATTCCTTGGGCGCACGCTACAAAGGACGCCCGGTGGGGTCGCTCGCCGACCTGACCACTTTCTCGTTTCACCCCGTCAAGCACATCACCACGGGAGAGGGCGGCATGATCGTTTGTGACGACCCGCACAAAGCAGTGTCGATGCGAGTGTTTCGAAATCACGGCATTGACCGCAACCACCAGCAGCGTGCGGAACAACACAGCTTTGAGTATCAGATGGTGGAATTAGGCTTCAATTATCGGTTGACCGACTTTCAATGTGCTTTGGGGCTTAGCCAACTGCGCAGGCTGCCGGCTTTCGTTGCGCGCCGTCAGGCCATCGCGGCGCGCTACAACGCAGCATTTGCCGAACTCGAAGAAATTAATCCGTTGATCGGCCGGTCCGAGATTTCTCATGCCTATCACCTTTATGTCATACGCCTCGACACATCCAGGCTGGGCGCAAACCGGGAAGAAATCTATAACGCGCTGGAGGCCGAAGGAATTGGGATTAATGTCCATTACCTTCCGGTTTATCTGCATCTTTTTTATCAGCAGCGTTTCCAGATGAAATCTGGCCTGTGTCCCGTGGCGGAAACCGTTTACAAAAGCATACTGAGCTTGCCTATTTTCCCCGCCATGGGCGATCAGGATGTTTTCGACGTGATCGATGCGGTGCACAAGGTTGTAGAACACTACGCTGCGGAACGGGGCTAACACCCGTGAACACACAACTGAAAAATTGGAGCAGCGATTTTGGCCGCGAGTATACCAATCGTAATGTCGTTGACTGGCAAGCCCGTTTGCCTGCGTTTCGGACTATGTTGTCGGGGTTAAAAATGAATCGGGTTCTGGAGGTCGGATGCAATCGCGGTCACAATCTTTTGGCGCTTTCGAATCTGCTGGATCGGAAATCTCAAATTGTCGGGATTGAGCCGAATTCTTATGCTGTGGAAATCGCCCGAGCATCAAGTCCACAAATAGCGGTTTTGCGCGGGGATATCTCGGATCTTCCATTCAAGACGGGATATTTTGATCTGGCGTTCACCGTAGGTGTTCTGATTCATATTCCCCTAGATTCGTTACCGGCTGCAATTTGCGAACTGTCGCGCGTTAGCAGCCGCTTCCTGTTGGCTGCGGAATATTTCTCTGAACGGGATACCGCGATGCCCTACCGCGGGCAGACCGATCTTCTTTGGAAACGTAATTTTCTCGAACATTTCCAGAAATGTATTCCGAACATCCGTCTGCTACGAAGTGGTTATTGCGGCCCGCAAGATGGCTTTGATTCCGTCCATTGGTGGTTGATGGAACAATTGGGGAATCAACCGTGAGAACTATTGCGATCGTGCAGGCACGCATGGGAAGCACGCGCTTGCCGGGTAAAGTTCTGCGAGACCTGGGCGGCGCCACCATGCTGGAGCGCGTGGTCACTCGAGTTCGCCGTTCCACTCTAGGCGGTTCCGTCGTAGTGGCCACGAGTACTGCGTCTGCGGATGACGCGATCATTGACGAATGCCACCGTTTAGACGTGGCGGTGTATCGCGGCAGTGAACTGGACGTGCTGGACCGCTACTACAAAACTACAGCGCAATTCCACGCAGACGCAGTACTGCGGATCACCGCCGATTGTCCCTTCATCGAGCCTTCTTTAATCGATGAGCTGCACCGTTGTTTTTGCGACTGCCAACCCGACTACGCCAGTAATTGCATGACCCGCACCTATCCTCACGGCTTAGATGCTGAGGTAATGACTTCTGCCGCGCTGTCCCGAGCGTGGCGGGATGCGTCTCTGCCCTATCAACGTGCCCACGTGACACCGCACATCTACGAGAACCCGTCGGTGTTCTCGTTGCTCTCGCTTATGGGAGAAGAAGACCATAGCAGCCAACGGTGGACGGTAGACACTGCGGAAGATCTGGAATTCGCAAGGAGTGTCTATCTTTGTCTCGACAACCGGGATGATTTCCGCTGGACCGACGTTCTAGATGTTCTCGATGCTCATCCGCAGTTGATGCTCAGAAATCAGCACGTACGGCAAAAATTGCTCATCGAAGGGTAAACGCGCTGGGTTTGCAGCTCACCGGTCGGCCGGTCGGCCAAACCCGTTCTAGCACAAATTTCAGGCGAATAACTTATGACCACTAACATTCGATATTGCCAGCGGTGCATTATGCCGGAGACAAAGCCGGACCTCTATATTGACGATAACGGTGTTTGCAATGCCTGCCGTCAAATCGAACTCAGGCCGCGAGTTGATTGGCAAGCGCGCGAAAACGAGCTGCTTGAAATTCTGAAACGCTACCGGAATCGGCAGGGCGGAAACTACGACTGCATCGTTCCGGTCAGCGGCGGCAAAGACAGCCATTTCCAGGTTCTTCGCATGCTGGAGCTGGGAATGAATCCGCTGTGCATAACCGCCACCACCGATAAGCTTTCCGAAATCGGCAGATACAACATTGAGAATTTAAAAAAATGCGGTGTGGATTATATCGAGGTAACCCCTAATCCGGTGCTCCGCAAGCGCCTCAATCGACTGGCGCTGACCCAAGTCGGGGATATTTCCTGGTCTGAGCATGTGGCTATCTTTACCGTTCCGGTTCGTATGGCTGTACAGCTGGGCGTGCCGCTCATCATCTGGGGAGAAAATTCTCAAAATGAATATGGCGGGCCGGCAGCCGCGGCAAATAGCAATACGCTTACGCGGCGTTGGCTTGAGGAGTTTGGCGGACTACTCGGCCTTCGCGTTTCTGATTTGACGGACGCCGAAGGAATCGAACCGAAACACTTGATTCAGTACACCTATCCCTCGGATGAACAACTTCAAAGTGCGGGGATCACCGGCCTGTTTTTGGGATATTACCTGCCCTGGGACGGCTATCAAAATGCCCTGTATGCGCAGGCCCATGGCTTTCGCACTTATCCCCAGACCATTGAAGGCTCTCTGGTGAACTACGAAAATCTGGACAACTGCCAGACCGGCATTCACGACTATTTCAAATTTTTGAAATATGGATTTGGCCGGGCCACCGACTTGGCTTGCATGCATATCCGCCGGGAACGTATATCGCGAGAACACGCACTGAAAGTCGTAAAGCTGCACGACGGCAAATTTCCTTGGTCCTATCTGGGCTGCTCTTTGCAGGAAATTCTGGCGGATATTGAAATGACTACAGAGGAATTCAACCGCATTTGTGATCGCTTTACGAACAAGAAACTGTTTGTCTGTGATTCCTCAGGGCATCTGGTGAAAGATGCGCGCGGAAATCTCACCAAAATTAACTATGACAACGTAAGTTGTGACCACGTCAAGCAGCCCATGGTCGTTGGCGCGTGAAAGTAGCCGTCGTCGACTACGACATGGGTAATATCGACTCGGTGGTCCGGGCCGTCGAAGAATGTGGAGCGTCCGCGGTGCTGGCTAGTAATGCCAAAGATTTAGAAAACAGCACACAGATTATCCTGCCCGGAGTTGGCTCATTTGCCGCAGGCATGGTCGGCATCCGCAGGAGCGGACTCGATCAAGCCTTGAACGAAAGTGTGCTGAACCGGCGCATCCCATTTCTGGGCATTTGTCTCGGTATGCAATTGCTCGGAAAGTTTGGATACGAAGGAGGAAAAACTTCCGGTCTAGGTTGGATCGATGGCGAAGTCCAGCGCCTGACTCCCAATGGGCACGGCGAGCGCATCCCGCATGTGGGCTGGAACACCGTGGAATTCCTGCAAGACAATCCACTTATGCGCAACATCCCTTCGGGTAAAGACTTTTATTTCGTTCATAGTTACGTCCTCGCCTGCTATGACAGGCAAAATGTAATTGCCAAAACTGAATATTGCGGAGATTTTCCCGCCATCGTTGGCAAACAGCACATCTTCGGTGTGCAGTTCCATCCGGAAAAAAGCCAGCGTTTTGGATTGCAACTGCTCAAGAATTTTCTAGCCATATGATCCCGGCAAGCATGGCCAAAATCCGGGTAATGCCTACGCTGTTATTCAAGGACTTGGGTCTCGTGAAAGGCGTTTCCTTCGATAGTTGGAGGCGCGTCGGCAGCGTCATGCAGACCATTAAGGTTTACAACCTGCGCGAAGTCGACGAAGTGATCTTCCTGGATATTAGCGCGACGCGAGAGCAACGCCCCCCCGATTTTGCCTTGGTGGATGAAATTGCGGATGAGTGTTTCATGCCGTTGACCGTGGGTGGCGGGATATGCGCGCTTGAGCACGTTCGCAAGCTGTTGCAGGTGGGAGCCGATAAGGTGGCGGTGAACACCGCCGCGGTAGAAAATCCGGAATTTGTGCGTTCGATAGCGGATACCTTCGGATCGCAGTGCGTGGTGGTGTCCATTGATTTCAAACGTTTGCCCGGTAGCGGCGCCCGCGTATTCACGCACAGTGGTACGCGACCCACCGACAATGACCCGGTAATCTGGGCGCGTCGAATGGAGGAAATGGGAGCGGGAGAAATCCTGCTGACATCCATCGATCGTGACGGAACGATGACTGGGTACGACACCGAAATGATTCGCCAGGTTAGCGATGCCGTGTCCCTTCCGGTAATCGCTTCAGGCGGAGCGGGAAGCTACCACGATCTGTTGGCCGGAGTTCGCGACGGCAAGGCCTCCGCCGTAGCCGCGGCGAGTATTTTTCATTTCACGCAGCAGACTCCTCTCGACGCCAAGCGGTATTTGCATGACCGGGCCATCGCGGTCCGGCTGTGAATTCACCATGGGTACACTGATGATCCGTGCGGATGCCAATGACAAAATTGGAACTGGCCACGTCATGCGTTGCCTGGCGCTGGCGCAGGCGTGGCATGCGACCGGAGGAGAAACAGTTTTCGCGCTGACGCCCGGCGCGGAAGCCTTGGTGCCGAGATTGAAATCGGAGGGTTCCCGAATCGAGTGGCTGGCCGCCGTGGCTGGAAGCAACGAGGATGCGTACGCCACCGCGGAACTAGCGCGCAAAAATAACGCGAGATGGGTGATCCTGGACGGCTACTGCTTCGGCCCTGCGTATCAACAGCGCATCAAGGAAGCAAAGTTGTCGCTGCTTTTTGTAGATGACCACGCCGATGCCGCGCACTATTGCGCTGACATCGTGTTGAACCAAAGCCCGGCCGCGCGAGAAAACCTGTATGCGAGGTATGCGCCTGACACTCGCCTATTGCTGGGTCCGCGCTATGTGTTGTTGCGACAAGAATTTTTGCGGTGGCGCAACCGGAAGCGTGAATCCCCGAAGCAGGCAACCAGGCTGCTGGTTACGCTGGGCGGTGCGGATCCGGAAAACGTCACTTCCAAAGTGATTTCTGTCATTCAAGAGTTGCGCCTCCCGACATTGCAAACGAAAGTCGTGATTGGGCCTCTCAATAGCAATCTGCCAGCACTACAAGGCCAGCTGCGCCGCAAGCGCCACAAGATTACGCTGCTGACCGAGCAGCCCGATATGCCGGCGCTAATGTCGTGGGCGGATGCGGCCATTTCTGCGGCCGGTTCCACCAGTTGGGAGCTTTGTTTTATGGGTGTTCCCAGCATATTGATCGTCCTTGCGAAAAACCAGGTTGGTGTGGCCGGCGAACTTCAGAAAAAACACGCTGCCGTAAATTTGGGCCCCTATGAACATGTATCGCCGCGTCTCATCGCTGGCCGACTGCGAAAAATACTTTTAACGAAAGCCTGCCGCGCCGAGATGACGAAACATGCCCGGGGCCTGGTCGACGGTGAAGGGGCGCGCAGAGTCGTCGCCAAATTGCAACGTGCAGCTCTGGAACTAAGAAGGGTTCAACCGGACGACTGCCAATTATTATGGGAATGGGCCAACGATCCGGAGGTTCGGGCGACCTCCTTTTCGAAGGATCCTATTCCCTGGAAAGACCACGTAGCCTGGTTTACTCGGAAGATGGCCGAGCGACACACCATTTTGCTACTCGCAGTGGATGGTCAGGGACACCCCGCCGGTCAGGTCCGCTTGGAACTTCTGCCGCAGAAGGAAGCCGTGATGCACATCAGCGTGGCTCCGCTGCGCCGTGGTTCCGGAATTGGCCGCTGCTTGATCGCACAGGTTGTGCATGAATTCTCCTGCAGGAATAAGGTCCAAGCATTCCATGCGTATGTCCGCCCGGAGAATCAGCGTTCCATTAAAGTTTTCGAGCGCTCCGGATTCTCGTTAATTGGCCGTGAACGAGTTCGCGGCACTGCATCGCTTCATTTTTTGCGCCACATCGCAGATCGGGCCATCGCTTCATGACCGGCCCCATTCGACCGTTCCGTCTGGGAAAAAGATGGGTCGGTCCAGGCCATCCGGTGTTTGTAGTTGCCGAACTCTCTGCAAATCACGGCCAGGATTTCCGCCAGGCGGTTGAACTGGTGCGTGCCGCGAAAGACTGTGGCGCGGACGCCGTCAAGTTGCAGACCTACACGCCGGATACTCTGACCATCGATTGCAGCAACGAATACTTTCGCATTGGTGAAGGCACGATCTGGGTGGGGAAAAACCTCTACCAACTTTATGGCGAAGCCTGCACGCCTTGGGAGTGGCACCCAAAATTGCAACAAATCGCCAATGACCTCCGGCTCGAATTTTTTTCTACGCCATTCGATTTCTCTTCCGTTGCTTACTTGGAGCAGATGCATGTTCCAGCCTACAAAATCGCATCATTCGAACTTGTGGACCTGATGCTGCTGCGCTGCGTGGCAGCCACTGGTAAGCCGGTTGTCTTATCAACCGGAATGGCCACACAGCAAGAAATTCAGGAAGCAGTCTCGACGTTGCGGAAAGCCGGCAATAAAGAGCTTGCTCTGCTCAAATGCACCAGTGCCTACCCTGCGCCGCTCGAAGAAATGAACCTGTTCACGCTCCCGGCATTGCAACAAATTTTTGGGGTGCCGGTGGGACTGTCGGATCACACCCTGGGACTCGCCGCGCCCGTTGCCGCCATCACCCTGGGTGCCTCAATCGTTGAAAAGCATTTGACCCTCTCACGCAGCGTCCCCGGTCCCGACAGCGCTTTCTCACTCGAACCCGCAGAGTTCCGCCAGATGGTTAACGCCATTCGCGAAACGGAGAAAGCTTTGGGCCAGGTGTTTTTCGGTGCAAGCCAGCAAGAGAATAGCAGCCGTAATTTTCGCCGCTCGCTATTCGTTGTGGAAGATATGAACGCCGGCGAAGTTTTTACCCGACGAAATGTGCGCTCTATTCGGCCCGGGCACGGTCTGGCCCCGCGGTATTTCGAGCAAATCCTGGGGTGCCCGGCGTGCTGCGAAATTCAGCGAGGGACGCCGCTAAGCTGGTCTCTTGTGGCTGAGGCAAAATCGCGAACCGCGTAACGCCAGTAACTTCCATTTCGCCCACAGAACCGCTAGAGAAACAAACGGCAAGCCTGAAGTTTCCGCACACTGCCAATTTTTTGCAGCCAATAGATCTCTAATTTGATGAAGATATTCTTTTTCTTTTCTATTCTGCACAAGCTCTACAGTGAAGTGGCCAAGGGACTTCTACACCAGCATCCTGACATGGAATTCAGCGGGATCCTGTATGGTTCCGATCAACTTCGGGATCTTCAGCGGGACGCATTCCCTTCCCGTCAGCTTTCGGTTTTTACAGAAGAGCTTCGACGGGAACTGCCGCGAACGCACGAGTGTGTGGATTTTCTTCGTCGCTGGGAAATGCGCCACGGAATTTGCTTCAGCACGCTACTCTCTGCCGACCGCCGCTATTCCAAGTTTCCCCGAGAAGAAGGTCTGCGCGTCGCCATTGTTGCTATCCGCCTCTGCGAAGCTTTACTCGACCGTATTCGCCCTGACGCGATCGTCGCGGAAGGCATCGATGACCTTCTAAGTCAGATCCTTTATTGTTCGGCGCGCGAGCGCGGCATTCCGTATCTCATCACCTACGCATCTCCAACACCCCAACGGATCGCCATTTACAGCAATCCGCATAATCACTGGGAAAGGGTCGAAGAAATCTTCTTTGGTCTGAAATCTCGCGCGCTCACTGCCGAGCAAAAATCCCGAGCGGCGACGCTCATCGTGGAATACCGGGAGAAGCATCTGTTACCCAGCTACCTCGCCGCCGGCTACAACCGGTTGTATTCGGGGCGAGAATTTTATTCACTCTGGCGTCTGGTTCGCGGACATTGGCTTGATTCCGCGCATCGGTTGGACCCGTCCTATGCTGGGAGTTTTTCCGAAATCATTGCACAGAAGTTTTTGAGAATTTTCCGCGCCGCAGTGAGCGCTTGGCGATATACCCCGTTGCCGAAGCAAGCAGAGCGCTTCGTTTTATTCCCGCTTCAGATGGAGCCTGAATGTAGCACCCTGGTCTTCTCTCCGTTCCATGCAAACCAGCTCAGCTTGATTGAATGCATCTCCAAAAGTTTGCCTGTCGATCATTGGCTCTACGTGAAGGAACACCCGGTGATGACTGGCAGACGGCCGCTTTCCTATTACCAGTCCATCTGCTCCCTCCCCAACGTGAAATTAATCTCACCTAAAGTGAGCAGCCATCAGCTGGTCCAGGATGCCAGCGCGGTAGTCACCATTACCAGTAGCGTGGGCTGGGAAGCATTGATGCATGCCAAACCCGTCATCGTTTTCGGAAACGTTTGGTTCGATGCTTTTGATCTGGTCCGCAAGGTGCGCGCCACAGCAGACTTGCCTGAAGCTTTGCGGCGCGCAATTTTCGAATACCGGCACGACGAGGAACTGCTCCTGAAATTCGTTACCGCCTCTCTCGAAGGAACGTACGCGGGACAGATCGAGCACCCCGACTACAATCCTGGCGTTCTTTCTTGTCAAAATACCAAGGCAATCGCCGATGCCATCCTGCAACATCTCGACTGGCTCGGAGTGCCTATTTCTAGCAGGCGCGACAGGATAGCGCAGCCTCCTCCTGATGTCCCCCGAGCGGAAAACAATTCAGCGGCAGTGCGCGGCATGAGTGCCAGCCTTTCGTGAGCAATCGCATTCTCAAGCAGGTCGCGCACACGACCGGAACCAAAATCTTTATTTTCCTCTCTCGGTTCGCGCTGGTTTATTTGTTGGCGCATGTTTTTAGTCCCGAGGATTTTGGCGCCTATTCGTTACTGTCAACCCTCAACACCTTCGGCGTAATGCTAGTGGGATTGAATCTATACAATTATGTTTATCGCGAAGCACCGGGCCTCCCGGTGGAGCGGCGGGTGATCCTTTTCAAGACTACTTTCATCTTCGAAGTTGTCCTTTCCAGCGTTCTAGTGGCGATATTCCTCGCCTCGGGAGCACTCGGGCCACTCCTTATCCGCATAAAAGCTTTGAACTATTCGCATGCTTTTGTCGCCAGTCTTTTTCTACTCATTGCGCTGGTGGCTGCCGCTGAGGTGCAACACTATCTCTGGGCGAAAACGGAAATCGAGCACACCAACCGGATGGACTTCATTACCCAGGCGTCGTGGGTTCCGGTTCTGTTCGGCTTGTGGTTCTTTCACGCAAAAATTGGCGTGGCTGGTGTCATCCTCGCGCAACTTTTGGCGGTGCTGGCTGGGATTGCCTTCGCGTTTCGCCGGGTCGAAATGCACGAGTGGTGGCGCGCACGGCCCAACCCGGGATTAATTCGCAACGCCTTGGCATTTAGCCTGCCGATGATCGTTCCCGGGCTCAGTTTCTACATCTTGAAAATCGCGGACCGCTTTTTTCTTTCCTATTTCCGCAGTTTATGGGAAGTGGGGCTGTACTCCTTTGCGTACAGTTTCCTCAACACCCTGTATTCCTTCTCGGCCCTGGTGGTGCTCAATACCCTGCTTCCCTATGTAGTGGAAGCACATAATCGGCAGGAGCGCGAGCGGAGAAATTTTCTGCTTACCTACGCGTTAAAAACTTCTCTGTTGGTCTTCGGTGTTGGCGCAGCAGTGCTCTTGATCTTCTCACGGCCGATTCTGGCGATTGTGGGACGTCCGGAATACGTCGCCTCGAGCGGCGTTATGCCACTGCTGGTCCTTTGCTTCGTGACCATCATCGCTGCCTACCCTGCCCACTACTTGTTGCTTCTCGAAAAGCGCACCGTACTGCTCATGTGTATTGATCTCTCGGGTCTCGCCATCGGTCTTGGTTTCGACCTGGTTCTCATCCCTCGCTATTCCTATTATGGCGCAGCGACAGCGTCGGCACTGGGGTTCGGTGCGGTTGCTATAACCAAGATCGTATGGAGCCATGCCTGGCGAGAAATTCAGTTTCGCGAGATTTTTTCTCTCCGGCGGGAGTGGGGTTTTCTCTTCCAGTACTTTCGCTCCGGGAAAACAGTCTTTCCCGGCAAGGTAGTTCCCGAGTAGTGCAACCATTTTGTTTCGACATTGCGCTCATGCCACTTCGCGAATTGCATACGACCGGCGCATTACGGATAAACCATGACTGAGCTGATTCTCCTCACCACCGTCGCGGTCCTCGGAATCGGGTTCCTGCTTGTTTGGATGGCCAACCCCTGGCGCAGCCTCCTTGCCTGGGTCGGTCTCTTGAGTGTCCAGCTCAACTACCAGGTCTTCTTTTCTGATTTTCGCCCGGCGCTCTCCGATGTGTTTCTTCCATCTTTGGTTCTGGGACTTCTATTTTCCAGTTCCAAGGCTAGCCGGAAGTTTGGGAAGCCCAGTTCCCTGTCCGCTCTCATCTTGGTATTCTCCGCGCTGCTCTTGTTTGTGGGCAACGTGGTGACCTACTTCGAGCTGCACATGATTCCTCAATGGACGTGGCTAAACAAGGACATCGGCCTGCTGGACTTGCTGCTCTGCTATTTTGCGTTCCTTCGGCTGGTCGACTCGCATGAAAAATTGCTGGCCATCGTCAAAGTATTCGTTTTGTCCGGCTCCGCGATCAATCTGGTGGCGCTTGTGGGTGGCATCGCGCGATACGCCTTTGGAATTTCCAACATGATGATGCGGGACGACACTAGCCTTCGGCTTGTGGGTTTCAATATCAACCCGAACTCTTATGGGGGCTTTCTGCTTTGCGTCTTGCTGCTGCAGTTCGCGCTGGTTTTAAGCAGTTCGCAAGTACTCGGGATCTCCCGGCGAGTCCAGTACCTGAATCTTGCGCTGCTGGGGATGGCCTGTCTGATGACGTTGTCGCGCAGCGCCCTCTTAGGAATGGCAGTAGGCATCATTGCGATGTTCGTGTTCTTTCCTATTAGATCCAACATGCGTCTCGTCGGAGTTGCCCTTACGATTCTGCTGGCCACTTATACAGTCGTTCACTGGTATGCCGCTTCTCCGGCAACCTCTTCGCAGTTTTGGGATGTCGAAATGAGCGGCCGCACCATCGCCGAACGTCTCGATGCCAACAAGGCCGCCCTGCATATGTATCTGGATCGTCCATCCACGGTGATTTTCGGGACTGGCGTTGGGGTTTTCTCCGCGCACTCTCAGCGCATCCTCGGCACTGCTGTGATCATCCACAACGATTTTCTGTGGCTCCTGGTGGAGGCTGGGCCGCTGGGGCTGCTTTTGTTTAGCGCCATCTTCCTCGTAAGCCTGCGGAATTGTTTTGCCGTGGCGCGCGCCCGAACTACCGACAGTCCTATAGCCATCGGTCTGGCGTGTGCCCTGATGGGTACATTGGCCTGGACTATGGGGACGGAAGGTCTCTGGCATCGGCATGTGTGGTTCCTGCTCGCACTTTCAGAAAGCTGTTACCGCTGGTGTGCGCCGGTTCGTCACCCCGCCTTGCTGGCAAAATTCAGGCAATTGTTGAAGTCGCGCCCGCGATTCGCCTTTGCAACAAACAACTTGCCTACTCTCTGAATTGATGGCTTCAGTCGCTCATTCCATCGTAGCTTTCTTGAAGAAACGCAAAGGACGCTCGACAGTTTCCCGCTTCCTTTGGGCCACGGGACTCTGCCGCGTGTTTTCCATTCATCTGGCCCATCAAGTTCGCATGCGCTTTTTTCCGACATCGTTGTCGGCCGCACTGTGGATAGATTCAAGCGCGTACCTAGCGGAAGAGAAATTCATCCTTGCGCAGTTAAAAACGGGAGACACGTTCATCGATGTAGGAGCGAATGTCGAACACCTCACGTTGTTAGCCGGCCAGCGCGTCGGCCGCTCTGGTTCGGTAATTGCCATTGAGGCGCATCCACGAACATTTGGTTTTCTTTGCAAAAACGTTCGACTGAATGGCTTCCAACACGTTCGGTTGATCAATTCTGCCGTCGGTTCGCACGCCGGTGAAGCGGGCATCTCCGATTTCCGAGCTGACGATATGAATCACCTGAGTCAAGTTGGCGGTATCAAAATCCCCGTAATTACCCTCGATTCCCTGGGAATCAGCGTTCCGGTGGCGCTCCTGAAAACCGATACCGAAGGCTTCGAACCATTTGTTTTCGAAGGTGCTCGTCATCTGCTCGCTCGGGTACGCTGCGTCTATTTCGAGTGCTCTGAATGGAACTTGAAACGTTACGGCCGCAGTAGCTCCGAGCTGAAAGCCCTACTGGAATCGGCCGGCTTTGACATCTATCAACCGCGCGGAGATCGCCTGCTGCCAATTGATGATTCTGATTACGACCCAAATGCGGGTGGCAACCTCGTGGCTCTGAGGAAGACTCAATGAAAAACGAAAAATGCAGCATAGGAATGGATTCACCGCGGGTGAGTGTCGTCATCACCGCCTATAACAATGAAGCCACCATCGGCCAGGCCATCGAAAGCTTTCTGCGCCAGGGCTTTACCGATTGCGAAATCATCGTGATCGACGATGGCTCGCGCGACAACACCAGGCGCGAAGTGGAACTGCACGGTGATGCCGTGCGCCTCATCTGTCAGGTAAATGGCGGCAGCGCGCGGGCAAGAAACACTGGGATTCGGAATGCTCGTGGCAAATACGTGGCTTTTCTGGATGGAGATGATGTCGCATTACCCGGCCGTCTTGCATGGCAGGTCGCCGCCCTTGAGTCTCATCCGCATGCTGGCTTGGTTTACGGAAATGTCTTCCTCATGGATGCCCACGGTCAAAACATTCAGCTGCGCCGCGGAACCGGGCGGTATAAGTCTGGAAAAGTCACGCGAGAACTGGCCATCAAAAACTTCGTCCCGTTTTCCACCATTATGCTGCGGCGCGAGCTATTAATGGAGATAGGACTCTTCGACGAGTCGCTGCGCTCCTCGGAAGATTGGGACATGCTCGTGCGTCTCTCGCAGCGCTGCGATTTCCTCTACCTGGACCGCCCTCTCGTTAATTACCGCGTCATGCCCAACAGTAAGACCGCGGATTTGGATGAAAAAGAGCGCGCTTATAACCGGGTGCAAAGCAAAATTTTCGCCGAAAACGATTTTGGCCCTGATGCCAAGAGCTTGCACCGGCTCTCCGATGCTTCTCTCCAGTTCGGACTGCTGGGTATCAGTATGCGTTACGGAAAATATTGGAGAGGCGCACGCTATCTGTTGCGCGGCTTGGTGATTACTCCCAGAATTTTTTTCCATCTCTGGCGTGAAATCTCTTCCCGCCTCTTAACCCCGTTGCTCGGGTCTTGGCCTGCATCATGGAAGCACGGAGGTCGCTAACGGTCCAGCATGTGCGGAATCTGCGGACAGTTTAATTTAACCGGCGAGCCCGTGGAACCGGGGACACTCGGGGCCATGATGGCGGCGATCCGCCACCGTGGTCCCGACAGCGAGGGTCACGTGCTGCGTGGTCCCGCCGGCCTTGGCCACCTGCGTCTTAGCATCATCGATCTTAGTGATGCGGGGCGTCAGCCCATGTCCAGTCACGACGGCTCGAAATGGATTGTCTTCAACGGAGAAATTTACAACTACGCCGAACTGCGTCACGAACTCGAACAACACGGCGAAACATTTCAATCCGCATCTGATACCGAAGTTCTGTTGCGCCTGTATGAGCGCATGGGTGTGGCCTGTTTGCAAAAACTGGAAGGGATGTTTGCTTTTGCTGTTTGGGATGCATCTTCGCAAACGCTTTTCCTTGCGCGTGATCGCGTGGGAATCAAGCCCCTGTATTACTACCGCGACGAGCGCCAGATCGTCTTCGCTTCCGAAATCAAGGCCATCTTGCAATGCCCCGGCGTTCCCCGGCGAGTTCATCCCGAAAGCCTGACCACTTATTTCACCTTTGGCCATTCTGTCGCACCGGACACCATGTACGACGGGATTCACAAACTTCTTCCGGGACACTTCATGGTTTGTACCCCGGGTGCGACGCGCATCTCGCAGTATTGGGATGTTCAAGACGTTCCTTCGTACCAAGTTGGCGAGCCGGAGGCCGCCGCGGAAATTCGTCGCCTTTTGGAGCAGGCCGTCGCAAGCCACATGGTGAGCGATGTTCCCGTCGGTGCATTTCTCAGTGGTGGCATCGATTCGAGCGCGGTGGTTGCTTTCATGTCCCGTACCTCTCGCCGTCCAGTCAAAACCTTCGCGATCGGATTTGATATTGGCGGGTATTACAATGAGCTGGACGACGCGCGGTTTGTTGCCCGCCGCTTTGGTACCGACCACCACGAAAAAATTGTTACCGGACTGGATGTCGAAGCGCTGATCCAGAAACTTGTATACCACTACGACGAACCGTTTGCCGACGCTGCCAGCCTGCCTACCTTCGTCGTCTCGGAGTTTGCGCGACAGCAGGTCACGGTCGTGCTGTCCGGCGAAGGTGGTGATGAGGTCTTCGGCGGCTATCGCCGCTATTACGCACAGCTGGCCTCCTCGTATTTTCACTTGCTGCCGGCATTCCTGCGCAACCGCCGATGGAGCAAGATTGTTCCGCAGACACCGCGATTCCGGCGTTTGCACAAGGCGCTGGAAACTATCTCCATTCCGGACGACGCCACGCGTTACGCAACCTGGCTCGCATTATTTACCGAAGATGCCAAGGCGGAGCTGTTCGATCGGACGGTGCGCACGGGCCTGCATAATGGTTATGAGCCCTACTGTGCGTTTTACAATCGCTTCCCGAACTGGGACACCGTCAACCGCAGTCTATATACCGACTTGAAAGGCTGGCTAACCGATACCTATCTGGAAAAGATCGATAAAGCCGCTATGGCCGTGGGGCTCGAAGGTCGCGTGCCATTCCTTGATCATCGTTTGATTGAGTTCGTCTTTCGCCTTCCTGGCAAGTGGAAAGTCAAGGGCGCCACCACCAAATACTTGCTGAAAAAAGCTCTGGAAGGAGTTCTCCCGAAAAACACGTTGTACAAGCCCAAGCATGGCTTTGCGGTTCCCGTCGACGAGTGGTTCCGCGGGCGGTTGAAGACTTTTCTGTCGGATGTGCTGTTTGATAGCGATCCGCACCGCACCCGGTATTTCAGGCCAGCCTATGTTGCAAAGATTTTTCAGCAACACACCCGCGGGGAAAGGAATTTCGGTAGCCAGCTCTGGGCGCTGCTGAACTTCGAGTTGTGGCACCGCCAATTCATGCGGCCCACCAGTGAGTCGTCTCCTCCTGCAACCGGATTTCGCGTGGCGTCCGCAACATCGGGAAACGATTCCGCTTTTGTGCAGAGAAAACAAATTGTAGAGCTACCCGTTCGGGCTCAAAGCTAAGCACATGCGAGTCGCAAACGTACGGAGGACAATGTTTCAGCTGCTAACCTTGCGCTGTGATTTGCACACCGAATTTCTCAGAGATTTCTCGCTACAGAATTTACTGGGAGGATTCCAACTTTGAATCCGTGACTGTCGTAGAGGCAAGTCCCAACAAAAACCACAGCTGACGCTGGTACATTCCATCATTACTCAGGCTCCATATGAGCACACTGACCAGCGCGGCAAACAGCGCTGCGGCGGTCGCGTGCGCATTGCCGGCGGTGTGAAGCGACCCCCACAATTTCCGCAGCGCTGCTTGGAATATCCCGGCTACACAAAGAAATCCTAGCGGGCCGAGCTCCACCAGCGCCCACAGAAAGCTGTTGTGGATGATCACTGGCGACTGCAGATTGGTTGCGGGAGCCATCTCAGCAAATCCGCCGAGCCCCCATCCGAACGCCATCGTCGAAAGGGACGTTACATAAAGCCGGAGTGCAGTCTGTGTGATCACCATCCGGTCACCAACGCCCGAAGGATCGCTAGCGATGCGAAGAAACTCCAGAAAAGACGGATCGTTGTGCGGGAAATAAATCTCCGAAGTATTCTCCGAAGTGTGCAAAGGCGAACCTTGCCGAGGTGCAGGCCATAGTCCTCCTGCGCGGGCGATGAACAAAACAGCGGTGAGGCAGAGAACAACCAAGGCGGGTGCCAGCAAATGCCTGCGCTGAAAAATCTTATCGCTAGCCACTCTCGATACAACTGGAACAACGAGTGCGCCGGCCATAGCAGCCAGCCACGACCCACGCGATATTGTGAACAGCGCACCCAAAAGCAGGAACGCCACGTTAGCAGCATCAATCCAACTCCGGCCAAACATCGGTTTTGCGAAAGCCACCGCGGTCAGTTGCACGGCCAGTACCGCTGCCAGGTAGCCGCCATACTGGTTGGGGTTGTGCATCAATCCGCTCAATCGCAGGCTCGTGCCGCCGAAAAAAAAGACGCTACCGCGATTGCCGGCATAACGAAGAGCCACCGCAACAAGGGCGGCCAGATTCAGCAGTGAGCCCGCAACAACGAAACATCGAAGATATAACCACACATTATTTTTCGCGGCTGACGCATACAGGCAGTAGATGCCCAGCAGCAGGAATAGTCCGAGCCCGCGATTTATCAGGGCCCACCAGATCAAGTGCCCAAACCGCATCCAACCGATAAAAAAACCGATGACTACCGAAGTTGCGAAGCCCACAACCCACCGAGCCACCGGATCCCGACTTAGCTTTTGCCACCGTCGCCACTCTCCACGGCCGATACTCGTCAAAAGCGCGGGCGCCAAAACGAAGTCTGATGCGCCTACGCTGAGCAGCACTCGATGGAACAGCGAAACAGGTAACAGCATTCCCATTACGCTTGCCCAAACGGCGCGACCATCTTTTACGTGTTTAGTTACCTTTTCAGTTTGTTGCATTGTTAATAATACTGCGGCGCAGTATACCACGGCAACCTGGTCCTAACGTCCGAGAACGCGACTGGTTTCACCGAACTTTCCAGAAAACCACGCTTAACCACCGAACAAAAAAATGAATTCAAAACCAGTCTTTTTTACGGAACCGTTTGCAATACAGGAAATAACTCGGCGTTTCCGCTCAAGACCCTTAAAGATCGCCCAAGTCGCCACCGTGGACTGTTCCATCCGCATTTTGTTGATGGATCATATTCAATCCCTCCAGCAACAGGGCCACGAACTGACGGCCGTTTGCTCGCCGGGCCCGTGGGTTGCCGAGCTACGGCAAACTGGAATCGCTGTGGACACCGTGGCCATGGAACGGGAACTGCATCCGTTCCGCGACCTGAAGTCCTTCGTTCGCCTCTATCAGCTCTTTCGGCAACGCCGTTTCGACGTGGTTCATACCCACACCGCAAAGGCTGGACTGCTTGGTCCGCTGGCCGCACAGCTAGCCGGTGTTCCCGTGGTGCTGCATACCATTCATGGATTGCTTTTTCATGACGGCATGCCCCGCGCCAAGCGTTGGGTGTTCTGGCTCGCGGAAAAGTTCACCGCGATTTTCGCGGATTATCTCCTTTCGCAAAGCCAGGAAGACGTGCAGGTTGCCGTCCAGTCGCGGCTGTGCGCCCCGGAGAAGATCACCTACCTCGGGAACGGCATCGACGTGCAGCGATTTTCCCCGAAGAGCGCTGCGGCGGCACGGAACCTGATGCGCAAAAGTTTCGGTTTCTCCGAGTCCGATTTTGTTGTCGGCAGCGTCGCGCGCTTGGTTTACGAGAAAGGTTGCAGCGATCTTTTTAAAGCCGCTGAACGGCTCAACGGCCGCAACCCGCAGGTCAAATTCCTAATCATCGGCCAACCGGAAGCAGCCAAAAGCAATTCGGTATCTACTGAGCAAATCGCCTCGCTGGGTAAAAGCGGCGCCATGGTTTTTGCCGGTTGGCGCGAGGACATGCCGCAATGCTACGCGGCCATGGATGCGTTTCTTTTGCCCTCGCATCGCGAGGGTGTGCCGCGTGCCTGCATGGAAGCTGCAGCCATGGAGCTTCCGGTAATCGCCAGCGACATTCGCGGTTGCCGTGAAGTTGTGCGTCATGGCGAAACCGGCTTGCTGGTTCCGGTCCGCAATGTCGCCGCGATCGTCGCCGCGGTGGAAAACTTACTCAACGACCGCACCCGTGCTGCCGCGATGGGCCGCCGCGGCCGTGAATACATTCTCCGCAACCATGATCAACGCCAGGTGCTCGCCAGGTTGCATGCGTTCTACTCGGCGCTCGGAACGAATCATGCGCGCCAGAGGTCTGCGGCGTGAATATCCTTACCTTCGATCTCGAAGACTGGTATCAGCTTGTGCAGCGGCGGCTTACCGGCGACTTACCTCCTGCGCGCGATACCATCATCCGCCAGACCGATCTCTTGTTGGAGCTTCTGGATCAGCATCAGACGCGCGCTACGTTCTTTGTCCTCGGCCTCGTGGCCGAACGCTACCCGCAACTGGTGCGCCGGATTGCCCGGCAAGGTCATGAGATTGCTTCCCACGGTTATGCTCATCTGCGGGTTTGTGACATGACACGCGAGCAATTCTCGCGTGACACCTGCCGCTCCCGGGATCTTCTTGAAGATCTGGTTGGCGTGCCGGTCTGCGGATATCGCGCGCCAGAGTTTTCCATCAACGCTAGGAGTTTGTGGGCACTCGATGTTCTCGGTGGATTGGGCTTTTCCTACGATTCCAGCATCTTCCCCATTCACCACCGGCGCTACGGCATTCCAGGATTTTATGCCGCGCCCTCGAGTTATCAACTTCCCTGCGGACTGCATATCACCGAGTTGCCCTTGGCTACGTTTTCTCTTGCTGGCATCCGCGCGCCTGTGGCCGGTGGAGGTTACTTTCGTATTCTTCCGCTCTGGGCTTTGCGCCTGGCTGTTCTCCGGCACGAATCTCAGCACGTCCCCATGACCACTTATTTCCATCCGTATGAATTTGATCCTTTACCGCTGGACGTTTTCCAAACCAATCCGGCACCCGGCTGGAAGCGAAAGATTTTCGGCTGGCGTACCAACTGGCAGAACAATTTCGGCCGAGCGGGCGTGTGGCCGAAAATCTCGGCATTGTTGCAGAAATACCATTTCACTTCTTGCGAGGAATATCTTTATGCGGCTGGACTCATTGAGAACCGAACAACACTTTCAACAGCGAGCGCGGCAGTTTGATGCGCTGTACGCGGAAGAACACCAGAGCGCCTATTTCTTGAACCGGCTCTTCCGGCGCCCTTTATACGAACGAGTGCACTTGACCGTGGAGGCTTTCGAAGGACTGCGGAATTTCTCGGTTTTGGACATTGGTTGCGGGTCGGGAAGAAACAGCGTCGTGTTCGCGGAAAGCGGCGCGCGAAAAGTCGTAGGCATTGATTTCGCTGCGAACATGATTGACCTCGCGCGTGAATATGCCCGCCGGCGCGGCGTGGAACATAAATGCGAATTCATTTTGGGTGACGCCCTGACCTACAACTTTGCGGAGAAATTTGACGTCGTTGTGGCTCTGGGAGTTTTCGATTATATCCGCGAGCCGCATCTGCTCCTGCGCCGCATGTCGGATTTGGCAAATAGCAGAGTGGCGGCCAGTTTTCCTGGTTGGTCGCTCCTGCGAGCGCCCGTGCGCAAAGCGCGTTATTGGCTCCGGGACTGTCCGGTTTATTTTTCGTCGCGAAATAAACTGGATCAGATTTGCGTGAACGCGGGCCTCGAGGATCGCCGGCTTATTCCGTTGAGTGGCCGCGCCGGGTGGGTTTTGGTTGGACGCGCCAAATAGCAACGCCTCATTTCAGGTTGATCGTTCAATGCCATGACCTACGGCTCTGCGAAGCGCATTTTTGACGTTGTTCTCGCGGGTCTCGGTTTGCTCTTCCTTGCGCCGCTCTTTCTGCTTGTCACTCTTGCGATCCGTCTGCATATCGGCCCCCCTGTTTTTTTTCGTCAAGACCGCCCCGGCTACCAGGGCCGGCTGTTTACCATGATCAAATTCCGCACCATGAGGGACACCCGCGACGCACGCGGAAACCTTTTGCCTGATAGCCGTCGCCTCACGCCACTCGGTCGCCTGATGCGTCGTTGCAGCGTGGATGAATTGCCGGAATTGTGGAATGTGCTCCGCGGAGAGATGAGCATGGTGGGTCCGCGGCCACTCCTGGCCCAATATCGGGAACGCTACACGCGCGAACAGGCGAGGCGACACGAAGTCAGACCGGGTATCACCGGCTGGGCGCAAATCAACGGACGCAACGCCCTTTCGTGGGAGCAGAAGTTTCAACTCGATCTTTGGTATGTCCAGCACCGCAGCCTCGCTCTGGACATTCAGATACTCGTGCGTACCATCTGGCAAGTTTTCGGAAGCGCGGGAATTTCACACCATGACCATGCCACCATGCCGGAATTTCGAGGGACCTCAGACTCATGCGAATAAGGCTACAGCGGATTTACATTTATGGCGCGGGCGGCCATGGGAAAGTCGTCGCCGATAGCCTGCGCGCAACGGGCCTCGCGGTCGCAGGATTCCTGGACGACTCTGCCAGTCTTATTGGTGGGCTGGTGTTGGACCTCCCGGTAATTTCTATCGGTAGATTGCGGGACACTTGCAAGGACAGCCGGCAGATCGGGATTGCCCTGGGAATTGGTGACAACCGCGCGCGCCACGCGATCGCCGAGCGTTGTCGCGAGTGGAGATTCGAGCTTGTGACTGCGGTTCATCCCTCCGCGGTGCTTTCTCCGTCCGCTCGCGTGGGTGTCGGTACCGTAGTTATGCCGCGAGCCGTTATCAACGCCGGTGCCATAGTTGGCGTCGGCGTTATCATCAACACTGGCGCGGTGGTGGAACACGACTGCGTTATTGGGGACTACGCTCATCTGTCGCCAAACGCCGCTCTGGGAGGCGGCGCAACCGTTGGCGGTTTTTCCCACGTAGGTATGGGAGCGGTCGTCCTCCCTGGAATTAGTGTCGGCGCGCGAAGCACAATCGGCGCGGCCGCAGCCGTAGTTTGCAATATCCCAGATAATGTGACCGCCGTCGGCGTGCCCGCGCGCATTGTTGCCACCGCTGCCCGTTCGTTCTCGCTGCAAACGTGAAAACCACCATAGAGGAATCGGCATTGGCAATTTCCGGCGGTCAGCCGCTGCGTACCAAACCGTTTGCTCCTTGGCCGGAGTTTGCCGAAGCCGAAATAGAAGCTGCAACACGGGTGTTGCGTTCCGGGCGCGTCAATTATTGGACCGGCGACGAGGGCCGGCAGTTTGAACAGGAGTTCGCGGCATTCGCAAATTGCCGCCATGCCATCGCGGTCGCCAATGGCACAGTAGCGTTGGAGCTTGCACTCTACGCATTGGAGATCGGGCCCGGGGACGAAGTAATCGTGCCGAGCCGCACATTTATCGCTACCGCCAGTGCAGTTGTCATGCGCGGCGCCATTCCTGTTTTCGCCGACGTAGATTTTGCAAGCGGCAACCTCACTGTGGATACCGTCCGTCCACTTCTCACCCCGCGAACTCGCGCGATCATCCCCGTACACCTCGCGGGCTGGCCATGCGATATGGGTCCCCTGCTGGCGCTGGCGCGCGATCGCGGACTAAAAATCCTGGAAGACTGTGCGCAGGCGCACGGCGCTGCCTATAAAGGTCGGCCGGTGGGTTCGCTGGGTGACGCAGCGGCGTTTTCTTTTTGCCAGGACAAGATTATGTCCACCGGTGGCGAAGGCGGCATGCTCACCACCAACGACGCGGAAGTTTGGCGGCGTGCATGGAGCTTTAAAGACCACGGCAAGAACTATCAGGCCGCACATCACGATCGCTCACTTCCGGTCTTTCGCTGGGTGCACGAAGAGCCGGGAACCAACTGGCGATTGACGGAAATGCAATCCGCCATGGGCCGCGTGCTTCTGCGTCGGGTTCCCGAGCGCATCTCACGCCGGCGGCTCCATGCCGCCGAGTTAGACCGCTATTTCGCGGAAATTCCCGCCCTGCGCGTCGTTCACCCCCCACCAGATGTGCGCCATGCCTATTACAAGTATTACGTCTACGTGCGTCCTGAACATTTAAAGTTAGATTGGAATCGGGATCGCATCATGTCTGCAGTTCGCGCGGAAGGGGTTCCCTGCTCAAGTGGCAGTTGCAGTGAAATTTATCTCGAGAAGTCGGTTCCAGCTAATCTTCGTCCCCGCGAGCGTTGTTTGGTAGCCCGCGAACTGGGAGAGAACAGCCTGATGTTTTTAGTGCATCCCTCGCTCTCGGAAGAAGACATGCACGACACCGGCGAGGCCCTGAGAAAAGTAATGCGCGAAGCCGCGGTCATTCGCGTCCCTGAATCCATGAAGGCCGCCGCGATGGGTTTTCAAGGACGTTCTCTCCAGGATTAGCTATAGAGAGCGCGGCGTAACGCTCCCATATTTGCAAGTCGGTTAACAATTGCCCCCGAGACTCCCAGAGCTACGTCATCTCTAAACTGAAGTGAGCAGGCCGGTTTCCTCCACTCTTCCTCAGTAGTTAGCATCTCCGCAGAGTCATCCCTTCTTAATTTCCTTCTTGTCACTGCAATCTAAGTCAAGCTCTGCTCCCTGGTCTCCCCTGAAATACTCTTGATCGTGCCGGCGCGCGCAAATGAACTCGCTTTTGTTGTTCCGGTCGGAACGCTTGCTGTGAAAGCGATCAAGAAAAAAAGCAAGGCGTTCGATGGGATGTGCAGATTGAAATCTACCAGGCTGTGCAACAGGAATCCTGCACATGCAGCCCACGCGCCGTCGTAAAACGCTCCGCCACCCGGGCTTGGCGCTTTACTTAGATTTAAAAGTCCTTGCCGGAATAGCACCAGGATAAAGAAAATCCCACACATCCCTCCCGCCACGCCGGTATCCGCCAGAAGCTCCAGATAGTCGTTGTGTGCATGGTCCACGATGTAGCCATCGTAATGGCTTTCATAACGCGGATAAACGTGTTGCAGCGTGCCCAGGCCGCTGCCCACCCAGCGGTGATCGGTGAAGATCCGCCAGGTATCTTTGTACATCGACACTCTTCGGTCCGGTATAACTCCCGAAGCCGTTAGGTCTTTGAACCGCTGTAAAGTCCCGCCCGTTCCCAACCATGCGATAAAAATTCCACATAAAACGAGAAGAAAAACTCCAGACACGCGCTTCCCGCCTGCGACAACCCGCCTCCCCAGCAGCATTCGCAACACTCCAATTTCAAAAAATACGCCTACCATTCCTCCGCGCGAGCCGGATAACACCACCGCTGCAATGGGAAGAATGCCGAATAGACTCGCCACCGGCACAAACTCTCGCCGCACCGTTCCACCTAGGAGCATGGCCAGCGCGAACGGGACCGTCAATTCCACAAAGCCGGCGAAGTGGTCGCGGTCCACAAAAGGTCCGAAAGATGTTCCAGCGTTCGTGACTTCCCTGACCCAGTACAACTTTCCATTCCAGGTCAGAAATTGCAGGATCCCGAACAACGATACTGTGAACGCCATGGTCGCGAGGAACCACGCGAATCTGTTGTGTGCCGCTTCCGTCTGGATCGATTGCACCGCCACAAATCCAAGAAACAAGTACGACCCGAGTTTCAGCAACTCAACTTTAGTGCCATAGGCATTTGCAGTGAGCCCCATACCGTACTGGGCGAGCGCCACAACGCAGAAACCAAGAAACGGCAGATACAGCCAATTCGACCGGATCTCCAGCTCCAGCTGTGGTTGGCGAACTGCCCGCAAAAACCAAAGCAGAAGTAGACCCACAGATCCAATCTCGAGAATGAATTCTGAAGACGGATCCACCGCACCGAAAGCCAGCACGGCATAGGCAGCCATCGCACAGATACCGATCGGTATCAGTCTCATGAAAAGTTACCTTGCGTATTACTTAAATGTTCAGTAACAGAATTCATCTACCCGGTTACTCCCTCCGTGTTGTTTCGCGGCCAGCGCGACAATCGAAACGTCGTCGACCCACATTGTTCCACTCAATTTGTTGTCAAATTTCGAGCTCGGCGGTCGCTGAAGCGCAATACTTACGAGTCTCGTCTCCGGTCCAGTGACAAATTCTCTCTCGATGGCCATCCAGGGCTGCGTACCGGTAATGCTCTCGGTGACGACCGGCGACATTTTCCCGCGCGTGTCGGCAATGACGAACCGTACTCCACTGTCCGTGGAAAGAGCGGAGCTCTTGAGAAAGACCGCAAATTTGTAGCGCTGTGCCGGTTCGAGTGCCACGTACTGAAGCACGTGATGCAGATCAACGTTTGATTGGCCATTGAAAGAGACGCGCAGTGAATGCGCACCGGAGTGCGCAATCGCGGAATCTTGCGCAAAGGAGTAGTCCGCTGATCCCCGTTCGCGCCAGTCGAATCCTCCGCCCGCGGAGTCGTGCTCGAACCCACCATTGAAAATCAGCAAAGAATCCTGATCTGCGTCACGCGGCCACGCGGAAACCTTGAGTGCCTGCCGCCATATTCTTTGCGCGTCCGCGACTCGACCGGCGGAAATCGTTTCGTTGATGAATGGAATCGCCTCAGGCAATGCAAAATGTTTCCCCAGCGCCAGAAGTTCATCCCATACGCGAAGAGCCGCATCGATGTCATTTTGCGCAGCGAGATAATCCAGCGCTTTGAAATAAAAAAGATTCTGCGGAGGAAACAACTTCGCGATGGGTTGTGAACTGTGAAGCCCGGTTTTCCACCACTCCGCTACCGCGTCCTCCGTGAGTTCTGGGCTCGTCAAAAGCGCTTTACGAAATTGCCCGCACGCCTCAGAAGCCTCCCCTTGCCGCAGAAGAAAGTTTCCGTAACGCCACGCTACCGCGGACGAAATCGGATGGTTGTACTGCGACCGCTCATAGGCCGCCCGCGCTCGCGAAATCTCCCCTCGTCTTTCATAAACTCCGGCGAGTTCCAGCCAGTTGCGGTCGGAGTAAGGATTCGCTTCGATCGCCCGTTCATAATCCGCCTGCGCTTGCTCAAGGTCACCGCGCTCGAAATCCCACGCTTCCATAGCGCCGAGCTGCGCCCAGTAGGCAGCGTTTTGCGGTTGCCATCGAGCCGCACGACGCCGTAGCTCGGGCTTGGGGGAGGCCGCGTATTCCGCCGCGATCCATACCCCGGCAGCTTCCCAGCAGAAGCTCGTCACTATCAGAAGGAAAATGATTCCGCACGACCAGCGCGCCCACACCGAATCAACACGAATGGTGCCCGGGTTCCGATTGGTCCCGCCGTGTTCATCGCGCAGTATAAACATCCTCTAGTTAGTCGTGGCTGCGATGCATGGCACTCTTGCCTACCTTGCACGGTTGGAACCACTCCGGCCGTCCTACCCATGCGGCAACTGCTTGCGTGCACTCATGTTATTCAGCGAGGGCGAGCACCTGCGGCAACCGTATTCCCAATTTGGAATCGCTTCTTGCGAGGTGGGGAAACCACGAACACGATTTTACTTAGCTATGCGCGTAAACCAAAAAAAGGCGGCCCATGGAACGGTTCGCCTTCTCCTACCGTCATAATTTTATACTGCGGCTTGGTAGTGCGAAATATCGCGCCAGCAGCTTTGCTTAGTTCACTTCTAATAATTTGGTACCAAACAGTCGCTCAAAGGCGGCGAGGAAATCCATAACCTCTGCCTGCAGTGCAATGACTTCTTCCGCGTTGGCTGTTTCCTCGGCTTCAATGCGCGCCATAAATTCCTCGATCAGACTATCCAGTCTGCGGTACTCCGCGGTAGGCGGCAGCCCATTCAGTACACGCTCGGCATTTTCATCCACCAGATTATCGTAATACTTGATTCTCTCTGCGCTGTTCACGGCGCCTCCAGGGCACCCAGTGTGGTCCGAGCTCAGCAATTCAAATAGCTGACCTTTCGTACAGGTGTAGCCTTGGAGTTACCATCGAAAACCCCGCAACGGCGGGCCTGCCAATCAAGCGGTGAAATCTCATGATTGCGTACGAAGGAACGGCCTGTAGGTTATGACTTTCGCCGCTCTCAGCGTCCCACCACCCTCCGATCTTTTTCTGCGTCATGCGATACTGAACTCCGCATGCTCACGCCCACGCAAATAGGCGTCCCAAAGCCAGCCGCCCGCAATCTCTCGCTCATCCTGCCCTCCCATCTTTGCAAAACCAGAAAATTGGACTGTTCATCTCTAAACTTGGACCTATGACGTTATTAGCCTCTCAAGCCAGTTCGAATGTGCGAAATAACGCACCAGAACGCTCCCCAATTCCTGGGTCCAACAAAGATCGATGGATGCCCCGCGCAATCGCTATTTTTGCAGTCGTACTCGCAACCTTGCTGATCGCCAGAACTTATCCCGTCTTCAATCAAATCAGCGATGAAGCCATACACGTTGCCAGTGGACTCGAGTGGCTGGACCGAGCTACGTACCGCTATGAAACTTTGTATCCACCCGTAGCGCGTATTTTTGAAGCAGTTGGTCTTTTCGCTGCTGGGGCGCGTACACAAGGCATTGCCGATCCCAACACCGAGGGAAATGCGATTCTTGAAGCCGGGGGACAGTACCAGAGGAATTTGACGCTCGCACGCCTGGGAGTTCTACCATTTTTTTGGTTCGCGTGTTATTCGCTCTGGAGGTTCGCGAAGAAAGCGTTCGGCGACTGGCACGGCGCGATCGCTGTACTTATTTTATGTTTGTGTCCGCCAGTACTTGCGCACTCAGCGGTTGCCACCACCGATTTGCCTGTCTCGGCCATGTTTCTGTGGGTTTTAGTGCGGATATGGATGCTTGTACGCGAACCAGACCGTGCCAATGCAATCCTGGCTGGCGTGGCCGTCGCTCTCGCGGTTGCCACCAAATTTACGGCGATTCCTTATTTATTCACTTCCTCTGCGCTACTTATTGTTTGTGGCCTTTACGCTCGCAGTATCAAACTGCCAACGCTGAAAAATGTCTTGCTCGCGATTGCCTGCGCCATGCTGACGCTCTGGGCCGTGTACCGATTTTCTATCGGGCCAATGCTGCAAGTAAGCGCGCTTACGCCTGACCAGATAACCATGCTGCAGAATGTCCCGAAGAGCATGTTGGCTGTCCTGTACTTCAAGTGGATGCCCGCGCACGAACTCTTCAGAGGGTTGCTGTCTGTTTACTCACTAGGCTTGCATGGTCGCGGTTCGTATCTCCTCGGCGAGACTTACGTTGGCGGTCGCTGGGCTTTTTTCCCCGTTGCCATCCTCGCGAAAACCCCCATAGCCCTCTTGCTCTTGTCGGCCTTGGGTGTAATTTTCGCATTCACCAAAGAACGGGTGCGAGCCAACAAAAATATTTTAGTTCCCGTAGCGGGAATTCTTGGGCCGCTTCTGATCGCAATCCCAAGTAACCTGAACATCGGGTTACGTCACATTCTTTTAATCTATCCATTTATTTCCATGTTCGCAGCCATCGCCGTTGTGGAGCTTTGGGAATCTAACCCCGCCAAAGGCCGCCCTCTCGCAAGCAGACTACTTGTCGTTGCGTTGCTCTTCTGGAACGCGCTGAGTTGTATTCGCGCAACGCCCGATTTTCTGGCGTACTTCAACGAGGCCGCTGCGCCTTATGCCAGCAAAATATTGGTGGATAGCGATTTGGACTGGGGGCAGGATCTCTTTCGTCTGATATCCCTTGCGCACCGGGAGAATATTTCAACTCTTGCGCTGGCCTACAAGGGTTCAATTGACCAGGCGAAGCACTGCCCTGCCGAGTGGACAATTCTTCCGCCTCAAACCAAAGTGACAGGTTGGATCGCCATAAGCGAATTCATGCTGAAGATGCAGAGCCAGGATTACGGCTGGTTGAATCAGCACAAGCCCGTCAGAGAAGTGGGCCATTCGATCAGGCTTTACTACATCAACTGAGCTTTTTTACCGTGAACTAAAATGCACGGTCTCTCTAATCGGGTTGGTGCGCGACAGGAAGTTTCCAACCATGTCGTATCGCCATCAACCGCAAGCCGAAACATAAAATCATTCCCGCCGACGCATACACTCCGGCTGGTACTTGCAGAGCATTGCCGATCACCACGACGGTAGCGCCGGCCAGCGCGGCGACCGCATACAATTCCGCGGTAAACACGACCGGCACTTCCGACAGCAGTACATCCCGCACCACACCACCACCGATTCCAGTCAGCACTCCGAGCAGTACCGCCGCGACCGGCCCAAGGTGGAAAGCAAGCGCCTTGCCTGCACCAGCCACTGCAAACAGCGCCAGTCCAGCGCCATCGAATATCTGCACCGGGCTGCGCAACTTGTTCGTCACCGGAAACCAAAAAAACGTAACCAGCCCGGCCAGCAATGACACCACGATGTACCGCCAGTCGTTAATCGCCGCAGGTGGCACCGCCCCAATCAGTACGTCGCGCACAATTCCACCGGAGTTGGCCGCAGCGATAGACAAAACCAGAATCCCAAACAGATCCAGCTTGTGCCGCACTCCGGCAGTTGCTCCGCTGATGGCGAAGACAAATGTGCCGACCAGATCAAGCAGCTTTAAAAATTGCGATACCAGGATGTGCTCATTCCCGAGCATAGATAATTACGAAGATAGCTTGTTTGAGGGCCGACCGCTCATTTTCCGCAAAGCATGGACCATTTCAAATAAGCAGGCGACTACGGAAGCGTGCCGGCTCATTGAGTCATTCGGACTCTCCAAGACAAAGGCCTCCCGCAAATATGCCATCGCATCGTGAAGAGCGTCCAACTGACAACTAGCGCTTTACACCTCCGCGCTGGCAACATATAGTTTCTTCTCTCGTCAATCCCCCCATGATCCGTGCCTCCTCCTTGAAAGTAGTCGCCCTGTTTTGCCTGCTGCTTCCATTCGCCTATGGCACGCCTGCGGAAGACCTCAAGAAAATTCATCCCACCGGCTACGTCACTGATCTTGCGGGAGCCATCGCCGCCGATACCAGGGAGCGTCTCGAAGCTCTGTGCACCGAGCTGCAACAAAAGACCGGAGCGCAAATGGCCATCGTCACGGTGCATTCGTTCGATGGCCAAAGCCTGGAAAATTACGCCGTGGACCTCTACAAGCAACTCGGCGTCGGCGGCAAGCAGGACAATCGCGGCGTGTTGTTGCTGGTCTCCCCCGACGAACGTAAATATCGCGTTGAGGTTGGTTATGGACTGGAGCCGGTAATTAACGACGCCCGCGCTGGCGATACCGGGCGGTCCATGGTTCCGTTCCTTCGCCAGGGCAATTACAGCAGCGCCATCGAAACCGCCGCGTGGCAACTCGCCAAATATATCGCCGATGACCGCGGCGTAACGCTCAGCGGCCAGCCTCCTGCACGACAGATTCGTCGAAGCAATGGCGAGCGCCGCAGCGGTGGCTTCCCCACTTGGCTGATCGTCAGCATCGTTTTATTAATTTGGCTCTTGAGCCGATCCGGCTCTTCGGGGCGACGCGGCGGAGGCTGGTGGCTCCCCGGCCTGTTCGGCGGATGGGGCGGAGGTAGTTGGGGCGGCGGTGGATTTGGTGGTGGTGGAGGCGGTGGCGGAGGATTCGGCGGATTTGGCGGCGGCAGCAGTGGAGGCGGCGGCGCTTCGGGCAGTTGGTAGCCGCGCCTGATGACCGTGCGGTAGAAACGCAGTAAGGAGTCACAAAGATATGCTCTCGACGGAAGCGAAACTGAATGAATTTGTGCATCGCTTGAAGGAAGTTGCGGCCACGAATCTGGAATCTGTAATTCTTTACGGCTCTGCCGCTAGGGGCGATTATCACCCGGAACATTCGGACTTGAACTTACTCTGCGTCCTCGGCTCGCTCACCATTGAAGAGCTTGGGCGGGTCGCGCCCGTTGTACGCTGGTGGAGCGCCGAACAAAAGGAACCGCCGCCGCTTTTTTTTACCATGGAAGAGTTGCGCCACTCCGCCGACGTGTTTTCCATCGAGATACGCGACATGCAGGACAGCCGCCGCGTGCTTTACGGTAGCGACCCCATTGCTACGATTCCCTTGCCCACCAACCTGCATCGCGTGCAGGTAGAGCACGAACTGCGGACCATAGTGTTAAAGTTGCGCAGTTCGTATTTTCGCGCGCCGGGCGATGCGCAGGCCTTGACGCCCGTTTTGCGGAAGTCCTTTTCTGGGGTGTTGGTACTGCTGCGCCACGTGATAATTGCTTTTGGCGGTGAGCTGAAAGGTGACTCTGCAGCCGCGCCTCGCGATATCATTAACCGTGCCGCGGCTCTGACGCAATCAAATCCCTCGGCGTTTGAAGACGTGCTGCGCTTGCGCGAGGACGATACTTCTCACCGGGCGCACGCGGAAATTGCCCACGTGTACGGAGCCTATCTGGCCGCGCTGGAACGAGTTGTGAGCGCGCTCGACAAGCATTTGCCTAAATCGGAATGGCAACGTAGCGGCAAGCGCATTCTTGAATCTGAATAAAATGAGGAGCACATGAAGATAGGAATAGTGATTCTGATTATCGTGGTAATTCTTGCGTTGCTATTCGGCAGTTCCTTTGTAACCCGTCGCAACCAGATGGCTATCAAGCGCGAAGCCGTAAATGCGGCTTGGTCCCAGGTCGATGTCGTCCTGCAGCGGCGCGCCGATTTGATTCCCAACCTCGTAGCCACCGTCAAGGGTTACGCCGTGCAGGAACAAATCGTTTATGGCGAAATCGCGAAGGCCCGTTCCGCATTGCTCGGCGCGAGCACTCCGGCGGAAAAAATCGCAGCCAACGGACAATTGGATTCGGCGCTCGGCCGTTTACTGGTCATCGTGGAAAATTATCCGCAATTGAAGTCCAATGAGAATTTCATGCGTTTGCAGGATGAACTGGCCGGCACGGAAAATCGCATCGCCATTGAGCGCCGCCGTTACAACGAAGTTGTGCAGGACTACAACACCTACATTTCGTTGTTCCCCAACAGCCTCGTCGCCAGCATGGCTGGATTCCAGCGCAACGACGCTTACTTCAAAACCGAGGCTGGAGCCCGCCAGGCACCCAACGTCAATTTCGACTACGGCAAGACTCCCGGCGCGGCTACAACTCCAACGCCGACTCCAACGCCTGCGCCAGTCCCGGCGCATCCGTAGTCGCGCAGCAAGGACCAACGCGACAACATTCGAATGCCTATATCATTCGAATGTACTTTATGGTAAATACTTAAAGTAATACTTTAAATGTCGGCATGCCGACATTTTCCTGTAAGTACTGGATCACCTGAAGCTTGGAAAGCCGCAGCTCTGGATTATGCCCGGCCGAGGAATTCGCCGAGCAACATGTGGAAATGGTGCACACCATTTTCGCGTTTCACGGAATACCGGCCACGATCATAAGTAGATGACCGTAAGCCTCGCTGCACATTCTCGCAGAGGCCGATGTCTTCCTGTTGCACTTCGTCGCTGAAGGCAATCGCGCGCTGGATGCGCTCCTGAACTTTAGCGTTTGCTACATCGTGGAAAAACCATTCAAAAATGGTCAGCGTCTTATCGTGTGCGATCGGCACGATTAAGTTCGTCGAGATATTGTCGGGATAAACATTGAGCATCAGGTTCGGGAAAACCCAGAAATACACCGCCTGCTGCAATCCCTTACCGGGCGCGTAAAAACGCTCCGTCGCATCATCCGTCTTCATGGCGCGAATGGGAGCGAACTGCTCGGAGTAATAGCGAAACGTGTCGGTGCGGTATTGCGTGTAATCGATTTCCCGCATTAGTCCGGGGTGCGCGATGGGAATGTGGTAGCCCTCGAGGTAATTGTCGACGTATACCTTCCAGTTGCAATGGATGATGTAGTCCCGGCGCTCCGCGAATTGCAATCCGGCAAACTGAAACCCGCGAACCTGCTCCGGAATTCTTCCGAGATATACGGATAGTGGCTCGGCATCTAAATCGAAATTCACGAAAATAAATTGTTCCCAGGTTTCCACGCGAAGCGGAACCATCCCCATATTGCTGCGGTCGAAGAACTCCACGCCTTCCACGTCCGGGGTACCGATCAGTCGCCCATCCAGCGTGTAGGTCCAGCCGTGATACTGGCAGCGCAATACATTTTTGCAGCCGCTGCCCAGCGCAATCGGTCCAGCGCGATGCCGGCAAACATTGCTGAACGCGCGAAGAGTTCCCTCTTTATTCCGCACCACGATAATCGGTTCACCTGTTACATCGGCGGTAAAAAAACTTTCCGGATCGGCGATGGTGCGCTTCACGCCATTGGTTTCTCCGCACTCGTGACTCAACGTTCCCACAAGCTGCCAAGTTCGCAGAAAGATGCGCATCTTTTCAATTTCGAGGATTGCCGGGTCGGTGTAAAACTTGGAAGCGAGCGTGTGCGCGCATTCGATCTGTTCGTTCACGTCAAGATGCAGCGGCTTGGTGCTCATGCGCATAGCTCCGCAGGTGAACCATTTTCCGCGGACAACATTTAGAACTTTCTCGTTTCTTGGCGCGACCAGCGCTCTATGACCACTTTCGATTCCGTATAGAACTCCACCGCGTCCCGGCCCTGTCCGTGCAGAATGCCGAAGAAGCTGTCTTTCCATCCGCTGAACGGGAAATACGCCATTGGTGCGGCCACGCCGATATTGATACCGATGTTCCCTGCTGGAGCTTCGTAGCGGAATTTTCGCGCCGCCGAACCGCTGGTGGTAAACAGCGAGGCTTGGTTTCCGTATGGGCTGCGGCGAAGAAAGTCCATCGCCTCGTCCATGCTATCCGCGTGCACCAGGCTCAGCACCGGTCCAAAAATTTCTGTGTGCGTTAACTGGCTGGACGCCGGCACGCCATCCAGAATCGTGGGCTTCACGAAATTGCCGGATTCATGGCTCGAGATTTTTGCGTTGCGACCATCGACAATGGGTTTCGCGCCCTCCGCCACGCCAGTGGCGATCAGCGACTCAACGCGTTTTTTGCTCTCGCTGCTGATCACTGGACCCATCTGCGTGTCCGGAGCAAGACCGTTGCCAACTCGAAGAGCAGACGCGGCGCGAGCAATAGAGTCGCTGAATTTCTTCTGCGCCTCGCCAATCGTGACTGCCACGGAAACCGCCAGGCATCGCTGCCCGGCGCAGCCGAACGCGCTGTCACCGATAATTTGCGTTGCCAGTTCCATGTCCGCATCGGGCAGAACGATTACGTGATTTTTCGCGCCGCCCTGACATTGCATGCGTTTGCCGCTCGCAGCCGCCCGCGCATAAACATGTTTGGCAACGGGCGTCGAGCCAACGAAACTGATCGCGCGTACTTGTGGGTGATCGCACAACGCGTCGACAACCGCGCGGCCGCCATTCACCAGGTTCACGACGCCTTTCGGTAGTCCGGTCATCTCAACCAGTTCAATGACGCGGCGCATCGTCAAAGGCACGCGCTCCGACGGTTTCATCACCAGCGTATTCCCACAGGCAATCGCGTAGGGCAAAAACCAGAACGGAATCATCGCCGGAAAATTGAACGGAGTGATCGCCGCGACGACGCCAAGCGGCTGGCGAATCATCATTTCGTCCACTCCCGGAGTCACGTCCTCCAGGTTATAACCCTGCATCATCATCGGAATTCCGCAGGCTACTTCCACGTTTTCGATACCACGGCGAATTTCCGCTTTGGCTTCAGCCAGGGTCTTCCCGTTTTCCACGGTGATGAGCCGCGCAATTTCGTCGATGTGTTCGTCGAGCAGATTTTTCAGCTTGAAAAGATATTGAATGCGCTCGCCAGGAGGCGTCCGTCGCCACGCTGGAAAAGCATCCGCAGCGGCTTGCACCGCGCCATCGACATCGGCAGAAGTGGAGAGGGGCGTGCGCGCCAGCAATTCGGCGGTCGCGGGATTTGTAACGTCCGCATATTCCTGAGTGGCGGAACGACGCCACGCTCCGTGGACATAGTTTTGCAATTCTAAAGCTTGCGTAGTTGCGCTACTGCTCATGCCTGTTTCCTCGTGTGTGCTGGCCGCGGAAGTCTGCCAACCGTAAAGTGGATGGGGGTAGTTTACCAAAAAAATGTAAGGTCGAAACGGCTATCCAGATGTGTAAGCGCGTTATAAGGTTTTCCGCGAGGCTTCGTCGCGTTTCGCCCGCCAGGCAAACCACGCAACCGTCGCCAACATGCCCAACCATCCAAGCATCCGGGTAGTTCCGCCGATCTTTTGATCCTGATTCAGCAGGCCCCATTGACCAAACAGGATTTCCCAGTCGTGGTCGCCGGAACCAACCAGCGGCAGAGCTTGCGCGCGAGCGTCCGCCATGTACGTGCCGATGTAGAGAAAATTCTCAAAGAACCAAAAGCTGCAGAAAGCGACGGACGTAACTTCCCGCTGCCAGAAAAAATACACGCCGCACAGTAGCGGCACCACTAATTCCCCGAGTGTGCCGCCCAGAATCGTAATCGTGTAGCCAAACCAGCCGAAGAAAAAATGCCCGGCCTCATGAATGATCAGGTTGACGTAGTCCAGGAACAGAAAACCGGAATGATCCAACGCGGCGTACAAGAGAAAAACCGCATACACAATCAGCCGGCCGATGGCCGCAATACGGCTCACCGGCTTCCAGTCACCGAAGGTTTCTTCCAGCAAGGCCACGGATGAACTACTTTTGGATAGCCGCAAGCGCTTCGTAAGCGGCTCCTATAAGCGGAGCCGACTCGTTGAGCACCACGGAAACGGGAATGTTATTCAGCAGAGCTTCAAATTTCCATTTGTCCTGAAACGCCTTGAAGAAGGTGCCATCTTTAATTTTATCCAATATTTTCACGGCGATGCCGCCCGCAACGAACACGCCACCAAGCGCGAGAACTTTTAACGCCAGATTGCCCGCTTCCGCGCCGTAAATTTCAGTCCAGAGATTCAGCGTTTGCACGCAAACCGGACAGGACTGTTCCAATCCCTGGCGGGTAATTTCCGGCGCAGGATCGGCGTCGGGATCCTCAAAGGTCGGATGCTTGACGTTGGGGGCAAGAAACTCGTGAAGGGTGCGGAATCCTCGTCCGGAAAGAATCAGTTCCCAACTAACCTGCGGGTAGCGGCGACGCATGAAACGCAACAGCTCAATTTGCAGTTCGGTGTGCGGAGCAAAATCGGAGTGGCCGCCCTCGGAAGGCACCACCTGATAGCGGCTTCCATTCCAAACTAAAATTGATTGGCCAAGTCCCGTTCCCGCGGCGAGCAGCGCCTTGGTGCCGCCGTGCTCTAGTTTACCGACATTGAGAACGCAGAAATCTTCCGGTGAAAGATGTTCGATGCTGTGCCCGGTGGCCCCGAGGTCATTTAAAATCACGACCTCTTTTACTTTAAGGCTTTCGATCAGATTTTCCGTGTCCACAATCCACGGAAGATTTGTGGCGCGCACGCGATTCTTAATGACCGGTCCGGCCACGCCGAAACCGGCAGCGTCGATGCGCTCACCGGCGAGATGCGGAGCGGCCTGGCGGGAGAATTCCTTTACGATGCGATCGAACTGAGCAAATTCTTTGCTCGCGAACCGTTGCTTGAAAACCGGCGTGAGCTTACCGTTACTCTCCGAGAACAGTGCGAGGTTGCATTTCGTACCACCGACATCCCCAGCAAGAATCACCAGTTCCCCCCGAATCTTCGCCAAACTTTACGAATGGTTTTTTACGATGGATCGTACCAGCGCCGGCTGTCGCGTTCTAGAAGTACGTCCGACTCATGCGGTCCCCAACTGCCGGCAGTATACTTCGGCACCGTAGCGCTTTTTGCTGCAGTCCACACATCAAGAATCGGATCGATCAAAGCCCACGCCGCTTCCACGTTATCGCCACGATCGAAAAGCGTGGCGTCGCCTCGAACGCAATCGTTGACCAGTGTCGCGTAGGCGCTGCGCGGCGGTTCGCCAAATCCTTCCTTGTAGCTGAAATTCATGGTGACGTTGCCTATGCTCATTTCGGTGCCGGGCCGCTTAGCCACGAAGGAAACGGAAATTCCTTCGTCGGGCTGAATATTCAGCACCAGCCGGTTTGGCTCAAGATTGCGTTCGCGGAATACCATGTGCGGTGCGCGCCGAAATTCAATGACGATCTCCGTGCTGCGATTGGGAAGTCTCTTGCCGGTTCGCAGATAAAATGGCACGCCGGCCCAGCGCCAATTGTCGATCAGCAATTTCGCAGCAACAAACGTTTCCGTACGGGACGTGGGACTGACACCCTGCTCCTGGCGATATCCGGGTGCGGACTTGCCGCCTACCTGACCGGGGGAATATTGACCGCGTACCACCGCTTGCGCGACCATTTCCAAGTTAAACGGGCGGATGGATTGCAGCACTTTCAGCTTTTCGTTTCGCACGGAGGTGGCGTCGAACGATGCGGGTGGTTCTACCGCGACCAGTGACGTGAGCTGCAGCACGTGGCTCTGGATCATGTCGCGAAGCGCTCCGGTGGTCTCATAAAAACCGCCGCGACGCTCGACGCCTAAAGTCTCGGCAGCGGTTATCTGCACGTGGTCCACGTAATTGCGATTCCACAGCGGCTCAAAGATCCCGTTGCCAAACCGCAGCACCAGTAAATTCTGGACAGTATCTTTGCCAAGATAATGATCGATGCGGTAAACCTGCTTCTCTTCAAAAACACTGAGGACCGTTTTATTCAGCTCTTTCGCGGAAGCCAGGTCACGGCCGAATGGTTTTTCAATAATAATTCTGACCCACGAATCCGGAGAGGATGGACGCGCGAGCCCGGCTTTCCCCAATTGCTCTACAATCTGCGGATAAACCTCTGGTGGCGTGGACAAATAAAACAGTCGATTGCAGCCGACATTCTTTGCGGTTTCAAGTTCCTTCAGGCGCTTGGCAAGTTGAACGTAAGATTCCGGATTGTCGTAATCACCCTGGCAGTAATGCAGATTCGCGGCGAACTCATCCCATTTTTTCGGGTCAATGGGCCCCACTTCAGAAATGCTCTTGGCCGCTTCGCCCAGAGAATCGCGAAAATTCTCGTCGGTCATGGCCGTGCGCGCAAAACCTATAATGGCGTATCGCGAACCCAACGAATTATGAACCGCCAGATCGTACATCGCGGGAATCACCTTGCGTTTCGCAAGATCACCCGAGGCCCCGAAAAGCACGACTGCGCACGGTTCAGCGGCAGTTACATAACCGCCCTCAGATTTACCGTTATCCGCCGCCATGGCTCCCTTTCCCGCGCAAAACTCCGCATTCAACCGATTTAAGCATGCGGAGACTATACCTTAACATCGAATTTTCGCAGATCAGAACGCAAGCGATCCGCACTCTGATAGTGAATGACGTTGATTCCCAACCGGCGAGGAACTTCCAGGTTCAACGGCCGGTCATCAATGAAAATACACCGCTCAGGCGCGCGTTGCGAAACGTCCAGAGCGATTCGGAAGATGGTTTCTTCAGGTTTGCGCGAGCGCACGTAACAGGAGCTGAAAAACACTGAAAAGTTTCTGCGCAAATCGAATCCCTCGATGCGATATTTATTGAGCTCGAAAGGTTCGTTATTGATGGAGGCGATAAAGTATTTCCCCGAACGCGTAACCTCATCGAGCACCGCGCGGGAAGCCGGAAATTCTTTCGACTGCGCGAACATATACGCGGTGAACTCTTCGCGTGTGAACGAACGAGGACGATGAAATAGGGTGCGGTCGAGATATTCGTCCAGGCTGATGTGCCCTGCGTCCAACGCCGGGAACGATAGATCGTGGCGATCCTGGAAGTCTTCCCAATCCAGTTGAAATATCTTCGCCGCTTCGCGTCGCGAGTTGCGTCCCCAGCCATCGGTCAGAATAACGCCGCCAATGTCCCAAAACATGGTGGTAATTTCAGGCAATGACGCGACCCTCCAAATTTATGATTTCGCGAGGAGGAATAAGCCAGGCGAGGAATGATTCTACCCTTCAACTCCACGAATGCGTACCAGCGCCTGTTTCAAAATGTCCGAGAATTGCAGCAAACCTTTCTCCGCCCCGGCGTCACAATGCAGTCGGATCACGTGCTGTTGATAATTTTCGAGTGTTTCACATTCCGTTAATGCCAAGGCCAGTTGTAATTCCCCGAATGTGTAGCCCGCGCCGGGGATCGCCAAATCTTCGCGCGGCGCGGCGGTCAGTATTATAAAAATCCCATTTGCCGGGCCGTCCTTATACATCGTGCCAAGCGCGTGCAAATAACGCGGGCCGGTGGACACCTGTACGGGCATTTCCAGAGTGTGGCTCATAAAATCGCGGAGCGTTCGGAGTGTATTCACATCGCTTTCGCTGGGTTTAAAGAACGGAAATATCGCGATATAGCTGTCTGAGTTCCGCAGTTCCAGAAACGTGCGCAACGCATCGCGTAAACCTAAAGTGGAAAGTTCGCGCCTGGTTTGCCCTTCCATGTACAGAGCGAGACCGTTTTCACGTATACGCACCACCGGGAGGAGGGAATCGCGTTTATTGGCAATATTTTCCAATGGCTCCGTGGGAATCCTTAACCTGCTCTGATTGTCGGCTTCGCGAAAGGGATTTAATCCAAGTGGCACACAAGCGAGAGCCGTGGCAATTTCCCATTTGAAGATCTCAGCGACAAAGTCCGTGACACCCGCTAATTCGATTTCTACAAGCGGGATCCCCAATTCACGCAACTCTGCGGCCTGATTCGGCTGACCCTCTACACGGTCCTTAAGCGTAAAAATAACCACCAGGCATTTTGTCTGAAGCGTTTTAATCGGATAGCACGACTGTTCAAAAATGGGAATCAGCCCGCGATCGTCGTCGCTGGTACTTGTGCCAACCAACTGGGGCGACACGATAGGCGAAATAAGTAAGCTCATGGCCCGTCAAAATAACGAGGCGGTTCAATCCTTGCCGTTCTCCAGCCGCGAGAAACGAACCAAGCTGCGCGGCGGGATTGGACGAAATGTCCTCCGAGGGACCACAGGCTTCTTTCATCGCCAGTACGTGGGCGATGATTTCGGATTGGTCGATACCGCACACGGCGGCGAGCAAAAGACTGAAGTGAATCAGACCAGAAAAACGGCTAACAATGCCGGGCGGGTCGAAAAAAATATCGCGGAACCTGTATTCTCTGGCGAGACTTGCCAGGTAGGAACCTTCTTCCGTGAACGCGACAAAGTGCAGTCCAATTGACAACACACCTAAGGCTTTGAGTTTGGACAGGAAATACAAGAGCAGCGCATGAGTCTCGATGCGTTTACCGGATTTTCCAGCGAAAACGAACAGGGTGCGCTCGAAGGGTAAGGTAGATTCCAGTTCGCGAAGTGCATCGGGATCGGTGGTATCCAACAGAAAAGCAGCTTTCCCCAATTTTGCTTCTGCCATTCTTAAGACCGCAGCAGCAGCGAGATTGGAGCCGCCCATAGCCACAAACACGATGTGGTCCATTCCTTCATCGCGAATCGCGGCCGCACGCGCGGTAACCTTAGCGATGTAGGCTTCCATTTGCGATGGCAAAGCAAGCCACCGCAAGTTGTTTTTTATCGATTGGAGTTGGTGTTCTTCGGCCGGCCAGAGAGAACTGTCTTGATCCCAAAGACGCGTGATGACGTTTTGGGCTTCAAGCGCCTGCAACTCACTACGGCACGCGTCCGCGAGCGAACCTGGATACACCTTCTGCACTGGTAACGGCAACAGCGCCTCCGTGGGCGTGGCGTACACGGCGAGTATGTACGCAGTGTTACAGACACGTTAACATACCACCCAATAAATGAGATTCGGCACGGTCCATCGCGCTTTGAGGCGACTAGAATTTTACGCAGCGTTGAAGTAAGGTCAAAAGGAAGCCTTTCCAGGAGATCAGTCATGGCAAATGAAACTTCCGGCTCTACGCCGTCGGCGAACGAAGGGGCCCAGCCAGGCACGCGAATGGTGCACTGCGTCAAATTTAATAAAGAGTTGCCGGGTCTGGACCGCATCCCGTGGAGAGGCGAGATTGGCAAACGCGTTTATGACAGCGTATCGAAAGACGCCTGGAAGCTATGGCTGGAACATTCCAAGATGGTCATGAATGAATACCGGCTCAATCCGCTGGATGCGAATTCGCAAAAAATTATGGAAGAACAAATGGAACAATTTTTCTTTGGGGAAGGATCGAAGCTGCCCGAAGGTTACGTTCCGCCGAAAGCGAAGAGTTAATTTTCGGCGCTGGTCTGCGGCTAGTTTCGAGAGCCGGGCGAATTATCGGCGGGATTTTGGGACACATGGCGGGTGGGATGTTGCACCGGTAGACGAGCGATTAGCGTAAAACGTAATTCCTTGTGTGCACAGCGCAACGCTTCTTCCGCTTCTTTCGGTGTTTCTGCTTTTGAAAATAAGAATCCCAGATAGCTTGCGCCCTCCGGCCACGCCGCAACGTAATCGTGCAGCCTGGCGGTGATCAGCATATCCGTGATTCCCGGCGTTGTGCGCGCGGTGTGCTCTCCCTCCACACGCTCGAACGTTCCACTGTGCGGCACGGGAATCATCATCACTCCAGATGCAGAAGCCTCACGAGTCCAGTCACTTACGGGAAAGTTTACGGCGTGCCGGAGTAGCAGTTCCTCCAGGCCAATGCTGTCTTGCCTATCCTTTATATAGGCGCGTGATGCATCGGCCGAAAATTGAGAGGAAATACCTGAAGATCTAGCATCATTCTTAAAACGAAGGGCGCGAGCGCACAGACCACCGATTGGGCGAGCGGCAATTTCCAGCGGCCAGATGCCGTCATCATTAACGCGAAATTCGGCATGCACGGGACCATGCGTCAGACCAATGACGATGGCCGATTCCCTAGCACACGATTCAATGGCGTGTTGTTGTGATTCCGGCAACGACGACGGTGTTACGTAAATGCTTTCTTCGAAAAACGGTCCTTCGAGCAGATCGGGTTTATCAAAGATGGCCAGTGTGCGAAAAATACCTTCGGTCATGAGACCTTCGAGCGCCACTTCCCTGCCGGGGATATAGCCTTCCACCAGGATTTGATCAAGATTTGTTTCGCGTGTAGCGCGAACTTCCGGCGATTCGAGCAGTTGGCGAATGCGCTGTGAGGCCGCGACAAATTCTTCGCGATTATTTGCGCGCACGACACCTTGACTGGCGGACAGCGACAGCGGCTTCAGCACGCATGGATACGAAATTCCAAGAAGCGCGGGCTCGGGCAAGGGCGTGAGGTTGATGGTGCGAAACCATGGGTTTCGCAAGTCTGCTTCGCGGAAGACTTCCCGCATTCGCAATTTCGAGCGGCACGCTTCGACCGCGGTGGGATGATTGTACGGAATTCCCAGGTCGCGCGCGGCATAGGCGGCGGCGACGACGGGGCGATCCCCCAGCGCGAGGATTCCATCGATTTTTTTGCCCTCCAATATGTCGATGATCGTGGCAGCTGCGGCTTGCGGCGCTTCGAAGTGAACCGGAATGGCGCGATCGCCCCAGGGGTCTTCCAACTTATGGCAGCGATCACTGACGTAGGTGATCTCGACGCTGAGTTTTTGTGCAGCTTCTTCGAAGCTGCGCGTCTGGTAGCCTAGTTTGTTGGTGAAGAGCAGCAGTCGTTTAGAGGAATTTTCCATGCTGAATTATCTTTCGACCGTCGGAGAAGTCGCATCGGGCAAAACCGATCAGATGAAGCTGTCCGCCGAAACTGACGCAGCGCTCGCCGGCGGCCTTGGCCCGCCAATGGAAACTAATTGATCGGCCGTCGGCTCCGCGCAGCAGTACCAAGGCTCGCTGAGAAATGGCACAGCGCGAGGATTTTGGCTCGGCACAATTTGAGGCGGTTGAATGCCGGCGGCTCGATGCGCGGCTTGCCAGATGCGTCCGAACGCTACAACGCGGGTTTGTTTCTCGAGGTCCGCGGCCGAAGCGATTTGCTGCACCGTCTCACTGAGCGCGTCCACCCGCGGATCAGCATTTTTCCACGGATAAACCAGAGATTGTGGATCAAACGGCCCGACGATACGTTGGATATCCGGCAATTCCAGCATGCGCGAACCCTCAGGTATCAGCAGACGAATGCCTAACTGAATCGGCGCAACATTTTCCGTTAGCGCTTCATCATGGAGAACGCGCAGCAAATCCAGGTAGCTCTCTGCCGTCGTCCAGGGCGTAAATGGAACGAATGTAGGATGCAGCGTCAGGTCCAGCGCGCTAAATTTTGCCGCCACATGCAGAAAATCGGCGCGCGTATGGCCCTTATCCAACGCGGCCAGCACCATGTCATCGACCGATTCGACAGCGCTAATCACAAAGAGGCAGCCGGTCTGTTTCAGTTTCGCAAGCTGATCTTCGTATTTTCTGAGGTGCTCGATTTTAATGGTGACGTCGTAGGTGAGGTCAGGAAACTCGCGGTGAAATTGCTCGATCAACGGAATCGCGTGGCCGATGCCATTGAAAAAATCTGGATCGCCAAATGTAATGTGCTGCGCGCCCGCCGCGACTTGCCGCCGAATATCTTCCATCACGATTTCGCGCGGCACGATACGGAAAACACCGTTGTAAACCGGCACAATCGGACAATGGCGGCAAAGATGTTTACAGCCGCGACTGGCTTCCGTGGACCCGACGATGCGATAGCCCCCGCCGGGAATCACCAGATGTGCGTACTTCTGCAATGCCGGCAGGTCCGTACGGTCGGGTACTTCAAAAGGAAGGCGCTCAAGGGAGATCAGCGATTCTTCCTGGGAAGATTGGGCGCTCGCACTCCCATTTGTTCTGGCCAGACGATCGACGAGGTGGGTGAGGCCATTCTCAAATTCTCCGCCAAGAATAGTACTGACTCCCAGGCTTCGCAGGTACGCTGCATTCATCGGTGCGTACAATCCATAACAGCAAAAATGCGCGTGAGGATTTAGCGCGTGCAAAGTGGGAAGCAACTGCGCGGCCAGCCGTGTCGCGGTGTGCATCGGCAGATAAATGGCGATGAGGTCGGCGGTTTTGGCCGCCGACTCATCAAGCGTCTGCCGCGCCAAATCCATGCAAATGACGCTGTGGCCGCGATTGCGCAGCCAAGCCGCGGGCGAAACGAGGCCAAAAGGCTGGCGCCCAAGCTCGTAGGTGGAAATCAGAACGATATTGGCTGGGGTATTCACGAAGACACTAGTATAGCTGCCCGCGCCGTAAATGGTTTTCGGTTATCATACAGGGTTGGATAGATGCTGAAAGGATTGTAAGGATGGCCATCACGGCGGGCAATACGTTTGGCACGCGCGACACACTTAGTGTTGGCGCGCAGAGCTTCGAGATTCATCGACTCGAAGCGCTGGAAAAAAGCCGCGTCGCAAACTTGAGTAAGCTGCCCTTTTCCCTACGTATTCTGCTGGAAAATCTTTTGCGCTGCGAAGACGAACGATTCGTGCACGCCGAAGACATTCGCTTGCTCGCCAACTGGCACCCTGGCGTCGCCGAAAAAGAAATTGCTTTTATGCCCGCACGGGTGTTGTTGCAGGATTTTACCGGCGTGCCGGCCATCGTCGATCTCGCAACCATGCGCGAAGCGGTGCAGCGCATGGGAGGAAATCCCAAGCGCATCAATCCTTTGTTTCCGGCGGAACTGGTCATCGACCATTCCGTTCAGGTAGACAATTTCGGAAGCGTGAATGCGTTTGGACTGAATGCCGAATTGGAATTTCAACGCAACGTGGAGCGCTACGCATTTTTGCGCTGGGGACAAACGGCGTTCCACAACTTCAAAGTGGTGCCTCCGGACACGGGAATTTGCCACCAGGTAAATCTGGAATATCTGGCGCGCGTGGTTTGCGCCATGCCGTACGGAAATAAAATGCAAGCGTACCCGGATTCCGTGGTGGGAACGGATTCGCATACCACCATGATCAATGCCCTGGGAGTTTTTGGCTGGGGCGTCGGCGGAATCGAAGCGGAAGCAGCCATGCTGGGTCAGCCTTCTTCGATGCTGGTACCGGAGGTCGTGGGTTTCCGGCTGCACGGCAAGTTGGCCGAAGGCGCTACGGCCACGGATCTGGTGCTTACGGTAACGGAAATGCTTCGCAAGCGCGGCGTGGTTGGAAAATTTGTGGAATTTTACGGATCGGGCCTTTCTTCGCTGAGCATCCCGGACCGCGCAACGATTGCGAACATGGCGCCAGAATATGGCGCAACGATGGGGTTCTTTCCGGTGGATTCAGAAACGCTGGCTTATTTGCGATTCACGGCGCGGCCCGTGGAGCAGATTGCTCTCGTAGAAGCCTACTGCAAGGAGCAGATGCTTTTCCGCACCGATGCCACGCCTGCGCCGGATTTCAACGACACGCTTGAACTGGATCTCAACAGCGTTGAACCGACTGTTGCGGGACCGAAGCGGCCGCAGGACCGCGTAGCGCTTCGTCAGGCCAAGAGTTCGTTCGCGAAAGTTGTTGCCGGCTCGCCGGATACTCATGCGGCGGTGCGGAACAACGGTGACTCATTTGATCTGTCCAGTGGCGCGATTGTGATAGCTGCGATTACGAGCTGCACGAATACTTCAAATCCTTCGCTGATGCTGGGTGCAGCGTTGCTGGCGAAAAAAGCGGTGGAGCGCGGGTTGAGCGTAAAGCCTTGGGTAAAGACGAGCCTCGCGCCGGGTTCGAAAGTGGTGACCGACTATCTACAAGCAGCCGGTCTGACGCCTTATCTGGAAAAACTTAAGTTTCATCTGGTCGGTTATGGCTGCACGACGTGCATCGGCAATAGCGGGCCGCTTCCAGAAGCGATTGGCGCGGCTATCAAGGACAACAATTTAGTAGCGGTTGCGGTGCTCAGCGGCAATCGAAATTTTGAAGGCCGCATTCATCCGCTGGTGCGCGCCAATTACCTGGCTTCGCCGCCACTCGTGGTGGCGTATGCGCTGGCCGGCCGCATGGATGTCGATCTTACGACTGAATCGCTGGGCGCAGGCGTGGATGGAAAGCCAGTATATCTACGCGACATCTGGCCGACGCCGCAGGAAATAGAAAAAACTGTTCGCGAGGCCGTCTCTTCCGAAATGTACAGCAAGCAGTACGCACAAGTTTTTGAAGGCGATGCGCATTGGAAGTCCATGCCGGTGCCGCTGGGCGATATCTACCAGTGGGATCCCAAATCTACGTACATCAAGATGCCGCCGTATTTCGACAACATGCCTAAGGAGCCGCTGGCGTTGGCAGACGTCCACGGCGCGCGCGTGCTGGCGGTACTCGGCGACAGTGTAACCACCGATCACATTTCGCCGGCGGGTTCCATTCCGGTCGACAGCCCCGCCGGAAAATATTTGATTGCCAATGGAGTCAAGCCGCATGAGTTCAATTCTTATGGCGCGCGGCGCGGCAATCATGAAGTGATGATGCGCGGCACTTTTGCGAATATCCGCTTGCGCAATCAACTGGCGCCCGGCACCGAAGGCGGGTGGACGCTCTATCTCCCCGGCTCGGAGAAAATGTCCATCTATGATGCGGCGGTGCGATATCGTGAAGCGGGCGTACCGTTGGTGGTACTCGCAGGAAAAGAATATGGCTCCGGGTCTTCGCGCGATTGGGCTGCGAAAGGAACGCGATTACTTGGCGTGCGCGCGGTTATTGCCGAAAGCTACGAGCGCATTCACCGCAGCAATTTGATCGGCATGGGCGTGCTGCCGCTGGAATTTCAACGCGGGGAAAATCGCGAGTTGTTCGGACTGACGGGTCACGAAGTATTCGAGATCGAAGGGATCTCCTCGTTGGCGCCGAAGAAAAAGATCACGGTACGTGTGAAGAACGGCGAGGGCACACAAAAATCATTTGTTGCTATCGCTCGCGCCGACACGCCGGAAGAAGTCGTGTATTACCGGCACGGCGGAATTCTGCAATATGTCCTGCGACAAATGCTGTGAACTGAAGCTGCGATAGCAGCTTTTCAGACTAGCCAAACAGCTCGCGCGTGTGGCTTCGCGCACCGCCTTAGTTATCTTTTCTTCTGCGCCATCACCAAGCCACGTGGGGTGGGCAGCAGTAAAACTGAAAGCAAGCCTTCCGCTTCCAGCCGTAACGCGGCTTCGCGAACGATCTTCATCGCGGAATTAGCGTCATGCATCAAAATCAAACCTGAAGAATCCATCTGCGGTAGAAAACGCCGCACCTCCTGCTCACGCAACGGCGCGTCGCTATCGCAGAATAGCAAATCGATTTTGCCTTCCACGCTCATATCGAGGCTGGATTCATTCCGCGCTTCGATCCAACGCGCGAGACCGGACGCGTTGAATCGCTGTTGCGCGGCGGAAAAAACCTTGGCGTCGTATTCGCAAGTAATCACTTTCCCGAAACCGTTGGCTCTGAGGCCTTCGGCAAAGTGCAGCGTGCTTAATCCGGAAAACGTTCCGGTTTCGACGATGAGCTCCGGCTTGACGGTCTTCACCAGTTGCCGCAGGAAATCGAGCACTTCCACTTCAGCGGTCATGGAATCGTACATGTGCCACCGCTCGGGATGAGGGCACTCGGGTGTAGGGCGGGAATATTCCGGCTGAAGAACGTCGCCGTGCGAAGCGATGTGTTCAACAATGCGATGCTCTTTCTTCAGCGCGTGGAATTGGCTTTTAAGACGCCAAAGCAACACCGCGCCGGCAAGGATGGAGACGACACTAGCCGCCTGGGCATTCGAGAGGCCGAAAAACGAACGCGGATTGATGCGGATAATTTCAATGAGAAAACGGGCGATGCCGGTGAGGATCAGGTAATTACAGAAAATTTCGCCCTTGGCCTTTGGCTGCCTCAACGTCTTTTTCCCCATATGCCAGAGGAACGCAGCAATGGCCAACCAGATGAAAAACTCATACAGCGGAGTGGGATGCACGCGATCGGCGGTGGGTACCACGCCATTGGGAAAGCTCATGCCCCATGGCAGTGAAGTGGGCCGGCCGTAATCGCCGTCCCCGGATAGCAGGCAACCGATGCGCCCGATCGCATAACCAACGGCGGCGGCGGGCGAGCAGATATCCAGAAATTCCAGCAGCGGGATTTTCAGGTAGCGCGCCAGAATAATCAGCGCGATTAATCCGCCGAGAAAACCACCAAACCACGCAAAACCATAACGGCTGAGAAGCAACGGCCAGGGATCAGCGAAAAATTCGCGGGGACTTTCAAGCAGGTGATAAAGCCGGGCCCCAACGAGGCCGGCAAAACCAGCAATGCCGATAATCAAAAACCCTTCATCCTTACGCGCAGGTTGGCCGCTCGAGGCGGTTTTGCCCTGCCCGCTTTTGAATGATTTCCCTTGGTAGAGCTGCGTGCGTCGACGATCGAAATCGGCCTGGAGGACATACGCGGCCACCAGCAAGCCGGTTGCGACCATTAATCCAAAGGTCGGAATAGTCAGCGGCCCAATATGTAAGAAAGGAATCATGAATTAGGGATGAGGATTTCGCGCTTCAAAAGTATACACGAGGGCGATGTTATCCACGGCGCAGAAGGAAGCCAATCGCTAGCCAGATTGCGAGGGCCAACCACTCCGCAGCGGAAAAATGGCCGGGAAAGATTGGCAATAGCTTCATGAGCAACAGCAGGAGCGAAATGCCGATTCCGAGCGTGGTGATGAATCGCATGCGAAGATTTTTTTCGACGATCCAGAACGACAGGCACGTGAGCAGCCAACCACTCGCGGAAGCCATCGAGCCCACTTCCGTAACGGGCACAAGAATGGCATCGCCCAGGAGAAGTCCGGCGAGCGTGGCGCAGGCAATGCTCCCTACCGCTACGGACGGGGTGAGAAATCTTTCATGAACTCTGCCAAATGCAGGATGTACGGTCCCTCTACGCCCGAAGGCAAATAACAATCGGGTGGAGGCAACAAAGTTTCCGTTGAAGACCTCGAACAAGGCCAGCATTGCAACGGCCATAACCATGCGTACGATCCATGTGGTTCCGATGGCATGCTCGAAGGCAATGGCGGTGGCGAAGGGTTTGCCGAGCAATCCCTGCCACGGAGCAACGTAAGCCACCGCGGCAATCACCAGTACGTAAAATCCTGCGCCAACAACCAGTGCCAGGGCTATAGCACGAAAAAATCCGCGGGACCGAAAACCGGGGTGTGCTTCTTCCGCAACTTTCGGGACGGATTCGAAACCAGTCATGAAATACGGAACGATCTGCAGGGTGAGAAAGATAGATAGCAGCGGCGCGGCACTGAAGGCGGGATGGAAATTTGCCGGCGATCCGTGCGTGGCGCTGGCCGCCAGAATGACCAGGAATAGGAGCAGCACGGCGGCGGCTGACCAATTTTGAAACGTAGCGCTGGCACGAATGCCGCGATAGTTAATGAGCGCAAGAAAAGCTGTGAGAGCAATGCCCAGGAGCAGTCGCGGCAAAAACACGGGATGGCCGGCAACACGATACAGCTCAAAGGAATTCAGCGACGGAAACAGGTACGCGGCAAGTTTGCCGACCGCGACCGCTTCCCACGGGCAGACGATGAAGTACGCAAGCAACATCATCCAGCCGGTGAAATAGCTGACGAATGCCGGAAAAACCTGCGCGGCGTACGCAGCTTCCCCAGCGGCGTCCGGCAAGCGCACTACCCATTGGCCATACACATAGCCAACAGGCAAGAGTAAAACTCCCCCGATAGCGAATCCCAAAATGGCACCGAGCGGACCGCCGCGACCGAGCCAATCGTCCATCAGCACCAGCCAGCCGACGCCGACCATGGAGCCAAAGGCCAGTGCGAAGTAGTCCGCGAAGCGAAGTTTGCGTGCGAGCGTAATCATGGTGTGGAATTTTTACGTTCCGGTTCTGTGAACTCCGTGTGAATAAAGTCGGTACCTTTTTTGATACAGCATTTACCGGGCAATAACAAAACTCGCATAAAACCGATCTGCGCGAATGGAGTACACCTCGTGTTTGCGTGAAGCGCGGATTTTTCCGTCGGGCAATAAAGCCATGCCGTTCACCGGCTGGCCTTCAAAACCAAAGACTTCAAGGAGAATATCCGATATGCATTTTCGCTTTCACAAGGCAACGGCCATCGCTGCGGCATGGGCCATCGGTTGGTTGCCCGCGTCCCCTGCTTTTGCAAACGACCGAGATGATTCGTCAACCAAGACGCCTATTAAACACGTTGTAGTTATTTTCCAGGAAAATGTTTCGTTCGATCATTATTTCGCGACCTACCCGCACGCTACAAATCCAGGTGCGGAACCGCAATTCGAAACGAAAGACGATACGCCGCGCGTCAACAGCCTGCAAGCCGCGGGACTTTTACACGAGAACCCGAATTCCACGCAGCCGTTCCGGCTGGATCGCTCGCAAGCAGTCACCTGCGATCAGGATCACGATTACGGTGACGAGCAGAAGGCATTTAACCACGGCTTGATGGATAAGTTTCCGGAATCTGTAGGAAGTGGAAACTCAGCCGCTTTCCCGTGCGCCGATTTTGGTAAGGGCACGGGATTAGTGATGGGCTATTACGACGGAAATACGGTGACGGCATTCTGGAATTACGCGCAACATTTTGCCATGAGCGATAACTCGTTCGGTACCGGATTTGGTCCCTCGACGCCGGGTGCGATTAATCTAATCTCCGGTAACACCGCAGGCGCTACGCTGATTCCACTGGCGGCAGACGGAAAGACGCCGGGCAAAGCGGCGGGAAATATTGCCGGTGGATTGAACTCCGGGGCGGTCATCGGTGATCCGCGACCGGCATTTGACGATTGCGTTTCCACTCCGGTGATTGGCACCGCGAAGAAGACGCGCATCAGCATGACCGGCACGAATGTCGGCGATTTGTTGAACGCGAAAAATATTACCTGGGGCTGGTTTCAAGGGGGATTCGGTGCGACAAGCCGGCTCAGCGACGGCACCGCGGTTTGTGCAGGCATTACCGCTAGTCTGGCCGGACCGATGAATGACTACATCCCGCACCATCAGCCGTTCATGTACTACCAGCAGACTGCCAATCAGCACCATCGACCAGCAAGCTCTCCAGTTATGATCGGGAGATCTGACCAGGCAAGTCATCAATACGACCTGCGCGATTTTTTCACGGCACTCGATGAAGGCCGGTTGCCGGCCGTGAGTTTCATCAAGGCCAAAGGCGCGCAGGACGGACACGCCGGATACTCCTCACCGCTCGATGAGCAAACATTTGTGGTACAGACCGTGAACCGGTTAATGCAAAGCGATGAGTGGAAGGAAACCGCCATCGTCATTGCGTATGACGACTCCGATGGCTGGTACGATCACCAAATGGGACCGATCGTCAGTCAATCCGACGTTAGCGAAGACGAACTGGCGGGGCCCGGAAGTTGTGGCGTTACGCCGGCAGGCGGGACGCCGGGTAGGTGCGGATATGGGCCACGCTTGCCGCTGCTGGTGATTTCGCCATATGCAAAACAAAACTACGTAGACCATCGGGCGACGGACCAGACTTCAATCCTGCGTTTCATTGAAGATAACTGGGAATTGGGGCGCATCGGGAATGGTTCGCTGGATGAAAAGGCCGGGCAACTAGACGGGCTTTTTGATTTCGATGAATCGCACCGTACATCCAAGTTGATACTGGATCCTGCAACAGGACTAGATCTGAATCAGAAATAGCATTACACCCTTCAACCAGCAACAATCACAAGACAAAGCTCAGGGCCGCCCCTAAGTTCAGGGGCGGTCCTGTTTTGTTTTTAAATGGCGTTAAAAGCCGCGCTTTCACAGACTCACATTCAAGGCGTATCGGTGCGCTTCCGCGAGAAAGCAGTCTGAACTACACTATTCATCGCGATGAAAACAAAAAAATTGACCAAAGAAGCTGCACAGATTGCTGAGCAGTTCCGCATCACGGATGGCAAGAAATTTCGTTTGAAGGACCACGATCCGGACTCTACCGCCGGACTGAAGGACAAGGACGCCGCGCGAGGACTGCTGGAAGATGGGGTAGCGATGTTGAGCCAGTTGCAGGAAAAACTTTACGCGCAAGATCGCTGGGGAATGCTGCTGCTGTTTCAGGGCATGGACGCGGCCGGAAAAGATGGCGTGATCAAACACGTGATGTCCGGAGTGAACCCGCAAGGTTGCGACGTGTGGTCGTTCAAGACGCCGAGCAGCGAAGAGCTGGACCACGACTATATGTGGAGATCGCATAAGGCGACTCCCGAACGGGGCAAGATCGGAATTTTCAACCGCTCGTATTACGAAGAAGTGCTAGTGGTGCGCGTACATCCCGAGGTGCTGGAGCTGCAAAAATTACCGGCCAGCGCGAAGGGCAAGGACCTCTGGGAACATCGCTACGAAGACATCAACGCGTTTGAGCGCTACCTATCGCGGAACGGCGTGGTGGTGCTGAAATTTTTCCTGCATCTCTCGAAGAAAGAACAGAAGAAACGCTTTCTGGAGCGGCTGGAAGATTCGAAGAAAAACTGGAAGTTTTCGATGGCGGACGTCCAAGAGCGCGGGTTCTGGAAGGAATATCAGAACGCGTACGAAGAGATGGTGCAGAACACGGCGACCGAGCGGGCTCCGTGGTATGTGGTGCCTGCGGATAATAAATGGTTCACGCGGCTGGTTGTAGCGTTTGCGATTATTACCGCACTGAATAAGCTGGACCTTTCGTTTCCGGATGTGCAGAAAGCGAAAAAGAAGGAACTAGAGAAGATTAAGGAGTCGCTGCTACACGAAAAAAATTGAGGGGGGTTACTCGATGGATTCGGGGTCTTGATTGAACTGGTTGCGCTTTTTGTAGGCCATCACGGTGAGGCCGATACAGATGCACATGGGCGGAACCATGAGGATCAAAATGCCGCTCTTGAGCGCGTGGATCATTTTGGACCCGGAACCGGCGGCTTGCGTGTAGCAAAGGGCGCAATTCTGGGCGAATGCGATAGACGGCGTGAGTAGAGCGGCCCCGGCGATAACTGCCCGGCTAATCCAGGGATGCAGTAGAGACTCGCGGACTTCGGTGTTCGAACCCACGTGCTGACCTCTTTCGGAGTATCTCTCCGCTACTTTCCATAAGCAAGTCTTCAAATCCGACAACCGGGTATTGCCGCAACCTTACGCCGAATTGCGATCGGTCTGCCGATCATTACTGCTTTAGTGCGCGAACGGGCGCATATGCAGCAGGCGATAACTGTCCGACCAGATCATGTTCAACATGATGAGCACAAAAATCGTGGCCGGGATGAGCGACAGGAACAGGCTGGGACGCTCTTGCGCCAGATGCATGAAATACATCAGCGCTAGTGCACCGCCGCACACCGCCAGCGCGAGCAGTATTACCAGCAGCGTGCCGCTGGAAAAATTACGGTACGCCAGAAAGATTTCCAAGGCGGCGATAGCCAGCAAAACAAAATAGACGGGCAAATATTTAGCGATCACGTTCCCGGATTTGGATGGAGCGGTTACCGATGATTTTTCCGTCACGTTAAAGCACCTCAGCGCTGAATATTCAGCAAATAGACCAGCGGCACGACGAACATCCAAACCAAATCGACGAAATGCCAGTACAAGCCGGTGACTTCCACGTGGCCGGCCGTCAAGCTGCCGCGATTGAAACCGCGCGATATGACGATCATAGCGATGACGCCGCTGATGACGTGCAGCAAATGCAGGCCGGTGATGCTGAAGAATGTCGCGCCGAAGAGCGAGGAGCCCCAGGGATTATGAAACATGCGGACACCTTCGCCGATCAAACCGACCCATTCACGGAGATGCAGTCCGGCGAATAGAGCGCCCAACGCGATTGTGGACCAGAGGAAACGAGTGGTCTTGGCTTTGTCGCCGAGCTTGGCCGCATCGACGGCACCGAGCATGGTCAAACTGCTGGTGATGAGCACGAAGGTCATAAAGATGACATTCAGAATGCTGGGATTGAATTTGAACGGCGTCGGCCAATCGGTACTGGCATAGCGCAAATAGCCGTAGGCAAAGAGAACCGCTCCGAACGTCACGGCATCGGAAATAATGAACAACCACACGGTCAGCTTACGGGAAGGAATCGCGTAAGGAGAGCCTTCCATCATCGCGCCATGCCCGTGGATGGCGACTTCCGACTCGCTCACTTGGTGTTCCTCCTTCGACGATTACAGCCTGGTGCGCAAAACGAAGAGCAGATAAACCCAAAGAATGCCCATGAAATGCCAATAGATGGCGGTATTTTCAAAGCGGGCGCGGCGGAAAGCGGAATGGCTGCCGACCAGCTGGCCGATCATGTACGCCAGCGCCGCGACACCGCCGAGGAGATGCAAAATGTGCATGCCGGTGAAGACGTAAAAGAAAGAGCTGTTGGCATTGGTGGCCAAGAAAAGGCCCTGGGCGGCGAGTTCGCGCCAGGCCTGGCATTGACCGACGATGAAGAGCAATCCCAGGGCTAGAGTAACGCCGAGCCAGATGATCGCGTTGTGGGCTGCTGCAGAGGTTATGTACTGTGGCGTTGCGCGCGATAGCGTCTGAGCCGCGAGACTGCGGCGTGAACGCTCCAGCGTAAGACTGCTGAGCAACAGAGCTGCGGTGTTGGCGTAGAGGATGCTGGGCAGCGTGAGATGCGTCCAATCGCCGGCTGCGCCTTCACGAACGAAAAGAGCGCTGGTGAATGCGGCGAAAGACATGGTGATGGCGAAAATTCCCACCCAGATGCCGCTGCGAGAAGCGCCATCAGCGGCCGACCGGGACTTTGCCAAAGACAAATCACGCGGCGCCTTAACTGCTGGAATGCCGACTGGAGTGTAGGTCGCTGTAGACATGCTTTAGTTTCCGGCTTTCTATCCTTCTACGACTTTTCCTTTAGCTCACACACCGCCGACAATTTGTTCGGGCGAATCCTGCATCACGTAATCGCCTTTCAAACCGTTCACGCCGTACTGGTAGGGATCGTGATAGATGACCGGATGCTTGTCGCCGAAATTATTCCATGGGGGAGGAGACGGGACGCTCCACTCGAGCGTAGTGCCCTCCCACGGATTTTGCGGCGCGGGCTTCCCGAAGAATCGGCTGTGGGCCAGATTGTAGAGAAAGATAAGTTGCGCGGCGCCAGTGAAGAAGGCAGCGATGGTGATGAATTTATGCAAAGGCATGAGCGGGCCCATGAAGTCATCGACGAACGTGGAATAACGACGGATGTTCCCCACGAGGCCGAGATAATGAAAGGGCATGAATATGCAGTAGGTGCCGATAAAGGTGGCCCAGAAATGGATCTTGCCGAGGGTTTCATTAAGCATGCGTCCGGTCATTTTGCCGAACCAGAAATAGGTGCCGGCAAAGACGCCGAAGATGGAAGCCACGCCCATAACCATGTGGAAATGACCAACCACGAAATAAGTGGCGTGCAAATAAATGTCGATGGACGGCTGCGCGAGGAAAAATCCGCTGACGCCGCCGCTGACAAACATGGAGATAAAACCTAGCGCAAACAATGCGGCGGAAGTAATACGAATGTTGGCCCCGTAAAGACTACCCAGCCAAATCAAGGTCATGATGGTCGCGGGGATAGTGATGGTGAGAGTGGGGAAAGAAAAGAGCAGCGATGAAAAGGGATTCATGCCGCTGACGAACATGTGATGGCCCCAGACCATCCAGCTGAGGAAGCCGATGGAGAGCATGGAATAGATAATTACTTTGGCGCTCAGGAGCGGCTTGCGCATGCTGTTGATGAGCACGTGCGAAACGATGCCCATGGAGGGCAGGATGGCGATGTACACCTCGGGGTGACCGAAGAACCAGAAAAGATGCTGCCACAAAAGCGGTGAGCCGCCGGCGTGAGGCTGTAAGCGATCACTGACCACCAATCCGGAAGGAATAAAAAAACTGGTGCCTGCCAAGCGATCCAGGATCAACAGCAGAACCGCAGGCAGAAGCACGGCAAACGCGAGCAACGCGATACACGAAGTGATGAACCAGGCCCAAGTACAAATAGGCATGCGCATGAGCGTCATGCCCTTAGCGCGTAAATCCAAAGTGGTGGCAATGAAGTTCAATGCTCCGAGAAGAGAGCCAACACAGAAAAGCGCGATGGAAATAGCCCATAGATTTTGACCCCAACCCAGACCCGGACCGGCGTCAGAACCGAGTGCACTTAGCGGGGCGTAGGCGGTCCATCCGGAAATAGGCGGCCCATCGGGGATGAAGAAAGCGAGCATCAGGACCAGGAAGGCCGCGAAGGTAGTCCAAAAAGACATCATGTTGAAGCGGGGGAAGGCCATATCTTCGGCGCCAATTTGAATGGGCAGAAAAAAATTACCGAAGGCGGCGAAGGGCGCGTTGGTGAGAACGAAGAAAACCATCAACGTGCCGTGCATGGTGAGGAGCGAAAGATAATATTCGGGAGTGATGATGCCGCCGGGCGCACCAACCTTAGAGATTAATTCCAAACCGGGGACGCGGATCGTGGGCCAAACCAAATGGAAGCGCATCAACCACGAAAGGACCATGCCGAGGGTGACAGCGGCGAGCGCCAGCCCGTAATACTGCAATCCGATGACTTTATGGTCGAGGCTGAAAACGTATTTGCGCAGAAACCCGGTTGGCGGGGCGTGAACGTGGACCGGGGCTGGTGATGCTTCCTGCATGTACTCACCTCATTGGGAAAGCCGCGAACCGCGAATGATTGCGAGTTGCGGGTCAAAATACCGGTTCGTTACTGCTCAAACTCCTACCGGGCTACTGTTCGGAGACTTTCTCCTTCATCCACTTGTCGTAATCGTCCTGCGACATTACGTCGAGGTAAGCCTTCATGTTGTAGTGGCCAAGACCGCAGAGCTGGGTGCAGAGAATTTCGTACTTGCCGGTCTTGGTGGCGGTGAAATGGAGCGAAAGGTCCAATCCGGGGACGAAGTCCTGCTGCAGGCGTAGTTCGCGAACGTAGAAGGAATGGCCGACATCTTTCGCGTGCATGAGCAGGTGAACTTCGCGATCTACGGGAATAGCGAGTTCCGCGGCAACAACATCGTCGCGGGATTCCACGTCATTGGCGGGATCGAGACCGAAGAAATTCGAATTGCCTTCGTCAATCTTGTCCGGATGGAGCTGGCCAAATTTTCCGTCGGGTCCGGGATAGCGAAAATAAAATGCGAACTGGCCGGCCTGTACCTGTACCTGTAAGTCGTCTGATTTTGCTGGGGCGAAATAGACGCTGGCCCAGGCTTTCTGACCAAATACGCCCAAAGCCAGCACTTCGGTGCCGACAAGGATAAATGCGGCCACGACCATGACTTTCGCGCCGCCGGGCATATGCCGAACCTTCGCGCCGTCTTTGCGTTCCGTAAACTTCCACACAAAAAAGGCGAGCAGGAACTGAGCACCCAGAAAAGCAAAGCCGCTCTCGGCCATGGTGTCCGAAAGCTGCTCATCAATAGCGTGGCCGTGGGTGGAGATATCCTCAGGTTGCACGTATTTGTGCGTAACGATGGGATACGCAGATACGAGGGCAATAATCACGAGGACAACTGCAAACAGTTTACCCATGGCACCTCTCTGGCACTGATCCATCACTCGCCCGGCAGCTAGGCGACGAGTTTCGGTTTTGTGTGATTACCACAGCCCACACGCGAAAATAAACGTCAGTACGGCTTGGCTTTGAAGACGAAGTTGACGGCCTTAGTCTCGCTGCCGGAAATGGTTACGTCCTGAGTTTGCGTTCCGTAGGATTCGTGCCAGGCAGTAATGGTGTACTTGCCCGCGGGTAGATTTGGAAGAGTGAACGCGCCGTCTTTGGAAACCGCGAAGTGGGAGTTCTTCAGCACCGCGAAATTTCCATGCATCCAAGGATGAACGTTGCACTTCACGGGGATAAATTCCGCTTCGGAGAACTTTTCGCTGAGTGGAGGAGTTCCGGGCGGCTGAGACTTGTTCCACTCATGGTTCACCTTGGCGAGGGGATGGATATTGTGAGAGGTCTGATCGTCGTTGACGATTTTCAATTCCTGATTAATCTGGAAGGCCAGGACGTGGGGTAGATAACGGCAGCCCTTCTGATCGAAGGTGACGGCCTGGGAAGGAGCGCCTTCGTCAGGAGCACCTGCGGAGACATACACCACGACGTTGTCCAACGAGTTGTTCGCGCCAGTTACCACAGTTTCTGTCGCGGTTGGAGTTGTGTATTGCTTGGCGCAACTCGGTTCTTTGGACATGTCGATGGGCTTTTGCTTTGCGGGCGTGCCTTCGTAAGTGACTTTGCCGCTGACGGTGCCGCCGCCGGCGGGTTTGCCGGGCCCCGCGAATACTGCGACCGACGCGACTCCCAGCATTACAGCTGTTGTAACGAGTTGCTTGATACGCATGCGATTTCCCCCTGAATCTGCCGAACTTTATTGTTTGATGCCGGAACCGGTTGGCGTTCCTTTAATTTTTTGAGCGTTTACGATTTCCGCGCCTTCTTTGGTGCCCATCCACGTAGCGAGCTCCTGGCTCTTGTGAGCCACCTGCAGGGTGCGCAGGTAATGGACCAGGTCCCAGGCGTCCTCGGGCTTGATAACGTCGGCGAACGAAGGCATCGGAGTGCCGTCAACACCGGTCATAAAAATTTTGTAGAGATCGCGATTGGTTGTGCCGCACTTGAAGCGGGAACCGGCCGCGAAATTATATGGACGGATAGGTTGATCGTTGCTGTCGGTCAGCGTTGACGCAGACGGACCATCGCCGCGACCTTCGGGGCCGTGGCATTTCCAGCATTCCAGTTTCTGGAAAAGTTCCTGGCCGTGCTTGATGCTTTGAACGCTGACGGGAGTTTCCGCCGGCACGCTAATGGGATCGCCGGCTTTTTCTTTGGCCCAACGCGGGGAAAAAGTCTTTATGAACGCAATCAAGTCCGCGCGGTTTTGCGCCGTTAAAGTGATCCAGGAGGGCATGTTGGAATTATTGAAGCCTCGCGTGAGGGAGTTATACAGGTCTTCATCGGTTGGCAGAGTACCGGTTGGGGTAGAGCGACATTTGAAGGTGGCTGCGACGAAATTACGCGGCGATATGTTGAGGTATGGCGCATTTTCCCCATTGCCATCGCCACGGAAGCCGTGGCAGCCCCAGCAGTACCGATAATAGAGTTGCTTGCCGGCATCTGAGTGTCCGTCGTACTTGCCGACGTGAGATTCTGCCTGCGCCGAAGCCCCCAATGGGAAAACGAAGACCGCAAGAGCTGCAACAGCCAACTTCGAGATTTTCATCAGGCCCATCGTTTTCACCTTTAGAACGCGAAGTCAAATCCCACCAAAAGGCTACTGGTGGTCAAGTCCTGCGCAGTGACCGGTGATGCGCCCCGCTGGCGCATGACGGCATATTCATTGTGAAATGCGAAACCCGCACGGCTCGAGATGAAGGGATAATAACGCCAGCCTACAGTCAGCACGTCCTCGTTGCCAAAACTGCCAGGATTGGTTGCAAAAACCTGACGCGATACCCGGATCAATTCGTAGCGATTAATCAGAATCAATTGCGGATTGAGATTGTAGTGCGTTTCGAAGAGTCCGCCATTCCACGTCGGCGCCCGTGCCGCGAGGCCATTCGCATCTGTGGGAAGAGGAGTATTGGATGCCGTATTGGAACCCAGGAAGGCGCTGTCCCAGCCGTGGAAGAAAATCGTGGTAACATCCAGCTTCTTGAAGTACCACATCCCAATCAGGCCTTCCCGGTAGAAACTTCGATTGCCGATTCCGGTACCCCCAACTGGGGTTCCATTTTGCGTGAACTGCGGAAATGTGGGCGCTTGTCCAATGTACGCAAACGCGCCGACTCGTTGTAAACCCAAGCTGCCGAGTTCAAAAGCGCGGCTAGCAGCGAAATAACCGTTGTAGCCCCGGCCATTAGGCAAGCCCGGCTGACCGTCCTGCGAACTTAGGAGCGAAGCAGAGACACGTGTCCGGTCATCCTTCGAATGGCCCATCCATTCGAGGCCAACCTGATTGTCTCCGATGCCGAAGGTGTAAACCCCTTCCGTGATGGCCCCAGGAGCGTTCAGGCTTCCTGGAGAAACCAATGGCTGAAAGTGGTAGTTGGCGTACACTCCCGCCACATTGGATAGCGTCAAAATACGCTTTTCAGAGAGCAAGTTATCCATCTCAAACTTGCCCATTTTAATGTTCAGCCAACTGCTTCCCAGAACGTTGTCAACGCGCGCCCAGACCGATTCAAAATGGAACGTCGCGGTGTTATCGGAAGACGGCAAAACATAGAACGAGAAGTTCTTTGCCAGCGTTCCTGCAGTGTGGAAGTCCAGGCCGCTCCAATCAAATCCGTGGGTGGTGACCTGGCCTTCCGCAGTCAGCATCCCCGCGGTGCCATCAACATTGGTACGGTTTCTACTTTCCCGGTGCCAAATGGGAGTTATTCGGAAAGTCACCGGCCAATATGCAGGTTGCTGAAAGATGGGAGCATCGCGATCATTCCCCATTTGGTACCCGTTATCTTTAAAGGCTTGACCAAACGCACTAAGTTTGGGCCACGCCTCGTGACACGAAGAGCAGGGCATTCCATACTTCCTTGCGAAAGCAGGGAGCGCTGAAGCAGTGTGAACATCTGCGAAGAGAAAAACGACAACGAGAACGACGAATAGCAGAGAGGATGTCAGCCCGAACACCCTTTTCTTTACCTCAGCCTGCGCACATACGGACATACCGCCTCCTCTGCCTAACTATGAGAAGCAGACGCACAAGTTATTGACTGTTCAAGGCGGGAAACGGCGCGGGCAGACTTATTATGGTTCTCACTGGGGTTCGCCCAGTGCATCCCGGAGCAAAAAAGAAGTCCCAGATAACACGCCTATAGAAGATCGGACACCTTTCTAGATGGAGAAAAAGGTGTTAAATCTTCAAGTCCCTGAACCGTCGCAAATGCTACTCCTTCAAAAAAACTAATGCAATAGATTTCTTCCATTTCTCGTTCTTTCGATTTTTGTGGCATTGCATCCGGTAGGGTATTCGCCATTTTTTTCAACTTCCGGTTGCATCTCATTTGCAAAAATGAACGGCTGATTTCTGAACGCGGACCAGAACGTTGAGAAAAGATTCGGGTCCGGAGAAAGTGTTACCATCGTTGGAGAAGTGGAAACGCTTTTGATTTTTGGATTTTCGTATACAGCATCCAAGTACGCAATGATCAGAGTTCGCACGAAGTAGAAAGAGAAAGCGATTGAAGTTAAGAAATGCGATTGTTTTTCTTGCGGGACTCTGTCTGTACTTGGTATTCAACCATTCCGGCGGGAAGGCCGCGGGAGCGGAGCAACTTCCCAGTCCCGGCTTCGCCGCAGAATTTGATGCGCCAGCGGCTGATGTTCTCCAGGCCGTCAACGAGATCCTCGAAGATCAGACTATCCACGGCACACTGATCTTTGACAAAGAACCTATACTCACGGGTGCCGTCGTCGTCACTTCCACTAAGCTTTTCGAACGTTGGCAGGGACCAGGGCAGGCTTTTTACAAGATTCGGAAAGACGCCATCGCACCGCGTCATTTCCTTGAAAGTGCCGATCAAGGCACCATCGCCGTACGCTACATCGTGACTGCCGTCGGTCCGGGACGCACGCGTATCCGCATCGACGCCGTGTACGTCGAGAATACGCGCCGCAGAGTGCATCCTTCGGATGGCACGGTGGAGTCCAGCGAATACAAGGTGATCCAGGAGCACTTGCAGGCATTACAGTTCGCGGCGCAGGAGGCCGCGGACATCAAGCGGCGGCGGGACAGCGCGGACTTGGTGAGGCAAACCATCCTTCGCAGACGCGAGGACGAAACGGCGCTGCTCTCGAGCACGCAAGGTTCCGTCAAGGATTTAGAGGAGCGATTGAAAAACCTGCGACAGGAAGTGGAACGGCGCATCAAAGCGCCGGGCACGGACCTGAAGGCGGCGCCATTTCAATCGGCGGCCAAAGTACAGAGCCTGGCAGCTTATAGCGAAGTGCTCATCGTGATTGTTACGCCGCACTGGTACGGAGTGGAAACATCGCAAGGGCAGCGTGGCTGGATCCCGGCCGATCAACTGGAAGCCCTACCCTGACAATGATCCTGCGCGTGAGACGAGCTTTCGCTGGCATGAAAGTTAGAGGCCTCGTAACCGTTGCTGTTGTGAATTTGATTTCTTTGCTATTCGCCGGGGCGCAGACGGTACCCTACGCGCGGACTTTTTCGAAACCGAAAGAAGAAGTGGAACAGACGCTGAAGGATTTGCAGGCGTACGCAGGACAGAAGCTGCCTATCGTAGATGGCTTCGTGGGGACTCCGGAGCAGCCCTTGAATCGCTACGAGCGCGCGTTTTATCAGTTTTCGATTGAACTGTTGCCGGGAGCTTCGGGCGGAACGATTGTGCAGGTGAGCGCGAAAATAACCGCGTGGTATGCGGATAAAGATCCGGCAAAATCCGGATATCAGATCTTGCCGTCAAATGGGCGGCTGGAACTGGATTTGCTGGATCGCGTGGACGAAAAGTTCGGAAACAAGGCTGCGCCGGGAACGGCCCGGTCGCTGGCTGGTTCGACCATTAGCGCGCCGGCACCAAAAATCAATCTGGGCAATGGATTCGGCTCCTCGGGATCAAATTCGGCAGGTGCGGGAAATGCGGCGGCTCCGGTCGAAGGCAGTGAAGAACTGGTTCGCTTACGAGCGGCGCGCGAAGCGGAAGAAAAACGTATGCGCGCGTTAAGTTCAGAACTGCAAAGCCTGCAAGAGGCTAAAAAGAATCAGGCGCATCCGCTGAACCTGGTGGCCGTGAAACGGAGCGGAACTCCTGTTCTGGCGCGGGCAGGCGACAGTGAACGCGTTCTGTTCAAAGCTGCCGTGAACGACGAGTTTGAATTTCTGGATATCGAAGGCGAGTGGGTGCACGTGCAGATTTCGGGCGTATCGCGAGGATATATCCGAAAGAGCGCGCTGGACCTGCCGGAAGCGATTTCCGCCCGCTCGGAAGATTCGGCGAAAGCATCGCCACCTGCAAAAGCTGCGGCTTTTCGCATAGTACGCGAGGAGAATAGTGTTTTTCCGGGAGATTGGCAGGCGTTGCGGGGAAAAACGGTAAAAATTTATACCGTGCAGCCCGTGACACAAGATCTGAAGGAAACGAACGCACTGGCAAAGTTGAACTTTGCCGATTCCCTGTTCCAGAAATTTGTGGCGGATATGACATCAGGAAATGCCGCGACCGGAAACGCGCCGGCCGAAACTCCGGCGCAGGGTTCGGTGCCATCAGGTGCGGATGCAGGAGTGGTGGTCATTTTTGACTCGGCAGACGGGGGCATTGCCGGCGCGACGGTGACCAGCGTCCAGCAATTGGCAAACGGAACGCTTTCGGCAGAAATGTTCTGGAAGCAATGTTATCTGGATCCGCCTGAAGTTTTTCAGACCAAACATTAAATTGTTTGCGCGAAGAATTTCCGTCCCGCCCGTTCGTCAAGCGACGGGCGTACACTTCCGCGTGCCCCAAGAAAATATTGCGCGATACGTTGCGGGACAAAGCTGGTATTTTGCTTGCTGTTCAAGTTGCTGCTTGACGATGGATGCTCTGAGGGTGCACGGAGGTAGGACTCATGAAGCCTGCGGCGATATTGATTGGGGCGGGATTTGTAGGGAAGGCGCATGTCGACGCACTGCGCCGGCTGGGCGTAGAAGTGCGCGGAGTGGTGGGCAGTTCGCCGGAACGCAGCGAAGAGGCACGGCAAGCGCTGGGACTCGCGCGAGGGTATGCCTCGATTGAAGAAGCGGCGGGCGATTCGAGTGCGAGCGTTGCGCATATCTGCACGCCAAATTATTTGCACTTCGAGCAGGCGAGCGCGCTGCTTCGCGCGGGCAAGCATGTGCTGTGCGAGAAGCCACTCGCTACCGATACGCGCGAATCGGAGATCCTGGTAAAACTTGGGCGAGAGTGCAAACGTGCCGCCGGGGTCGCTTACAACTTGCGGTACTACCCGCTGTGCCAGGAAGCGAAATCGCTGGTGGCCAGCGGACGAATCGGCGCGCCGCGACTGGTGCATGGAAGCTTCCTGCAAGACTGGCTGCTGCACCCTTCGGATTGGAACTGGCGGCTGGATCCGAAGTTGGGAGGCGAATTACGCGCGGTTTCCGATATCGGAACGCACTGGCTGGATCTGATGATGTTTATCAGCGGAGAAAAGGTTTCCGAAGTGTGCGCCGATCTAGCGACGACTGTGCCGTTCCGGCAGCGCCCACGCGGCCGCGTGGCGACGTTTGAACAGAACTCGTCAGTGGAAACGGATGAAGTGGCGATTTCCACGGATGATTATGCGTCGGTTTTATTGCACTTTGAAAAAGAATTGCGCGGAGTAATGAGCGTTTCGCAGGTAAGTGCGGGCCGTAAGGCCAGGCTGTGGTTTGAACTCGACGGCACGGAAGGCTCGCTGGCGTGGGATTCGGAATCTCCGAATGAATTATGGATCGGCAGAAGAGATGGGGCCAACGAAATACTCGCGAAGGACCCGTCGTTGATGAGCGCGGAGGCGCGCGGCTATGCGGTATATCCCGGGGGACATGCGGAGGGTTATCCGGACACGTTCGTGCAGCTGTTCCGGGACTTTTATGAGTATGTCGAGGCGGGAAACTTTGAAGCACCGCAGAAATTTCCAAATTTTCAAACCGGACACCAGGAACTGACGCTGTGCGAAGCGATTGCGAAGAGTGCGCAAAAACGCGGCTGGGTGGATGTTACGCTCGATTAAGTTTGCTGTTGATTATTGGCTACACTCGGAAAAAACGACAACGAAGACAGATTCCTTCACCTGCCCAGGCGGGCAAGCAGGAGCGACGGAGAAGAAAAAACGTCGGCCCGCTTCGGTCGGAATTACAGGTCTGCACTTTCTGGCGAAATAGTTATTGGCGGCAAGTTTCAATTTTTCGGCGAAAAGCGATAGCGCAAAGAATTGGGCATGCGGTCGGAACGCTGGCGCGTATTGAAGTCCAGTTGATAGTCGAGATGTTGGCCGTCGCTGGGATATTCCTGGCCAGCGGGATACGGGTATGCCAAAGCAGAGTGGCGCGGCAACGGTTCGACAGTGAACGCGTGCGCGGCATAGAAATCGAGATCTTTCTCAAAGCCGTCCGCGTAGAAGAAATAATCGCGCACCCAGCCGGAGGGAAGAGGCGGAAGTTTTCGCGGATCGAAATCGAGCTTCATCCCTTCGCCGGAGCTGAAGACCACGAAGCGATCGTCAGAAGCACGCAGAAGCTCGTAAACATCGCCATAGCGCGTGTAATTTCCGGCAGCGCGCGCGTAGGGGCCGGTCATGCTGCGGTGCGTGTAGGAATACGTCGTATCGCTGGCAGGTTGCAGGCGCTGTTCACGCGGAAACCCGAGAAATTCGAGCGACGCTTTTGCCAGCGGTATTTCGGCGACATGAATGTCTTCAGTATTCGGCGTCTGATCGATACGAATAGCATCCCAATAAATTTTTAAATTGTTGACGATGCGGATGCGACGCGTGCCAGGCGGAATTTTGCCGGACAAATCGGCAACCATGGTGCGCTCCAGTCCAGCAGGAAAACCCATGTCGTCGACGACGCGCTTCCAATTGCCTTGCGCATCCTGCGCTTCGACATAAGGAGCGATAACCTTCACGCCTGCTTGATCGGCCGCGTACATCGAGGTGGCAGTGAAGTAATCGGTGTAGCCGTCCATGATGAGGCGAAGTGGTTTGGTGGAATCCCAGGCGCCGAGATCGAGTTCGATCCAGTGGAGTTTGGCGAAACCTACAAAAGGCGCGGACTCGAAACCGGTGACGTATTTGCGGTCGCGCTTGGCGATTAGCGATAACACACTGTTACCGCGATCGTCCCAGGCACCAGCGGGCGCATGCGCATGGAGGCTGGCGATTACGCGAAACTCCGGAAATGGCGGCGCGGTTACGAAACGCTCGTTGGGATTTACTTCGTAGGCGGCGGGGTGATCGATGGCCAACAGACGCACCTGATCGAGATACACGGTTTCTTCCATCGGCTCCATAAAACGAAAGCTGAGAAGTCCGTTGATAGGCCGAACGCTTTTGGCGTTCACTTTCAGATATTCATCGGGATCGGGCACATCGCGTTCGCCGGGAGCGACCCAATGGCCGACTACACCCGGACCAATCATGTCGGCAATGAATTCGTATTCATGACCGTTCCAGGCGAACAAGACGGGGCAGGAACTGCCGCGACGATCGAGCTCGGCGAGAGCGTGAACTTTTTTTGCGGGCAAATTAATCTCGTCTTGCGGAACACCAGTGGGCCACAACAAGCGCACCAACTCGGCGGCTCGCTCGGAACCAAGTCCCGCGAGGACAGACGTAGAGTTCTGACCTAGGTAGCCGGACGCGCCGGCAACTTCCCACTTTTGATACAAAGGTCCGGCATACACTTCCACTTTGGTGCCGATACCGGTTTTATTGTCGCCCAGGGCTTTCAGATCTACATGCATCCAGTTGTGTTTGTTGGCCCCATCGCTATGAAGAATTACGGGAGGGCCGCCGAGTTGCGTTACGACCACATCCGCGTCACCAGTGCCGCGCGTGTCGGCGATGGCCAGCGCGCGGGGTTGCGCCAGTTTTACGGCATCGAGGTGCGTTTCTTTCGTGGCATCGGACCAACCTTTGGTTCCGAGATTGCGCAGCAGTCTGACTTCCCCGCCGCTATTCGATTCACCGGCGGCAATGAGGTCCAGCCATCCGTCGTTGTCGTAATCAATGGAGGAAATTCCCCAACCACGCTGCCAGCCTAGATCGGGCAGCTTCACGCGCTCGAGTTTCTTTCCTGCAACATTGCGCCACAGGCTGATACCGGGGGCCCCCGTGTGTGTGAAGGCGAGATCCATCCAGCCGTCTTTATCGAAATCAAACGCAATCACCCCAACGGCGGGCGGCAGATTTTCTTTTTTAAAATCGATAGATGCGAGAGGCGTGAATTTGCCTTCGCGCGGATTCAAATAAATCGCGGCGCCTTCGGGGCCTCCGGCAAAAACAAAATCGACGGCGCGGTCGTTGTTAAAGTCCGAAGTAACCAGGCCAGCGCCGGTTGCGGGAATGCCCAAGGCGGTCTCCGCGGAAACATCCGTGAAGGTACTGTTGCCATTATTGCGCCAGAGAATATTGTGCGCCTGGCCGGAAGAGGTACCCGCGTCCGGCGAGACGGTAATGTAGAGATCAAGGTCGCCGTCATGGTCGTAATCGACGAAGGTGACACCGATGCAACCTTTTTCGCGCCGAATTCCAACCTTCTCGGTTACGTCTTCAAACTTGCCACCGGATTGATTGTGCAGCAGGTGCACGCCATCCGTCAGACATACGACGAGATCGGTGCGGCCATCGCTGTCAAAATCGCCCGCCGCGCATCCGAGACCGCTGCCCGAAAGCGCGATGCCGGATTGTTGCGTGACATCTTCAAACTGGCCGTGGCCCGTGTTGCGCAATAAATGGCTGGCGCCATCCGCTGTGGCACTGACCAGAAAAAGATCGGGGTTGCCATCGCCGTCGAAATCGAAGAAACACGCGCCGGTGCTCGGACTTATGGGGGAAGGAGCTTTCCCGTTACCGGCGTGCAGGAGCGCGGAAACATTTTGCGCAGTGAAATGCACGGGGATCGCTGGAGGAACGCTGAGCGATGAATCGGTAACCAATTCGGCGAGCGACAGAGGGCCCTGATCGCCGTAACCGGCACCAAACGGAGTGCCGAGGTGATCGGTAGTGATTTTCTGAAATTTTGCCAAATGCTCGCGCGCGGCGTTGGCTTCGCCCTTGCGCTGATATGCCTGGGCCAGACCGAATTCCGATGAGGCGTGATACGGAAATAAGGCCAGCCCCTTTTGGAAAGCGGCGACGGCCAGATCGTATTTCTGCAGGCGAGAATTCAGAAAGCCGACAAAATAATAGGCGTCGGCTTCGTCGGGGAGGATTTCGATTACATGCTCAAATGCAACGGCACCATTGGCGAAATCAGCCAAATCTTTATAGGCAAGGCCAAGGTTGTACCATGCGTACGGATCGCGCGGGAGTTGCTGGGTGGCTTCCTGTAACGCATCACGAGCGGCTTCGCCTTTCTGCTGATTGAGGAGAGCCACGCCAAGGTTGAGGCGTGCTACGGCGAATTTCGGGTCGACCTGAAGAGCCTGTTCAAAAAGTTTCTGCGCGTCGGTGGGGCGTTGCTGATTCAAATATGCGACGCCAAGAGTGTTCAGACGCAAGGCCTTCGAAGATTCCTCGGGAGAATTTGCGTTCTCTCCGTATGAGGCAGGTTCGCGCATGGACGAAGACTTTGCCGCGACTTGCGATGCTCGAGAGTGCAATAAAACCGCGGAGATTAAAATTATACAAGTGAGAGCGGGAAGGGCTGCCCGAAAGAAAATGCGCATGCGGATGGTTTCCTGTCTAGTCGAACTGCCAGATGCGTAGGTCATTTTTTGTTGGACATAACAATTCTGTCGGCTGCAGCGCGCAGCGTCAACGCCTTTGTTGACTTAACAGTTTTGATGCTAGAAGTGTGATGCGTGGCGGAGTGTTTTTGGCTCATGGCGGGCTGCCTTTGACCAGACAGCGGAGCCGCGCTTATTCTCGATTGAGGCAAAATGGATTCAATTATTTTTAAAAGCATAGCGGAACTTGGGCGCGACATTCGGACGAAACAAATCTCACCCCGCGAAGTTATCGAGACACACCTGCGGCGCATTGAAGCGATGCAGCCGAAGGTGAATGCGTTTGTGCACATCGATACGGAAGGAGTGCAGCGCCGGGCGGAGGCGGCGGAAAAGGCGGTTTTGCAGGGCAAAATACTGGGTCCGCTACATGGAGTACCAGTTTCCATCAAGAGTTGTATCGACGTGGCAGGCTGGCGATGTGGAGCGGGATCGCTGCTTCGGAAAGATTACATTGCGCGGGAAGATGCGGTGCTGGTCGGGCGGTTGAAGGCTGCCGGAGCGGTGTTGCTGGGAAATACGAATACGCCGGAATTTCTGATGGCGTATGAAACGGACAATGCGCTGACGGGAAAAACGAGCAACCCCTGGGACCTTTCGCGGTCTGCGGGGGGATCTAGCGGAGGCGAAGCGGCGGCTATCGCTTCGGGATGTTCGATGGGCGGCGTGGGCAGCGATGGCGGTGGCTCCGTACGCGTGCCGGCACATTTTTCTGGGATTTGCGCGCTCAAGCCGACGCCGGGACGCATACCTTCCACTGGACATTTTCCGCGGGGAGCAGGTGCGTTTGCATGGCTGGGAGTTGTGGGCCCGATGGCGCGCACGATCGCGGACGTGCGGGAACTTTTTCAAGTGATGCGCGGACCGGATGTAGAAGACGCGCTTTCTTCGCCGATTCACCTGAGGCAATTCCCCGAACACAATTTGCGAGGGTTGCGTGTGGGGATTTTAGAGACGAAGGCATTGGGGACGGCTACCGCGGAGACGAATGCGGCGGTGCAGCTGGCGGCGACTTTGCTTGCTGAAGAACAATTGGAAGTAGAAAATTTGCGAATTGAGGGGTTGGACAAAGCGATTGAGCTATGGTGGTTTTTCTTTGGCCCGATGATCGCGCATCTGTTTAGCGGGATCGTTGCTGGTCACGAAGATAAACTCAGTCCCATGTTTCGGGAATATTTGTCGGTGGCGCGACTGGAAACGCCGCCGGCGATGGACGAATTTATGGGCGCGTGCGTCGAACGCGACACGGTGCGCGCGTCGATCCTGCGACAGATGGGCGACGTGGCGATATTGTTGTCACCGGTGTGCCGCGCGCCGGCATTCCGCCATGGCGAAGGTAACTACCGACCTGGCACGGGTTATCGCGACACGATGCGTCATTCGCAATGGCTCAATCTGGCGGGATTCCCGGGCGCTTCGGTGCCTATGGGATTTTCAGCGGAAGGATTGCCGATCGGCGTCCAGGTGATTGGCAGGCCTCATGAGGATGAGTTGGTGCTGGCGGTAGCTGAGGCGCTGGAAAATGCGCGGGGCAAATGGGAAAGGCCACCAATCGATAAAAATTGAGTTGGGCGAGACATTTATCGTTTTGATAAGAAAGGTTCGTTCGGCTTGCCCCGAGATTTCGCAAAGCATTTACGCAAATCTTCTTTTTAGCCGACATAAGCATTCTAGGGTTGTTGCGTCAATTCCGGATTGGGAATGCGATTTTCGCGCTGCGCAGCGCGGTCTTTATCCAAGCCGGCGTCGAGAAGCTTTTGCGCGATGGCAAGTTCTTTGCGACCTTCATTGCGGCGACCTTCACGTATCAGCGCTTGCCCGCGCATAACGTGACCAGTCTGACTGTCGGGGACCAGCTTCAAAGCGGCGTCGGCTTCTGCTAGCGCTTCTTTATACTTTTTTTGCTGCAGGTGAATTTTCGTAAGACCGAGCAGAGCCGCCGATCGTTTCTGGTCGTAATGCAAAGCCTCTCGAAACGATTTTTCCGCATCGGTATCGCGTTGCATACGAAGGTACAAAATTCCCAGCTGTTCGTAGTTGTCCGGCAGGTCCGGCTGAATGGCAAGATCCTGGCGAAATTCAGACTCCGCGCGTTCATTGTCACCCGCGCGCATGTACGCAAGTCCTGAATTGAAGTGCAAAAAAGGAACGTGCGGATTCGCGGCGGCGGCGCGGGTGAGTTCAGCGATAGCCTGGTCGGTTTCCTGACGATTCAGATAGGCCTTGGCGAGGATCAGGTGATATTCGGCGGTGTCACCGCCGACTTCGATCATGCGCTTCAAAATTTTTTTGTCGAGCGCGCGCTGACCGGCATTTTGCGCGGCGATATCGAGCGCGTAAAGGTACATGACGTCGTTAGACTTCTGCGACCAGAGCGGCTCGAGCGCACTAACTGCATCCGTGTAATGCTCGGTGAAAACCTGACAGAGGCCCAGCAAATAGCGAGCTTGTTGCGAGTCAGGTTGATCTCTCAGGACGGTTGAGAGCGGCGCAATGGCCGCAGCGTAGTTGCCGCGCCGAAACTGCACCAGTGCAATGTTCAGCTGGATGCCAGACATTTTAGGTTCAAGCTTGTAGGCTTTTTGAAAGAGCGCGAGCGCGGGATCCCACTCTTTGCGGCGCATGGCGATCACGCCAAGATTCGCGTAAGCAGAACCGGCCTGGGGATCGGCAACGATAACAGCGCGAAAACTTTTTTCCGCCTGAGAGAGATCGCCACGCCGGAGTGCCGCTTCGCCCGCAGCGAATAATTCCTGCGGATTGGTGTGCGAACCGACGGGTGAAGAGCGGGTTCTGGCAGATTCATCCTGAGAAGCGCCAGCGGCTGCCGCATTTACATTTACATCACGAGCGACGACAGTGCGGGCGCCATCCGCCAGAAAAATAGCCAGAATGACGGGCAAGACAGAATGAATTGTAGTGGACGGCATGCGCCTGTAGTTTCCGGCAGTGCACCAAGGAATTCAAGGCACCGGACGCGGGAACGCAAGAGATTAGCGACGTGGGCCGTCATCGGATACGTCCTAATTAAAAGCTATGTTATTTCCTGCTTGACACACACGCAGAAATGCCGTATTAACTCGTTTTAATAGACGTAATCGGTGCGTTACGGGAATGTCGAGTGGTGGGGCTGGCTCGAATGGAGTGGCCGTTGCGAACCGATACGCTGTGGATTATCGGCGGCACCGGCGACGCCGTGCCCTCCTGTTATCTTACCAAATCGACTTTTGGAGGCTATACCGTGAAGGAAAATCGTAATCCTTCGATGCTTGGGAGGTATTTCGTGCGGCTCGCGCCGGCAATGGCGATTGCGCTGCTGGCCATGTTTTGTATACCCACGATTTCGCGCGCGCAGGACACCGGGTACATCAGCGGAACGGTGTCGGACAAGTCCGGCGCGGCGATTAGCAACGCGGAAATTGTGATCACTAGCGCGGGTGCAAACCTGACGCGCAACACCACCTCAAATTCCGACGGCGCGTATGTGGCGGCGGCATTGCCCGCCGGCACGTACGACATTTTTGTTTCCGCGCAGGGATTTCAGAAGTATGAGGCCAAAGGGGTGGTGCTTCCCGTTGCGCAAAAATTGCGCGTGGACATCAGCCTGACGGTTGGCGCGATGAGCGAGGAAATCGTGGTGTCGGGCGAAAGCGTAGCGCAGGTAGAGACGCAATCGTCGGACATCAGTACAACGATTACCGGTAAGCAGGTGAACGAGCTGGAACTGAACGGCCGAAACTTTACGCAACTGGTGACGCTGGTACCGGGCGTGGTGAGCCAGACAGGGCAGGACGAGGGAACGGTCGGCGTCAACGGCAACGTGAGCTACAGCATTAACGGCGGGCGCACGGAATACAACAACTGGGAAATCGATGGCGGCGACAACATGGACAACGGCAGCAACGCCACGTTGAACGTATATCCGAATATTGAGGCCATCGCCGAGTTTAAGGTGCTGACGTCAAATTATGGCGCACAGTATGGACGCAACGCGTCAGGAACCATCGAAGTAGAAACCAAATCAGGCACGAACAATTTTCACGGCAGCGCTTTTGAATATTTGCGCAATGATATGTTCAACGCGCGGCCGTGGGAGTCCGGCGCAGACCCGACACATCCGAATCCTCCGTATAAGAAACACGATTTTGGATACACCGTAGGCGGGCCGATATTTATTCCGCATTTTTATAACACCGGGAAAAAGAAAACTTTCTTTTTCTTTTCGGAAGAATGGCGCCGGGAAAAGAACCCCCACAACTACAACGTGAAAGTTCCATCGGACGCGGAGCGCGCCGGCAATTTTTCTGATCTGTGCCCCGGACCCGGTTGCCCGCATAATGCCAATGGCAAAGCGTTCCCCGGAAACGTTGTGCCGATCGATCCAAATGCGCAGGCGCTAATTACTCTATTACCCACCGCCAACAGTACCAGTGGCGGATTTCCCAGCTATACAAATACCACGTCACTTCCAACGACCTGGCGGGAAGAGTTGGTCCGCGTCGACCACAACATCACGGACAATTACCGGCTGACCTTCCGCTATATTCACGATTCCTGGAAAACGATTGTGCCAGGACCGCTTTGGGGCGTCGGCACAAGCAGTTTTCCAAATGTGCAAACGGACTTTGCCGGTCCGGGCACCAGCTTCGTCGCCCGTCTCACAGCGAACATTACGCCAACTTTGCTGAACGAATTTGTGGCGAGCTACACGGGGGATCACATTATCCTTGGCGCCATCGGTCCCGTTGGATTGCCGGCTGGGTTCACGATGGGTTCTTTGTTTCCTAACGGTTTCGAAGGGAAGCTACCAGCGTACCTTTTTCAAGGTAACAGCGCTTATGGCGGTATTGCCGACGGCAGCGATCAAGGGAATACGGTGGGTGTGGATACGGGATATTTCCCATGGAAAAACGCCAATCCCACGTACACGTACCGCGATAACGTAACGAAGATTGCCGGCAACCATACTATGACCATCGGCGCTTATTTCGTGGCAGCGCAGAAGAACCAGGAAAACTCGCTGAATCAACAAGGGGTACTGTTGTTTAATGCCAGTTCCAACGTTAGTTCCGGTAACTCATTCGCCGATCTGCTTATCGGAAACATTGCCGGCTACGCGCAAGCGAAGAACCAAATCATCTTCTACGACCGCTACAAGATTCTCGAACCATACTTTCAGGACGACTGGCGCGTGACCAAAAAATTTACGTTGAACCTTGGATTACGGTGGAGTTTCTTCGGCAGGTATCAGGAGAAATTCAGCACGGAATATGGGTTTACGCCATCGCAATTCTCGAAGAGCAATGCGCTCGCGGTCGATCCCCATACGGGGCAACTAGTGGATCGCACCACAGGCGCGGCCGTAGTAACAGGCGATCCACGAATATTTAACGGTTTCATTCAGTGCGGCAAGGGCGGCGCGCCCATCGGCTGCTTGAAAAACAAGTACATGAATCCGGCGCCTCGTTTCGGGTTCGCGTGGGATCCCCACGGCAACGGCAAAATGGCAATTCGCGGAGGCTACGGGATCTTCTTTGAACACGAGAATGGTAACGAGGCCAACGCTGAAGTACTCCAACAGGGCGCATCTCCCATAATTCTTTTGGCGACACAAACTAACGTCTCCGGCTATACAAATGTTGGAGCAGCGGGTCCCGGACCGGCGCCCGTTTTTCCGTCTTCCGCGTTTTCGATACCGGACAAGGCGCAGTGGCCTTACGTGCAGCAATGGAATCTGGACCTACAGCGGGAGATGCCGGCGCATTTTGTAGTATCCGCAGCTTATGTAGGAAGCAAGGGGACGAATCTGACTCTGCAACGGGCGTTGAATCAACTGCACGCCTTCACGGGGTCTAATCCGTTCGCTACCGGCCAACCGATAACGGCCGCCGATTGCGGCGGCATCGTCTCCGACCCGACAAGCGGCTTCCCCGTCAGTGCGACACTGGCGAATGGAACCCCGGTTCCCGCGGGGGCATTGCCCAATCTTTGGGTGACGTGCGGAAATAACATCGATATATTCCGCCCTTACCAGGGTTTTGGTTCGATCAACCGTATCGAAACATCGGCTAACTCTATCTACAACGCACTGCAGATATCCGCGCGGAGGACTGTGGGCGCGCTGAATTTGAGCTTGGCATATACCTATAGCCACTCGATTGACGATTCGTCCGACCGCGGTGACAGCACATTCGTCGATTCGTATAATTTGGCTCGCAACCGCGCCAGCTCGAATTTCGACATGCGCCACAACTTTGTCACAAGCTACGTGTATAACCTGCCGATCTTCAGTGGTGACGGTGTAACACATACTCTGCTGGGCGGCTGGCAGGTTTCCGGCATCACCACTATCCAGAGTGGGACGCCAAAAACCGTGACCAACGGCACGGCCTTCGGCGACGCAGCCGGAGTAGGAAACGGACTTGGCTCCGGTTCTTACCCGGATCTGGTCCGAGACCCGCACAACGTTACGGCGGCAGACAGAGCGGCGGACGCTGGAGTCACGGGCCCGCTTTTTTACAGCCCGACGGCGTATGCGATTCCAACCGGACTAACGTTTGGCAATTCAGGACGAAATACCTTGAATCTTCCGCGCCGCGTAAATTTCGATGCGGGTGCCTTCAAACGCTTCCAAATCAAGGAGCGTGCAGCATTCGAATTCCGGTGGGAAATATTCAATGTGTTCAACCACACGGAGTTCAACGCTCTAAACACCACGCTGGGAAGCTCGAGCTTCTTGCATTTGACCGGAGCGCATGCGCCACGCCGAATGCAGTTTGGCCTGCGCTTCCAGTTTTAGATTTCGCGATGTTCGGAAAAAAGGCGGACTCACAAATGAGTGCCGCCTTTTTTCTTGCCCTGTTCCCTTCTGGCACTGAAGGAGTACAATGCCGCGCATGAACCGACGCACATTTATTGGAAGCTCAGTCGCCGCTACTCTAACCGCTTCGCGCCTCTCGTGGGGCGCCGAAGTTACACATAAGCTCGATCGCATTGGCGTACAGCTGTACACCGTGCGCGACGCGATGAAAGCGGACTTTGAAGGAACGCTGGCGAAAGTAGCCGCCATTGGTTATCGCGAAGTCGAATTTGCGGGATACTTCGACCATTCGCCCAAAGATGTACGCGCAATTCTGGACCGGTTGCAATTAACTTCTCCGAGCGAGCACGTCGCTTACGCCGTGGTGCAGGACAAATGGCCGGAGACGCTGGATGCCGCGCATGTGGTCGGCCAGACCTATATCGTGTGCCCGTGGATCGAGGAGTCACAGCGTAAGGGCACCGACGGATGGAAGCGCGCAGCGGAACTTTTTAATCGCGCCGGTGAAGCCAGTCATAAAGCAGGTATTCAGTTCGCGTACCACAACCATACATTCGAATTCGAACCATCCGCGGATCTCGGCGGTAAAGTACCGTATGACGTACTTCTTGCCGAAACGGATGCGAAGCTGGTGAAAATGGAAATGGACCTGTGCTGGGCAAGTGTGGCTGGCCAGGATCCAGTTAGCTACTTTGAGCGCTATCCGGGACGGTTTCCGCTGGTGCATGTAAAAGATTGGACCAAGGGCGAGAATGGCAAGATGAGCGAAAAAGATGGCCACATGGCGGAAGTTGGCAGCGGCTCAATCGACTGGAAACGTTTGTTTGCGCAGTCACAGAAGGCCGGCATTCAGCACTATTTTGTAGAACACGACGAACCCAAATCGCCTTTGGAAAGCCTCAGCAATAGCTACAAATATCTGCAAAATCTGCGCTTTTAATTCCTGCGGCGCGGGGAGAGAGCAGTCGATGAATAAAATTTTCATGTCCACCGCGTTGGCGGCGGTGTTTATGCTTGCGACTGCGCATTCCCAGGAAAAAGGTGCGGCCTTCAAACCCCTTTTCAACGGCAAAGACCTGACCGGATGGAAGCACGTCGGCCCGGGCGAGATGACCGTTGAAGACGGTTTAATCCGCACACATGGCGGTATGGGCTTGCTGTACTGGGCGGGCGGAAAATTGGGGAACTGCCGCATACGGGTGGTGTTCAAAATGCGGGATCACAATGACAATTCCGGAGTCTACATTCGAATTCCCGTCGAGCCGCGCGAACCGTGGATGCCAGTGCATTACGGTTACGAAGTGCAAATCGATAACGAACCGGAAACATCGAAGGAAGACGAGTACCACGTGACCGGGACACTTTATTCGTTGACCAAACCCAAAGCTCGTCCAGGCAAGCCGGGGCCGGAGTGGAACACGATGCTTATCACGCTGGATGGGCCGCGCACGACGGTGGTCCTGAACGATGTGATGGTCACCGATTACACCGAGGGACAGCCGGTGCCCGCGAAGAAATTTGATTTTGAGCCGGAACGCGGCACGCGGCCGAACGAAGGCTACATGGGGCTGCAAAATCACAGCGATAATGACATCGTGTTTTTTAAGGAAGTGAGCATACAGCAGTTGCACTAAGGAATGAACGAATCGAACGGCAGCTAAAAACTCCGGAGGGTCAAATAATGAAAGATTTTTCGCGTCGTCAATTTTTGCAGCGCAGTGCGGGGGTTACGGGCGCGTTCGTAACGGCGCGCACAGTTTTTCTTGATCCGGAGGCGATTCCCTTTCCGCAAACGGTAGCGCCGAGTGACCGAGTGCGCTTCGGCATTATTGGCATTGGAATGCAAGGCTCGGGATTGCTAACGAACGCTATACAACTGCCGGGCGTGGAATGCGTGGCGGCTTGCGATCTGTATGACGGCAGGCACACGCTGGCGAAAGAAATTGCCGGAGACAAAGTGGTGACGACGCGGCGGTACCAGGAACTGCTCGCCAATAAAGATATCGATTGCATCGTCGCGGCGGTTCCGGACCACTGGCACAAACAGGTGGTGGTCGATACGGTGAATGCCGGGAAAGATATTTACTGCGAGAAGCCCATGTCGCACACGGCCGCGGAAGGCGTGGCCATGGTGAACGCGGCGCAAAAAACCGGAAAGATTGTGCAGATCGGGTCGCAGCGAGTGAGCTCGGTGATCTGTACGAAAGCCAAGGAAATGCTGGCGCAAGGAATGATCGGCAAGCTGAACCTGGTGGAGGCTTCGCTGGGGCGCAACGATCCGACGGGCGCGTGGGAATATCCGCCGCCACCAGATTTGTCACCAGCGACGCTGGACTGGGACACCTGGCAAGGGACAGTTCCGAAGCGCGCGTTTGACGCGAAAATATTCGCGCGCTGGCGCTGTTGGAAGGAATACGGAACCGGCGTGGCGGGCGATCTGTTGGTGCACCTCGTCAGCGGCATGCAATACATGCTGGGCTGGAATCAGCCGCCCAAGCGGGTGATGTCTACGGGGGGGATTCTGCGCTTCCCCGATGGGCGCAACATGCCGGACGTGCACGCGACGTTATTCGAATATGGCGAGATACCGGTTTACATGCGCTTGAATCTGGGATGCGAGACGCCAGAGGTGTACCGGTTCATGGGCTCGAAGGGGATTCTCGAGGTTACGGAAACGACCATCACGTACATGCCGCAAACCGGGGAAGATAGCGGACCGAGTTACTACACGTCAGGCTATCCGCGGGAACTGCGCGAGGCTTATCTGAAGCAGTGGCACGCGGAGCATGATGCGACTCCGGGCAAGGAGCCGACGCAGGAAGGCTTCAACTACAAAGGCGTGTCGTGGGACGAGGAAAAGCCGCACTTGTGGAAGTTTTTCCAGGCGGTCAAGAGCCGGCAGCCAGTCACGGAAGATGCCGTGTTCGGGCATAACGCTGCACTGGCGTGCCACATGGCGAACGAGTCGTATTTCCGGCACAGCGCAACTACCTGGGACCCAACTTCGCAACAGATCAAGAGCTAGGCAGACCTGCAGGCCTTTCCAGGACGGTACTAGGACTTAACTCGTTGCCACGCAACTTTTTGCGCGGCAACGAGTTTAACTTGATGTAGGCACTTTGGCAGGCGGTAACCTTCGTAGCTCAAGTTCCCAACTGTAGTTGCCAGGGTCCACGGGGGTTTTTATGCGATATCTACGATACTTCGCTTTACTTGCTTTTTGTATGTTTGCCGCGAGCTACTCTCACGCTCAAGTGTCTGTCGGGATCGGCATCGGACCGGTTTACGGCGGATACGGTTACAGCAGCTATGGGTATGGCGGCTATGGCTACGGCGCGGCACCGGTATGCAGTTACGGCTACTACGATTACTCGCCTTATGATTGCGCCCCGTATGGATACTGGGGCCCGGACTACTTCGTGGATGGCATCTTCATCGGTGCCGGTCCGTGGTACCACGGATATGGGCGTGGGTACGGCTACGGCCATCGCCGCTACGGGCGTGGATATTACGGAGGCGGATACGGAGGCAGCTATTACGGCCGCGGTGGATATTATGGCGGCGGGTATTATGGCGGCGACAATTATTACAGCCGGGGCGGTTACAACCGGCACGGGTATTCCAATCGTGGAAATTACAATCGAGGCGGATATTCGGGTGGCGGCAATTACAACGGTGGATACGGAGGTGGCCGTGGATACTATAACGGCGGCGGTTCGTACTCCCACGGCGGCTCACGCTTCCACGGTGATGGTGGCAGGGGAGGCTTCCATGGTGGCGGCGGATATCGTGGGAGCCGACATTAAACCGAGCTAATTAGTTCTAGAGTTAAAACGGCTGGCATTTTGCCAGCCGTTTTTTTTGTGCGGCAGTCGGAATTATCGGGATTATCGGGACACTTCTTTTCCTCATTCGGCAGGATTTGGTCTTGCAGAAGGCGCCGGCGGAAGAAGAAACCGCTGCCGCAACTTGTGGGTAACGGGCGCTTCCACCCATCGATATAAAGCCAACGACAGCGCGACGATCCCGGCCAAAGCGAGCAGCTTCACTTTGTGATCCAAAGGCTTTTCCTGTCCCCAGCCCCCCTTCACGAACTCCCACAATGGTGCGTGCAGCATGTACAGAGCAAAGCTCGATTGGCCGAGTGACACTAACCAGCGGGGCCGAAAAATTCGTTCGGCAAATCCGCCGCTGGCGATACTGAAGATCAATACAGCGAGCAACGGCGCCAAGAGTCCGGTGTGTGTGACGGGATAAGGGATGTGGTATCCCAGCAATAGAGTCAGCAAAATTGCCACTGTCGAGATAACGAACGTAAAGTTCGCTTGTCTGGTGCTGAACCCGCCTGCCGTACCAAAAAGTCTGCCTGTCATCATCCCAATGAAAAATTCCGGCAAGTGCACAAGAGGGTTGAACTTGAGCACAAAAAGCCAAAACCCTTCACTCGACGCGGTCACCTGCGACAGGCTATCCGGGTTGAAATGCAGATAACTAAGCGAAAGGGTCAGTGACATAAGCCATGCGAGCGCTGCTGAAACGAACCACCAGGTTCTTGAACGATGACGGGTCGCGAGCAAAAGGAATGGCAGGCTGAGATAACAGAATGCCAAGTTGGAGAGCGCCCATGCCGGAAAATTCCAATACAGCGCGGCGTGGGGAGACCACGACTGTAGCAAGAGAGCGGTAAGCAACGCCTTGCCGGGAGAAAATGCGGAGCCGTGAAACAAAATCGGCAAGGCCACGAGCAATCCGAGATAGTAAATTGGCAAGAGTCGCAGACATCTCCCCAGCCAGAACTCTCTGTAGGGTATTTCGTTGCGATCAAAGCGCGCCGCGTACGTGTAGGTGAGCAAAAATCCCGAGGAAACAAAAAAATAACTAACGCTAGCGGGCGTTCCCATCAGGCCGCGCCACCAGTACCCACTGGTGTCCCAGTCGACATAGTGGTACATCGCGACGCGCAGGGCCGCAAGAAATCGAATGCTGGTGAGCGCGGCGAGATTCCTGGTGGACCCCATCAGAGGCTAAAACGCAGGTTAACAAGCACGCGTCTTGACATAAATCGGCGACGCTTCTGATCGGAGCGCAAGGCTCGTGACGGAAGGCATTGCACTAGTGGAAAGTTGTACATTCGTTGTACCGAACGCAACGTTTGCTGCTGGGACGGCCTAAGCTTCCGGGAGCGGCGGGCAGCCGGGAAATTCGCTGAGCGCGGTGTTGCCGATGTATTGCAGGTCGGCGATGCCGATTTTGCTGGTGTAGAAGGCATCGCAGGTAAGACCTCGCACAAACGCAAAAAAAGCCACGCCCTGGCTCAAAGTGGGATCTGATTTGGCATTCTTGCGGAAAGCGAGCAAGTCCAGGACTGTTTTTCTTTGTTCCGGAGTGCAATTCAGATAGTGCGCGCTGTAGCGATCGGAACAAAACCCATCGAGCCAGAACAACCCTCCGCCGAGCCTCAACTGGTACTCTTCATTTTCGCTCGTGAGCAAATCGATAAATTCCGGAGCGCCCGCTTCGACGGCCCCGCCGGACTTTTCATCCTTGGGAATAATGGTCTCGCAAAGTGAGGTTAACGTTTCGTATTGATGGGGCGTGAAATATTTCGGGGTGTATTTTCCGGACGGCGCGGCGGCTTTGTCTTTGCGCACCGCCTGGTGTGCGTATTCCGCGGCCTGCGCGGGGATAACCTGCAAGACCGAGCCACCCGCAGCGGTGAGCGCCAACGTTTTTAAAATATCGCGCCTGCTGATTCCTGCGCTCATATTAAATGTTGCCTTTCTTCGCTTCATCGAGCAGATATTCCGAAGCACGCCAGGACAGCGCCATGATGGTCAAGGTTGGATTTTTATCCGGATTGGTGACCAGCCCAGCGCCGTCGGTGACGAAGAGATTTTTCACATCGTGAGCCTGGCAGTAGCCGTTGAGCACGGAAGTTTTTGGATCGGCGCCCATGCGGGCCGTGCCCACTTCGTGAATGATTTTCCCGCCTTCCAGAATTCCGAAAGGATACTGGCCGTCGATGGCCGTTTTAGTCTGGTACACGCCGCCCATGGTTTCGATGATGGAGCGGAAGGTTTCCTGCATGTCCTGCGCCTGGCGTAGTTCATATTCCGACCACTTGAAATGGAATCGCAGAACCGGAATGCCCCACTGGTCGACGACGTTGGGATCGATCTCGCAATAGGTATTGGGATTGGGAAGCATCTCGCCGCGTCCGGAGAAGCCGACCGCCGTGCCATACAGCTGGCGAGCTCGTGCTTTGAGCTTCGCGCCGTAACCCTCTTCGTCATGGCAAAGGTCGTCGAACATTCCGACGCCGGGCATTTCGCGGCCGCCGCCCATCTCAATGTGATAACCCCGGGGAAAATCATTTTTGCGATCGAATTTCCACCACGGAATGTACATATGCATGCCGCCAACACCATCGTGATTGTGCGGTGGCATTTTTTCGAGCGCCGGAACATAGCCCCAGCCATCGCTGCCAACGGAGTCAGTGAGGTACTTGCCGACGGTGCCAGAAGAATTGGCGAGTCCATCGGGGAACGCCGGGGAACGCGAATTAAGCAGGAGGCGAGCCGATTCACAAGCGCTGGCGGCGAGCACCACGGCCCGGGCGTTCACGCGTTTTTCAGTGCGCGTGGCTTTATCGATATAGGAAACTCCTTCGGCTCTGCCGTCCTTGCCGACCACGACCGCGCGGGCCATCGCTCCGGTAATCATGGTGAGGCGGCCGGTTTTCATAGCAGGAGGCAGCAATACCTGGCTGGAACTGAAATTCGATCCGGTAATGCAGCCGCGTCCGCACTGGCCGCAGTAGTGACACGGGGCGCGGCCATTGATGGAACGCGTCAACACCGCGAGACGCGCGGGAATGCAAATAATATTGAGCTTGTCGCAAGCCTTCTTGATCAGGAGTTCGGTGCAACGCGGCTTCGGCGGCGGCAAGAACATGCCGTCCGGCGCGCTGGAAACATTTTCCTTCGTTCCGAAAACGCCGATGTAGGATTCGACCTTGTCGTAATAGGGGGCGATGTCCTGATAGGTGATGGGCCAATCGTCGCCGAGGCCATCGCGCGTGCCGGAGGTGAAATCGATGGGCGCGAAACGCAATGCGATGCGGCCCCAGTGATTGGTGCGGCCGCCGACGATGCGCGAGCGAAACCACTGGAAGTTCGAGCCAGTCGCGGAAGTGTACGGCTCACCATCGATGTTCCAGGCACCGTTGGGCGCCAGGAATTCGCTAAAGTTGTCGCTGGCGTGTCCTCCGACACCGGCACCGCGATGCGGCAGGTCGTACGGCCACATCAACATCTTGAAATCTTTTTCGGGATTTACATCCGGACCGGCTTCCAGCAGGGCGACGTTCAGCCCGCCTTCGGTAAGGATTTTTGCGGCCATGCCGCCGCCTGCGCCGGAGCCGACAATAATCACGTCATAACTTTTCGGAGAACGAATGACTTGAGACATCCGGGAATTTTCTCCTTAGAGTTCGTTCTTTTTCATTTGCGACACGGCGAAATCGCAGGCTCGCGCGGTGAGCGCCATATACGTCAACGATGGATTGACGCAAGAAGACGAGGTCATGCACGCGCCGTCGGTGACAAATAAATTTTTCGCATCGTGCGCCTGATTGTGTTCGTTCAGCACCGACGTTTTCGGATCTTTGCCCATGCGTGCGGTGCCCATTTCGTGGATGGTCAGACCGGGAGCGTTATTTTCGACGAACGGACGGATTTCCGTGGCACCCGCCGCGGTGAGCATTTCCGCCGCCTGAATGGCCATGTCCTGAAGTAACGCTTTCTCGTTATCGCCGAAGGCGCAGTGAATTTTTAACGCGGGAATGCCCCAAGCGTCGTTCAGATCCTTGTTGATTTCCACGTAATTGTCGCGATTCGGCAGGCATTCCCCGAATCCGTAAAAAGAAAAATGCCAGGCGCCCGGTTTGCGTAGCGCTTTTTTGAAATCCGCGCCAAAGCCCGTCGCAGTCATGCCGCGGCCCCAACCTTCGCGGAACGCACCGCCCTGATATCCATAACCCCGCAGGAAAGGTTCCTTGGTTTTTATATTTCGGAAACGCGGCACATAAATACCATTGGGACGATTGCCGAACTCATCTTTGTCTTCATTACCGGGGATGACGCCTTCAGCGCCGCCGCCCATCACATGGTCCATGAGGTTGCGGCCAAGTTCGCCGGATGTGTTGGCCAAGCCATTGGGAAATTCGGGCGTGGTGGAGTTCAGCAGAATACGCGCGGACTCGAGTGCCGACGCGCACAGGAACAAAACGCGACCATGAAATTCCAAGGCCTTCTTGCTTTGGCCATCAATCACGCGTGCGCCGGTGACTCGCCGCTTATCGGAATCGAATATGAGGCTATGCACCACGCTGTAGGGGCGCAGCGTCATGCGGCCGGTTTTTTCCGCGGCGGGAAGCGTGGAATTAAGGCTACTGAAATAGGATCGCGTGATGCAGCCGCGATGGCACACACCGCAATAATGACACGCAGCGCGGCCGCGATGGACGCGAGTCAGCACCGCGGCGCGGCCGATGGTCATCATGCGGCCATCGTTGAAATTTTTGGGCAATGCCTCGCGCACGACGTGCTCGGCGCAAGTCATTTCCATGGGGGGAAGGAATTTGCCGTCGGGTAACTGCGGCAAACCTTCCGCCTGCCCGCTGATGCCGACGAAGTCTTCCACGTAGTCGTACCACGGCTCGATGTCCTTATAGCGAATGGGCCAGTCGGCGGAAATGCCGTCATGGACGTTGGCTTCAAAATCCAGATCGCTCCAGCGATAGCTTTGCCGGCCCCACATGATGGATCTGCCACCCACGTGCCGGCCGCGAATCCAGCGGAATGGTTTGCCGGGATCGGTGGTGTAGGGATTCTCCAGATCGTTGACAAAAAATTTGTGCGAGTATTCATCGCAAGCGTAATAACACTCGCGCTGGATCATTTGCGTTTTAGCACGCTCCTCGCGGTTATCCAGGCCGCGATACTTCAGCTCCCACGAAGGCACATGCTCGACGTAATCCTGCTCCGGCACGATGGGGCGGCCAGCTTCGAGCACCAGCACGTTCAGTCCCCGCTCGGTAAGTTCTTTTGCGGCCCAGCCACCGGTGATGCCGGAGCCGACGACAATTGCGTCATACACTTTTGTAGCTGGCATGGTCGTCTCCTAGGCTTTGCTTGGGCCGGTAACCGGGGTGCATCCGTGATACGCGCCAGGAATAATTTCCTTGCGAAGTTCCTGACTGAAGCCTATCTCGGAAGTGTAATAACCATAAAGGGTCATACGTTTTACGACGCCGAAAAAGCTTCCTTCCAGCTGACTGTCGTGAGAGCGGCGAACATACGGGTGCGGAAGCACATTTTCGCGCTCCACGGCGAAGCGCTGGTCCAAATCGCGCAAAAGTTCCTCTTGCTGGGCGGGCGCAGCGTCAATAAAGTCTTTGCCAAAAAGAGCGTTACTGTTCTTGTCCACATCGGTCAGCCCAGCAAGGAATTTCTGGCGCTCCTCTTCGGAGGCCCATTCGGTCAAAATCAAATCGATGAATTCGTTGACGCGGGCGCCTTTGGCGCCGGGCGTGTCGGTCTCCGGAATAATCAGATCGGTGATCAACGTTAACGTGGCGTTCTGATGGGGATTGAGAGTGCGCAGGGTGTATCCCGATTTCGGTTGAGCTGCCTGAAACATCGCCAGCAGATCGGAATCGAAAATGGGCAGGGCCGCGCCTGCTCCAAGCACTCTGAAAAGTTCGCGTCTATGCATAGGATCTCCCCGATTCTACAGATTACGCGGATTGATTTCGCTGCACACTTCCGAATTTAATGGCCATCTCGCGGGCCGCCCGTAAAGCGGCGACCGGTTCCCCTTCAGGAATGAACTCCATAGCCACGTAGCCGTTAAACCCAAGTTGTCCAAGCTTGCGGAAAATATTGGGATAATTAATTTCGCCAGTACCTGGATCGTGACGGCCCGGCACGTCGGCGACATGCACGACGCCGATCAGATCGAGATTCTTTTCAAGCTTGGCAAGCAGATTACCTTCGGCAATCTGATCATGAAAAAAATCGTACAGGAATTTAACGTGTGGATTCCCAGTGGAGCGAACAATCTCAAAACCTTCGGATACCGAGGTAAGAAAATATTTGGGATTTTCTTCAGGGTCGATGTTTTCAAGGAGGAGACCGATGTTTTTCTCCGCAGCGATATCGGCGGCGCGCTTTAAGCCTTCGACGCAACTTGCGTGCATGTCTTCGCGGCTTTTTCCGGGAACGTAGTCGCCGGATAACAAGATTAATTTACGGCATTCCAGTTCTTCCAACACTGGAAGCTTGGCGCGTATTTCCTGAAGCAACGCGTCACGCTGGGTTGCATCGCACAGGCTGTGGTCGATGCCGCTGGTGGCGTCAACAGTGATGCCCAAGGCGCCTTTTTTTGCGCGGATTCTGGCGAAGTCCTGCCTGGTCCAATCTTTATATTCTTCAACCAATTCCACTGCGGTGTAACCCGCTTCGGCAACTTTCTCCAGGCGTTGCTCGAATGGCAACTTTTCGTAGACGGTCCACAGCATAACGGAGAGGGAAAACGGAGGCGCACCCGTGGCTGGATCGCCGAAACTGGATGGCTGGGTAACTGTCGGCGGTTGAGCCGAGACCACAGACGGGAGCGAAGACGCGGTGGCTGCCGTGGCTACAGCCGCTCCCGCGCATGCGCCAAAAAATTGGCGGCGACGCACCTTACGCCCCCAGCAATTCGTTGCGTACGTTTTTCAAAACGTAGGCCGCTCTTTCCACACCCACTTCGCCGGTGAGGATGGGGTCCTCATTTTCGATGCTGAGAATGCCGTCATAGCCGATGTCCATGTAGGCCTTTACGATGGCCTTCCACAGGCTGGCGCTATGACCGTAGCCAACGGCGCGAAATGTCTCGGAAGCCTGATCCAGATCCTCTTTTTCGAACGCGAAATTCAGTACCCCGAATTTATTTACGTTGTCGGGATAAAAAACCGTGTCCTTCATGTGCGCATGGTAGATCGCACCTTGTTTGCCGAGGAAATGAATGACTTCGACGGGATCGCATCCTTGCCAAAAAAGATGGCTAAGATCGCAATTCGCGCCAATTTCCTCGCCAACTGCTTCGCGAAGCTTCAAGAGAGTTTTTGGATTGTAGACCACAAAATTCGGATGCATCTCAAACGCAAGTTTCCGAACGCCGTGCTGGCGCGCAAACTTCGCGGCTTCCTTCCAGTACGGAACAACTTTCTCTTTCCATTGCCAGTCCTGCATCTCCGCGTATTCGGGGGGCCAGCGGTAGGTGATCCAGTTCGGCTGAGTATCAGCAGGCGCGCCACCGGGGCAACCAGAAAAGCCTACGATTACTTTCACGTCCAGGCGTTCGGCGAGCAAAACTGTTTTGCGGAATGTATCGGCGTCGCGCACGGCATGTTTCGCGTCGGGATGAATCGGGTTGCCGTGACAACTCAGCGTGGCGACGTGGATTCCGCGATCTTCAAATTTTTTCTTCCAGGCTTTGGCTTTGCCGGGATCCGCGAGTAGTTCATCTACCGGACAGTGGTTGGAGCCGGGGTAGCCGCCAGTGCCGATTTCCATGGCTTCGAGGCCGAGCGCGCTGACCTTCTCCAGCATCGCGTCGAGCGAAAGCTTGTCATACACCGCGTCGAACACACCAATGGGAATCTTGCGCATCGATGCGGCGGAACGCGCGCCTGCTTCCGCGAGTTTCGCGGCGCCCGGCGCTCCCCCGTGAACGAATTCCGCAGAATTCGCCGCTGGAGGCATTGCCGCTCCGAGCAGGGTGCCGCCAGTAGCCGCGAGGAAACTTCTGCGATCCATGAAGGAATTCACGGGACCGGGATTGACATACCGACTTTTCATGGTCATCTCCAAAAGAATCAAGCCAGCGGCTTTGGGCGAGCAGCTTTGGATAAGCGCCGAATTATCCCTCTGCGAGGTAGACGAATGCAACGAAATCTCGCATACGGCGGAAATATTTTCTTCGCGTGAAAGCGCGAATTAAAAATTACAGCAGTTTGGAACGAATTGACGCTAACTATTCGATACGGGCTTCAACTTATTCAAAGCTGGAATGGAGACGGGAACGGTGAGAACACGCTCGGAAATGGGTTGCTTCGATTGCATGGCGTGGAAGAGCAGCTCGATGGCCTGGCCGGCGTTCGGCGGCACAAAAACCGTGGCGGCCAACAAACCATCGCGCACCCAGGCTTGACCGGTTTTTGGCAGGCCGTCACAACCGGTGTAAGGCAAATGGAGCCAGCGCTCTTTTTCTGACTCGTTGGTGAGTTCTTCGAAGGCTTTGCGCGCGCCGATCGCCATGGAATCATCCTGCGCGCCGATCAGATCGATGGGCGCTCGTTGCGACGTCACAAGCTTGAGCCAGGAGCGCACAGATCGCGTTGAACTTTCTTCCGTCCACTGCGCTTTTAAGATGGTGAGCTGGATGTTCGCGGGCTTGGTCTCGCGCATGCCGAGAGTGCGTTCCTTGGCCGCCGAATTCTCGGACGGGCCCTGTATATAAAGGACGGAACCGCCGTGCGGCAATAAGGCGGCAAATTGCCGGCCTTGAATACGCCCAATTTCGATGTGGTGGGAGGTCAGGCAAAATATCGGCGCGGCAGCTTTCTTGCGAAGTTCGGCGATGTAGGAGGCATCGCGATTCAATACTGCCCACGCGATGCCTGAGGCTGCCGCAGCTTGAGCGACCTGCGGCAGGGCGGTGCCGCCGACGGGCTCAAAAACAATGGCGTTTGGGCGGACATTTTCTGGTGATTGAATGGCCTTCAGAACTTGCGTGCTTTGGTTGATGGCGTCATTGTCGGCAAAAATAATTTGGACTTCAACGCCGAGCTTACGCGCAGCTTCGTCGGCAGAGTGTGACTGCTCCGTCTGGTAATCGTTATCGGTGGTTGTGAGAGAGACTAAAAATCGTGGCTTATCCATAGCGGTTCAAAGGGCTTTTCAGTTTCGAGCGGCACCCAAAGCGCGAGCGGGCTGTCAGGTTGCCTGCCGACAGGATAGGTCCGGACCTCGGGGCATGCAATCGCATTGGAGGTCAGGAGTTCCAGACCTAGAATTCCCGCGCCGCCGGACTAACGTATCTCCCCGGGGAATAAGGCGCGATCCTGGACACGGGACCAACCGTGTTCGGCAACGAATGCACCAAATTGTGCTATAAAATCGATATTCTAAGCAAGTTAGACCTGGCACAAGCAAATAGATTAGAATCACTCGCGTTAAGCGGCTACTCTGTTTGCGAATCGTTGTGCAAATCAGTTCGGAGGAATATGCGCTCTCATCGCGGAAATCTTGGGCAACGGCTGGCAGAGCAATTGACGCTTTTGGTGAGGCTTGCAACGTTCGCATCGTTTGTCATGCCGTCCATCCACGCCCAGGCCACGGCACCAGCTACAGCGCCCGATGCGGTGACTATCGAGGTTGATGGGGCGGCCGCGTCACATCCGTTTCCCCATTTCTGGGAAAAAATGTTTGGTTCCGGGCGCGCGGTCCTCAGCCTTCGCGAAAGCTATCGCCACGATATGAGAGAGACCCAGCGAGTAACCGAGCTGGAGTACGTTCGCTTCCACGCTATCTTTCAAGATGAGATCGGCCTGTACGACGAAGATAAGGATGGCAAGCCGCAATATAATTTTTCCGACGTCGACCAGATCTATGACGGACTGCTCGAAAATAAGGTTCGTCCATTCGTCGAGCTAAGTTTTATGCCGAAAAAGTTGACCTCGGACCCGAATGCGCTACATGCCTTCTGGTACAAGCAAAACGTGGCGCCGCCAAAAGATTGGAATAGGTGGGAGCAGCTGATCGAAGCGTTTGCGCGCCACCTGGTGGAACGCTACGGAATCGAGGAAGTCGCGCAGTGGTATTTCGAGGTGTGGAACGAACCAAATATCGATTTCTGGGTGGGAGTTCCGAAAGATGCCACGTATTACGAGCTGTATGACCGGGCGGCGCGAGCGGTGAAGCGCGTGAATCCAAGATTGCGCGTCGGCGGGCCGGCGACCGCGCAGGCGGCGTGGGCCGATCGATTTCTAGCCCACTGCAAAGAGAAAAATGTGCCGGTCGATTTTGTGTCGACCCACGTTTATGGAAATGACCTGGCGGAAGATGTGTTCGGCACGCATGAAAAACTTTCGCGAACGCAGATGGTGTGCCGCGCCGTGAAAAATGTGCACGAGCAGATTGCCGCGTCGGCCTACCCAGGCTTACCGCTGATCTGGTCGGAGTACAACGCCGCGTACGACAATCGCACCGAAGTAACGGATTCTGCGTTCATGGGGCCGTGGCTCGCGGATACCATCCGTCAATGCGACGGGCTGACTACGATGATGAGCTACTGGACGTTTTCGGACGTATTCGAGGAACAAGGCGTGGTGAAAACGCCGTTTTATGGCGGGTTCGGCCTACTTGCAGTCGACAGCATTCCCAAAGCGTCATTCAATGCTTTCGCGTTATTGCACCGGTTGGGTGATACACGACTGGACGTGAAATCGGAGACAGCGCTTGTCACCCGCCGCAAAGATGGGTCTCTGGCTATCGCGGTTTGGAATTTGTTTCTGCCGGAAGAAACAGGCTCGCCAAAAACATTTACGCTGCATTTTTCCGGACTGAAGTCTAAGAAGGCTGTTCACACGACGATAGTGGATAAGGATCACGGATCGCCGCTACCTGCTTACGAGAAAATGGGACACCCGCAATTCCCTTCCCGTGAACAGATTGCGACTTTGCGCACGGCAGGGACGCTGCCGGCGGCGCAACAACAGACAATTAGCAACGGCACGCTAACGATAACGCTGCAACCGCATTCTCTGGCGCTCGTCGAAATCGCAAAATAATTTCCAGAAAGATTAGCTGCAGTTCTACCGTGATGTCGTGCCTGGCGGGCTCAATCCTGTAGCGCGGGGGTTGTCGAGCGAAATCCGGCTCGGGTCATTCCACGTTGCACTTCCGCATTCTTCATGAACTGTTCCCACACAAAACCTGTGCGGGAATTTTCTGCCATTAGTAGCGTGATGCCGACGTCTATGCCGAGCACATCCGGACTGTACCAGTTGGTGAGTGGATTAAAAGCGTCGACAAAACCGTACGTACGCCAGGCTTTGTGCACGTAATTTTCCCGAACATAGCGCAGCACGCGCAGCGTTTCCTGCGGTAGAAAAGGCAGCGAGCCACCCGCAGCACATGGAACGACGGTGCCATCGATGCGGCCCATTTCCGGTGGGCCACCCCAAGCGGTGTAACCCCTCGTGGAGTCCGACGCGCTGATGCCCCATAAATCCTCGCTGTAATCTGGAAACTGCTGCGCCAACTCCAGGCACCACAATTTGTGCACTTTGGTGGCAATCACGGAATTAGTAAAGTAGTCGGCAAAGCGGTCGCGCTTACCGCGGAAATCAAACCAGGCATGCGGGTATTGGTGCACGAAGAGCGGCGCACGCGCGCCGATATAGCGGATTCCGTTGAAATCGAAGCTGGGGCGTGACCATGCCGTCCAAGTGGATGCGGGAAGCGCATGGGTTGCCGAGCCCAGACCCAGCAGATAAATCATCATCAACTCGCTGAAGCTGTCCCAGCGGGTGTGAAGAAATCCCTTCTCAGGGGTCCAGCCCATGGAAAGAGTCTTTTTCCCTTCGAGCATCCACAGCCAATCAACCCGCTCAAACAGTTGCGTGGCCAATTCATAAATTTCGGCGTCGTCAAAATATGCGCGGCAAGTCAGCACGCCGCAAAGGAAGATGGCGGTGTCGATAGAGGAAACTTCGGATTGAAAAACCCGCTCACCATTCTGAATATTCAAGAAGTGCGCGAAGAAGCCGTGCTCGTGTTCCACGCGTGAGGCCACGAAGCGCAGCGTGTTTCGCACCCGGTCGCGAATCTCAACTCGCTGTTCCCAGCCGCGCTGATCAGCGATGCAGTGGGCCGTCAATCCAAATCCGGTTGCGGCGATACTGGCGGCATTGCGCTGATCGGGACCGTCGGCGTGGCTGCGGTCTTTCACCAAGCCAGTCGTGGGGTTCGTCTCCGTCCAGAAAAATTGGAAACTAGTCCTCTCCACCTCTTCAAGGAACTCGTCCTCTTCACGGGTAAACCGATATTTAGTGGGATCGTTTTCAAAGAGAGGAGGGCGTTCGGGACCCTGTTGTGCAGGAGCAGTCTGTGACCGTTGCAAAAACTCCGAAATAGCATGTGAGGAAGTCACGAATGGAAGGCCTGCCGCGGCTCTGGACGCGCGGTCCAGCCAGGCGCGGCGCGAGATTCTGTCGCGCATCAGCAGACACTCCGCTGGAGCTTTGTGCGAAGCACGCTGCACAGAAGGGACTGGGTTCTCCTGCTCATCGACCAGACCATTTTACGAGTTCGCCGCGCGGTGGCGCACAGAGATTCTCTACCTCGTTCCAGCAGCCTAATAAGATCAAGGACGATGGGAATTCGATAGTCAGCGGACCAGCATAAGTTTGCGCGGTTTGGGCGAGACGTTCATGCATTTATTTAGCCGCGAACATCCTGGATTTAAGGCGTATAGAACGATGAATCTTCCCCCGTGACATGCTATGTTTCGGGGGGCGTCAGGAGAACTTAGCGATGAGATTGGCGATTCGAAAATCGTTCAAGGTGCTTGCGCCGGGGAGTTCCCTGAGGCGGAGGGTGGCCTACAGTCTGGCCGTCGTCAGAGTGATCCTCGTGCCTGTGATTGTCCTCGCGGTGTACTACCTACTGGTAGTAGGACGAATCGTGGAACGCATCGTGAGCTTCGATGCGCCGGCCGCAACTCTTTCACAACAAGCCTCCATTGAGATGCTGGAGGCGCGGCGAGCGGAGCGAAATTATTTGCTGCTGTACGATCCATCGTCGTTGCAGGCGAACCGCGAATCGATCGACAAGCTGGAACAGATATTGCGAGCCATCCGGGAACTGAATGCCGCCGACCAGCCCTTGACGTCTCGCGCGCTTCAGGCTCTGCACGAATATGATGCGCAGTTCAAGGCCGCGGTAGCCAGCATGCAGCGTCCCGGAGAGGCTCCCGCAGACCGCATTCAGGCGGTTTTACAGGCATATGAGAGTGACCTTGGCAGCATCCTGAAAGGAGCCAGAAACAAACGGCGCGATCAATTGATCGAAGAACTGCGGGCGCGAATCGGATCGTTCGATACGCAAATCACAAAAACGGCACAGGAAGGCAATCCCGCGCTGCGAGAGATTACTTCGAATTTGCAGACTTCCGGCCAGGATGTGCTGCGTCTCACTTCGGAATTGGAAGCACGCAATTGGGATCGCATCGATGGCGATCACCGGAAAGCTCGCCGGCTGATCTCCCACGCGGAATGGGCACTGAGCATCGTGTCCGCGATAACGCTGCTGGTCAGCGTGTGGATCAGCTTTATCTTGCCGCAGCAGGTGGTCAGGCCGTTGCTCAGTCTTAAGGAAGCGGTCGATCACGCTGCCGCCGGCAACTATGAAATAGAGTTTGAGATTCGCGGTGAAGGCGAAGTTGTACAGTTAGCGGACAGCATCCGGGAACTGATCAGCCATGTTCGCGAACGCTACGAAGGCGCGAAATCGCTAAAGCCGGCCACCTAAATTCTTTATGCCGAAAGGGGACGCGCAAGCACGTTCAAGTGAGGTTCACCTTTGCCCATACTCATTTGGCCTCCATGATTCGGAGAGCGTGCTTGCAGGCCAGGAAGTGGTCAACGATCAATAAGCTTGTGGATGAACGAAGCCAAAAAGAGTTAAGAAAATGATTTTTGCGTCAAACGCTAGACTCCAATGGGTTAGGTAATAAAGGTCGTACTGAATTCGATGCGAGATTGAGGTGTCACTTCCACGCAGACCATTCACTTGCGCCCAGCCGGTGATGCCGCACTTCACGTTGTGACGAGACATGTAGGCTGGTATTTCTTGCCTGAATTTCTGAACGAAAAAGGTAAGTTCTGGACGTGGACCGACTACGCTCATGTCACCATTCAGAACATTGAAAAACTGAGGAAGCTCATCAAAGCTGAGGCGCCGGAGCAATCGGCCGATACGGGTAACGCGTTCGTCATGGCGTTGCGTATGCAAAGAATTCGAATTGTTTGAATCTTGAAGAAACATGGTCCGGAACTTCAACATGGTAAAACGGCGGCCATTTAGGCTTACGCGTTCCTGGGCGAATAACACAGGGCCTCGCGAAGTTAGTTTTATGAGGAGAGCGACTAATAACAGCAGTGGCGAAGTTAACAAAAGGACCAGTAGAGAAAAGACTACATCGAAAACGCGCTTGCCCAGCGCGTAGCCCACCGTATCGATTGGACAGGGACGGACGTCGAGAAGAGGGATGCCATAATAATCGAAAATGCGGTCGGGCAGAAACACTCCTTCGCCCAAATCTAAAACCAATCTGACCGGGATACACAAGTGCTGCACGACCTGGAGAAATTGTTTGGCCTCGCCTAAGCGTTCCGGGGGTAACGCGATCAACAGTTCTTTGCAGTGAAAAACGTCGACAACTTCGTCCAATTGTTCCCAATTTAAAACAGGGGCATCCAAAGAAGCCGCGGGCTGGTCTGGCAAAGCGACAAAACAAGCTACATTGCAGCGGGCCATGGAACTAGCCGTAAGGCGATCTGCCACGCCCTCTGCAAACCTGTCGGCCCCCAGAATTGCGATCGGAAATCGTCCATTGGAAGACTGCTCCATCGCATGCATGATCCAACGAAATAAGTGAATTACTATGAAGCTAAAAACAAACATTAAGCAGCAACCTACGACCACAAAAACGCGCGCAAAAATCGCAGCGCGGTAAAAGAACGCCAAAGAGAGCGCCAACACTGTGCAATACAGAGTGGCTAGAATGGCCATGCGTACGCCGGTACGGAGGGTCAAGAGCGTGGAGAGCCTATTTAAACCAAGGTGATCTACGATAAAAGCCCAAAGTAGGGTTACGAGAACGGTAAACACAAGATACGGATAAACTTCGACATCCACATAATAGAAATAGCCAGATTTGAACCGTACGTATGCGGCAACGCTAAAGGCTGCTGCAGGGACCGAAAACAATCCGATGGTGAGCCAGAACTGAATTAAATTGATCGATCGTCTAGTCATGATTCAGTCAAGCACCAAGCGACATTGATAGAAGGAAGTACGGTGGTGCTCTCAGGCAGCCAATCCATTCTCGCTACTTTGAGATGATTTGCTACAAAGGTCATTAAGTAAGTGTTCAAAGTGTAACAAGATTTTGTCCCGGCTAAGGTGGATAATTGCATAATTTCTAGCGGCCCGGCCCATCGATTCGCGCAAATCATGATTTTCTGAAAGAAATGCTACCGCTGAAGCAAAAGCATGAGCATTGCCGGGAGGTGTTATCAAACCTGTGCCCGCGAGTACAGAAGCAATTTCCGTGCCTTCGTTAGCAGTCGCAACCACCGCTCTGCCGCTCGCCATGATTCCGGTCAATTTTGAAGGCATGACCAAATCCGCCGCACCGCCCACTTGGGGCAAGAGATGGATATCAGCCAAATTAAGGAGATCGTTGAGCTTATGGCTCGGTTGAAGTGGCAAAAACAAAATGTTCTTTGCCTGGCCCGCCATGTTCACCAACTCGTTTCGGTACGGACCGTCGCCGCATATTACGAAACGGATGTCGCGTCGAGATTCCAGCAGCCGCCCGGCCTCGATCAGGATATGCAATCCCTGTTTTAAACCCATGTTTCCAGCGTAGAGTGCGACAATCGTTCCGGTAGTGATGCCAAGCTCCTGGCGCAACGGGCTGGAACTTGGGGAAGGAAAAATGTCGGCAGTATCTACCCAATTAGGAAATAAGACTGTCCGAGTTGGGTAAACCATTTTCGACATCAGTCGTTCGGTCATACGAGTGGAAATTGTAGAAACACGAGTGAATTTAGCCATCAGCCACCGCTCAATGAGATGCATCAATCGCCGAAAGTGGGGCGAGGAAAAGTCCGTCAATTGAAATGCCACGTCCACCTCGAAGTCTTGGACGTGTAGCCATGACATAGCGCCGGAAAGCCAAGCTGTAGTCAGAGTTTGGGGGATACTCGAGAGCGTAGGCTCAATCAATAGGATAAGATCCGGTTTCCAGAACACTTGAGCGAGCATAACGGGGCAATTACTCAGCGAGAAAGTTGCCAGATACAGCACCCGTCGCCATCCTCGCGGCTTTCGCGGGATCCATGTTGGACAACGAAATATTTCAAATGTGCCTCGCAACTCAGTGCTAACGCTTAATTTCTCTTTTTTGTATCGGAAAGACGAATATCCTGCAAAAACCCGCCAAGCGGGGTAGTGCGGAGGGGCAGTGACAACACGGACTGCATGCCCTCTGTCGGCAAGCCACTGCGCCATATCTCCCGTGTATTTCCCCGTGCTGGTTAGTTCTGGAGAGAAGTTAATCGAATTTATCAGGATCCGCATGGTCAGGATTTGGTGGCACTGACAAGAAGGCAATCTCCCCGGCCACGGCGATTCATAAGCCAGAGCACCGGAAACAAAAAGGCTCGCACTAGTAGCAATAAAGCGACGAGCAAAAACGGACTGCGCAATTGGCGGGTGGGCCGGCCCTCTCGGGCAAATGTTTGGGAAATGATCGACATGGCCACCCAAAGAGCGGGGGTAACTTGCCGGATTTTGATATTCGAAAACTTCGCTTGTTCAAGTAATTTCGTAATTGTTTGCTGTGAAAAATGGGAGATGTGAAATGGCACGTGCCAGTTGATCCAGTATTTGCCAAACACCGTGCGCAACCAACTGTGATTATTGGGGCAACTAATCCACACTTGACCATTTGCCGACAGCACGCGATGAACATCCGAGAGCATTTGACGGGGATCCGGAACGTGCTCCAATACGTTAGATAGAATAGCGACGTCGTAGGGAACAGAAGGGATCAAATCCCCGATCGGAGTGGTATACACCTTGTAACCACGTTCTCGCGCCTGGGCTGCGGCCTCCTCGTTCAACTCACACCCTTCGACCTCAAAACCGTTACGTTCGTAAATCCTAAGTCCTCTTCCCTCGTTACAACCGATATCGATTAGTCGACCTCTTCCCTTCTGGTCATGAAAGGAAAAGTCACCATCGAGACGAATCCACGCGCGATACAGCGACGACGCGAAAAACCATTCGCGAATGGTCGTGTAAAGCGTGCCTTGCCGCCCACCGAAGTTGTAATACGTTTCGTATAAGTACTTCAATTCACCAGGCGTCGGCACCGGAAACATCTGCTCCAGGTTGCACCGACTGCAACGCCACACATCATACTCGCCCTGAATCCCGAACCGCGTATCAAATGGGCGGACTATCAATTGAGCCAGGAGCGCATTGCAAGCAATGCAGCTTGCCTTTTCTTGTTCAAAGCCAGGAGGAGAGTTACGGGGGTGGGCGCGTAAGGTGGAAGGGTTGGGCAAAAATACATTCATGTGAGTCAGTTCGCGTAGCTGTGCTGTTAAGAATTAGAAGTAGTACACTCAGCGAATAAATCTGGCAAACAGTTCAGCGCGATCGGCGGATTGGTCCCTAACGACTTTCAAATGATAATTCCAAGAACGAAGTAATCGACAACATTCATCATGAATTTCTTTGCCGTGTGTAGCCAAGAATAGCACGGGATGGTATTTTTCAAAGCACTCCTGCGCCCCACGCAAGGCGCTGAGTTCGGCGCCCTCAATATCCATTTTAATATAATCCGGAGGAAGGATTTCCCGACTCTGTAAGAGTGAGTCGAGCGTGCTCGTCTGCACTTGAAATCCGCCGACAGTTGCAAGATGACCCATCGATCCGGTCGCTTCCGAGGCGAAAAACGCTTGACCTTGCTTGTCGCACAAGGCTAGCGCTAGAATTTTCACGTTAGTGATTTTATTGATCTCAAGGTGCGACCGCAAATACTGTACATTCTCAGGCGAAGGTTCGAATGCAAACACTTTGCCGGGAAGGATAAGTTCAGAAGCCAACAGTGAATAAAAGCCCACATTGGCGCCTATGTCGTAGAATACGCCCCCCGGTCGTACGATCCTGACAAATAAACGCTGCATTTCCGGCTCGTACAAACCGAGCCAGAAGGCGTGCCTTTGCGACCGCACGATCCATTTTTTACCGCGTAGTGGACCTCGAAGAATGCGAACGACGTAGTTTGGGGGTATTAATTTAAGAGGAAAGCGTGCGAGGCGGCCCAAGAACGTATTTGACGCAAGAAATGAAGAGTCCAGCATATTTAATTTGCTAACTGATTATAGATCCTCAAACATCCGGACGATCAGAGTAAGCTATTTGCGCATTCCGTCACGCAAACTGGCAGACTGGCATTTTTCTGATCTGCGGCAATCTTAAAGATTATTTTGCCTTCGCCAGAACTCAATTACCTTCGCCAATCGGAACTGGATACTTTGCGGAAGGTAAGGTCAATCCTTTCTCCAAGCGGAAGATGAAGATCAGAGGGTATGCTAGAAGCAAAATAACGAAGCTATCCTCAATAGTAGACCGAGCCGCCCATATCGATAAAACAAACAACAGAGGGGACAATAGTCCGTGTTTGGCTTGCTTCTTTGCGGCCCACACCGTCAGGAATAGCATGGCTAGCGTTAATAAAGGGAAGAAGAACACCGTTGCTGGGCCGAAATTGGCATACATCTCTCCGAGCGCCGTGGCGTTAAGGCTAGTCTCCTCTCCCGGGAGGTAAACGCTGGCCAGAAAATCCGTGAAGTTTCTCGGCTTGTGGGGATATAGGAACCTCGGAACTGGGGAAGTGACGGCGCGGCTGTATGACATTCCGTACAGATACGGGATGCGGACACCAAAGTCGTTTGAAATGTGCATGAGCAAGAGCGCATCCATTCCTTCGGTTACATCCATAGTCGCATTCACTATCGATCTCATTGGGCGACCGCCATACTCCTCTTGGACCGCCGTATCCAGCGAATCAGGAATGGTGGAAATATCGCGCCGGACAGAAGCCCACAAACTGAACAGCAGGATGACGGCGGGAGATAATAGAACCATTCCGACCAGTATCTTTCGCCGACCGTAAATCCAGCAAGACGTGAGAAATCCCAGAAGATAACATGCGAAAAATATCCGATTGCCAGCCATGGCAATCTCAAGCAGGAAAAACAGGAATATTAAACAGGAGAACTTCCATTTCGCACCGTGGTGCTTTAACGCTATCGCGGTGTACAAGGTAGCGGCGCTTGTAAACACGATTTGATTAACCAAAGAAATATGTTCGAGCAACACAAAGGAATCACCGTACTGCGAAACCAACTCTTCATTGCGGTGATACCAGTGAGAAACCAAAAAAGTATCCAGGCCTCCCACCAACCGGACCATGATCACCCAGTCCACGACGGAAATCGCCATGGTCGTCAATATGGCTCTTTGCAAGATCGGCCGTGAGACTACTGGCAGTTCCAAATCTTCTTGAAAGGAAGCGGACCAAAATAAGAACACAGCCATACAACTCATCATTAATGACGTCCAGACAAGAAGATAAGGCAATAGGAACTTGCCGGATGTGAAGTCGATGCTTCCCCACTCTTGCCCGACATCAAGCTTTGGCGGCAATACAAATCCGCCGTTCAAAACGATGATTGTCAAGGGGACAAGAAGGAAAAATGCCAGCCCGGCAAGCCACCCCAGAAGTGGATTTAGTCCACTCGAGGTCTTCAATACTTTCTTGAAAACTAAGATGTAGACCAAGACCAACGGAATCTGAAGCAACGTATAGAGAAGTCTCATGAATGTGACGTAAATTAAGTCTGGTCAACCCTGACAATACTCTCAAAAAGTTGCAAATACTGCCGGGCCGAGCTTTCCCAGGAGTAACGTCCGATGTGTTTCCGGTTATGCGCTATTTGGCCCGCCCGAGTCATCTCGTCTTCCCAACACCGCAAAATAAGATTCGCCAGTTCCTGTTCATTTAAAGGGTCGAAAAAATTCAACTGCAGTGTTCGTCCAAGTTCCTCATTGGGAGGTATTCGTGAGGCGAGAACTTGTGTATTGGCAGCTGCGGCTTCGAGAATCGGCAGGCTGTTAGATTCGTGAAGTGAAGGCATGACAAGAAATTCCGCTTTTTGGTGAAGCGCCACGATATCCCGGAAGTCCACGGTACCGAGATAGTGTACGTAACTCATCGATTGAGCATTTAAATAAGAGAAGATTTGTGAGGCGGCAGTGTATTCCCCCCCTGTCAGCACCAGTGGAATCTGCACTCCTCGCGTTGCTTCAAGATGTTTCAAGGCTCGCAGCAGCGTTAAATGGTTTTTGTGTGGCCACAGCTGAGCCGGAAAGAAAATAAATCGCTCGGGGATTCCGAAGCGGGCACCCAGGTAAGCTGTATCAACCGGTTCAGCGAAATCCTCGACACGGACGCCTTCCGGAATGACGGCAATCTGCTCCGGGCTAACACACCTGAAATGCGTAAGAAGATCTGCCTTTATAAACTCGCTGCTGGCCTGGAAGAAATCGGCATGTTGCGCGCTAAGTCCATAAGTGATTTTTCGACTGAGCCTTCTCGGCCAGTTAAAAAAATTGGGATAATGCACATGCTGTAGGTCATGCATGGAGAGTACCGTTGGTTTTTTATTGTCAAAACTTTGTAAGACTACTGACGGGGTGTAAATGATGTCGTTATCTTCGTCCATCAGGCGCCGAATTTCGCGAAAAACCACATTGCTAGTCGATGCATACACTCTCTCGCTGAACGAAAGGAGAGAGGCCCGGCAGAAATTCTTGTTGCGAGAGATTGTCCGGTCATCGAGCTCAACGAGCTGTACATTTTTTCTGTTCTGTAACGAATCGAATAGCCGCCTATTGTAGGTTGTCGCATATAAACGGACGTTATGTCGCTCATTTACGTTCGCAATTCCGTCCAGCAATCCCCGCGCAAACGTGGTGAGTCCACCAACGAAGAGCGGATCGAGATTGAGACAGTTAACTCCGACGCGCATAGAAACGCCGGATTTGGTCGATAACTCGAGACTGGTCGGCCTCCGTCAGGCTGTACGACGATGGTAGGGAAATCCCCTGACGGTAGATAGCTTCACTGACTTTATAGCTGCCTTCCGACAGCTTGATGTGTTTTCCGTCTGCATAACAAGGCTGCTGGTGTAATGGGAGAAAGAAGCGTCGCGTTTGAATATTCTGCAAGCGCAAGAACGAAGATAATGCCTCTGGATCGTCACAGAGGAATGATGTGAACCAGAAAACCGGTTCACATCGAGGATCGATGTACACCGGGCGAAAGTCGACCAGGGCCTCAAGTTCACGCACATAATGGTCGTGTATTGCCAGCTTTTTGGCGATCACGGCCGACAGTTTTTTCATCTGGGCGACCCCGATTGCAGCTTGCAAATCCGTAAACGAGAAATTGAACCCTATTGTTTCGTGAACATAAGTGCCTTTGCCGTCGCGCCCGTAATTTTTGAGCCGGTAAGCGGCTTTCGCGAGAGCATCGTCGTTCGTCAAGATAATGCCACCCTCGCCACAAGTAATCGTTTTGTTTCCATAATAGGAAAGAATACCAATGTCTCCGAAGGTACCCACGTGCTGCCCGTCATAACGCACACCGATACCTTCGGCGGCGTCCTCGAGCACTCGGAGTCCATGGCGTTGGGCGAACTCGATTACCTCGGGCATGTTCGCACTCTGTCCATATAAATGAACCGGCATCACTGCCTTTGTTCTGGTGGTGAGAAGGTCCTCGGCACGCGCGATATCGATACAAAAAGTATCTTGGCGAACCTCGCACAGGACTGGCACGGCTCCCGCCAGGATCACGGCGTTAGCGGAAGCTATAAATGTGAAATTAGGGACGATGACTTCGTCCCCAGCTCCGATACCTAAAGCCTTTAAGCTGGTAAACAAGGCCATGGTCCCATTGCAAACAGCAATAGCGTGTTTAGCGCCGGTCAATTCCGTGGTAGCTCGCTCGAATTCGCGAGTGAGCTCGTGCTCTATCAGGAAAGTCGAATCGATAACCCTGGTCAGTTCACGCAACTCGCTTTCGTCCACCCAAGGCTCGATCTGGACAATCAGCGCCTGCTCAGCGCGCTGCAGAAGGTTGCTCATTCCGGGAGGTTCATGGGTTCGGTTCGGTCCGGTCACAATAGTTTCCAGAAGCTCTGCAATGTACCTGTTTCACCGGATACTACGTTCACGACTGGCATATGCTCTATAAGCTTAATTCGATCGTTCCCGCGAGCGAATGTCAGCTTGCCCGCCATATTCCTTGACTCTCGAAACTTACTTGTGAAGTACACGTCTTCCAGCTCTTGTGCTTTAAATTCGCCGGCAATGTCCGCACGAATGAAAAAGGCGTTATGCGCCCATATATTCGACCCAATCAATAAATAGCCTTTTTTTTTCGCAAGATGATGCAGCGCACCTAATGAAGCACCATAATACAAATTAGAGTAATGTAGCGGAGTTCTTTGGAAGTCTTCCTGATAGGGTACTGAAATCGGTTCCAGACCGAAGAGACTGTTGTACTCTACAATTACAATCCGCGGACGAATGGTCGATGATATCGCCTCCCATATCCAATAGTCATTCCCATCAATATCGATTGACATCAAGCCCAAATCTGCATCGAAACCCGAATCTTCGAGCAAGGAATTAATATTCCCCCGCGTGATCCAGGTGCGTTTGGCCTGCAGGTCGTACTGCCAGTAGATCTTGTCCTGTTGGATATAACGAATGTCAGCGGCACTTGCATCGAGCACCATTCCTTGCCAGTGATCGTTTATGAGCAGGAACCGAGTATTGCTCTCCGTAAAATTCTCCACGCCGAATTCGATAAATGTCTTATTCTTAATAGGCAGCTTGTGAATTAAATACTGAATGATTCCGTCTTCATCAAATTGCGAAAAGACCTTGAAACCAACGCGCCGGAGGTCCGTATTGGCCGGCAGAGCCGCCACCTGCCAAGCCATCTGCTTGCCCAAGAGCAACAACGCGTTTTCAGTGAAATCCCTCTCCCGCTTATATGTCTTGTATATCGACTTCGCCCGTTCCCTAATCAACGGTCGCTCTCCACGATTTTTCTTTCTCCTGTGCCGCGTGTGTGGTTTACGACTGTTTCACCACTTGCCGATTGGCCCTGAGTTTGTCTAGAAATTGGCGGACAAGTTTTTTTGGCAAGGACGATCGGCACATCTTGCGAATTTCGGCAGCCATCCGAGGGTCGGGTTCAAGGGCATCTGGGAACAAGTATTCAGCTGTCCCCGCAGGCGCCAATTCAGACTGCCTTGCCGCACCCGGACGACTATGGACGCCCGAGCCGTCGAGACCAATGTTGTAAACTTTCGGTTGAATAGATAGCAGGGCCAGGCCGCCGCACCTGAAGTGGGTATAAGCCCAACGTATCGCCCATGAGTCGATCTGTCCGGTCATCTGCAAGTCCAGCATGCGCGAGAGATCTTCTCCGCCGCGATTGAACAATCGTCGGCGATGTTTGTCTACGCGGAAAGCCTCGTAATCCTCGACCGCCCAATCGGCAGCTTCCCACCGATCGACCCAAGTTGCCCATCCCCAAGAACTGCTACGGTAAGAACAAAACGCATCGTACCGATAGTCATTCGGTGACTCAAGCGCGAAATTAAACCCACTCGCGGAGAAAATTCGAGGATCGTTGGCGTATCGCTCAAGCGCACAGTTCATAAACGTTAGGAAATCGCTGCCCGTAAGTAGGTCGTCCTCGACCACGATGATCCTACCAACCGTCCCGCAGATCTGCGTCACCCCATCAATAACGGAATTTGCCAACCCCAAATTCTTCTCACGCGTGATAACAAGTACTGATTTGAAACCCTCAATCGAGGAAATTAGTTGACGGACTTTCTGAACACCCGAAACGGCGGCTTTGTTCTTTGGAGCGTCGGAAAATACAAAAAGGTCGCTCTGTGCCGCCAGTTCATTGCGCCTCAGTGAATCGAGAGTTTTTTGGGTGTGTTCGGGGCGGTTATACACGAACAAAGCGACAGGCGCGAAATTTAGTCCATGAGAGGGGAATATGGGCACCGCACGTGAACACCAGGCGTTCACAGCTACAATTTCCCTTCAACGGGCAGTGGATGGGGGTTGAGCGTTCGGCGGTCGTGACGCGCTACGAAGTATAAACTTGAAAGGAGAGCAAGACTGTAGGCGGCCCCAGAAAGAATCATCCCGTATACCGCTCCTTGAAGTCCTAGGTGGATGACGAGTGGGACCCCCAACACAAAGGTTGTCACTCCGCTGATTATATAAGCGAAAAAAATTAACTTCGGTTTTTCAGCAGCTTTTAAGGCACCGTTGACGGTATGTCCGATGCCTACAACCACCGGAAGAAACGCTAGAATCGGCAACAGTGAAGAAATGTTGTCGAATCTACTGCGGTACAGGAGGTGCATCCCCGGCCGTCCCCAAAAAAACACGATGCCTACAAATCCGCAACTGACCAGAAACCAGCCGGAGCAGTATGTTTTCCACAGTGGGACTAGACCGGCCATCCGCTGCATAGCGTAACGTGAACACATGACCGGCAGCACCACCATTGACATCGCGGCAAACAACTGATCCATTGGCAGCACCACGTTATACAATGCGCGCAAATTGCCAGTTTCTTTGACCGAAAGCAATACGGCCGCTAACCATAGATAACCTTGCATAGTTAGTTGAAACACAAGTGCAGTCAATAACACCCAGCGGGAATATTTCCAATGCTCATCCCAGTATGTCGGCTCAATCTCGGTAAAGTCTACCTTAGCTTCAGAAAAGTGCAGTTCCTTCAGCAGGACAAGTCCGGCGATAATCCACGATAGCGCAATCAACATAAATCCCCAAAAACCATCTAGCACGCCGACCCGCACGATAATCCACAAGAAAACGATACAAGTACAAAAGAAAACCATTGAAAATTTGGCCGCAAGATCTGGACGACGTCGCAAATAAAAAATTCGCCGCACGAACGTCGCCGTCAGAAGAATACCGCAGGTCAGCGCCATGCCAAGAGCGGTACGGGATGCAAGAGCAGGTGCCGTGGATGCCAATACTCGCCAGAGAAGCGAGAGAAATACTGTCAGACCGAGTCCGAGAAGAATATTAGTGCGCCAGAGAAGCCGTACGTAGGCTGGAAAGTGCCTTTGATATCTGCCGGAGCCATACACTGTGAAAGTCTCAAGGATGGCGGCGTTGTGTAGACCCGCGAGGAAAGTAAACACAGAATAGGACAAGGCGAAAATACCGTATTCGTATTTAGATTGCGTACGCGCAAGTATCACATTCACCAAAAACATTCCACCAACAGCGAGCACCTGATCGGTTATTGTCAGGCCCGCCTGACGGATACGTGTCCAAGAAAGAAGTTTGACGACCGACGTAACAAAATGGAGCCTATCGTGCGCCAAGCAAGACTCCTGGTTTCCCTGAATAGCCAGAAAGATCGTTTAGCCGCATCGAAAAAGCATGCACCTAAGAGATAAACCTCGCGGTTACTGTAACGTGACCAGCCGGAAAGCGCATTTGCCATTTTCGGGATGGCCTGGGTCGCCACTGAACTAGGACATCGTACCGACTCATCCTTGGCGACGAGCGAGCCGCATCAAAATCTTGCGTCTAATCGAAAGCGGTCCTGCACCGTTCGGCGTGTCGGCGAGGACCCAGTCATTAACTGTTCGAAAGACGTCCTGAGCAAATAGTTTTCCAGGGTCGTCGGCGCCCGTCTGATTCCACTGCATGTGCGAATACACTGTCATCATCGCAACACCCAAAAACACAACCGCTGTAATACACACAATTAGCAAGCGTGGAGGAAACGATTTCCTTTCGGGCACACGGGCCGCATCCAGAACCTTGATGCTGGGGATTTCTTTGGCTTCCTGGACTTTAGCGAGTTCGTACTGCTGTGTGAGCGTTTCAAACACCACTTCCTGAATTCGGGTACGGCGATAAAGATCTGCGTAGGCAACTCCCAGGAGCGGAAGTTCGCGAATGGAAGGATAAATACCTGGAGGAGAATCTGACTTTTGATCCGGATCCCCAAAACCCTTACCGCCAAGTTTAGTGAGCTGCGATTGAAGTTCGGAAATGCGCGCTTGTACGGCACGCACCCGGAAATTACTCGTCGTGTAGAGCTGTTCCAACCCCTTCAATTCAGACTGCGCCGCAATCAGTTGACCTTGCAGAACGGAAGCGGCCTCAACCATTGCTCGTCCCTGTTCCTTAATATCAATTGCCGTATTCTTGCTGGCAAATTGGCTAAATTTCTGTGAGGCGTCGTCAAGGTCGCGCTTCACTGCTATGAGCCTTTCTTCAAGGAAAACGCGTTCGCGATGGGCGGCAGAGGTGGAAAGCTCTATAACCAACTGGTTTAGTTCCCCGACGTAGGCCTGGCAAATGGCTGCCGCGCGTTTCGGATCGCGATCCGTTACCGTAATCGAGATGATCCCGCTCTTTCGGTCCTCAGAAAAGGTCGTGTTCTCTGCCAGCTTTTTTCGTGCATCTTCCTCGAGCTTGACGGAATAAACTTTCTTCAGTTCAAACCTTTCACTAAGTCTATCTTGAACCGTCTTGCTACTTAGCACCCCCACAAAGAGCGCCCCAGAACTCTTCATGCCGAGCAAGTCTCCCGCTATCGCGCCAAGACCTGCAGGCCCACCCTTACTCGTTAATGCCGTTAGCATCGTGAGCCCGGAGCTCGATTGGTTGTCCGGGGGCATAAGTTCTACATTGGACTCGTATCGCGACGGAATCAAAAATGCCAAAATACAGCCAATTACAAGTCCCACGGCAAGGGCCTTTGCCAAGAAGCGCCGGTTCAACCAAAAAAGATTCAAGCGCTGGTATAATTTCACGCGGTGAGGGGTGAACACATCGTTCACATCCACGTCGGCGGCTACCAGTGAGCGGCGGTCTTCAAGATGTGGCTGCGATTTCACGAACGACAATTTTCACTCCCTCAGGCTAAAACTTAAGCTTTACGCGCCACGCTGATGGCTCCAGCTTAATGGATTTTCACTGTTAGTCCTTATTTATATCGTGCCGCGCGTCATCAGTTTACCGCTTTTTCAAACCGCCAACGGCTTGGCCAAAAATTAACTTGCAACGATGCGCTAACGTCCGACTGTTGTCCTTTTCGGATCACGGGAAAATTCCAAGTCTCGTATTGCAATTTGGCGGAAAAACTAAAATCAGAACTCGTCCAAATGTCTGCCTGCACACCACCATCGGTCAATGTTCCACCTCCAGGCAATAATTCTTGGCTAACTTTCTGGTGGCGAAAATTAGCCTGAATGCGGCTCTTTGGAGTGAACCAATAATTCGACCACGCCTGTCCTCCTTGTCCGTCGCGGCCAACCCAACTGCCGATCAGGTGGTCGTTATTTGTATATCCCCCTCGCCATGTCGCATTATAGTAAAAATAGCCGCAGCAAATCCTACCGCCCAAGGGATTGTCGGTGTAACTGCCCTCCACGCGAAAATCCAATTTTGGCACCATAGGGACGTGGGAGAGGTACAAGCCGGCGTGCCAAACCGAACGGTCCGCGTATGCGACAGGCGAATATTGATCCTCTGTAAATCCATCAGCGTAAAAGCTAAGCCACCGACGGGCGCCGGGTATACGATATTTTAAATCCACACCCGAGCGGCGATCTCCCGGCTTATTGGCGCTCCCCGGGTTTCCATTGCCGGCCGAAAACAGACTGCGCAGAAAAGTATGCACGGTTAAAGGATAGCCGGGCCCACCGTAGATTACGGTTCTAGAGACCGCAAATTCCAAGTTAGGAGAGGGCTTAAAGCTTAGCTTTTGACCGTGAATGATTGGCTGTGGATTGTATGACTGGCCAAATTGTCCGACAAGACCCATTGGGCTCAGCAGAAATTGCTGCCCAGTGAGTTGCCCCAGAAAAAATTCTACCCGCATCGGTCCAAGCCAACCCAAAATGCTAGGTAGTTTGAATGGGGAAACGCGATCGATACGAAACATATTTATGGGCGCCGAATTATCGCTGAACATCATCGGGCCGCCTTCACCAGCACCCCACCAATGACTTTGCTGGCCAAAAGTGACTTGAAAATTATTAAGATTCAGCCCTGCGTATGCGTCAAGCAATTGGAGGTGATTTACTGAAGGAAACCGCGTTGCCGGAGGAACCGCTGGTACGATCGGCAAAGCAAGTTCGGCAATCACCTCACGGGCAGATTGCGGCAGCGGTGTGGCCGAGGGCGAGTGCTGCACTTCGGCACGCACGTAGCCGACCCATCGACCATATGACGTCCAGGCAGAAAATCCCCCAATAGCGTTGAATCCCCTCTGATATGGACGCCCGTAATCATTTACGATTGTTTGCCCGAACACATAGCCATTCGTAAGTGGTGTCCGAAATATCCCAGTACCTCGCGCATACACAGATTCGATACGCACGCGCAAATTGGCAACGTTGGTCTGTTCGAGCTCTTCTCTGAATTCATTTTCCACAACTCTGTAGATCTGTTCCGCCTGTTCGCCGCCACCACTAGCCTCAAGCTGATCGCCCGCCTCGGAGACCAAACGCGCGCACTCGAGACGCGTCCATGGGCGCATCCCTTCAAATCCACTATCGATTACGCCAAGCGCTATAAGCCGATCGAGAGCTGGATAGACCCAGCTATCAAGTGGGACGTAAGGTGAGCCTTGATTTGCTGGGGACAGATCGCCATCTCCCCACACGATCTCGCCGATGGAGCGCCATTCTCCGCCACCCAAATCTGGATTGTGATGGCGCCGGTAAACATTTTGCGCGACGAGGTTTCCAATCAGGCTTCCGATGAATACATCTGAAGGAAAATGCTGATGCCCGCGCAAGCGCGAATAGGTGACCAGCGAGGCCATTCCGTAAGCGGCTAGCTTTGGCAATGGGCCGGGATATTCATGCGCGATAACCCCGGCCACCGCCCAAGCGGCAGCCGCATGTTCTGACGGGAATGACGTTCCTCCCTGGAAAAACGGGCCACTGCCATCGCCCTCAAACGGGCGCTGCCTGCGCAAAGAATATTTCATCGCCTCGATGGGAATCAGGCTGGCGACCGCGGCTTCACCGGCCAGAAATCCAGTTTCCCGCCAGTGTTCATTGTGCGCCGGATAGCTCAACAGAAAAAGCCCGCCAGCACCGCCGACCAGCGCCGCGATTCCAGCGTTAGAAAGAGTTTTATAGTGATTGATGGTTTGGGTATTCTTTGAAAGATGGGTGCTGAAATCGCGGTCTGTTACGAACAATCCCGCCGCTAAACCGCTGGCCGGCACCAGCCAGTCGACATCGGAACGGCGAACGTGGGCGGGACTTGTCCAAATTGCTTTCTGATCGATCAAGAAATCTTTCGTCAAACCTCGCAAGCTATGGTCAACGGCCGACGGGTCGGAGCTCAAGTCGAGTGTTTCAGATCGTGGCTGTCGCTTCCTTTTCTCGTTCATCTTTTCATCGGAGGCGGCACGATTCAGTGTGGTTGTCCCGCCCCCAGCTTCCTGCGGCCGTGCAGCGGCTAAGGCTGCCGGGCTAATACCCAGGAGACCCGCAATCAACGCGCAAGAAAAAAGTGCAACTCGGAAGTTATGCATTACGGATGAATGTACGCCACTGCCAACGCGGCCGACGCGGCCAACTGTCCAGCCTGGAAAAGATTCTGCCAATTTTTCGTGCCAATGCGCGGCGCAACTTCCGGTACGACGATCGAATCGCCCGGCCTCAACGAAGCGCTCAAAGGATCGCCAGACCAAAACCCCGAATTATTCTTGGATGCCAGCACCGATCCATCGGCCCTGATCACAAAAACAGCTTTCTTGTTGGCGAGCTGCGTTAATCCGCCCGCTTGATTCAGGTACCATCTCGCGCTTCTGCCCGGACGGTAACTTACGGCAGTTGGGTTGAACACCTGCCCATTCACGGTGACGTAATCCGCCCTCTTCGGAATAATCAACACGTCGCCGTCACGCACGACCACATCGGACGTCGTATTCCTCCACGCGTGGAGGTCCTCACGCAGGCGAATAACCACTCGACCGATCGGCGGATTCAACTGCAATTGACGCAGTGTTGTCTCAGTTTCTCCGATGGCCGTCAGCTTGGCGTTTTTCTGATCGGCATCTGTTTCGGGGAGCGCTTTTAAGTGAACCTGCTCCTCCTTCAGCCGGCGAACCATTTCCGCGCGCGCATTCATTTCCAATTCACGGACTTCCCGCCGCATCAACACGGCGCCATAGGGATACGCATGTGAGCTAAATCCCCCTGCGCGTTCAAGCACGGAACTGATTTTTTCTCCAGCACGAATTCCAAACGGCCCAGGGTGCTGCACTTCGCCGCGCACCGTGATGGTGGCCCCAACGTCGGTCCATCCGGGATTTTGCGGAATGGTCAGCACGTCGCCGTCCCGCAACAATTTGTTGGCATCTGCATCACCGCTGGATGCGGCCGACAATGCGATGGAGAGATTTTCCGCCCGGCCATGCTGCGGATCACCCGCAGGATACCTCGTCAGATTTGCGTTCTCTTGATCAGCCGTTCGCGTCAATCCCCCGGCAACTTGAATCAAATCTTCCACGTGCATGTTCGTGGTTAGCGGGTAACGGCCGGGCTTGGCCACTTCTCCCTTTACGTCCACAACTGCCGGAGCCACCCGGGCCACGTTGCGATGAATCAAGAGCCGATCGCGCGACTGCAGCGGGACATTGTCCGCGGGATTGCCAGAGAGAGCAGCGCCCAGATTGACACTCAATATTTTCAGCGTGCCATCCGGCTGGGTTCGGAACAGTTGAGCCGAATCGAGCGCCGCATCAGGTGTAACACCTCCCGCCAAGTAAATCGCGTCGCGCAAATGTACTTGTCCAGACGTCGCATACTTTCCGGCAGAGCGTACTTCCCCACCAATCCACACCTGCGGTGCCGGCTCGAAATCGTACCGTCCGAAAATCCGAATGGTGTCATGAGCTTGCAGTTTGGGCGCTGTCGCAGGATCGGCCAATGCCGCAGCAAGATCAAAGCTCTCGACGCTTGGGCGATAATCTGGCGCATTCAGTCGCACAATTTCCGCGTAATGACCCGCGGGCTCCGGTAAGAGATCGCCGTAGGACCGAATCAGATCCGTGAACTTCATTCCTTCCGCATACGAATAGCGGCCCGGACGAAGAACATGTCCCTGAAGGTAAATTGCACTTTCGTTGTAAGGCGCAATCGGAAAAATGTGAATTTGATCGCCATCCTGAATTTTGAAAGTGCTCAATTGTTTCGCAATCGCTTCCGTGTCGGCGCTTGCGGAAACGTCCACGCTTAGCATGGTGCGTTTTTCGTGAGCCACCAATCGCTGAACTTCGATGTGCTGCAGAGCTGCGGCTGGCAAAATCCCACCCGCCAAATCCAGGGCATCGGCCAGGTTTTTTTCACCTTTAACCTCGTAAATCGCCGGACGGCGAACCATGCCTTCGATTGTTACCTGAGGGCCCATGGGGGCCACGAGGAGACTATCGCCACTCTCCAGGTGCGCCATTTCGCTGCGCACTCCGTGCAGCAACAGATCGTAAACGTCCACATCCTCTATGAGTTTGTTCCCGCGATAATGCTTTATCGTGCGCAGCGAGCCGCGCTCGGAAATACCGCCAGCAGAAAACAACGCATTAAGCGGAGTAGATAACGAACTGATATCGTAGGCGCCGGGCTGCGCCACATCGCCCACCACATAAACGCGCACGCTCCTTAAACGCGACAGCGAAACATCGGCCGACACGTCGCGATAATTCGCACGCAATACCTTTTGCACGGTCTGCTGGACTTCCGAAAGGGTGCGCCCACTTACGAGGACCGGGCCGGATTCTGGCAATGAGATACGCCCTTGTCTATCCACCGTGCGAGAAATGCGTTGTGAAACTCCACCCCACAAATCGATCGCCAAGCCATCGCCCGGGCCAACCACATAATCAGACCCGGCAGGCAAGTCGATCGGAAAATCTTCTAAATCCGAGTCTTCATTGCGAAATACTTCCAGGCCAAATCGTTCCAGCGGCTTCTGTTTGGTCGAAGCTTGTACATACATGTCATATAACGAAGGAATATCCGCGTACGGATTAGCTCGATGGACCATCGAAACCGGGGATGAATCTATTGGCGCATTTCCGCGCATCTCCCTAAACCACCGGGTCCGGTCATAATTGCGTTGGCGAGTATCCAGTGATCCACTATTTCGGACACCGGACGACAGCGAACCACCAAGCGTTCCTCCCATGCCTCCCATCGAGCTCATTGATCCAATATCCAACGGTAGGGAAAGCCCCAGGTCACCTCCGCCTAATCCCTGCGACGCAGCCATCATTTGTGCGATCCTGGAATTGCGGCCTTCTGAGTTTCCTTCTTCTCCGCTGCCTGCGCCCGGTCCTGATCGATCGCTGCGCAGGGAGGACAATTGTTGTGATCCCATTGCGCTGTCTTGAACTCCTAGGCCCGTGTCCGATGATCGTCCCCCCGCTCGAAGCACTGGAGAAGATGAGCCTGATGGCATTTGTAAAGGACCGGAAGGCGTTCCTTGATCCTGAGGTTGCAGGCTTTGATTTCCGTTTGACCAACCTGCGCCGCGTCTTGCTCTTCGCGGAGTGGACCCGAGGCAATCCTCACGCTGGTCGTTATCGCAATTGTCCGAAGCTGCCTCCGTAGCCGCTTTTTTCCGTGCGGCATCTATTTCAGCATCTTCCTGCGCCTCCACTTGCACCTGGCGGTGCGCGCGTTCCTTCAAAATTAAATCTCGCTCTTTGCCGAGCTCCGAATCCGCATTAAAGCTTGGGAGCAAGTATCCGTAGCGTTGCACCAGCCGAGTTGCGAGCGAACGGAATTTCATATCCTGCTCGAGACGGTCGAAAATCGCTTGGTCAGTGAGCGATGCATCCTCTACAATCTGCCCATTATCCGTAGCTTCCTTGATCGCCAATCGCTTCAATTCAACGAGCAGGCCGGTATCCTTTATAAGCACTTCTTGAATCTGTGCAGCGGCCGCAGCCAGATGCTCGTAGTTCTCATTGGCAAGATCCGAAAGCTGAGGAAGCCGGCGTGAGTTCCCGGAGGTATTTTCCTGCGCGTACCTCTGACTCTCGTTCGATTGCTCCTGCGCCTCAAGCGAGTAGCAGGTCGTAAGCAAAACAAGAATAGGGATAAAAATCGCGAGGAACATTCCTCGCCGCGAAACAACTTTCCCAGCCGCTACTTCGGTCTGCGCCATAATTGATCTCCGCCCCCGCGGGCATTACGTTTCAAAGCAAGTAGAATGCCTCGCTCGGAAGCTCAATAATACTGCAACGAAGGTAAAATAGAAGTTTACCTGAAGGCCGCAATTTCGAAGCAGTGCCAGGCACTCGCGCAACGGCGTGCAGTACGTTGCCAAACATTTCGTCTTTAAACCCGCGGTACTTAACAGCCACCTATAAAGATGATGGAGCATCTTAGAACAATAGCCGGGAACTTGTAGCTTCCAAGATACTCGAGCTTCGGAGTTAGCACTAATCTGTTTTGCGCAATCGGAATACTCTGTATCTGTACAATGCAGAACCCGCTTCTTTTATGGAAAGCCCAAGCAAGTAACATTTGTTCGCACTTAGTGTGCTAGCACAATAGCACTGCTCGTAAGCGTCGGTGCTGCTACAAAGAAATTTTCAGGGCCTCAACGAAACCCTCTTCCACGGCGCGCTGTTGTGCGGAACACGCAATTCGTCTGAATTGTTGGCGGAATTGAGCGTATTATGCGATTAAGGGTTCGCTTCTCGCTGAAACGATTCTCAATGTTGTCACAAAAACAGAATTTTGCTGGATCGGAAAGCTAAAACGTGGTGACCGCCATGCGCGCGATGGTGTTAACGCTGGCGATAGGCCCGTTGGTCTATTATTGTCTCTGTTTATACAACATCGTCGGATATTTTCGACAAATCCGGCGTCTGACGTCGCGACAGGAATTTTATTGTCCGCCGGTCAGTATACTGAAGCCCGTACGGGGCATTGATTCTGAGGCTTACAAGAATTTCGCCAGTTATTGTTGCTTGAACTATCCGGAGTACGAAATTATTTTTGCGGTAACCGATCCCGGAGATCCGGTCGTGCCGGTCATCGAACAATTGAAGCGGGACTTCCCAGATCAGCAGATCCGACTGGTCACTTCAGTCGAGCGTCTGGGACAAAATCACAAAATCAGTAATTTGTATCGACTCGTCAAAGAAGCTAAATATGAATTGCTGGTAATGAGCGATAGTGACGTTCGAGTGGGAACCGAGTACCTGCGTGATCTCGTAGCGCCGTTCTCCGATCCCGCGGTCGGAGCGGTTACTTCTTTTTACCGTTGCGTCGGGGGTGGCACACTGGCCGCAGATCTCGCAATGCTGGCCATGTGTTCGGATTCGTTACCTAGCGCATTAGTGGCGCGCAAGCTGGAAGGAGGCGTGAAGTTTGCCTTTGGCTGGACCATGGCCACGACGAAGGAGCGGCTCGCGGAAATAGGCGGCTGGGAGTCGATGGCGGACTACCACTCTGACGATTTTGAGTTGGGCAATCGCATCGCCCGCAGCGGTCATCGCGTGGAGATCATGCGCGACGCGGTCTCCGTGGTTTTCCCAGCTGAAACCATCACGGATCTTTTCCACCATGAGCTTCGCTGGGCCATCGGGCTGCGCAATGTGCGGCCGGCCGCCTATGCCGGTATGGTTTTTACTCACGGACTTCCCTGGGCATTGCTCGCCGCGATTGTGGCGGGTGCGGCAGGATGGACCGGTATCGTCATTTCGTATTTAGCGACCTATTTGATTTTGCGGATTGGTGTCGCGTGGACTGCCGGAGTGTGGGGCTTGCGCGACCGGGCCCTCATTCCAAAACTTGCACTACTGCCACTTCGCGACGCCATCACCTTCGTTGTGTGGGTGATGGGATTTCTTTCCAACCGTATCAGCTGGCGAGGCTCGGAATTTCGCGTCAAAAATGGCTTGCTCACTCCCGTCGGGGAAGCCGCTTCAAAAAATTCGTTGGAAAACTTTTAGGCACTCCGCTACTTACAGCGCGCCGGAATTTGCAATCCCTTGCACAATCGTTCGCTGTTGCTCCTGGCTTAATTCCGGGTAAATCGGGAGAGCCAACACTTCCCTGCTTGCCGCTTCGGATGCTGGAAAATCTCCAGATTTGTATCCGAGATAGTCAAAAGCCTTTTGTAGATGGAGTGGTATTGGGTAATAAATCTCTGTAGGGATTCCCCGTTTCTGGAGCTTGTTCCGCAGCGCCTCCCGCTGTTTCACCCGAATCGAAAATTGATTGAAGACATGCGTCATTCCCGGCGGCTCCAACGGCATCGCCACCTTCGCATCCAGGTTAAATTCGCTAAAAAGTTTGCGATAGCGCTCGGCATTTCGGCGACGTGCAGCATTCCAGTCGTTTAAATGCCGCAGCTTCACGCGCAGAATCGCCGCCTGCAGCGCATCCAGACGGCTGTTCATTCCCAGAATTTCATATTCGTAACGTTCGCGTGCTCCGTGCAGGTGCAGCAACTTTAAACGGTCGGCACAGCTGGCGTCGTTGGTGGTGACGATTCCGCCATCGCCCGCGCCGCCGAGATTCTTTGACGGAAAAAAACTGAAACATCCCATCAAACCGCAGCTGCCCACCGGACCATCCCGATGTCGTGCACCAATCGCCTGAGCCGCGTCTTCAATCACGGGAATGTTCCGCCGCGCGGCAATCGCCTTAATTTCTGCCATGTCGGCCGGGAGGCCAAATAAGTGCACCGGCATGATGGCCGCAGTGCTTGGGGTGATTGCTTTCTCGATCCGCGCGGGATCGATATTAAAAGTGCCAGGATCGATATCCACAAAGACGGGTCGTGCCCCAACGCGAGCAATAGATCCGGCCGAAGCCACAAAAGTGAAGGGGGTAGTGATGACCTCGTCTCCCTCGCCAATATCCAGAGCGAGTAGCGAGAGGATCAATGCATCTGTGCCGGACGCGCACGCGATGGCATGCTTGCATTCGGTGAGGTCGCCCAGTTCTTTTTCTAAGGTAGCGACTTCTGGACCGAGAATGAATTGCTGGCTCTCAAGCGTTCGCGTAACGGCCGAGAAAATTTCCTCCCGGATATTTGCAAACTGCGCCTGCAGATCAAGAAATGGCATTGCTTTCGCGTGGATATCAGTGGACGCCGGTTTCGTCATGTCTCGAATTTCGCAAACCAATATAACAACTGCACTGCAAATGTGAAACGCCCAGACATCAATGGTTAGCCCAATCCCGCCTTAGATTGTTTTTCTACTGAGTGGTACAGACGTGAGGTCAGGTCTGTGGAAGCCCTCGTAAAAACAACATAGGCAAGAAAATAAGAATGCATCTCGCAGCTGGACTCGACATTAGTAAATCTGGTGATATATTGTCTCGTCATTATGAAGGCTCATTTTTTCAAAGGCTTCCCATTTCTTCCGCTCGCAGGACTTCTATGCCTGGCGAGTTCTCCTTCGTTTGCTCAATCCCTGCAAGACACTCAGCGGCTTCCAGACGGTGGTACGCGTGAGGTTTTGATCAGTATTCTCATACCACCTCGTCCCAACGCCCCCTTTACGGCAACCGTAAACACTGAATGGATTAGGCAGCTCGCGGACGGAAGTACAATTACATTGAAAAACCACCGGGCGATCGCGCGAGATCGGGCTGGCCGCATTTTCCAGGAGCGCCGCGCGCTTGTTGCTGATGACTCTAAACACGACTCGCCTCTCACGCAGACTGAAATCAGCAACCCCGTTTCGCAAGAGCTCTATATTTGCGTGCCTCACGAGCTTGTATGCCAGGTCGAATTGTTGCCGCCTTCCGCTCCCGCGTCCTCTCCTTCAACGGTGCGCAAAGAATCGGGTTCCTTGGGCATGGAAAGTTTGGGCAAGAGGTTGGTTGGAGGTTTGGAAACCGTCGGCTCCCGCGAGACGGTCGTCATTCAAACAGGCGCCATTGGCAACGACCGTCCCGTTTTAGCCAAGCGGGAATTTTGGTACTCCGAAGAGTTGGGCATCAATCTCATAAGCAAACGGCAAGACCCGCGATTTGGGATACAAAATTTTGAGCTGACAGATATTATTCTCATCGATCCTGATCCGAAACTTTTCGAATTGCCTAGTGGTTCAAAAGTGATCGATCTTAGAAACCCGCCGGAGCTTTCCGGGCCCCCGGCCGTTTCCCCCGAGTAATCAAGGTGATCACCCATTTGCACTGCTCCGAGTGCGGTAAAACTCGATATGCGATAACTACCGTCCAACTGCATCACGCCATAAAGCTTAAGCAGAGATGGCGGAGTTGGGCGTGGCCCTCTGCGATTCCGAGCGCAGGCAGGACAAAAATCTACGTGAGTAATCTGTTAAACTAATGGTAACGCACCCGTAGCTCAGATGGATAGAGCGACAGCCTCCGAAGCTGTAGGTCGTGAGTTCGACCCTCACCGGGTGCGCCACACTGCAACGTAGCTTTCTCCTCGAAATTTGCGCGCCTATCCCATGCTCGACTTTATTCCATGGCGCACCCCGGCTTTAGCCTCGTTGAAATACTAGAAGCCGTCCCTTCATCCGTCATCTCGTAGATTGTGGATGGGCTGTCCAGCCATTCTTAACCTTTTGCTCGTGATTTGATTTCTTTCGCAAGCTTTTCGATCTCCTCCGCTTTTCTGACCATTGCCACTGATAGCACTTTTGCCGAATCCGTTTTTTCCGCTTCGTCCTTCAGTTCACTTGCCAATTGAAACAGTTTTCCAATTTTTTTCTTAATGTCCTTTTCATTTTCTTCCAAAGCAGATTTCCGGCTGAGCGCCTGCGGCGCATCGTTATCTTCGGTGCCGCTGGAGTCGGTATTGTTCTGAGGTCTGGTCCTTTGCGTTTGCGCCTTTAATCCGGCCCGTAGAAATGCCAGCGAAGCAATCACGGCGCACATCCCGCGTAAGAAGCTTCTACGTTGCTCGCCAATCCGAATCATTCCTGCCCCCAATTCCTGCGCTTAGTCTTCATGGCGCAACCAACTCTCGCAAACCACCAATGTTATACTCCCTGCGCTGTAAAGTTTATGCACAACACCTTCACCCACTGGTCTGAATTCACGCTAAGAAACGGCTTGCACCTGCTGGGCATTCTCGCGGTGGCGCTGCTTCTGAATCGCTTGTTGCGGGTGGTCACCAACCTGGTAATAAAACGTGCCGCTTCGCAAACCCGCGCCGCCCAGATGCGGGAACAGCAAACACGCACTCTGGCCGGACTGCTGTTCAGCGCGGGAACAAAAATCGTCTGGGCCATTGCGCTGCTGACGGCCCTGCCGGAATTCGGAATTAACGTCACCCCGATTGCCACGCTCGCCGGGCTTGCCAGCCTTGCCATTGGCTTTGGCGCACAGAATCTGGTGCGCGATATCATCACCGGGTTTTATATTATTCTTGAAGATCAATACATCGTGGGAGACACCATCCAGGTCGGAGACACGATTGGCCGAGTGGAGCACATAACCCTTCGACGTTCAGTGATTCGCGACGCGCGCGGCGCGCTAGTTACCATCGCCAACGGCGATATCCGCACGGTCAGCAATCTGAGCCGTGACTGGTCGCAGGCTTTCGTCGACATATCGCTTTCGCCGGATGCCCCACTCGAGAAAACCTTGCAATCACTGGATTCCGCTGCGGCTGAATTGCGCAGCGATCCCTCGTGGTCCCCGGCGTTGGTGGATGGCCCGCGCGTCCTTGGTGTGCAGAGTTTCGACCGCAGCGCCACCACAGTACGTTTGCAGGTGCGCACCATGCCTACTCGTCAGGACGAAGTTTCGCGTGAATTGCGACGCCGTATCCACCTGGAATTTCAGCGGCAAGGCATTCCGGTTTCGATTGTGCAACGATTCGAATTCGCGGGAGCGTTTCAGCCCGCACAGCCGGTGGAACCCGGCGAGTCTAAAAATTAGAGGAGAGTCCAATGTCTCAAGTCAGCTACGAAGAAGTTAATTTGATGCTGCGTTTGTACGATATGCGCCGCGAGTCGCGCTTGCGGCAGGCGCGCGCCTGGTTCGTGGAGCACTTTCATCCCGAGACTCCTGAAGACATGATGCAGAAATATCCTCAGAGCAGCGAAGAGAACACCTATATCCGTATGGTGATCAGCTATTGGGAGATGGTCGCATCGATCTTGAATCGCGGTCTGATCAACGACGAGCTTTTTTTTGAGAGCAACGGAGAGATCTGGGTGGTCTGGGACAGAATGCGCGCGGTTGTGCCGGCGTGGCGTTCCGCATTCAAAAATCCCCTCATGTTCAAAAACATCGAGGACGCCTGCAAGCGGCTGGAAGCATGGCGCGAAAAGCGTTCACCTGGTTCGAGCTCGGCGATGCGCCAAGTGATGGCTCAAATGTCCGGAAAAAAATGAAAGTGTTTCGGGAAAACTACTACAAATACGTATTTTGTGAGTGGTGCACGGCTCGTCGTTCGAATGACCCGTGCTTTTCGATACACTTGTAGTCAGGGCAATGTTTTTGTCGTCGCCACTGGAGGCACGAGCTTCCCATCCAGCGCAACATCAGCCTTCGCAAAACTTACGCGGTTCCTGCCGGCCGCTTTTGCGGCGTAGAGCGCAGAGTCGACCTCCTGTAAAAGTTCTTCCACGGAGCGAAAACTCCAACTGTCCGTTTGCTGCACTCCCATGCTCATCGTAATTTGCATCGGTCCGACGCTTGTTTGAATGGACGCATCGGATATCCCTCGTCTTATTTCTTCCGCACGGCCCGGTGCCGCATTGGAATCACAGTTATTCAAGATAATCAGGAATTCTTCCCCGCCAAATCGCCCGACATAATCGTACGAGCGCACTGACAGCAGGAGTCGCCTGGCCACTTCCTGCAAGACCTCATCGCCAACCAGGTGCCCGTGCGTGTCGTTTACCGCTTTGAAATGATCCACGTCGGAGAGCAAAATCGCCATGGGCACGCGCTCGCGCCGCGACCTGGAAATTTCCCGCCCCAGCAGATCCATGATTACGCCGCGATTGAAGAGTGACGTCAGAGCGTCATGCGTGGCTTTGAAATGCATCTCGTCCCGCGCTTCCACCAGTCGGCCTTCGAGGTGCAGGATTCGCTGCCCGGTCCGCAACCGGGCTTTTAATTCCTCGGTATCAAACGGCTTGGTTAAATAATCGTCCGCGCCGGACGCTAAGCCGGCAACGATATCTGTTTTCAAACCCTTCGAGGTGAGCAAAATCATATATACGTAACCCGACGTTTTTTTCTTTCGCACATCCTTGCAAACTGCTGGTCCGTTCAAGATCGGCATATCCCAATCCAGCAGCGCTAGCTTCGGCCCATCGCTTTTGCAGAGAAGTTCAACGGCCGCCAGCCCGTCCTCCACGGCCACCACCTGGTAGCCGGCATGTTGCAAAGTTTTTTCCAGCAATCGCCGCGACATGACTTCGTCCTCGGCAATTAGAATCTTCATGATTGAATCTCGTTAACGCATCCATCCATCTCCACTAATAGTTCTTTCACTTCACGTCCAAATGCCTCGAACGCCGCGCTCATACCCACGATCTGGTCGAAGTGTCCCATGTCCTCCAGTTCATTGGCAGCGACGGCCGCGCGCGTCGCCGAAAGCGCCAGGAGCATGCCTTTTAATGCGTGGCTTTCCGTTTCTACCTTCGCGCAATCCCCCAGCGCCACGGCCTCTCGCAATCTCTGAACATGAGAAGGGCATTCCGTCTTGAAGATGGCGATCAGTTCCAAGAGGAACTCGCGGTCATTCCCCAGTCTGTTCATCAGGTCGGCAATATTAAGGATGGCTGACATAGTCGCGTGTACGTTTGAGGTGGCCGGGAACGATAGGTATAGACACACGGCTCGAACCCTCGGGCCATAGATGCTCAACCAAAATGGGGCACGCACGTGGCCATCAAGGGAGCGCAATAAGCTAAATTGAATTAGTCACTTGCCGTACTAAAGCGCTGATTGGGAATTGTTGTGGCCCAAAATGATAAACGCAGGACCAATCTGGCACGACCTGCTGGTTAGAAGTTATTTCAATCACCGCAGAGAGCAGGTATGAAGGATGTATGAACATGCAACGCGATTCGCCCTTACGCAGCCTGATTTTCTTTGCGTATATCGAAGGTCAAAGGCACGCGTTCATGCAGCAACCGCTCGGTGGCGGCCACCATAACTTCTTCGTGAAATAATCGCTGGAAAACGCAATCGGACAATAGATTGCTGATGGCCAACAACGTCATTCCCTGATGATGCGCCATCCAGCAATAAACCAGCTCCGGCGACTGTGCCGTGCCCGCAGCAGCATCTTTGAAATCGGCCGACTCATAAAATCCGTAAGGTCCCAGCCATCCGGACGCCGCCATCTTACGCAGATTTTTCACTGATCCTATCGGATCGATTCCGAGCGCAAGTACCGAAGCGTATGGTGTAATCACCGTTCGATCTGCAGCTTCGACTTTGAGCGCGAGCGCCGGAAGGCCGTAAGCATAATATTGATAGTGCCCGGCATCGTTCTTCAGGCTGCAAGCACCCTCGGAAATTCCCCACGGAATATTTAATGGCTCGACGAATTTTCTTTGGCATGCGACCGCGCCGCGCATGCTGTTTTCCAAGAGGGTCGCCGGATAAGTTTTCATCCACAAGCTGGGCATCAGGTACTCGAACATCGTGCCTGTCCAGGAAAGTAACACTCGCCGGTCCGAGCATTGCGTATGCCCTCTGCCGAGCCCAAACCAGCTGGTCTGAGGAATATCGCCTTTCGCGATCGCCACAAATACCGCGCCGCGCGATTCTGAAGCCAGCAGATCGTAGCAACTCCCGAGCAATTGCTTTCGGTCGACGTCATATCCTACCGACAGCAACTTTCGTTCGGAATCGTAAACCAGGCGGAAGTCCATTTGCTTAGCCAGTTGATCCGCGTCCTGCGCCAGCCGAATTAATCCCTCGTGTATCGCGGAAGCGTGAAGACCACACTGTTGCACTCGATCGTGCAGCGCTTGAATTTTTTCCTGTTTTGCGGTGTCTCCTTGATGCAGCACCACCGATTGCTCCAAACGGATTAATAATTTTTGCGCGTGCTCTGGCAACTTCTGAACTGTTAGCCCGGCGATGACGGTCGGAAGAACCATATCGTCGAAGCCCGTTCGCAACGAGGCGAATTCGGGAAGCAGCCAGGGCAATAACTTTTCCAACAGATCACGCACGTCCTGGAAGCGAGCGTTTGCTTCGTGCAACCACCAGGAATCCATTTGCTGTCCAGAAGAAGCCGTGATGTGATGACCTATTACAAGTTGTAACGACTCCTGCAATTTCGGCAACGATTCAATCCACCGCGATAAATCGTCACCCAATCTTCTGACTTCTGCACGTAAAGCATCGGTCGCGCTCGACAAATCAGCGTGGTCCTCACCAGTGCCAATCTCCTCCGCGCCAACCGTCAGGTATTCCCGCAAACTTTGAAATAACGCTTCCGACAGAATTGGCTGGTTCACCGCCGCCATACAGCCTTGTTTCAACGACAGCAGCGAACACACCAGGTTGCCACTGTCCACGCTGGAAACAAAAAATGGCGGCAACGGAGCTGAGGTTCTGGTGTCATACCAGTTCAGAAAATGGCCGTCGAACCTTGGCAACTGTTTCGCAGTCGTAAATGTCTTATTCGCTTCTTCGAGAAACCGCGGCAAGGTGATAAATCCAAAATCGTAAGCGGCGTATTGCGAGTTCAACAAAAGTCCAAGGTTCGTGGGCGAAATGCGGTGCGCAATGTCCAACTGTTCATTTTGCACATTGTCGGGGATAAGCCACTGCTCTTCCGCCGTGGAGAACGCCCGAAAGTATCGCCACGTTTTCAGTGCGACCGTGCGCAGGAATTTTTCATCGTCAGCGGTAATTTCGCTGCGGCCGCTGACCATAGGTCGATCCAGCCACTTCGCGATTGGCTTGGAAAACAACCACAACACAAGTATTGGCAACGCAGCGAGCAATGAGTGCGGGCGGAATCTGGCGATCAGGCCGCCGACCACCAGCGTCACCAGCGGAGTCCAGTCGAGATACACGTCAACCGGGGTTTTCCGTTTGCTCTCCATCTCGGACTGCGCGGCCGTCTCCCACTCCAGCAAATTACGGTGCGTAACCGTCAGGCGGACCACCGTGCGAAAAATTGCATCCATGGTGACGAGGGTCTGGTGCGCCAGAAAAGTGAAAAATATAAGTACGTTGACCTGGCCGGTGACGAAGTCACCCAGAATTTGTTTTACGTGCGCGAAAGCGTTTCCGTCATTCTCCAATCTCACCAGTGACAGAAGCAGTTGCACATATCGCGGCGTCAACATCAGCGCTACAGTAGCGGCTGTCCAGTACTCCGCGGGCCCGGGCAGAAAGAACCAGGAAGCGAGTAGCAGAACGAATGTCGCGGTCTCCGTAACACTGCGCCGCAGATTATCCAGAATTTTCCATCGTGAAACGAATTTCAGAGGATTTTTGATCAGATTGCCGTTTGCGTCCGGTACCCGCGGAAACAACCATCGCAAAATCTGCCAGTCGCCGCGTATCCAACGATGTTTGCGCCGGCTGTGTGCCCCGAAATGCGACGGATAATCGTCGATAATTTCCACGTCGGACAACAAAGCCGTCCTGGCGTACGAACCCTCAATCAAATCGTGGCTCAAAATCGCGTTGGAAGGAAAGCGCTGCCCCAGCACCTGCCGGAACACGTCCACATCGTAAATGCCCTTGCCCGTAAAAATTCCCTCTTCGAAGAGGTCTTGGTAAACATCCGAAACGGCGTGGGTATAAATATCCAAACCGGTCTGACCGGAATAGATGTAGGCCAATCGCGAACGATTCGCCGAATGGACGCTGATTCCCACTCTCGGTTGCAGCACGCCGTAACCTTGCTGCACGGTGTTGGTCGCTGGGTTTATTTCCGCGCGGTTAAGTGGATGCGCCATCGCCCCGATAAGCCGGTGGGCGGTGTCGCGAGGCAATTGCGTGTCGGAATCCAGCGTAATGACATACCGGACGCGCGTAAGAATCGAAAGATCGCCAATCTTCACCGGAAATTTGTCAGTCTCACCGCGCAACAATTCGTTTAAGTCCAGTAATTTCCCGCGCTTGCGCTCCCAGCCCATCCAGGTATTTTCCACTTCGTTAAACACGCGATGGCGGTGCAAATGATAAAAAGGACTCACGCCGGAATCTCGGTATCTCTGATTAAGCTCGCCGATCAGGCTTGAGCACAAAGCGACGTAATGCTCGTTTTCATCGAATTTTTCACGGGAATCCGGCGGATCGGTAAGCAGCGCGAAGAAAAGACGTGGATCGCGATTGCCAACATAGCGAATCTCAAGGGTTCTGACCAGGTCCCGAATCTGCTCTTCGCTGATCAAGAGCGTCGGAATAGCCACCATGGTTACGCAATCGTCGGGAATGCCTTTGGAGAAATCCAGTTTCGGCAATGCTTTTGCAGGGATGAAAAAGGTTACCAGTTGATTGACGACATCCAGTGCGGATTCGCAGGCAGGCAGCAATAAAAGCAAACTTGCGGCGACCAGCGGAACTCCAACGCGAAGTCCGCTCACTACGAAAGCCATGATCGCCACGATTAAAACTTCCAGGCTGATGAAGTACAGAAGTTCCGGTGCGTCATGAAACGCCTCGGTAATTTGCTTGAAACCCTTTGCGCGATACTCAATTCGTTTCTGTAACGCTTGACGGCCGCGGTCGACCAGGTAATATCCAACGTGACCGCGCCGCTCGCGCGTCACCGGAATCGCTTTGAATTGCGCGCGCGCTTGCGTGGCCAGATCCACAGCCAGCCGGGCGATTGTGAATTCGTCGGCTTTCGAACCGCGAACGAACTCCTGAATCGCGGAATGATAATTTCCGCGGCTATCGAAATCCATGCGCGGGTACGCTTTCGCGGGATCGTCGCGCAGAATAGACTCCGTTCTGCTGAGCGCCAGGAAAGGACGTTTGAAATCCGCTTCGCCCAGCTTCCGCATGCTGTCAAGCAGACGAGTCATGTCGACGGAATGTTTGCGCTCCGGCACCGGCGCCCCGTTGGCTTGCGAAAAGCCATCCGCGCGCGGCATATCCGTTGTTTGCTGCGCGAAGCACTCAAACAGCACCAGCTGCAGCATCGGCTTCAGCAGCCAGATCTCCGCCACCTGGAAATAGCCGGCGTCTTGCGCAGCATCCATAAACTCGATGAGGGTTGCCTCATCAAAGAAGAAGTGCGCCGCCGTCAGATACGCTTTCGCCGCGACGTAAACTCTCGGCACCTCCTCGGCTCCTTCATCTGCGCCGAGTTTCACCTGGGGTAAAGGCGTTTTGGAGTGCAACGACATGCGAATATCCAGCGAGACGGACCGCAGCATGCGCTGACTGGTGGCCACAAGTTGATTCGCGAATGCGGGAGGCTTTTTGCCCTTGAAGCCAATGATGCGATCGCGGCTTAAAATCACGCGCGCCGCATGTTGCCTTTTCTTCTCCAGAAGTTGATTGTCGGTTTTGTGTCCGCTGATCGCCCAGGTGCTCGATCGCGTCCTGGCTTCGGCACGCAGTTGTGCCACCAGGAAATTGCGATCCAGTGCGTCCGCGCGGCTGTCTGAGGGCTCAGACCAAACCGGCGACGCAGGCCCGGTTTCTCCCGTATCTATCCTCGCGATGGGGTCGTCAGTCATGTTCGAGCATTAAATTTCATCGGAACTTTCATCCCTAGCGATAACTCGAAGCCTGCAGTTCGAACATTTCGGCGTAACGCCCGCCGCGCGCCATCAACTGCTCGTGTCGCCCTTCCTCCGCAATTACGCCGCGCTCCAGCACGATGATGCGGTCCGCCATCTTCACTGTCGAGAAGCGATGCGAAATCAGCAGCGCCATCTTACCCTTCGTCAACTCCGCGAATCTTTCAAACACTTCGTGCTCTGAGCGGGCGTCGAGCGCCGCGGTGGGTTCATCGAGAACCAATATTTGCGCATCCCGAAGATATGCTCGTGCCAACGCCACTTTTTGCCACTCGCCTCCGGATAGGTCAACGCCAGTTTCAAATCGCCGCCCCAGCATCTGATCGTAACCGCGCGGCAGTTTCTTGATCACGCCTTCCGCCAAACTTTTTTTCGCCGCGAGTTCCACCTCGGCCAGATTTTCCCGCGCATGAATTTGTCCCACCGCGATATTTTCCCAGGCGGTCATGTCGTAGCGCATAAAATCCTGAAAGATCACCGCGATGTTGCGCGCATAATCCTCCAGGTCATATTCGCGCAGATCGATCCCGTCCAGCAGTATTTGCCCAAACGTCGGGTCGTAAAGCCGGGTGATCAGCTTCACGATGGTTGTTTTGCCTTCTCCGTTTTCTCCAATCAAGGCAATCCGTTCATCCGGCGCCAAGAAAAGATTCAAATTGCGAAGAATCGGCCGTTCGCCGCCGGGATAAGAAAACGATACATCGCGAAAATCGATTCCGCCCTTGATCGGCTTCGGCGTCTTCAATGCGTTGGGCTTGGAATACACCGTCGGACGAACCGCAAAGAATTGCAGCAAATCGGTCAGGAACAGCGATTGATCCGCAATGCTCGAAAACGTCGAAAAGATCATTTGCAGGTTGGCACTGGCGCCCGCGATCGCACCGGTCAAAAAAGTAAGCGTTCCCACGCTCATATGACCATCGATAGTCTCCAGGATCACGTACGCGTACGCGCCGTAATAACCCATTGTGGTCAGCAGTGACAACAGCGCGCTGGCCAGAAGGCGGCGCTTGGCCAGTGCCACGTTTTGCCTGTACACGTCGTCTGACAATTGCTTGAATCTGTCCGTAAGAAACGCGCTAAGTCCGAAAAGCTTTAATTCCTTCGCGCTATCCTTGCTGGCGCCAAGAAACCGCAGGTAATCGATTTGGCGCTTTACCGGCGTCTGCTTGAATGCCAGTGCATAACCAAGAAACGCGAAGTGGCTCTCACCCAGAAATGCCGGAATCACGCATGCGATCAGCACTACCAAAAGCCATGGCGAAAACACCAGAATGCTCGCCGCCAACGTCACCGTCGTGATCACCTGTTGAACCAGGCGGCCCATTTGCTGAATCATGCCCAGCCGGTCCGTGGCCTGCACCCGCGCCCGTTCCAGTTTGTCGTGAAACAAGGGATCTTCGTAATTCGCCAGGTCCAGCCGCGAAGCGTGATGCATGATACGTACGCTGATATGCCGAATGTACTTGTCGGCCAGCAGCGTGTCGCAATAGTCCACGATGCGGTTCAGGATTGACGCAAAACACGCCAAGCCGAACTCCAGCCCTACCAACCACCAAAAATCGCTGCGCAGAGGACTGCCCTGCGATCTATGCGTCACCACCGCGTCGATAATCAAGCGCGCGACGGCCAACAGCGCCAATGGCGATAGTGCCGAGATGCCTCGAAAAACCAGCCCCCAGGTAACCACCGACGGGCTCGCATTCCAGATGATTTTCAATACTGGGGGAATGTTTTTAAGTGATTGAAGGCGCGAGGTCCAAGCCTGTTTAAATGACTGCCCCGCGGGGTCGGCCGCTTGGGACATGATTAGGCTACCGCCGGACTTTGCTGGCTGGGATGAAAAGAAATCTGTGGTGAGAGTATTGCCGAAAAAGTCATATCAATTGAGGTGAAATAGACACAACTCAACTATCGTAGGGTCAATCCTATCCTTGGAGGCCTGCGGCAAGCAATACTGGCAAGCCCGTAGAATGGAGGCGAGTTAAATCCGGGAACGCGAAGCCAGGCCCAAAGTCGCGGCGCAGGCAAAAACCCCCGTAGACGTAATGCAAAACGTTCTGGCAATTGTCGCCATGGCATGAGTTCCGCTGCCTACGACAACCGCCCACAGGAAAGCCGTCAAAAGCGCTAGCGCGATCAAAATTTTCACAAAACTCCCCCTGCAAAACCAACCGCTGTTTATTGGGACTGCACATCTCGTTCCAAAAAATCGCCCATATGCTTCTTATACTTACAGTTAACTGACTTTTTGGGCATAGGAATATTTGAATTGCGAAAAGTAAATGTTGCATAGTCAAGGCTTTAACCAACTCCCGCCAATGGTGTTGGAACATGCTGACCCGCCCGTCCCAGGGTACTGCCGGCATTGATGGTCGGTTTGGAACAACCTAGCGGAGTTTTTTAAGGTCGAACGTGGCTTGAATGGTTTTCGCGTCCGGTGTAATTACCTCCACCGTGGCAATTTCCGTCGCGACGTCTTTGCTATCGAAGTCCAGCCACACGCTCTCGCCATCAAGAACCGACGGGGTGTTGTTTGTGGCAGTCGAACGGATCGGTTGGTTGCTGACACCTCGTGAGGCTATCGTCTTGCCATGCTGCTTCAGATGAAACTGGAAATTCTGCCAGAAATTTTCCGGGCGCATGGCGCTTTTCTCCTGGCCCGTGGCGGGTGGCGCGGCCCCGGTGCCGCCAACGCTGGCACCGCCTTGGGGAGCGGCAGTTTGCGGATAAGCCGCCGGTAACAGGATCACGATGTTGACCCGAACCGTGTTTCCGCCTCGCTGATACTCCTGCGCAGCCTCATCTTCGGAGTAACCTTCTGCCGTTTTCTGCCGGGACTGATCGACGATCTGGGCGTACGGCGTAAGCAGCTCGATCTCGGCAATGTGCGCACCATTCTGCGGCTCCGACATCTGGGATACGTATCCTGCCAGAAAGTCGCCGGTGGCTTTGTCATTGCGCTGGCCGAGTACGTAAGCGTCATGGATAGCGCGCGCATCCAGTTGCGTGTCGTAGGCAGCCCCGGGCAGCACCATACCACAAACGGTAATCACGAGAAGACTGCAAATTGGCGCACGCATGCGAAGAAGGCTACTCCTTTTGTTCCTATCTTAGATGGTCTAGAGGTCTTTTTCGAGGCGGCACGGATGCCGAAATGTATGAGGCAGACGAATGTACGCGGCCAGGCAAACGTTATCAACTGCCGAGGCGGCGAAATGCCCGCTTACAGGGAAGACCCTATATTCTATCGCCCCATTCCACCGTATGCTTTACGTGATTTTTTCAGCAGGAAGAGCAGGCGACTGCCGATGGTCTGGGCGACCACCTGTCTCATTTTCTCTGGCATGCTGCCGAAGTGCCGTTCCGCTTTGCTGTCACAATCTAGAAGCTCCTTACACAGCTTTGTACTCTTCGATCTGCGCGTCGCGCAGCCATGGCGTGAGCGCATATCAGTGATGCACATTTATGAATGATCTGGACTCTACGCAACCGCTCGGCGCAACTCTCTTGCGCGACGGTGGTTGCAGTTTTGTCGTGTGGGCGCCCGCTGCTCAGAATCTTAGCGTCCACCTCGTTGGGCCATCGGAACGTGTGGTTCCTATGCGCAGGCTTGTTTCCGGGTACTGCGTGGCCGAAATCGAAAACGTATCGGATGGCGCCCGTTACTTTTATCGCTTCGAGGATGGTCGCGAGCGCCCCGATCCTGCTTCTCGTTTTCAACCCGAAGGCGTTCATGGCCCGTCGCAAGTTGTGGACCTGGATAATTTCAAATGGACGGATGGGTCTTGGCGCGGAAACGATTTAGCAGAAAGTGTTTTCTACGAACTGCACATAGGCACGTACACGAGGGAAGGAACTTTTGAAGCGCTCATCCCGCACTTAGCCGAGATCCGCGATATCGGGATCACAACCATCGAGTTAATGCCGATTGCGCAATTCCCCGGTACTCGCAATTGGGGATACGATGGCGTGCAGCCATTCGCGGCACAGAATAGTTATGGCGGACCGCACGGTCTTCAGAAATTTGTGGACGCCGCACACCACCACGAACTGGCTGTGGCACTGGACGTCGTTTACAACCATTTGGGCCCCGAAGGCAATTACTTCAACGAGTACGGGCCGTACTTCACGGACAAATATCAAACCCCCTGGGGCCGAGCGATAAATTACGACGGGCCCGACAGCGATCCGGTGCGGCGCTTTTTTATGGAGAATGCGCTCTACTGGTTGGAGCAATATCACGTCGACGTGCTGCGCCTGGACGCCGTCCACGGAATTTTTGATTTCAGCGCTTCGCATTTTCTCGCGGATCTTCAGGAAGGTGTGAATGCGCTGGAAAAACGCGTGAACAGAAAACTCCACCTGGTTGCCGAGAGCGATCTGAATGATTCGCGCATTCTGCTTGCACCTGCGGCAGGCGGATACGGCTTGCACGCGCAATGGAGCGATGATTTTCATCACTCCGTGCATTCGTTGCTTACCGGCGAGCGCGGTGGTTACTATTCGGATTTTGGCGGCGTGCATTACCTGGCGGAGACCATGCGTAAAGGCTGGTTTTACGCCGGACAGCATTCTGCTTTCCGGCGCCGCAAACACGGCAATGATCCGTCCGGGCTCCCACGCTCGAATTTTGTTGTGTCCAATCAGAATCACGATCAAATCGGAAATCGCGCCAGAGGAGAAAGACTCAGCCAGTTGGTTGGCTTCGAAGCGTTGAAACTGGCTGCAGGAGTAACTGTGCTCTCGCCGTTCGTGCCGCTTTTGTTCATGGGCGAAGAGTACGGCGAGAAAGCTCCCTTTCAATACTTCACCAGCCACAGCGATGCGGATTTGATTGAAGCGGTGCGCAAGGGTCGCCTGGAAGAATTTTCCGCATTCGCCTGGGAAGGTGAAATTCCGGATCCTCACGAGGAAACGACTTTCTTGCGGTCGAAGCTGAATCATCCTGCAAAAAATGAAGAACCGCACAAAACGCTTCGCGCGCTCTATCGTGAGTTGCTCAACATCCGGCGGAAATACTCCCTGGCTGGGTCAGACAAACTGGAGATATCCGAAAACGAAGGTGTCCTGACCATGGTTCTGGGTGAGGGCAATTCTAAAATGCTGGCGGTGATTTTTGCGTTTGTAACCGCCGACTCCTCCACCGATTTAAAATTGCCTCGAGGTACATGGACTTTGCGACTCAATTCCGCGGATCAACTTTGGCGCGGACCGGGCGCTTCTTTACCTAAGGAAGTGAGGGCAAACAATTCTTTGAAGTTGCAACTGGCTGCGAAGTCGTTCGTAGTACTTGAACGCCTGAATCCACCTGCGGAGTAATCATGCGATACGTCTGTGTGCACGGACATTTCTATCAACCACCGAGAGAGAATCCTTCGCTCGAGGCCATTGAGCTCCAGGATTCGGCGTATCCGTATCACGATTGGAACGAGAGAATCACCGCGGAATGCTACGCGCCGAATGCGACTTCCCGCATTCTCGACAACGGGCAGCGCATCATCCAACTGGTGAACAACTATGGACAGATGAGTTTTAATTTTGGTCCGACGTTGCTTTCCTGGCTGGAAGACAAAGCGCCGCGCGTTTACGACGCTATACGCGATGCCGATAAACTCAGCCAGAATAAATTCGGCGGGCACGGATCGGCGGTGGCGCAAGCGTACAACCACATGATTTTGCCGCTGGCGAACCGAAGGGATAAAGTCACGCAGGTCAAATGGGGCATCGCGGATTTCGAACATCGTTTCAGGCGCAAACCGGAAGGCATGTGGTTGGCGGAAACCGCGGTGGACGTCGAAACGCTAGAAGTCCTGGCAGAAAATGGAATTTCCTACAGCATCTTTGCGCCGCGCCAGGCCAAGCGTGTGCGGCGCAAGGGCGGCCGGAGCTGGAAAGACATCAGCGGAGACCGCATCGATCCAAGCCGCGCATATCTTGTTAATCTTTCTTCCAAAAAAGCCATCAGTGTTTTCTTCTATGATGGGCCGATCTCGCAAGGCGTGGCGTTTGAAGGATTGCTTGGTGACGGCAAGCGTTTCGCGGATCGCTTACTAAGCGGATTTTCGGATGCTCGTGACTGGCCGCAACTCGCGCACATCGCTACTGACGGTGAAAGTTATGGGCATCATCACCGCTTCGGCGAAATGGCGTTGACCTACGCTCTGCAATACATCGAAAACAATCAGCTCGCTGAACTCACCAACTACGGACAATTTCTGGAACGGCATCCCGCCGATCATTTCGTCGAAATCGTGGAGAACAGCTCGTGGAGTTGTGTTCACGGCGTAGAAAGGTGGCGCTCCAACTGCGGTTGCAATTCCGGAGGCCATGGCGATTGGAACCAGGAGTGGCGCGCACCGTTGCGCGCTGCGTTGGACTGGCTGCGCGACAGGCTGATTCCCGTATTTGAAGAAAAGGCATCGCCGCTATTGAAAGATCCCTGGGCTGCGCGGGACCACTATATCCGCGTGATCCTCAATCGTTCCGATGCTGCCGTGGCGGAATTTTTTAACGAACACGCGACACATCCCCTTAGCGACGAGGAGCAGGTTATCGCGCTTAAGCTCCTCGAAATGCAAAGGCACGCGATGCTGATGTACACCAGCTGTGGATGGTTCTTTGACGAGCTCTCCGGACTGGAAACCGTGCAGGTCATCCATTACGCGGGCCGCGCAGTCGAAATCGCGAAAGAATTTCTAGGGGGCGAAGTCGAAGCGCAATTTAAAGAATGTTTGCGCAACGCAAAAAGCAATCTTCCCGAACACGGCGACGGAGCGCAAATCTATGACAAATGGGTGAAGCCTGCGTCCGTGAATATCGAGAAGCTTGCAGGCCATTACGCGATCAGTTCGTTGTTTGAAAACTACAGCGAGAAGACCGGCATTTACTGTTATCACGTGGACCGCGAACAATATTCGCTTGAGGCCGAAGGAAAACTGCGTTTGGCCGTTGGCCGCGCGCGATTCAGTTCAGAGATTACTCGCGAGTCCGCGGTTTTGAGCTTTGGCGTATTGCATCTTGGGGATCACAACGTGACCGGCGGGGTGCAGCACTCGTACGACCCTCACCGCTACGAAGAAATGAAAGCAAAATTAATCGATTGCTTCTCGAAGGCGGACACCGCCGCCGCCATACGCGTAATCGACGAAGAGTTCAGCGAACACTCGTTTTCGCTGAGTTCCCTTTTCCGCGACGAGCAGCGCAAAATCGTCGGCTTGATCCTGAATGATTCCCTGACTTCGGCGGCCGCGGCGTACCGCACCATATATGAAAACCAGGCGCCATTGATCCGCTTCCTGAATTCGCTGACCATTCCGGTGCCCAGCGCGTTCAGAGCAGCGGCGGACATCTCGCTGAACAGCCAATTGAAGCAGTCCTTTGAACGACCAGAAATTGACGGCGACAACATTCAGAGCTATCTCAAGGAAGCGAATACCAGCCAGGTGCCTTTGGACACCACCACCCTGGAGTTTGCCATGCGCAGGCGCCTCGAGACGCAAGCAGCCATGTTTGCGGCACATCCGGAAGATATAGAAATCGTGCAACGGTTCAGGAAGCAATTGGAGATAGCGCGGTCGTTGCCATTTCCGGTTACCTTGTGGGAAGCGCAGAACATTTCTTACGGGCCGCTGACGAAAGCGATTGAGGAACATCGCCTTGGCGCAGAAAACAACGATTCCGCTGAGGTGAATTGGATGAATGAGCTGACTGGCCTTCGAGAGGGATTGCGTATTTTAGGCAATTGATAAAATGCCTTTCACTCGCATTCCGCTGGCGACGTACCGACTGCAGTTCAACAAGAATTTCACGTTTAACGATGCGTCGAAAATTCTGGACTACCTGAAGGATCTGGGTATTACGGAGATTTACGCTTCGCCAATCCTGACCAGTCGCCGCGGCAGCGGGCATGGTTACGACGTCACCAATCCCACCCGGTTAGATCCCGACTTAGGCACGGAAAAAGATTTTGAGTTATTTTTGAGCGAGCTGGAAAAACACCACATGGGTTTGCTGCTGGACATCGTGCCGAATCACATGGCGGCCAGCAGCGAAAATCCCTGGTGGATGGATGTTCTGGAAAACGGACCAGACTCCACGTTTGCTTCCTATTTCGACATCGACTGGCACCCGCCATCGCGAAATCTGGACAACAAAATCCTTCTGCCGATACTAGGCCGGCCATTCGGTGAAGCGCTGGACAGTGGAGAGCTTAAACTCACCTTCCATGATGGCAAGCTGGCCATCGAATATTTCGAGTCGTCATTCCCTTTGGCTCCGCGAACGTATCGCCCGTTTTTGGCGCATCGAATCGGCAGACTGAGAAATCTTCTAGATGAAAATTCAGCGCCCTATCAGGAATACGAGGGCATTATCGCGGCGCTTTCCGCGATATCCGATCGTGACGCAGCGCCCGCGGAAGCATCGTCGGACAAGCGCGTGCGATTTGAGGCGATACGAGAACGATTGCGCCAGCTGACCACCGACAACAAGGAGATCGCGCAGTTCATTGAAGACAATCTCAATGAGTTCAACGGGAAGGCCAATGATCCGAGCAGCTTTTCTCATTTGCAAAGGCTGCTGGGCGAACAATATTACATCCTTGCGTACTGGCAGAATGTCAACGAAACGATCAACTATCGGCGTTTTTTTACCATCACGGATCTGGTGGGCATGCGCGTCGAAGATTCACTGGTGTTCGATGCTACGCACACCTTGATACTGCGGCTGATTTCGCGGGGCGCGGTTGCAGGCGTGCGCGTCGATCACATTGACGGATTACGCGACCCGGTGGCTTACCTGAAGCGGTTGCAAGAACGCCTGGCGGTTGAAGAAGCGTTGCGGCCCGGCGAAGAAGCATACGTGCTGGTCGAAAAGATACTGGAGCGCAACGAGGATTTACCATCAGACTGGCCCGTTGCGGGCACAACTGGATATGACTACCTGAATGTCGCGAACCGCGTAATGGTGCATCCCGAGGGCGCGAAAGAAATTGAAAACATTTACTCGGAATTTATCGGCCGGAAGATGAAATTTGAGGACGTGCTGTACCAGAAAAAGAAACTGGTGATGGGCACTATCCTTGGCGTGGAGATGCGTTCGCTGGGACGCCAGTTGGGTGAATTGGCTGCGCAGGCGCGATATGCGCGCGATTTACCGCGGCAAGAACTAACAGAAGCGCTTATTGAAACGACTGCGTGCTTTTCCGTGTATCGAACGTACATCAGAAACCTTGATCTACCGGGGGAAGCCACTACACTCCTGGAAGAAGCTTTAGCACAAGCGCGTCTTCGGAAGCCCACTCTGAATCCGCAGTGTTTCGACTTTCTGCGCGACGTCTTGTTGCTCTTGAACCCCCCCCACGATTTGCCCAACCACCGCGAAGCGAGACTCGGTTTTGTTCTGCGCTGGCAGCAATTCACGGGACCGATTGTTGCTAAAGGCCTGGAAGACACGGCGCTCTACGTGTACCAGCCATTATTGTCCTTAAACGAAGTGGGCGGCGATCCGCAACCTGCCGGCATCTTTTCTGAAGAGTTTTATGCGTTCATCGCACGGCGCAAGAAACTATGGGCGCATTCCATGAATGCCAGTTCTACCCATGACACCAAGCGCGCCGAGGATGTGCGCGCACGAATCAGCGTGCTCTCGGAGATGCCTGGCCAATGGGGAAATAGTTTGAAGAATTGGGCGGGATTCAATGAAAAGCTTAAGGTAAACGTAAACGGCAAGATGGTGCCGGATCGCAACGAAGAATACTTTCTGTACCAGACGCTTCTGGGAATGTGGCCATTGGAGCAAAGCGAACGTCCTGATGTTTTGAAGAGATTGCAGTCTTACGCGATTAAAGCTACGCGCGAAGCTATGGTGCACACGCGCTGGACGCGGCCCAACCTGGCGCATGAAGAGGGGCTGACGACTTTTGTTGCAGCGATACTTGACAATGAAAAAAGTGGTGTATTTCTCGAGGACTTTCGTTCGTTTCATCGGCAAACAGCGTTTTACGGGATGTTGAATAGCCTGAGTCAAACACTGCTTAAAATGACCGCTCCTGGCGTGCCGGATTTTTATCAGGGATCGGAGTTATGGGATTTGCGACTGGTGGATCCGGACAATCGGGGCACCATTGATTTTGCGCGCCGCGTAACGCTTCTGGAAGCGCTCAAACGGGCCGGCGCCAATGGATCTGTGGAATATGCTGAAGAATTGCGGACAAACTGGACGGATGGACGAATCAAGTTGTATTTGATCTGGAAGGCTCTGGTTTTTCGACAACAGCAAAGTGAGTTATTTTCCAATGGAGATTTTCAGCCCACGGAGATTATTGGCCAACGAGCGGAGAATGTAACGGCGTTCTTTCGCACCTCAAAAAAGAATAGCGCTCTGATTATCGCCCCGAAATGGCTGGTCGCATCCGGTCTGGATCAAGGTGCGGAAGCGCAGCACGGGTTCTGGGGAGAAACGAAGATTGCGCTGTCGAACGGAATTAGTTCGTCGTGGCAAAATGTTTTCACGGGAGAAACCATAGAAGTGCAGAGCGCTGGTAACAAACAATATATTTCCGTAGCGGCTGCCGTGCAACACTTCCCGGTAGCTTTACTAACTTTCGAACCACTGCACTAAATCCATTTCACGATTCCGTCCGAATGTTTGTCGGTTTGACCATTCGGTCTTTGCTCTTCGTTGCTTCCACTCCATCTATCGTCAAAGCGGAAGGCCGCTGCGAATCACCGTTCATTACGGAATACTTCAACTCGCGAGGCGTCGGCGGCCTTCTTGCTCGCGTCGACCTTTCGAAGTTCTGGATTTATTGGCCTTTTCCGACTGCTGCACGCTGCGTTTGAGGGCTTCCATCATGTCGATAACCGGTGCGCGACCAGTTTTGGGTTCTTCGATAACGGTTCTGCCTTTTTGCTTGGCGGCGATAAGCGCCTTCAGATTTTCCTGGAAAGTGTCGTGATACTTTCGCGGGTCGAAATCTTCTGAGAGCGTTTCCACCAACTGCTCGGCCAATTTAACTTCTTGCGGCTTCAGCGTAATGTTCTCGTCAAGCTTTCCGTAGCCTTCCACGTGTCGAATTTCATTATCGAAAAACATGGTGTGAATGGTCAGTCCGTGTTCACGCGGACGAATAAAGACCGTGTACTCGCGCTGGTGCATAGTGACGGTGGCGATGGCGACGCGTTGTTTGTCTTCGAGAGCCTTTAAGAGCAAAGCGTAGGGCTTCTCGTTGTCTTTTTCCGGCAAGGCGAAATAGGAGGAATCAAAGTAGATAGGGTCGATTTGCTCCTCCTTGACGAAAGCCACGATTTCCATAGTGCGGCCGGAGCGCGGGGTAATTTTCTTCAGCTCATCATCTTCCACAAGGACGTATTGACTGTCGTCGTGTTCATAACCGCGGACGACCTCGGAGCGCTCCACACTGCGGTCACAGGTCACGCAAAACAACGGCTGGCGCAAGCGAGTTTTACATTCCTTATGAATCTGATGAAGATTCATGCGCTCGCTCCGCGCGGCGGTAAACAGGCGGATCGGAATTGTCAGCAAGCCAAAACTAAGTGCACCCTTCCAGACAGAATGGACCATTTATTTATTCTCCGGCCGGGATTGTACTACCCTCACGGGCGGTGAATAAATACTGTAAAGTCCCGGTGGAAGACTAGGTGGAATGAACGGAGGATTACAACGCCGCGCAGATGCGATTTGTGCCGAATTTCTATGAAAAAACTCGCCGCGTATCAAAAGAAACGCCAATTCAGTAAGACGCCAGAGCCCCCAGGCAGCGTAAGCCATAGCGGACGGGCGCTGTTCGTGATCCAGAAGCACGCGGCCACGCGCCTGCATTACGACCTGCGATTGGAAGTGGGCGGAGTGATGAAATCGTGGGCCGTTCCCAAAGGCCCGTCGCTGAATCCGGCGGATAAGCGACTAGCGGTTCAGGTTGAGGACCATCCCATGGAATACAACACGTTTGAAGGGGTAATACCGAAAGGGCAATACGGCGGTGGCGAAGTGATCGTGTGGGATAACGGGACCTATGAGCTGGAAGGCAGCCTCAATGCGAACGCGCAATTAGCACGCGGAGAGTTGAAATTTATTTTGCATGGGAAGAAAGTGCGCGGAAGTTTTGTCCTGGTGCAACTAAGGAATGCAAAAGAGAAAAAGGAATGGCTGCTGATTAAGCATCGGGACGAAGCGGCCAACGCCGGGTGGGACGCGGAAGAACATGAGCAGTCGATTGTCTCCGGCCGAACGCTGGAAGATGTGAGGTTGGGACGCGAAGCTCGGGCTCCGCTCGAAAAAACAAAGCTTGCTTCCCTTCCGGGTGCGCGAAAGGCGCCGATGTCACGAGGAATACCGCTCACCCTGGCTACGCTAAGCGACAAGCCATTCTCCAATCCGGATTGGCTTTTCGAAGTGAAATGGGATGGAGTGCGCGGAATTTCGTACGTTGCAAAAGGAAACGTCGAGCTGCGGTCGCGAGCTGGAAGAGATATTTCCCTTGAGTATCCCGAGGTGGGGGACCTGGCGCACCAGCTGGATGCCGGGGAGGCCATCGTTGACGGCGAGATCGTGGCGCTGGACGCAGGTGGACGAAGCCATTTCCAAAAATTGCAGAATCGGTCGGGGGTGCGCAATCCGCCGCAGACGCTGCTCGACTCCATCCCGGCCACTTACTACGCCTTTGACCTCCTTTATTGCGATGGCTACGACTTGCGAAACACGCCGCTGGACAAACGGAAGGAGTTGCTAAAGAGAATACTTCGGCCTAATGCGAACATACGTTATTCGGAACATGAGGTAGAAAAAGGCAAAGAGTTGTACGAAGCCGCGCGGAAAGAGGGCCTAGAAGGAATCGTCGGAAAGAAAAGAGACAGCGCGTATGTAGGCGATAGGACTGCGTTGTGGCTAAAATTCAAGATCGTCGATGAACTGGATGCCGTGGTTTGTGGCTGGACCACGCCGCGCCGTAGCCGTGAGTATTTTGGAGCGCTGGTGCTGGGACTTTACGAGGCGGGGCAACTCGAATTCATCGGCAGCGCGGGAACGGGGTTCAATCATGCTACGCAGAAAGCCGTCTACCAACAACTGCAGAAACTGCGGCAGCCAAAGAGCGCGTTCAGCAAGCCTCCAAAATTGAAGGAAGCCATCGAATGGGTGGAGCCGCGCCTGGTTGCTCGCGTTAAGTACGGCAACTGGACGGACGGAAAACGGTTGCGCGCTCCAGTGTTTATTTCACTGCGTACGGATATATCTCCTGAGAAATGCACAGCCCAGGCGGCGCAGCGCAAGGAGAAGAAAGTTACAGACACTCGGGAGACGAAGCTCCCGAAGAACGAAGCGACGAATACGGCCTACGCCGCCAAAACGCAAAAAGTGTTAAAAAAACGAGTGCCAGCGATAAAAGCACCTCCTGGGCCCTCAACTGATCTCCAGACAACGCGCGGCGATATGCCCGGCTCGAATCGCCGACCAACGCCTGGTGAAATGCGCACTTCACTTCGGTCTTCGCGTTCCGCGAAAAGCGGCAATGCTGTGATTCGCGACGACATCGAACGCGAGCTTCGCAGCGGATCAGCGGAAACACTGAATGTGGAAGTGGACGGGAAAGTCCTGCGGCTAACGCATTTGAACAAAGTGTATTTTCCCGAGAGCGGCATTAGGAAACGGGATTTGCTGGCCTATTACTTTCGAGTGGGCGAGCTGATGCTTCCCTTTCTGAAGGATCGGCCGATGGTTTTGCGGCGCTATCCCAATGGAATTCGCGAGAAGGCATTTTTTCAGAAAGAGGCGCCGGAATCGGTACCTGACTGGATTGCCCGCGCCACGGTGTTCTCCGAGGAACGCGGCAGCGAAATGGCTTACGTCATGGCAAATGATCTGGCGTCTCTTTTGTACCTGACGAACCTCGGCTGCATCGACCACAACCCGTGGTCCAGCCGTTCAGAAACGCAGGATCGTCCGGATTACGTGTTCTTCGATTTAGACCCCACGCCGGGAACGCCTTTTGCGACAGTACTGCGCATTGCGCGAACGATTTACGAAATTTTGCACTCGATACGGCTCACGTGCTTTCTGAAGACCTCGGGCGCTTCAGGCTTCCATATTTTCATACCGCTTAGGACGCACTACAGCTACGAGCAGACACGCGGATTTGCGGAACTGGTGGGACGGATCGCAGCGGAGGAACTGCCCGGACTAATTACTTTTGAACGCATAGTGAGAAAACGGCCACGCGGGAAAGTATTGATGGACGCGTTGCAAAATGCGCGGGGCAAGCCCCTGGCTGCGGTGTATTCCGCGCGAGCTTATCCAAACGCTCCGGTATCCACGCCGGTGACCGCGGAGGAATTGAAAGGAGATTTATCTTTTTCACCCGATCGCTGGAATGTAAATTCCGTGGAGAAACGATTGAAAAAGGTTGGGAATTTGTGGGGCAACTTCTGGGACAAAAGACAGTCGCTATCGGAAGCGCTAGAACTGCTGAACCGGAGAATTTCTGGTCGAAAATCTAACCTCGGATAAATATGGCATTTTCCGAGACGTAATGCTCAAGCGGGACTGCGAACGAGATTGACGGCCCAAAAAAAACTGATGCTACGATTGGGTCCCGCTTTTGGGGGTGGAGCTTTTTCACCCTCGGGTCCGAAGTAAGTACCACCCTTCAGCAGCACCTCCAAAGCATTGATCAGATCGCGGGCCGCACGAGACTTGAACACGAAACCACGTGCGCCAGTTTCTTGCACGGACTCAGCCAGGCTTCTCGATTCGTGCATGGTGAAAATTAGAATGGGTGGGCAACTTTTGCTTTTGGTCAGTTGGCGCGCTGCTTCCAGGCCACTCATTACCGGCATGGTTATGTCCATGATGATGGCGTCGGGTTGGAGGTCGTTTGCGAGCTTAATTGCTTCCTGACCGTTCATGGCTTCCCCGCAAATCTGCCAGTCCGGGCGCGCGCTCAGTATGGTCCGAATCCCCTGTCGCACCACTTCATGGTCGTCAACAATAAGAATTCTAACTGGCATAAAACAACCTCCGTATGCCGCGATCTCGGGGAAAGATCTGAGAATTTATAACGAAACTATAATGACTTCTGGCCCAAAAATCCTGACCTGAACGCGCACCGACTTATCCCTATTAGAATTTATATACAGGAATCCAGTTAGTTGCAAGTATCGTGCCCCGCTATAGCTAATAGCGCACATTGCCATCGAGCGAGAGGTGTGCGGGTGGCGGCTATCGGTGGAAACTCGCCCGATTTAATGAAAAGCCTGTAAACGATCACGTGACGAATTACTGGAATGACCGGGGAGGCGAGTCACAAGGCTTTTCGAGGCAAGGTGATTTGACGGGCGTATAGCTGGGCGACACGGTCAAGCGAGTCGATTTCGCTAACCGATTTGTCAGCGCGTAGGCGCAAGATGCGGGGAAACCTGAGTGCGTAACCACTTTCGTGGCGCTGCGATTTCTGGATGTTGTTGAAGGCGACTTCCATGACGACGGTTGGCTCAACGAGCCGACGAGCGCCGAGGTCCTCTGTAGTGTGCTGCAGAAAATACTCGGTGCCGGTTTTGAGTTCCGCGTCGGTGAGGCCGGAATAGGCTTTGCCGATGGTAAGCAACTGGTTCCCGTCGCGCACGGAGAAGGTGTAATCGGAAAGTAGCCCATGGCGCTTGCCGTGGCCGTATTCCACAGCGGTAACCACAACATCGAGGGTCGCAAATGGCTCCTTGAGTTTGACCCAGGACCTGCCGCGTCGACCGGGCGTGTATAGCGACTGGGGAAGTTTGACGACGACTCCCTCATGCCCAGCAGCGAGCGAGTCGCGAAATGCTTTTTCGATGGCCTCTGTGGAGTCACAACGTATCGCTATAGCACTGTAGATCGCAGAAGTTCTGCCGGAAGGCAGAATTTTCTCGAGACGCGCACGGCGTTCGGCGAGCGGTTCGTCTAGGAGCAAATCCCCATTCTGGTAGAGCAGGTCAAAGGCCGCGAATCGCACTGGGATTTCCTGCTGCAGGTATAGATCCAACTGTTTTCTACCGAGGCGTTTTTGCAATTCAGTGAAAGGCAACGGGCTTGAACCATGCCAGGCAAGAATTTCGCCGTCCAAGATGAGGTCGCCCGGCAGATTGGCGAATGAACTTGTGAGCTCCGGGAATTCGGCGACTTCATCCAGCGTGCGAGAAAAGACTTTCACCCCCGCGGCGCTTTTATGGACCTGCGCCCGAATGCCATCGTACTTTTCTTCTACTAACACCGAGCCACGATCATCGGGAAGAATCTCCCCCGCAGTTTCAACCGGTGTCGCCAGCATGAAACTGATCGGGTGGAACAAGCGCATACGCACGGAAGCCAGATCATCTGCTGCGGCGAACGCGAGAGTCTCGGCGATATCGCCAGTAAGCATGTTGGCGCGACGAACGGCATCCAGCGGGCGATCGAAGGCCTTAGCGATAGCCTCTTCAACGAGGCTTTCTTTTAAGCCGATGCGCAAATCGCCGGTCATGATTTTGATGAGGTATTTCACTTCTCCGGGCGTCATTTGCTCGAATAATGTTTTTACAAGGGCGGTTTTTTGTGCGGCGGTGCGCAGATTGGGGAGTTGATCGAAGAGGCGCGCGACTCGTTGCAGAGATACGTCCGCAGTCGAAACATCTGCAGTATCGGGACGCTTCAGCAGGAGATGCTCAGCCATGTCGCCCACGTCGCCATGTACCCGATAAGTTTTACCGAGATCGGCGGCTTCCGCACCGGAGAGCTGTACGACGAGTTTCGCGAGCTGCGAGCCGCCAACGCCAAGGACGCGCTCATCGCGATGCGAAAATGGGCGGCCAGTTAAGAAGATTGCCGCCTGCGCGGCGTCTTCGACCGAAAGACCTTTAAACATATCGCTGACGAGCGCCACCTTAATTGATTTTCTGGTGGTGGCAGCGACAGCGTCACACGTTTTTACGAATCGGCGCATGTTCTTAAATGTCGATCTCGGTCTTGCATTGTGCCGACAGAAATTGCGGTACGGCCTAATCCCCGTGCGCGCTGACCCGGGTTACTTCGAAGGGCTGGCATTGCGCACACCAAAAGGAAGTACGCGCATCGAAGCCCTGCTTGCGAGAACTGATGGCGGTGCCGCAGCGACGGCACGGTTCGCCGGTTCGGCGATAAACCCACAGACGTTCGGAGGGATTCGAGCGGCCCGTTGTGCGGCGCATCCCGAAGTACGTGACGATGCCGTCCCCCGATGTTTCCGTGACATTAACGAGCATGAATTTGCGCGCATGAGCAACGATGCACTGGAGCTCATCGTGCGTAAGCGAATTGACCTGCCGGAACGGGTTTACACCGCACGCAAAACAAACTTCGGACTTGTAAACGTTGCCGATGCCGGAAAGTAAGGATTGTGCTAGCAGGCTAACGCCGATTTCGAGGTCCGGTCGAGAACGCAAACGAGAAACAGCTTCCGTCTCGTCAAACTCGGAGGCAAGCAGTGACGGACCGACAGAAATAAAACCTTCCCGGCGCGATAGGCTTTCGGCAGTATGGAATTCAGCGATGGGAACTTTGAAGGCGACGGCAAGGATTTTTGGCGTAGCGATGACCACGCGCATGTCCCAGCGCTTGCGCTTCCACGTTTCGCCGGGGCGATAGATGTGCCAACTGCCACTCATCAGCATGTGGGTAAGGAGGATCAGATCGCCGGAGAAATACATGAGTTGCCATTTGCCGCGTGCTTCCACTTTTTCAACGGTGCGGCCGACAACGCCGGAGTCAACGTCAACGCGGGTAAGATGCGGCAAAACGGATTCGAATGAAGTGACCGTATGGCCGCCCAGCGCAAGATTTAACGTCCGCGCGGCGCGGTAGATTGTGTCGCCTTCAGGCATTTCAGGCGCTTTCCTGAATGTCGGAAGAATCTTCGTCTTCGATTTCGGAAGATTCGGCGGGCGGGACGACCAACGGCCTGGTGCGACGCATTTGATAGCCGAGCACGGTGTTTACAAAGCCGGCGTCTTCAAGATAAGACGAGAGGAAATGTTCACGCGCGGGAGCTTCGTTAATGGCACCGATGAGAAGACCTTGCCGGCGACTTTGCCTGCGGATCGCCAAGTCCGCGAACTCTCTCGCGAGCTCACGCGCGAACTGACTTTTTTCCGGCTCGGACTCCGGGAGAAATACGAGAATGGCAGGATTGCGGCGGCGCACAAATGCGGCGAGTTGGCCATTGATAAGGATGACCGCGGCGCCGCTGGTACGGGCCATGGAGTGATGCGCGGACGGCTCATCGGATTCGCCCGCGATTTTCGGCCACGGCAGTAACGTGCCATATGGATTTGCGGGATCGGTAGCGGCAAGGTGAAGTACTTCAGGCGAGGAAGGATCCATGCGAAGACTGCGCAGCATATCCACGGCAGCAGGCATGGCGAATTGGGCCGCACCTAAACCGGCGACGAACATTCCCCGGCGTACCCAGCCGCTATCTTCCATGGTTTTCAGAGCGGGATAGATCGTGTTGTAACCACCGGGAATATTTTCGGCGATGGCCGTTTCGCGCATCACGATGCCATGGCGCAGCAGAAGCTGCTGGGCGAAATTGGCGCTCCATTGCGTGGGCGTAAAGGCGACGGTGATGCGCTGGCGCAACAGAGACCAGCGTCCGTGCGTTTGCCCGCTGGACGTTCGCGAACGGAGATGGCGGAGATAACCAGGAGACCCGGGGCGTTCGTCCGCGGAGAATTCCTGCTTACGCTTACGGTCATCCGGACGCAACAAATTGCGAAGCGGATAAAAAGTGTCGTTGGTGATGCGACCGGACCAGACCAGTTCCCAAAGAGCATCGACAGTATCTCCGGGAAAGCCACCGCCGCAAGCAGCGTGAATTTCGGAGAAAAAAGATGCGCCCTGACGCGAAAGGAACTCGGTAATTTTGTCGCGCCGCTCGATGTTGATACTTTCCGTGGCTACGGGCGGGGGCGATGCCTCGGGCAATTGCAGCAGCGGCAAGGATGCCGTCAAGTACAGCGCGATACGACCGTTGCGATCACCGACTTGTTCAGCGCCAAGCCAGGTAACTTCCCCGGCGGCCATAAGTGCATCGAGATTGCTGGGATGATAATCGGCGATCCGGGCAGGGAGTATTTCACTTTCAAGCTCGGACGCCAGAATGGCCGCGCCCTGCATGGCTTCGACGGCGTCCAGTAAAGCGTCCAGACCGCGACGCGGAACGGTTACACCTTGCCAACGCGTGGAAAAGCGGACGAAGGTGGATTGCTCCACGGGTTCGATTTCGCGACGCAAACGCGCGAGGCTCTTCCTGCGGATCTGACGCAAAACGTCCGGATCGCACCACTCGCGGTGATGACCATTGGGCCGAAATTCACCTTCGAGCAATTTCCCCTGGGAATTTAAATTCCGAAGAAGAGTCTCGATGACAGGCGGCTGCAATTGATAGCGCGCCGCGATATCGACGGCAGTGAAGGGACCATGGGTTCGCGCATAGCGGCGCACAATTTCGAGGAGCGGGTCGGTGGTGGATTCGAGGAACGCTTCGGCAACGCCGGGCGGCAGCGGCGTTCCCAACGCGTCGCGGTAGCGGCCGGAGTATTCGACGGGGATGGTGCGCGATTCGCCGGCGATTCGAACGCGCACTGCGCGGCGACTGGCGATTAACTCGGCGGCTGTGGCGGCGACTTCTGGAGTCACAGAGCGCGCGAAGATTTCGGCTTCGGAAAGATCGCCAAGCTTCAAGAGCAGGTCGTGCACACCATCAGAGTGTCGCGCCTGATAGTCCGGCTCCACGGCCTGGAGTTTTGCTTCCACTTCGTCAAGCGCGGCGAGGTCAAGCAATTCGCGCAGATCGCTGTCGCCGAGCAATTCCTCCAACTGCGATTGATCGATGGATAACGCTTGAGCGCGGCGCTCGGCCAGCGGAGCATCGCCTTCGTAAATGTAATTGGCAATGTAGGAGAAAAGCAGCGAGGCCGCGAACGGCGAAGGCTTGTCAGACTCAACGCGAGTCAGGCGAATCTCGCCACGCTGAATTTTACCCAAGAGCCCAGCCGCGGCCGGCAGATCGAAAACGTCGCCAATACATTCTCGATAGGTTTCGAGCAGTATCGGAAAGGACGAGTAACGGGAAGCGACGGCGAGCAAATCGGCGGCGCGTTTGCGTTGCTGCCACAACGGTGCGCGCATCCCGGGACGACGCTTAGGCAATAAGAGAGCGCGGGAAGCAGCTTCGCGGAATTTCGCGGCGAAGAGTGACGTAGAGCCAAGCTGACGCAGAACCAGATCTTTCAGCTCCGATGGCGCGAGCACAAAATCTTCAATTTCAAGTGACGCGTCACTGTCAGGCAAGCGAAGCACGAAACCGTTGTCAGACCACATGGACTCAACTTCGATGCCTCGCTCCGCGCGTAATTTGGCTGTGACGGCAATGCACCACGGGGCGTGCACACGACTGCCGAAGGGCGTCAGGATGCAGATGCGGCGATCGCCAAGTTCGTCGCGGCAGATTTCCATAATGACATCTTCATCGCTGGGAACGCGCGAGGTGGCACTGACTTGTTCTTCCAGATAGCGCAGGAGATTTTCGGCGGCGTTAACGTCAAGGCTGTGCTCCTCAACGAGTTTTGCAAATGCCACAGAGCGCGGAAGGGCCAGTAATTCACGGCTCATGCGACCGATTTTTTCGCCGAATTCCGCGGGGCGACCCACAGTATCGCCGTGCCAGAACGGCATCTTTCCCGGCTCCCCGGGCGCGGGAGTTACAAGGACGCGATCATGAGAAATATTCTCAATACGCCAGGTTGAGGCTCCGAGAATGATGGTGTCACCGGCGCGGCTTTCAAAAACCATCTCTTCGTCCAATTCGCCGACACGCGCACCTTTTGTGGCACCGGCCAGAAAGACACCGTACAAACCACGGTCCGGGATCGTGCCGCCGTTGATTATGGAAACCTGACGCGCGCCCTGGCGGGTAGTCAGTTTGTTGGCGAGGCGATCCCACGTTAGCCGCGGGCGGAGTTCGGCGAATTCGTCGGACGGATAGCGGCCACTCAACATGTCCAGCAAGCTTTCGAATGCCGAGCGGGTCAAGCCGGCGTAGGGAGCGGCTCTGCGAACGACGTTAAAAATACCGGTTACGTCCCAGGGTTCAACGGCGACCATCGCGACGATTTGCTGCGCTAGCACGTCGAGCGGATTGCGGGGGTAACGGACCGATTCAACTTTGCCATCGTACATGGCACGGGTGATTGCGGCACACGCAACCAGGTCAGCGCGATATTTTGGATAAATGATCGCCGAACTCACGGCGCCAACATGGTGGCTTGCGCGCCCAACGCGCTGCATTCCGCTGGCAACGGAGGACGGCGACTCAATCTGCACGACAAGATCTATTGCGCCCATATCGATCCCGAGTTCAAGCGACGAGGTCGCGACCAAGCCGCGCAAGGTGCCAAGCTTCAAGCGATCTTCGATTTCCTTGCGCTGGGCAACGGCTACGCTGCCGTGATGCGCGCGAACCAGGATTTCACCCGCCAGTTCGTTGAGCGCGCCAGAAATTCTTTCCGCGAGTCGTCGGCTATTTACAAAAATAAGCGTGGAGCGATGAGAGCGGACAAGCTCGAGCAATTTCGGATGGATGGCGCTCCAGATAGAAGGGCGGACGGGACCCTGAGATGCAGGACCGCTGGGCAGTAGAGAAACTTCATCGAGACGGGTCATGTCCTCGACGGGAATTTCCACCCGAAGATCGAGGCGCTTGGGTTCGCTGGCGTCAATGATAGTGACGGAACGATAGGCAACGGAGGTGTTGTCAATGTCAGCGGAGTCCATCGCCGGCAAAATTTCCTCTGCAACCTCGGTCGGCGACGATGATTGCGCTTGGGTAACTTCGGGAGCGGGCGTGATTTCAGTCGGGCTTGAAACTTCGTTCGCGCGTGGAATTTCCGCGCCACCCAAGTAGCGGGCCACTTCTTCCAACGGGCGTTGCGTGGCGGAGAGGCCAATCCTCTGCAGTCGGCGGCCACACAAATGTTCCAGGCGCTCCATGGAAAGCGCGAGGTGCGAACCACGCTTGCCGGGTACGAGAGCGTGGATTTCATCAATCACCACGGTTTCAATGGAGCGCAGAGCCTCACGTGAATTGGAGGTGAGCAATAGATAGAGGGATTCAGGTGTAGTGATGAGGATGTCGGAGGGATGACGCAAAAAACGCGCGCGGTCGGCGGGAGGAGTGTCACCGGTGCGAATGGCGACGAGCGGTTCGTGAAACTCGGATCCCAGACGCCGGGCGGCCTGGGCAATACCAACGAGAGGCGCACGCAGATTTCGCTCGACGTCAACGGCCAGCGCTTTGATGGGAGAAATGTAAAGGACGCGACAGCGCTGCGATTTTTCCGGCACGGGCACGAACATGAGCCGGTTAATGCACCATAAGAATGCAGCTAGAGTTTTACCGGTGCCGGTGGGCGCGAGGATTAATGTGGACTCTCCGCGAACGATTGCCGGCCAACCCATAATCTGCGGTTTCGTGGGCGCCGGAAAAACAGCTTCAAACCATTCGCGAACAGCAGGATGGAAGAGGCCCACATCCAACGTTTCCGGTGGACTGTTTATCGGGATGTCATTCCGTTGAGCCATGAGAGGTTAGCGGGCCTTTTCTTAGATGCGAGGAGCGCGCGGAAGGCACTGAGGAATTAAATGAAACTTACCGTCGCTGGGGTAATTGCTGAATCACGGTATCCAATTCCGCACCGATCAAAACAATCAGGGTGGCCATATAAATCCAACTCATAAGAATAACAAAACCCGCCAATACCGTGTACACCTGCGGGACTGTGGGGCTGTAGCGCAGAAAAAGATTGAAGCCAATAGATACGGCGGTAATCGCCAGTACGGCGAAAATGTTTCCAACGGTCAACCATCGCCAGGGACGCTTCTGATTCGGCAGAAAATGATTGATCAAACCGATTCCTATATACATGAGAGACAAAGTGCCAAACCACCAGGCAACTACATTCCATCGCACGTGGACTATGCCAATATATTTTAATTCCGCAAAAATTGTGCGTGTCGCCCAATGGCCCAGAGTCCAGAGGCCAAAGCTGAGAATGCAAAAAAGAGAGGCTACCAAAGTCGCTACGGTCGCAATAGCGCGCTTTTTCCAGTAACCGCGCTTGTCTTTACCGCAGCAAGCCACGCTTAGCGCTTCCATCAAGCTCATGAATGCGGAGGAAGCGCTCCAGATGGCGGCGAAAAGTCCGAAAGAAAGAAATCCGGTGTAGCCACGGGTGAGATCGAGAATCGTCGAAAAAACCGCCTGACGCGAACGATCGGGAAAATAGTCTGTGATCCATTGCGCGAAGGATTGCCACAGGTTTGTCGAAGGAAGCCAACCCACGATGGCAGCCAGCACAATTAAAAAAGGCAAAAGGGAGAGCACAAAGTAAAAGGAAACCTGCGCGGCGAGGTCGAGAATATTGTCGTCGCTGATGCGCTTGAACGTGCGATATATGACGTCCAGCGCGATGTGGCCAAGCACCTTGCCACGTTCAGAAAAATTCGACCAGCGCCGATCTGTGGACACTTTTGCTTTCACATCTGCTCCACGCCGTCGCGTAACTGAGGCAGGTCGAGTTAGCCGGGTGGCCATTTTAATGACCTTCCTCCCAGCAGGTGCAGGTGGAGATGCAAAACGGCTTGCCCTGCGTCGCGTCCGGTGTTGATCACAGTGCGATAGCCCGTAGACAGCTTACGCTCTCGGGCGAGTCTGGCCGCGACGATCTGCAATCGGCCGAGGATGGCCTGATCCTCGGCTGCGGCATCTTCGAGCGAAGCAATATGTTTTCGCGGACAGATCAGGAGATGCGTGGGCGCCTGCGGGCCGATATCTTCAAATGCAAAAACATCAGAATCCTCATACACAATTTTGGCGGGAATTTGTTTCAGCGCGATTTTACAGAAAAGACAATCCGTGCTCATTGGGTATCCTGAGCGGCGAGGTCGGCTTGATCTAGACGGATCACCATGGGAACGACTCCTTCGCTGGTATGCAGATGCTCGCCAAGTTCTTTAGCGGCGTCTTCACCGGAAACCTTTCCCACGTGGACACGATAAAAACTACCGCCGCTTGTATCGTAACGTTTGACCACGACCGGAGAATAACTTGTGCTGAGGCGCTCGCGCATTCGCTCGGCGTTGGCGCGATCGCGAAACGATCCTGCTTGAATGGTAAAGAAACCAGATGTCGGATCGATGCCGGGAGATAAAACCTCAACGCGCACGGGTACGACGCCGGGGCCGACCGAATCGATTTCCCGGGCGGCCGCCAACGATAGATCGATGATGCGATTATTTACAAAAGGGCCGCGGTCGATGATGCGCACCACGGTGGATTTTCCATTTCTTTGGTTCGTAACGCGCACCATGGTTTGAAATGGCAGAGTGCGGTGGGCGGCGGTCAATTTGTTCATATCGTAGATTTCGCCATCGGAGGCCTGGCGCCCATGGAATGGCGCGCCGTACCAGGAGGCTTCACCTTCTTCGGTGTAACCAACCGGTGCCGGCTGCGAATCTGACTTGCGACGCTTCGCCGATCTGGACGAAGGAGGAGGGCTAACCGTAGATCGGCTGGCGGATGCTTCGGTGTCGCTCGGAGTGGAATTCGGTTCGGTGGGAGGTGGCTGGCGGCGCGATGCAACAGGATTGCGCGATGCGCACCCAACGGACAGCAACACAAAAAAAATAACCGTAATTGCGAGAGGTAGAGATGGCTCCCAAAGATATCGCAGCTTGACCGCCCGGACGAGAAGAAATGGAAATTTTTTTGGTAGGGGATTGACACGCTTCCACCGAGTGACAGGTATCACTGGCCGCCCGTGTGTACAGCCCACATTTTAGGAATTGGCGTTTTTCGCCGCCGTAGTCGTCTCACGAGCGGCTGTGCGCGATTCGAGCTTGGCGGCAGCATTGGTTAGCAATTCGGAAACTTCGCGCAGGAAACGTGCGGTGCGCTTTTCCGTGCCGGGAGCGACGTCCTCTTCGACGTAACGACGGAGCCTGGTCAGTTCTTTGTCCAGCCGTTGGCCAATTTCTTCAAAGTTATCCATGTTCGCCTCCGCTACTTGCGTCGGGTGAATCCGTGTTCACAGAGAAATTCACCGACTTAGGTATTATAGGAACGCGGTGTGTGGGTTCGCAAGGAGGAGAATTGGCGCTTCCCTATCGGTGGCAGTGGCGCGTAGATCGTGCGCGAAGCGCTATGCGTGGTTTTTTTAAAGGCAAAGAGGAGCAACCTCGACCCAGAATTTGCCCGGCGTGCGGCACGCTGGTAGGCATCAACACAACACGTTGCTATCAATGCGGGACGAATTTGAATTATTCCATGGCGGCATTGAACCGGAGGTTCGCGGGAGTACTTGGAGGGCGTGCGCCGGCAACAACGGCGCTGCTGATCGCAAACATTTTAATTTTCGGGATCAGCGTGGTGGCTACCTTGCAGGCCGGGCAAGGACGCGGGCTAAGCATTTTGTTTGGGCTGGATGCGGAAGTACTGTACCGCCTCGGGGCATTGTGGACCCCGGCCATCGAACATGGCGAGGCATACCGGTTGGTGACGGCCATGTTTCTTCACGGCGGACTGATTCACATCGGATTCAACATGATGGTGCTGATGGATATCGGACCGATCGTCGAGGAAGTTTACGGCTCGGCGCGTTTTTTGTTTCTGTACACGACCACGGGGATTGCAGGATACGTTCTAAGTGCGTTCACACCATTCCGGCCGCATCCTGCGCTGGGGGTAGGGGCGAGCGGTGCGATTCTCGGGTTGATTGGATTGATGATTGCGATCACCACGCGGCGTGGCGGCACTGCGATGCATGCTCTGCGCTCGCGACTGGTGTCGTGGTTAGTGTCCATTTTTGTCTTCGGATTTTTGATCTCGGGCGTGGACAATTGGGCGCATTTTGGCGGGCTGGCCGCAGGCTTCGGTCTTGGAAAGATTTTTGCCGACAGAGAACCGGCGAACGCCGGCGAATTGAAGCTGGCACATACGCTGGGAGCAATTGCCGCTATTGTGCTGCTGGCGAGCTTTGCGTTCATGATTTTGCACTTCCGCGATCGGTTGTCTTGATTCCTTGCCAAGCTCGAGGTTCGCTGCGCTTGCATAATGTCAGGCACGCGACACCATTAGCCACGTTAGCCACACGGCACCGCGTGGACACTCGCACGAAACTCGCGGCTCCAGATGGTTTACTCTGATTATTGGGATTAAATTTTCCGGCATTTTCCGCCGGACAGAATCACATCGGGTCGCATGGATACGCATTCAATTATTGTTGTCAGCCTGCATTCGCCTAAAGAAAAAGTTTGGGGTGAGCTGCTGGCCATCAATCCGGCGGGAATCACGCTGCGCGGCATCGATTTAAATTCCTTCGATCACTTTGTCCGGCAGATCAACGGGCCCGACGGTGAACGAGTGGGCCTGCCAACAATATTTTTCCCCATGAATCGCGTGGAGCGAATTTCTCTCGACGAGTCATCCGGCGCGATACCTTCCATGGCGGAACTGTTCGCGCGAAAAGTAGGAAGTTCCCTGGCCGAGTACCTCGCGCAATTTGCTTGAACTGCGCTATCCTCGTCCACAAATGCAAGGCCCCATCTGGACGGTACCAAATCAAATCACGCTGCTGCGGCTTGGCTTTCTGCCGTTCTTTCTAATTCTGATTTCTTACGAACATTATAAAACGGCGCTGCTGGTGCTGGTTATCGCGGGATTGTCGGATGGCGTCGATGGACTGGTGGCACGACAACTGAATCAACGCTCTGCGTTGGGGGCGTATCTGGATCCGATCGCGGATAAGTTGCTGCTATCTTCTTCGTTTATCATTCTGGCGTTCAAACAAAAGCTGGCGTGGTGGCTGACGATACTTGTGCTGAGCCGCGATGTGCTGATCCTGATGGTTGCGGTGGTGATTCTACTTATTTCCGGCTACCAGCCATTTCCGCCAAGCGTGTACGGGAAGCTTACGACAGCGCTGCAGATCTTGCTGGTGTTCATGATCGTACTGGCGGCGGCGTACCCGGGCGCGCGACTGGGAGGAGTGAACCATTTTTTGATCTATGTGGTAACGGCGTTCACGGTTTTCTCGGCATTTCACTATTCGTTCAGTACGGCGCGGCGGCATAACGCGCCGTGATGAGCGCGACCATGAGCGTTTTCATCCTGCGCGAGGAAAGAAACAATTCGCGGCTTAAGCAGGCATTAATTTGGGACCACCGGGCGGCAGCAGAAGTTTGGGCTCGGTAAGCGATTGAACTTCGTCAATGGTGACTCCGGGTGCCAACTCGCGAAGGAGTAGACCTTCAGGCGTGACGTCGATCAGCGCCAGTTCCGTGACGATGTGATCCACGACTTCCAGGCCGGTAAGAGGCAGGGCGCATTTTGTGAGAATTTTTGGACGCTTATCACGGGTGGCGTGCTCCATAGCGATATAAACGCGCTTAGCGCCTGCTACCAGATCCATCGCACCGCCCATCCCTTTGAGCATTTTCCCGGGAATAGCCCAGTTCGCGAGAGTTCCCTTCTCATCTACTTGCAACGCGCCGAGAACGGTAAAGTCGACATGACGGCCGCGAATCATTCCAAATGAATCGGCGGATGAAAAATAAGACGTGCCGGGGACTTCCGTAACGGTTTCCTTGCTGGCATTGATCAGATCGGGATCAACCTCGGATTCCAGTGGATAGCGTCCAACGCCGAGCATCCCATTCTCGGACTGCATGATGACCTCGATGCCTTTCGGAATATAGTTGGCGACCGCCGTGGGCATTCCGATTCCAAGATTGACGTAGAAGCCATCGCGCAATTCCAGCGCGATGCGGCGCGCTATACGTTCGCGTTTTTCTTCTTCTGTAAGTGGCATGCATTCCGCTTTCTGTTTTTTCCAAATAGCTAGCTAAGATTTGCTGGTGGTGCGCTTTTCAATACGTTTTTCGTACGCCGTGCCCTGGAAAATCGCGTCCACATAAATTCCCGGCGTGTGAATCAAGTCGGGTTCAAGCTCACCCAGATCCACCAGGTGTTCCACTTCAGCGATGACATAATCCGCCGCGGTAGCCATCATGGGATTAAAATTTCGCGCCGCCTTGCGATAGATGAGATTTCCCCAACGATCGCCTTTCCACGCTTTGATGAAAGCGAAGTTACCGCGTAGCCAGCGCTCCATCAGGTACAGCCGTCCATCGAATTCGCGGGTTTCTTTTCCTTCCGCGACCATGGTGCCAACGCCAGTGGGAGTGTAGAAAGCGGGAATGCCCGCGCCGCCGGCGCGCAGCCGCTCGGACAAGGTGCCCTGCGGATTTAGCTCCACTTTCAATTCGCCGCTCAACACCAACTGCTCGAACAATTTATTTTCGCCGACATATGTGGAAATCATTTTTTCCACCTGGCGAGTCTGCAGGAGCACACCGATGCCGAAATCATCGATACCGGCATTGTTGCTTACGATGGTGAGATTTTTTATGCCCTTGCGGCGCACCGCGGCAATTAGATTCTCGGGGATGCCACACAGTCCGAAGCCTCCCATTAATATCGTTGCGCCGTCGACGACGTTTGCGATGGCTGCATCCGCGGAAGAAATGCGCTTATCCATTAGGCCTCTAGACTAAAAACTGCGAAGGAGTTTGTAGAGTTCGTTGGCGGCATCGAAATCGGCTTCCAATTCTCGCGAGGCAAGTTTATCGCGCAGTTCATCGAGGCGGCGGGCGAAGAGATCGAGTGCGGCGGAAAGAACTTCGCGATTGGTGAGGACAATGTCGCGCCACGTGTTGTAGGGGCTGCCGGCAAGACGAAGAGAATCGCGCAAGCCCGGGCCAGCGAGCGCAATAGGTAAACCGTTTTCATCGAGATGATCGTACAGAAACGAGGCGAGCGCTACGGCGGCGAGCTGCGGAAGATGCGACGCCAAGCCAACGGCGTAATCATGCTGCTGGGCGCCGAGCCACAGAGGGCGGGCGCCAATTTTCTCGATAATTTTTACGAATGCGGAAATGCGAGGTTCGCGGGACAGAGCGGCGGCCGCACCCGCCTCGCCGGGTAATAAAGGCGGGCGTTCGGCAAGCGAAAAGGTCTCAGGCGCGCCCGAACCGACGCCCGGACTGGCATCAGGCGACGATGTATTTATGAGCGCATACGTGGTGTCGCGAAAAAGATCACCGTCCGCGTTAGCAATCCCAGACAATTCCTTGCCTGCCATGGGGTGACCACCCACAAAGAGTGGACCGCCAAGCGCGGGAAACAAATCCTCGGCGGCTTGCACGATGCGCGTCTTGGTGCTGCATGCGTCGGTAACCAGAGCGTGCGGCGGAGCATGCCGCGCAATTTCCGGCAAAAGATCCAAGGTGGTGCTGATCGGCAAAGCAATATAAATCAGGTCGGCGTTGTGAATTGCAGGTGCAAGTTCGGAAAAAAAAGTTTCGTCGACCGCGTCGCGATTTTTTGCTTGAACAACAACGTGGGGCCGGTCCCAGGCGGTAATGTGCAGCCCGTTTGTGTATTTGCGGAGAGCGAGCGCGAACGAACCGCCAATCAGCCCAGACCCTAAAATGCTGACGCGATTGATGAGATGGCCAGTGGGCATGTTCAGGCGATACGCCGCCCAATGGCCGGAGCGATAATTCGAAGCTCGCCCATCAACTGCGCGAATTGCGCGGGATCGAGAGACTGCGCTCCGTCGGAAAGGGCGTGATCGGGATCATTGTGAACTTCGATGAGCAACCCGTCGGCTCCAGCGGCGACGGCAGCGCGAGCCATAGGCGCGACCTTATCGCGTCGACCGGTACCGTGCGAAGGATCGCCGATCATCGGCAAGTGCGATAATTTTTTTATGGCGGGAATAGCGGCGATGTCAAAGGTGTTGCGCGTGTAGGTTTCGAACGTGCGAATACCGCGCTCGCACAAAATAACGTTGGGATTGCCCCCCGCAAGAATGTACTCGGCGCTGAGCAGCAGCTCTTCCATGGTGGCGGACATGCCGCGCTTCAGCAGCACCGGTTTCCGCACTTCGCCCAGCGAGCGAAGCAGATAGTAGTTCTGCATGTTGCGCGCGCCGACCTGAAATATGTCGATGTAACCGGACATCATCTGAATCTGCGAAGCGTCCATGACCTCGCTGACGGTGAAAAGACCAAATTTTTCCGCCGCCTCGCGTATGAGCTCGAGGCCCTTTTCACCCATGCCCTGAAAAGCATAAGGCGACGTGCGCGGCTTGAACGCACCTGCACGAAGAATTTTTGCGCCGGATTTGGCTACGCTTTCCGCGACGGCGTGAATCTGTTCGCGCGATTCAACCGAGCAAGGTCCAGCGGCGACGACAACCTCATTGCCCCCGATGCGAACACCTCGCCCGAGGTCCACGACGGTTCCCTCGGGATTGAACTGACGACTGGCCAGCTTAAATGGCTGGGTGACGCGCATGACTTCGCGCACACCATCCAGTAATTCAAAATCGCGATGATCAAAGTCGCGATGCACGCCGACAGCACCGAGTACGGTGTGCGATTCTCCCGTGGAGCGGTGAACATTAAAGCCACTGGCAACGAGGCGGTCAATCACGTGCTGGATTTGGCCGTCGCTGGCTCCCTCTTGCATTACAATAACCATGATTGCTGTCTGTTCCCTTCTTGAATAGCATTTGTTTAGTGACGCAATTTCGTTTCGTGTGCAACTTGTGTGGTAATGAACTTTTTCGCGATACCTTCAGCTAATCGCCGGGATGATCGGTTTCCGAGTGCATGGCCTGGCGCTCCGCTGAGCGCGCTTCGTCGATGATGCGCTCGAAAAGCCGGCGAATCGCCGAATTCGAAAGCGGACCGGGATTCGACCGTTCCGCGTTCTCCAATACTTCCTTCTCGCGCTCGGGCTGATACAACGGCAGGTTCGCGGCTTGCTTCAGTTTGCCGATTTCAAGGGCGCAGCGCGAGCGTTCATTCAACAATTCCACGAGCTTGCGGTCGATCTCGTCGATGGAGCGTCGCCAATCTTGAAGATTCATGCGTGGCCTCGCCAGTGGCGAACCAGGAAATTGCGAAATAGCACCGGAATACCCACGGCAAAAATAACCCACTCCTCACAAATATCGATCACGACGCTGACTCCCGGCGCGATAATCCGTGGCGCGCCGCCCCTTTGAGAACACGGATGCGCTCGCTCAAAGCCGCGGCGGCGAGATCAGGTGTTTTAGCATGCTCAATTTCAGACACCAGCGAAGAACCGATAACCGCGGCATCGGCAAGTCCACCAAGCAGCGAAATATGTCCGGGCAATGAAATTCCAAATCCCACGGCGACGGGCAGTGGTGTGAAGTTGCGCACTCGGCGCAACAGGGCGGGAAGATCGTCGGGGAGAGTATCCTTCGCGCCGGTTACGCCGGTTCGCGAAACGAGATAGAGAAAGCCGCTGGAAGACTCGGCAATTTTGGCAAGTCGCTCATCGGTGGAAGTGGGAGCGGCTAGAAAAATGGTATCGAGATGATTTCTGCCAAGAATTTGGCGGTACTGCACTGATTCTTCTGGGGCGAGATCGGTGACCAGCACACCATCGGCGCCCGCCGCGGATGCGGCAGCGGCAAACTTCTCCAAGCCCATCTGCAAAATCGGATTGTAGTAGCTGAAAAGGACCAACGGCACTTGGGACGATTGTCGAATGCGCTGCACGAGTTCCAGAATGGCCGGCAAGGTGGCGCCGGATTTGAGGGCCCGCTCAGACGCGCGCTGAATGGTGGGTCCGTCGGCGAGGGGGTCGCTGAACGGAACACCCAGCTCGATTACATCCGCGCCAGCCGCTGCGATAGCGAGGACAAATTTTAACGTGGCCTCCATGGAAGGATCGCCGGCCGTAATGTACGCGACGATGCCGAGTTCGCCAGTCGTACGCAACTCGGCAAAACACTTCGCAATACGGGTGGATTGAACTGCAGCCATGGTCATTATTATCGGGAAAGCTTAGAGCAGGCGCGAGTAAGTGTCCATGTCCTTGTCGCCCCGTCCGGAAAGATTCAGGATCACCAGATCGTCTTGCGACATTTTTGGGAGGCGCGTGATTAGACCGGCTAACGCGTGAGCAGATTCCAGCGCGGGAATAATTCCCTCGGTGCGGGAAAGCAGGTGGGCGGCATCTAGCGCAGCAGCATCGGAAATCGCGAAATATTCCGCGCGGCGCTCGTCAGCGAGAAAAGCATGCTCGGGGCCGATGGCGGGATAATCGAGGCCCGCGGATATAGAGTGAGTCGCGGAGATCTGACCGTCCTCGTCCTGCAAAACGTAGGTGTAGGTGCCGTGGAGAACGCCCGGACGAGCGCCGGTGAAACCCTGCTCGGCGCCAAGGCGCGCGGCGTGTTCTCCCAGGCCGGTTCCCCGGCCGCCAGCTTCCACGCCGATCAACTTCACGTCCTTGTCTCGCAGGAAATGATAGAAAAGACCGATGGCATTTGAACCGCCGCCAACGCACGCGAAAAGGTGGGTGGGCAGGCGCTTTTCTGCAGCCAGAATCTGCTCGCGCGCCTCACGCCCGATGATGGCTTGAAAATCTCGCACCATGGTGGGGTAGGGATGCGCACCGAGCACGGAGCCAAGAAGATAATGAGTGGTGCGTACATTGGTCACCCAGTCGCGCATGGCTTCGTTGATGGCGTCTTTCAAAGTGCGGCTTCCGGACTCAACGCCAACGACCTGCGCGCCTAAGACGCGCATGCGCGCAACGTTCGGCGCCTGGCGGCTCATATCCTCCGTACCCATATAAACGGTGCACTCAAGGCCGAGATGCGCGGCGACGGTGGCAGAGGCGACACCGTGCTGACCTGCTCCCGTTTCGGCAACTATGCGGGGCTTGCCCATTTTCACCGCGAGCAATCCCTGGCCGATGGCGTTGTTGATTTTGTGCGCGCCGGTGTGCAGCAAATCTTCGCGCTTCAGATAAATTTTTGGGCCTGCGAACTTTGAGGTCAGCCGCTGTGCGAATTGCAGCGGCGTGGGACGCCCAGCAAAATTCTTCAGCAGGTCCGCGAGCCGTGCCTGAAACTCAGGATCGGTTTTGGCTTTCTCGTAGGCGTGTTCCAGCTCGAACAGCGGAACCATCAACGTTTCCGGCACGTATCTTCCACCATACGGACCAAAACGCCCGGGTGCCAGGGTTAGCGATTTAAGAATTGAGCTCATGTCATGCGCACTTCTTCTTTGGATGCCGCAAGTTGCTGATCGGCACGACGAACTTCATGAATGAATTCCCGCACACGGTCATGATTCTTTGCACCGGGCGATGACTCCACTCCACTGGCAACATCAACAGCGTAAGGACGTACGTGAAGAATCGCGTCGGCAACGTTCTGAGGATTCAACCCACCGGCCAGAATAACATGGTGCCGTCGCGCCGCCTCTTGCGCAACTTTCCAATTGGAGCGGTGGCCGGTACCCCCGTATTGAAGTGCACCTTCACCGGGGGCTGGATCCGCAGCATCGAATAAAAAAGCGGTAGCAGCAGAAAAATCTTGCAGTACCGTGACGCGAAAATCCGAACCTACGCGAAAGGCTTTCAACACCGGCACAGTACGTGATAATTGCTCAACTGTTGCCGCTGTTTCGTCGCCATGAAGTTGTACGGCATCGAGCCGGAAGGTGCGGCATAGATCGAGTATTTCTGCGGGATCGGCGTTAACGAAAACTCCGACTACCTGAATTCCGGACGGAACCTTGCTACGGATTTCACTCGCCTTTGCGCTGGAAAGGAAGCGCGGGCTTTTCGGATAAAAGTTCAGTCCAATTGCGTCAGTACCGGCGTCGCAGGCATAGCGAGCGTCGGAAATGTTGGTGATGCCGCAAATTTTGACGCGCGTCATAAATTCAATTCCGCCACGTGGTGGAATTTTTATCCGCGGGCGCTGCATTGACTTGTAGGCTATCGGATGCTGGGTTTCCCAGCAAAGCCAAAAGCGCCGCTGCGGGTTCCGCGGAAAGCATCAGATGTTCACCGATGAGGAAAGCGTCAAAACCGGCGCGACGCAAATTTACAAGCTCATCGTGAGAGCGAATGCCGGACTCACTGATCGCGATGCAATCTTCCGGAATTCGATCGATCAGCTCGCGCGAAGTTTCGACGCGCACGGTCATCGTTTTTAAATCGCGATTGTTTACCCCAATAATGCGCGCGGACGCTGCGAGCGCGCGATCGAGTTCCTCCGCGGTGTGAACCTCGATCAGCGGCTCCATGCCAATTTCGCGGCCGAGGACGATGAGGTCGCGGAGCAGCGGATCCTGTAGCACGGCTGCGATGAGTAGGAAACTGTCGGCATCATTAGCGCGCGCTTCCCAGACTTGCCAGGGATCAAAGATAAAATCTTTGCGCAACACGGGCAGCTTTACGGTCTTCCGCGCATCACGCAGATTTTTCAGCGAGCCATGAAAATATTCGCCCTCGGTAAGAACTGACAGCGCGGCGGCTCCCGCGTTTGCGAGCGAGTCTGCAAGCTCAGGCGCGTCAAAGGGCTCGCGAAGCACGCCCTTCGATGGAGATGCAGGCTTCAACTCAGCGATGACGTTCAGCCCGTCGCGCGAGAGAGCGGCGGAAAAATCGCGCACTGGCGACGCCGCTTTGGCGCCATATTTCAATACAGTCTCCGGCAGCACGCATTTGCGATGCTCGACTTCGGCAAGGCGAGCTTCGAGAATACGGTCAAGAACGGTTCCGGTGTTGGTGTAAGCACACACGAAGGTAAGTTTGTATGCTAGGGAGGTGGCGCGAGTGTGTCAAATCGCAGCGCACGAAACGGTTTTTGATTTAGGCATCAAGGATGAACAGAATGGACTTTGGCGGTCAATCGAAAACGGGAGAAACGATGGGATATCAGGAAGAGTATGGGCCGCTGCTGGAGGCAATCGTTGCAGAGGGCGACGCTATTGCAATGCGATATTTTCGCGCCATTGAAATGCGCGTAGAGAGGAAGGGCGACGGCTCGGCGGTTACGCAAGCGGACCGAAGCGTGGAAGAAATGGCCCGCGCTCGTGTGGCAACAAGCGGAATCGCGCTCGACGTCCTAGGGGAAGAGATGGGCGGTCGCGATGCGGGGAAAGCGAACTCTGGCAGGCGAGCCAGGTTGATCATCGATCCAATCGACGGCACGGAAGAATTCTCACGTGGTATCCCCACATTCGGGACCTTGCTTGGCATCGAGCGCGACGGCGAAATTGTGGCCGGAATGGTTAGTGCTCCGGCGCTCCGGACCCGCTGGTCGGCGTATCGCGGCGAGGGCGCTTATCGTGACGGTAAAAAAATTCAAGTGTCGCCTGCAGCAAAACTGAGCGAATCGATGATTTTTACTACCGGCACGGGGCCGAAGAAAGATGCGAAGGCCAGAGCAACGCTTCGGCGACTGGCGGACGCTGCGCGAAATAGCCGCGCCTTGGGCGGCTTCTGGCAACACATGCTGGTGGCCGAGGGCGCTATCGAGGCGGCGGTGGACTGGACTTCCATGCCGTGGGATCTGGCGCCGCTCGGATTGATCGTGGAAGAAGCGGGCGGAAAATCGACCAATTTGCGGGGCGAGAGAACGATTTATAGCGGCGACTTTATCAGCACCAACGGAAAAATCCACGACGAGGTGCTGAGGTTTCTGCGGTGACGCAACAAGCTGCACTCAAACGGCTGGCGAAAGAGGTGGTGGCTTGCCGCTTGTGTCCGCGACTGGTTGAGTATCGCGAACGCGTGGCGCGCGAGAAGCGGCGGGCTTATCTGGACTGGGCTTATTGGGGCAAGCCGGTGCCGGGTTTTGGTGACACTGATGCGAAGCTGCTGATCGTCGGCCTTGCGCCTGCGGCTCATGGAGGCAATCGTACGGGACGCGTCTTCACCGGTGACCGCTCCGGCGATTTTCTTTTTGCGGCGCTGTACGATGCGGGCTTTGCAAACCAGCCGACTTCGGTGGATCGCCACGATGGCCTGCATCTGATTGATGCGTACATAACGGCGACGGCGCGGTGCGCGCCTCCGGACAACAAACCACTGCCTAGTGAAATCCTTAATTGCCGGAGCTACATGGAGCGGGAGCTTCGGATCCTTGAGCCTAAGGCGGTTTTGGCTTTGGGCAAGATTGCCTGGGATGGTTATCTGGATGTTTTGAAGCAGCGTAGAGTGATTGCTTCTCGCTCGCTTTACCGGTTTGCGCATGGCGCGGAAGTGCAGTTGCCGTCTCCTGAGCCACGGTTGTTCGGTATTTTTCATCCCAGTCAGCAGAATACTCAAACCGGTCGGGTTACTCCTGCTATGTATGCGCAGGTTTTGCGGCGCATCCGGAATTTTCTAGAAAACGGAAATTGAAAAATTTAGGAAGATCGAGTTGCGCCGGCGCCCTTGGAAATTGACACGGGCAGCATTGCAGAGGAAGGGTCTTGCGCTGCGGCCACGTAAGAAATTACCCTTGGGATACGCGTTGGCACCCAGGCCGCATCTAAAATATGGCGAAGTAAACACGGAACCGCGACGAAATTCGCCTGGGAGAAATCATGAGCCGCAATAGAGTTTGGAATAACGTTGGAACAGGAATCGCCACTTTAGCAATGTTCTTTTCGGCCGCCGCGTTTTTGACAGCTCGCGAAAGCCGCTTTCCCCAGGAAGACAGGACGCAAGCGTCCACGGTACCTCAGCCACAGAAAGCCGACGGCCAAAGGCACGGCTTGCCGTTAGAGACCTACGCCGTAGCGCCGGGAACGAAATTTCTGGTGGAACTGGAGCAGGACCTGAATTCCAAGGGCACGGAAGAAAACAGCAAGTTCCGCGTGAAGACGTTGGAGCCGCTGGAGGCCGGGAACGGCATTTACCTGCCGCCGGGCGCCGAAGTGCATGGACACATCAGCCGGATCGAATCCGCGGGAGTGGCTGGACGCGCTAAGATTTGGCTGACATTCGATAATATCTCCACAAAATTCGGAAAGCTCCCCATTGTCGCGGAGGTCACGAGCGTGCCTGGGGACCATAGCGTGAAAACCGCGGGCGCTAATCAAGAAGGGTTGATTGAAGGCCGGAGCAGCACGCAACAAGATGCGGCGCAAGCCGCGGCTGCCGGAGGCGCGATGGGTGCGGTGCGCGGCGTGAAAGACAAAGACACAAAAGAAGCCGCGCAAGGGGCGGCCCTCGGGGCGCTCACTGCTTATCTCGTGGAGTCCGGCCGCGGGCACGAACTGAATCTGCCGAAGGGCGCAAAGCTGGAGTTGGAGTTGGAGCGAGCTTTGTATTTGCTGAAAGAGTGACGCGAATTCGATTCGGGTCATGGGGAATTTTGGCTTGAACTAATACCGGATTTCCTTCCACTGTTGCCGATCATGGATTCTATTGCCATCGGTTGTAGCTAGCGGAACTGCGAGCGCCTGACCTGCGAACGACACCCTAGACTTGGCAACCGGAGATGGGCTTGTTAGAGTCGGATGTCGAGACAATTGGCTTTCTAAATAGACTAAAGCGCTGTTGACGGAGAGGTTTATCACCCATGGGGGAAGAATCAAAGGGCGCGGTTCGCGCGCTGGAATCTCCGGAGCGGAGAGACCGCGTTTTGATCGTGGAAGACGAAGACAACGCGCGCAAAGGTTATGAGCAGTTGCTGCAGCGCTGGGGCTGTGAAGTCCTGGGCGTGGGCAATGCGGAAGACGCGCTCGCAAAGTTTGCGACCTATCAACCGGACGCGCTAATCGCCGATGTGGAACTGCCTGGAATGAACGGCCTGGACCTGCTGAAACAGTTGGGTCCGGAGTTGCACGACGTGCCTGCCATTATTATCACGGGAAGAGGCAGCGAAGAGCGCGCGGTGGCGGCGATTGAAGCCGGGGCGTTCTGGTATATCGAAAAACCGCTGAAGGGTCCGGTGCTGCGCGCGTTGCTGGATCGCGCATTGAGCAGGGCGCGGGATGCGCGGCAGTTGGTGGTACTGCAGCGGCAGTTGCGCGAGTCGGGCAGGCTCGGGGACCTGGTCGGCGCTTCCAAACCGATGCAGGACGTCATGCGTCTGGTAGAGATGGCCGCGCCGAGTTCCGCGTCGGTGCTCATCACCGGCGAGACGGGATCGGGAAAAGAAGTTGTGGCGCGGACGATCCACAAACTTTCTCCCCGCGCGTCTGGGCCATTTGTGGCGATTAACTGCTCGGCAATTCCCGAAACCCTGATGGAAAGTGAAATCTTCGGCCATGAGCGCGGAGCGTTTACGGGCGCGGCAGAACGACGGATCGGGTGCTTCGAACTAGCAGATGCCGGGACACTGCTGCTCGACGAGATCGGTGAGATGCCTGCACCGACGCAGGCGAAGTTATTGCGCGTACTGGAAGACCGCAAAGTACGCAGGCTGGGGAGCAAAAGCGAAACGCCGGTGGATGTGCGCGTGCTCGCCGCGACGAACAAAGATGCGGAACAAGCGGTGGCCAGCGGACATCTGCGGCAGGACTTGTTCTTTCGCTTGAACGTGTTTCACATTAATTTGCCGCCTCTGCGCGAACACAAAGAAGATATTCCCCTGCTCGTCGAGCATATTCTGCGCGATGTAAATGCCAAGCACGGCAAACACGTCCGCGGCATTGGCACGGAGGTGCTGGATATTTTCATGAGCCACACATGGCCGGGAAATATTCGCGAGTTGCGAAACATTCTGGAGCGCGCTTCCATCATGTGCGAAAAAGAGTTGATTACCCGCTCTTGCCTTCCGGAAGAATTCGGCAGGAGCACCGCTAAGGGGCCGAGTGACCTTTCGACAATTAAATTTCCAGTTGGCACAACGGTGGATGCCATGGAGCGCGAGCTGATTCTGCAAACTCTCAATGCCACAGGAAACAACAAGACTCGCGCAGCTGAACTTCTCGCGATCAGCCTCAAAACACTCCACAACAAACTCAAAGAATACGGCGCCGAGCGCGCTGGTGCGGAATAGGGATCAGCGATGCAGCTGCGGCTGCGAACAAAACTCACAATAGTGATGACTGGGCTCGTGCTGGTCGTTGTGGCAGTGCTGTCCGGTGTTTTTCTGGCGCAGCTGTTGGAACAAACGCTACTGGAAACCGACAAGCGCGCCAGTGATCTCGCTCACCAGGTATTTGTTCAAGCGCAGCACGCTTTGACGGACGCGGCGAACCAGGGACTGCGACCCTCCTCGCAAGACCCTCAGGACGTGCACGATTACGTGCGGCGAGCGTTCGAAATCAACGCCGGTTTACAAGCGCAGCTGGAAGCGGCCATCAGTTCGCCTTCGGTGTATGAACTTTCCATCACGGATGGAACCGGCCTGGTATTTATTTCCAACGACGAATCCCTTCCGGGGAAAACTCAAGCGCGGCGGCCTCCACTTTCCCAACTGGTGCAAAGCGGATTTTTGCGCCAGGTGCAGATATTACGCGGACCGTCGCGGATCTATGAACTCGACTACCCGTTCAACATGACCGGCAAACCTTTCGGCGAAGTGCGCGTGGTGCTTTCTTCGGGATTGTTGCTGAACGAAATTGCTCCCAGTTTGAAAACCTCCGGAACGATTGTGCTGGTGTCTTTGGTGATCTCTGCATTGCTGGCGGCGGTGGTCAGCGGTGCAACACTGGCGCCTTTGCGCGATATTTCGGCGCAGTTGGATCGCATCTCCGCCGGCCAGTACGATGCGCCCGGCGCGGATACCCGCATTTTTGGCGGCAGCAGCGATGAACTCGGCCAAGTGAGTCGGAAAATTACCCAAGTCGGCCAGCAACTGCGCGGAGTACACGAAATTTTCAGCACGTTGCGCGAGAACATGAATTCAGTGATGGCTGGGCTGGAAGACGGCTTACTGCTTTTCACGCGGGACGCGCGCGCGGTGATGGTGAGTCCCGCGGCGGAGAAATTCCTGGGAGCCCCAGCAGCACAATTTCTTGGCCGGCGAGTGACGGAAATTTTTCCGGAGGGGCATCCGCTGCGAACGGTGCTGCATCTGGAAGGCGATGAGCTGAGTGAAGTCGCGGCCGAAACCGAACTGATTACGGAAGGCGGTTCCCGGCGCGTAGGCGTCAGCGTGCAGGCAATTCAAGAAGATGGCGAGCGCATGGGTGCGTTGATTACCCTGCGCGATCTCGACTCGTTGGAAAGCATCAATACGCAGCTGCAGGTGAGCGAACGGCTGGCGGCGCTGGGGCGAATCACCGCCGGAGTTGCCCACGAAGTAAAAAACCCGCTGAATTCCATGCGGCTCTGGCTGGAGAATTTGAAAGAGTCATTGCCGCCGGATCAGGAAAGCGGCGCCCAGCAAGCGGTGAACGTGCTCGATAAAGAAATCGATCGGCTCGATGCGGTGGTAAAGCGGTTTTTAGATTTTACGCGGCCCATGGATATTCGGCTGGAAGCTACGCAACTTTCGAAATTACTGCCGGAGGTGTTGGAACTGGCTCAGCCGCAATTACAAAAAGCCAATATCCAGTTGGCGCAACTACTGCCAGTTGACGTTCCGGAAGTTTACGTAGATCGTGCTTTACTGAAACAGGCGGTGCTTAATCTGGTCCTCAATGCTGCGGAAGCTATGCCGAATGGCGGCCAACTGCGATTGGTGCTTAGCCGGCGAGGCGAGATGGCCGAGATTACCGTGGGAGATACCGGCAAAGGAATCGCACCGGAAAATAAGCAGAAGATCTTTCAGTTGTTTTTCACCACGAGGCCGGGAGGCAGCGGCATCGGTTTGGCCAGCGCCTTTAGAATTGTGCAACTGCACAACGGTTCGATAGACTTTACCTCGGAACTCGGCCGCGGCACGACGTTTCGCATTGAATTGCCTTTAGCCGCTTAGATAATGACGGTCAATACAGCCCAGCACTGTTCCGTCGAATCGCGCAGCCACGCCTGCGCGCCGGTCGTTGCTTTTTTGTGCGCAGCGTTGTTGTTGGGGGGTTGCAGCGCAAAAAAAAGGCCGGCCGGCTACTGGCGCACCGCCGGGCTCTCGCGGCCAACGATGCCCGCTACCGCGGTAGTTCCGCGTCCCAGACCACTGCCGGAAGAAAATATCGATCCGGTACCGGAATTGCGATTGGAGATTCCGCCGCCCCCGCCGTTATTGGCGGTGCACTTTATACCAACACGCCCGCACGTTGCGCCCGCGGCCATCGCGGAAAATGCCAACGCCAACAAGCCGGAAGTTCCGGTGATGGCGCCGCAACTAACGTCTGAAGAGACCTCGGCGGCTCAACAACAAATGACCTCAAGTCTAGGCCTCGCGGAAAGAAATCTGGCTCGTTCCCAGGGCCGGCGCCTGAATGCCACTCAGACCGATTTGGCCGCGAAAATAAAAGGGTTCATTGCCGATGCGCGTTCTGCGGGACGCGAGGGAGACTGGACGCGCGCGCGCAGCCTCGCCACGAAGGCCCAGGTTCTGTCGGAAGAGTTTGCCGCTTCGTTCTAAGGCGCTAAGAATTTTTTCCTGAAAAATATACGAATCCAAATAAATTTTCTACGTCCACTGAGCGCATTCGACCATTCCAGGTACGTCGAGCAGGCTCCTCCATGCGCTATCATTAAATTTATGCAAACGTTCGATGTCGCTATCGCGGGCGGTGGGTTAATCGCCGGCGCTATTGCGCTCGAATTGGCGCAGGCGGGATTGAACGTGGGAATTTTTGAGAGTGCTCAGCCGGGCGAGGGTGCGTCGTGGGCAGGTGCGGGGATTCTGTCCCCAGCACCAGAAAATGCGGGAATGATCCCGATGGTGGCGATCGGTTGCGCAAGTCTAAAGCTCTATCCGGAATTTGTGGCCGGCGTGGAAGAGTTATCAGGGCAAAACGTTGGTTATCGAGCCAAAGGGACGCTGGAAGCGCTTTTCATGCATGACGCACAAGCTGAACTTAGCACTATCGTCGCATTGCATCATGGGCTTGGTCTTAAAGCTGAACCGCTCAGTGCTGAGGATGCGCGTGAAATGGAACCCGCGTTGAGCGGTGAGTTGGACGCGGCCGTTTTGCGGCCGGACGAGGCCTCCGTCGATAATCGCGCGTTGACTAAGGCAGTGTTGGCTGCAGCCGAACGTAGCGGGGTGAAAATGTTGACGTCTAGCCGCGTGACGGCTATAGGCGCGGACAGTGGGCGCTGCACTGGCTTGATGATCGGCGATCAAAGAGTGGAAGCGGGATGGACCGTTATCGCGGCGGGTTGCCACTCGGCAGAAATCGGAGGAATACCGCGTTATGCACCCGTCCGTCCTGCCAAAGGGCAAATGATAGCGTTGCGCGCAAAAACCGCTACGTGCGAGCGGGTACTGTGGTCGGAGAAAGTTTATTTGGTGCCGAGGAATGACGGACGAATTCTGGCCGGCGCCACGGTCGAATATGTCGGGTTCGAAAAAACAGTGACGGCTGGCGGGGTACAAAAAATTCTGGCTGGGGCGATTGAACTTGCTCCCGCATTCGCCGATGCGCAATTGATCGAATCGTGGGCAGGCTTACGGCCGGACTCGCCGGATCACCTGCCGATCATCGGTCCAACCGATCTGGAAGGATTGCTCATCGCAACCGGACATTTCCGGAGTGGAATTCTACTTGCGCCGATTACTGCCCGCTTGATTCGCGAATGGATTACGAAGCAGAGTGTCAGCTTGGATTGGGAACGCTTCAGCCCGATGCGTTTCGCCGAAAGTAGCAGAGCGACGACTGTTCAGTAAAATTCCCGTTAGAAATATTGCGCCGAAAATAAAAAGTTTACGGCTCGCGCACCGGAGGCGGCGTGATTGGCGAAGAATGGCCGAGGTCGCTGAATTGAATTTGATTCCTTTCCAGGAACAAATCGTGCTCCAGGACGATGTCCAGAGTTGAACCGCGCGGTAACTGCGCTTCCGGTCCGCGCGTAAGAAGAACGGCTCCGAGGCCCGCGAGTCCGCCAATTCCCGCACCGATACCCGCTCCTTTTGCGCCGCCGGCGATTGCGCCGATGCCCGTTCCGGTGACGGTAGTGGTTGCAACCGTACCAGCGTCCTTACCCTTGCCGCCGGGGCCGGTGACTTTTCCTTCATTGTCGGTTGTTTCGTTGCCGCCACTGTCCGCGCTGCGCGGAGCACCGATCAAATTCACTGTGTAGCCATTTGGAAAAATTAAAGTATTCAAGCGCATGCGAAATTCACCGCGGCCCTTGATCCGGCCCGGGCGCTTGGAATCCAGTAGCTCTCCTCGAATGTACGAGCCGATAGGAATGACGATGCGATTGTTCTGGGTTATTGGAAATGAAGTGCGGAGGTAAACCGAATCGCCGACTTTGGCATTGCGCGTTGAAATGCCGTTCTCAAGGACCACGGCAACTCTGGTGCCTGCGGGTACGTTGATTCTTTCTCCGGTTGATCTGCGATGCGCTGCCTCTGCCGGAGAGGGATTGACGGCCGGCGGCGCAGACGTCTGCGGACCTTCGGGCTCCTGGGCAAATGCTTGGGGAACGTAGGACACCAAGCCGGTCAGTGCAAGGACACAAATGAATTTTGCCATCACCATGGCTTTAACGGGGATTCTTTTCATGAGCGCACCTCCCTTCTGCTTGATTCCGATGCGCTAGTTTGAACCGAGGATGTCCAAAATGCAGCCGAGAAATTATTTGTTGAACTGTCGGCACGACTGACTGCGAGGGTGGCGGGGCGATCACCCAATCGGGAGCCTATGCGGCAAATAGTCAGGTTTGGTTTGACCGCACAGCGAGTGCAGGCTACGCTGGCCTGCGGATGGGAGGGACGAATGGCAAAGCTGGCTCTAATTTATGGCATGCGTTTGCTGCCCGAGGACGACTTGGGAGAAGTCCGAGACGCGACGGTGGTACTGAAAAACGGACGCAGCGCGCGCGTCACCATGCACCTGATCGAAGGCAGCAAGGAAGAAATTGAAACCACGTTTCGCCAGTCGATCGAAGCGTTTTTTGAGATGTACCCGGAAATCTAGGATCGGAATTCCCGAAACTCAGAATCAGTCCTGCGGCTGTAAAGCTCCGGTACGCGCTAGCGGTTCCCGAAGTTCTCCGGATCGGCGTTGGGGTCGCCTAGCGAATCGTTGATCAGCACGGTGGATTGCCCCGTGAGCTCAAAGCGCTTGCGGCACTTATAGCAAGCCAGTAGATCGTCGAGGCGCACCATATAGGAACTGGCTTTCGCAAAACGTTTGCGGTCTTCTTCACCGGCGCCGCGCGGAAGCTCTTTTTTCTTGCGGCAAACTTTCCAGCGCACGGGAGCTTCGAATTCTCCGCGGCAACTAGGACAAACTAGCTTGACCTTCCGTACTTCTTCTTTTTCGTTGTAAAAAGAGCGTTCATCCATGGGTGTCGGCGGGAGGGCTCACCGCTTCGTTGATTGTAACAAATTCGAGGCCCAGGTCACGCCAGCGAGGAAGCCAGTAAGTCAGAACGGCCAGCGTGGTTTGGCGGTCACCGTTCAAAAAGCGGTGATCTCCGTCATGAAGGCACAGGATATCGCCGGTAAGAATAGAAGAGCGTTTGTTAGTAACCTGCGCCACCCGCGCGTGCTCGGCGATGGGCTGCATGCGTTCGATAAGCCATGATGCGGGTTTGGCGCGCCAGTCGCCCGGCAACAGCGTCCACATCACCGTACTGTGTTCGCCGGCTCTCGCCAAGGGAACCACCCAGGGATTGCGTATTCCCCATGGCGGCCGAAAACATCTAGGCTTTACGCCGGTAATTTCGGTCACCACGTCATCGCAATGCTGGATTTCCGATCGAATTTGGGATGGTGAGCGCCAGAAAAGATTCGCGTGCGTCTCCGTGTGGTTGCCGATCACGTGGCCACGGTCTGCGATCTCTCGCAGCAATCCTGAACATTCGCGCGCGAAACGCCCGATTACGAAAAAGGTCGCGCGCGCCTGGTACATTTCCAGGAGCTTCAGTAATTCCGGGGTCACGGCCGGATTCGGCCCGTCGTCAAAAGTGATGGCGAGTTTTCGCGGCGAATTTGTGCGGCAGATAGCTCTTCCAAAGAGTTCCGAGCGGGGGAAGGCCGCGCCGTAGCCGGTTACGGCAGCAGCGGAAAGCGCAACAGACGATGCGAGGAGCCAAGGATTCACGGAAGCATTGTCGCATGCTCAGAATACAGCGTGCGCGTTTTGCTTGCGTTTCGCTGGAGCTGAGCAAAAATTCAAGGTTGATTGCGAATCGCGGTCAGATCGATGCCTAACTGCTGACATTTCTTGTATAGGTGACTGCGCTCAAGACCTAGAGCACGCGCCACGTTGGTCATATGAAAATTGTACCGGCGAATCTCGGCGAGCAAAGTTTCCTTCTCGAAGGATTCGGTGCGCTCCGCCAGCGTGCCATGCCCTCCTGATGACGATGCGCCAGTACTCCCGTCGGCAACACTGTTGATGGCAGCAGGCAGAATCATTCTGACATCCTCGGAGGTAATGGAGCCGTCTGCGGAGAGCAGGATCAAGCGCTCCACGACATTGCGCAATTCGCGAACATTTCCTGGCCAGTTATAGCGCCGCAATTCTTCGATGGTACTTTCTTCAAAGATCTTGTCTTTCCAGCCGTTTTGTTCCGCAACTTGCTTTGCGAAGTGTGTTACGAGAGCCGGAAAGTCTTCCGGGCGATCGCGCAAGGGCGGAAGCGCCAACGGGAAAACATAGATGCGATGGAAGAGGTCCTGGCGAAAAGTATTTTGTTTCACCAGATTTTCCAGATTGCGATGCGTGGCCACCAGCACGCGAACACTCACGCGTATAGGCTTGTCTCCACCCACGCGTTCCACTTCACCTTCTTCCAGCACGCGCAGCAGCTTGGCCTGCATAGCGACGGGCATATCGCCAATTTCATCCAGAAAAAGCGTGCCGCCATCGGCTTGCTCAAATTTTCCGAGATGTTTGGCGGCCGCGCCGGTAAAGGCGCCTTTCTCGTGGCCGAAAAGCTCCGATTCGATCAGCTCAGCCGGCACAGCGGCGCAATTCAAAGTGATGAAGGAATTTCCCCGGCGTGAAGATTTTTCATGAATGGCTCTGGCGACAAGTTCCTTGCCGGTTCCCGTCTCTCCCAGGATACACACCCGCGTTTCACTGGCACCCACAAGATCAATTTGCGCCAGAAGTTTCTTCATCGCCGGGCCGGAGCCTACCAGCTCATGTTTGCCAAGCCGATGGCGTAGTTCCTGATTTTCGCTTTCGAGGCGGGAGATGCGCAGTGCATTTTCGATGCTTACCAGCAGTTTGTCGGTGGAAAGCGGTTTCTCCAGAAAGTCCAGCGCACCAAGCTTAGTGGCACGCACCGCCATCTCGATATTTGCCTGGCCCGAAATCATGATGATGGGAGTTTTTATACCTGACTTCTGCAACTCCTCCAGCAGATCGAGTCCCGTCTTTCCTGGCATCACCACATCGGAGAAAACCAGATCGAAGGATTCGGTGCGCAGGAGCTCGACGGCGCGGGTGGCATTGTCGCAAACAGTAGCTTCGTGGCCCGCTAGCCGAAACGCGCGCGAAAGCGATGCGAGTGTGCTTGGGTCGTCGTCAACCAGAAGCAGATGAGCTTTGCGTGCCAATCGTTGCTCCCTTGGCATTAATCGGATGCGGCGGCTAGGGCCGGCGGAGCGTTTCGATCCGCGATGTTTTTCCCGCGCGAGGCGTCTCCGCCCTGGGCTTGCCGTTGTGGCAAGTCGATTCGCACTGTTGTGCCGTGGCCTTCATCGCTCGTCACCGAAATCATGCCGTGGTGATCGCTGATCACTGATTGCACAATCGCCAGGCCCAGTCCAGTGCCTTGCGGCTTGGTGGTGTAGTACGGCGTGAATAGGCGCTCCGATTCCGCGGCAGACAAACCGTGGCCAGTATCGGCAATTTCGATGCGAACTTTGCCGTCATGTTCCGAAGTTCGCAACGTGAGAGTGCCGCCCACGGGCATGGCGTCTAAAGCGTTGAGCACCAAATTTTGAAATGCTCGATGCAGCATTTCAGGATCGCCGTCAATTTCCGGCAGGCCCTCATTGAGAAACACTTCGCGGGTGACGGACGGTTTACCCACTTCATTGAATTGCGCGTCGAATAGCCGGACGGTGTCGCGCAATAGCTCATTACAGTTAACGCGTTCGAATCGCGGCGTCGGCATTTTTGAGAAATCGCTGAAACGGGCCACGATTGAATTTAGATTGGCAAGCTCCGACTTCAGCGTAGCGGTTGACTCAGTAAAAACTTCCATAAATTGTTCATGGTCGAGTTGGCGGGCACGCTGCAGATTTTCTACCGTGATCTGCAAAGGAAACAGCGGATTGCGTAGCTCGTGCGCGAGCCGACGCGCCAATTCGCGCCAAGCCGCGACGCGTTCCGTTTGTAGCAGCCGCTCTTTCTGAACACCTAGCGTGCGGGTCATGTCATTAAACGCGATTGCTAACTGACCGATTTCGTCGTACGAGCGCACATCGATCCTGGCATCCCAGCTTCCCGAAGCGACTTCACGCGCGGCGCTTGCCAGCTCTTTTACCGGTTTAGTGATGCGCGCGGATAGCCACCAGGTAAGGAATAAACCCACCAGCAGTGCTGCCGCACCGACAGACCCGGCGATCCATTCGATGTGTCTGGTTAAAAGGACGAGTTCGCGACGCGAACTGCCCACCAGCAAAATTCCGAGGAGCTCGTTGTTTCGGCCATTCAAAGGAATGGCATGAAAGGCTTCGGCGCTGGCGGGGTCGGCGGTCCAGTTGATGGCGCCGATCGCCGGTTTTTGCGGCTGGTTTTGCGTTTGCTCGATTAAGTGCGCATATCGTTGGGGTTGCGACACTGCTCCGCCCGTGTCGGTCAGCTCCGTAGGAACAAACCCGGGATTCAGATTCTGGTACAGAAGCGTACGCATGCCCACCGGTAGTACTAACGACGCAAGAAAATTCTGGTCCAGACGCCGGCCGCCGACGATGTAAAAATTCTTGTCTCCAACGGGCAGCGTGCGAACCACGGACAAAGAAAGCGCAACGCCATCCGGTAGCTCCTCCTTATTCAGAAAAGCGCCGGACTCCCGCCAATTTTTGTTTGAAAGTATCCAATCGTTTTTATACCCGACGCGCGAAGGATATTGCGCCGAAGAAATCAACGTTCCATCGGTGTTGATGAACTGGACGAAATCGAGGCCGTGGTCCTGCGCGGCGCCGGTGCCATCGCGCACATACAGAGACAGGTCGGCGTTGGGACGCGCCAGATCCAGTGCCATACGCAAAGTAATCTCGGCATTGGTTATGTTTTCGACTTGATGGGCAACCTCTTCGCCACGCTGTGCGAATTCCTTCTGGAACTGAGCGACCAAAGCCTCCGTTCGCTGCGCATCCATTTCTTCAAACGCCAGGCGCGTGTAATGTGTCACGCCGTAAGCCACGACAAAAACGGAAGCCACTACCGTGAGCATAAAAATCAGCGAGAGTTTTGTTCGAAATGTCATTAGTAAGACCCGATGACGGTGCCTGTCGCTTGCCGAAGGAGAAAGCATACCCGATTAACTGCCGTGGTAAAATGGGCGGCAGCGCGGATGAATCAATAACAAGCACGCGCTGCCCCTTGGGTTTAGGGTCGGCGAGGAGCTTTTCGCTGAACCGCCGCGGTGGTAGATGGGCCGACTGGGTCATCTGGCCCGTCGGTCATATTTGCGTTCGCGCTACCCAACCCAGAAAACGCCGAACGCATCACGTCGCTGGCAAAGAAATTTCTCCCATCCATGGGCACCATCATGATTTGCAGCTTGTCGGACAGGCGTTCGGCGATGATTTTCTGGATGAGCATGGGGTTGGATTTCAGCACCGCGGCCTCGAACTTCATCCGCTCCGAATCTGCCACGGCGGTAACGCGGATGCGGTTGGCTTCGGCTTCCGATAAATTTCGCTGCCGCTCCACTTCCGCTTTGCTGTCGATCACTTTTGCCTGGGCCGCAGCTTCCGCGTTTTGCAAGGTAGCTTCCTTGCGCGCTTGCGCTTCCAGCTTGGTTTGTTCAATCTGTTTCTGCTTCAGCGGCAAAGTGTATTGCATGGCGTCGGATTCGGCTTTGGCCTGCAACACGCGAACTTGCGCCTGGGCTTCAGCTTGCTTCACTGAGCGCGCCTTCTGGGCCTCTGCTTCCAACTCTGCGATGCGCACCTCTTTGAGCTTTATATCTTGTTCGGTGCTGAGCCGCTCATCTTCCTGCTCCTTTAATAGCAGGCCTTCGAGTCCGCGCGCATACTCTCCCGGCAATTGCAGGTCGCGCAGCAAAACTTCGCGGACCACAATGCCATCGCTTGCCAATCGGGCAGTGATAGCTTGGCTCGCTTTTGCCCGCAACTCCTCGCGCTTGGTGGCGAAAATTTCGCGGGTCATATAATTCGGCGCGAGTTGCCGGTAGATAGTGGAGACCACGGGTGCGACAACCTGTTCTCCTACGGGCTGCGGCAAATTCGTGTGGATGGAGTCGAGCCGCCGGGGATCGAGCCGGTATCGCACCGAGACAGCCAAGCCGATGTTCAATCCTTCGCGAGCCTGCACGGTCAGCAGCTCGCCCTTTTTCTTTTCCGTTTCAGCGGCAATCGTGGAGTACACCTGCTCGCGAGTGTCGTAAAGCGAAACGCTATCGACCAGCGGCGTGATGATGTGCACGCCGGGGTACAGCGTGCCCGGGCGCGCGCCCCAGATTTGACTGATGCGCACTCCTGCCGAGCCATCGGGTATCACGACGATGCTTACTGCCAGCAACAGCGGCAGCAGTGCGGCAATAGCCAAGTGAGATGCCACGAGCCACCGTACCGGGCGTGAAGGTATCGCCGCTTGCGAGGCCTCCGAGTCAGCCTCACCATTAGCTTTTCGATCGATCAGCCGACGCAATTTCTCGGATAGATAGACGTCGTAAGCAACTAAGGCTCCGGCGCTGCCAAACAGCCCGAACCCGAGCAGCATTAACAGATATTTCAAAGCCAGCATGGTGTTACTCCCTTCTCTTATCTGACTACGGAAATGTTCCCCCGCGGTGTCGCAATTCAGCGACGGTTGGACAATGCGCGTGCCGACTGCAAAGTCCCGCGGACCAGCGGCCCGGTCGCAGAGGATCGTCTTGCAGTCGCCGGGCGCATCAGTTCAAATGCCGCATGGAGCAGCAGCCAGTTCAAGAGCACCGCCGCAAAAGCGGCAAATACGGTGGTGATGACGAACATGATGAAATTCAGAATGGCGATCATGGTGAGGCTCCTTGCCGGGTTGCGGCAGACGATCCGGCGGATGTTGCGGTGTGACAAATCGCACGGCTGGCGCCAATTTTTCCAGAGTGTAAACAAAGGCTTTAACCGGGAATTGCGGAAGAGCCCGTGTATGGGGAAATACACGTCGTGGCTGGGCGGACGCGCATTGCGCGCGTTTGGCGGCCTAGTCAATAAAGCGTAATGTAGTTACAGCAGGCTAAAAGGAATTGAGTGCTGCAGCGCCGCTTCAGTAACATGCGCGCCCAGCGGACTGAAAATGCTTACGAAATCAGGCTTTCGCATCGGAACGATTCTAGGGATCCCGATCTACCTGCACGCCAGCTGGCTATTCATTTTTGCGTTGATCACGTATTCGCTGGCAATGCAGTTCACCCAGGCCCATCCGCAGTGGAGCGTCACGCAACATTGGACCGTGGGCGTCATTACCAGCCTTCTATTCTTCGCGTCGGTTTTGTTCCATGAGCTGTCGCACAGCGTCGTGGCCATGCATTACAAGATCAAGGTCGTCTCCATCACATTGTTTATTTTTGGCGGAGTGGCGCGCATCGGACGCGAGCCGGCAAAAGCGAGTCAGGAATTCAACATCGCGATAGCGGGTCCGCTTTCCAGTTACTTTTTGTGCGCCTTCTTTTTCGGCCTGACGCTGGTATTTCCTTACAGCGATGCCTTGGGCGCTCTGGGCCAGTGGCTGGCGCAGATTAATTTTGCGGTGGCTACGTTCAACCTTTTGCCGGGGTTCCCTCTCGATGGCGGAAGAATTTTTCGCGCTGCGGTATGGGGCGCAACGAAGGACTTTGCTCGCGCCACCCGCGTGGCCAGCGTCAGCGGACAGTTGGTCGCTTATGGATTGATTCTGTTTGGCGCCTGGTTCGGCGTGGTCAAGGGGCAATGGCAATCGGGGCTGTGGATGGCATGTATCGGTTTCTACTTGCAGAGTGCTGCTCGCGACAGCGTCACGCAACTGGCGGTGCGACAAACACTGGCTGGATTGCTTGCTTCTGACGTGATGCAAAATGAAGTGCCCACCATCAACCGCAGCACTTCGTTGGAAGAGTACAGTTCCGAAGTGCTAAGGACCGGACGACGCTGCCACCTAGTGGTAACCGACGACCGCCTGGTGGGGATGATGAACGTGCAGGCGCTGAATGCCATTCCGCGCGACGAGTGGGCCAACAATTCGATTCAGGCGGTTATGATTCCGCGGGAAAGCATCTCTTGGGCTGCCCCGGATGAACCTCTCTTGCGATTGCTGGAACGCCTGCTCGCAGCGGACATCAATCAAATGCCGGTGGTCACGGTGTCGGGCGACGATGGTGCGCAGGTCGTCGGCATGGTTACACGCGATTCGATCCTGCGCGTTATGCAAACGCGCGCGGAACTCGGCTCGCCTGTTGCCGCCAAGATTCGACGGAACAACATCGCCTCAGTTTAAATTGTGTTCACCGTTTCTGAGCGGGGGTCCCTGTCACCGCTTGCCCTGCGGCGAGATTCGACGCGGACTTTTACTCCGTACTTTGGCCGCAAGGTAATCGAAGCGAGCGGCGTTACTTCCTGGTCCGGTATAAGCCTCAAACGAAACTGTTGCGCAATCGTGGCGAGAACCAACGCAGCTTCCATCAGCGCAAAGGTATTGCCGATGCATTGACGCGGGCCGCCCCCAAACGGAAAATACGCGAAGCGCGGCAGACGCTTCTGCAAATCTCCGTCCCAGCGTTCGGGACGATATTCATTCGGCGCGTCATACCATCGCGGATCACGGTGCACCACCCATTGCGCGATGGCCACGCCGGTGCCTTTGGGAACAGGAAACCCGGCAATTTCGTGCTCTTCGATGGCCAACCGCGCCATTCCCCACGCGGGCGGATAGAGTCGCAGCGATTCTGTCAAAATGTGTTCTGTGTATCGGAGCTTCGGCAGATCATCCAAGGTGGGGGCGCGGCCCGTCAGAAGGGAGTCGAGCTCTTGATGCAATTTGGACTCTACGTCGGGATGATTTGCGAGCAGCCACCACGTCCACGCCAATAAATTAGCGGTGGTTTCGTACCCTGCCAGAAACAGCGTAAGGGTTTCGTCGCGCAATTGCAGATCATTCATCCGCGAGCCATCCTCGTCTTGCGCGGCAAGCAGTATGGAGAGCAGATCGCCCGCGTCTCTGCGGGACGCACGGCGTTCGGCAATAATGCGATAGACAATTTTATTCAAACGGCGAATGGCGAACGTGGTCTGAAGATTGCGCGGTGTTGGCAGCCACTTCGGCGTGAAGATTAGCCTCCGAAAATCGGCGCTGAAATCGAGAAGCAGCGTAATGGCTTTTCCCACTTCTCTTGCATCGGCGGTGACATCCGCATCGAAAAGTGTTTTGCCAACGATTTGTAAGGTGAGTTGCATCATTTCCTGGTGCGCATCCCGCTGCTCGCCGTCTTTCCACTGTTCGATCAATCCTTCAGTGTATTGCACCATCACGTCGGCGTAAGTAGCGATGCGCGCGCGGTGAAATGCCGGTTGGGCCAGCCGGCGCTGCCGCAGCCAAAAATCGCCTTCACTGGTGAGCAGTCCGTTACCGAAGAGACGCTTGTTAGCCTGCAGCACGCGGCCTTTCACAAATTTCTTGGCGTTATTCACCAGAATGTCTTCGATGTGGTCCGGGTGGGAGATCAAATAGGTTCGGTAATGGAGAAACCGCAAACCAACGATATCGCCATATTTCTGAGCAGCGCCAGCGAGGAAGTTTAGAGGGTCGCGTCGAAACGGGCTGAACACGCCGTCGAGAGCGCCCGATTCCGGACCAGGAGGAAATTTCAGGGGAACCGCGCGACTCATCTTCAAATGCTAATTGCAATGACCGGTTGCGTCAACGCAGCGCGATTGCACGGTACGCTAAGAAGTTTTCGCGCGAACCGCGCGTATTCGAAATCCACGATGGAGAGTGTTGGCGGTCACACTTGAAAATCCCACAGCGTTCAATCGCGCGGTCGCGGTTATCGGCGGGACCGGCACAAAGGTACTTTTAATATGCGCCACACGCGTTAACCACCCGTTCGGAATTTCAAATGCCAGAAAAACGCCACCTGGTTTTAAGACTCGATAAATTTCCGCAAAGGCTCGATCCTGCAATTCCGCCGAACGCAGATGATGAAGTACCAGAATCGCGACAGCGCTGGTGAATGTATGCGTTTGAAATGGGAGGACTGATGCATCGCCTTGGACCACGTGTGGTCCAGCGCCATTCGCGTAAAGCGCCACCGCAAATTTGTGGCTGTATTCGAGACTGGTTACGCGGGCCGCGCGTCGCGCGAGCTCAGCAGTCGCGGCGCCAGGACCGGCGCCGACTTCCAGCACGTGTTCACCGAGATTTGTGCCTTCCAGAAACCAAGGCAACAGATGGCGATGCGTAACATGCCGCCATAATGGCGACGCGCAAAACCAATTTTCAAAGCGATTCATCGCTTGAATAGTACAGCTTTATGGCAGCAGGCCGTAGGTGCGGTGCAGCGTAGAAGCAAAATGTCGGACGCTGGTTGCAAACAGATGCGGACGATCAACCGTTCAGCGACTTCATCATTAGTTCGGGATAGCGCGGTCCCGCCGCCGCTCCCTGCGGCGCTACTTCGTCGATGCACCTTAAATCACTCGCACTTAACCGGACATCCAACGCTTTTACATTTTCCTCAAGATACTTTCTACGTTTTGTACCGGGAATAGGAATGATGTCTTCGCCTTGCGCCAGTAGCCATGCCAGGGAGAGCTGCCCGGCCGTGCATTTTTTCTCTGCGGCGATGCTTTCCACCCTCTTCACCAGTTCCAGGTTCCGCGCAAAATTTTCGCCCTGGAAACGCGGCGAGTTGCGGCGATAGTCATCTGCTGGCAAGTCCTCGAAACGCTTGAATTGTCCGGTTAGAAATCCGCGACCGAGCGGACTGTACGCGACCAGCGCGATGCCAAGTTCGCGAGTAGTCTGCAAAACTTCGTCCTCCGGATCGCGGCTCCACAAGGAATATTCCGATTGGAGCGCAGCGATTGGATGAACCTTATGGGCGCGCCGAATCGTCGCAGCCGAAGCTTCCGACAAACCCAGATGCCGCACCTTACCCGCTTTTACGAGTTCGGCCATCGCGCCAACCGTCTCTTCGATGGGCACATCGCGATCGACGCGGTGCTGATAATACAAATCGATGTGGGCAACACCCAGGCGCTTGAGACTGCCGTCGCAAGCAGTCTTCAAGTATTCGGGCTTCCCGTTGATAGAGCGCATGTGAGGATCGTTCGAGCGGACAATACCGAATTTAGTCGCCAGAAACACCTTGTCGCGCTGTTCGCGAATCGCTTTGCCGACCAGTTGTTCGTTAGCCCCGGCGCCATACATATCGGCGGTGTCCAGAAAAGTGACGCCCATCTCTAACGCCCGATGTATCGTGACGATGGATTCGTTATCGTCACGGCCGCTGTAAAATTCGGACATGCCCATGCAACCGAGACCTATTGTTGAAACCTTTGGGCCATTTTTTCCTAATTGGCGGAGCTTCATCGATTCACCTTTGCGTGGTCCGGGTTAGGTTACGTGCAGCTTGGCGGGCCAACCGATAGTTATCACAACATTGCGGCGCGCACAGTGAAACGATTTGTCAGCGCCCTGAAATTTTGATGAACCGCGCAACCATATCGGTGCATCTTCCGGCGAATTTAGTGCCGTCCGCTACAATTGAACCTTCACCATGGCTCTTAACCTCAGACCAAACTCTGCACCTTCTGAACCCACCACGCAGAAGCAATTGGCGGAGAGCTCCGACACGGCGCACGTGTTGTGGAAAATTCTTACGCGTTTCGATTCCACAAAATTAACTCCCTATCAGGCGTTTCGGAATGCCGCCGGCGTAGTGCTTCCACTCATTGGCGGTTACGCGCTGGGCATGCCTCGCGGAGGATTGGCAATCGCCAGCGGTGCGTTGAACGTTTCCTATTCCGATGGCAGCGATTCCTATGCAGTGCGCGCGAAACGCATGCTCTCGTCTACGGTTCTTTGCGCCGTAGCAGTTTTTGCGGGTGCCATCGCCGGCAAGCATCAGGTCGCCGCCATATCGCTGGCAACGACATGGGCATTCATCGCGGGAATGATGGCTGCGATTGGCGGCGCTGCGCCAGACCTGGGCGTGATCAGCCTGGTCACCTTGCTGATTTACGCGGCTCAGCCCTTGACGCCGCACGAAGCTGCTATCTCCGGGATTCTTGCGCTCGCCGGGGGATTATTGCAGACCTTTCTGTCCGTGGCACTTTGGCCGGTACATCGTTACGACCCGGAACGGCGCGTACTCGGAAGTTTTTATCTGGAGCTTGCCTACAGCGCTGCCGTAACACTGAACGCGGCTGCCGCGCCGCTGGCAAGCAGTCATAGCGAACAAGCCCAGGAATCTTTGTCGGGACTGGGCCGCGATTCGAGCGCGGAGAGCATGCGTTACCGCGCGCTGCTGAATCAGGGCGAACGCATTCGATTAAGCCTGCTGATGCTTCTACGATTGCGACTGCGAATGGAGCGAGAGAGCGGCGCCTACTCCGGCATCGAGATTCTCAGCGCATACCTCGTACTGGCGGCGCGCATTCTTCGGCGGATCAGCAATTTTCTTCTCGATATTTCCAGCGCTGATGAGCAGCCACAGATTGGTCAGCTTGACGAACTGACCAGGCGATTGCGCGAACAAGCAGCAGCGACATCGACTTCATTTCTCGGCGCCGTCGCAAAGCACGCGGTATTTCAAATGGACGCGCTTAGCGGGCAATTACGCGCGGCCTTCGATCTAGCCACAAATAACGCACAAGTCGATGCGCCGGGTTTTCGCAACAGTCTGCACCGCGGCCATTGCCTGAAGTCGTTGGTGGCTGGATAGAAACTCTGCGCGGAAACCTCAACTTGCAATCATCCGCGTACCGCCACGCGATTCGTCTCGCCGTGCTCATCGCGTTGGGCGACATTCTCGGCCGCATGGTTTCCTGGCGACGGACTTACTGGCTGCCCATGACGATTGTGCTGGTGTTAAAGCCGGAATTCGCCGCGACTTTCAGCCGCGGACTTTTGCGCATCGCAGGAACGGTGCTTGGCCTGTTGCTGGCCACGGGCCTTTTCCATGTGATTCATCCTGGAATCGTGCCTCAGCTGGTTCTTATTTTTATGTTCGTCTATTTGCTGCGATGGCTCGGTCCGGCAAATTACGGAATCTTCGCGATTGTGGTCAGCGGGGTGATTGTGTTGTTGCTGGCAATCGCTGGTGTTGCCCCGAAAGATGTGATCTGGGCGCGTGGGATTAACACTGCTGCGGGTGGCGCGCTTGCACTGATGGCTTACCGGCTCTGGCCTACCTGGGAACGCACCCGCGTTTCAGAAAGAATTGCGCAAATGCTGGACGGATATCGCAAATACTTACACGCCCTGCTGCAGCCTGATCTGGAAAATGAATCATCCGCGGCGCGCGAGCTGGAGCGCTTGCGGCGCGACGCCCGGTTGGCGCGATCGAATCTCGAAGCCTCCATTGACCGGTTAAGCTCGGAACCCGGAACGACTGGCGAACAGATGAATAGTCTGCACGCTATGCTGGCGAGTTCCCACCGATTCATTCATGCAGTGATGGCCGTCGACGCGCTTGTTGCGCAAAATTCCGCACTGCCCAATTCCGAGCCGCTGAAACAATTTGCTTCCAACGTGGAAAAAACGCTGGTACACCTTGCCTCCGCGCTGAGCGGCGCACACGTGTTACCCCATGATTTTCCCGATCTTCGCGAAGAGCACCGGCTGTTGGTGGACGCGGTAACGCATGGCCAGAACGCCAGCAGTGCGCGTTTCGATGCGATCAACATCGAAGCGGATCGCATCACAAACAGCGTCAATACGCTGGCCGAGCAAATTCGGGAATGGACACACTCAGCGGAGTTTAAAGAATTTCGCCAACCGAATTGAGTTCATTGGCGGAAACCCGAGTCCCCATTGGACACTTTACGCGGTGCGAATTGGATCTGCGCTTTCAAGGAAAGACCAAATGCACAAAACACGGCGGGATTTTGTCGCGACTTCAATGGGCATAGTTTCATTGATCGCCTTCGGTCCCCTGGAAACCTGGGGGCAGTCAAGGCGCAAGTCATTGCCCGATCCTCCACTGCCGGGCGACCCACAACAGCGGGACAAGCTTGCTGGCCCAGATAATCCCAAGGACCGGCAGCACACGATGCTAGTGCGCCGCGAACAGCAGTTCCGCGCTGGAATAGAAAAACTCTACCAACTAACAAATGAATTACGTGAAGAGGTGAAGACGACGTCGACGACGAACGTCTTGTCCGTGAGGATGTATAAACGCCTTCAGGAAATTGAAAAACTGGCCAGACAACTGGAAGCTACGGCAAAAGGTTAGCGCAGCTCTCGCTTGATAGAAATTAATTTTCGCCGCTCTTGTTCGAAGGATCATCCGGGATAGCAAACTGGTGCGGCACTTTGCCATTGTGGCCGTTCTCTTTGGTTTCCTTCGCGCCGTCTTTGACCAGACCTTCCAATGTGCTTTGTGAATGTTCGTCCACCGCGCTGACGGCCGCAACCAGGCACGAATAAAGAAACGCTTTGATGCCGGTTCGAAACTGCTCGGCCGATTGCTCGGCAGCTCGCGTCACATCGGTTTCGAGGGAGCGGCGCCGAATCTCACATGCCGCTCGGCTTTCGGCATCGATCGCAGCCAAAACCGACTCGGTGCGCTGAGCGGCTTCTGAGATGGTCATACCCACATGTGCTTCCAGTTGCCGGCGGAATTCGTCCACCGCATCAGACGCGGCCGTATGCAGCAAGGCTCTCGCCTCTGCTGCGCGCGCCTCCAGTTGCGCGGAGGCTTCGCGTGCCACCATCTGCTTGTCTTCCATCAGCCGCACAAGGTGACGATCGGAAACGCGCGTTGCGGCGGTTTCGAATTCCTGGGTCGCGCGCCTTACGCACTCGTCCATACGGGCTTGCATTCTATTATCGAAAATCGCAGGTTCTATCGACTGAGTTCCCTTTTCGGGTGACGTTGGAGATCCGGCCAACTCCTGGCGCGTGCTGGCAACCAGTTTCTCAAGCCGCTCGGAAACTTCCTCCATATGGCGGCGTTGCGCGGACTGTTGTTCTTCCCATTGCGACCGAACTTCCGCCAGTCGGCTTTCCAATCGATTGAGGATGGTCTCTTCAGAGGAGCGGATGATCGGTTCAAAACCCTGCACAGATGCTTCCGCGGCCTGACGCGCGTTGGCTCGATGCACGTCGTCAATCTTGCACAGCGCGTCGCGGACGGCCTCGTCAAGCTTGCTCGCAATGGCTGTTTGCATGGCTTGTTCAGCTGCTTGTGTAAGCTTGGGGCGCACGGACAAAATTAATTGATCGGAAGTGATTACAAAACGTTCGGCCTTGGAGGAGGTTCCCGGCTTTCCGTTCTCGGATTCCCGATTCAACGCCGGAACCGGTTGTGGACCGGACATGTTAGCTGTGGATTGCGACGATCCGCCCGGTTCTCGCGGCAACGCACCGCCGCTGGCTAGATGCGTAGTCGAAAGATCTCCATTGCTGGCTCCTAGCCAGTCGGAGGGAGGCGCAGACACACCCCACACGTTGGCAGGAGATTCCAGCTCAACGCCGATCTCGAACAGCTCTCGTGGCGTACCGGGAGTATGCACCGAGCGCACTTGCGCCCGCATTAGCGGCGAACGAGGTTGCCCATCGGGCTGCACAACCTGCAAGCCGACCCATGAGCCTATGGGGTACTCATGGCGCGAAGGATATCGGCAGCCATGAAGATTGACGCTCACGGAAGCGGTCTTTTCCTGAAAAGGTTGGCCTAAGCCGTTCTTGCCAAGGATGATGAGAGTGACAGGATGATCCAGACGAGTGCTGCGACGGCCGTCGATGCCGGAATAATGGGCGCTGGTGGCAGAACTCACAACTACCTCCAATAGGTTTTTAAAGCGGGGGTGAAAGAATACACCTTTCGGGCTGGCAGCGCAAAAGAAAATAGGGCGATACGCCAATGCAGGGACGACTGATTCAGAACGCTTTCAGTACCTCGAAAGCGGGTCGCACAGCCGTCCGCAGCTTATGTTGTTCAGCCCAAACGTCGAAACTCGGGCTGTTGCCTACTGGGTAGGCGGAGTGGTCTTTGCAGACTGAGCACCGTCGGCGCTGAAGAGGGTTACCTCAACGCGGCGGTTCTTCTCCCTGGCGGCGCGGTCCTTGCCCTCATCGACCGGCTTGTCGTTGCCCAGGCCCACGATCTGAATGCGATAGACCGGTACGCTATGCTGGGCAACCAAGTAGGCCTGCACTGCCTCGGCACGACGACGGCTCAGGTCCAGATTGTGTTCAGCGGAACCGGTCTTGTCGGTGAAACCTTGGATCGCTACGAAGTAGCGCTTCAGGCTGCCTACTTGTCCGGTGGCCAGTTGATCCAATTGCTGTCGGCCTTCATCAGTCAGTTTCGCGGAATCGAACTTAAACAGCACGGTTACAGTACCCGCTGTTTTGTAGTCGTCGATATTCGCGATTTTCTCGTTCAACTCGTTGTGCAGATCCGCACGCACCTGATCGGATTTCTTTGACGCCGCGTCGGCACGTCCAATCGCATCTGTGGCGCGAGCATCGGCAGAGCTGGCTTTCTCATCCGCCGCACTGATCTTTGGCTCGTCGCCTTCAAGCTGCCGCTGGGTGTTTTTCTGATTCTTGTCGACTTCACTAAGTTTCGAATTCACAGGATCGACCTGGCCGGCGACGTATTTCTTCGTGGCGCAGCCCCCCAGCAAGAGCACGCTGGCGAAAATGGTAATTTCAATATGCCGCTTCATTGATTCTCCTTATTGCAAGATTGAGCTGGTTGCTGCTGGGCCTAAAAAGCGACCGCCGTTGGCTGGGAGCGCGGGCTGGAATTGCACATGGCCGCTCGACCACCGACATCTTACTGGAAACCGGCTGAACTTGCCAGAGAGGTAAGAAAAAATCCCGCCCTCTGGCCGGGAGACAACGCCCCACGGGTTTCGATTCATCCATTTGCGTTACGTCGTAACGAATATTTACGCAAATCATTTGGATGTAATGTGGTCACGAATTCTCTGGTAAGACGATTCGGAAAGAATTCCTTTGACCACCACATCATGCCGGTCGCGATACGGACGCCCATCTATGATCCTGCGCGCATCGCGATGACTTAGGCCCGGTAGCGTCGCAAGTTCACTTTCGCTCGCGGCGTTTACGTTGATCAGGCCGTGGTCGCGTGTCCAGCCCTCCCTGACCCCTTCCGCCGCCGCTTGAGCTTCATCAGCCGCCGCAGCTGCGGCTTTACCGATTTTTCTTCCCGCGTCTTCTAGAGCCGGCTTTGCGCGTTCGGTCGCTCGCGCGACCTCATCGCGAGTTTTTTCTTCACGCGTTCGCTGGTCATCCGTACGGCTCCAGGTACAGCCGGTCGCGAATAAGGCCGAACTGAAACAAAAAATACAGCTGAGTAACAGTTGATGATTTCGCATGAAACGCTCCTTACACGGAATCGCGGAGTTATTGCCGTATCCACGGCGGCAAAAATCCCACCCATTATTTTGATGCAGATCGGAGAGCAACGAGTGCGCAGCGTGCTTCGCAACCTACCAGGGCGCCCATCAGCGCACCCTCGGGGATGTCCGTCGTCGGCTTCACTCGCTGGTCATGATAAACAGCGGCTTCATTTCGAAGCTCGCATAATGCGGCCGCAGGCGCTTGGTGTTGTAGTGTTCCTTCACGTTCACCACTTTTTTCGTCGCAATGATGGTCTCGATCGGCACATTATCGTAGCGGCCGCTTTTTAGAACAACCAGCCGGCCATGTTTTTTTGCCAGCAACAAGTCGAGCGCCAGATTGCCGTACGCCATCGGCACAATCGAATCGATGGCATCGGGATCGCCACAACGCACGAGGTAGCCGAGTTTTTGATTGATTACGTCCACGGTTTTTCCATTGTTATATTTCGGCGAGAGCTCCTTCAATTTTTCCGAGACCAGGTCGCCGATGCCGCCCAGTTTTTTGTGCCCGAACGCATCCGCGGCATCATGCTCAAAAACCATTTCGCCGCCTTCGAACATCGCACCCTCTGAAACAATCACCGTGGAGTAACGACTGGGATTTTTCCGCCGATCGATGCTCAATAGCTCCGTAAGTTCCTCGATATTAAATTTATGTTCGGGGATTACGCAGCGATTCGCTGCGCCGGCCATGGTAGGCAACATGGCGCTGAAGCCTGCGTAGCGCCCGAACACTTCCAGCACCATGAAGCGCTCATGGGAGCCGGCGGAGGTACGCAAGTCGTTCGTCATATGGATGGTGCGAGTGATGCAGGTGCTGAAGCCAATGCAGTAATCGGTACCCGGCACGTCGTTGTCCATGGTCTTGGGTATACCGATGACTTTGAAACCCTCCTTGTGAAGACGTACTCCGTAACTCAGGGTGTCGTCTCCGCCAATCGGAATCAGATATTCGACGCCCAGCCATTCCAGGTTTTTCAATACTTCCGCGGTGAGATCGTTTTTGTCATCGCTGAAAGACGACTTCAAATGTTCCGGCATGCTGGATTTGCTGACTCGACTCGGATTAGTACGCGAGGAATGCAGGAACGTTCCACCAGTGCGCCCGGCACGATTGACCAGTTCCTCGGTAAGCAGCTGAAAGTTTTCGGAGTTGTCGTGGTTCTTATCGCGGACCATTTCGACGAGCCCGGCCCAGCCGCGGCGAAAGCCGATGACTTCGTAGCCTTCGCGGAGCGCTCGAAACGTCACACCCCGGATTGCGGGATTCAATCCAGGGACGTCGCCGCCACCTGTAAGAATGCCGATGACACCTTTTCTGGTGTTGGTATTAGCCATAATTATTTTCCTCACTTGGACAGGTAGATGTGCAATTATCCACACGCTGGAGGAATTTAGAAAGGCAGTTCTCGCCTGCGGCAACTCAAGTACGCGTAGCCACCACTCCATATTTTGAAAAGCGAAACTTATCCGGGCGAATTTCTTGATTTTATTCTCTGTAATAAGTAATAACTGGTGCGGCTGGTCGGACTCGAACCGACAACGGGGAAAACCCCAGTGGATTTTAAGCCCACCGCGTATGCCAATTTCGCCACAGCCGCACCGGCGACGCGGCAGACAGAGAATAACACACAGAAAGTATCGTGATAGGTTTCGCGCAAGAGGCCACTAAACGTGGGAGATGCGTACTTCGAAAAACTCTCATAGCGAATACCGGCCGGCCCGCCCGATGGGCACATCCTAACAAGTTCAAGATCGTTTCGCCACGACCACACGCCTGTTAAGATTCGTTTGCCTCTAGGATTTTGTTGCCGGATAAAATTGTGAAGCGATTTTTTATACCACTTTTCCCAATCGCGATTCTGAGCATACTTGCCGCCTCTCTGTTGTTTTTCTCGCGTGGACAACCTGCGGCAAGCTTCCCGATTCAACAAATTACTTATTTAGGATTCGACCGCGATGTTTATCCCGGCGACGCGGCTATCCCAATTTTGCGAAACACTTTTAGCTTCACGGGCTATTGGCTCAGCCCGCCGCCGGGCGAAAAAACGAACACCTGGACGGGTAAACGGGAATTCGTTCGCAAGTTGGGATTTGGCTTTCTAGCTTTGTACCGTGGACGCGACAGTCCTGAATTTAAAAACGAGTCCGACGCAACGGTCAAAGGATCGCTTGATGCACAAATCGCTGCGACAACCGCAAAGAAAGAACACTTCCCTTCCGGCACGATTATTTTTCTTGATGTAGAAGAAGGCGGACGCCTGTCGCCGGCGTACCACGCGTATCTCCACGCGTGGGAGGATGTTTTAAAACATAGCGATTATCGGGCGGGAGTGTACTGCTCCGGCATGCCGGCCAAAGAACCTGGCGGAGTTACGATTCTGACTGCTGACGATATTCGCGATCACGCGGCATCGCACCAATTTGTCTTTTTTGTTTATAACGACGCGTGCCCGCCATCTCCGGGCTGCTCGTTCCCACCCAAATCACCTCCGCCTTCCGCGAGCGGAGTTTCCTACGCTCGTGCTTGGCAGTTCGCGCAATCTCCGCGACGCAAAGAATTCGCTGCCAATTGTCCGCCGGGCTATCACCCGAATGGCAATTGCTATGCTCCGGGCGACAAGTCTTTTGCGTGGGATCTCGATGTGGACACGGCGTCTTCCGCCGATCCGTCGAATGGCTCCCGGCCTTGATCGATTTCGCTTCCTATCACTTCAGCACCTTGGTCGAATGACTAGACCGGTAGTATCGGTTGGTCGCCTTCTTAAGTGGCTACCCCAGCCGAAATTCCCGCCGTTCTTGTCACGTTTCAGGACATTATGCTTTCGCCTCAGTTTCACCCCAAGTTAACTGATACGCATCACTGTCCTTGCGCCGCTCCCGCGCAAAAATGTAGCCATGTCCTTTACTTTGTAACCCTTACCGCGCCAATGCATCTAAGTAATTAGGATCGATTATTCACGCTTTTTACACATAGCACTCATCGAAAATATGCGTGAATGGACGGGTAATAAGAGCGGTATCCTATATAGGTCAGGCGGGGTCTACGCCGCAGTCTCAGGAAACGTGGGCAAAGGGAAGAAGGAGTACTAGGACATGGTTAAGCAATATTTACTCGCTAGCGATTTCGACCAAACCTTGAGTTTTAATGACTCAGGCGTGGTTTTGAGCGAACTTATCGGTTTTCACGGCTTCGACGACAAGGTTTCCGGGCTTTCACAGATGAATCTGGTCCAACAGGGCGCGGAGCTCAGTTATCTGATTTTGCACGACCCGGAGTTCCGGCATGTGCGCCGGGAACACCTGATCGAAACCGGCAAGCGCATCCGGCTGAAGCACAATGTCGCTCTGTTCGCGCGATCGCTCGAAAATTTAAGCGACGGGCATAAATTTCACTTCAACGTGATTTCTGCGGCTCCGCAGGAAATCATTCAATCCGCACTCGAAGGCATCGTGCCCGCCGATCACATCTTCGGAACGCGTTTTCGCTACAAGGAAAGTGGGGAAGTCGACTCCATCATTCGCGCGTCCGCAGGCTGGGGGAAAATAACGGTGCTTGAAGAAATTCGCGCGTCCCTGGATATCAGCCATGATCGCGTCATTTACATGGGAGACGGCAGTTCCGACCTTCCGGTGATGATGCACGTTAACCAGCATGACGGATTGACCATCGCTGTGTCTGAGGCCAAGTTCATCACCCGTGTAGCGCGGCGAACAGTGTTGAGTGAAAACGCCATGAGCGTTCTGGTGCCAGTGCTCGAGGAAGTATTACGCTGGGATTCGCTGAAAATCCGGCGATTCTTTGCCTCCAATGGATTGATGCTGCGCGAGTGGGACAAAACCCGAACGGATATGCTCACTCTTCAGGATTCGACCGATTCGATCGCTGCTTCGACCGTTACCACCACGCACTAGCGCAAGGAGTGCGTGGGGCATTGTCTTCACGGCTTCGAGTCTGGTTCCCTAAGGCTGGCGCCATTCAAGTAGCTATTACCGTCTCGGAATTTTAGACCTCGCCGCTTCCCAGTGCTCCCCAATTTATTGTCATCCACCTGTGACGGCGTTTTGTCGTAGAATTCCCGCAGTTAATTCTTGAGCCGGTGCATCCAATACCATCATTGCATTGCGGGTTTTCTCTTTTATACCCGCCACGGGAGACGGAGTGAGCGAGTCTAACCTCGACCAATTAAGCATCAACACCATTCGCACTTTATCCATGGACGCCGTGCAGGCAGCTAATTCCGGTCATCCAGGCACGCCTATGGCGCTGGCCCCGGTGGCGTACACTCTGTGGCAAAAATATTTACGCTATGACCCCGACGATCCCGTTTGGCCAAATCGTGATCGCTTCGTTCTCTCCAATGGCCATGCATCGATGCTCCTCTATTCCCTGCTGCACCTCGCGCAAGTTAAAGCTGTCGACGCGAAGAACCAGGTGCAGTCTGGGTTTGCGCTCACTCTTGATGATTTGAAAAAATTCCGGCAGATCGACAGCAAGACTCCAGGCCATCCCGAATACCGCATCACCAGCGGCGTGGAAACCACGACCGGACCTCTCGGACAAGGAGTAGCCACCAGCGTGGGCATGGCCATGGCGCGATGGTGGCTGGCGTCGTACTTCAACAAACCGCAATTCGAACTCTTCAACTACGACGTGTACGTGATTTGCGGCGACGGCGACATGATGGAAGGAATTTCCGGCGAGGCCGCTTCCCTGGCCGGCCATCACAAACTCTCCAACCTATGCTGGTTGTACGACAACAACCACATCACCATCGAAGGCAATACCAGTCTGGCGTTCAGCGAGGATGTGGCCACACGGTTTAAAGGCTATGGCTGGAATGTCGAGCACATAACGGACGCGAACGACACCGAGGCGCTCGCGAAAACTCTGGATGTTTTTCGTAAAACGGCCGACAAGCCTACTTTCATCATCGTCGACAGCCACATCGGCTACGGCGCGCCGAATCGGCAGGACACCAAGGAAGCGCATGGCGAAGCGTTGGGCGTCGAAGAAGTCGCCCTCACCAAAAAATTCTACGGCTGGCCCGACGAAAAATTTCTCGTGCCCGACGGCGTGTATGACCAGTTTAAAAAAGGCGTCGGCAAGCGCGGCGGCGATGCGCGGAATGCGTGGACGAAACAGTTCGACGCATACAAGAGCGAATTTCCGCTCTTGGCGGAAGACCTGCGCAGAATGTTATCCCGCGAATTGCCGGACGGGTGGGACAAAGACCTGCCGAGGTTCCCCGCGGACCCTAAAGGTATCGCCACCCGAGATTCCTCCGGAAAAATCCTCAATGCGCTCGCGAAAAACGTTCCCTGGCTTATGGGTGGCGCGGCCGACCTTTTTCCATCCACGAAAACGCGCCTCACGTTCGAAAATGCCGGTGAGTTCCAGGCTGGTTCGCGCAGCGGGAGGAACATGCATTTCGGCATTCGCGAACATGCCATGGCGGCGATCGCCAACGGTTTATCGCTGTGCGAGATTCGCCCATTCGCCTCGACCTTTTTTATTTTCACCGATTATGCCAAGCCGGCCATGCGCATTAGCGCGATTATGGAAGTGCCGGTAATTTATATTTTCACGCACGATTCCATCGGAGTCGGCGAAGACGGTCCGACGCATCAGCCCATCGAACACTTGATTGCGCTGCGTGCAGTTCCGGGCTTGGTGGTGCTGCGTCCAGCAGATGCCAATGAAGTTGTGGAAGCATGGCGCGTAATCATGCAGTTAAAAAAAGAACCCGCAGTGCTGGTGCTGACCCGCCAGGCATTGCCTACCGTCGATCGCACCAAATACGCAGCCGCATCCGGCGTTGCCAAGGGTGCCTACATCATCGCCGAAGCGCCCGGCGGAAAGCCGGAAGCCGTTCTTATGGCCACTGGCAGCGAGGTTTCGCTCTGCCTGTCAGCTTATGAAAAACTTGTTTCGGATGGCGTTAAAGTCCGGGTCGTCAGCATGCCTTCGTGGGACATTTTCGAACACCAGCCACGGGAATACCGCGACAGCGTATTGCCGCCGGACGTAACCGCGCGCGTTTCTGTTGAGCAGGCTTCCATCTTGGGATGGGATCGCTATGTCGGATCGAAAGGCAAAATCATCGGCATGCACACGTTCGGAGCGTCCGCACCGCTGAAAGAATTGCAAAAGAAATTTGGCTTTCAACCGGAAAGCGTTGTGGCAGCCGTCAAAGAAGTTCTGGGAAAGTGAGCGACGATGAAGATAGTCATCGGTTCCGACCATGCCGGATTCGAGTTGAAAACTGCCATGGGCGACTTGTTGCGTTCTCTTGGGCAGGAAGTTCTGGACGTCGGCGCGTTTAACGAGAATCCGTCGGACTATCCCGACTTCGCCGAAGCGGTAGGCCGTGCTGTGCTGGACGGCAAATCTGAACGGGGCGTTCTCATCTGCGGCAGCGGGGTAGGTGCCAGCGTCGCTGCAAATAAGTTGATGGGGATACGCGCCGCAGTGTGCCACGACACATACTCCGCGCATCAAGGCGTAGAGCACGATCAGATGAACATTTTGGTGCTGGGTTCGCGCATCGTTGGAATTAAGCTCGCGGAAGAACTAGTGAAAGCATTTTTAAGCGCGAAGTTCACCAATGAAGAACGCCATGTGCGCCGGCTGAACAAAATTAAAGCCTTGGAAGCCAAGTGTGGCGCGGGCGTCGCAGGCGCTGTGCGATAAATCCCGAGCGCGCCTGAACACAGCGCTCCGTGCCGCTAGGGCGTACAATAGTTCCAGTTGAAGCAGAAGGAGCATTGCTATGACTACATCAGCTAGAATTACCGAACTCGGCATAAGCGGCAGCGAAAAAAATCCATTGATGGCCTTACTGGATTTTGGCCAATCGCCGTGGATGGACTACATACGCAGGGATCTTTTAACCGGTGGCGAGTTACAAAAATTGATCAATAACGATGGCCTCCGCGGCATGACCTCTAATCCCTCGATTTTTGCCAAGGCCATTTCGGGCAGCAAGGATTATTCCGATATTTTGGATTCGCCGGACGCGAAGCAACTCAACGCCACGCAGCTTTACGAAAGAATCGCGGTTCGCGACGTTCAGGACGCCGCGGACATTTTTCGGCCGGTGTACGACGAAAGCAGACACCGCGACGGCTATGTCAGCTTGGAAGTGTCTCCCACACTTGCTCTGGAAAAGGAAAAAACGCTCGAGGAAGCTCGCCGTCTCTGGAAGGCGGTGAATCGCCCGAACGTGATGATCAAGGTGCCTGGCACCAAAGAATGCATCCCCGCGATTCGCCAATTGCTTGAAGATGGCATCAACATCAATATCACTCTGCTGTTCGCGCAATCCGCTTATGAACAAGTCGCGGAAGCGTTCATCGCCGCATTGGAGGCACGCGCTGCGAAGGGTCAGGACATCCGTCATGTAGCCAGCGTAGCCAGCTTCTTTGTGAGTCGCATCGACACCTTGGCCGATGCGCTGATGGATGAAAAGCTAAAGTCCGCTTCCGATTCAAATCAAAAAACTCTGCTGAATAGTTTAAAAGGCAAAGTGGCCATCGCCAACGCGAAAGTGACCTATAAGAAGTACCAGGAACTGTTCGGCGGTCCACGGTGGAAAGCGCTGGCGGCAAAAGGCGCGCAAACGCAGCGCTTGCTGTGGGCTAGCACTAGCACCAAAAATAAAAGCTACCGCGATGTGATTTACGTAGAAGAGTTGATCGGTGCCGACACTGTCGACACCATTCCACCGGCTACCTTTGATGCTTTCCGCGACCACGGAAAGCTGCGCGCCAGCCTCACCGAAAATGTAGATGTGGCCCTGAAAACGATGGCTGATCTCGAAAAAGCCGGGATCTCCATGAAGGCAGTAACCGACAAACTGCTTATCGATGGCGTGAAATTGTTCGCGGATGCTTTCAGCGAACTCTTGGAGGCCACCGGCAAGACCGCTGGCGTGCGCGCGTGAGTCTGAATCGGCAGACTTACAAGCTGCCGGATTCGCTCTCAGGGCCGTTCGCGGCCTCGCGGGCGGATTGGAAGAACAACGAGAAGGTGCGGCGTCTCTGGCAAAGCGACGCCTCTCTGTGGACCGCGACGGATGAAAACAAGTGGCTGGGCTGGCTCGGAATTACTGAAGAGCAGATCGCTCACCTCTCCACATTGCAGGAACTTTCCACGGACGTAAAAAGGTCGGGCTTCAAGCACGCTCTGCTTTTGGGCATGGGCGGCTCCAGCCTGTGTCCGGAAGTTTTGCGCCTGACGTTCGGAAAAATTGCCAGTTATCCCGAACTGCACGTCCTTGATTCCACTGACCCAGCACAGATCAAAGCCATTGAAGAAAAATTGGATCTTTCCAGTACGCTGTGCATCGTCTCCAGCAAATCCGGCAGCACCCTCGAGCCGAATATCTACAAGCAATATTTCTTCGAACGCATAAAGGAAAAGGTCGGTGAAAAAGAAGTCGGCAGCCGTTTTATCGCCGTCACCGATCCCGGTTCCAAAATGCAGCAAGTCGCCGAAAGGGATAAGTTCCGGAAAATTTTTATGGGCGTGCCAAGTATCGGCGGCCGTTATTCCGCGCTGTCCAACTTTGGCATGGTGCCCGCCGCAGTGATGGGAATCGACGTGTCCAAGTTTCTCAATAACACCGAGGAGATGGTCCGGGCCTGCGGCGCCGGTGCGGCAGCCGATGTGAACCCCGGCGTGTTGCTGGGCACAGTTCTTGGTGTGGCTGCTAATCACGGACGCGACAAATTGACCATCGCTGCTTCTCCTGGGATTTTTGATCTGGGCGCGTGGCTCGAACAATTGATTGCCGAATCCACCGGCAAACTCGGCAAAGGTATTATTCCAGTCGATCGCGAGCCGCTGGCAAGACCGGAAATTTACGGCCACGATCGCGTCTTCGCCTATTTGCGGCTGGAGACAGCTCCGAGTAAATCGCAGGACGCCGCAATCGATGCGCTCGAAGCCGCTGGGCATCCCGTCATACGCATCGCCGTCGATAATATTTACAATGTCGGCCAGGAGTTTTTCCGTTGGGAGATTGCCACCGCTGTGGCCGGCTCCATCCTCGGCATCAACGCCTTCAATCAGCCCGACGTGGAAGCCAGCAAGATCGAAACGAAAATCTTGACCAGCGAGTATGAAACCAACGGCAGGCTGCCGGCCGAAACTCCCTTTTTCGAAGGTGATGGTATCAAGCTGTATGCGGGTGAGAAAAATACCGCGCTCCTTAAGGGCACATCGAAATTGACGGACACATTGCACGCGCACCTCGCGCGACTGGCTTCCGGCGATTATTTTGCCGTGCTCGGCTACATCACCATGAACGAAGCGAACGAAAAAGCACTGCAAGCGATTCGCCTCGCGGTTCGTGATAAAAAACACGTGGCTACCGTTCTGGGATTTGGTCCGCGCTTTCTGCACTCCACCGGACAGGCTTACAAAGGCGGCCCCAATAGCGGCGTATTTCTGCAAATAACCTGTGATGAAGCGGTAGATTTGCCGGTGCCGGGCCAAAAATATACGTTCGGCGTCGTGAAGGCGGCGCAGGCGCGCGGTGATTTTGCGGTGCTCGCGGAACGCGGTCGGCGTGCGCTACGGGTTCACTTGGGCAAAGATGTGGCCGCTGGTCTCGCAACATTGTTGAAAGCTGTTAAAGAAGCGATTTCCTAGAAATATTTCAAGTAGCTTCCGCGGAGGGCAACAAAGATGCAGCTGGGCATGGTCGGGCTGGGAAGAATGGGCGCCAACATGGTGCGGCGCTTGCAAAAAAACGGTCACCAGTGCGTCGTCTACGACCGCAGTCCCGACTCCGTCAGGCAGCTTTCCGGAGAGGGAGCCACCGGCAGCTCGTCTCTCGACGAATTCGTAAAAAAGCTGCAAAAGCCGCGTGCCATTTGGTTGATGGTTCCCGCCGGCGTGGTCGATGCCACGCTGCATGAACTCACGGAAAAACTAGAGAGCGGCGACATCCTCATTGATGGCGGAAATTCCTACTACATCGACGACATCCGCCGCGCCAAAGAATTGTCCGCAAAAGGACTTCATTACGTTGACGTTGGCACCAGTGGCGGCGTCTGGGGTCTTGAACGCGGCTACTGCCAGATGATCGGCGGCGAAAATGAGGTTGTTAAGCGCCTTGATCCCATTTTTAAAACACTCGCCCCGGGCCGCGGAAACATTGAACGCACCCCCGGACGCGAGAAAGCCACCGGCACCGCGGAAGAAGGCTATCTCCACTGTGGACCGTCGGGTGCCGGCCATTTTGTAAAAATGGTTCACAACGGAATTGAATATGGACTTATGGCTGCGTATGCCGAGGGCTTGAATATTTTGAAACACGCCAACGCCGGAAAATCACACCGCGAGACCGACGCTGAAACAGCGCCCCTGCGCAACGCGGAACATTATCAGTATGACTTCAACCTCGCCGACGTGACTGAAGTGTGGCGCCGCGGCAGTGTCGTCGCTTCATGGTTGCTTGATCTCACCGCGATTTCTTTGTTGGATCAGCCCACCCTCGAACGCTTTTCGGGCCGCGTTTCGGACTCCGGTGAAGGACGCTGGACCATTGTGGCGGCGATTGAATCGACCACCCCGGCGCCTGTGCTCAGCGCCGCTCTCTATCAACGATTCTCATCGCAGGGCGAAGACGATTTCGCCGGAAAAGTTTTGTCTGCTATGCGCTTTCAGTTTGGCGGACACGTTGAGAAAAAGTCTGCCAAGTAATATTTCGTAGCGATCTCACGTTGGAAAGCAGGTCTGGTTTCATGGGCTCGAACCATTTAGAACCAAATCCGACGGGCGCGCCGTGTGTCATGGTGATTTTCGGGGCCAGCGGCGACCTCACCAAACGCAAACTCATCCCCGCGCTGTGCAATCTCGCGAAAGATGGACTGTTGTCCCAGCAATTTGCCATCGTCGGTTTTGCCGCCAACGATTACACGACCGAAACTTTTCGCAAAATGTTGACCGACGAAATTCCCAAGTACTCCTCGGCTCCCATTGATCCAAAGCTGTGGAATTGGTTCCTTGAGCGCATTTACTACATAAAAGCCGATTTTGACGATAAACAGGCGTACCAGCGCCTGAAAGAGCAGATCGCGCAAGCCGATAAACAGCACAACACTCTTGGCAATAAGTTTTTTTATCTCGCGGTGGCCCCCAGGTTTTTCTCGCCCATCACCAAACAACTTGGCGAAGCCGGGCTGACCAACGAGGAAAACGGGCACTGGGCCCGCGTAATAGTGGAAAAACCGTTTGGTCACGATCTGGAATCCGCGAAGGAGCTCAACCAGGACCTAAAAAAGGTTCTCACAGAAAAACAGATCTATCGCATCGACCATTATCTCGGAAAAGAAACCGTCCAGAATCTGATGGTATTTCGTTTTTCCAACAACATCATCGAACCGCTCTGGAATCGCAACTATGTCGACCACGTGCAAATCACGGCAGCGGAAACCGTTGGAGTGGAGCATCGCGGCGGATTTTACGAAACTGCCGGCGCGCTCCGCGACATGGTTCCGAACCATCTCTTTCAATTGCTCACCATGACCGCGATGGAGCCGCCGATCTCCTTCGACGCGGACGAAGTTCGCAACAAGCAGGCTGAAGTCCTGCACGCCATCCAACCCTTCGGCCCGGAAGAAGTACTCACTAACATGGTTCGCGGGCAATACGGCGCGGGCACCGTTGACAGCCAGCACGTGTCTGGTTATCGCAGTGAGCCGGACGTCGCCGCGGATTCCAACACGGAAACTTTTGTGGCGTTGAAACTTCTGATCGACAACTGGCGCTGGGCTGGCGTCCCTTTTTATTTGCGAACGGGCAAGCGTCTGGCCCAGCGCGAGACGGAAATCGTGATTCAGTTCCGGCGCACACCCTTTGTCCTTTTTCGCAACACCACCGTGCGCAATCTCGAAACCAATCGCCTGGTCATTCATATTCAGCCCGAAGAAGGCATTTCGCTCAGCTTCGGCGCCAAAGTACCAGGCTCGGTGATGAAGCTTGGCCTCGTAAATATGGATTTCGATTACTGCACGTATTTTGGATCGGAACACAGTACCGGCTACGAGCGCTTGCTGCGCGATTGTATGGCGGGCGACGCTACACTATTTCAGCGTGCGGATATGGTGGAGGCCGGCTGGAGCGTCATTCAACCCATCATCGATGTCTGGCACGCGTTGCCTGCGCGTGGATTTCCAAACTATGCTGCCGGATCATGGGGGCCTCCGGAGGCTGCGGAATTATTGGAACGCGATGGGCGTTCGTGGCGCAGAGTGGACGAGGCGGACATGGTCAGGCGAAACCGCGTGGCGGCCGCTGACCGTGTGGGAATTACGTAATGCCGGGCAGTTCACAGCGAGAGGTTAGAATCCTTAAGGATTCTGCTGCGGTTGCTGCCCATGCAGCGGAAGGATTTGCGAAAGCAGCGCAAGCAGCGGTAAATCGCAAAGGTTCGTTCAGCGTTGCGCTCTCCGGCGGATCGACGCCAAAAATTCTTTATTCTTTGCTGGCCAACGAACCGCAATTCCGCACCATGCTGCCATGGGATAAAATGCAATTGTTCTTCGGCGATGAACGTCACGTGGGACCGGATGATCCGCAGAGCAATTTTAAAATGGCTACTGAAACGATGATCTCCAGGGCTCCACTAAAAACCGCTCAAGTAGAACGCATGAAAGGCGAATATCCCGACGCAGAGCAGGCGGCGAGGGAGTATGAACAAGTATTACGCGCGTCTTTCAAGGTCAAAGAGGCAGAGCTGCCGCGATTCGATCTGATTCTCGCCGGTATGGGAGATGAGGGACACACGTTGTCGCTTTTCCCCGGCACCAAAGCCTTGCATCCTGAGGGTCGAATAGTTGTTCGCAACTGGATCGGCAAGTTGTACACCGATCGCATCACCTTCACAGCCCCGCTGGCCAACAACTCTGCGATGATTCTTTTTATGGTGGCGGGAAAAGAAAAAGCGCCGGCGCTGAAAGCCGTACTTGAAGGCCCCTACGAGCCGGACCAACTGCCCGCGCAATTGCTTCAACCGACGAACGGAGAATTACTGTGGCTAGTGGACCAGGCTGCGGGAAGTATGCTTTCTACCGGAATCCGGGAATAAACAGGAGACACAAATGGCAACTAACGTGAGCACCGGCAAGATCGACACCTATCTGGGAGCAAAAGCGGAATCACTATTGGGATTTAAATCCCCGAAAATTCCCAAGGAACGGCTGCATCTTCCCGGACCGGATTTCATCGATCGTGTCTGGAGCGTTTCGAATCGCAATATTCGCGTATTGACGAATCTGCAGCGGATGTTTGGCCAGGGACGGTTGGCCGGCACGGGCTATCTATCCATTCTCCCGGTGGACCAGGGCATAGAACATTCCGCGGGAGCGAGCTTCGCCAAAAATCCTGATTATTTCGATGCCGAAAACATCGTGAAGCTGGCTATCGAGGGTCAATGCAACGCCGTCGCTTCTACGTTCGGAGTTCTAGGCGCGGTCGCGCGAAAATATGCCCACAAGATTCCCTTCATCGTGAAGATCAATCATAACGAACTGCTCACGTATCCGAATAAAGCGGACCAGATTTTCTTTGGCACGGTGAAGGAAGCTTATGAAATGGGCGCCGCCGCGGTTGGCGCCACGATTTATTTCGGCTCGGACCAGAGCGGCCGTCAAATCGTGGAGGTCAGCCAGGCCTTCGCCGCCGCGCATGAACTCGGCATGGCCACCGTTCTTTGGTGCTATCTGCGCAATAATGCTTTCAAGAAAGATAAGGATTTTCACGTGTCCGCCGACCTTACCGGCCAGGCCAACCATCTCGGCGTTACCATTCAGGCTGACATCATCAAGCAAAAGCTCGCGGAAAATAATGGCGGGTACGCCGCGCTGAATATGGGCGATTCCAGCTACGGCAAATTTGACAAGCGTATTTATACCGACCTTGCCAGCGATCATCCCATCGATCTCTGCCGCTACCAGGTTGCCAACTGCTTCATGGGCCGCTCCAGCATGATTAACAGCGGCGGAGCTTCCGGAGCAAACGACTTTGAGGAAGCCGTGGCTACTGCGGTAATTAACAAGCGCGCCGGTGGAACCGGACTAATCTCTGGCAGAAAAGCTTTTCAGCGGCCGATAAAGGAAGGCGTGCAATTGTTGAATGCCATCCAGGATGTTTATCTAAGCCCGGAAGTCACCATCGCCTAGCGCGAATAAAGCGCGTCGCCGCACTTGGTTGTTGGAACCACGCTTACCCGATCCATTTTTACGCGCATGCGCGTCAGGAGAATAGAGTGTCGAACCGTCTGCAAGGAAAAGTCGTCGCGATCACCGGCGGCAATCAGGGCATCGGACTGGGCATTGCGCAGCGCTTCGTGCAGGAAGGCGCGGCAGTCTCCATCTGTTACCTATCGGACAAAGCCGGCACCGAAAATGTAGTCCAGGGTCTGCGCGCCACGGGCTCAAAAGCCGTCGCTGTCCAGGCCGACGTATCGAAGCTCGCGGATGGCCAACGGTTTGTTGAAGAGACCGCTTCGCAACTCGGCGAAATCGATGTGCTTATAAACAACGCCGGAGTGGAACGCCGCGCTGATTTTTGGGACGTGACCGAAGCGGATTACGACTTCGTGATGAATGTAAATTTAAAAGGACTTTTCTTTATCACTCAGGCATTCGTAAAGCATCAGATGCAGGCCAAGGCCGGCGGGAAAGTTATCAACATCAGTTCTGTTCATGAAGAACTTCCCTTCCCGCATTTCGCTTCCTATTGCGCCAGCAAAGGTGGCGTAAAAATGTTGACGCGCGATCTGGCTATCGAGCTGGCGCCATTCAATATCACCGTGAACTCCATTGCTCCCGGCGCGATCGAAACTCCGATAAATGCGCGTTTGTTGCACGATCCGGTAAAATTGAAAGCTCTGCTCGAAAACATTCCTCTCCAGCGCCTCGGTAAACCCGAAGATGTCGCGTCCATGGCGGTTTTTCTGGCATCCGATGAGTCCAGCTATGTGACCGGAACTACGTTTTTTGTCGATGGCGGCTTGCTCTGGAACTACCAGGAGCAGTGAGCACATGTCTGCCGAAACTACGAAGAAACCGATACGGCTCGTAATTGCTGATGTTGACGGCACACTCGTCACCCAGGAAAAAGTCCTGACCGACAAAGCGATTGCGTCTGTTTTTCGCATCCGCGCCGCTGGCATTAAGTTCGCGGTCACCAGTGGACGCCCTCCGCGCGGCATGGCCATGTTGATTGGCCCGCTGAAACTTGATCAACCGCTTGCCGCCTTCAACGGGGGAGTTGTTATGCAGCCCGACCTGACTACCGTCGTGCGCCAGAATTTTTTGGAACGCGCCGTGGTGGAAAAAGTAATCAACATCATTTTCGACCACAAACTCGACGTCTGGCTCTATACCGACAGGGATTGGTATGTGCGCGATGTGAATGCTCCGCACGTGGCGCGTGAGCAATGGACCGTCAAATTCGCACCCGTTGTGGTCCCCGGGTTCGACGGTTTACTGGAACGTGTCGCGAAGGTCGTAGGAATCAGTGACGATCTGGAAGCCGTGAAGCGTTGCGAGAAAGATACCCAGGACGCCTGCGGTGACCGCGCGTCGGCGGCACGTTCGCAACCCTACTATCTGGATGTCACCCACCCGAAGGCCAATAAAGGCGAAGTGGTTCTCGCCATGTCGGATTTGTTAAACACTCCCGTGGATCAAATTGCCACCATCGGCGATATGCCTAATGACGTGCTGATGTTTCGCAAGAGCGGAATCAGCATCGCCATGGGCAATGCCAGCGCGGAGGTGCAGAATTCCGCAACTTACGTGACTGACTCAAATGAGACTGAGGGATTTGCCAAGGCGATGGAGAAATTTATTTTGCCGCAAAGCTAGTTAAATTTGCGCGTCTAGCTCACACCCGCGTTTGTGTCGCCTCTCGCGCTGCCTGCAAGAGTTTCGTAACGTTTTCGCCGATGTTGCCTGCGGAAAAAATCGCATTGCCCGCAACCAGCAGTTCTGCTCCCGCCTTCACCACATTCTTTATCGTGTCCAGCGAAACGCCGCCGTCCACTTCAATCTTGAATGTCAGGCCCCGTGCCGCGCGCGTTTTCGCCAGCGCTTCGATCTTGCGCAGCGATCCGGGTATAAATTTCTGGCCGCCAAAACCCGGGTTCACGGACATCACCAGCACGTGATGAACGATATCCAGAACTTCATCCAGCGTCTGTACCGGTGTAGCCGGGTTGATCACCACGCCGGGCTTGCAACCGTGAGAGGCGATTAAATGCAGCGTTCGATCCAGATGCACGCAAGCTTCCTGGTGCACTGAAATCCAGCTTGCGCCCGCTTCCGCGAACGCGGGTATTAACTGATCTGGATTTTCAATCATCAGGTGACAATCGAAAATTACGTCTGGAACAGCCTTTCGCAGCGATGCGATCACTGGCGGACCTAGCGTGATGTTCGGCACAAAATGCCCGTCCATCACATCGACATGCAGCAGCGTGCCGCCAGCCGCCAGCGCAGTTTTCGCGTCCGCGCCAAGTTGCGCGAAATTAGCGGAGAGAATCGACGGCGCTAGTTCGACCTTGTGCAAAGCGGCGCTCCTCAGCAGTGATCGGAATTATTATACGCACACATCTCAGCCGCTCCGCGAAATGAATCTCGTGTGGACAACCTGAAATCGCGCAATCGCGCTAAATGATCGGAGCCTACCAGCGGAGCGTACAACCCTTACCGCTGCTCTCCAGCGCCATCTCTAATACGCGCATCACGTTCAACGCGGATTCCGGGCTGACCGCCAGCGTGCCGCGGCCGAGCATCGCGTCGCGAACATTCGCGTAGTAGTCGCGATAATCTCCCGGATCCGAGGGAACAACCCTACGCACAACCGTATCGTTTTCCGCCATCGTGAGTACGCCCCAATTCTCCGGCGGCTCTTCTCCCCACGGCGCATTGTCAGGGATATAACCTCGCCGCAGATTTGCTTCTTGCGGGTCAAAGGTTTGCTTAATAAACGATCCGCGCGTGCCCTGCAGCACAAACCTGGGCCGCTGCGCTGCCGCCAGCATCGTGGAACGCAACACCGCGCGCATACCTCCCGGATAATGCAACATCACATCGAACGCATCGTCGGCCAATGCGGCATCGCGCTCGCGCCGTACATCCGCGGTCACCGCCTGCGGCACGCCAAAAAGTACCAGCGCATGGTCAATCAGATGTGGCCCCAGATCGAACAGTATTCCGCTGCCCGGAGCTGCACGCTCTCGCCATGCCCCGCGTTTCAGTTCCGGACGGAAGCGGTCGTAATTCGTTTCGAACCGTACGACGCGTCCCAGAACTCCTTCCGAAACGATTTGCCGTATCGCTTGAAAATCGCCGTCATACCTCCGGTTCTGATACACGGTAATCAGCCTTCCGGATATTTTGGCGAAGTCAACAAGCTCTTGCGCTTCTTGAAATGTAGTGCCGAACGGCTTGTCGACCACTACATCCCGTCCCGCCGCGAGACACTCACGTGCGAACGACGCGTGCGTTTCGTTTGGTGTGGCAATCACCACCAGCCGGATTTCGCGAATGGCTAAAAGTTCCGAGACGGTGCGGACGATGCGCACGTCCGGATATTGCGCTGCTGCTTCGTTTCCGCTTCGTTGCAGGATTGCTGCAAGCCGCAGGCCCGGTACCGCACGTATGACCGGCGCATGAAAAGACCTACCCGCCAATCCAAATCCTATAAGCCCAACATCGATCATGCTCGCAATCTTATCGTGTGGGCAGCTTCTACACTAACGGGGGATCAACCGCCGCCATCAATTTAACAACGAACGAACACTCTTGCCTGTGAAATTAATCACTTCTCAAATGCCTGATTGCTTACCACGACGGCTTCACGCAGAATGGCCCGTCATCATGGCGTCAGCTCCCACACTGAGTGCACTTCCCAACAGAAAATACGTCCACGCGGCATTATTTCTTGGCTTCGTCATCACCGGAATGGTGGCGACTATTCTGGGCCCAATTCTCCCGGTGTTCATTGCGCGCTGGGCCCTGTCCGATTCGCAGGCCGGACTGTTTTTCGCTACGCAATTTGGCGGATCGCTCGTTGGAGTCGGTGTTTCCAGCATCGTCCAAGCCACGCGCGGTTATCGCGATGCACTCGTCCTTGGATATCTGCTCATGGCTGCGGGAGTTGCCGGACTCAACGCGGGAGGCCAGCATGCCGCGCTGGTTGCCACCGCCGCGTACGGTTGCGGTTTCGGTGTCGCGATTCCAGCCACGAATCTCTGCATCGCTGAACTTTCTGGAGCCCGGCGTTCCGCTTCGTTGAATCTTTTAAATATGGCTTGGGGCGGAGGCGCCATCCTTTGCCCGCTGCTCATTCTCACCGGGCTTAAGGCCAATCGTCTGACCGAAATCTTTTTCGCGATAGCAACCGGCGCGCTTATTTTGGGTATTTTGTTCTGGTTCATGAAATTCGAACTGCAAAATTCGCAATCGCCCGACATTTTGTACACCGCAGAAACTGGGCGAGCCCATCCCATACACGTGCCAATTGCGCTGGGCCTGCTTTTTTTCATCTATGTAGGAACAGAAAATGGAATATCCGGCTGGGCCGCCGAACAAGCCCGTCGCGTCGGTGCAGCCGGGGCCTCGATCGTACCGATGTTCTTCTGGGCCGCTTTATTGTCGGGCCGCGGCATCTCAGCTTTACTTCTTCTGCGCATCAAGGAAAACCTGCTGGTGATTTCCGGATTGGTGCTCTCCGCCGCCGGAGCCGCCTCCCTCGTGCTCGCACCTTCGCGCACGCAAGTAATTATCGCGGTAATCCTTGCTGGCCTCGGCTTGTCCAGCACCTATCCCATTTTTATTTCCTGGCTCTCCAAATGGTATGGAGCGCGGGCGCGACGCCTTGGCGGTGTGTTGTTCTCGCTCGCTTCTTTAGGCGGCGCAACCGTGCCATGGGTTGTAGGTTTCGTGTCGCAGCAGTCAAACAGTTTGCGCACCGGATTGCTTGTCCCCTTGGCCGGTTGTATCACCATGATTGCCCTGGTGGGTGCGTTGCGCCGCCGCATCTCGGCCTGAGGTATTCTTTCCCCGTGCAGAAGGTCTCCTCTCAACGCTCGCCGACCACCGGCCTGCTCTTCGGACTGATCATCACTTTGGCGGCGGTTCTGGCGTATGCCTCATACATCACCGTGCAGCTTTCCGGTTTACGCCGTCTGCAAAGCGAAATGGTCGACCGCAACCGTAAGGATTCGCTGCAACTTCTGCGCATTCAGAACGATTTAAATTCCATCGCACTTGCGATGCGCGACATGCTGGATGCCGGCGAACCTTATCCGCTTACCGCATGGTCCGCGCAGTTTGATCGCATTCACGACGATCTTGATGCGGCTCTAAAGTTGGAAGAGAAATTTGCCGGCGCAAGCCGCACTGCGGAACAGCGCCTGTATCTAAATCAATCTCTCGCGCAGTTCTGGGATGCCGTAAATCGCATGTTTGCTTTGGCCAACAATGGCAAAGACAATGAAGCGCGCGAACAAATTCGCCTCTCTCTGCAAGCCCGGCAGCAGGCCCTGAGCACCGCCGTTTCGCGGCTTCTGGTGGAAAATAATGAAGGCGAAGAGCAGGCCGCGGAGCGTATCGCGGGAATCTACAATGGCGTGCAGCATCAGCTGTATCTTTTTCTTGCCGCCACCCTGATAGCCATTGCGCTCACCAGCCTGTACCTGATTCGCGCCAATCGCCACATCTTTGCGCGCCTCGCTGAACTGTCTGAGCAGCGCAGCGATCTCGCTCAGAAATTAATTTCCACTCAGGAGTCCACCCTCCGTCACATTTCTCGGGAATTGCACGATGAATTCGGCCAGGTTCTGACGGCTATAGGCGCAATGCTGGGCCGCGCGGGAAATCAGGCGCCCGAAGGATCGCCTCTGCGAGATGATTTGCAGGAAGTCCGTGAAATTGCGCAATCCACCTTGAACAATATTCGCAGTCTCTCTCAGGCTTTGCATCCCGTTCTGCTGGAAGAAGCGGGACTGGAAAGTACGCTGGACTGGTATATTCCTACCGTGGAGCGGCAAACCGGTATTCGTTTGCATTACGAAAAATCTGGGCAGCCTTTTCCGGTCGAAACTGACGCCGGTGTTCACGTCTATCGCGTGGTGCAGGAAGCTTTAAATAACGTAAGCCGGCACGCGGGTGTCTCTGAGGCGTGGATTCGCCTGAAGTTTCTGCGTGATGCGTTGGAGCTCGAAGTCGAGGATCACGGAAAAGGTTTTGTGGGCGATAAAGGTCAGCCCGGCATTGGCCTCGTCGCCATGCGCGAACGCGCGGAATTAATCGGAGGCAGTCTGAGCATTACGCACCCCCCTCAAGGCGGAACCGTGGTGCGGCTGACTATTCCGCAAGAAAAATTGCAGCCCCATGCCGCGTAAAATCACCGTTCTACTGGTTGACGATCATGCTCTGGTGCGTCGCGGCTTTCGCCGCATGTTGGAAGACGATCAGGAAATCGCGGTCGTCGGCGAAGCCAGCGACGGTCCCGAAGCTGTTCGCCTCGCGCTGGAATTGCGGCCCAAGGTTATCGTCATGGATTGCGCGCTCCCCGAATACAACGGGATTGAAGCCACCAAGCGAATTCGCAAGGAGTTTCCCGCCGCCGAAATTTTGATGTTGAGCATGCACTCGGAAGAAACACTGGTGCGCCAGGCGCTCGATGCCGGCGCGCGTGGTTATGTTTTAAAAAATGCCATGGACCTCGATCTCGTTAGCGCCGTAAAAACCGTCGCATTGGGAAAATCGGTAATCGATCCGCAGGTTTCCAAGCCTGCATCGCTGAAGGGTGAGCGCGGCGCGGGACTGACGACGCGCGAACTGGAAATTCTGCAACATATCGTCGCGGGAAAGTCCAATAAGGAGATTGCCGTCGATTTAAATCTCAGCGCCAACACCGTCGCTGTTCACCGCGCCAACATCATGGACGCCCTTGGCATTCACAAAACCGCTGAGCTGGTTGTGTACGCCATCCGCAATGGGTTGGTCACTCTTCCATGATCGGGCTTCCATGATGTGGCTTCGATGAAGCGACGCGAGTTCGTCGTTGCCGCAGGAGGCCTGGCCATCAATGCGGCTCTTGCCCCTCGCAATCTGTTAGGTCAACCTGCTTCGTCTCTCGATTTTACCTTCACCGACGTCACCGCCTCTGCGGGAATCCAGTTTCAACACAATAGCGGCGCGTATGGCGGAAAATTCTTGCCGGAAACATTGGGCTCCGGCTGCGCGTTTTTAGATTTCGACAACGATGGCTGGCAGGACATCCTGCTTGTGAACGGCATGGACTGGCCGGGTCACAAAAGTAAGAAATCCACCCTACGCTTGTACCGTAACAATCGCAATGGGACGTTCACCGACGTCACTCGCGCCGCTGGGCTTGATATGGAAATGTACGGCATGGGCGTCGCGGTCGGTGATTATAACAACGATGGCTTCCCGGATATTTTCATCAGTTGCGTCGGCCAGAGTCGCCTCTTTCGCAACACCGGCAATGGAACATTCGTGGACGCCACCAAAACCAGCGGCTTTCAGGGCCGGCAGGGCTTTAGCACTTCCGCGCTTTGGATCGACTACGACCGCGACGGCCTTCTCGATCTATTCGTTTGCAATTACGTTCGCTGGTCGCCGGAACACGATGTCTTCTGCAGCCTGGATGGAACGCATAAATCCTACTGCACGCCGGAAGCGTATCGCGGCGATACTTGCTGGCTCTTTCATAATCGCGGCGATGGCACTTTTGAAGACGTTACCGCGACCAGCGGCGTCTTTGACAGCAGTTCTAAATCCCTCGGCGTGGCCATGATCGATTACGACCAGGACGGTTGGCCGGATCTTCTCGTTGCCAACGATACGCAGCCAAACAAGCTTTATCGCAATTTGCGTAATGGCAAATTCAAGGATGTGGCCGTCGAGGCTGGCCTGGCATTCAGCAGCGAAGGTAAAGCTCGCGCGGGAATGGGCGTGGATACCGGAGACTTCGACAATTCCGGTCGACCCGGTATCGCCATTACCAATTTCGATAACGAGATGATCGGTTTATACCGCGCCGTCTCCGCGAATGTTTATGACGACGTTTCTCTAATCGCCGGGATTGGCGGCCCTTCCAAAAATACTTTAGGTTTCGGATGCGCATTTTTCGACGTGAATCTCGACGGTTTTCTGGACCTCGCCGTGGCAAATGGCCACATCGACGACACCGTCCGCAACATTCGCGGCAACGTCGGCTATGCCCAAGCCCCGCATCTTTTTCTTAACTCCGGTAATGGAAAATTTCGCGATGTCGCCACGGAAGTCGGCGCTGCTTTCTCTCAATCCAAGGTGGGCCGCGGTCTGGCGTACGGGGATTTTGACCGCGATGGTGACCTCGACATCCTCATGACCACCAACAACGGCCCCGCCTATCTTTTTCGCAACGATCAATCCTCCGGAAATCGCAGCATCCGCTTTCGATTGACGGGCACCAAATCTAATCGCGACGCCATCGGCGCCACCGTGCGCATCTTCTACAACGGCCAAACGCAATCCCGCATGGTGCGCGGTGGCTCCAGTTATCTTTCGCAGTCGGAATTGCCGGTTACTTTCGGCGTTGGAAAGCGCGATAAAATCGAACGAATGGCCGTCAATTGGCCCAGTGGTAAAACCGAAGAATACAAAGACCTTACGTCCGGGCTAGCGTATGAATGCGCCGAAGGACAAGGCATAAAACCGGCCACAGGCTTCTAATGTTTTTGCATTATTGCCAACGTTCCAGAAAGGTCATATAACTTATTTCACTGACACCCCGCTTCTCGGTCTGGCACCTGTCAGCCATGAAGCACCCCAATGTATCGCGGCCGGATGATTGAAGCCATCCGGCCGTATTTTTTTTTGGCATACTGAATTAATGTTGTCGCTGGCTTGATTTTTTTCGATGGAGCGCAAATGACCTGGATCAAAACCGTTCGCATGGACGAAGACGACCGCGTGAAGAAAGCCATGGAATCGCAGCGCCAGCTCTATCCCATCGAGTACGCCACTCCTGTCACCGCGGTTCCCGGCGCCGGCGAACCGGACAGCATCGTGGCGTCGCACACCTTGATTCCCGATGCGCTTTTTCACGCCTTCAGCACCTTCGGCGCGCTGATGTCCCCGGATTTGCCGCTTACCCGCGACCAGCACGAAATGATCGCCACCATGGTTTCGGTGACCAATCGTTGCCACTATTGAATCGAATCTCACGCAGAGTTTCTGCGTCGCATAACGTTGAACAAAGAAATGGTCGAGGCCCTGCAGAAGGATTACAAGACTGCGCCGATCAGCGAACAGGATCGCGTCATGATCGACTACGTTGTGAAGTTAACCAGGGACGCCACGAAATGCAGCCCGGCAGATCATGCGGCGTTGCGCGCGGTGGGCTTCGATGACCGGGGAATTCTACAAATTACCCTGATAGCTTGCTGGTTCAACTACATCAATCGCGTCGCTGACGCACTCGGCGTCGGCCGTCCCGGGTAAACAGCACTTATTCGACCCTGGTTCTCAACCCGCGATTCCGTTGCGAGACCGTCCAGTAATATTTTTGTGATTTTGCCAGGCACGACCCGAAACAGAAAAGTTACGAGAGGAAGAGTTGGCAGCGATACCGGGATTCGAACCCGGATTTCGGCCTTGAGAGGGCCGCGTGCTAACCCTTGCACCATATCGCCAGACCAGGAAGTTTATCACACGGGTTGCAGCTATCTCCGTAACTGAACTTCGCCTCAAATTTTTAAGGAAAATTACGCGGCTTGGTCGCCCGACTCCGCGGATAAACGCGGACACTCGCGCAGCACCCGGCGGAACGAGAAAAATTTATGACGGCACGGGTCGCACCGCAATGCAGGCATTCCCAACAGCCGCGCGCCAATGGAAAGAATGCCGGGCACATAGGAAGCCGAAATTCTTTGTAACTCCTGGTTGCCGCAAATTCCACATCTCGCATAGCGCACATTCCGCAGCGCCTGCGCGCGAGCATGGAACCGCGCCTCGCACTGTATGCAGCGCCAGGGCACCAATCCGACAAAACCCAAAAGATAATCGAGCCACGTGCGGCGACGGGAGCGGCGACCACCACTGGAATGGCAAACAGGACAGTCCATAGAAGACGTTCAGATACCGGGCTTGGCAATACTATATTTTATAATCTAGGTAACGGCAATACTGTCTATCGGGTYKMTMSRRT